>Ga0214921_10000004_pt1 | contig 511017 bp, 494 predicted proteins | sample LL1505_MetaG_FD_177992 | JGI IMG/M metagenome (GOLD analysis project Ga0214921, IMG submission 177992) | Freshwater microbial communities from Lake Lanier, Atlanta, Georgia, United States - LL-1505 | ecosystem: Environmental > Aquatic > Freshwater > Lake | place: USA: Georgia | collected... | reverse complement strand
TCCTCACTCCACCCTCGACCCTCGACCCTCGACCCTCGACCCTCGACCTTCGACCTTCGACCTTCGACCTTCGACTCAGTTATTTTTAGCCTTTCAACTTAAGCCTTTCCTAGTCCGCCTTTTGCGCTGCATCCCTGCAGCTTGGTTATCACCCGATGCTGCTGCCTAAAAACAGGGGATTAGCTCACTGACTTTAAGCGGCTGTCATGGCATAAATAAGCGTCTACTTAACGCATTTCGATTTCATCCAGAGCTTTTTCAGCGGAGTAAAAAACCTTGGGAGACAACCACAAAGATGAGTTTTTTAGCGCAATCAAGATTCGCCGTGACTCCTGAATCGTTGTCAGCCCCTTTGCAGCTGCAAAAAGAACTATGCCGAGAGAACCGTGTACCTCCACTCCCATCGACTCTCCAAGAAGACGGGCCGCCGCATCATCGGTTAAAAACCAATCACATTTTGATTCAATCGCCAGAGCGAGAGCGAATGCTTCACCCTCATCGACAAGACCGGCCTCCTGCCAGGCTATGGACTTTGAGATTGAAGTTTGAGAAAGCGAGCTGGTATGCAGCCATTCGGGTAATCCAAAAAATGGGTAACGGGCCAATTCCGTCTCGACCATTCGTAGGATGGAGACATCTGCAATCTTTGGAAGAATCTCCAGTGCGCCGGCCTCATGGAGATGCAGGAGAGGACCTGTATCGGAAACGGCAACAATCACCTAGGCTTCTGGCTTTTTGCCCAATCAATATCACGAAGTTGCTGCTCCTCAATCAACTTGAATCGACCCCGCTTCACAAAATCACGCAGCGCTGCGAGAATCACCTCGGTTTTATCAGAGAAACTACCGCTCAAGACAGCCTCATCGACCTCACGGGCAATTTGATCAGGAATTTGAACCTCCAAGGTCTTCATAAGATTATTTTACCCTCCATCCGTGTCCTGTCAACAGAGCGCGTAGGTAACCCTCTTTTTATCAACCAGCTCCCTGGTTCAACTTTTAGCCTTTCCCCTGCTGGCACTCGACCCTCGACCCTCTCGACGCAGCATTTCGTATTACAGTATTTCCGATTTCAGCTTTTTAGATTTTAGCTTTTTAGCCCCCGATAACCCACCTTCAGCCTTCAGTCTATTAACCTAACAGTCCAATAGCCTCCCTTCCAGACTTCGTCGTGGTTCAGTTCCATTCATCATTCATCATTTTGCACTTTCCCCGTATCTCCCTCCCTCCTTCCACCATCAGCGGAGGATCTCGGACTACAGATCAAGCAACTCCCTGATGGCATCTTTCACATCCGAGAGCTGCTCTGTGGTCAGTCTGCCCAACTTTCTCATCAGTGCATGCCGATCTATACTGGCAAATCCCTGAACATTAACGGCCGAAGGCTTACTCAACCAGCGGGGCTTTCCGATGAACACTTCACCCCTGGCATTGCGAATTTGAGAAGTTAGGGGAACGACAACAACCAGCGCCCTGGCGTCTTCGGGCTGCGGATAGGCTAAAACAAGAACGGGACGTTGCTTGGCCACCAACCCAAAATCGACCAACCAAACCTCTCCTGCTAAAGGTTCAGTATTCACCAAGGGCATGATCCCAGACCTTTCCCTGTTCCGGGGTGGTTATGAGTGATTCGGGGCGTGACGTGATCGCAAAGGGCATGTCCCCCCTTAATTCGACTTGGGCAAGAAAAACATTAAAGGCATCGCTGGCTTTCATGCCCAAGCGGGCAAATACCTTCTCTGCCTTGCGAAGACGCGTCGTAGGCACACGTGCACGGAAAAGTGTTGCTTTGGACATAGCTCAAAAATGCTCAGAATCGCTCATAAGTCAAGAGCGGCGCCAGCTCTCGACTGCGGATCCCTTTAGGCCTTGAATGATTAAGCCGCCTTCCCCTGCATCTTCCGCAACAGTTATGTACACGCTTGCGCCCTCAAGGTTGAACGGCACTTTGCTCCCACAAAGCCGTGCCGCCCTAGCGGGCTTGCCTGCGGCAATTTCTCAGCATCTCTCCCAAGAGATTTGGTTCACCCTTCGGGTCCACCTTCGGTGGCTACAACTCGACCGTACCAAGGTCTCGTTTCACGGGCTTGGTTCTCGACTCAGACCCAGCATTTCCAATTTCAGCTTTTTAGATTTTAGCTTTTTAGCTCCCCAACCCCCTCACCTCGCAACTCCATCCACAGCCGTCACTACGCTTCTAAATCCGCATAGTCCCGGTAAAATTCCCAATAATCCGCTCCAGTGCATGCAGCATGCTTCCATCGATAGGAATCGGCTCTTCGGGATAGTCCTCCCACTGGAGATTCAGATGAATCAGCGGCTTCATCGCCTCACTTCTTGCCCAGAACATAGTGCCGACCAGAAAGTACATCGATGCACTATGATTGGGAACTTCAAATGCAATTTTCTCCAGAAATTGCTTTCCGTGGTTGTAATTTAGCTCCCACTCAAAGAGTTCAGGAACGCCAGAAGTTCATTTTTGAGAATACCTAGATTCAACCTTATCAATGGATCACTTTTACATTAAGCTGATCTCTCCAATTTTGAGTCCACCACATCATGTCATTAAAGAGACGATGCCATCGAGAATGAAGTCTGCAGATCAGAATCATCAGCGAGAACCAAAACCACCCGTAACGAGCAATGCCTCTATTAATAATACACCGACTAGCCAGATCATAATCGCGATGTCGAGGCGTCTCTAGCAATATGTGGGATAAGGCAAGCGCCAAGCAATGCTTAAGCCTGCTCTTGCCCCCGTAAAGAACAGTGCATGTTGTTCTGACAAAACGATCTACACCTTGATTTTCTAAATGTACCCCAAAGCGATCTCTAGCTTCAAAGAAGTTTTCGTTTATGCTGCCGGCTGATTTATGAATTAGAGGATAATCAATTACATGGCAGGATAGCTTCGCCTCCATGGCATTTAGGCACAAATCGGTCCCGTAAAAGTGATACCCATTTAGTCCCTCTGAAACGATCAATCCCATTCCTCTCTTGATTACAAGGAAGCACTCATCAAGTGAGGATACATGATCCTCATAACGCCCCCCCCACAACTGCTCACCACAGGCGTCATAGAAGTGCCCTATCCCTCTTTGATCCTTATTAGATATGCCGGCTATTCCAAAGAGAACTGCAGTTTCGTCCTTGATGGTAATTTCCTGGATTTGATCCAGCAAAAGAGATGCTGGCAATGTGCCGAATTCAACATCGTCATGGATGATTACAATAAGATCACCTTGGGCCACTCTTACAAAGTAGCGAATTGCACTATAGCAATCCCACTCACCGCTGGAGTTATCTATCATTAAAAGCTCGGATTCGCCGGGGAAAATATCCCTAACGATGCAACTCAAATGACTAACTGAACTCGCATCTCTACAAAGCGAACAGATTGAATACTTAATATTTGAAGATTTAGTTACAATCATAATCATAACGCTTCTGCACTAGCTTTTTTAAATAAGAAGGAGTGTATTGCGAAAGAGCTAATGTTTGAGATTCTAATTTAATGGATCTGACCTTGATGCGAATCTATTAAAGCGCATTCACGATAAAGGGTCATTTAATGTCAGGAAGCAGTTTGGTAAAATTCAAACCAATAATATTATTGATCATATAATCCAACGATTCTACTGATGCCAGGTACGTGAGTCAAAACAGTACGGTAACCAGTTGTTCCCGGGATAATCCCAAAAAGTCTCTCTAGGGCATGCAGAATTGTACCATCCACATGAACAGGCTCCTCTGGATAATCATGCCATTCCAGATTTAGGTCCATCAACGGTTTTAAAGAAGCTGAGCGAACCCAAAACATCGCCCCAGCGGGAAAATTAAATTTATCACCTTCATTATTAATGGATATACCCATCCGCTCTGCTAGATTTCTTGCAATGGTATAATTATCTCCCCATCCGTAGATGTTTGGGTCGTCTGGGTAGACAATTCCAACGCTCTCATCTTGAAGCATGCACGTAATAATCTCATCAAGCATTGAATACTTTCCACCGATCATATTCTGCAAAAGGAAATTATTCCAAGACTCTACTGCATGTCTGCCGGAGTGTAGTGATTTTTTGAGATGAATGTGACCAATGATTTCATAGTGTTTATGTATCGAAGGGAGCAAACCACTTATAAATGGAGCAATATTTCGCCCCCTATTAGGATAAATCCGAATTTCTTTATAATTAATTCGAGAGAAACGAAGCATAGAGATGATTTTCTTTTCAGCTTCCTTGCTTGAGGTACTGATATACAGATGCGGTCTTATTTTTGATCTTTTAATTCTTTGAATTAGATAAGGAAGGTCTTCGATGTAATGTGCATGAATATGAAGGGCCGCTTTATCGGAACACGAAATATCGATATTAATATTTTTATGGGGATGCAGCACTTCATGAAGCCATGGTCCGGACGGTCGCCTGTTTTTTAAATAGTGAACGTAAGGATCAATCAGGCACTGCACATTATTTTGAGCATATACACCGGGATGGAATCCTGGCGTTGGCTTTCTTTGCTCAATTCCACCGCTGTATAGCCTCAGATACTCTGAAGCTAAAAATTCCTTCTGCACTGGTGCTTCAGCGAGGGAAAAGCGCTCGTCAAAATCACCCGATGCGGAAATCAAATCAGCATCTTCAGCGATGTCTATATTCTTTTTAATACATTCAAGGAAACAATCCTCAAGAGTTTCAACTAATCTTTCTTTGAGTAACGCTGAAGGGATCACTTGTAAACTTTCACTTTCTGATAAAATCATTTTGATTTTATCACTAGAAGGAATCGGAATTCTGCAAGAAATTAGAGGCTCATTTATGGATTTGAATCGTATCTGATAATCCGCAAACGCTGCACACATCCTAAGGCGCTCTTGTTCTTTTGCGCTAAAAGAGGTACTGGAAACTATATTGAGAACAGAGATCCCAAATTGTTTTAAAATGTTTATATGCAGAAAAGTATAATCAGATATGAATAGACAATATTTTAGTTTTTTCTCTTTTACTAAGTATTTTAGGTGCTGCGAGAATTCAGTGCTTGAGTTTTCTTTTAATAAAATTGTTTGTTGCACTCCCTCTACTTCTTTGATATTTCCTATATATTCATTGATATAAATAATGACTATGTTATATTTTTCCGAAAGACTATTTACAAGCATTTCGATGGGTACACCGCATATGGGCTCTCGGGCATCATCTGATACGATAAGAATTGTTTTATTTAAACTATCAAATCTGCTGTTTTTATATAACTCTATAATTCTTAATTCACCCTTCTTTTCAAATAATATATTGAATAACCGGGGGTTTCTTTCCCATTTGAGAAAGGGTATGGAATGCTTGATTAACTTCTCTCCAATATATCCTTTAGGTGTTGGTAATCGGAACTCTTTATTGCAATTATCTCCGCTTTGTTTCATTCGAGGGTTCTTTAGATAAACACTGGCTTCCTAAGATATCTTCTCCAGCGATTTTTTTAGTAGATATTTCACTGACTTAATAATCCGTTCACTCATTCCATTATTGGAAGAAGGCACAGAACGGTAAATCATCGATTCAAAAATAGTAGTTACTTCGCCATTTTTTTTGTGCAGCCAGGCTGAGTCAATGCCGTATTCTTTTTCTGCAATTACAGATTTCTCCTGAATCCTCATAATTTCAGATAGCTTTTCGAGACCTATGAGTGCGTTTATTTTTGAATAGTTCCCATCAGCAATAAAATAAAGAAGTGCCGTCTCGATTTCAAATTTTACTTTATTGCGTAAATCTTTTTTGATTAAATAACTTCCAAATCCATCCACTAATAATTCTTCATTAGTATTCTCAAAAAAACTTTTTCTTATGAGATAATGCTCATTGAGATCCCTTATCAAGTTTTCGGTTGTCGGACTGCTTGCGTTCCTCCCGGGCAGGATTCTAAAATCAGTTAATTGTTCTTCGCTAACATAGATTTCATATTTTTTAACCAACCGAATCCACATGTCATAATCTGGCAGTTGCCTGTAGTTATTGTTGTACAATCCAAGTTTTTCATAGCATTCCTTTTTGATCATTATTGTCGGATGACATAAACTATTACCCTTAAAAAAGAATTGCCTTAACCACTTTCCTCTAGTTTTACTCTCACAATCAAATGTATTTCCTTCTGGCACTGCTTTACCGTGAATATTATCCCCGTTCTGGTCGACGTAGTTTGCCAATCCAAAACATGCCCCTATATCCTTGTAATTAGAAAAAGTATCGAGCTGTTTGTCTACTTTTTCCTTATCCTTCCACATATCATCAGAATTTATAATGCAAATAAAGGTTCCTTTTGTTTCTCTTATAAGTTCGTTGATAGCAGTGCAGGCCCCACGATTTTTAGTTGGTCCAATAAATTGAATTCTTTTGTCTTTATATTTTTTAATTTCTTCGACAGTCCCATCCATGGATCCATCGTCAGTAATCAAGAATTCTAGGTTTTCGTGACTCTGACAGAGCACGCTTTCGATTGCTTTACCAATGTAATCGGCGTGGTTGTACGCACTCATGATGACACTGACTAACTCCCCTTGATGTTTTCTTTGCATCATGATCTAGAGGCGATTCTGATAATCTGGCAGATCTCTGAAATTATTTTCTTGTCTATGCTCTGACCAGTTGGTAGTACAATAACTCTTCCGGCTACCTTGTCTGTGTTCGATAATGAAAGGGCTGTATCCGGATACTCCGTAGCATAAGGCTCCATCTTGTGGCAGCCTGGCCAAAAATATTTTCTGGCGATCACATTCCGTGAATGCAACAACTCCACAAGCTGATCTCGAGTTGTTCCAAATTGAGATTCCTCCACCTCGATTACGATGTATTGGTAGTTGTGCAGCTCTCCATCCCCACGCTCAATTAGGCGGACACCAGGAATTCCCTCAAGGTGCATGCGGTAAGAAGCATGGTTGCGTTCATTGACTGCGATGAGATCCTTAACAGACTCGAGAGACGTAAGGCCCATAGCCGCGCAAGGTTCGCTCATTTTACCATTTACCCCCATCGAAACTACATTATCGAAGCCCCTGAAACCGAAATTGCGCATGAGTCGGATTTTTTCTGCCACTGAGTCATTATTGGTGACCACGGCCCCACCCTCGAAACTGTTGAGAATCTTTGTCGCGTGAAAGCTATAGACTTCGCATTCCCCGAAGTTTCCGACCATCACTCCCTGCCTCGAACTTCCAAAGGCATGGGCGGCGTCATACATGACAGGTATGCCGTTTTTACGTCCAATTTCTCGGAGTTCATCAGTCTCACAGGGACGCCCCCAGACATGAACTCCTATTATTCCGGTTGTTCGAGGTGTGATTAGTCGTTCAACTGCTGAAGGATCAATATTGTGTGTCTCGGGATCTATGTCTGCGAAAACCGGGCGAATGCTCTGCCAAGCAAGGGCGTGGGCAGTAGCAACAAAGGTGTACGACGGCACAATAACCTCCCCTTTGAGATCTAGAGCTCGAATCGCAATCTCAAGTCCTACCGTAGCATTACACACAGCGATACAATGCTTGACTCGCGTGTATCTTTCTATGGCTGCTTCAAATTCTCTCACCAACGGCCCATCGTTGGAAAACCAGCGACGATCCAGCATCTCGTTGATTCGCTCAAGGAAACGATCCCTATTTCCGATGTTGGGACGCCCCACATATAATGGCTCGGTAAAACCCGTCTTAGTGAAGCCGGTTTTGAAAGTATTGAAGTTTTCGTTACTCACGATTTTTACATGCTATAAAACGCTTCTCGGCCTCCAATAGTTCAGGTGAGCGCTCACTCACTTTCCTTGCCGGAACTCCAGAGTAAATTGTAAATGGCGTGCAATCCTTACTAATTAACGAAAGTGCACCAATTGCAGCGCCATCTCCTATTGTAACGCCGGGAAGTATCACGGATCCTGCCCCAATAATACAGTGCCTCCCCACGAAAACTGGCCGATTATCAATTCTGGTAAATTCTTCAGGGACCGTAGGATTTGTCAACACCTCCCCACTATAGTCATCACTACTTGAATAAATAGAAACTCTAGATGAGATCCCCGCAAAATCCCCTAGCTTGATCGTTTCTTTGCCGATGAGGCTTGAGTAGCAGGCAATGTGCACGTACTTTCCCACCACAATACCTCCGTCGCCCGCAGACAAAATACAGAAATCATCAATTCTTACGGACTCACCCAAGGTAATTCTTGCTGCACCGTGGAATGAAGCTTTATCCGAAATTAGGACATTTTTTCCGACCGAAAGGAATCCCATCGCATCAAGTTGGCAGGCTGTTAGAAATCCCATAATATTAATGACATCAGGCCGCCACCGGCCAATGGTCGGTTCCGTTGTCTGTAGACGTCCTCAGACATATGTTTGTATGGCTTTTCTGAGATCGCCATCCTTTTTTACAAAGGCAAGTTCAACCAACCACAGAGCACCATGTTTCATCGTGCGGTTGAGGTCAGTAATATCAAATAGAACAAAGCCCAGGCGCGACATGGCTCCCACAACTTCTTCTACGGTGTTTGTAAATACGGGATTGAGGACAGATGCCTCCATAAGAACAACATCGGCTTGAGTAGCTGTATTTGCAGCCCCCTTGAGAACTTCCAGATCCCATCCCTCTGCATCGATTTTCAGAATATCAATCTTAGGAAGCCCTCTTTCTTTGAAGAAGTCATCCAATGCAACCACAGGCACTTCGACTTGGGGATAGCCCAAATCTTCTGCCTGTTGTGATGTTAAAGCAAACGTATGACTGTCATCCCACTCATGTTGGGTGAGTTTCATAGTTGAATTCACAGGCCCAGCACCCATACAGTGAAACTCTACATTCGTGTTTTCAAATAAGTCAGCCACTTCAGCGCGCATCTTTTCCTGTGGTTCAAACATGTTATAACGAGCATTCGGAAAATATTTCATTGCCGTTCTTGTCCAGTTTCCACGATTTGCACCGACATCAACTATGTGTTTTGGTTGATATCCCAAGCTTTTAAGGCACGAGAAAAAGGGGTCTGTACGCGCGTGGTTTTCACAAGCGGGTACAAGTGAAGAGCGTGGCCGTGATTTCTTGCTGATCCATATTTTGTTTATTATTTCCACTATTTTCATACAATTCTATATTGGAGGGGTTTCAAATTTATAATTACTCTTTCCCACGTGTGGATAGTTCTCTGCATACGCCTCACAGTCACGCCAGTACGCCATTCTAATTAGCACTAATGTATCGTTGTTATAAAATATCTCCGCCGGCGGTGTGCCTAGAGTCGTATCGTAGTCATCACTAGCGATATGTATAGATGCATCTGTTGGCCAACGGTGTGAGATGAAGGGTTTATTGTGATGGATCGAGTTGCTTATTTTATTTTTGTTTAAACAAGGTAGCGAGAATTCTTTTTCTATCCTCTCCAGCTCAACTGAAATATTTTCGATTTTCACAAACTGGTTTACCCTAGGATCTTGAGTCTTGTCGTACTGTTGTCCTAAGTGAGGATCAAGCATTCGTCCTCTTAATTGCTGATCTATAACAAAAAGTAGAAATTGCCTGAAACTTAAACCTCTCTGGCGTGAGAATCCGTTTAATTCTTTCCATCTTTCAACTTCGGTAACCACCAGCCAGTTTTTTGTCAGAATACCGTATCGCAATAAATGCAGATAACTACTAACTGCCCTTTTGAATGGGTCTCGAATTACTTTGATTATGTGTTTAGTGGTAGGGGTTTCTGTAAAGTAGCGCATGCACAACTCTTTGTATCTTCTCCCAAAACAAAACTTAGTTTCTCGGTAATCATGTACCCAATCACTGTAATGGTTTGCTTCTTCCAATAGATTGTTTTGTGCTAGAAACCATTTAAGGAGGGTTGTGCAACCGCTCTTGGGTGACCATGACACAATAATAGGGAAGTCTTTGTGGCATAGTGGCAGCTCACCCCCTTCCCAGTATTCATCGCACTTTAGAAGGTTATTCTTTGAAACCCGCCTGCTAAAGTATTTTTTTAAAGCGCTCATTATAAAACTATTAATATCTGGTTTTTTATAATCTTATAAATGATTTCTTGCGAAGAGGATTTCAACCCAGCTGACGGTACCTTTCCAGCACCTCATGGGGCTCTCCGATTATGTCGATGCTTGATTGGTGGATGAGCATAACTAGAACATAGAACATAGAAGTTGGGAGTTCAAAAATTGCAGTTGGGAGATGGGGGTGACGGGGCTCGGGAAGTTGGAACACATGAGTGTTAGTCCTTGGGCGATTTTTATTGTTTCTAGTTGGTTCGTGTTGGATTGTCCATCCCCGGCTCAGGCAGGCCGTAGGCCGACCGATGACGGGGATGGTGTGCTCTTACTTACCGCGAAGCGTTCCGGGCTGAGATAGCCCAGTTTGCTGTGCGGCCTGAAGGTGTTGTATGTCCAAGTCCTCACCTTGGTGATGTTGCTTCGCTCGGTACCCTATGGTAGTCCTCGATGACTACGCGGGCTTCGGTGAGGGTCCAGAACTGCTCACGGTTGAGTTATTCATTGCGGAACTTGTCATGGAAGCTCTACACCTAGCCGTTTTGATTCGGCTCTTAGGTCGATACCAGTAACTCGATCGAGGCACCTCTAAAATCCGGCAGACCTTCCTGCACGTTCCAAGTCCTTCATCGACCGTGACGTGACCTCGCAGATTTGAGCCAGTTGGTGTGTTAGTCTTTGGGTTCAACCAACCCCAAAGACCATGAAAGGAAAGAGACACAGTACAGAGGACAAGATCAGGATCCTGAGGCAGGCAGACGCTGGCCAGAGCATCGTGGAGGTGTGCAGGGAGCACAACCTCTCTCAAGTGAGCTTTCACCGGTGGAAGAAGCAGTTCGGGCAGATGGAGGTCAATGAGGCCAAGAGGCTGAAGGAACTGGAGCGAGAAAACACGGAGCTCAAGAAGATGCTGGCCGAGAGTTTACTAGAAATCAGAGTCCTCAAATTTGTATGCGAAAAAAAGCTCTGAGCCCGGCTTGTCGCCGGGCATACGCTCTGAAGGCAGTTGAGGGAGGACTGGGATCTGGCAGGAAGGTCTGTCGGGTCCTGGAAGTGCCTCGATCCAGCTACTGGTATCGCCCCAAGGAGAAGACACCTTGGGAGCGAAGGCTCCTCAAGCGGATGGTCGAACTCAGTGACAAGTACCCCCGCTACGGCTATTGCCGCATCGCCGCCCTGCTTCGGCAGGAAGGGTGGCCAGTTGGCAAGAGGCGCATCCAGAGCCTGAGGAGATCCTTGGGTCTGCGTGTCCCACCGACCAAGAGGAAGATCATCCGTAGAGGCCGCTCGACGGGACTGCCGGTGAAGGCTGAGTACAAGGGCCATGTCTGGACCTGGGACTTCATCTGTGATGGAACCACGCGAGGCGGGGCACTGCGGATGCTCACGATCCTCGACGAGTATACCCGCGAGTGCCATGTACTGCGGGCTGATCGAGCACTCAAGAGCGGAGACGTTCTGGAGTGGATGGGGAAGGCAATCCAAGAACATGGGGCACCTGCCTATCTACGAAGCGACAACGGGAGCGAGTTCATCGCCAAGGCAGTCCAAGCATGGCTGTCGGAGAATGCGATCAAGACGATCTATATCGATCCTGGCAGCCCATGGCAGAACGGCTACGTGGAGAGCTTCCATGGACGCCTCCGTGATGAATGTCTCAATCGTGAGCAGTTCTGGACCCTCACCGAGGCTCGCGTGGTGATCGAGGATTACCGCACTGAATACAATACCTTCAGGCCGCACAGTAAGCTGGGCTATCTCAAGCCCAGAACGCTTTGCGGCAAGGAAGAGCGCACCATCTCCGTCTCTGGTCGGCCTACGGCCTTCCTGCGTCGGAGATGGACAACCCAACAACAACCCACTAAAAACCAAAACAACCCCCAAAGACTAACTCTCTACTGGCTCGAAAAGCCGAGTCCCGTCAGCCCGGTTCAGAGCTTTTTTTCGCACAAGAATTTGAGAACTCGGATTTAGGTAGGCTCTCCGAAAAAATCTTCTTGAATTTCCCTCTCTCCCTCTCAAGATCCTTACGCCTTTTCGCCTCAATAACCTCCTTCTGTCCGAACTGCTTCTTCCACCGATGGAAGCTTACCTGCGGGAGGTTGTTCTCTCGGCCCCAATGCTCTGGACGGCCCCTGCCTGCCTCAGGATCCAGATCTTCTACTCTGTGCTGTATCTCTTTCCATTAATGGATTTTAGCGTTGGTTGCCCCGGAAACTAAGACAGCAAGTGGCTCAGATCTCCGAGTGCATGAAACAATCTATTCTCAAGTTGCCAGTGCAAGAGCACAATTCAACCCTTGCGAGATATGGCCATTTAATTATGATTCTGTATGTATTAAGAATTAATCAATCCTGTAATATGGGCATTAATGATTTTATTACGATACTCTGTGATACACTTCCTGATATTATTAATCATTTCTAGATCGCATCTAAATATTGAAAAATAATAATTGAGGAGTAAATTGAGAAAATCTATAATCTTAACCTTTAAAAGAATTTTTATACAGTAAATAGGAACGTAATCGATCAATGTGTGGTTAATTAACCTGCGGTGTGCTTGATGTTCATTAAACTCGGTATTAAACCGGATTATCCTATTATGATACTCTCTAAGATTTTTTTCACGATTTTGATCTAGATTATCAAAGTGTGAAATAGCACTACAAAGAAAACCAGAAACTTGATCGAGATGATTTTCTGTAGTCTTTTTATATGTATTAAGAATGTCATCATATACATCCTTTTTAAGGCCCTCGCGGTAATATTTACTAATTAGCCGCCAATCGTTAAATACTCCAGATAGTGGTATATTATGCCGCGTTAGATCTATGTTCGCATAATTATCTGCAATGTAGGCCGGTGTTCCACAAAGGGTTGCTTCATAAACAGTACTTGTAAACGGATCATAAGACACAAGAAGTCTAGATTCAGCTATTGCCTTATAAAGACTTTTCTTGTCTTGAGGAACGATTCTACTAATGGCAACAACCTTTATCCCAAAGATGATATTAACTAACAGATATCTCACAAAATACTTTTTTCTACACTTTCCTGAATAAACTATAATTTGCCTCTTTTTTGGAGTGTTAGTTTTTAAGACAGCCTCAATGATATTGTCTATCTCGTCGAATTTATTATTAATAGGCAATAATGGTTCATAGTTGTCTACCAGAGGGGAATAGCTGACGAAATAATCATTGGGTTCTATGTGGATTTTCTCTCTAGTAATGAGCATGGGTTTATTTAATAAATACCAAACTCTCTTTTTACCTCCTATCTTTTGCGATACCTCATAAGGAAGAGCTTCTGGGAGAATCGATATTATTCTTTGATCACTCCAGTCTACATCTTTAATTATTTTATCTTTGAATTGTTTGGGTGTGCTATCCGGAGTAGTGCTATCATTCCAGATATAAATATTTGATGTATATCCACACTTTTCAATATATTCGGCAAGTTTGTAAATAATTGATACCCCATTAGAATGAGGATCCCATTGCTGGATTACAATAATAAACTTATAACAAGAAGAGTCCACCAGTAGCTATGATTATTTATTTTAGTTTTAGATATTTTTTATATACAAAATAGCATGGAATAGATGCTTATGCTTGATAATTGAATCACTCGTTTTTTCGAGTTTACTTTTTCAGTGGTGATAGTTAGTAACTTGAACCACAACCTTTCAGATCAATAACCACGTTCTTTAAACAGAGAGCAACTACTTTTTTAATGCACTAGTGTTCATATCCATGGCAACTTACTAGAATCTCGGTAAGTTTTGTTTAAGATGATATTTTATGACTTGAGATGAATAAATTAGTTTTTGAATCATTAGATTTACCATCAGTAAAGTGAATATTCTAATATTTGTTTTGCTTCCGATTTGAATCACTTTAAGCACTCGTGCATAGTGAAGCACGTTTAGTTGACCTCCCTCCTTCCATTGACCCCAGGATCCCGAATACATATTGTAAAGTAGTTTTGGTAGATAGTTTACGTAGCGCGTAGAAGTGGCTATATAAATGCACTTTGATATTTTATTGTTTACGTAAGCGTATTTTAAAACTTTGATAATTTCTTCGACTACACCAACCTGAGTGTTAAATATCAATTCAGCGTTACTTCTCCAACCACTTTTCTCGATATATTTTGCTGAATGAGTCGGGGGATTCCCAATCGCAATAAAATTACAGGGGAATGCATCTATAAAAACACCAATTTGAGGTGATGTAAGATTCTGCCATTTGTGCATACTTTTGAATATTTTCTTCTTGGCCGTGTACTGACATATACCAACTGGAACACATCCTTCTTTTTCGAAAAAGGTATTCAGTTTTTTGGTTTCGAAACTATTGGTTACATCATGGGTTGATATTATTTTTGTTTTTCCATCGCATTCCGCGTGATATCCCCAGTTGGCCATTACTAAGCATGGTCTTCTTTTTTGTAGAGTTTCTTTCAGATTTCTTAGCCCATCCTCTAATAAAATATCATTCCCCCCGCATATCATTATATAACATTCGTCATCTTCTTGGATTTCATTGATGGATAACAGGTTTCGAGAAAATCCGATGTTTTCTGATTTTCTTGTTAGATGAATGCTTGTAGGGTTTGCCTCTTTAAAAGTTTGAAGAAACTCCCAAGTCCCATCCACGGAGCAGTTGTCTGAAAAGTATATTCGTGAATTTATGAATATTTTAAATATCTTATTTATGTTTTCAGAAATAATCTCTTTTGAAGTTATTTCATTATATATTGGAATAAAAAAAGCTATATTTTCCATTTATGCTAGAGGGTTATATGGGGAAGGGGGGGAGACTATTATGAGAAGATAGAAGTTTACAGTTAGCAAATAGGGGAAGCAGGAGGGGAAATCAGTAAAAAGTTAAATGTTCGAAGGTTGGAAGGTAGCCGAGGATGGATGAAACTTGAAAGCTGAAGGATGAAACCTGAAACCTGGAAGGGGAAGTAGGGAGTTTAAGAGAGCGGGGCAAGTTCCCGGGACCTCAAATCACCAAGCACTCAGAGCTTCAATTCTGGGGAGTAAAACCGTCGGATAACCACAGATCTGCAGGAAGCCAGGTCTCCACTCCATCCTGATGGGTGCAGACAACCACTGATCCTTGCATCCCAATCCCAAAGGAACAGACTGGAGCTGATGATTCAAAATCATCATCGGGAATGAGTGAGAAGGGAATGGACCGATCCACCCCATCTATCTCGACATGGAGATAGCCACGCTCCGCCTCAAACCATGCATGATTGAGTCGGATATCTTGAGTTTTACAGACAACGTTCATTGATTTCAGTTTTAAACTCTTCAAGTGCCTCTTGCAACTCACGACTCATGGCTTCCTCCAATCCTCTGATCGGGCCATGAATTCGGTCGTAAACTCCTATTTCACGGTTGTCCTTGAACACATGTATATGTCGCCCATCGTGGTCTGATCGTGTAAAGAGCAGGATATACCCTTTGATTTTACGCCTCATAGGTGTCGAGCGGTTTGAAACTCGGAGGCCTCACTCAAGACGGTGCCATGCACCAGCATGGCATGCTGCCGCACATGGCCGTTCCAGTATCAGGCAGGAGGTCACTCATAGAAAAATGGGAATTGATCCGCCATTGAGTTTTTATGACGGTTGAATGGTATGACCTGTATCACAAGAGATTTCAATCTGTTATCTGAGAAGAGATAGGAAAAAGATGAAGGATGAAAACAACTGAGTCGAGAGTCGAGAGTCGAGGGACGAGGGCCAGTAGGGAGGCTATTAGGCTGTTAGGTCAGAGGACTGAAGCCGGGAGATAGGTGAGGCTAAAACTGAGTCGAGTGACGAGAGGTCGAGAGTCGAGGGCAAGCAGGGAGGCTATTAGGCTGTTAGGTCAGAGGACTGAAGCCGGGAGAAAAGTAAAAAGTGGGAATGTGGGAAGGTATGCCGAGGAGGGTTGAAGCCTGAAACCTGAAGGCTGAAGGCGAAATCAGTAAAAAGTTAAATGTTCGAAAGTGGAAAGGTAGCCGACGAAACTTGAAAGCTGAAGGCTGTAGGCTATTAGATTATTGGGCTGTTAGGTAAGAGGCCTAACGGACTGACAGGAGTTTGATGAGTGATGGCTTAAGAGAGACAAGTCGAAGGAGCGCCTTTGCAGGGCCCTCGGGTTCACGCCTGCCCTGCTCCCACTGTTGGAGCGTTCTGGAGCTGATGCAGATGGCTTTGGAAAACTGGTCCTGGGTCATACCTGTCTTCTTTCTCAACCCGGCAAGGGTTTCAGGAGCTTTGGCCGGCCACAAGATGCTGGCGGACGCCGGATCAAAGTAGTCTAGGAGGTTTTCCCCATCATCGAAACTCTGCTCGAGGTTCTTACGGGATATTTTAGAGGGTTTTTCTGATTTCCTGTTTGTAGATGGCTTCTTCATTTTTTCTACTCCTCCTGACACTGATGATTCTTATGGTTTTGCCTCGTAGAGTGACAATGGCTGTCCAGCTTTTGCCCTGAATAATTCCAACATGGAGTTGTCGGGGTTCGTCTTTGTGGTCGGCGATCAGTGTGACAACAGGACTATCCCAGAGTTTCGATGCTTGGGTGAAGTCGATGCCATGCTTTTCTTTGTTTTTAAGACTTTTGGCATAATCAAATTCGAACTTCATGAAAGGTGCGCCATTGGCGTATAATTGTCAATGGATAATTGTTGATCCGATGTGGCGGACCAGGAAATGCAAGAACTGCTGAGTTGAGGGACGAGAGTGTTTTAGGTAATAGGGAATGGGGAATCGGTGATAGGCGATGGGGGGGAAGGTAGCCGAGGAGGGATGAAAATTGAAAGCTGAAGGATAAAGGCTGACAGGTGAAGGCTGTAGACTATTAGACTATTGGACTGTTAGGTCAGAGGACTGAAGCTGGGAAATAGGTGAAGCTAAAACTGAGTCGAGTGACGAGAGGTCGAGAGTCGAGGGCCAGCAGGGAGGCTATTAGACGGTAGGCTATTAGGCTGTTAGGTCTGAGGACTAAAGCTGGTTAAAAGTAAAAGGTGGGAATGTGGGAAGGTATACCGATGAAACTTGAAGGCTGAAACCTGAAGGATGAAAGGGGAGATGGGAGTTGGCAGATAGAGGGAAGAATGAAAGAACTCAGTCGAGAGACGAAGGCCGAGTGTCGAGGGCCAGCAGGGAGGCCTTAAGCCTGAAGGCTATTAGGCGGGGCATCTCTCCCGAACTCAATCATCGATCGGGTTCACCAAGGAGATGAAGGCGTATCCCTCGAAGTCCTTGGTGTTTCTGGTGTAGAGGGTCTGGACACCCGCCTTGAGAAGGGTTTCTGCCAGGACTGCATCGTGGGTGCGCTGGTATGGAAAATCGGATTTCTGGATCCTGGTTGCCAAGCGATCCCAAACCGCATCCTCGTAGCAACAGCGACGGAATCCACATTCATCGCGGAGTATCTGGACCTTTGAAAAGGCTTCCTCGGCGCCATAGGGCCTTCCGAAGATGCGGGGATTTCTTAACGCCTTGTAGAGCTCGAGATAGACTTGGTCGGCAATGATCCAGTCCTGTGGTTCGTCCAATGCCCCCTGCAATGCCGCGGCTGCTCGCTGGAACTGACCGCAATCCGCGTTCAATGCATAAACGAGGATATTGGTATCGAGACTTTTCAAAACCGATCGTCCCCGTAGATAACATCTTTCAAGTCTGTAGCGCTGACCTTGATCTCTCCAAGGTGTCCCGCCAGTTGATCCAAGGTGATTTTTCGCTTCTTACCCTTGGGATAACGCATGAAAAATTCCTCGATGGAGCGCCGGATGACTTCACTCACAGGTCTTTCCTCTTGGCGGGAGACCTCTTTCAGGCGTGCAATCATTTCGTCTGGGAAGAGTAGTTGCATTCTTTGCATGTATGTATCTTATTTGTGTATGATTGTATGTCAATCACTCTTATGCATCTCTCTTTCACTTAAGACAGATCCATGCTGCCGCCCTAGATCCAGTCTATAGGGGAACTGAAGGGCGGCACGGCTTTGCTGGAGCAAAGTGCCGTCAATCGATAGACGAGGGTCGAAAGACTGTTTGAAAAGATGGACGATTGTAGATTGAAGATGGGAGTTGGCAGATAGGGGGAAGGCTGAAGGGGAAATCAGTAAAAAGTTAAATGTTCGAAAGTGGAAGGTAGCCGATGAAACCTGAAACCTGAAACCTGAAGGCTGAAACTTGAAGGCCGGAGGCTATTAGACTATTGGATAGTTAGGTCAGAGGACTGAAGTCGGGAGAAAAGTAAAAGGTGGGAATGTGGGAAGGTAGCTGAGGAGGGTTGAAACCTGAAACTTGAAGGCTGAAAGGAGAGATGGGAGTTGGCAGTGGTGAAGTAAAGCGCTGAAAAGAAAATGGTAGAAATCTGCGGTCAGGCGGGAATGTATTCCAGACACACATCTGATTTTTCTCCAATAAGGGATGGCTTGATCCGGCGATCAAAGGTAGCAAGCCATCCTTTGTTTCTTTTGCAAAGATTCAGCAGGTAGGCATCGGTAGAATGAGCTGATCCAATCTTTAATTTCTCGCGTGAAAGCCACTCCGAAAGTGAGTAATCATTGCTCCAGAATCTGTGCTTGCCCGATGCTTCCTTAAACTCCTCAAGTCGCTCCGCGAGATCGGCCATCGGTAGTGGAGAGTTGGGATAGGCGGGATGGGAAAGAATTCTCAGGAGGCCGTTTTCCGTGATCGGGCATGTTGCCCAGCCATGGGCTCCCTTTTCTGCAAACCACTCGTGCGCCGCAATATGGTGGATGTGAGCCTCATCAAACAATGCAACCAAGGTGTTAACGTCCAAAAGATACTTCATCCTTCGTCCCTGATCTGATTGACGATTTCGAGCGTCACGGGTGATGCATCCTGCGAACGTGTAACCACACGAAGCCCGTTACGATGCACTTCTTTTTTTTGAGGCCCTTGGATTCCTCTGCGTATCAGAAGAGAAACAGCTTTCCCCAAGCTAAGGCACTGATGCTGGGCAACATCTTTAGCCACCTCCAAAACATCATCTTCAATTTCAAGCGTCGTTCTCATATGGACATCATCACATCAGTGCATCATTTCGTCAATTTCTTCTCTGTACGCAATAATAATATGACCCAGAAAGTTAGAGGGAAAATGGCGGAGTCGAGCGACGAGAGTGTTTTAGGTAATAGGGAATGGGGAATCGGTGATAGGCAATGGGAGGGGAGAATCTTTTGAGGAGATGGGAGTTGGCAGATAGGGGGAAAGCTAAAAAACTGAGTCGAGTGACGAGAGGTCGAGCGTCGAGGGCTAAAATTGCGAAAGACTGTTTGATAAGATGGGAGGGGGGAGAAGTGATCCGAGCTCTCACTAAGGATTGATCTGATCGAAAAGTTTCGTAACCCAATCAGCGGCATTTGCTGCCTCCGCGTTCGTGGGCGGGGGATCAAAGTCCCCGGGATACCGCTCAGCGAGATATTCATAACTCAGAAATTCCGCGGTCTCCCGAAACCACTCCAAGTCAATTCCGTAGGTTCCAATCCTAGTTAGGAGATAGGGTAGGTTATGGGTTTTCTCGGGGTTATGACCCAACTCGACCAACTGACCTTTGAGTAATTTCTCGGCTGCTTGTTGCAGAAGGAGTACGGCGTAGAGGGATTCTCCTGCTATGAGATCCTTCCGAGCCTTTTCCAGATCCCGCTTTCCAAAGGCATACCAATCCGCCGGGTTTTCAGGGTTACCTCGCATAGAGCAGCTTGCCGTGATGGGCAAGATCCCAGTAAATCCCAAACGGTTTTTTCATTCTCTCAAGAAACAGGTCGCGCCTGACAACAGCGGTCTCCACGGGAAGATTCAGCCTGAGTCTGGAGATCTTGCGGGCAATTTCGAGACCCATGTGTGGGCTGGGCGCGGATGTCTCGGATTTCACAATAAGTAAGTCCACATCAGATTCCGAGGTCGGGTTCCCCTTGGCACATGATCCGTAGAGCCAGATCTCCGCAACATCGGGATCCGTGGAGACCTCGCGGATGCATCGATCCAGATCATGCTTAGCTCCTGGCTTGGGCGGCAGCTTGATGTCCTTGGTGGTCATGGCGATCTTATTATTGTTACCAAGTGTTAAAGGTGCAATCTGAGAAGCTAGCTGTAAACAGTGAAGAGTTGATGCTATCCGAGGAAGGGTGAAGGCTAAAGAAACTGCGACGAGGGACGAGAGGGGTACCAGTAGAAGGTAAAAGGTGGGAAGGTAGTCGATCGTCGAGGGCTATTTCACTCAGGCATTATCGCAAAACCTTCCCGCTGCGCGCAGAGAGCAAGGTTCTGATCGAAAGTAACGATGGTAACTTGGCTCGGTCTATCTCCAGCAAGTACAACCGCCGCAGCTAGTTGGAACGCATCCGCAGCCCGCAGCGGATGCGTCATTAGAAGTCTGCGAGCGTGTCGGCGCACCTCAGGTCCTGGAATGATCTCAAGGGCTCCCTGCAGGATATTGGTCAAGTCGCGTTCTGCTATCGTCACTTCATGACGGGAGAGCTGCTTTTCCCTCTCCCGTCTTGCTAGTGCGGAAAGGCACTCGGTTTCAGTTCCCCACCAGATGGCCATCTCTGGATCCTCGTTGCTGATCTGCAGGACAGTATCCGTGGAGCTTTCTCTGATGAGCAGCGGTACCAGTGCCGAACTGTCCCAGAACTTCATCGACCAGATGCCCTTTCCTCCAAGATAGCCTCGACGAGACGGGTCTCCCGGCCAATATCCTTGGGCTTGATCTTGAACGATGTGTTCCGCTTTTCACGCGTTGCAGCCATACCTCTGCGGACCAAGTCAGCCAAACGGGGGCCCCATTCACCTCCATCATGGGGGCGGTAAGGAGAAAGAATAGCCACAGGATGCGCCCGATCGGAGATGATCACTGTCTCACCACACTTAACCTGATCAAGATAGCTGCTCAGGCGGCTTTTTATTGTAGATATGTTGGTGTTTATCATATGACCATTATAGTCTTTTCGATTTCCTTGTCAAGATCACCCAAGTGCGTGGCACTTCTCGAGAACCTCTTGGGGATCTCCGATCATCTCGATACGGTATTGGTGGATGAGCATGACTAGAAGATAGTAGATAGAAGTTGGGGGTTAGAAAAACGGCAGTTGGAAGATGGGAGTTAGTAGATAAGGGGAGCAGGAGGCTGAAAATAACTGAGTCGAGAGTCGATAGACGAGGGTCGAAAGACTGTTTGAGAATATGGTAGATGGCAGTTGGGAGTTAGGACGGTAGTAAAAAGTTAAAAGTTGGAACCAAGCCCGTGAAAACGGGTGCGGTAGACTACCATGTAATCGTAGCCCCAGCGGGGCGCCACCGCTTGCCTGGAGGCATGTGGCGTCAATGTCGAGGGCTGAAAGGCGATACCTTACCTGAGTGCCGAAAGGATGGTTTCTTTGTTCAGCATGGTTCGGTCGATGGCATTCTCCAAGAATGGGCTGACATCCTGAAGAACCGCCTTCCAGTCGCATTGTTCTGCGGCGGCGAGGGCTCCTTTTCTCCATTCCACGCCTGTTCGGCAATACTCGGATGGTCTCTGACCAAGGGCTGCGGTTAGTAGTTCCGTGTTGGGCTTCACCGCCTTCCCGCAATACCAGAGGAGATCATACCAGTCGCGGCCCTTGGTATAGGGACGTGCAAGGATAGCGTGGAGCTTGCCAGCCATCAGTGAGGGCATATCGTGTGCCGTGATCGCCATGAGTGATGGAGTGGAGTGGACTTTGGTCTCAGTCATTGCTCCGGCGGGAGGATTGAGGTCGATTTCTAGTTTGATACTCAGCTTCTGGGAAGCCATGGGGCTGGCCCCCATTTCATGCAGGAGTCCCGGAAATTTGATCCAGATGGAGGTGACTGCTCCCGGGGAATCCGAGGTGGTAATCTCCATATCGTCAAAGCCCGCTCCGGCAAGGTACCTCCGAAGTGCCTGAGGAAGCGACGTGAGAATGGAAGCATCCTCTCCCTCAATAAAGCTGAAATCAAGATCCTCCGAGAATCGGTGCAAGCCATGAAGCAGGCGTAGGCATGTCCCGCCCACGAAGGCGATATGGCGGAAGCTTTCGGCCCGATGGAGTCCAGCCAGGATCTCCCACTGAAGAAGCTCTCTCATGCGATTGACCGCGTGAGAACCTGCGGCAGCGGACTCCCTGAGATATTGTTCCCTCATGCAGGGTTGGTGTGATGATCGGGGAGATTTTCCGCCATGATTGCTAGGAATGTTTCTAGCGCTCGGATCATCTTAGGAGAGGCAAATCTGACAGCTAAGGATTGCAATCGCTCCATGTTGATGACCTCGAGGTTCTGATATCTCATTTCCTGATGGCGCTCTGAGGTCCACTCCCCCTCGGACCAATACCAGTGATCAAGTAATGCCTTCTCGGGAGTGGCAACCAAGGTGGGCTGACCGTGGATGGTCTGTCTCTCAAACCCAAGGAAGGCCTTCACCTGGCGGTAGGTAAACCGACCTAGTGGAGTCTCCCAGTCTTGCTTGCGGGGTGTGGTCTTGCAGGCGGCAGTGTATTCCCAGACAGCTTCGGGAATCATGCCGTAGTGTGATAGCGCCCAAGCACCCGATAGGTAGCTGGGGGAGACGATTTCATTGGACAAGGAAGGCAGTGCTCGAGCACTCGAGGGATAGGCATAGAGGCCCCTTCTAAGGGACAGGAGTTTTCCAGCGTGACACCACCTAGAGAGCTGGAGGGCAAGCTGGGCCGGTGACTCCGCAGGAAAGAGTTGCCTTAAGAAATCCGTCCTAAAGTAGGGATAGGATACTTTACCCTGAAACTCATTGAATCTCACACGCTCAATTTATCGTTTACGATAAACTGAGCAAGCGTATTATCAGATAGAGTGGTACTTCTCGAGAACCTCTTGGGGATCTCCGATCATCTCTAGTTTTGATTCGTGAATGAGGAGGGCACGATCGGCGAAGCGTTCCATGGCTCCTGGATCGTGGGTGACTAGGATGATAGTTTTTCGCTCTTTCTTATACTGCTCAAAGAGAGCAAAGCATTTCTCCTGAAAGACGAAATCGCCCACGGCGAGCACCTCGTCAAGAAGCATAATGGGGACGTTAATCTGAGCCGCGACTGAGAAAGCCAACTTCACGGACATGCCGCTGGAGTAGTGCTTCACCTGGAGTTCCATGAAGTCTTGAATCTCTGCAAAACGGACGATCTCCTCGTAGCGGGCATCAATCTCAGCTTTTGTGAGGCCTAGGATGGTGGCGCTTAGGTAGACATTCTCTCGGCCGGTCAGCTCGGCATTGAATCCCACTCCTAGCTCTAGCATTGGAGCGATCCGCCCATGAACGGTGAACTCACTCCCTTTATCCGGCTTATAGATGCCGGCTAGGATCTTCAGTAATGTTGATTTCCCCGAGCCATTACGCCCGATGATCCCGAAGAATTCCCCCTGTTGGATCTCGAAGCTGATGTTATCAAGGGTTCGCTTAGCCTTCCGCTCGTTTCTGACACCGAACTTCATTAAGCGCTCACGCAGTGTACCCCTGCGCTCATCGGGCAGGCGGAAGGTCTTGGAAAGGTTACGAACTGTGATGGCGGGAGGCATACGAGCTGGAAGAAAAAGGATGAAACTTGAAAACTGAAACCTGAAAGCTGAAGGCTATTAGACTATTGGATTGTTAGGTCAGAGGACTGAGTCGAATGACGAGTGGGGCTTGGGTGTTAGGAGGTTAGGCTGTAGAGGAAAATAATTGCGCCGAGGTGACAAGGGTCGAGGGCTTTTGGGAAAGGCTAAAACTATTGAGACGGTGGGGGCTATTTCTTGAAGTAACGTACTCCGTTGACCCCCTCAAAATGAGCATCCTGGGTCCAGAGCAATGCTTCATGGCGAAGCGCCGTTGCGTAGATGATGCTGTCCGCCATGGGAAAGGGAAGTCCAGCCGACTCCAGGGCTAAGGTGGCATCTAGTTCGATAACCTTCCCCAAGCTCATCACACCAAATACTTGCGCAGCCATATCCTCTCCTTTGTCTCTGAGAACCTTCTTGTAGACTTCGTAGATCGATATAACAGGAACAATGAGCCTGTCGGTATCCTCTATTGCCTCGGCGAAGAGTGCCGCGCGATCTGTACCCGCTAGATATTCCAGCCAAGCAGAGGAATCGAGCACATTCACAGGCGATCTTCCTCTCTCTCAAAGGTTGTATCCATACCCTTTAGAAATCCTCTCATGGACTTGGGCGAGCGCACAGGAATGAACTCCACGCGGTCGTCATGGTTGAAAACATGCAGGCGCATCCCAGGCTCCAAGCCCATCCGTTTGCGGATCTGACGGGGAATCACTACTTGAAACTTCGGGGAAACGGTTACGGTATTCATATCGATACCAAGATTGTATCCCTTTTATTCATCGATGCAAGTTTCGATGCCTTGAGTATCTTGTGACCTCTCATCCTAACTTCTAAAAGCCTGACTCCTAATTACCATTAACTCTTCTAAGCCATGCAGGCTCAGAGATCCTCCACCATCTCAGCCTCTTTCCATTTAAAGACAACAATTCCCAAGAAAAAGACGAGTAGGCTAACTCCAAGCACGTAGCAGTATCCGAGCTTGCTCAGTCCGCCGAGCCCAATCAGGACATAGCGGGAATACTCCAGGATGCCGCTCATGGGATTCAGAAATTCATAGAATCGAAATTTCTCAGGGACATTGCTCATGGGATACATGACCGGCGTGAACCAGAACCCCAACTGGGTCACTACTTCCCACAGACTCAGAATATCGCGTACCTTCACGACAACGATGCTGAGCATAAGGCCTATCCCCATGACCAGAAGGTAGAGGGCAATGACCAAGGGGATGAACCAAAGCATCCGAAGCGACCAGTCGACTCCATCGAGGAGCGCAAAACCCAGAAAAACGATCAGGTTGAAGAAAAAGCCTATGAAGGCACCGGAGACAGCCGCCATGACCAGAATCATCCTGGGAAGATAGACCTTGCGGATCATCTGATAGTTGCCAATGAAGCCATTCATGCCGGCCATGGTGCCGGATACGAAGAAGTCCCAGATGATGATTCCGAGTAGGAGGAAGAGTTTATAATGCGGGGCGTTCTGCTTCATCACCACCGTGAAGACGACATAGAGAACACCGAACATCGCAAGCGGCTTCAGAAGAGACCAAACATACCCAAGGATGCTGCCGTAATAGCGCATCTTGAAGTTCGTCCAAGTCAGCGTGGTGAAGAGACGCCACTGGTAGGCAAGGTTTGAAGTCATAGAAAGTGAGGCTTTAGGGATCTAGGCCTTGGGGCTTAGGGCTTTTGGTGTTTAGAAAAAAAAGGCCCCAGTTCCAAGCTGATCCTAATCGTATTTCTCACAGTCCTCAAAGGAAGCTGCGATGGCGTCCTTCGGTGATACGAGTGGTGAGATGCCGATTTCAATCGGCCATGTGATGGAGAGCGTTGGATCGTCCCATCGGAGGGAGCGTTCGGTAGCTGGAGAATAAGGAGCGGAAACCTTGTAGTGGAAGTCGGCCAGATCACTCACGACAAGGAATCCGTGAGCGCATCCAGGAGGAACCCAGAGACGCTCGTGAACTTCTGCCGTAAGCATGTATCCATCCCAGACCCCGTAGGTGGAGGAACTCTTCCTCAGGTCAACCAGGACGTCGAAGACGGTGCCGGAAGTCACCCAGACCAACTTCCCCTGAGCTGCGGCACCCGCCTGGTAGTGGAGCCCCCTCAGAACATGTCGCGCGGAGCGGGAGTGGTTGTCCTGAACAAAGTCGGCATTGATACCAAGGTCCCGGAAGGTGTCCCTATTCCACGACTCAAGGAAGAATCCCCGTGGATCTCCGAAGACCTTGGGCTTGAGGAGGAAGGCGTCGTGGATTTTAGTGGGGAATTTGGTCATACAGAGAAGAATGAAACTTGAAAGCTGAAATCTGAGTAAATAAAGAAACCGTCGTACATGCAGAACGGATTAGTCGCCATTCAAGGGATTGATCACTTCCATGAAATCGAACTTCCGGAAGTCTGTATCTGCCGTGTAAATCTTTGAGACTCCATGCTGTTTTAGAATCACAGCCAGATGAGCATCGGGGACAAAATTGCCTTTTACCCCAACCAAGTTGGATATCTGGGCGTATACTCCAGCAAACCCCTCTTGCTCACCGATTACTCGGCATCGAGAGAGAGACAGAAGACTTTCTACATTTCCCCATGCCTGTTTAGCGCTTAGTGGATTTCTGAAAATTGAGGGGTGTGTGGCTATTCTCTGATAGCTCATCAAGATGCCCCAAGTAAGGCAAAGAAGATCCTGATCATCTACACGACTCTCCATGAATTGCTTCGCTTTTTGATGGTGATCCGACTCCCGATCAGAGGCATAGAGCAGGATATTCGTATCAATCGAATAGCTCATCGCTGATCCAGAATTCGGTACACCACATCCTTATCACTAAGGTTAATCAGGGCGCCCATACGTCCGGTATTCCAAACCAACTTGACTGGTTTGGTGGCTTTTTTGCTACGAAAAGCCAACGCCTCTGCCAACAAACGGGATGCCAATTTACCCAAAGACACACCCTCTTCTTGCTGAACTCTTTTCAACTCTTCCAGAATGGGAGACTCAATATCAATAGTGGTTCTCATGATGCTTGATGATAGAATTAAATGCATCAGATGTCAAATCAGTCAGGGTCTGACTATTTGCTTCTTAAAGGCTAATTTCTTACTCCTGAAAACGATCGCTTGGATCCATATCTTGGTGCATCAACTCTTTCAGTAGCTCGGGATCCACTACTTTCAATTTAGAGCAGGATGCTGTCATCCGATGCCCAGAGGAGTCCTTGTTATCGCTTGTATCAGGCGTTTGCTTTAAATTTATCATATCCCCAATGAGGTCAAGTTCCATAAAGCGCTCAGCGATGACTGACGTTCCCTACCGCTTTCGGCGCTTTAAAACCTCTCGCAAGTAGGTGCCGTAGGTGGATTTGCCGAGAGGCTCCAGCGAGCGCTCGAAGGCCCCCTCATCTAGGAATCCCATTTGGAGTCCGATCTCCTCCAGGCAGGCGATGCGGAGCCCTTGCCTGTTTTGAATGGCCCGGACGAAGTCGGCGGCCTCTAGTAGGGACTCATGGGTGCCGGTATCCAGCCATGCCGTCCCACGGCCAAGTTTCTGAACCTGAAGGCGTCCTGCCTCGAGGTAGAGGCGATTCAGGTCGGTAATCTCGAGTTCTCCGCGTGGAGAGGGCTTCAGACCGCGCGCCATCTCCACGACATCGGAGCTGTAGAAGTATAGCCCAGGGACCGCGTAGTTACTCTTCGGTTCAGTAGGCTTCTCTTCCAGAGAGATGGCCTTGCCAGATGTATCGAACTCCACCACGCCATAAGCAGTCGGATCCGCAACCTCATAGCCAAAGACGGTTGCTTGATCCTTCTGTGCATCAGCTGACGCCAAGGTGTCGGTGAAATCGTGCCCGTAGAAGAGATTGTCCCCCAGCACCAACGCCGCGGGCGCTTCAGCCAAAAACTCAGCGCCGATCAGGAAGGCTTGAGCAAGACCATCAGGGCTAGGTTGCTCGGCATACTCGAATTGTACCCCGTAGCGGGATCCGTCCCCCAAGAGTCTGCGAAATGAAGGCAGGTCATGTGGCGTAGAGATGATGAGAATCTCCCGGATCCCAGCGAGCATGAGCACCGAGATCGGGTAGTAGATCATCGGCTTGTCATAGACAGGCATGAGCTGCTTGCTCACAGCCATGGTCAGGGGATGAAGCCGGGAGCCGGAACCTCCAGCGAGAACGATGCCTTTACGATTCATTGATTAGGATATGAGAGTTGGTAGATGGAAGTTGGGTAGGAACAGACGAGGCGTCATGCTAACAGAGCGACCCGGTAGAATCAGATACTGCCAAAGACGGGTGGAATTTCACGCATCAGTGAGCGAAGGCTGTGACCCTCGGCTTGCAGTTGCTGATCAAGTTGCTCATCGGGGAGTGATGACTCCAAAATCCGTTCCACCAGGGCTCGCTTGCCGCGAAATCTTTCGGCATAGGGGTGCTCGGGATTCAACCAGTGGGCCAGCAGACGTGACCGTGAAGCAGAGTTCCAGAGCAAGCGCCCGTACTCAAGTCGGGCGATATCCTGATAGTTGGGATAGTTGCCCCAAATGCTCATAGCACCTTCCTTGCCCACTCTGCGTGGGCTTTGTCCCGGGGCTCTCCCCTCTTGAGTTTAGGAATAAGTAGATCATCAACAGAAGGCACGATGACCTCCAGCAAACCATAGGTTTTCCTAAATGATCTGGATTTCCAATCAGCGGGCATCTCGGAAAGAACGGCTGTCGGCATGAGGTTGACATGCCATCCGTGGCTCTTCTCAAACTCACTGCCGATCATGGCCTCGTAACCAAGTAACGCCACTTGTTCGCTTTCCGTGACAGGGTCGACATCCATGCTGTTTTCAGGAAGCGGAAGCTCAAGCTTGCGTTGAGCAACATGCCACAGGAGTGCTCCTGACCCGATCAGCACCATACTTCCAGATTCCGTGAGTTGACCGCCCCAGTCCTTGAGCCATTCTTCAATCTGGCTTGGATTTTTTAACTCCCGAAGAGGCATAGCGAAGTGAAAGGGGAGAAGCTATTTAGGCTGAAGAATGTTAGGGGAGAAAAAAGTCGAGCGTCGAAGGTCGGGGCTGAATGATGATATGGTTCATTCGCGGTAATCAGCAACTCAAGACCCTAGACACTCGTCTCTCGTCTGCCTTAGCCAACTTTCTCATAGTGCTTATCAACCCAGTCTTTGTAGGCGCCGGTGGTGATGTTTTCCACCCACTCCTGATTATCCAGATACCATTGCACGGTCTTGCGGATGCCGGTCTCGAAGGTCTCAGCTGGCTTCCAACCTAGATCCCGATTGATCTTAGTCGCATCGATCGCATAGCGGCGATCGTGACCAGGGCGATCGGTGACATAGGTGATCTGCTCCGCATAGCTCTTGCCATCGGAACGAGGTGAAAGCTCATCGAGGATCGCGCAGAGCGTGTGCACCACATCGAGGTTCGGCTTCTCATTCCAGCCGCCGATATTGTAGGTTTCCCCGACTTTACCCGACTCCAGCACCCGGCAGATCGCGGAAGCGTGATCCTTCACATAGAGCCAGTCCCTCACCTGCTGTCCATCCCCGTAAATCGGGAGGGACTTGCCGGCAAGAGCATTGTGAATGACAAGTGGGATCAGCTTCTCAGGGAAATGGTAGGGGCCGTAGTTGTTGGAGCAGTTGGTGGTCAGAACCGGCAGGCCATAGGTGTGATGATAGGCCCGGACGAGGTGGTCCGAGGCGGCCTTGCTCGCCGAGTAGGGGCTATTCGGCTCGTACTGCTTCGTCTCGGTGAATGCGGGATCAGTTGGCGATAGCGATCCATAGACCTCATCGGTGGAGACATGGAGGAAGCGGAAGGCTCCCTTCGACTCCTGGTTCAGGCCATTCCAGTAAGAGCGGGTTGCCTCCAGAAGCTGAAAAGTGCCGACGATGTTGGTCTCGATGAACTCGGCAGGCCCATGAATCGAGCGGTCGACATGCGACTCGGCGGCGAAGTTCACGATCGCTCGCGGCTGATGCTCGGTAAGGAGCTTCGCTACCAACGCCGCATCCCCGATATCTCCTCGGACGAAGATGTGCCGGGGATTCCCCTCCAGTGAAGCAAGGTTCTGGAGATTCCCCGCATAGGTGAGCTTGTCGAGGTTGATAATGCTGTCGTCCTCACCCGCGATCCAATCGAGGACGAAGTTGGAGCCGATAAAGCCGGCACCGCCGGTAACGAGGATTTTGTTCATAAAAAGTTGAAACTTGAGACCTGAAACCTGAAAAGAAATGAGCCAATGAATTATCGAATTATTGAAGAAAGAATTAACGGCATTGTCTTAGGATGGCCAGCCTAGGCATTAACTAAGCTGCCGCCCTTGGCTGCTCCGTATCACTGGAGATCCTGGACTGTTCTAGTCTGGCCAAATCGCATCGCCACAGAGTCTTTATCGCCTTGCGGGACAAGATTGTATTTCACCATGGATCTGCGCCCTTCGCGAGAGCAGAATGCCAGAAACGTTCGGACAAAACTCCCTGATGAGTGCCCTTCTTGGAGCCCATTGCATCTTTGCCCAAATGGTTTAATCCTGAAATTCATTCCTATTCCTTTGAATTCGAAGATATTTAAAATCCGAGCCCGTATTTCACAATGCACCAGATGGCTTGGAATCCATCCTTCCAGTTGATCTTCTTTCCCTCTGCGTAGGTACGGCCGTGGTAGGAAATGGCAACCTCGTAGATTCGGATATTCTTTTTAGCGAGCTTTGCTGTAATCTCAGGTTCGAAACCAAATCGGTTTTCCTGTATGTGGATAGTTTGGAGTATCTCCCTCCGAACGGCCTTATAGCATGTCTCCATGTCGGTTAGGTTGAGATTGGTAAACATGTTTGAGAGGAGCGTCAGAAAATTGTTGCCTAGGGAGTGCCAGAAATAGAGAACGCGATGCTCTTGGGATCCGATAAATCGGGATCCAAAAACCACGTCTGCCTTACCTCTTAGGATCGGAGCAAGAACTATGGGATACTCGGTCGGATCATACTCCATATCGGCATCCTGAATGATAACAATCTCTGCAGTTGCGTGAGCAATACCAGTTCTGAGAGCGGCTCCCTTCCCCTGATTAATTTCATGATGAAGGAGTCTGATCCTGGAATCAGTAGATTTCACTCGCTCTAACTCCTCTCGGGTACCGTCCCCGGAGGAATCATTGACCACAATCAATTCGGCTACCTCCGGTTGCCTTAGAACAGCAGCGATGACCCCAGCAACCGTGGCCCGTTCATTGTAGACGGGCATGACAACTGAAAGGCAGGTCTTCATCAGGTCGATCGGTCTTATTTAGGAAATATTATAAATTATCGAAACCAATAGTAGTTGGATACACTCATTCCGCGAAGCAATTCCCCAAAACGTGTGTACTGATCTTCAGTTAACTCATTCCTAAGAGCCTCAAGGGGGGGGAACTTTTTTCCATTTTTAAAAGCCTTGAGGTCGGCATTGATTAATCCAAAAGGGAGACCATCGAGATATTCATTCACTTCCAAACGGTTAGCATTCGCAAACAAACCCTCCCTCAGATTCCACCAAACAAAAAATGGCATGCTGTTCACCATAACCTGCATATATAATGAAATGCCAAGCAGTGTGACTATACCGGCCAAAGATATCCCCTTGTTAAAATTAAAGGGGCTTTTTATAAGATTCTCAATCGTGAGCAGAAACGGTAGTGCCAGCAGTGGCAGCACAGGCAACAAGTAACGGGGCCCATAACACCAGGGACCACTCCAGCGGATATAGAAAGAGTAAGTAATAAGAATCACCGCCGATACAGCAAGGATTAGGGCGCACTCCACGCCAAATCGGGCAATAAACTCACGCCAGTAAAAGAGAGCAATAAGTAGGACAGGAAAACACGTAAAGATGCCAAACTGCGTATTGAAAAGAAATCCCCAAAAACCATGCAGAAAATCACCTGAAAACGGCTCACGCTCACGGACCCACTGAGTATATCCGTTGTTTAGTGGAGATCCGAAGCGGAGATCATTGACAAGCAACAGAATCAGAAAACCAACAGAGAGGGGTATAAAAAACCATAGAATGAATTTTCTGAATATCTTCGATTGATTTTTATCACTGTGGCAGTATTTAGAAATCATTGGCCAAGCAACAGCAATCGCGAAGAGAGGAAGAATTAACACATAGACGCTTTTACTTAAAATTAGTGCAACAAGAAACAATACGGTGAGTAACATAGTTAGCCTTGTGCTTCTTAAGTTATCATTCACCCTTATTGATCTCATGACCCTTATTGCATAGTAAGTGGCACCAGTCATAAATAGAGTCTGGTGAATCTCAAAATTGTTAACCCGTAGATGATTCCAGCAAAATGTTGTATAGATCACAGCCACTGTGAATATAGCGGACGTTAATTGTGATGTAACAAAAAGCCTTGCAGTGCTATAAAGAAATCCTGCAAAGAAAAGTGACAGCACTAGATTGTGAATATTTAATACAATGATCCGGGAGGGGTTCGAGAATTCCAATTTACCCGTGATGTATTTCTCTAGAGTCAGAGCAGGAACGTATATAAGGCTGTTCAGGATTCCATATTTGGAATACCAGGCACCCGTTTTTTCGTTATTGTAGAAGAATTGTCCGCGGTCACCAAATTGTGATGCAACCTCACCCGGCACACCGAATCGTTTGGAATTTATCAAACTGACTGTCTCGATCCTCGCGGCCAATGCATCGCCCGGACATTCCTGCGCTGGCATAGTCAGAAATCCGACCACAAGAACTATGACGAGAGTTATTAACAAGCCCTTTTCTATTTTTTTAAACATGTTTTTTATTAAATCACGATTGTCTGATTTTCTTATTTTTCTAATGTCACTTTCCCGACCACCACTCCCTCCACTTGGCAGGAGCCCATTTCGAAGGGAGGTAGAGCATGGCAGCGAGCGCCACGATCCAGCTGAGAGCCCCTAGTGTCAGGCAGAGGGAGTACCAAGCAGGTGCTCTGAACTGGAAGGTCACTTCATGGGAGCCCGCAGGCACATAGGTCGAGAGCAGAGCAGCCTCGGCTCGATGCACCTCGGACGGCTTCCCATCTACCATGACGGTCCAATCAGGATGATAAGCCTCCGAGACCACCAGCCAGCCGGAGACGGTCGGAGGGAGCTGATAAGTCATTCGCTGGTAGTCGTCCATGCGGTTGCCCGTGAGGGGCACGCGACCGAATGGCTGCCCCGCCTTACCCTGATATTGCGCCTGCAATTCGATCTGGTTGGCACCTTTGGCCATTCCGGCGAAGCCTGGGATCGAGGGATCGGGAGCAGCCATCTCTACGGTAGCGATATTCTGATTGAGGAGTTGGAGGGCGGCCGGCGCCATCGCATAGCTACCCGGAGGAAGAGCTACGAAATCCTTCGCAAGGAACGCCGGATAAAGCGTTCCCGGATTGGCCAGTACTGCGAAGTAGCGGTTCTCGAAGACCACCGGATAGACGGATCGGAAGAAATCCTGCATCTGCTTCGGCGAGAATGGGTCTTCCTTATCAAGCAAGATATAAGCTACGCCAGCCACATTCATGTAGCTCTTGAGCGAATCGCCTGAAGCATTGCCCGCCGCTTCCAAATGTCGGACCCACTTAAGTTGGAAGTGACGCAAAAGTGACTCGGAGTCGACGCCCCGTCCCGCTTTCTCAGGAAGTGTTAGGTAGAAATATCGCCCACTCAGGGGATGAACACGACCTTGGAGTGGAGCCGTCTTGAGGAAAGCAGCAGCCTGATCATACTCCGTGAAGAGCTGACGATCCATGCCGCGAGACCAGTAGACCGAGTGAATCGGATAGAGTTCAACCAACAGGACAACTCCCACAGCTATCGCGAGTGGCTTGCGCCATGCTGACCTCACGACCTCAGTGAAAAGCATCCAGAAGGCCATGCCGACAGCAGCAGAGAGACAGCAGAATCCCCCGACACTCCAGAAGGACTCGGGGGCCCGGATGTCGTTAAAGAGAGGTAAGAACTCCGCAATCTTGAAAACTGGTACAGCCAAGACGATCGCCGTGACGAGCACGGGAATCAATTTACTCTTGGGTAGTAACTGCGATGCGGTTTTGTAGATCAGCCAGCCGATCCAGATGACTGAGAGCCATAGAATCGGGATCGATGTATCCGGAAGTCCTTGGGAGGTCTTAAGGACATTGATATGCCCAAGCAGAATCCCATCTGGACCAGAAGCGAACCAGATCGAGAGAAGCCAGCACCCGCTCAGAGCCAGGAACCAGCGCCCAAGCTTTGAGGCACGCCACTCGGCAAGAGAGGAAAGTGAAAGCGCCAGCGAGAGAGCTAGAAGCGGTATCAGACCAATCTGGAACATCTGAGCATCCCCCATCAGTTCCGGATTCCCCTTGGTCAGAAATCCCCAAATGTCGATCCAGAGAAGGGGCGTCTTGAAGGCGTAGTGATGCTTCCACCCATCAACAGGATCAAAGAGAAATCCCGCCGCGAATCCGAACTCTCTGGATCCAGGCAGAAGGAAGATCACCGCCGTGCCAATCGCAACAAGTATGGCAAACCCATAACCGATCAATGCGCGGCGGAGATGAAGGCGGTTCTGACGAAGCACCTCTGCAGTCCAGAGAAGCAGCATCGGCGACATCACGACGGCGATCTTTGTGTAGCTTAATGCAAGGGCTGCAGCAGCGAGTCCAAGTCCCACGATCTCACGTGGAGAGCCTTCCTCTGCAACTGCAACGATCCCTCGCAAGATCAGGGGAGTGAAGACAAAGCAGAGTCCTACAGTCCAGTGTTCGTAGTTGCCTATCGCCACATGGATCGAGGGAAGAAGGATGTACACCAGCGCGATCCATGAGGACATCGAACGCCCGAATCCGAGCCGCTTGGTCAGGGCCCACATCGAGAGGGCACTCAGCGGAATAAAACTCAAAATCAATAGCTTGAGGGTGATGAAGGAACCCAATAAACCGCCAAAGAGTAACATCGCCGATTTTGCAAGGAAGGTCGCCAACGCCGCCACATCATAGGCTACGGAGCTATGCCCAAGCATGTAATTAGGAGTCCATCCCGCCACTGGGCCCTTCAGCATATCCCAGAGCTTTCCAGTATCCCCGAAAAGTTCCTCTCGGGAAGGGGCCTGAAGCAACCACCCGGTCGCAATAATTAGAATAAAGATTAGCCCGCCCCAGAAAGGCCACCGAAGGCTTGTTTCAGAGGGGGAGAAGGATGTGTTTTTCGATGACATAATCAGGATCGTAAGAGGGTGTCAGATAAACCATAAAGGTCATGAAAAAAAACCTCCCTCCAACTTTGTGGTCTCCATGCACTTCATGGTAAAATTTTGATTTAGAAGTTGATTCGCTCCTTTTCAACAACCAACGGTCTCTTGAGAACCTGAGTGTGAATGGCGCCTATGTATTCACCAAGGATGCCGATGAAGAAGAGTTGCACAGAAGCAAAGAAAAAAAGACCGATCACCAGCGGAGCCGTCCCGACCGGGAGACTATACCAGAACACAAGTTTGTAGACAAAGTAGACGAGGGCCACCAGAAGACTCAGCAGTGCCATCGCAAATCCCAGCATAGCGGCCAACCGGAGGGGCACCTTCGAGTGATTGGTGATGCCCAGCATCGCGAGATCATAGAGGGTGAAGAAATTGTTCTTCGTAATCCCTCGTTTGCGAGCCGGTTGATGATACGAGATCTCGACAATCGGGAGACCTATTTCCGAAATCTGCCCCCTGAAATACGGGTAGGGATCAGCCACCTTGCGGCAGTAATCCAGGATCACACGATCATAGAGACCAAAGCCGGTGAAATTCTTCACGGTCTTGAACTCAGCGAGGCCCTCCACCAGCAGATAATAAAGCCGCCTGCCTGCAAAGAAAAGGGATGACTCGTCGCTTGATTCCTTGATCGCAACCACGGCTTTGGCGCCGTCTTCCCACTTTCTAACCATGTCAGGAATCAACTCCGGCGGTTCCTGCAAATCGGAGGCTAGATAGATCGCTGCATCTCCCGTCGACTGCATCAAACCATAATAGGGTGAGCGGATATGCCCGAAGTTTCTGGCATTCAGGATCAACTTCAGCCGCGGATTTGCTGATGCCAGTTTCCTCAGAATCTCCTGAGTTCCATCTGTGGAGGCATTGTCGATGATGATCTGCTCGTACTCGAAGCCCGGCAAGGACTCCATCACCTTGGCAACCCGAGCCACGAGTTCCTCGACATTTCCAGCTTCGTTGAAGCAACCGGAAACAATGCTGATCTTCTTCACGATGGGGGATGGCAGCCTGGAATCTCTTAGATGCCACGCTCATAAATGAGAGCTTTGAGCTCTTCATCATAAGCGTACGGGGTATCGACTCCGTCGATAAGCAGGGGATGATCCTTGGGAATATCAGCCAGAAGCGTCTGGCCCCTCATGATCTCACGGCAGGAGAGTTGCCCTTTCTGAAGCGGAACAGCCAGGTAGACATCCTCATCGGAAATCGATTCCCCTTTCTTCAGGTCGCGCTTGGCATAGACGCCGCGCACAAGAGCGTCGAGGTACTTGACCTCTTCGGCGGGGCAGCGACGCTTCGCGATACCGGGGGTGCCGCACATCCGCTTCACTTTGCGGAAGGTCTTGAACCACGTGTCGATCTGATGGGGTAGCGAGCAGTAGGGAGAGACGGAGATTCCTCCATCCTCGATGTCAATGTGACGCTCAAACGTACGGGCCCCCTTCGCATAAGCAATCGTGAGGCTAGCCTCCCAGTCCTCATACTCATGGGTTGAGAGACCGATCGTGTTCTGCGGATAGCGGTTGCGGAGATAATCGATCTGGTTGAGCTCCAGATCGGACTGCTGGGTCGGGTAGAGCGAGACACAATGATTGAGACCGAGGGGGATCTTGCGGTTGTCGAAGAAGGTAACCAGATCGTCCAGATCCTTCAGGGAGGATCCTCCCGAAGAGGCAAGCACCGGCTTCTTGGTCTTGGCAATCCGTTCGATCAGGAACCAGTCATTGACATCCGAACTGGCCAGTTTGATGACCGGCAGGTCAAGTTCCTCACACAGATCGACCGAGGCCTCGTCAAAAGGAGTGGCGCTCGGAATGCACCCTGATTGACGAATGGCGTCGACCAGAGTGGCGAGATCCTCCTTGGAAAGACGCGTGTCGAGCGTCTTCTTGATGTAGCGGATGTCGGTACGATCCTTGAAGTCCTTGTGGATGAAGTTGTGAACATCACGGAACTGCAACTTGATCGTCGCACGGACATTGTTGAATCGGACAATCTTGGAGAAGGCGTCGATGATCTTCAGACCACGCTCCAAACTTCCCCAATGGTTATTAGCCATCTCGAGGACGAAGAGTTCGTCAAAAAAGTCGCGGTTGATCATTTGTAAAATTGGTTCAGTTTATTACCTTGGCCAGATCGGTGGAGCTTTTCAACCGCAACCACTCTTTCCCTGTGACAATTTCGTCAAACTGTCCATAACCATACCCGGCTTCCATAAAGGCGAATCCGACTGCCCGCGCCGCCTTCAGATCATCCGGACTATCCCCTACAAGCAAAGTCTCGGAAGCTATTAGCGAGTGTTTCTTGGCGAGGAGAAGCGCCCCCTCAGACTTGCTGGAAAGAGGCGGTTGAATCGAATCGGGGGATAGGATTTCCCTAAAATGAAATTCCAACCCCAGATGCGCGAGAATCCTTCTGGTCGGAGCTTTGGGCTTATTGGTCAGCACGAAGAGCGCAATCCCCAAGGCTTGGAATTGATGCAAAGCCTCCGGAATTCCAGGATAGGCGACTGAAAAGAGAAAGCCCCGGTTGTTGTAATCTGATCGGAACTCGTACAATACCTTTTTTCTTATCTCCTCATCGTGCTGAGGCCACATTCTCGAGAGCATTTCTGGCAATGGGGGGCCGATATGCGTCTTGAGGTCAGTCAGATCCAAGGAGGGATTTACTTGTGTGACAGCATGTCCTAATGACTCAAGAATTCCCGGAAACGAATCGATCAATGTCCCATCGAGATCAAAAATAATATTCCTGAAGACTCCTCTAGTCATCTCTTGCTCGCGTAAAGAACGGTGTCAAACCCATTGAATCGATGAGCCCGTAAAGAGAGTCGATAAGCGGGGAAAAGCTTCCTTATCAGTTGGGGAATTTCCCAAAGATGGGTAGGCGTATGGTAAACGCAAACGGCTAGATCTGGCATTCCTTGCTGGATTGTTCGTCGGGCGCCATTCAGGGCATCAATCTCTGCGCCTTCGATATCCAACTTTATCAGAGTGGGTTTGAAATTCGGTAGCACATCGTCAAGAGCCATCACCTGCACATGGAGATCACCACTCTCGGTCAACTGACTCCCTGCTCCCTGTCCGCTTTGGAACCGAAGCATTCCGGTCTCTCCGCCGATGCCACAGGGATAGAGCAATGTCTCGATGCCCTCTGCTGTGTAGCGGGTTGACGCATCGACCAGCTTCCGAAAATTGATCATGTCAGGCTCAAACGCGGCCACAGCTTCTATCCGGACCCCCTGATCGAGAAAAAAATCAACTGTGTCGCCGATGAAGGCCCCCCCGTCAACGAGTCGCATCGGTTGTCGGGGTGCGGGTAAATCGGACGGGGCATACTGTGTCTCGATTGCCGGGGTGGAAAGGAAAGCTTGGTCAAACGTAAGACGCAGCGCCAGGTGATCGTGGTAGACCTGCCGACTTACGGGATCCCCAAAAAGCTCGAGTCCTTTCAGGATTTCCTCCTTCCGTTCATTCAAACCAAGACGCGGTGCCAGCCAGAACTCCGGCGCCATTCCGAGGCGCTCGTGGATTTCAAAGTAGGAGATGATTGAGGCAAATCCGATCTCCTTCAGAAGGGAAATGATCGGTGTCGGATCTGCAGCATAATTAAAGACTCCAAGAGCGGCTGGAATTCCCCTTGCAGCCAAAGTACGGGCCTCTTCCGAGCGCGGTAAATAACAAGGAATCCCATCGACCGTTCCCAAGGAACTCGCCTTGGCATCCAGGAAGGCAAGGACTCGCATGCCTGCGGCAATCGCTGTTTTGGCAAGTTTCCGGCCGCAGTTGCCAGCTCCGTAAATGACGATCTCCGGAAGGTCCCGCTCAGGAAGCGGGTGGGAAGCCGTCTCCAGAAGGGCGCTTAGACTTTTACGCAAGATATCCATGAATCAATCCTTGAGGGGCTCAACTAGCATATTGGAGAGAAACTCCTCTCGATCCAGGAAGGGAGCCATATCCTCCAAGGGAGCAGTGACCATGCGTCCATCAGGTAGGCGCTTGGAACTGGTCTTGGGCTCGAAGCCCTGCTCCAGATCAAGCGGCACCACCACAACTTGAGGTCCATCCGCATTCAGGACCCGCGAGATGTCTGCGGCAGGATTCTCCGTGTCGAGAAGATGGGCGGGAAGACCGTAGGCTTCCGCAAGTTTCACGAAATCAGGAAAACCGAGACCGCTCTCCGGGCCCTCCCCCACAAGGCGACCAAAGAAATTGCGCTGGGTGGATCGAATCGAGAGATAGCCGCCATTTTCCAATACGAAGACCTTCACGGGCAACTTCAATGAGGCAAGGGTGGCAAACTCCTGCACGTTCATCTGCAGACTCCCATCTCCCGCAAGGCAGATCACTGTCCTGCCAGGATCGGCAACGGAAGCACCGATGGCGGCGGGAAGATCATAGCCCATGGAGGCGGAACCCGAGTTACTGAAGAGGCGTTGACCTTTTTTCAGAACGCCCGCCTGAAAGGGAGTGATGCAGGCAGTGGCATTCCCGCAGGCGAAGACCGCTGCATCGGGAGCCTCAGAGAAAAGAAGCTCAATGAAATGATACTGATTGATGCGTCCGGTTGGGGCCGAGCGATGCTTTTGCAGAACGACGGGATTCTTCTCCACGCGCTCGCGGCACCAGGCAATCCATGCATCGCGCTTGGAAGTATCGGTGACCTGCAACTCCCCTGCTGCGCGCAGCAGAATTTCGAGGAAGTCACGGACATCGGCCTCAATCGGAAGATCGGCGCGGAAGGTCGGCTTGGAGAGTTCAGCCGGGTCGATGTCGACCTGAGCAGTGCTGGCCGTACGGGCAAAGCTGGACCAGTTGTAACTGATCTGGCGAATGCAAAGACGGCTGCCAAGGATCAGGACAAAGTCTGCATTTTGTACGGTAAAGTTTCCGGCACGGGTCCCGATCGTTCCCTGCCTGCCTGCATAAAGTGGATGATCAGAGGCGATCAGATCATGGGTCCATGCCGTGGCGATCGGAACCCGCAGGGTTTCAGCTACCCGGAGAAGCAAATCCCCGGCTCCAGCGAGACGCACCCCTGTGCCGGCTAGGAGGATCGGTCTTTCCGCGGAACCGAGCAAGGCGAGCACCTGCTTGGCTTTGGCTTCCAGGTCGGCTCGATCCACTTTTTTGTCATCTTCTGCAGGATCGTAAGGGCGCATGGTCTCAGGATCGACTTGTGCGGCCTGGACATCCACCGGTACGTCGATCCAGCAGGGCCCCTGTCTGCCGTTGGAAGTAAGATGGATCGCCCGCTCCAGATGGTACCGAATCGTCTCGGGTTCCGTGATCGTGACCGCGTATTTGGTGATTCCCCGGACCATCCCGATGATGTCCGCCTCCTGGTCGCCGAGTTGCCTGATCCGGCCGATCAACCCATGGGTCTGCATCATGGTCTCTCGCTTTACCTGTCCGGAGATCACAAGCATCGGAATCGAGTCGGTCCAGGCTCCGAAGACACCGTTCAACGCGTTGATCCCCCCGGGGCCGGTCGTGACGTTAACAATGCCGGGTTTGCCGCTGACCCGTGCATAGCCCTCCGCCGCCATGGCGCAGGCCTGCTCGTGATGGCAGCAGACATAACGGATCCCGTTGATCGCTCCCACCGCATCGTTCAGATGCATCGCTCCACCACCCGTCACCAGAAAAACATGATCAAGGCCCCTGTCGGCAAGGGTGCGGAAGATATAATCGGCAAGACGGATCTGGCTCATTCGACTCCTTTCAGCAAGGTCACGACGGGATTGGGAAGTTGCAATGCACGAATGGAATCCGCATTGATGAGCGAACAGACAAGAATAGGCGTTTGCGGCGCATGGATTTCCGAACCTGCAATGACTTTGGTGCCATGCAATAACTTGCCCTGATTGATCGGGTTTCCATCGATGAAAGCCGCTATCTTGGTATCGCCCAGACAGGTATCCGCAAGCAGTTTCATGGTCAACTGGCCTGTTCCCCAGACAATGATTTCGGGGTATTTGGTGATCAACTTCCCGATATTGGCATCGATCCTGGCCATCAGGGCCTCCGAATCTCCGATATACTTCTCAAGATCTCCTTGGAGTTTGCCATCTTTGACGATGGGCATGGGTTCCTCCGACTTCCGTGCAAACCAAAATAGCGCCGGGTAAGGCACATCTTTGGAAGAGTGAATGTTCTTGGTTCCGCTGAGTTCCGGAACGAAACGGTTGCGGCGGCAAAGGTTGGCCACACCCATCTCGGAAAAGTGATTGATATGCTCGGTGTTGAAATCCTGAAACGGCGCCACAAGGAACTCGGCGTAGCGTGAGGCATCTGGAACCTCGATGTAGACCCACCCGCCGGGATTCAGGAGTCCGTACACCAGATCCATGGCGGCACCAAGATCGCGGACATGCTCCATGACATGGCTCAGAATAATGCCGTCGAATGTTCCGGCTTCCGCAGGAACGCCGGCCAGTGTGCCGACCCATGCGTCTCCCTTAGAAAGCTTTCGGGTCGTCTCCACGCAGGCTGGCGAAGGGTCAATGCCGCAGACATTCAGGAACCCCTTGGACTGCAGGGCGGTAAGGAGCCCTCCATTCGCGCATCCAATATCCACGATACGGGCGCTATAGTTGTCGCAGAAATTCGCCACTTGATCTGCCAACCCATCGAGACGCGCCTTATCCCAGGGAAGCACGCCGGCACCCGTGGACGTGGCGCTGTCCGCGTACTTCGACATGCCCGCGTAGTAGGCATCATATCCCGCCTGATCGATCGAGGTATCGGAAAAGGCAAACCCGCACCCGTCACAGACAACATAGTCACAAACGGGAGGAAGGGGGTGTCCCTCGCTTAATTGAAAATGCTGGGTATGGATCACCCTGCCAGTAAGGCAGTCGCAGATAGGGCAGTGACGGAGAAGAGATTTTTCCTGCATTGGGTTCGTTTCAGCGTTGGGAAATATGCCATAAGGTAGTGCGCAGAAGCGACTCTCTCATGGGGATCTGAACACGCAGTCCCATTTCGGATGCCGCACGCTCCACGGAGGGAACATACCGGGAAACTGGGAAGGTGACGTTGGGTGGTGAAGACTCAATAGGTACGCCAATGGTTGATGCCACGGTTTGGGCCAGGTCGGCGATCGTGATCTCCTGATCGGAGCCGACATTGTAGGGACGACAAGCCGCTCCCTTGAAGAGGATGGTCCAAAGCCAGATAGCGAGATCTGCCGCGTAGAGATAAGAGCGGTAGGGGGATCCATTCTTAACCTTGATTGGCTCTCCCTTCATCACGTCCCGGATGAAGTTCCCGATGGCGAAGTGTGCATCAAGCGGAAGGTGTGGACCTACAAAGGCGAAGCACCGGGCGATCATCGTCTCCAGGCCATGCTCCTGATGAGCCATGGCGCAGAGGAGTTCCCCAACTCGCTTTCCCTCTCCATAAGCAGAGTTCTGATCCATCGGATCAGGCGCTCCGCTGTAGGTCTCGGGAATATGCGTCATCTCCGGTGGCTGCTTGCCATAGACAGCTCCGGAACTGACAAAAAGGAATCTTTTGGCCCCTGCAGCTACCGCAAAATCGAGAGTGTTCCGGGTTCCCTGGATGATGGTGTCGAGCATTTCGAGAGGAGGAACCGGAGCACCCGATGTGGTACCGGCATGGATTACATGGGTGAAGGCTCCCTCTGTGAATTCGAAATCCCGGACATCCCCTCGTTGAAGCGTGATCGATGATTCTTCCGCAAGATGAGGAACCTTCTCGTAAAAAGCCTCAGGATTGCGTGAGAGACCTACCAGTTCTGCTCCCAGCCCCAACTCTTTGTTCGCGTAAGCAAAGGTCTCCAGAATCCAGATCCCGAAGAATCCAGTGGCTCCGGTGACAAAAACCTTCCCTCCGCGCAACTGCTCCCAAAGCGGACGCGTGTGCGCGAGCACATGCTCCAGATCTTCCTTGGGGAGAGGTTTATTCACAGGGATGAAGGGGATAAAAGGGATGGGAAAGTTTTCTTGCCTGAAGATATATTCGTTGTTTGATTTTTTACTCTATCCCATTCATCTCCTTCATCCCTGTGAGATGCCATTGTCTCTATCTCTCACGAAGGTCCGGATCGTTTTGATTTCGTAATCCATCATCTCCTTAGTGAGGCCAGGGTAGGTTCCTAGGAAAATTGCCTGGCTCATGATGGCGTCAGCACCGGTCATCTCGCCCACAACACGGAAGGAATCAGGCCGATCCTTGCGGAGTTGGACAAAGACGGGCTGGCGGAGGAGGTTGCCTCCGAAGAACATCCGGTTGCCAATTTTTTGCTCATCCAGATGCCGCGCGAGATCGGTGTGTTTAAAAGATGCAGAAGGCTTTACTCGGAGCATGAATCCGAACCAACTACAGTTGCTCAGGCACCCAGTGCCGTCCCACTGAAATGTTGAGGAGTTGCACAGGGATGAAGGAGATGAAAGGGATTTTCCTTCTGTATCCCATTTATCCTTTTTATCCTTGTGAGATATCCAAGCTGTCCCGTGAGTCGGGAGGCTGAAGTCAAAGACGTCTTCTAGATCGGCAAGACCCGAACGGAGATATTCCCAGTTCTTGGCCCGAGCCTCGATAAAGGCGGGCAGTTTTTTAAGTTGCTGTCGGCCAATTGCAGCCTGGGGATCAAGGGGCTTCAAATTATAGCCGAGATGACTGTAGGTGTATTTGTGGTCGTAGCCGGGAGGAAGTTCTCCAAGGTTCCAGCCGAAGCGCTTACCGCAGGTGTCATCCTTACCCGAAGGGCACCAGCAGTCGCGTCCCCAATCACGGAAGCTCTCGGCGTAAGTCTTAAGTGGGGGACGGGAAACGATGTTTACCGCTCCCCCCTCACCCATGGTCAGGTGATGAGGTGGATAGAATGACTGGGTGGAGATATCACCCCAGGTCCCGGTGTAACGGGTAATGTGTGTGCCGTTCCCTGCAATGCCGGGAGAGTTCTCAGTGAATCCAAGGGCTTTGGCCCTATCGATCGGCATCGAGTAGGTGCAACCAAGCGCATCGCAATTGTCCTCAACAAGCCAGAGATCGTGCTTTCGGCAAAACTCTAGCAAGGAGGCGACATCGAAAGGATTTCCCAGCGCATGGGCGATCATGACGGCCTTGGTCTTTCCTTCACAAAACGCTGCTTCAAGTTGCTCCGCACGGATGTTTCCTGTCGTGGGATCGTTGTCGATAAAGACAGGTACTGCACCCAACTGAAGGATCGGAGCGACGGTTGTAGGAAATCCTGCGGCAACTGTGATCACCTCGTCACCGGGAATGATCCGCTTATGATCCGGAAGCTTGTGGGTGGTGAGAGTAGCAAGAGCCACCAAGTTGGCCGAGGAACCGGAGTTCACGAGCAGGGAATATTTCACCCCGAGAAATGAGGCTAACTCTTTCTCAAAGGCTTCACCTTCAGGCCCAAGCGTGAGCCAGAAATCAAGCGTGCTGCCGACAGCTGCCTCGACCTCGTCCTCAGTGAAGACGCGTCCCGCGTACGGCACAGTAGTTTCTCCGGGAACAAAGGCGGGGCGACCAGCATCGCCTCCCGGGCGCTGTGCTGAATGGGCACGGGAGGAATATTCCCGCGTCAGGCGCAGAATCTCGGCTTTCAGTTCAGGAAGGGATTTATTCACAGGGATATATGGGATTAAAGGGATGCCGATGAAAACGGATGACTTCTGTTGACTACGTTGAGCGTAAATAATTCTTTCAGCAATTTACACTTATAGGTTTTTAAGGAACCGGTTGTTGTAGCGACGGTATTCTAATTTTGGGGTTCCAAAATTCAGAATTAATCCAACAGGTTTTGTAGAGCCTCTCAAGTAGTTCAGAAGCTGCATCTCATGCTCGGGGGCAATTGCTTTTGCGGCTTTGAGTTCAATAATGAGTAGATCCTCAACCAGTAAATCGATGAAGAATTGGCCCACAAGCTTACCTCTAAACTCAATCTGCAAGCCTACTTGTTGCTCAACCTTGAGTCCTTTTTCTTGAAGAGCAATAAAGAGGGCTTTCTCGTAAACGCTCTCTAAAAAACCAATTCCCAACTCGTTGGATACTTCAAAGGCACAAGAAAGCACCTGTTCCGTGCATTCCGCATACTCCATCCCTTTTATCTCCTTCATCGCTGTAGATCCTTATATTCAGCGATCTGGGATTGAGTGATTTCCAAAGGTGAAACGGTTCCGGCATGAACCTGTGTATACCAGGCAACTGTCTTTGAAATTGTCTCCTCAAATGCCCACTTGGGTTTCCAGTCGAGCAATCGAAAAGCTTTATCAATTGAAAGATTCAAGAGGGTGGCTTCATGTAGGGCGGCAGGATCACTGGCATCAGTCCACTCACCCTTCCGATGTTTGAGAATTTCCATAATAAGATCGGAAACTGTCCGATTGGAATCCGGTCCGGGTCCAAAGTTGAATGCCGTTGCAAACGATGCGCTGCCAGCCAGAGATGCTGCCAACGTCAAATAGCCGGAAAGAGGTTCGAGCACATGCTGCCAAGGACGAACTGCTCTGGGGTTACGGACGGAGATACTTTCTTTGTTGTCCAAGGCCCTCATGGCATCGGGAACAATTCTGTCTTCCGCCCAATCACCACCGCCGATGACATTGCCTGCTCGGGCGCTGGCAATGCGAACCGGACCATTCTGAAAATAGGATTTCCGGTAGGCAGCCGTAGCGATTTCGGCCATAGCTTTGCTCGAGCTGTAGGGGTCGTGACCGCCGAGCAAATCACTCTCTTCGTAGTCTCTACCCGACTCATGGTTCTCGTAGCACTTGTCTGTAGTCACGACTAAGGCTACGCAGGGATGATAAACACCTCGAAGTGCCTCGAGCACGTGAATCGTACCCATGACATTAGTCTCATAGGTCTCGACGGGGATTGCATAGGAGCGCCTCACAAGTGGTTGCGCCGCCATATGAATCACGAAATCAGGCCGGAAAGAGTGGATGGATTTGCCAACAGTCTCCCCATTCCGAATATCGGCCACTTCATGCTCTAGTCTACCGACCAATTCAAGCTGATCGAAGAGTGCCGGTTTTGTGTCGGGAGTCAGGGCATATCCACGGACAATGGCCCCAAGATCAAGAAGCCACTCAGAGAGCCAAGATCCCTTGAATCCGGTGTGACCGGAAAGCCAAACCCGCTTTCCTTCAAATGACTGCCTTAAGTTTACCACGTTATGTTTACCACGTTTTCCAGGAGGCTTTATCGTTTTGCCAAAGCTCCTCGAGAAGCTGTTTGTCACGAAGTGTGTCCATGGGCTGCCAGAAGCCGCGGTGCTGATGGGCGTAAAGTTGTCCTTCAGCGGCAAGTCTCTTGAGGGGCTCCTGCTCCCAGGTCGTGGAGTCATCCTTGATGTATTCCAGCACGGAGGGCTCCAAGACAAAGAATCCTCCATTAATCCACCCTCCATCACCCTCCGGCTTCTCGATGAATCCCTTAACAGAGTTGCCCTCCACGTGGAGTGCTCCAAAGCGGCCCGGCGGTTGTACGGCTGTGACCGTTGCCTTTTTGCCCGAGGCCTTATGAGCCGAGATGGATGCCGGAATGTCCACATCCCCCACTCCGTCACCGTAAGTCATGCAGAAGGTCTCATTACCAACGTAGTTGGCGACTCTCTTCAAACGACCCCCGGTCATGGTATTGTCACCTGTATCGACGATGGTGACACGCCATGGTTCGGCGTGTTTTTCGTGCACCTCCATGGAGTTCTTCTCCATATCGAAAGTCACATCGGACATATGAAGGAAGTAATTCGCGAAGTACTCCTTGATGACATATCCCCTATATCCGGCGCAGATGATGAAATCTCGGATTCCATGGGATGAGTAGATCTTCATCACGTGCCAGAGAACAGGCTTCCCACCGATCTCGACCATTGGCTTAGGACGGGAGGCCGTTTCCTCACTGATGCGAGTGCCGAGACCCCCCGCCAGAATGACGCATTTCATCTAGAATCTCTTACACGCCCGCCTCGAGGAAGGGAAGGTTGGATTGATATCAGCCGCATGTGCTCACACACGCTCCGTTCAGCGAACCTCTCGCTCAATCAGACATCTCAATCACTTGATATTTAAAAGATGTTAACTTTTAGTTGTGTTATTTTTTGTGTAACACGTTGAAGTGTTGTTGGTTGAATCGGTTTTTTGCTTGATAAGCAGAACTTATAATCTATTTTCATGCTTATGCCTAAACGCCGCGACGGGATCATGACAGTCCGTATTCCCACGGACGAAAAAGACCTTCTTCAAGCCATCGCAGACCATGCCGATGTCACGCTCAGTGATGTTGTCGTGCGTGCAGTGCGTGATTTTATCGAAGCTAACCAAGGTTCCCTGAAGAAGGGTGCACCTAAGCCCAAGGTTCGTCATCTAGGGTTCTAACGCTTCCGAAGCTTTGCTTTAAGAAAGCCGCGCGCGAACCACGCGGCTTTTTCTTTGCACTCCTTATCGCGCAAAGGCGCGAACGAAACAGTTATCAGGCCTTAAAAAAACAACGAAGGTTGATTCTAGCGGATGCCACATGCATCACCTGAACATAATAGTTTCTGGAGAGTGCTTTTAACTATTCCCCTGAAATTTACTCTGCGTCTCCGCGCCCCTGCGGGAGAATGTTCTTCCTTATTCCGCGATTTCGACAGCAACCTTGCGACCCTCCTTCTCGGCGGAGGCGCTGAGAAGTTGGCGGATTGCTTGGATCGTGCTTCCCCCCTTGCCAATCAGACGACCCACGTCGGTCTGACGCATCGAAAGAAAGTAGGTGGTTTTGTCACCCTCCTGACGATGCTTGATAAGCACTTCGTCGGGAAACTCGACGAGTTGCTGCACCACATAGCGCAGAAACTCGTCCATACCCGTATTAATTAAGCTGCCGGAGCCTCGGAAGCCGCAGCTGGAGTCTCAATCGCAGCCTTGCGAGCCTTCGTGATGAAGCTCTGGACTGTCTGGGAGGCACGGGCCCCGACGCTGAGCCAATACTCGGCGCGATCCAGATTGATCTTGTAGTTGTCACCGGCCTGCTTCGGGTCGTAGTGCCCGATGAGCTCGATGAACTTGCCGTCACGAGGGCAGCGCTGGTCAGCTACCGTGATACGGTAGAAGGGATGGTTGCGGGCGCCTTCGCGTCGGAGTCTGATTGCTACTGCCATGGGAGTCGGTTCGGTAAGGGTTGGTTTGGAGAGAGGCCAGACATTCCGCCGGAAGCGAAACGAGACATCATTTTTTTCATTTTTCCAGTGTTCTTGGCCAGTTTTTTCATCTGACCAAACCTCAGGAGAAGGTTGTTTACCTCGGTGACGGAATTTCCACTGCCGCGAGCGATTCGTTGGCGACGTCGCGCATTGAGGATATCAGGGCGCTTTCGTTCGCCGGGCGTCATGGATAGAATGATCGCCTCGACCCGCTGCAGTTCTTTTCCATTCACTGCGGAACTAGGGAGATTAGCCGCGCCGGGGATCATGCCAAGCAGATTTTCAAGGGGGCCCATCCGCCGGATCATTCGGAGCTGGCTGAGGAAGTCCTCCAGGTCGAAAGAGGCGTTCTTCATTTTTGCCTCCAGTCGGGACATTTCCTCCACCTCGACGACTTCCGCGGCCTTCTCAACCAGACTCACGATATCCCCCATCCCCAGGATCCGACTGGCCAACCGATCCGGATAGAAGGGCTCGAATTGCTCCACCTTCTCACCCACGCCGGCGAACTTGATCGGCTGTCCGGTGACCGACCTCAGGGAAAGAGCCGCTCCTCCCCGGGCATCGCCATCGAGTTTGGTCAGGATCAGCCCCGTCAGACCGAGGGCCGCATGGAACTTCTCCGCAACGCTCACGGCCTGCTGGCCTGTAGCAGCATCACAGACTAGCAGGATCTCCTGAGGACGGAGCAGTTCCTTAAGCCGGACCAACTCCTCCACTAACGAATCGTCGATTTCGCGACGTCCGGCGGTGTCATAGATCTCAACATTACCGCCTTGGCTCTCACACCAGCTCTGGGCACGACGGGCTACTGCAAGAACATCCTTCTCGGAAGGATCGGGACGGAAAACAGGAACATCGATCTGCTCGCCGAGCTTGGCAAGTTGATCAATAGCGGCGGGACGGACCAGGTCGAGGGCAATCAGGAGCGGGGAGCGGGCGGTCTCCCCCTTCATCGTGCTGAAGAGACCGGGATTCTTGAGCAGTCGCGCCAGCTTTGCAGAGGAGGTGGTCTTTCCGGCACCATTCAGACCGACGATTAGGATTCTGGTCGGCTTGCCAAAATTGATCGGCGAAGCATCCCCGCCCAGCAACTCGGTCAGCTCGTCCTGGAAGATTTTGACGATCTGCTGACCGGGGGTGACGCTCTTGAGGACCTCCTCGCCCATGGCACGCTCCTTGACCTTGGCAATGAACTCCTTCGCCACTGCAAAATGAACGTCGGCTTCGAGCAATGCCATTCGCACCTCGCGCAGGGCATCGGAGATGTTCGTCTCGGAGAGACGTCCATGACCACGGAGACTCTTGAATGTCTGCTGGAGTTTGTCTGAGAGGCTGGAAAACATGAGCGCTAGTGAAAAGTAAAAGGTGGAAAAGTTTAAAAAGGTCGGAGCCGAATCAATGATTAATGTGATCTACGTGCATTTCTACGAGGGAATTTGCGCTGAATGCACTGATGATTTCAGGAAGATGACGTTGAAAAAGATCCAATAACGCCCTGAGACGCATGTTGCCGATCCTAAGCAGAAGGAGCTTCTCCGGACGACCCTCAAGAATGTGGGAGAAGTAGAAATCAGAGTCCTTGGTGACAACTATCCACCCACGATCCTGGCTGAAGGACGAGATGCCTGCGTCGGGAGTGGCATTTCCTTCGGGAAGACTCGATGTATGGATCGCCTCGTGACCAAAGGACTCAATGATCCTGCAAAGCGAGGGCGGAAGGTGAGCGTCTATAAGAAACCTCACGCCAGTTGCAGATGAGCGCCCCTGCCCTTCAATGAGCGAGCGGCGAACTCAATGCAGGCTAAAATATCTTCGGGCTCCAGATCAGGAAATTCCTTGAGAACATCCTCCATGGAATCCCCCCCCGCCAGATATTCCAATAATGATTCAACGGGATACCTCAGACTGCGCACCACGGGCTTTCCATGGCAGATCTCAGGATCGATAGTAATACGATCTAGGTGAGACATGTATTCAGCAAACGTCAGGAAAGGGGAGATGTCAACAGGAGGCAACTCTGCAGAAAAATCATCCGTTAAAGCGTCAGTGGGGCGGAACAGGTGAAATTCTCGCAGCGGTAGAGAGCGGCCTTACCCTCGATAGGCTTCATGTTCGCGATTGCAGGAATCCTTTCGGCTAGCCATGTCTGCCCTTCTCCTCCATCTGCTACCCCTACCAGGAGGATGACTTGCTCGGGATGAAATCCCCTCCTCGCACACTCAATGAGAGCCTCCGTGTCAGATGCTCCCGGTTTTCCCGCAATGACTACCTGTTGCCCAGAGGACTGGCTGTATTGGAGCGCCACCAAGAGCTGAGGAACTGCTGCGGGCATCCCCTCCAGCGTACGGCTGGAGAATGCAAAAATGCGCGCAGCTTTCTCAACAGCTACGGCCTCGGGATCACCGAGCATACGCGAAATTCGGAGGAGATTGAGCGCAGCCACCGAATTCGCCGAGGGTTCGGCTCCGTCATAGTCCTCCTTCATTCGGACGAGTAGATGGGGATCCCCCTCGGCACTGCTGAAGTAACCTCCCCCCGCTTCGTCCCAGAAAAGACGATCCATGATGCCTTGCAGGTCCACGGCCCACTGAAGCCATCCGATCTCAAAGGTCGCCTCGTAGAGATCCATCAATCCCTGGATCAGGAAGGCGTAATCCTCAGCAAACCCGGTCTCCAATACCTTCCCACCGCGCCAACTGCGACGGAGTTCGCTGGTACGGGGATCACTCAGATGTGCTTTGATGAAATCAGCCGCCTTCACGGCAGCCTCGATATACTTCACCTCAGCCAAAGCCGCACCGGCACGGGAAAAGGCCGAAATCATCAGTCCGTTCCAAGCACAGAGGATCTTGTCATCCAGATGAGGTCGGGGTCGTCGGGAGCGTACTTCAAGAAGGATTTTCTGAGATCGGGCAAGCGACTCCACTGCATCCTCAGAAATGACACCCTGCTGTTCCATGATCATCAGCACATTTTTTCCGGTTAGCTCTCCGTGAGGATCGCTTGAGGGATTCACGTTCCCCTCTGGCCTCACGCCGTAATGGTTACAGAAAAGAGCCGCCTCTTCGGATGGGAGTGCCGTCTCGATCTCCTCCTTAGTCCAGACAAAGAAGGCCCCCTCCGCATGCTCTGTGGAGCCTTGCTTGATAAGGCTGTCTGCATCCTCGGCCGAATAGAATCCACCCTCAGGAGATGTCATCTCTCTCAGCACGTAACCGAGGATATCGCGAACAACTTCGGCATGTCGCTTTTCCCCGGTCATCTGCCAGGCTTCCAGATAGGCGATGGCCAACTGGGCTTGATCATAGAGCATTTTCTCGAAATGAGGCACGTGCCACTCCCTGTCGACCGAGTAACGGTGAAAGCCCCCAGCGAGATGGTCATGGATTCCACCCGCAGCCATTCGGTCCAGCGTCCCAAGAACACTACTTAGCAATTCCTGATTGGAAGTCGAAGATCCGGAACGGGCTTGCCTTAGCAAAAAATAGAGCACCGAGGGGCGCGGAAATTTCGGCGCAGAACCGAACCCTCCCCATTCCTCATCGTAGGTCCGCAGAAAATACTCCGCGGCCCTTGCTAGAGGTGCCTCGAGATTAGCCGCTGTCGCTGCATCGAACTTGGCGCTAGCTTGAAGGGCCTCCAGCGAACGGGTCGCCTCTTGTTCGATCTTCTCCCTGCTTTGCTGCCAGAGTTGAGAGAGTTGCATGAGAACAGAGGGAAATCCGGCCCTGCCATGCCTATTCTCCGGCGGGAAGTAGGTGCCGCCAAAGAAGGGCTTGAGTTCGGGTGTGAGCCAGACACTCATCGGCCATCCACCACTGCCGGTGAGCCCCTGCACATAGGCCATGTAGAGACGGTCGACATCGGGACGCTCCTCGCGGTCGAGTTTCACATTAATAAAGTGCTCGTTCATGAGGGCGGCGATCTCGGGATTCTCGAACGACTCGTGAGCCATCACATGGCACCAGTGGCAGGTGGAGTAGCCGATCGAGAGAAAGATCGGCTTCTGCTCCTCTCGGGCACGAGCGAACGCCTCCTCTCCCCATGGGTACCACTGCACGGGATTCTCCGCATGTTGGAGAAGGTAGGGGGAGGTGCACGTGGAGAGGTGATTCATAGAAGAAAGAAAAGGATGAAACTGGAAACCTGAGACCTGAGTGGCAGAGGCCGAAAGTCAGAAAACTTTTCTTCAACTTTCAGGTTTCAGCTTTCAGGGCTCTCCTACTCCCTACGGCAGTAAGTCCGGTTGTGACTCGGAGGCCTTATTCCTCGGCGCTGGAAGGCCGAGCTTTGCATAAGCCTTGGGCATCGCAACGCGACCTTGAGGAGTGCGGGAGAGATAACCCTGCATGATCAGGTAGGGCTCGTGGACATCCTCTAGAGTTCCCGATTCTTCTCCGACAGCAACCGCTAGGGAGTTGAGACCCACGGGACCACCGCCGAATTTATGGATCAATGCCTCGATGATCCGTAGATCCATCTCGTCGAAACCCTCAGCATCGATGTCGAGCATCTCGAGCGCCTTGGAAGCGGAATCCTTGCTTACGATACCCCCCGTTCGGACCTGGGCGAAATCTCTTACCCATCGGAGAAGATTATTAGCGATGCGGGGCGTGCCGCGCGAGCGTCGGGCCACCTCGAGAGCACCCTCCTCATCGATCGTCATCCCAAGTAAGCCTCCGGTGCGGAGGACGATCCTCCTCAGTTCCTCGGCCTCGTAGTAATCGAGGCGGCAGTTCATTCCAAATCGGGAACGTAGCGGCGAACTGATCATGCCAGCGCGCGTGGTAGCACCGATCAGCGTGAAGCGGGCCAGATTGAGTCGCACGCTCCGGGCATTCGGTCCCTGGTCGATCATGATATCGACTCGGAAGTCTTCCATCGCGGGGTAGAGATACTCCTCGATGGCAGGTTGGAGTCTGTGGATTTCGTCGATGAACAGGACACCTCCACGCGGCATCGTCGTGAGCAGACCGGCCAGATCGCCAGCCTTCTCGATCGTCGGACCACTCGTGGTGCGTACCTCGGCCTCCATGGCATTACCCAAGATATAGGCTAGCGTTGTCTTGCCGAGTCCGGGAGGGCCGCTCAGCAGGATGTGCTGGAGCGGTTCATCACGCTGGCGGGCCGCCTCGACCATCAGCAACAGACGCTCGATCGTCTTCGCCTGGCCGCAGAACTCCTCGAACATGGGAGGTCGCAGCGACACATCGAACGGCGTGTCCGGCGTCTCGGGATCGATTGAAAAATCTTCGGGGTTCATAAGATAATCAGGAAGAAAGAGATTCCTCAAAGGCAGCCAGTCCGGCACGAACTCCGGCAGGATCGCGCAGGAGTGAGGTTCCCACGAGAGCCGCTTGGAATCTCTCACTCACCGTAGCGATATTCCCGGCATCGAGACCGCTCTCAGCGACTCGGATCGTGTTCTCGGGCAAGCGATCCACCAGTTCAAAAGTATCGAGTCGGATGCTGAAGTCCTTCTCCGAGGATTCTCCCTTAGTAACGAATCCTCCGGAATCCACCGGTGCCTTGAACCGGCGGCTGTTGATCCCCACAATCCGCGCGCTCTTGGGCAGGGCGTCCACCTCCTCCTCATCGTGCACCTCGAAGAGAGCCTCCATGCCCAGCTCCAAGGCCAGCTCATGGAACCCCCTGAGCCTTGGCGCATCGAGCACACTAGCCATGAGCAGAATCGCATCGGCGCCGAAAGCACGGGCCTCACGGATCTGGTATTCACTAACCATGAAATCCTTTCGGAGGACCGGCTTAGAGACCCTGGCTCGAATCTCCTGGAGTCGTTCCATGTTGCCGCCGAAGTGACGACTATTGGTGAGTACGGAAAGGGCTCTCACCAGCGGGCTTTCCTCATAGGCATCGGGTGCCTCGGCGACATTCTCCAGCCTCATGGATCCCACACTGGGCGAGCAGACCTTGATTTCCGCGATCAGTCCGAAGTTTTGGACTAACGCATCCGGAAGCGAGCGTACCGGTGGCGCATCGGAGATCATTGCACGCAGGTCAGCCTCAGAGCGCAAGCGCTTCGCATCGGAGATCTCTTCCTGCACATCTGCAAGAATCCGGTCGAGAATCGTGGGCGCTGGAATGGACGACATGGACTCTTTAATTAACTTGTTGGCTGGGATTCCTCAAAGCATCTCTTAAGGAATTACTAACCCAATCGGCGTAACGGTCCGAAACCGCTTCAGGATTCAGCACCAAAACCTCCGGTACCTCATAGGAATGGAGCTCTTGCAAACGGCGCATGCATCGGTCCAAGGCTTGTTGATTCGTCTTCATTAGAACAACCACCTCGCTGATCTCTTCAATCTTTCCCTCCCATCGGTAGAGTGATTTTGAACCGGGAATGAGGGTGCCGCAGGCAATGAGGTGCTCCTCGAGCAGTTGCCTCACAACGGGCAAAGCTGATGCCTCATCAGCAAAGGTACTCATTAGAAATCTCAGGTCAGAACTTCCCATAAAGCTAAAATCAGCTTGGCCGGTTTCCCCGGCGAGTGAAAAAGCTCTTTTCTCGATCTCCTTCCTCCCGGAACATCCCCAGATGACCGATCGAAGCAGCCGGGCTAACCAAGGAACCTACGACACATTCCCAACTTCATGGGGAGTCCTATTCTTGGTGGTCGCCGCGCTCTGTTACTACGCCTTTTACTGGAGATGCGGCCTGCTTCTCAGCGGTGAGGAAGGCATTGCCGCAGTCGTTGCTCAGCGCCTGAATGCCGGGGAGCGCCCTATCGTGGACACATTTCTGGGATACAATGTCGGGTGGTTTTATCCCATCGCTTGGCTCTTCAAGTTGGCCGGGCCGAATTATCTCATTCTGAGGACCTACTTTTTCCTTCTTGGAATCCTCTCCGGCTTGACCACTTACCTCACTATCCGCTTGGTGACACGGAAGGGTCTTATCGCCGCTGGAACAGGACTCCTTGTGATCCTGATGCCTGGAGTCATCGGCAGGAATTACATGGGACTGCTCGGTATTCTGGGAATGCTCACTATTCTCGGGGTCTTTCTCCTCCCCTTAAACAAGAGACTGCCTCGTCCTCTCCAACTGCTCTGGATGATCGCGGCCGGAGTTTCCATCTCACTCGCCTGGCTTATCAGAATTGATCTCGGGTTCTTTCAAAGCATCCTCTTTCTGCTCACAGCGCTTCTCTATCTTCTCAAACCGGAGCCTGGGTTTTTGCGCCGACTCGGTAGCGCTGCGATTGCCATTCTCATTCTTATCGGGACTTTTCTGGCCATCCAGGGACCGGTTTACCGGGATGCCATCCAACGCGGATTCGGTCCGCAATTTGCACAACAGTATTGGGTCTGGCCATCAATGATCAGAGGCAGCGCCTGTCAACTCGTGCGTCAGCTCACAAAACCCCGGAATGCGCCACCCATCACGCCGGAGCATTCCGCGATTAGCAACGAATCCCCATCCGCTCAAACTTCCCCTTCCCCTACTCCGGTCTTGCATGAGGAAAACGATTCCTCCTCTTCCGTATCCTACAACGACATCAGCCTGAAACGTCCTCCCCTGAGCAACATCCTCCACGCGCCTAAATTCAAAGACCGGGTCTTCGCCCTCTTGATTTACCTGCCGGTCCCTGTAGCGCTTCTCTTCATCGGTTGGGGACTTTTCTTCATCCTCAGTTCCTGGATTTCACGTAATGTTGGATGTTGGCAAAGTGGAGGCATTCTCCTTGTCTCCACGGGCAGCGCCCTTGTGCTCTTCCCCCAGTACTTCTTCTGGCGACCCGACATGGTACACCTCGCAGAGTTCATGGTCCCCTTCATGGTAACGCTGGTTATCGGCCTCTGGCTTGCGACCTCAGCTTGGCGGAACTCCAACTCAGGCAAACGCGTCCTACTTGTTCTGATCATGCTTCCTGCAGCCCTTGATCTCGGACTCTATGCCATCAAAGGCTGGCAGACAGATAGCGCAGGAAGCATCGCCGCATCTCGGAAGAGGCATCTTGAATTTGCGGCCCTGAACGGCGTCCGTGTGAAACTGAATCCGCAGGAACTCACCCGCAATACGCTGCTACGCGATGCGATCCTAAGCCATTCCAAGCCGGGTGACTATGTCGTCTGCTATCCTTATTTCCCGATGGTCAACTTCCTGACCGACCGACCCTCCTATGAGTACAACCTGTATTCAGACAATGCCCTTCCTTCGCGGCAGTTCTTTGATCAGGCCAAACTCAATATCGAGCGTTTCCACCCAGCTGTGATCGTCATTGGCACAGGAAAAGTGAACGATACCGAGTCCTCCCGCTTTCAAAACTGGGCCTCCGAAACCTATGCCTACATCAAGGAGCATTGTACCTTGATTGCCTCGGACGAGGAGGTGGAAATTTATATCCTCAATCAGAGATCACTTCAGCCTCTTAGGAAACCGCCAGTTCCTTAACGCACCACACGGATCAGTAACTGCTGATACTGATCGAGGGAGTGCCTGATATCAAACCGGTCAGCCATCGACAGAGAGGCAGTACGGGCCTTAAGCAAGGCGGCCGAGTTGAGAAGAAGAGGTTGCAACGCAGCGGCAAATCCTTCCGCTCCTTGTGCCAGCTCGAAAAGCCGTGCATTCGCATGCTCTTCGGTCTCATGAGCCACATCCGCAAGGCCTCCGATCCGGCTACCGACAATAGCCAGTCCTTGAGCCAAGGCCTCAACAGCCACCATAGGCAAACCCTCAGAGAGGGATGGGATTAGCAGAATATCAGAGTCTCCCATTGCCATGCTGACTTCCTCGGCTGAAGCCCATCCCCGGAAATCAATCCTCTCCAAGATTCCTAGGCGAACAGCCTCAGCCTTCGCCTCGGCAAGCAGAGGACCATCCCCGATCATCGTGCAGTGCCAGTTAAGATCCTTGAGCAGTCCCAGGGCCTGAACCGTCAGGAGCGGATTCTTTTGAATGCTCATTCTGCCGACCATGAGGAGCCGTGTTGGTTCATGGATCTTCAAAGTGGGTGGAGCTGACATCTCCATCCCATTGAGAATGATCTGCGGTGAGCGTCCGTAGGCCTTCTCAGCAAGTCCTGCTACAAAGCTGCTGACTGCTGTGGTAGCTGCCGCGTCTTTCCAGATCGGGACGGTGAAAGGCTGAATCCAGCGGAAGAGTCTACCTGTCTGCTCGGGCACACCTCCTGGCACATCCCCAAGATGAGCCGTCAAAACATAGGGAACACCCGTCAACTTGCTGGCTACCCACGCAACGGCCCCTGTTGGAACGGCGAAGTGGGCATGAATCACATCCGGCTTCCATCGACGCACTTCGGCTATGGCGGCGGGAATTGCCAATGCCACCCAAGCTGCCATCTCCGGCACACTGCATGTATCTTCACGATTGCGAAAGGCTCTGAGCCTGCGGATCTCCATTCCCTGCTCAACAGACTCAGGGGGAAGATAAGGCATCCCAGCGGTCAGCACCCTGACTTGATTCCCGCGAGCGACCAATCCCGCACCGACTTTTGCCGCCAGCCTGCCCCCACCACCCCCGATGGGAGGATGCTCGTAGTTGAGGATCAGGATTCTCATCGGGCAGCAACGGCTTTCCTCCACTCCCCAAGAACATGCTGGCACCAGAGAAAGAGCCTCTCATCGCCGCGACCCGCCCGATGGGAACGCAAAGCCCTCTCCACAAAATTTCCGGCTATCCCTCCGGGAATTTCCGGTACAAGCCCCCCCTCGCGGAACCACTGCCCGAGGGGCGTGCCGAATCCTTTCTTTTTCCGGTAGAGAATCGAGGCTGGCAGGACAGGCTCCAGAGCCTTCTTGAGGATCCACTTGGTCGTCCCACCGCGCAGCTTTACCGTGTGAGGGAGCTTACGAGCAAAATCAACAACCTCGAGATCTAGAAACGGAGAACGGGCCTCGAGTCCGTGGAGCATGCTGGCTCGGTCCACCTTGGCCAGAATGTCATCCTGCAGATAGAGGCGAGTGAAGAATTGAGAGGCCCTGTCCACAGGAGAGGCATGTTCTCCCGCCGATTCCCATGCCTCGATGGCCTCACTGAAGAGCTCCTCAGGCGGCGTGTGGTCTCCGAAATACTCATCGATTTGCCTCGGCTCCAGGGGGCCCATCCAGACCGGCAGGCGAAGCCTCTCGTCATAGGAGAGTCCGCGGAGCATCCGCTTGATCTTAAAATCGAGGCTGATATTGGCATGCGAGACCGGCAGGCGCGCGGCCAGCATACGGATCGCCGGATGGAGGGCCCGGGGAACCAAACGCGAGTAGAGGTCAGCGGCATGGAGGGCCTTGAAGGGATCATAACCGGTAAAGAGTTCATCGCCTCCATCCCCGCCGAGAGCCACGGTGACATGCCTTCTTGTGAATCCGCAGAGGAGCCAAGTAGGCAACAGCGACCCGTCCCCCATCGGCTCATCCAGTCGTGCCAGCAGACCCGGGATCAGCTCCCTAGCGCGTGCAAGATCGAGAATCTCGGATTCATGGACAGACCCGATGAAGGCAGCTGCCTCGCGGGCGTAGGGGAGTTCGTCGAAACTCGGGTCGGTGAACCCGACACTGAATGTCCGCAGCCTCCCCGGCGGCAAGTGCCGGGCAGCCAGAGCCGCAATCGCTGAGGAATCAATCCCTCCGCTCAGAAAAACCCCGAGCGGGACATCGGCCATCAGGCGCCGCTTCACGGCCCCATCTAATTTCTCAAGCAACTCTTCGGCCCAGATCCCGCATTGTGCCTCCGTAATATCGGCAGAGGAGGGCTCCAACCGGAACTCCCACCACTTACGGGCATTCCAGCGACCAGTCGAAAAATCGAGCGTGCCGCACCAGCCTCCCGGGAGCTTGCCAATTCCCTCGATCACCGAGTGGGGTGCCGGGATATATCCGTAGGCGAAGTATTTTTTGAGGGCGATGGCTGACTCGTTTCTCGGTGACGACGGATGACGCATTAGTGCCGTCAACTCGGAGGCAAAGGCAAAGACGCCATCTTTTTGAAACCAGTAGAGCGGTTTTTTGCCGAAGCGGTCGCGTGCAATGAAAAGTTTGTTCTGAACTTTGTCGAAAATGGCAAAGGCGAACATACCATTCAGGCGCTCCAACATCCCCTCACCCCACTCACGGTAACCTTCGAGCAAGACCTCCGTGTCGGAATGATCGCTCTGGAACACATATCCCTTGGACTGAAGCTGTGCCCTCAGCTCACGGTGATTGTAGATCTCACCATTGAAAACGATCACCAGATCACCACCTGAGGTTGCCATCGGCTGCGCTCCTCCGGAGAGATCGACAATGGCAAGACGACGGTGTCCGAGATGCATTCCTCGTTCCTCATCAACGAAATACCCTTCAGCATCCGGTCCACGGTGGGCCAACGCCCGGGTCATTCGTTCCAGAACCTCCATGTCACCCGTGCCACGGGGGGCGACGAATCCCGCGATCCCGCACATCAGCTTTGTGGAAAATTCCTGGTCTGCTTTACCAGGTAGATCGACTTATTCTGACTTTCGTGGAAGGTGCGGGTGATCATCTCGGCCAACAGTCCCAGCAGGACACAGAGAATCCCCGTCATGAAGGAGAATACCGTCATCATCGGAAGAGGAGTCGCCGTGAAGTAATATCCCTTGTACCTCATCCAGAGCGTCAGAACCCCGAACACAGCTGAGGCACCAAAGAAAATGCATCCCCAGAGACCGAAGAGGTACATCGGCTTCATCATGTACTTGTCCAGGAACTTAACCGTGACCAGATCCAGAATTACTTTTAGGACGCGCTCGAGGCCGTACTTCGAGTTGCCCGTGGTGCGGGCAAAATGATTGACCGGTATCTCGGTGATGCGGGCTCCATGCCACTTCGCGTAGATCGGCAGGAAGCGGTGCATCTCACCATAGAGCCTGACATCCTTCACCACCTCGGCCCGGTAGGCCTTCAGCGAGCATCCGAAATCATGGAGCTTCACCCCAGAGAGCGCGGAGATAAGCTTGTTGGCCAGCATGCTAGGCAGATTGCGTTGAAGGGCGCTGTCTTGGCGGTCGCGCCTCCATCCGGAGCAGACATCATAGCCCTCCTCCAGCTTGGCCAGCATCTTGGGAATATCCTCGGGATCGTTCTGGTAATCGCCGTCCATCGGGATGATCACATCCCCCGAGGCATGGTCGAACCCAGCCATCATCGCGGCCGTCTGGCCGAAGTTCCTACGGAAGTGAACGACCTTGGCTTCCGGATTTTTTGCGGCCAGGCCATCCAGCATTACTCCACTGCCATCCGTGCTGCCGTCATTCACAAAGATCACCTCATAGCGGCGTCCGAGACGGTCCATCACCTCTTTGATCTTTGCAAAAAGAGCCTCGATGGCCCCGTGTTCATTGTAGATCGGAATAGTGATGGAAATCATGTCGTACGGTGAAACATTCAGAAAACCGCAACCCTTTTGCGAGGTCAAGGTTGGCGGACGGGGATTGAGGAAGGATGAAAGCTGAAACCTGAAATCTGAGTTAGAAAGGAGGGACGGGCACAGGTCAGTATTTAGGTAATATAAGCCCTTTGTAGAAGGCTTTCTGGCCATTCCCCTAGCCGACTATTTGACTAAATCCTAAATACTTGCATCACCTCACAATACTGATCCCGCCACTCTACATACCAAGGAGACCAACTTTTTCAGGTTTACTTGCCCGGCCGTTGCTTCGCAGCCGTTACGGCAGCTTTCAAGTTTCATCCATCTCTCCCCATTTTCCATAACCGATACCCATTTCGGCTTTTCTCGTGCTAATACCAATCACAGGAAGAAAGGGCACTATAGCGGCGAAGGAGTTTTGGTGGGTGGCGCGGAGGAAGAGTGATGGCTACCTTCGGGTAACCAGAGCGATGACGACAATGCTACACGCCAAAAAAACCAGCCGTAGAGTGTCATTTCTGATGGTGATTGGTATAAGCTTTCTCTTGTGTCAGCAACAGCTGAAAATCTCCCTGCCTCCACTCCTCCCTCACGGGCCACTGCATTGCACCAGAAGCTGCGTGAGGTACCTCACAGGCCCGGCGTTTATGTGATCCGCGACCGGTTCGCCAAGATCATCTATGTAGGGAAGGCCCGTGATCTGCGCCGCCGTCTCTCTAACTACTTCACCCCATCCAGCCGGAACCGGGTGGATATAAAGACTCGGGCCCTGATCGACAGCGCGGCCGACTATGAATGGCATCTCGTCAAGAGCGATGCAGAGGCAGTGCTCTTCGAGGGAAAGCTAATTAAGGAATGGCGCCCGAAGTACAACATCAGCTTCCGGGATGATAAGCGCTTCATCATGGTGAGAGTGCAGGTAGCCGATACGATTCCTCGCTTTGAATTGGTCCGCTTCCGCAAAGAGGATGGAGCCCGCTACTTCGGCCCCTTTGCCAATGCCGGCGCCCTCCGCACCTCGCTGCAAGCCATCAAAAAACAGTTCGGTCTGCGCTCCTGCCGACCGCTGGAGCCAACGGAGCGGGATTTCAAGCATTGCCTCGACCATGTCATTAAGAACTGCTCGGCACCCTGCATCACGCGTATCTCGCGCGAGGAGTACAAGAATCGCGTTGAGAAGGCCTGCGAGGTTCTTGAGGGAAAATCGAGGGAGATGACCGGCTCGTTGGAAGCGGAAATGGAAAAGGCCGCCGAGAAGCTTGATTTCGAGAAGGCGGCCGCGCTTCGCAACCTCCTAAAGGATCTCCGCGAAACCAGCAAGCCGATGCGGCGCTTCACCCGCAAATCCCTTCCAAACAGCATTAACCCCCGGGAAGATGTCACTGAGCTCAGCGACGCGCTCGGACTGGCTCGTCCCCCTCGCACCATGGAGTGCTTCGATATTTCCAATATCTCCGACAATCACATCGTCGCCTCGATGGTCCGCTTCCGCGACGGTGTCCCGGATCGAGAGAGCTACCGCCGCTACCGCATCACCTCGACCAAGGGGCAGAATGACTTCGCTAGCATGGCGGAGGTGATCCGACGTCGTTACAAGCGCCTCCTTCAAGAGGCGGTCAAGGCGACACCCGAGCTGGCGGATTCGCAAGAAATCCCAGCTGAGGCATTGGAGCGAATGGTGAGATCCGGGCGTGCTGAGGGTGGTGAGAGTGGTGAGGGTCGGGGAAGCCCCCTTCCTGATCTCATCATTGTGGACGGAGGTAAGGGCCAGCTCGGCATGGCCTGCCGGGAGCTTCAGACTCTGGGACTCCACAACCAGCCGGTGATCGGCCTAGCCAAGGAATTCGAAGAGATCTACCGGCCCGGAGAATCAGTCCCTCTCCGCCTCGACAAGGACTCGGGTGCACTCAAACTCCTACAGCGGATCCGAGACGAGGCCCACCGCGTCGCCAACGGCTACAACGAGCTCCTCCTGCGGCGGCGCATCTCCGAAAGTGCTCTTGATGATGTCCCCGGTGTCAGCGAGGCCAAGAAAAAGGCGCTTCTCACCCGATTCGGTAGCATCTCCCGGATTAAGAAAACAACACCGGATGCCTTGGCCGAGATTTCGGGTGTCAGCAAAGAGCTGGCCGAGAGAATCGTTTTTGCCCTGAATCAGAAAACCGCGAAGAGAGTTTGAAGAAAGTTTACTCCTCCAGGTGACGGTTCCTCATGGCGTCGTACCGGCGTGCTTTGCTCGGTTGGTTCTGGCGCTCCCTTCGTTCGAGAGTCATCTGGCGTTTCTGGCGGCTAAGCCTGAGTTTTTCGATTTCCTCTTCTAACTTAAGAAATCCCTCGAGCCGCGAGAGTTCCATTTTCCCCTCTGCCATCGCCTCACGGATCGCGCAGCCTGCATGGGGACCATGCCGGCAGTTATCGAACCGGCATTTCCCAGCCAGCTCCACGATGTCCGCAAACTGCTCTCGGAGCGTCGCCTCATCCGTCCACATGTGGACCTCCTTGATGCCGGGGTTGTCGATGATGATACCTCCGCCTCGCAGTACCATAAGTTCGCGGGCCGTGGTGGTGTGTCGTCCCTTTCCAGTACTTTCGTTGACCTCGTCGGTAAACTGGTAGTCACCACCAAGCAGGTAATTAATCACTGAGGATTTTCCCGTGCCGCTGGATCCGATGAAGGTGATGGAGATACCCGGCTTCAGATAGCTCTTAAGCGCCTTGAGGCTACTTTTTTTCTTTAAGCTGGTGACATGCACTTCCGCCTCCGGATTCTGGTTTCGGATAGCTTCCGCGGCCGCCAGATTCTCCTCTTCGGAAAAAAGGTCGGCTTTGTTGACCAGCACCACCGCTTTGGCCCGACTGCGGCCAATGATCGCGAAGTACCGTTCCATCCTTCGGAGGTTGAAATCGGGTCCCGCATCGGTGACTACGACGACAATCTGGATGTTGGAGGCGATCACCTGCTCCTCCATGCGCTTCCCGGAGGCTTTCCGAGAGAAGCAGGTTTGCCGGGAAAGCCTTGCCCGGATGATATGCTCGTTGTTCTCGTCCCCGACCTCGAGCGCCACCCAGTCCCCGACAGCCGGCAGCTCCGCATCGGACGTGGCGTCATGGTAGACCTTACCGCCCATCACCACTTCCAGCTCACGGCCATCACCCAGCAGGGCGCCGTAGGTGATCTTGTTGTCGCGGATTAGACGGGCCGGTTCCCAACCCTTTCCTTCAAATGCGGAGAATTCTTCCGCGAAAGCCTCGTTCCAGCCCAGATCCTCGAGCGTCATGCAGAGGTTTCTGATTTTTCTGCGAGTGCGTCACCGATCAGATTGAGGATTTCCTTGCGGCCCTGCTGATCCTTCGAAGAACTCAGCACATAGGTCGGCTCCTCCTCGGTGATCTCGCGCATGCTGACTAGGAACGTCTCGATGTTTTTCTGGACCGCCCCTTTGGAGAGTGTGTCTGTCTTGGTAAAGGCCAGGATCAGAGGCAGGCCACATCCGACCATCCAGTTGAGGAACTCCAAATCCAGAGCTTGAGGGCTGAGCCGGGAATCGATCAGCACGAAGGTCCCGCGTAGGTTCGGGCGGTGTTGCAGATAGTCCGAGACGAAGGCGCTGAATTTACCCCGCTCCTTCTTGCCGACCTTCGCGTAGCCGTAGCCCGGCAGATCAACCAGATTCCAGGTGTTGTTGATCGTGAAGAAGTTGATCAGCTGTGTTTTGCCCGGGACCTGCGACACCTTCGCCAGTCCCTGCGAGCGGGTCAGCATGTTAATGAGCGACGATTTCCCGACATTCGAGCGACCGATCAGCGCGAATTCCGGCAGGGCTGATTCAGGGCATGATGCCAGATCGGGAGAACTCGCCTTAAAAGCCGCGGTAAGGATCTTCACGGTTCCCGGCGATGATGGGGTGCCAAAGAGGGTCTCTTCACACGGTTTCCGGCAGATGCCATGATCTCCACATAGACTTCAGATCCGCCCGTCAGAGCAACAGACTCCACTGCCTTCGGGACCTCGGGCAGTGGGATTGCCGTGGCGGTTCCGCTCTCGGATCCGACCTTGCATGTGAAATCCCAGACATCGAACTCCGGAGGCAATGTCTTCCGCCTCTCACGCTTCACGTACTTGATGATCTCAAGCTTGATCGCATCCAGAACCCTCGGGTCTTCCTTGCCCGGAACATGGAGTGGGAAAGTTTTTTTCATCTGTTTATCAGCCTAGTATGGATACCTTCCGATCGGGATATATTTCCGTGAGATAGGGAATGGCGGGGAGGTAGGAAGATGGAGCCGCTTGCCGGATTCGAACCGGCGACCCTCTCATTACGAATGAGATGCTCTACCAACTGAGCTAAAGCGGCGTCGCAAACTGAAGAACTGGAAAATAACGGATTTCCAAACCATGGCAAGATCGGGTGCTCAGGCGCCTACTAGACTGACTCCGAAATCTTCACTCCTCTACGTTCCAGGATCCGCTCTATAGCCGCGTGGACATCCTCATCCCGGATGCGCTCCATCTCTCCATGGAGCTGGCCCATGGGCTGATCTGTTTTCTCCGGTTTAGGTAATTCCACCACCTCGTGGCCCGGAGTCGGATTCTTCGGACCGATCAGGGCGCCGGGGCTGGCATGATGTAGGATTGCTAGGGCGGGACATCCCGTCGCATACGCCATAAAGAGAACTCCTGTATCAGTGCTGACCAGCATCGTGGCCTGAGTGAGTAGGGCCGCAGTCTCCTCCAAGGTCGTCTTGCTGCAGAGATTTATTACGCCAGGACAGGCGCTCTCTATCTTCCCAGCCACTTCCTCGTTATCCCATCCACCGGTTAGGATGATACGAACCGGATACCGCTTCTGAAGCCAATGAATATTCCTGATGTAGGAGTCGACCGGCCAGTCGCGCCATGCACGACTCCTTCCTCCTCCGGTCTGGAAAATCACAAAAGGCTCATCGATCCATTCCGAAAAGCGCTCCCGGATGCTAGCAGTCTCGGATCCGTTCGGTTGATAGACCATTCTATCGGCATCGCCGGAAGCACCAGCAGCTGACGCAATCACGGCTCCGAGTCTCAGGATATGCCCCTCTTCGGGTAGTGGAACCTGATGTGAAAGAAGAAATCCGTAATTCCCACAACGCCACGATCCACCGAAAAGGGCATGGTGGTTGATGCAATAGGCGATGGGAACCACTTCGGGATTGATATTCAAGAGAATCACCAGATCGGGGCGGATGCGACGAAATCGTCTCAGTAATTGGAATGCATAGAGAGGCGACTTGCCATACGGGAGGACTTCATCCACATCGGGATCGTGCTGAAACACCGTGCTCCTCTTGCGATGGGCGCAGACCACGATCCGCGCCTGGGGATAAGCAACCTTTAGACTCCTGACTGCTGCCGTGTCGAACAGGGCATCCCCGATCCCTGTTGTGCTAAAAATAAGGATTAGCTTGGGATCTTTCGGAAGATCGCCCGGAGTCGGCGGAAAAACGGCCGCAAACACCTGGAATGTGGATTCCGTGATGAACTGGATGAAGCGCTTCCACATGGATTCAGTACTATGGGTGCTCAACTGCGACTGAATCAAGCCCCTGGGAAGGTGCGAGGCAATAGATAGGCAATACTCTCAAGTCTCGACTTGAGGCCCGCCATCCCATTACGTACAATACTTAGTAATTGGAGGGGTGGTAGAGCGGTTTATTGCACCAGTCTTGAAAACTGGAGAGGTCACAAGCCTCCGTGGGTTCAAATCCCACCCCCTCCGCCATACCTTTCAATCACCCGTCAACCCTTATAAAACAGGGTTTGCAATTCTGAGAGGTGTTCTGAAAAGGGCCTTTTTGGGGAAATCTTCTTCCCTCTACTCAGCGCTTCTGAACCTCTGGGTAAGAACTTCGGGCTGCTGACCTAACAGTCTCACAGCCTTTAGTCTAAATCCCTGCGCTCTTCCGAGCGCTGTGTTTTTCAGAGTGTCTTGTGAGAGCCGTCACAGAGCGGGCCGTTGCCACTGTGCTTGCAGCCGCAGAAGTAAACGGGTCCATCCTTCTCGGCAGTGTAGGGTGTGGGAGAGAAGCCACTTCCCTTGTGGGAGCCGTCGCAGAAGGGCTGCGTGGCACTCTTACCGCAGGAGCACCAGTAGTAGGTCTTGCCTGCCTCAACAGTGACGGGGATCGGAGATTTTTGGGCGATGGTGGGTTCGGACATAAGAGAGTGATTTAGGATTGGAATAATTACTTAACGACATTAATTTTCTAGTTACGCTTACTTGAAAGAACAACTTCTTTTTCGTCCCGTCATCACATTCACTTCTTCAATCCTATGAGCCACACTATTCCCGAATCCCAACTCCTCGACGCTCTCAACTGGCGCTATGCCACCAAGTCCTTTGACGCCTCGAAGAAGATCTCCGAGTCCACCTGGAAAACTCTGGAAGAGTCCTTGGTTCTTTCACCCTCCTCCTTCGGGCTCCAGCCCTACCGCTTTCTGGTTATCAAGGATCCTGCGATCAGGACCCAACTCAAGCCTCATTCCTGGAACCAGACCCAGGTGGTCGATGCCTCCCACTATGTCGTTATGGCCGGACGCACCGCGATGACGGAAGTCGAAGTCGACCGTTTCCTAGACCGCGTCGTCGAGTTGCGTGGCATTCCCCGCGAGTCACTCGATGGATACCGCGGCATGATGTACGGAAGCCTGCTCTCGCCGGGAGCCGAGGCCCGCATCCCTCATTGGGCAGCGCTCCAGGCCTATATCGCCTTAGGCAATCTTATGACTTCAGCAGCCCTGCTCGGCGTGGACACCTGCGCGATCGAGGGATTCGCTCCGGCGGAATATGATTCCATCCTTGGCCTCAAGGAACAGGGATATGCTGCCGTCGTCTGCTGTGCCCTGGGTTACCGTAGCGCAGAGGACAAATACGCCTCTGCAACCAAGGTGCGTTTCCCTGCGGCAGATCTTATCAAGACAGTCTGATCTTGGAGAACGAACTAGAACGGGATCTCGGCGAACAGCCCCTGAACCGCCTCATGGCGGAACTGGGGCTGAAGTCGCACAATCTGGTCGCCGCCTCCACCGAACAGATCACCCACAAGATGGTCCAGCGGGGTTGTAAGGGTCGCCGCCTGACTAAAAACGTGCAGGGCAAGCTCCTCCGCGCCCTCAAAACGGCAACCGGAAACAACTACACGATCAAGGATCTCTTCACGTATTAGGCAGAAGAACACCGAAAGTTTCCCGCAGAGGCGCAGAGGCGCGGAGAGGCATTGTGATTTCGAAAAATACGGAAAAGGTTCATTCATATAGCCAACAAGTTTCCTGCCTCATCACTATATTCCCGATAAATCCTTTCCTCTGCGCCTCTGCGTTTGCTTGCCCGGCCGTTGCTTCGCATCCGTTACGGCTGCGCGAGTAATCTCTTCTCTGACCTAACAGCCTTCAGTCTAAACCGCTAATAGCCTTTCTCCATGTCTGTTCTTAACATCGCTGCCTACAAGTTTGCGGAGCTGACCCAGCTTCCAGAACTGCGCGCGCGGTTAAAGGCCGAGTGCCTCTCTTTGGAACTCAAAGGGAGCATTCTGATTAGCCCCGAGGGTATCAATCTCTTCATCGCTGGGGAATCGGCCGCCGTGGAGTCATTACTTGAGACACTCCGCTCAATTCCTGGCCTCGAGACGCTTGAAGTCAAGCGCAGCGAGAGTGACGCGCAGCCCTTCAACCGGATGCTCGTGAAGTTGAAGGAAGAAATCATCGCCTTCGGTGTCGAGGGGATCAATCCAGCCCGTCATACCGCGCCGAAGATTTCCGCCAAGGAACTCAAACAGTGGCTGGATGAGGGACGGGAGTTCACCCTGCTCGATACCCGCAACACCTACGAAGTGAAGCTCGGCACCTTCGCCGGAGCCGTCACGCTACCGATCCGCCACTTCCGGAAGTTTCCCGAGGCCGTGAAGCAACTTCCTGAGACGATGAAAGAGGTTCCCGTCGTCAGCTTCTGCACCGGAGGGATTCGGTGCGAAAAGGCCTCACCACTCCTGGAGCGTGAGGGTTTCCGTGAGGTCTACCAGCTCGAGGGAGGCATCCTGAAGTACTTCGAGGAATGCGGTGGAGCCCACTGGGAGGGTGAGTGTTTCGTCTTCGACAAGCGCGTGGGAGTCGATCCCGCACTACAGGAAACCAATAGTCAGCTCTGCTTCGCCTGCACCGAGCCATTAACCGAGGAAGAGCTCAAGGATCCCCGGTATGTTTGTGAGGTGAGCTGCCCCTACTGCTTCGACGAGAAGGGCTAGGGATTTCGGCGCCGCGCGTTGTTCGCCTGCGCTCGCAGTATAAATTATACAGCTTCGCTTGGCGGCCTAACGCGGCATCCAAACTTCCAAGCCCTGATGGGAAAAAGTGGACGGGACACTTGGTGTCTCGGTGAGATGACATGATTAGCTCGTCACTTGGATGCCGATCCGTTAATTGTCTCACATCCCCATGCCACGCCACCCAAAAGCCAAAGAGTCTGCCAGACCACCCCACGCTACATGGCACGATATGCATGTAATGGCTGTGTGGGATCAGAAATATGCGGAGCTTGTTGATTTCAAAGAAAGGTTTGGGCACTGCATTGTTCCGCAACATTGGGAAGAAAACTCCAAGCTCGGACTGTGGGTTAGAGATCAGCGAGTATTAAAAAAGCAGGAGAAATTACCTGCTGAAAAGGTCAGTTTGCTAGATAAGATTGGGTTTATTTGGGTTGCGAAGCCCACACGTAACCCCCATGCAAAATGGGAAGAAAGGTACGCAGAACTGGTAAAGTTTAAAGCCAAGTTCGGACACACAAACGTTCCTGCTAATAGCATCAAGTACTCAACATTAGCTCGGTGGGTTAGCAATCAAAGGACTCTTCAGAAAAACTCCCAGCTTCACAAATGGAAGGAAGAGCTTCTTGAAAAGATAGGTTTTCAATGGGGCAAAAAGGTTAGGACCCCAAGGACCTTTGATGAATACGTTGTAGATTTGGTGAGGTTTAAAAAAATCCATGGCCATTGTTGGGTTTCCATGGGGGACTCCGTCTGGAAAGATCTCGCCAGATGGATGGCTGCAACAAGGGCAAAAAAGTTGGCTGGCCAACTCCCTTTTGACGGATTCTCACAACTCGCTGCCCTAGGTGTTGCTTGGGTTAAAGGGGGGGAAATCAACGATATTTCCTCTAATTGGGGAAGAATGCTTCGATTACTAAAGAGCCATAAAGAGAAGTACGGCGACTGTGACTTCCAAAAACACCCTGCCAATTCGGAAGATTTGGATTCGTGGGCAAAAGAACAACGTCAAAAGATGGCAGCGGGTATGCTATCCACAGAATGCCAGATCCAGCTTAACAAGATTACGTTTGCGTGGGTGTACGATCAGAAAGAATTGCGAGCTATGTTTAATGACAAGTTTCATAGCAAGGCAAAAACACGTCCGGCGAGCCTTGTCCCAGCACTTGATCAATATGCACAAAAGAAGAAGAGGGCCGAAGCCGTCTGGGATATACGTTTTGGAGAGTTGTACGCTTACAGAAAAAAACATGGGTCGCTGACAAGCCTCTCTAAGGATCCTGTAGCAAGAGAGCTTTTGAAATGGTTTCAACGCCAAAATATACTCTTCAGGCAAGATGCGTTAGATAAACAGAAGGTTCAGACTCTCCGTGAGTTTGGCTTTTTAAGCACCTTGCCGTCTAGTGGTCGCGGGGGAAAACGACCTGGTTCAGGAAGAAAGAAAGGAACTGGCGTAGGGCGAAAGGCGATTACTCGCTCGGTATCATTGCTACCTGAAACATGGGAAAGAATTGATGCCATGCGAGGTACTAAATCTAGGGGCAAGTTTGTTGAATCACTACTAATAGGGCTTGGAAGATCGGATGGAGAGTTAGGCGCGCGAGGGAGGCTGTAGTGAACTACTGCGACCGAGCAGCAACGCTGCTATCCGCCGATATCCCGAGCCGCTATAACGCTTTGCGGACTGGAATGCCATGCGCCGCCAACTCCCTCTTCACATCGCCGACGGTATAATGTCCAAAGTGGAAGATGCTGGCGGCGAGGACGGCATCGGCTTTCCCGACCGTAAGAACTTCGGCCATGTGGGCGATGTCCCCTGCCCCGCCGCTGGCGATTACCGGGATGCCTATGGCGTCGCTCACTGCTGCGGTGAGTTCAAGATCGTAGCCTTTCTTCGTTCCGTCGGAGTCCATGCTGGTGAGGAGGATCTCCCCGGCACCGCGCTTGGCGACCTCCTTGGCCCAATCAACCGCCTGCCAGGTGGTGGGGCGTCGGCCGCCGTGGGTGTGGACGATCCATCCACCTTGCCCATCCCTGCGTGCGTCAATGGCTACCACGACGCACTGGGAGCCGAACCCCTCGGCTGAGGCGTTCACGAGGTTCGGATCATCAAGGGCGGCGGTGTTCATGCTGACCTTGTCGGCTCCTGCTAGGAGCATGGCTCGCACATCCTCCACCTTACGGATTCCTCCGCCGACCGTGAGGGGCATGAAGCAGGCGTCGGCCGTCTTCTCGACTACTTCGCGCATGGTGGCGCGCCCTTCGTGGGAAGCAGTAATGTCGAGAAAGACCAACTCGTCGGCACCCTGAGCGTCGTAAGCACGCGCACACTCGACCGGATCTCCAGCGTCGCGGATATTCTCAAACTTGGTTCCCTTGACGACTCTGCCCCCATCAACGTCGAGGCAGGGTATGATGCGTTTGCCGAGCATCTGGAGAGCTTAAAGGTTGAAGTATGAATTATGAAGTATGAAAAGGTGCTGTCATCAAGTGTTTGGACTCAGGAAGTTTGATAAGGACAACCAAGCCGCTGGGGAGCGTTGCGGTGGACGACCGCAGGGAGCCCGCATGGGCGGCACCGCTTGCCGGGAGGCAAGTGCCGTCAAAAGGGAAAGGAACTTTTAGAGTCTTAAAAAGTTGCTTGAGGGCATAGGTGGCTTAAATTCGTCTCTTCATCATGACTCAACGTGCCTTCATGATCTGCGCCCTGCGATGCCTGCCTCTTTTGGCCCTTTTGCTGCTGCCTGGATGTGCTCTCTTTGAAGAGGGGGCGAGCCTTTCCAATTTCCACACAGTGGTTCTGGATCCGGGTCACGGGGGCTATGACAACGGGGCGAAGGCTGTTCGGGGACTGAGTGAAAAGATGCTGACGCTCGATGTGGCCCGACGCGTGAAACCCCTTCTCGAAGCCCGCGGCTATCATGTGGTCATGACGCGCACCTCCGATGTCTTCATCCCGCTCGGGACCAGGACCGCTATTGCCAACTCCCGCAGCGACGCGGCTTTCGTGAGCATCCACTTCAACTCTGCCTCCCGTCGTGGGGCGAACGGCGTCGAGACCTATTACTACAATCCACGCTCGGCCCCACTCGCCTCGAACATCCTGCGGGAGATCGCCACCTGCTATGGCTCCCACAGTCGGGGAACAAAATTCGCCCGCTACTATGTGCTCCATCACAACCAGCGTCCGGCTACGCTGCTCGAATTAGGATTTGTCTCCAATGCGCAAGAGAACAATCTCCTCCAGAACCCCTCCGTCCGTCAGCGTCTTGCTGAGAAAATCGCTGCCGGCATCTCCCGCGGCCACGGTGGCCGGGCGCCGGTGGCGACCAGTGGGGGATAGGAAATAGGGAATGGGATCTAGGGCATAGGCTCTGTGAAACTGGAAAAACTGCTCCGCTAAAAATTCGGAGATCTTCCCGTCATACCCTATTACCTATCACCAATTTCCCATACCCAAGTCTTAAGGAACCGCCGTTCCTTAAGAAAAAAGCCCCTTCAGACGCTCTGTAAAGCTACGATGGAGCGGTGTGTTATGATCACCGCAGAGTTCGGCGAAGGCCTCGAGCGACTTCCTCTGGGCATCATCCAGCTTGGTCGGCACCTCGACTTCGAGCTTCACGTGAAGATCGCCCTTGGCATGGCTCTGGAGACGGGGCATGCCGTGTCCCTTGACCCGGAAATCACTCCCCCCCTGCGTTCCTGCGGGGACCTTCATAGTCACGGCTCCCGCGAGGGTCGGCACCTCGATCTCTCCCCCGAGTGCAGCAGTCACGAATGGGATGGGCATACGGCAATGAAGATCGGAGCCGTCGCGCGAGAAGATGGAATGCTCCTTCAGATGAATCACGACATAGAGGTCACCCGTGCCGCCACCACGACTCCCAGCCTCGCCGCCACCTGAGGAACGCAGGCGTGATCCTTCGTCAATGCCGGCCGGAATAGTGAGCTTGATGCGCGAGGTTTTCTCGGTACGCCCATCACCCCGGCAACTTTTGCAAGGCTTGTCGATTGTCTGTCCTGCCCCATGGCACTGGGGACATGGCTGGGCGACTTGAAAGAAACCCCTGGAGGCAACCACCTGGCCGCGTCCCCGGCAGAGGGAACAAGTGGAGACCTTGGCACCCTTTGCGGCACCCGAGCCGCTGCAGTCGCCGCAGGCATCGAGTTTGCGTAGTTCGATCTCCTTCTCGCAGCCGCTGAAAGCCTCTTCGAGCGTGATCCTGAGGTCATAGCGCAGATCCGAGCCCCGACCTTCCTGAGCGCCGCCACCGCCGCCGAAGAAATGGTCGAAAACCCCGCCTCCGCCCCCCGAAGCTCCGAACATCTCACGGAAGAGGTCAAAAGGATCGTGCATGCCACCCCCACCTCCGCCTCCTCCACCCATGCCGCCTTGGAAGGCAGCGTGACCATATCGGTCGTAGGCAGCGCGTTTCTCCGAGTCGCTCAGGATATCGTAGGCTTCAGCGATCTCGCGGAAGCGCTCCTCGGCAGTGGAATCGCCGGGATTCTTATCCGGGTGATGCTTGACCGCGAGCTTGCGGTACGACTTCTTGATCTCCTCGAACTCGATGGTTCGGGTGACTTGCAATACCTCGTAGTAACACCTCTTTGCCATAGCGAAGGAACCCCTGCGGGAAATCAGGCGAGCTTGTTGACGATGACGCTGGAGGGACGGATCAACCTGTCGGCGAGCCTGTATCCGCGGCGGAGCTGACGGAGGACAACTCCATCGGCTTGGGCTGCATCGGTCTCGTGGCCAAGCGCCTCGTGGAGCTTCGGATCAAATGGCTGGCCCACGGCATCAATGGGCTGAAGCCCGCTGGATACCAAAAAGTCACCGAGCTGGCGGTGGACCATGGAGAAGCCATCCACGATACCCTTGGCGGCCGTATCACCACTGGCGGCCGTGAGTCCGAGTTCGAAATTATCAAGGATCGGCAGGAGTTTCTCGAGCAGGCCCGCATTCGCAAAACGGATCGCCTCCTCCTTTTCGCGGATCATACGCTTGCGATAGTTCTCCAGATCGGCCGCGGCACGGAGAGCCTGATCGCGATAGCGCTCGACCTCCGCCTGAAGGTTCGGCTCCGGAGCGATCGGAGCGGAATCCACCGAGGGCACGGTGTTTTCTACAGGGATCTCTTCCTGTGAGGGGGCCTCTTGTTTGCTTGTGGGATCGGGTGTCGGATTCTTTTTCACGATGGTTGATTATTAAAGCGTCAGAGCTTGCGAAGCGCAATCAGAGTGATGTCGTCATGCTGCGACTCATTCCCGGCAAAGGCGATCACAGACCGTGAAAGCCTGTGGAGCATCGCGGCAGCCCCATCCCCGGCATTGGCCAGAAGCTCCTCGCTAAGCCGCTGAACACCGAACTCATCTCCCGATGCATTCAGAGCTTCCGTCAATCCGTCCGTGTAGAGAAGAAGCAGGTCGCCACCCTCCAACCGGAAGGGAAAGTCGGTGCAGAACCGGTCGAAGACCCCACCACTGTCAATGCCTACTGCCATCCCCTTGGGGTTGAGACATTCGAGCGTCGTACTTTCCCGACGGAAAAGGAGCGGAGCATCATGACCGGCACGTGCAAGCAAGGCATTGCCAGTGCGGCGGTTCAGAACGACATAGGCCATACTGATGAACATATCCTCCTTCATGTCGGGATAGAGCTGCCTGTTCACCCCCCGCAGGACTTCGGCAGGAGAGAGCTTTCCTGGGGCCTGACTGCGGAGGGCGCTGCGACACATCGCCATGATGAGCGCCGCAGGAACGCCCTTACCCGAGACATCGGCAATAACAATACCGACGTGATCCTCGTCGACTGCGAGGTAGTCAAAATAGTCCCCGCTCAGCGTGCGGGCCGGGAGATTGAGTCCGCTGATCTCAAATCCCTCCACATCCGGGGCATCTGAGGGAAGCAAGATTTTCTGAATTTCCCCGGCAATCTGAATGTCATGATCCAGCGCATGCTTCTCCCCGGCAGCCAGATGAATGGCCTGGTTAAACAATGCAAAGGCAGCCTGCTCCACGATGGCCTTAAAGAGCTCGATCTTGGTATCGCTGAAGGGATCACTGCCCGGCTTCCTTGCCAAGGCAAGCACTCCCAGCAGCTTGTGACGGTACACAAGGGGCCCCATGACGACGGAGCCCAGTCCTTGGGCTATAAGATCCTCTGGAATATCCCCACGGCGCCTGAGAAAACGGGGTTCTTTCCAAGCACAAGCCTCACCAAGAAGCCCCATGCCGACACGGACAGATTGCAGACGCACAAAACTCTCGATGGCCTGTAAATGAGTGTTCTCTCCATCGGCAACTTCCCCGCAGAGGTGCGCGGGAAGGGAAACGAGTGGTGGGCACCCTTTGGAAAGGAATGAGGGAAGAAGCTGTTGGCCGGAGCGGTCGGCAAGGTAGAGGGCGCCTCCGTCGGCTTTAAGAATGAGTTGGGCCCCCTCGACAAGAAGGCGGTGCAACTCACCCGCAGGCACCCCCTCCGAAAAGGCCGCTCCCAATCCGTGCAGAAAGTCGAAGACGCTTCGCTCTTCTTGGTGGATCTCAGCCGTCGTGCGTTTCAATTCTCCAACCCTGCGCCGTGATCCGAAGACGATAAGTCCAAGCACACCCGTGGCCACAAGGAGGGCGACAATGACGACAGGCTCGATGCTCTGAAGAATCATGGCCGGCCATCATGGATCGAAATTATGATAAAGACCAGCACGCCGGCATCATCATATCCCTAGGGATGATCCGTCATATCCAACGAGCTCAGGTCTCTCCTTCAAACGTCAATGGCTGGCACTGCCTTGAGCACCATGGCCACCGTGCTTGAGATACTCGATCACATCGTGAAACCGGTCGGCATTCGCCGGGTTTGCGGCGATCAGGGCCTCGTGAGCGGAAAGAATGATATCCTTCTCCATGATTGTATCGACCGGAAGCTGCATAAGGTTCCCCCCCAACTCGGCGGGTGCCCTCATGGTCGAACCAGCCGGCTCGATCCCGAAGAGAAAGTTGAGCCCGAGATTTTCCATGAGATCGACATTCCGGGGAGTGACATTGATCACCAGCAGAGAGCCCTGTCCGAGTTCGCGGAGTCTCTGGGAAATACCGGTCAGAGTTCCCATGAAGGTCGAATCCATGTGATCGCAGGAGGCCAGGTCGACCACGAATTCGCGTCGACCACGCTGGATCATGGCCTGGACGAATTTTCGGATTGAGCCGCTGCTCTGGAAATTGCCGCGCCCCTCGATCCTGATCCAGACCTCTTGGTCAAAGCATCCTGCGCTGACAGTGGCGGGTGTGGTCATTGTTGCAAAGATCGTCGAAATGGCCCTCAGCGCATTCGAGGATAGCTTCCACAAACTTTGGGAGAGAAGTCCCTCTCGCCGAGCAGGTTAACAGCACGAAGAAGTGATTCATCCCCGGCGTGGCCCTCTACTTCCAGAAAAAGATGCAGCCCGCTTCCGGCAGCCGGTCGGCTGTGGATCGAGATGACATTGACGCCGGCCCCTCGGAATGGTTCGAGCGCAGAAGCTAGTGCCCCCGGATGATCGGTGAGATGAAAAAGCAGGGCTGTCTGGTCGTCGCCGGAACGTGCGTTCAGGCTTTTCCCCAGCACGAAGTAACGGGCACGGCGGGAACCCTCTTCCCCTCCGAGCACGATTTGGGAAGCAAGCTGGGCCTCGCTTGTCATCAGCAGTTCCAGAACCGTTGTGTCAGGCCCTTCCTCGCCTGATGGAATGACTGCGCAATCGGCTTTCCCCGAGGTGACAGCATCAAAGAGATCGGCGGGATCGTCATGGAAAGTGTAGCGGACGGAGGCGCCGAACTGCTGCTTGGCGGCAAAATGAGTGCGCCCTGCGACACATCCCTCGCAGGCAATAATGGTATCCTTCTCGAGAGCAAGTGAGGCCGACATGATTTCGCGGTAGATCGCACGAATCGCCTGTTCCTCCAAGGGTCCTGCACTCCGCTCGACTAGACGACGCATCAGCTGCTCGGCACGCCCTGCAGCATAGACGGGAGCACCATTACGTTCCTTGATCCGACCGATCTCCTGGGCAAATCGTGCGCGCTCGTTCAGAAGATCGAGCAATCTTCCATCGATGGCATCGATCGCCTCGCGCAGTTTGGTGAGATCTTCCATGGGGAAAAGGTTTTCTGTTCAGCGTTCCGGTTGGCCGTTCGGTGATTCTCCTGATTCTTCCTTCTCGATCTCTACCTCGGCATCGACCTCGCCCTCGGCGTCGAAAGAAACCTCCTCGAAGACCACCGATTCACGGAGTTCAAGAATCTCTGTTACCTCAACCTCTTCAAGCACGGCGGCTTCTTCGGTTTGTTCGCCTTCTTCGCCGTCTTGCACGCTCTCCAAGACATCGCTTGTCACCTCTTCAGGAACGGAAAGTACGCCTGGCAGTTCGGCAGTACCGCTCTCATCAACCGGAGCGCTTCCGGGTTCCGGAGTCGCCTTAGGGAGCGGTATGTGGCGCAACTCAGCGGCATTAGGAAGCTCATCAAGGGTGCGAAGACCGAAATGATCCAGGAAATACTGGGTGGTTGCATAGAGAAGGGGCCTGCCTGCCGCCTCGGAGCGACCAGCTATCTTCACAAGCCCTCGATCCAGAAGTGTCTGCATTACCCCGTCGACGGAGACACCTCGGACGGCTTCCATATCGGCGCGGGCGATCGGTTGGCGATAGGCGATGATGGCGAGGGTTTCGAGGGCGGAGGGACTTAGGCGGGTCGGCTTTGCCTCGGGATAGAGGGCACGCAGCCAAGGTGCAAAGCCGGGAGCACTGGAGAGTAGCCACCCAGTCGCCGTTTCACGCACCTGGTAGGCGCGACCCGAGGCGGCGACTTCTGACTGCAGGTCGACCAGGGCATCACGAACATCCCCTTCCTTGATACGGGCAAATGCTGAGGCCACCGAAGTCGGCTCAGCAACGGCCGCACTCTTGAGATGGGCCATGAGTTCCTTAGGCAGGACGGCTTTCTGGGAAGCAAATAGAATCGCCTCCAGCACATGGGAAAGCGGGGGTATCTCACCCGTGGGAACCTCGGCACCGAGTAATTCTTCAGTCACAGCTTCGGGAAGAGAAGCATTCTCGGCATCGCCAGTAGGAGTTTCCTCAATTTCCACAGCAGGGCTTTCTTCGGATGATTCCACGATCGTTTCCTCCGAGGAGGGGGTTTCTGGAGCATGATCTCCGGTTGGCTTATTCTTGGATGATTTCTTACTCATGGGAATGTTCGATCAGAGGTTCTGCAGGGATGATCTCCTCCTCGTCCGAGAGGGTGCGATCCAGCCAGATTTCACCGAATTGTTCCTCCTGACGCACGCGGAATTGTTTCATCCGGATCAGTTCAAGGATGGCAAGGAATGTGACGACCAGTTCGGAACGCGTGGAGGCTTGCCCAAAAAGCTCCTCAAAGCGCATCGAGACGCCGCGATCGACAAGGCCCATCAGGTGATTGATCCGATCCGTGACCGTGAAAGTTTCCTCGTAGATCTCTCCCTGCTTTTCCTCAACAGGAAGGCGTTTGAGCGCCCGCTGGAAAGCATTGATGAGGTCGAAGATGCCGATATCACCGATCAGCAGATTGTCATCGAGAAGGGGGGCATGGGCAGGATCGAGCGAGACCGCGCGGGGAAATAGAGCCGCCTGAAGATCTTCCTGGTCACGGAGATGGGCCGCCGCTTCCTTGAACTTCCGGTATTCAATGAGTTGGCGGATGAGCTCCCAGCGCGGATCATCCTCTTCGGCCTCCTCTTCGGGGAGCTGCTGATCCTTGGGAAGTAAAGTCCGACTCTTGATGTAAAGCAGGTTAGCCGCCATGACCAAGAACTCGCCGGCCACCTCGATATGCAGAACCTCGAACGTCTCAAGATACTCCAGATACTGGGTCGTAATCCGCTCGATCGAAATATCATAAATGTCCACTTCGTCCTTCTTGACGAGGTAGAGCAGCAGGTCGAGAGGACCCTCGAAGGCCTCCAGTTGGACTTTATATTCTGACTCCATCACCGAGGCGGACGCTAGCGGCGGTAGCCGTGGCGCTCGATCTCCTTGGCGACTTTGACCTTGTGCTTAGCCTTCTCCTTCACCTTGGTCTTCCTCTTGCGCAGCTGCTGGACAAGCTTTTTGACAGTCAGGTCGATCGCAGAATAAAGATCATCCTCGGCATCCTCGGCATGAAGGTCGGGACCAGGGAGAGCCACATGGATCTTGACCAAGAAATCTTTTTTCTTGGAACGGTGCTCGTCGAAAAGAAGCACCACGTGAGTAGCAAGGATGCTGTCGGTGTATTCCTCAAGATGAGCAACCTTCTCGGCCACATAGGCATGGATGGCTGCAGTGAGTTGGATATGGCGTGGACTGATGTGGATTTGCATGGGTTTGTGTCTCTATGTCTCTTTTAAGGCCGGATGGGGCATCACGCCACCAAAATGACGGGATGTCTCATACATCGGGGGATAACAATTAGGATGCGTATCAGTAGGGGCCGCGGATCAGCTCGGCCACGGAGTGTTCATAAAACTCACGAATTCTTGCATGGAGCTGGGACGGGAGCGGAGAAAGCTCGGAAACCAAGGCGTTTTGGGTGACCTGCTCCACTCTACTTGCACCCGTGATCACAGTCGTCACTGCCTCATGGTCCAGGATCCAGCGCTGGGCCATGGTCACCATGCTCAATCCTTCCGGAACCAAGGGTTTCAGCTCATCCGCCAGGGAGACAGCCTTCGCATAGGGAATTCCTGCAAAGGTTTCCCCCACATTGAAAGCGGCGCCATCACGGTTGTAGTTCCGGTGATCCTTCTCGTCGAAGAGCGTCGAATGGGTGAACTTTCCGGAGAGAACCCCACTGGCAAGAGGCAGTCGGACGATAATGCCCACCTGTTGCTTCAGGGCTTCTTTGAAAAGGTGAACCGCCGGCTTTTGACGGAAGATATTGAAGATCACCTGCAGGGAGGCGAGCCCCTCTTGCTGCAGGCACAGAAATCCCTCGTCATCGGATTCGACGCTTGCCCCGAAACGGCGAATCTTTCCCTCGGAACGGAGCTTCCTGAGCCAATCGAAAATCTCACCCTGTTTGAGTATTTCGGCAGGCACACAATGCAACTGCGTGAGATCCAAGCACTCGACCCCAAGGCGGCGCAGGGAATTCTCCGTGGCTTGTCTCACGCCCTCCTCGGTGTATCTGTCCGGATAGAGATCGCCCATGCGACCAAGTTTTGTGGCGACGAACACCTTGTCCGAAAGAGTGTTTCCACGAAGAAACTTCCCCAGCAACTCTTCACTGCGTCCCGATCCATAAACATCGGCCGTATCGAAAAACGTGATACCGGAATCGACGGCCTGCCTAAGTATCGAGATCGCTCGCTCGTCGTCGACGAAGCCCCAGTCAGCTCCGCCGAGCTGCCAGCAGCCAAGACCGATTTCTGAAACGGGAATGTCGGGGTGATGTAGGTTTCGGGTTTTCACAAATTATTAATTACATTGAATAAAAATCCCGGATCGCAGCCACTAACCCAGGAATATCGTGCTGGTTTGCTTCCAGATCGATTGGAAGTCCGAGTTTTTTCATTTCGGACGACGTAACAGGCCCGATGCTGGCGGTCTTGAGCTCTTCGGGTAGAGGAAGTCCGAGTGCCATGAAGTGATCGGCCGTTGAAGCACTGGTGAAGGTAATCATATCTGCCCCCTCTTCCCGGAAGCGACGGATCCCTCCGGAGACATCCTCCGTTTCGGGAACAGTCTGGTAAACAGGGACGTCATCCACGATGGCTCCGAGATCCTCAAGCTCGATAGCCAGCATTTCACGGGCCCCGGCGGCACGCGGGAGCAGCATCTTGAGGTTTTCGACATTGAGCTCCTTGAAGGATTTCAGCAACGACTCGGCCACGAATTCCTCCGGGATCAGATCCACGGCATAGTGGTACTCGCGGACTTTTTTGGCGGTGCCGTTGCCGATCACGGCGATGCGCGCCCCGCCGAGGTCGCGGGCATCCTCATGGGCGGCGAAGAAGGCCGTGAAAAATGCATCCACACCATTCGGGCTGGTAAAGACGATCCAGTCGTAGGTGCGAACATCAAGCATCGCCTCGATGAAAGCGGTCTTGTCGGCGGGAGGCTCGATCCGGATGGTCGGAAGCTCATAGGCATCGGCGCCAAGTTCCCGGAGTGACGCAAGCAAGCCGCCCGCCTGCTGGCGCGTGCGCGTCACTGCGATGCGTCGACCAAAGAGAGGGCGTGTCTCGAACCAGTTCAGCGTCTCCCGGAGATTCACGACATCGCCGAAAACTGCCACGGCAGGGGCTTTGAACTGTTTCTCCTCGGCCAGTCCGGCAATGGATCCAAGTGTCCCGACTAGGGTCTGATGACGCCCTGTCGTCGCCCAGCGGACCAGAGCCACAGGGGTCTCCGTAGACATTCCCGCCTGCGTAAGCTGCCCTGTGATGGCGGTCAGGCGCTCAACACCCATCAGCATCACCTTCGTGCCGGGCGCCGAAGCGATCGCCTTGTAGTCGATACCGGAGGTCTTTTTGTCCGGCTCCTCATGGCCGGTGAAGATGGTGAGCACGGCATTGCTGGCGCGGTGGGTGACGGGAATGCCCGCATAGGCCAAACCCCCTATCGCAGAGGTGACACCCGGAACGATCTCGAAGCGCAGTCCGGCGGCGGCGAGTTCTGCAGCCTCCTCTCCTCCACGGCCAAAGAGAAAGGGATCACCGCCCTTCAGACGCACCACCCGTTTTCCCTCTAGGGTGTACTTAACCAGCAGCGCATTGGTCTCCTCCTGCTTCAGCGCATGTTTTCCGGCTGTCTTGCCTGCATAGATCTTTTCGGCGGAAGCGGGGGCAAAACGGAGGAACTCCGCATTGCTCAAATAATCGTAGATCACCACATCGGCTCGCTCTAGGCACTCGCGTCCCCGTAGTGTCAGCAGTCCCGGATCGCCGGGGCCGGCACCAACCAGATAGCAGATTCCCTCGATAGGTTTTGTAGCAGGGGAGGGCTTCTTAGAGGATTTTTCGGAGGGTGGTTTCATGATGAGAGAAGTTGATCGGCGACCATTCTTGCAGCGCCGGCGGGACTTGGGGCTATAGCGCTGGCTGAGAGAGGTGCAGCGTCGGAATCGGGATGAGGGATGAAGACAGCGTTCAAGGCGATACCCTCCACAGACTCCGTCGCGAGAGCCCCGAGCGCCAGATGGCATCCTCCCCCGAGATGACTGAGGACAAGCCGCTCAGCCTCGACGCACCGGGACGTGGGACCATGATTCAGCACCGAAAGCAAAGCTTCCGCAGCATCACCAACCCTGCACTCCACGGCAATAGCCCCCTGGCCCGGAGCCGGAAGCATCCATTCCAGGGACTCCAGCCAGAGCTTCAACCCCTCGATTTCGAGAATGCCAAGCGAGAGATCGTGTCCGAGGCGGCCAAGTCCAGCCGCGGCAAGGATGGTGGCATCGAAGGGAAACCCGGCAGCCACCTTAGCCAGACGGGTGGGGACATTACCACGGATCGGAATGAGATTGAGATCAGGACGACGTGCCTTCAGGAGCAATGCCCGGCGGGGACTGCTTGAACCGACTGTCGATCCCGGGGGAAGTCCCGCAAGACCACCAGGATGACGGGACACCAGCAGATCATCGACGGGGGCCCGAGGCAGAATGGCGGCAAGCGTCAGTCCAGCAGGCGTCTGGACCGGAAGATCCTTGAGACTGTGGACGGCAAGATCGATCTCCCCACAGAGCAGTGCCTCCTCGAGTTGCTTAGTGAAGAGACCCGCACCCTCGGCAGTCGGTTCGTGGAGAGGCATTGCAGTCCGAGCATCGCCGGTGGTGGTGATAGTCTTGAGCTGAACGAAAAGACCTGGATGGGCTTTTTCTAGAGCCTCACGAACTAACCTGCTCTGGGCAAAAGCCAGATCGCTTCCCCGTGTTCCGAGGATTAAGGGCTTCAAGTCTGATTCCGATGGTGCGCTCATGCCGTCACGCTGTTCTTCTGGAAGCATGGGACTCAGGTGCATGGATGCTCCTCATCCAGCTGATAAAGCCTCCGACATGCTGCTCGATGAGTGATTCGCATCGGACGACTTCCTGGCGGCGAATGTCGAGAGACTGTGCGGCGATCTGCTCCAGGCTGTCGATATCGTAGAGAAAAACTCCTTCCATCTCGTTGATGGCGGGATCGGCGTCGCGCGGTACGGCCAGATCGATCACAAAGAGTGGTGCACCGCGGCGCAGCTTCATTAGCGGCGCAAGCTTTTCCGGGGTCAAGATTGCATGGGGAGCATTGGTAGAACTGATCAGGATGTCGATGTCGGCAAAAGATTTTTCCCAATGGTCGAAATGCAGCGCCATGCCACCGATCTCGGCCGCAAGCTGAGCTGCACGCTCGTAGGTGCGGTTGGAGACGATGACACTGCGCACTCCGCGGGACTGAAGGCTTCGGGCCGTACGCTCGCTTATCTCACCGGCTCCTAGGATCATGACGCGGCGGTCCTCCAAAGATCCGAAAATCTTACCTGCAAGCTCCACCGCCACGGACCCAATCGAGGTGGGACCGCTGGTGATCTGGGTTTCAGTCCGGACCGACTTGGCAACACGGAAAGCGTGCTGGAAGAGTTTGTGAAGGGGGCGCGTCGCCGCTCCGGCATCCGCAGCCACGGAGTAGGCTTTCTTGACCTGACCGAGGATCTCCGTCTCGCCGATTACCATCGAGTCGAGACCGCTAGCCACCCGGAAGAGATGCCTCACCGCTTGGGGCGTGGCGTGATAATAGAGGGGGGCTTCCAAGCCCGCGCGCTCGGCAAGGATGGATCGGAATCCCTCCAGAGCCCTCATGGGACAGAGGCTCGAAGCATAGAGCTCGACCCGATTGCAGGTGGAGAGCATGACGGCGCCGGAGACTCCCTCAATGGCGCGCAGTCGTCCAAGCAACCCTTCCATTTCGTTCTCGTGCACGGCAAACCGCTCCCGCACATCGAGATGCGCGGTACGGTGGTTGAGGCCTGCGCAGAGGATATTCATGCGGAGCTTTCTTGGTACTCTAAGAACGACCGGAGAGATGCTCGATCACGGGAAGCAGGATGAGGGCCAAAAGGAATGCCAACGAGGAAGCCCACGCAAAGCGCTTTCCAGAAAGAACACCGAACTTAGATCCGAACAGGATGGCGGCGTAGAAAAGCCAGATGAAGATTGAAAAGAAGAACTTCCCGCCTGCAACTGCAAGGTGAGCCAAGAGACCCGATGCGAAACTCAATGTGAGAAGCAGGAAACCGACCCAGAGCAAGCGTAGGGTCGCCTCCGAGAGAATGTTGATGGGGGGAAGATGATGGAAGATCGGCGCTGGACGGCGAGACTTGAGCTGTCCCTCTTGCACTAGGAACATTAGTCCCGCGACTGCAGCTAGGCCAAAGGCCCCGAAGGCCACAAGCGAAAGGGCAGCATGGGCTTCCACCCACGGATTAGGACGGAAGAAGCTGGCATGAACCTCGTTCGGAAGCAGGAGCGCCACGATCTGGAGGAGCAGAACTAGCGGTGCGGTGAATGCTCCCATCAGGGATAGCCGATAGGTTGCCCCAATCACCAAATAGATCAGGGAGATCGACCAAGAGAGGAAGATCAATGTCTCCGAGAGATTCCCGATCGGGCAGGCATGCTCCGCAGCACCGCGTAAGGAGAGATACCATCCCTGCATTATGGCCCCTAGCGCCATGGCGATGAAATTAAACCTTCCAGGCCGGAAGCGTCCCGCCCCCAGCGCATAGAGCGTGTGGCCAAAGCTGAAGAGGTAAAAGAGTGTTGAGGTAAGCAGGGCAATGCGTTCCATAAGCTGGGGAAATTATTTTCTGCTCTAGATTACCCAATCACGGGAGCTCTTGCGCTCCACCAGCGCATAGGCGTTGTGATTGTGAATCGATTCAAAATTCTCCGCTTCGATGCGGTACCAGAGAATGTTGGCATCCTGCTCGGAGCGCCCCGCCACATTGCGGACGAGATCCTCCACGAAGACGGGATTAGCGTAGGCCCGCTCCGTGACGAACTTCTCATCGGGACGCTTGAGCAGGCTGTAGAGCTCGGAACTCGCGGAGTCCTCGACCAGACGGATCATCTCCTCGATCCACATCGGCTTGGCACAGCGGACGGAGTAGGTCACATGGCCGCGCTGATTATGGGCTCCTGAATCACTGATCGCCTTCGAGCACGGGCAGAGCGTGGTGACGGGCACGACCACCGTGACCACAAAATCAACTTTTCCCTTGGGCCCCCCCACCAGCGTCGCGCTGAATCGAACCGTATAATCGATCAGACCGACCGCTCCCGTGACCGGTGCCGGCTTCTCGATGAAATAAGGAAACTCGAAGGCAACATGCGCCTGATCGCTCTCCAAACGCTCAGAGAGTTGCACTAGAATATCACGGATATTGCGGACATGGAGGACAGGCCCATGGGAATTCAAGGCCTCTACGAAACGGCTCATGTGAGTCCCCTTGAAATGATGGGGCAGATCGACTGTCAGTTGGACCGTGGCGATTGTCCCCTGCTCCGTATGGCTCTTGTCACGGACCCGGATCGGATAGCGCAGGTCTTTGACCCCTACGCGATCGATTGGGATCTGCCGGTCATCGGGCAGATTTTGCGTGTCGGAAAGGTGTGCATCGGACATGAAGAAAAAAGTCTAATCCGTCGAGCGCCGAAGGTCGAGAGTCGAGGGCTTCAAACCACTACGGCCTAAACTCCTAGAATAGCTCATGCCCGAGCACGCTCAGGCAATAAAGGGCGGCGGTCTCCGTACGCAGGGTGATCGGGCCAAGAGTGATCGGAGCCACCCCCGCAGCCTTTGCCAAAGCTGCCTCGCCAGGTGTGAAGTCCCCTTCTGGACCTACCATGACCAGGACGCTTGATGGGAACGATTTCATGGCGGCTGAATAGGCGGCGAGCACCTCCTTCACGGGACGGGCATCCGGTTCCAGCGAGGCGATAAGCAGAAGATCTGCAGGAGGAAGAGCCGCGAAGAACTCCTTGGTCGTCACGGGCAGACCGATCTGGGGCATCCAGTTCTGGCCGCACTGCTTGCAGGCCTCGATCGCGATTGACTGCCAGCGTTCCTGCTTGCGTGCCGCATCAGCGGCATCCTCCAGACGCACCACCGTTCTTTCCGAAAGAAGCGGAATCACGTTCGCAGCCCCCAACTCCACGGCCTTCTGGATGACGAGATCCATGTTTTTACCCTTGGGGATGGCTTGGACCAGCGTGATCGTGCACCGGAGCGGAGGGCTGTCATGAGACTGCCCTATCCGCAGTAAGCAATGTTTGCGATGAACCGCGAGCAGTTCCGCCTCGGCGGCTCTTCCCAGACCGTCGAAGACCACCACCATATCGCCGGCTTCAAGCCTCAGAACATCAGCGCAATGATGGGAGTCGGCAGGATCCAGCTCGGACGTCTCCTCAGCCCAACGGGCGGGCGGGAGATAAAAGCGATGCGACGACATGACTTAGAGATAAGGGATTCGGACCAAAGGTTAAACGACGAAAAAGAGTTGCCTCCGGCGCCCAAGGAATTAATCTATTTCTCCCACTGATGGCGTCCTTGCGCCAAGTTTTTGCGCGGTTAGCTCAGCGGTAGAGCACTACACTGACACTGTAGGGGTCGGCAGTTCAAACCTGCCACCGCGCACCACTTTCCGCTTCTTTTTATTGTACCGGGTACGAAGTCGGTCGGGAAGCCGATCTCCATCCACTCCCTCCATTCCTTCATCTCTGCCTCCATGGAGGCCAGTTTTCTGGCGAACATGGTGCGGGCATAGCTTTGGATGAGCAGGCGGAAGGGAGGCTTCGCGAAATAAAATGCCGCTGATCGCGGGCGCAAGAGTGGCAATCGAACCAACATTCTCATCCGCCCCTCTCCATCAACAATAGGTTGATGGAGCCGGCTGTCGGATTATCCCTCCCTATGGGAGGGCTCTGGATTAAGGCTTCGCAAAATAGAAATGCCGCTGATCGCGGCATGCCAGTCGAACTAACATTCTCATCCGCCCCTCTCCATCAACAATAGGTTGATGGAGCCGGCTGTCGGATTCGAACCGACGACCGCCTGATTACAAATCAGGTGCTCTACCAACTGAGCTAAGCCGGCGTCTGAAAATGGGATCGTGCCATGAAGAGGGGTGCAGGGCAAGTCTCTGAATTAGGGGTTCTTCACGGCCAACCTAGCTGCATTCAGGATCTTGACATCCTCTTTGTCGAGGGTAGGCAGCGCTTCAGCTGCTGCCAGGGTCTTGAGAGCCTTTTCCTTCTCTCCCATGGCCGCGTAGGTTTTGGCTAGTGCAGCCTTGTGCATCATACGGGTTGGGGCAACCTGAGAGGCACGCTGGAAATATTCGGTCGAGGATTTCAGGGAGGCATCGGGGAGGCGACCATAGACCATTTCAACAATGCTTTTCAGCAATGGGTTCATAGTGGCCATGGAGTAATTCCATGCCCCGAGAACATGGAGTGCTATATCCTGACGAGGGTCGAGTTGTAGTGACTTCTCACTCTCGGCACGGACCAGCTTCGAGTAGGCAATCTTCTTTTGAGGATTCTCAAGTTCAGCGCTATGGGCGTAGCAGATGGCCAGCACCGCATGGGCCAGGGCGCTGTCTGGATTACTGTTCACCGCCTTGATGCCATAACCGAGGGAGCAGTCGGTGAGGAGGCGTTCCTCCTTGATGTTTTTCTTGGCTCCAGCCTCGGCAGCAAGCTGCCAGTACTGCTTGGCGATCATGCAGAGGATCTCTGTCTGGTACGCCTTGGCGATCTGCCGGAGAACGCTGTTGTTGAAGGGGCTATTCTTCTCGGCCTCCGTGAGCACTCTGAGTGTCTCTTTGTCTGGGGGAGTGCCTTCGTGCCCAGGAGATGAGAGGGAGGTGAGAGGCGTACTGGTGCCAACAGCCTGTGTGGCAGGCGCCGTCGCGAGTGTGAGAACCAGTAGGGATGATGAGATCAGAAAGCGCATCTCAAATCTTGGACTGAATCCAGCGGATGGCAGCGCCGACGCCAGGCACATGATCCCAAACTCCCTGGGCGGAATCCCAGAAGTCCTGATGGATCAGTACCCGACCCTGCGGATCGAACCGCACCAGTGTGACCCCGATCGTTCGGACGGTCTTCCCCTTGGCGAGATGCTTCATCCTAGTATCCATGGTCCACCGGAAGTAGTAGTTGTGACCAGAGACGGCGACATCGTCGAAGACGACGGTCATGTCCTCAAGCCCTTGGGCTGTCTTGATGAAATAATCCCGGATCGCCGGGGAACCATGGATGGTCTTCAGGGTGTCGTTCAGATAGGCATCGGGCGCATAGACCTTTTCGGTCTTATTCCGGGCGGTTTGTTCGTCCAGATGGCCAAGGAAGTTCTCAAAACGGGAGATGGCTTCCTGCTCGGCGGCACTGCCGCGGGGTGGACCCTGTACGGCGGATGTTGATGCCATGGCTTCCTGGAAGGATGATACGGACGAGGAGACCGGATCCGCCGGCGCGGTAGCCCAGGGCATTACTGATAGCACAAGTGCTAGAAAGGAGAGTCTCATGCGCCCAAGGTTCCCCGCTTCGTCCGCCACGTCAACCTTCTCGAACTTGTCTTTAGGCGAAGTTATCGCGATAAAGGAAGTTATGGGACGCAATGAGCAGAGTTTTCTGATGGAGATCGCAGGCCCGAAAATCGAGGTGCCCGATCTGCTGAAGTTTGAGACGGCGCGCAATCACAGTCTCTCCAACACGATCATGAGTCGATTGAAGGACTTGGAGCGTGAGTACAACGAGTTGGTCGCTCTCCAGAAATGGAATCAGTTTGTCGAGGAGTTCAAGATCAATACACAGGTCCGTCTGAATCAGAATTATTATCTCTATGAGTCGGGAGACCGTAAATTCCTCTCATTGCTGAGCCCCGAGGAACTCGGATCTTCGTACACTTTCCACGGAAAGACCCGGTTGCACAGTGAGGGCTTCTTCGTGAAGGTCGAGGAAGAGAAGTCTGTGGCCAAGCCGGCCTGAAGTCTGGATGAGCATTCCAGCTCGAGTGCTGCTGGTTCTTGTCGCGGGGTTGTTCTGCTGGGGGGTGATCAGGAACGTCTCGCCCCTGAAAACCGGGGGATTCGTCACGGAGCAGATCGGCCGAATCGATGAAAAGCCCTTTTTTAAGAAGGAGTTGATCAATCCGGAGCAGGGATTGCCGATGGTGCATGTCGCCTCTCTGGCCCAGATGCTGGACGGGATTATGGCTGCTGTCTGGTATGGCGGCACCGCGGAGTGTCAGTCCGATGTGAAGATTTATTTCTCACAGCAGGAACCAGGCGCTGCATGGACGGCTCCACGCGTCATCATGACGAGAGAGCGGGCTGAACAGGATTTGCGCCGGCCCGTAAAGTCGCTCGGTAATGCCCTTCTGCTTGCGAATACGGATGGATCGCTCCGGCTGCTCTTCGTGACCATCGCCATGGGCAAATGGTCGGGAAGCCAGCTGAACACCTGCCTTTCCAAGGATGGCGGACTCACCTGGTCACGTGCAGAACGGCTGACGCTGAGTCCCTTCTTCAACTTCTCCGAGCTCGTCCGCAATCGCGCGATTGCACAGCAGGGGGGCGGATGGTGTGTCCCGATCTATCAGGAGTTCCTAGGAAAGTTTCCCGAACTGCTCTGGCTGGGTGAACGCAAGGGTGAGCTGACTTACCGGAAAACGCGCATAGCCGGAGGCTGCTCGACCTTCCAGCCATCCTTGATCCCGATCAGCCAACAATATGCCGAGGTGCTTCTGCGTGACTACACAACTGCCCGGAAGATCCATTTCAGCAGTTCGTATGACGGAGGTCGCGACTGGCCTTTCGTGACCGCTACAGAACTTCCCAATCCCGATGCGGGGATTTCCGGGCTACAGCTTTCCGATGGGGGGCTTTTGGTGGCATTCAATGACTCGGCAAAGGATCGCTCCAATCTCACGCTGGCGATCGCTTCCAAGGATCGGAAAACGTGGCGGAGGATCGTCGCGCTAGAGAATGAGCCGGACGCGAACTTCTCCTATCCGTTTCTCATGCGCTCTTCCGACGGGATGATCCGCATGGCCTACACCCGCAAAGGAAAGGAGATCTCCCTGACCGGCTTCAACGAGGCGTGGATTCGCAAGCAGGAGGCAATGAGCATCACGCCATGAGCCAGCAAGTGATCCATCTCCTCTACGCAGCCCTTGCTCCTTGGCTGGCGCTCTCACTGCTGGTCCTTGGGAGGAATCCCCGTCTCTCCCGCACCAGGATCACAGGTTCCCTCCTGGTGGCCTTCTTCCTGCTCCGTATTCCCATTGCGGGGTGGTCTTCCTTCTCATGGATTCGGGTGCTTGAACCGAATCCCAGCTTCACACTCACAGGCCTGCTGGCAGTTGCTCTCTTGCAGAGGGTCAGCGGAAAAAAGATTTTTCGGCCCATTGATTGGAATGCCGCTTGGGCTTTCGGGGCGGTGGCTGCTCTCCTTCTCTACCCAATGGGATTAGGGCTGAGCTCCCATGATTCCTACAGCTGGGGGTGGGGTATCTGGATTCCTCTCCTGATAGCCGTGGCGGCGGCGATTCTGCTCCTGCTTGGCAACCGCTTCGGGATCATCCTGATCCTGTCACAACTGGGATCATTACTGCATCTTCAGGAGTCGGCCAATCTCTGGGATGCGCTGGTCGATCCATTCTACGGAGGCGTTTCACTGATCGCCGTCATCATCTTTTTGTCTCAAAAGACTCACATACTCTCTCCTCCCCGAACGCGCGATGCCTGTGAAGCTTTCCCTGAAAATGAATGAAATCTTCGTTGGGGCATTCTCGGAACTGGGTGTATCGCCAACGCTTTTGAAAAAGATTTGGTCGCAAACCCTGAAGTCAACCCGTGCTAAAGCATCCTGGAGAGTAGGCTCATGCCACTCTTGGAAAGTCTAGTTCTGCTGCACGAGCCAGTCCCAGTGGAAAAGGTGATGGGTGACGTTTCCCAGCAAAATATCGCGGGTTTCGGCGGCATTGAAGCGATCGATCATGTTGAGCCTCTTGCCCAGGATGATGGCCTGCGGAGGAGACTGATCCAACGGCAGGCTAATCACGACAAACTGAGTGTTGGGGGACTTACGCCCGTGATCATAGGGCTTCACTATCGCGCCGGGCAGGAGGAATCCATAGCTCTCCTCGCGGGCATTAAAGTTGGAAGGAACGGAGACTTCGCAGCCGATCACAGACTCAATCCCCTCTCCCTTGAAGAGACCAGGCCCATGATCTAGCGGTATCAGGAAGAGATAATAGCCGAGATAGACTAGCAGTACTGAAGCAGGCAAGAGCAGTCGGGTGAGTTCCTTGCGTGAGAGTGCCAATCCCACGACAAGCAACGAGCCCGCCAGAGGGAACAGTAGCCAAAGGGGGTAGAGGGACATTCCGGCCGCATGCTGAAGCAACAGTGCAAGTCCTGGCAGGCCTAGTAGGATGATCCCCGACACGGCGATCGTTACGGTGCAGACCCAGCGCGGAAGGTGATCCATGCGGATCGCCATCAGGAGTGCGAGGGCCGGCATGGCTGGCAGGAGGTAGCGCTCGTCCCGTTGGTTCGGAATGCAGAAGAAGGCGGCCAGTACTATCATCCAAATCCAGAGGAAGACTTCGAGCTGGCCAAGGTGGTGACGGCGCTTCCAGGCATCCCAAACGACAGCCACCGTGAGGAGTCCCAGCAAACCCGCATTCAGCGGATAGGAAACGACGATGCGCCAGAGGCTGGATTGTCCCCAAATCAGGTTGAGGAAGTAGTTTTCGTTCCCTGTATTAAACTTCCCGACATTCTCGCGCAGTACAAAATCCTTCAACACAAGGATCGGGTGGGGATCGAGCCAGAACCAGATTCCGAAGAGCAGCAGAGCAGCCGTGACCATCAGGGCGATCCTCCAGACATCCTGGATCAGGAAAGGGCGTAGCCTCCATCCCCGTGCCCGCAGTTGCCAGAGGGCCATGGTCAGGGCGACCGGAATTACCAAGGCAAAGGATTTGTAGAGCAAGCCGACTCCGATCATCCCGCCCCAGATCCAGGGCCAGAGCATTCCGGACGGGAACCGGGGCTCTCGGTGTAGCAGGAGTAGCGCGAGCGGAGCAAAGAGCCAGAATGTCTCCGGTGCACTGGTGAGGAACACCCGCCCATAGCGGTATGTGCTGAAGAAACCCAGAAAGAGAAGGGCTGCGGTGAGACCGAGCGTCATACTGCGCGTGCGCTTCCAGCCGATGAGGATCAGAAGTCCGGCTGTCAGCAACGTGTAGAGGACATTCGGGGCCCGCAGAAGCGCGAGCGACCAGTGGTCGCCCCAGCCCGTGGAGACGATCCCCTGCCAGAAAAGGAGGGGTGGTTTGGTGTTGCGCAAACGCTCGTCAAGTGACTGGAGCGGAAGAAATTGTCCAGTCGCCGCCGTCAGTTTGGAAATCTGTGCATAGAGCAGCTCATCCCCATTAGTCGCCAGATGATCACTCCCTAGTCCCGCGCAGTAGACAAAAACGGCAAGCAGGAGTGACGCCCAGCCGATGAGCAGGGATCGGCGATGGATTGAGGCGTGGGTGGACATGGGGATGTGGGAAGGATGAAACCGGAAACTTGAAACCTGAAGTTAATAAAATTCAGAACGTCTCAATTTGGAATGAGTGTCAACTTGGGTTTGTACGGCACCTGAGCTGATAATCTTGAGAGATCAAGGTCTCAGGTCCCAAGTTTCAGCTTTTGCAGTTAAGAACTCGCGCTCGAATAGTGCCTGAGAGCAGAGTTCCACATCAGGCGCGTTGCTCCCACCATCAGGAAGGTGGCTGCGATCAACTGTAGCATGATGGGCCAGGGATTCTCGGCCGCATGGATGAGCAGGCGTGAAGGAATATTGGCTACAATGATCACGGGGATCAGCCAACTGAAGACAAGCTTGAAGGCTCCCCGGTAGATCGTATCGGGGTAGCGGCCGATATTGAAGAGGCTGTAGTAGCCGTAGATCAAGCCCTGCGAGCGAACCATCCAGAAGCTGGAAGCGGCAAAGACAAGCATGATGGAGTAATGAATCAAGATGCCGCAGCAGACCGCCACGCCATAGAGCAGGAGTTGTGAGGCCGTGGGCAGTACTGCCAATTTCCAGAGGGCAAAGGCGACAAAGCCCGCCCCGACGCAGGCATTGACCACATTATCCATGCCGAATTGTTTCAGGGAGACAACGAACTGGGTGTCGACCGGCAGCAACATCATAAAATCCATTTTTCCTGTGCGGACGAGCTCCGGGAGGTTGGCCAGATTCACGTAGAAGAAGGCTTGAAAGAGCTGGCCGATGAGTTGATGGGTACCGATCAGCACCACCACCTCCCATTTCGTCCATCCACCAATCGCCCCGACATAGGAGAAGACCACTTCGATAAAGACGATCTGTCCCATAAACCAGAGCACCTCCACCACCATCCAGAGCAAGAAGTTCAGCTTGAAATTCATCTCCCGGATCAGGGAATTGCGGAACATCATGCCGTAGATCTCCCATAAGTGGGAAAGGCCACGATTGGTGGATCGTGGCCTGTTCATGATTGCAGTCGGGATCTCTAATCCCAGTCCCAAGCTTGTGACCTCTTAAAGAGGAGGCTGCTGGTTGGCTGCGTGGGAGACGACTTCCGCAACAGTTGTGGCTGCCGCGGCCATGGCCGTGCCTCGTTCCATCACCACGCCGGAGAGGTGCAAACCTGGCAGGACATCGCGTTCCTCAGAGACATCGGCACTGATACGGCGAATGGCTAGGCGTTCGGGCGCGATGCGTACCACCTTGTGAATAATGCCGAGTCTCTCCAAGGTGCCAATGATATAGGCGGAGGGATCGATCTGCCACCAGTGCATGCCGTGGTTCGCGGAGCGTGGGAAGGCATGATGGTTGTTATGCCATCCCTCGCCCATGGCGAGCAGGCCGATCAGGAGGTTGTTTCGGCTCTGGTCTGTTGTTACGAATTCACGGTCACCATAAGTATGGCAGACGGAATTCACCGCCCAGGTGACATGGTGATTGAGGAACATTCGTACCGCTCCTCCCCAGAGGAGTGCATAGCCACCGCCGCTCAGGCCACCGAGTGCGTATCCGATCAGGAAAGGGATCAGAAGACCTAGGAATGCCCAGAGCAAGAAGGTATTGCTGATAAATACCACCAGCTTGTCCTTGAGCAAGGGGCCGGCGTAGCGCTGCAAATCAGGGCGGAAGTCATCCAGAATCCAGCCGACATGGGCATGGAAGAAGCTCTTCACAGGGCTGTGAGGATCCATGTCATCATCGGAGTTGGCGTGATGTTGGATATGGGTGGCGGCCCAGTTCAGAGCAGGTCCTTGGAAGGCCATGGAACCGCAGATAAGGAAGAAGGCACGTATCCAATCGGGAGCTTCGAACCCCTTGTGAGTCAACATTCTATGGTAACCCACGGTGATGCCCAAGGCACAGAGAGTGTACCCGACAAGTAGGATGACAAGATCCGTTAAGGAAATAAAACGGCCCCAAAGAGTAAAAATGGCATAAACGGTAAATAGAAGAGGCACCCAGACTAGCAGCTGGAGGACGATCTTGGCCTTAAGGGAGACGGGCTTGGTAGACATAAATAAGAAGAGCTTCTAAGGGTACTCTATGAGCCGCTTCATGCAAGAAGAGATGCTGCCACTCTATCTGAAGACTATCGAAAGACCTCGGCCATCGCTGAGCTGACATTTCCGTACCGATAGGGGAAAGAAAGCCCTTGGAACCTTTCCGGGATGATCCGCTGGCTGTCCAGCATCAGGTGGGAGAGATCTCCGAGCATGAGCCGCAAGGCAAAGGCCGGGGCTGGAAAGAGAGCCAGTCGGTGGGCGGCGCGAGCCGCCGCCTTGGTGAACTCGGCATTGGTGACCGGATCGGGCATCACGGCATTCATGGGGCCGCTGATTGCCTCATTGTGCAGGCACTCCAATACCATCGAAGCCAGATCGTCGACTTCGATGCACGACATCCATTGGCCGCCAGATCCAAGACGCCCACCAAGGCCTGCCCGGAAGACGGGCTTGATCAGTTTCATCGCGCCCCCATCGCGGCCGAGAACGAATCCGATACGCAGTCTTACCACTCGGACACCGTACTGCTCCGCCTTGATTGCTTCGGCCTCCCATGCTTGGGCGACTTCAGCCAGGAATCCGCTCCCTGCCGGGGAATCCTCATCGGCAATCCGCTCTCCTGTGTTTCCGTAGAAGCCGATCGCCGAAGCGCTCACGAGGACGCGAGGCCGTTCTGTGGACTTGGTAGCGGCGATCCCCTCGACCAGTCGTCTTGTCCCTTCGACGCGGCTGGCGAGAATACGCTGGCGCTTTTCCTTAGTCCAGAGGCCGATAATCGATTCGCCCGCCAGATGCACGAGCCCGTCGCAGCCCGAGATATCGAGGGCCTGGGTGAGCGAGAAGAGACGTCTTCCATTCACCTCGCGACGACTGAAGAGAATGACACTGTCTCCCCGCTCCGTTGCGGCCCGAGATACCGCATGGCCGATAAATCCTGTCCCGCCTGTAATGCCGATATTCATGGAAATAAGGTAGTTAGGCTGAAGGCTAAAGGCTGAAGGAGGGAAGATTCACAGAGATGAAGGAGATGAAAGGGATGGGGGGAACTTTCCTCCCATGACATTCTCTGCGCCTCAGCGCCTCTGCGCGAGAATTGATTCCTGTACCTCATTTCAAAGAAGGGCATTCCATCGGGAATCAGTGCGCGGAGACCTTGGAAAAAAGATTCAGCACAATGGTCCCTGAGATGATGAGGGAAATTCCAAGGATGGCGGGGAGATCAAGCTGCTGCTTGTAAACAAGCCATCCCACGACGGCCACAACAGCGGTGCCGACTCCCGACCAGATCGCGTAGGCGATTCCAAGAGGGAGGGTCTTCAGCGTCATCGAGAGGCAGGTAAAGGCGACTCCGTATCCAACCACCACAAGGATCGAGGGGGGAAGACGGGTGAAATTTTCACAGGCTTTCAATGCTGATGTGGCAACCACTTCGGCAGCTATCGCCAGCAAAAGGATGAGGTAGGTTTTCATGAGGCAGCTTTGTTTTCCTAATGAGATTTCCCGAACGTGGCATGGAGCCAACTGTAAGGGAAGTGCTCTCCGGGGCAGTCGGTGGGCCTGGGGTTAATCTCCTTGTGAGCATAGACGATGGCTTTATGACCCTGGGATTTGCCAACGCGACCCCTCAGATAAGCCACGAGCTCATCTAGCGCCCCGATCTGGGCCTTGGTGGGTTGTTCTCTGTTGAAGTCTCCAACGAGGCAGACGCCTAGGGCGATGTCGTTGAGGTAGTCGCTTGCCACATGGCCGCCGCTGATTTGCTTGGTCCAGCGATTGCCGATCTCGATCTTTCCGTCGCCCGAGCCGTGCCCATCGCCGATCACGAAATGATAAGCCAGGCCGTTCTTCATATGGCGAACACGGAGGTGGTAGATGTCAAAGACCCGTGCGTTCCCCTCGCGGGTGCCGCTGTTGTGAACGACGATATACTTCCAGCGACCGCGACGTACCGGGGCACGATCGATGGCAGCGCGCGAAGAAGTGCTCAGGTAATTATAAGTCCGATGCGAACCGAACACCCTGCTCCAGAAACCTTCTTCCTTCTGAGGAGTAGGCGCGGGCTCCATTCCCACTGAGGATTCGACGCCTGATTTTTCGATCGTGATAGGGGCAGAAGGTGTTGCGCCATGGGGAAGAGGAAGGGGTAGAGGCGCTGGCAGTGGAAGAGAGGAGGATTGGGATGTCGCTGGAGCTACAGGCTCGGGTGAAGAGAGAACTGCAGCTGCATGTGATGACTGATCATGCCGAGGGGTGGGCGAAGGGCTTGGATGGTAATGGGCGGACTTTTTCTTCCCGTTCTTATAGTGAGCAGACTTGTGGGAAGAGGGATGCGGAGATGAAGAGGCCGATGGGTGCTTGTGCGAAGGCGAGTGTGAAGCTGACTTAATACCTCCAGAGCCGGATTTCAGAAAAAGCGCTTTTTTCTCTTCATAGGAAAGCTCACCCCTCAGTGGCGATGGGAGAGTCAGCAACAACTGCACCGCGAGAAGCGGAATCAGCAGTGTTCTGGTGGATGTTATGACGGGAAGCACTGCTCCGAGGCTATCACTCCACAAGTCGCAATCAAGCCGTGCGAGTCTTTCTTGGCGGATAGAGCGCTTTCACAAGATAGAGTCCGTGGGCTGGAGCCATCGCCGGAGTCGGCCATGGCCGCCCTTCGGCAAGACGTTTGAGAAAAACGTCCGCATTCTCTTTCCCCCGAGCGACACGGACCATTCCGCCGACGATCATCCGGACCATTCGGTAGAGAAAGCCATCTCCTTCGAGTGTGATCGAGATCGAGGAGCCGCGCTCTTTCATGACGACCCGCCTGATTGTCCGCACTGTACTCTCAGGCAGCGACCCCGAGTCGGCGCAGAATCCCCGGAAGTCATGGGTTCCCTCGACGCATCTCGCCAGATCCCTTATCACGGAGCGGTCAAGCGAACCGAAGAGATGCCATGAGCGGTTGACGAGATGGGGCGGCAGCACGGGAGCGTGCCAGATGTCATACCGATAGATCTTCCCTCGTGTGGAGAAACGGGCATGAAAGTCCTTGGAGGCCAGCGAGGCCTTCAGGACACGGAGCTCCGGCGGCAGCGACGAATTCAAGGCCGCCACCCAGCGATCCGATTTTCCCATGCGACCGATCCGCGTCACCTGCTCAGGCGTCAGTTCGAAATGAACTGTCTGGCCGAGCGCGTGCACCCCCGCATCAGTTCTCCCGGAGGCATGCAGAATGACCCGTTCACCAACAATAACCCCAATCACTTTTTCCAATGTATCCTGGACCGTACGACCGTGCTTCTGGCTCTGAAATCCCCTGAATGAGGTTCCGTCGTAGGCAACCAGAAGACGCAGTTTCATTTATTAGATTGCTTCCTGCGAATCGAGCCAACTCTGCAAGATCTGGACAGCGGCCGCCTGGTCGATCACCTGGCGCTGGGCCCTGCTATCCATACCAGTCTCTTGCAGACTGCGTGTGGCGGCGACGGTCGTGAGGCGCTCATCCCAGAGAATCACGCGGGCTGTGGTGAGCTGTTTCACGGCTTCTGCGAGGGCCCGGCTTTTCTCGGCGGCGGGGCCGTAGGTTCCGTTCATGTTGCGGGGAAGGCCGATTACGATAATGCCTGCTTCCTTGTCGAGCGCCGCGGCGGCGATCTCTGGCGCACCCGTGAGGCAGTCTCCTCCCTTCGCCTTGATGGTGCAATAGGGATGGGCCATGAAACCCATTTCGTCGCTCAGCGCCAGGCCGATGCGAACCGATCCGGGGTCAACGCCAAGTACACGGGAAGTAGCAGTCACTTGCCCATGACATCGGAGTGCAGCCATGGAGGCAAGCCATGGAAAATCCAGGAAATTACCGTCAAATCGCCGTTTTATTGCCGTTTTATTGCCGATTCCGGATTGCGAACAGTAACGAAGAGGAGTAGTAGTGCATGATATGTCACAGCTTTCCCTCAATAAATTTTCAGAGAATCTCCCCGTAAGCGGGACCATCGGACTCACCCAGGCCGTGGCCGGCCTCGGTCTCGGCCTTCTTATCGCTGACAAGTTGTCGGGTGAAACCCGTCGTCGAGCCGGCAGTGTTCTGCTCGTCGCTGGGGCTCTGGCCTTGGCCCCGGTGATCGCCAGCGTCGTGACCCGTGTGAGGAATCGTCCCCACTCCACGCGCCGTGCCCAGCGCCACCTGGATTCGATCCGCGAGGATGTCGGATTTCACGACTCCGAACATCTCATTTAGTCGGATCGCTTCTGCGAATGCCTAAGAGAGGGCCGGTTCCGCGTCGCGTTGTGCTTGCCTCGGCATCGCCGCGGCGGCGCGATCTTCTGGAAGCTGCGGGATTCGAGGTCATCGTCCGTCCTGCTGGTGTCGAGGAACTTTCGGAAGGGCTTGCCCCGCGCGCCTTGGTCATTGCCAATGCGGAGATGAAGGCCCTTGAGCTTGCGACCACGACTTCCGGGGATGTGGTGCTTGGAGCCGACACGGAGGTGGTCCTTGACGGCCACATTCTTGGCAAGCCCCGCGATCTTGAAGATGCCACACGGATGCTCCGGCTGCTTGCCGGTAGAACCCATGAAGTCCTGACCGGCGTCTGCATGCTCCGTGGAGGGACGGTGGTGCGATGTAGCTTTGTCGAGTCGACAGTGGTTGCCTTTCGCGCTTTTGACGAGGCCATGATTGCTGACTATCTCAAGGATATTAATCCCCTTGATAAAGCTGGCTCCTATGCGGCTCAGGAAGATCGCGGTCGACTGATCGAGCGCATCGAGGGATCAATGGATAACGTGATCGGCCTTCCGATTGCCCGAGTTATCGAGACACTAGAGCTTCACTTTGCCGAACCAGAAGCGGGGTAGAGTAAATCTTGATCCATGAGGAGTGATGGTAAGGGAGCTTGGCACTCCCGAGTACAGAGCAGGTCTCCTGCCGGAGGCCAAGTTCCGTGAGTTCGCAGAGTGGAAAGCCCAAAGCTTTCGGACCGCCATGGCCGCCGACAGGATCAACGAATCCCCCTCACTGACTCTTGCCTTCGCCTACAACATTCTCGGCATCCCGATCGCCGCGGGAATCCTCTACCCCTTCTTTGGCATCCTCATGAGCCCGATGATGACGCCGCAGCCATGAGCCTCAGCTCCGTCTCCGTGATCACGAACTCGCTTCGGCTGAGGCGCTGCCAGTTAAAACGTTGAAAAGTTGGAAAGTTAGAAAGTTAAAGAGTTAGCCTAGCAAGGGCCGAGAAGGTTCTTGGCCACAAGATGCACAGGAGGCACAAGATGGACAAGGTGCACCAGAGGCACATCGAAAAGACGGGTGCATTGCTTCCCACAAAGTTGCAGGGACATTCTTTATGCCCCCTCTCTCTTGTGTTTCCTGTGCCACTTGTGGCTACACATTTTCTCAAAATGCCCTGCATGGATTCAGTGCATCACCATGGTGAATCCGACTTTTGAAGGAAGGCCATCTACTTAGGGCGAATTATCTAAGACTATACTCTAATTATTGGATTCTGGTATTAGCCTATAGTCTAATCTTCTGTTGCTTTATTTAGTCTATAGTCTAACTTTTAACCATGAATATTGCCCTTCGTACTCTGAGTCGGCAACAACTGGACGAAAAACTCTCCTCTTGGAGATCACTCCTCAACCCGGCCACTCCCCCAACTGGTTGGATCAGGGCCATCCGGATGGGCCTTGGGATGAGAGGCGTGGATTTCGCCCGTCGGCTTGGCGTTGCACCAGCAACTGCCGCCGCCTTGGAGAAGTCCGAAGCGACAGGCACCGCCTCACTCGAGAGTCTGCGAAAAGCAGCGGAAGTTCTGGATTGCGATCTCGTGTACGCGCTCGTTCCGAGAGGGAAACTCGCCTCGAAACTTGAGCAACGCGCTGGCGCCAAGGCCGACGAGATGCTCGGCCAAGTCAACCAAACTATGCGTCTGGAGGCCCAGGGCGTCGATCCCATCACCTCTCGCAGACAATCACGGGAAGTCATCATCAAGTCGCTTCTTGAGAAGCCCGCCGCCCTTTGGAAATGAAAGGGGATCATCCAGAAGGAGCCACTCCGCTGACTCCCTCCGAGGAGGAGGGACTGATCCCGGGTCATATCACCCGGCGCAGTGAACTCAACGAACTTGAGCAGGCAAACATTCTTGATGCAGAAACATGGCTTCTCACAAGAAAGCGTCGCGGGAGCCCTCTTGAACCCCTCTTCCTGAAGACCCTGCATCGGCGCATGTTCGGGAATATATGGAATTGGGCGGGGCATTACCGCAAAGCCGACCGGAATATTGGTGTCCATTGGCCGACGATCAGCCAGCAACTGGAACTCCTTTGCCGTGAGGCAACGACATGGCGTGATGATCACGCCTTCACGCCTGACGAACTTGCCATTCGCTTCCATCACAAACTCGTCTGGATCCATTGCTACCCTAACGGCAATGGTCGCCATGCCCGACTCGCCGCGGATCTTCTAGTAATGGAGATGGGTGGCTCGCGATTCTCCTGGGGTGGCGATGCCAACTTGGAATCACCGACTGAAGTCCGTAAACGCTACATCGAGGCTCTGAAAGCGGCCGATCAACACGATCACCGCGCGCTGCTCGCATTCGCCCGCAGTTGAGGCAAGTCGGGTTGTGGGTTAGAAGGTGAGCGCCGAGGAGATTCTTGGCCACAAGATGCACAGGAGGCACATGGATGCCTCCCTTCCCACAAAGTTGCAGTGGCTTTCCTTATGCCCCCACTCTTGTGCCTTTTGTGCATTTTGTGGCTACTCCTTTTCTTGAAATGCCCTTCCGCGGTTCAATGCGTCACCATCGTAAATCCGAAATTTTGAAGCAAGGCGCTCCCCTTTCTCACCCCAAGTCGGCAACAACTTAAGGAACAGGCCCCCTTGACAACACGCACGCTATCACGCACGTTTCGGTCATGACTTCTCTGCCAGTAACTCAGGCGCGTTCCAGACTCTACCAGCTCCTCGATGAGGCGGCCTACTCCCATCAACCGATCCAGATCACTGGCAAGCGTTCCAATGCTGTTCTCGTCTCCGAGGAGGACTGGCGGAGCATTCAGGAGACACTGCATCTTCTTTCCATGCCGGGGATGCGCGACTCCATCCGAAGGGGCATGGCCGAGCCGCTCTCTAAATCTTCCACCAAACCCGGCTGGTGAGTTTGTCCATTGTCTTCACAAAGCAGGCGCAGAAGGACGCCAAGAAGGTTGCGTCCTCAAATCTCAAACCCCAGGCCCAACTTCTTCTCGACATCATGGCCGAGAATCCTTTCCAAAATCCCCCTCCCTACGAAAAACTTATCGGGGACTTGGCTGGCGCTTATTCACGGCGAATCAATATTCAACACCGCCTTGTCTATCAGGTCTATGATGCCGAAAAGACCATCAAGGTCATCAGGATGTGGACTCACTACGAGTAAAGCGAGTTAACCGAGTTGAAGGGTTAAACCGTTAGAAGGTTAAAAGGTGGAGAGATGGATAACACCCATTCAGACGCTATATTGGTTCGGTAACATGCTGAGCACGATGGATCTCCGCGGCGGCCAAGGGAAGGCGTAGAAAAGGTGCGTGCGAACGCGGCTTAGTCACTCGAGGCACAGACCGAGAAGTCCTAGAGTCAGCAGATCCAAGGATGCCTGATCGGGGACGATCGGCAGACAATTCCTACGCCGAGCGAGCGGCAACACCGCGCGGCGCCCGAATCCCGAGCCGCTAAAGGCTTCGCAGAAGACTGTAGGAAAAAATTCCCGTAGCATGCCCATCCACCCAACTCAGCTTGAGCCCATAGCCGCCAATAAATTCATAACCCTTCAACTCAAAGCTCTCGGGCTTGTAATTCCTCGAGGGAGCGTCACCGCGGCCCATCACATCGGGTTCACCACAGCAGACAGCACAGGGGCAGGCGCGACGCAGCATTTCTAGGGAGAGGAACTGCTCCAGACTATCAGACCATGAGAGGGCGAGTTCGTTGCCAAACGGCGCGACAGCATTCAGCTTCGGAGTCTCGGTCATCGTTTTTACCTAACAGTCTAACAGTCTAATAGCCTAGAGCCTAAACCCCTCCGCTCCGAAGGAGCGTCATCACCGCCTTCTGAGCGTGGAGACGATTCTCGGCCTGCTGGAAGATGGCATCGGCGTGGCGCTCGAAGACCTCTGCTGTGATCTCCTTGCCCCGGTAGGCAGGCAGGCAGTGAAGGACATGGGCGCCGGGTGCTGCTGCGGCCACGACGCGGTCATTGATCTGGTAGGGGCCGAACTGGGCGGCGCGATGCTCGGACTCCTCCTCCTTGCCCATGCTAACCCAGACATCGGTGTAGAGGATGTCGACTCCGCTGGCGGCTTCCTCAGGATTCTCGGTGATCGAGATCAGGCCCCCGGCCTCTTGGGCACTGGCGATCAGCTCGGCAGGGGGGCAATAGAGTTCGGGGCAGGCAAGCCGAAGCTCGAATCCGAGACGTGCTGCGGCCCAGATCCAGGAGCGTCCCATATTGCAATCGGCGTCTCCGATGAAGGCAATCTTCAGTCCGTCGAGCGTTCCCCGGAGTTCCCTGATTGTCTGGAGGTCAGCCAGGATCTGGCAGGGATGCTCCTCGTCTGTGAGGGCATTGATAGTCGGGATTCCGGAGAGCGCGGCAAAGGTCTCGATGTCGGACTGCTTAAAGGTGCGAATCACAGCCCCATGGATCATCCGTCCGAGCACACGGGCCGTATCCTCGATCGGCTCACCCCGTCCGAGCTGGATCTCGCTCGAAGAGAGGAAGAGGGCATCACCTCCGAGCTCTCGGATTCCGACCTCGAAACTGACTCGTGTCCGGGTCGATGACTTGGAGAAGAGGAGCCCCCAGCATTCTCCTGAGAGAGGCTTATGGGTTTCTTTGCCCCTGGTGGCCTTGAGCTTGGCGGCGAGATCGAGGATTTCCAGGATCTCGGGTGCGGTCAGCGACTCAATGGAGAGAAGATGCTTCATAGGAAAGGTTAATGAGGGAGAGGTGATCTATGGATGAAGTCAGCAGAAATGCCAAGAGGAGAGCATTAGAGAGATAATCTGGAACTCAAGAACTCAGGAATACTACTGGGATGGAAGCCTCATTTGAGACCGTCGCCGTGACGTCAGAAAAGCCGCCAGTGAGGCCGCGATCGCGAGGCCAAGGCAGACATGGGCGAAGAGATCGCCATGAAGCGTGTAGAAGGTCTGTTCGGGATGGAGGGGAACTTGCACCTCGGCCTGCAGGATCCCCTGGATAAAGGTATTCCCGTCGGGACCCGCGAGCCTGTCCCGAATCCTGCCGCAGCGGTCGATCACACAGCTGATCCCCGTATCGGCCACGCGTACCATAGGCAGTCCTGTCTCCACGGTGCGAAGCTGGGCATTGGCGAGGTGCTGTCGGGTCGCCACGGAGTGCTCGAACCATCCGTCATTGGTCAGGGTCATTAGGAGTTGTGCTCCAAGCTTCGCAGAACGGCGTGTCAAATCTCCCAACGTATCCTCGAAGCAAACAAGGGGCCCTAGTTTGATCGGCTTCACCGAGAGCTCCAGCAATGCCGGCCCCTTGCCTGGATCGAAGTCGTAGGGGACCTTATTCCCGACGATCCAGCTGAAGAGAGGAAAGCTGTGACGGAAGGGGACATATTCCCCGAAGGGCACAAGGTGGACCTTGTTGTAGATCTGCGCTGATTCGGCGTGCTTGGTCAGGAGGATGGCGGAGTTGTGATCTCCCCGCGGCTCCTGCTCGTAGTGGACGCTGCCTATCAAGAAGTCGGCCTGCGTGCCGGTGGCCAGGTCCTTCACCTGGTTGAAGATGATTTCATCCATCAGAAGCGGGCGCGGTGTGGCTGCCTCTGGCCAGACAACCAGATCAGGATCCCCAGCAAAGGCCTTCCTACTCTCACTCAGATAGCCCTCCATGATCTGTCCCTCGCACTTCACATCCCAGTAGTCGCAGACCGGCACATTCCCCTGAATGCCCGCTACTTTCAGTAAGGTGCTTGCAGGCGGATGGATGCTGATTTTCTTCACCCCGTAGCCGAAGAGCAGCACAACGAGAAAGATAGAGGCAAAGAAATCGACATGCGGCCGGGGTCTGCCGGAGCGGATCTCCCGGCGCAGGCGCTCGAGGGTGATGGCGGCGATGGCCGAGCCCAGCACGCAGAGGAAGGTCAGCCCTGCCGTGCCGGTGATGCCGGCAATCTGGATCAGCGGAATGCAGTTGCGCAGGGCAACACCGAGTTGATTCCAACCGAAGCCTGTGAAGAGTGTTCCTCTGAGCCACTCGAAGGCCACCCAGCCGGCGGCAGCGAGCAGTGCAACAATGAGATTCCGCACGTTGCTAAGCCAGGCCTGAGAGGGGTCCCTAGCCTCCCCTATGGGACGGAGGACGATACCGGCAAAGAGTCCCCAGAGGCCATGGTAGAGTCCGACCACGAGAGAAAGCAGGATCCATCCGAGGCCCGTCACCGTCGTGATCCAGAAAAGGGAGATCAGGAAGGAGACGGTTCCGCAAAGCCAGCCGAGCAGGAATGCTTGACGCGCCCAGAGCCGAGGCGAGGCAGGCCGGGGAGAAATCCAGAGTGCCCAGCAGAGAGGCGCAAGCGCCACCCAGGGAAGCCAGCTGAGGCCCCTCAATTCAAAGGGAGGGAAACACCCCCCGACTAGGAGCCCCGAGAGCAGGGCTAGACCCCAGGGAAGCCAAGTCAACTGGGACCGTTGAGGCTGAATTTCCCCAGTCATTTCGCTCCGGAAGATTCCACGTGATCAGGAGGGATCGTGGTGTCGATGGTGACACCGCAGGGCGCGCCAACAGGTAAAAAGTGACGAGGCTTTCCGGCCTTATTTACAGCGGCGGCATCTCCGGCGTTACCTGCATTTCCCGGATCTTCTAGCAGACGGACAATCACCGTCACATTCTTTGCTTCGGATGACGGAGACGAGACGGAGACCACCTCCCCCTTGAGGGCATGCAGGTTGCTCTGATTGATACCATCCTCCCCAGTGCTCTCCATTGTCACGAGGGCATGGTGGCCCGAGATAATCTTGGAGGCCTCCGCGAGAGGTATTACCACTGAGATCCTGCTCTCCGGCCATTGATTCTCAAGGACAATACCCCGCGCGCTGGAGAAGACATGCTGCTTGTAATTATGCGCAGTCAGCCAGGTGCCGGTGACGCAGAGCAGGAGCAGGCCGGTGACGAGAATCCAGCCGGAAGCGAGACCCGATGGCTTGGCCGATCGTGTTTCGTTTTTCATCACTGGACTGGAGCGGACGCTCCGCTGAGATCGGATGCTTTTGGGGGGAGCATGATATTGGCGGGAGCGAAGGGTTGTTTCTTCTTTTTCTGGTTCTTGCTGTTCTCCTGACCCATGAGAGGGAAGGCGTTCACCATGCGTGCTTCCTCGGCCATGGTCATGCCCGAGGGGATTACGAAGATGCCGTCGCGGACTGCTTTGTCCACGATCAGATCGGCAACCTGGCGACCATTTACCATGACGGCCAAGACGTTGCCGCGCCCCATCCTCTCGATGGAATATTCGGTGAGAAGGTTCGCTCCGTGACCATCCAGACGCAAGTAGGCACCCCCAGTGTTATCGGGAGCCTTGAACGGGTAGACCGACTTGATGTCGTGCTCGTTCAGGAGGGGCATGATGGACAGGGAGGTCTTCCTACTATCAAGCAGGGTAACAGGAACGGAAAATTTCTCCCCATCCTCTGGACTGGCCTCGCCGTGAATCCGGATTGTAAAAACATCCTTTTTCTTGGCTGATCCGCCCGCACGGAGCTGTGTACCCGTGGCCAGTAATAGGCAAGTGACTCCGAGCAGCAGAGGGATGCGTTTCATGAGCTAGGATTCTATGCAGCTGGGATAACATTTGCAACCGATGGCCCTGTCGGGTTACGCCTCATGGGATGTCACCGTACGCCTTAGTCCGTTTTCTCGTTGCAAGTCTGATGCTGGGATTCGTCGCCGACCATACCTGTGCCCAGAATATCAATGGCACTTCTGGTGCTGCCGACAACCAGAGTGCCGGCAACGACGCTATCTTCCTGACCAATGCTTCCACTGATCCCAACTCCCTGATTCCCCCGCCTCTCCCAAAGACCGCTGATACTCCTAGCGTGACCGAGGCTCCTAAAGATACTTTCAAAGACACTTTTAAGGGCACTCTCAAAGCACCGAGCGACGAGACAGTCAGCAAGACCGAGATCAAGGACATGTCGCTGAAGGGTCCAGATGCCGACAGTCCATTCTTCACCGAGCGCCAGGAAGCCAAGGCCGCCATGGCAGAGGCGGGACGCGAGGGATTCGGCATGTATGTTCCGAAGCCGCCCCACCCTCCGATCCAGCAACAGATGAAAAAATTCTTTCACGGGATGTTCGGATCGGGCAAGGCCGGCAAACACGAGGCCACCCCGATGATCCTGACTCTCTCTCCTTCTGATGTCTCGCTCTCCCAGACCAGTGAATTGGATGTCACCCTCAAGCTCTCCAATGCCCAAAAGCAGGAGCTCGAAATCCTCTATCCCGACAACCAGCGCCTGGAGATCCTGATCAAGGACTCCTCAGGGAAAATCGTCAACCGCTGGTCTCAAGACAGGGCGTTTGAGCACGCCCCGGGGTTCGTTGCCGTGAATCCCCAGGAGTTCATTACCTACACGGAAAAAATCGCAACCACGGGGATGAAGGCTGGAGAGACATACACGATCGAGGTTTCCCTAGCCAATCAGCAGGGATTCGTGGCCAGCACTAAGGTAACGCCACAGCCGTAGATGGAGGGAATCGGCGATTGGTAATGGGTGATAGGGAGGGAAAGAGGTTAGAATGTCTCTCACCGAGAGCCCATTCCCGATTACCGATCCCCAATTCCCTATCCCCTAGAAGTTTTTCCCTTGGTGAAAAACTTCTTAGTCGCCCGGTGACGCGCTAGGAACATTGCGGTGAATACGACCCTCATCACCGTCAGATCCAGCAGCAGCCCGATCACACCGAATGGCAGGGCATACTCCACTCGGTCGGTCATTATTGTCCCATTTTCCCCATCGCTGACATCTGCCTCAAAGAGATGATGATGGCGCCAATGCCGGAAAGGGCTTTTCTTCGCTCCATCCACGAGCCTCTCATTCGGCACAGCTTCCTCCCAGAAGCCGATCCACTCTAGAGGAAGGCCGAACTGCCTGATGCGCAGAAGGAACTCCTCGCCGACACAAGCGGGAACCTTGCACTCAACCCGCTCGACCTTGAGCGAAGGTGGCGAGATCTTCGTGATATTCTTGGGATCCTCGTGGAAAGCATAGACTTCGGCGGGCGAAGCATCGAGCCGGACACTGCGCTCGAAGAGTGAAAAATCAGCCATAATGCAGGCATCGGAACACATCGGCGGCGGATTGGGTAGAGAGAAAATTATTGCCAAGACTCTCTGCGCTCTTTACTCGTGCAGAGGTATCCGTTAACCACATCACCATGTCTGAAAAAACCATCGAAGAAAAAGTCCGCGACATCATCGTCGAACAGCTCGGAGTGACCGCTGAACAGGTCACCATCAACGCCTCCTTCATTGAGGATCTCGGAGCCGATTCCCTCGACACCGTCGAGCTCGTTATGGCTTTCGAGGAAGAATTCGGAGTCGAAGTTCCCGATGAGGATGCTGAGAAGCTCCAGAAGGTTGGCGATGTCGTGAAGTACATCGAGGAGAAGCAGGCCAAGTAAGCCGCTTTTTCAGAATCCCTTTTCAAAAACGCCGCATCCCTCAGGATGCGGCGTTTTTCTTTTGTGGGGTCATCTTGCGATAATTCCGTAGAAGAAGAGGCTTGCCCATCGTAGAGGAATGAGGGATTTTCACTCTCCCGCGTTAAAAACGGTTTTTGGAATTCATGGCTAAGTAGCTCAGTTGGTAGAGCAGAGGACTGAAAATCCTCGTGTCGGGGGTTCGATTCCCTCCTTAGCCACATCCTTTGTTTGTAGGCCTCCGCAGGATCCCCTCATACGTCATGATCCACCACTTGCCGGCCGCGATTCTCTTCCTCTGTCTAGTTTCGCCCAGGGCCTCTGCTCTGGTGGCGATGACTACGACCCAAGGCACCTTGGTGAAGGAAGTCAGGATGGCTATCCTCGCCGATGGAAACCCTATCGGCTTTGCGAAGGTTCAGCCTGGCACCAGGGTCTTGATCCTTTCGACAAACACTGCAGGTGAACTCGTAGTCAAGCGCTCCCATGCGGAGAGTCCCTTTGTCGTGCCGCAGGATGCCGTTGCCAACGATGCACCCTCAGGACCGCCCCCCTCCTCACCACCAGCACCACCATCGGTTACGCCCACCGCTACTCCAGCTCCATCATCGACTCCTCAATCCACTCTCTCTCCCTCCGCCGCGCCATCGACTCCGCCTGCGATTTCCGGAATCAAAGTTCCGACCGCCCAGGAGGTGAACAAGGCCCTAGGCATTTCCCTATTCGGAAGCGGTCCTCTGTGGGAAGAGAATGACGCGATGGTTGCGGGCCGACTTGACTGGCCGGCGGAGTCCCGAACCTCTTATGAGACGGGCTACAGATGGTATCCTTACTCGGATAATTCCGCGATCACGGTTCTCGGAGCCAGAGCGCTCAGCCTTTTCCTGCAGGGAATCAACAACAAGGTGGCTAAGGTATCCGTGCTCTTTGCCAACAAGGGGGATGTCGCATTCTACAGCTCTGCGCAGGAAGCAAAAGCGCAGTCCGCCATTCCCAATCAACCGCTAATGGTGACCGACCATATGCTCAAGGGCTGTCAGGATGCGATGAGGCATGACAAGGCCACATTGGAAGCTGCATTAAAAGCCCTCTTCGGGGAATCAAAACCGGCCAGAATGGGACGCTTCGCCTCCACGACGGAATCAGGCCAGCGTTGGGACTGGAACGGCCACACATTCGTGCTGGTCGCGCCTCAGAATGAGTATGTTGCTCTACGGATCCTGCCTACCGCGTCGATTGACGATAACGATGCGGACAGGAAGGCCTTTGCCGCAGCCAAGGCAAACCTTTCCCAACGTGTGAAACATAAGGAAAACGGGGATGTGGTTATTACGGATCTCCCGATGATCGATCAGGGGCGCAAGGGATACTGTGTCCCGGCGACCTTCGAGAGAATCCTGCGCTACTACGGACTCTCGGAGGACATGAACATTCTCGCCATGGCCGGCCAGACGAAGGCTGGCGGAGGGACCAGCGTGAGCGCCATCGAGGGAGCCACCTACACCACGCTCCGGGATGCGGGAGCTATCATCACCCAGAAAAACTTTTCCGGGAGCATCCAGGAGATCAAATCGGCCATCGATGCGGGAAAACCGCTCCTCTTCACCCACTACAGCACGGAGGAGTTCAATAAGCGGGTCAATGAACGGATGACGCATCGCATCGCCGTGACGAACTGGGATGACTGGAGCACCCGATTCCTCCCCTCACTCAAAAAGACCATCCCGCTGAAGCCCGATCCCGAATACGGCCATATTTGCCTCATCATCGGCTACAATGAGAAGACCCGCGAGATCGCCATTTCAGACTCGTGGGGACGTGCGGCTAAAGAACGTTGGATGACGGAGGACGAGGCCAGGCAGATCAAGCAGCCCGGCGCCCTCTCGGTCATCGAATGACCCGCGCACAATGCGTTCAGCGCTGGACTTGATCGAGGGCCGACACCTTTCCCCACTTGAGAGAATCGGCAATGGCACGGGTAACGAATTTCTTGGCGAGACCGATAGCCTTCGGAAGTGGTAAGCCCTTGGCCAATCCGGCAACAATTGCGGCCGAGTAGGTGCAGCCGGTACCGTGGGTCTCCACACCCTTGATAAAGGGAGCGCGGTACTCCTGCTCCTCCCAATCAGGGGTCAGGAGGATGTCTGTGGCCGTTCGCCCCCTCAGATGTCCTCCCTTAAGCAAGACGGCTGTGCCAGTAGCGGCTGTGAGCCTTTTCCCTGCAGTCTTCATCTCTGCCTGGGATTCTGGCCTCAGCCCAGTGAGCAAACCAAGCTCGTCCAGATTCGGGGTGATGAGCGTTGCCAAAGGGAAGAAAAGCTTCTCGTACGCAATGAGGGCACCCGGTTTCAACAAAGGCGCACCGCTTGAGGCAACCATGACCGGATCAATCACCAGAGGCGGCAGGTTCTTCAGCGATGCCAGCACCCCGGCAACAACACGGATGATCGGTGTGGAGAAAAGCATCCCGGTCTTGATCGCAGCAATGGGGTAGGCCTCCAGTAGTAATTCCAATTGATCACGGATGATCTCCGGCTTCACCGCTTGGATCGAGCGGACATTGCCGGGTATTTCTGCGACGATACACGTGATCGCCGTGAGGCCATGACAGCCAAGAGCGGAAAAGGTCTTGAGATCGGCTTGGGCACCGGCGCCACAAGAGGAATCGGATCCGGCTATGGTGAGGACGACAGGAAGCATGGCCGAATGGTAAAAGGTGCGTAGGTGCGAAGGTAGGAAAGTTTTTCAGGTGAGATATTCACCTTCCCACTTTTCACTTTTTTCTTTCCCACCAATCACCTCTCGTCATGGTTCCTCGCTAGGAACAGGTAGATCAGATTGCCAAGCACGGCCACGAAGGCGGCGACATAGGTGAGGGCGGCCGCATTCAGGACGGCATTCACGCCGGCGGCTTCCTCCCCGGGGCGGATGATCCCCATCTGCTGCAGGATCGCCTTTGCGCGGTTTGAGGCATCGAACTCCACCGGCAGGGTGATCAACTGGAAGACCATCAGGACCGCGTAGCAGGCAATACCTAGGTTGATCAGATGCGTCATGTGGAAGAAGAAGCCGCCCATGATCACGAAGGGGAGGATCTGCGAGGCAAACTGCGTGACCGGAACGATCTGCATGCGGAGATTGAGCGGGCCGTAGTTGAGCTTGTGCTGCAGCGCGTGGCCGCATTCGTGCGCAGCGATGCCGACCGAGGCGATTGAAGCGCCGTTGTAGACATCGGTGGAGAGGCAGAGGCGCTTGGCGGAGGGATCGTAATGGTCGCCGAGCATGTCGTTGATCTCCTCGACCTGGACATCATGAATCCCCGCATCGGCAAGGATGCGCCGCGCGGCATCAGCCCCAGTAACCCCCGAGGCGGCGGGGATCTCCTTGTAGGTCTTGAACGCCGAGGAGACACGGAACTGTGCCCAGAGGCCCAATGCCAAAGGCGCACCGATCAGGAGTATGTAGAGCTCGGAGGTCATGGATGTGACAGATGCATTATACCAGACAGCCGCTAACGGAAAATGTTCAACCTGAAATTGGCATTAAGGGACCGCTGATTAAATCTCCAGGGGCTTCGGGCAGCGACTCAAGAGCTTGTGTCCCGTTTTTGTGATTAGGGCGACGTCCTCATGACGCACCCCTCCCAGCCCTGGGATGTAGAGACCAGGCTCGATGGTGAAGACCTGTCCTGCCTTGAGCTTTGCGGCACCGAAACGGGGAGCCTCGTGCAGTTCGAGGCCGAGGCCGTGACCGGTTCCGTGAAAAAAGCCGCTCCACCGACCTCCCGATCCATCCTTCCCAACCCCTACTCTTTCTGTGGGATATCCGTTGTCGGCAAAGAATTGAGTCACCTCACTGTGAATGACACCACCATCCGCTCCTGAACGCAGGGATCCGAGCGCTAGCTTCTGACCTAGTAGGCAGATCTCCCAGAGACGCATCTGAGCCTCAGTAGCTTTCCCTCTCACCACGGTCCTGGTCAGATCGCCATAATAGCCGCTTGTGGACGCCCTGGGGAAAAGATCCAGAATGATCAGTTGATGGGCCTTCAATGGGCCATGTCCTCGTTCATGGGGATCACAGGCTTGTTCACCGCAGGCCACAATCGAGTTTCCAGCCGGGATCCCGCCAGCCCTCAGGATCGTTGTCTCAATTTCTATTCTCAGACGCTCGGCGGTGAGAGTGTTGCCTCCCCATCGGAGAATATTCCTAGGGCCAATGATGCAGGCTTGGAGCACTTCAAAAGCCCTCTTCATGCCCTCCTCGGTGATCCGGGTGGCACGGGTCATAAGATGGACTTCCTCGGCGCTCTTGATTTGACGTTCGGGACGGAACATCCCGTCGAATGCGACTGGGATTACCTTGATGCCACACTCCTCAAGCTCGCATGCCAGTCCCAACGGAAAATCCGCAGGGACCAGAGGGCGACTCCCTCCGCGCACTTTCAGAAAGCGTGCAGTCACCTCGGCAGGCGAGGGCTTTCTACCAAGCGACTTTTCCAAGCTGGCCGACAACTCACTCTGCGAGACCACCTCGTCCACAGTTGCTTGGCGCCTTCCGCGGTCGAACTCGAGATCACTGAGCAGTATTGCTGTGTGCCCACGGCTCTCTAGGTAGACAAAAGGATCAGGTGCCCTGAATCCCGTGGCATGCAGCATGTCGGCTCCCGACTCGCTCTCGGAGATAATCAGACGAGCAGGCGCTTTTTTCTCCACCGATTTTGCTCTGGGCGTTGTTGCCATAGGCTATCCTTGGCGTGAAGTCACCCTCCCCGACAACCAGAAAGGAGAGAGCGGCAGGGAGATCTCTTAAAAAAAGATCTTGCACAGGCACGGATTTTCCATACGATCTCACCTCCCTATGGCAAAGACTTCATGGCTTGAAAGAGATAAACGCAAACGCGAGACCGTCGCTAAGTGGGCGGAACTCCGTGCCGAGCTCAAGGCAAAGAAAGATTATATCGGCCTCAGCCAGCTTCCCCGCAATGCGAGCCCAGTCCGTCTGGTAAATCGCTGCCAGATCTCCGGACGTCGCCGCGCCTTCCTGCGCCGCTTCAAGCTCTCGCGTATCACCTTCCGCGAATTGGCCACCAACGGAATGATTCCGGGCGTGACCAAGTCGAGCTGGTAATTCGAATCAGTTTTACCCTCCCAAGAGGGTATCGTTGAATTGATCAAGCAGAGTATGGATTCCAAGATGCTTTCACAGGATTCCACTGCTTCAACCCCCGCGAGCATCGGTTCGTGCTGTCTCGCTAACTGAGATCTCCCATGATGTTCGTCCCTGCCATTCTGGCGGTGGCGGCAGGGGATCCCGCCCATCTGCCAGCCATCCTACCCCCGGCCTCCCAATGGGAGTCCGGCGAGATGATTTTCCTGCGGCTGTTGGTTCTTTTTGTCCTGGTCCTGCTGAATGGTTTTTTTGTCGCCTCCGAGCTGGCCATCGTCAAGATCCGCGGCAGCCAGCTCGACACCCTAATTGAGCAGGGCGATGCCCGTGCCAAGCTGACCAAGCATATCACCATGCATCTGGAGGCCTATATTTCAGCCACCCAGCTCGGCATTACCCTAGCGAGTCTAGGTCTAGGTTGGTTGGGTGAGCCTTTCCTCGCGCATATGATCGAGCCGGCATTCCATCTCGCTGGTATCAACGCGCCCGCCGTAGTTACGACCGTCTCCTTCATCCTGGCCTTCTCACTGATCACCTTCCTCCACATCGTGCTTGGAGAACTGGCACCAAAGTCGCTGGCCATCCGTAAGCCTGTCGAGCTGGCCCTCTGGCTAAGCCCGCCGCTCAGTTTCTTCTACATGCTGTTCAGGCCGATCATCGGCTTTCTCAACCGCTCAGCGAATTTCCTGCTGAGGCATGTTTTCAAGGTCGAACCACCGGAGGATTCAGAACGCGCCCTCACCAACGAGGAGCTTCGGGTGATCCTGACAGAGAGCCGCGAAGCCGAAGAGGTCTCCATTCTTGGTGAGCAATTGGCCGTCAATGCGTTGGATCTACGCCACCGGGTTGTGCGTGATATCATGACCCCCCGCAGCGACGTTATCCTACTCGATCTGGAAGAAGCATTCGACGCAGAACTGAAAAAAGCGATCGACTCGCGCCATACGCGCTTCCCTCTTTGCGACGGGGCGTTGGACGACTCCGTCGGCCTAGTCCACATCAAGGATCTGCTCCGCATGGTCCACTCCGGAAAAAAAGACCTGAAGGGCATCCAAAGGCCCATCCATCATGTCTCCGAAATGATGCCTCTCGAGAAGCTCCTGAACTATTTTCTCGGAAAGCATGCCCATCTGGCCATTGCGGTCGATGAATACGGCGGCGCGGTCGGCATCGTCACCCTGGACAATGTCCTTGAGGAGCTTGTCGGCTCCATCCATGACGAGTTCGATACTCAGGAGCAGGAGATCACAAATATCCGTGATGGCGAATTCAACGCGGAGGGAACCTTAGCCCTGCATGATCTGGCGGAGGAAGCGGACCTCAAGTTCGAGGAGACCGAAGTCAGCACCATCGGCGGCTATGTGACCCAGATGCTGGGACATCTCCCCGTGCGCGGCGAAAGCGTGAAAATTGGCGACTACGTGGTCACCGTGACCGAGACGGACGGACGCCGTATCCTAATGCTGAATTTTAAGCGTCCCGTCCACCCTCCGGACAAGGACTGAGCCTTCGGGATTTTCTTAGCGAGCTCTGGGTGCGGGTGTAGAGGCTTGCAAGGATTAGGATTTTGGAGCGCGGCGTTTCGGTTTCGGTATCGGCGTTGGAAGCGGCACGGGATCGTTTTCACCTGGCTTCGTAAGCAGCAACAGCTCTTCGGCGGCGGTGCATGTCCTGGCCGAAACGATTCCGGTGACCGCCTTGCCATCGCGCGACATGAAGCCGTCATAGTTATTGATACTGGAAACCTGAGCGATGACGTTACCCTCGGCGTCGGTCACCGCTCCGCCGCTCGAGCCTGGGCAGTACTCAGCCGTCACCTCGACATGGAGCGCGGGTTGATGCTTCTCATCGTAACGATCGCGACTGATCCGGGCGACTTGTCCGCCCGTGAACATAAAGGAAAATCCATCCGGATGACTCATGCACCAAACCGCTTCACCCGGGCGCACTCCCACCCGAAGTGGCAGGGCCGGGAGCATCAGGCCGGGAACCTTGATCAGGCACGTGTCGGCGCGGTTGCTTGAGGCGATGATCTCAGTGACGGGAAAGACCTTCCCTTCCTCCGTCACCGCCACAGCCTGAGCCTCTCGCATCAAACTCGGGTCGATCATCATCACGTGTAGCGACGTGGAGAGCGTCTCCGGCGCCACGGCGAAGGCCGTGGCACCGATCATGAAGCGCCACTTCTTTGAGTGGGGCTCTTGGTAGCGCAACCCCATGGCGACCGTGCTGTGGCGGAGAGTTTCCGCTAGCTCGGTCGGTGAGTGAGGGCTCTCAGCCACTGCGGGAAGCGCCAACTCGGCACGACTCTTAGGCAGGCTCTTAGCAAGCTGCGTGTAGGTGACGAGTTTGCCCTCCTTGGCAAGCTGATCGGCCTCCTTCCCTGCACCACTCTCGAAATGCTCATCCTCTACGATGTAGCGCGGATCCTTCGCCGTAGTAGTACTGGGAGCAATGGCAGTATTGTTCGCGCCGTTCGTCCCGTTCGTCCCGTTCGTCCCGTTCAGCCCATTCAGATCCTGGGCAAGCAAACCTGCACAGAGTAGGAAGAAGAGGAATAGCGGCTTCACTGGGCGCCGGTCAGTCGACCAGCTGGTACCAATTATTCCTGCGTCGTGGAGTATATTCGGCCTCGCGGATAAGCGTCTCAATCTCTTGGGACTCGAGTCTGAAACTGGTGCCGGCTTTGCTCACGACATTCTCTTCCATCATGACGCTTCCAAAATCATTCGCTCCGTATCGCAGCGCCACCTGGCCAATCTTGGGACCTTGAGTAACCCAGGAGCTCTGCACGTTCGTGATATTGTCGAGGAAGATGCGGGAGAGGGCCTGCATCCGAAGATATTCGGCAGAGCCGACCGGTTCGGCACGGAGCTTTGTGTTGTCGGGCTGGAAGGTCCAACAGATGAAAGCCGTGAAACCACCAGTCTCGTCCTGCTGTGCACGGAGACGTCCGAGATGCTCGATTCGGTCCTCAAGCGTCTCGACATGGCCGAACATCATCGTGGCACTGGAACTCAAGCCCATGTTGTGGGCTATCTCCATCACCTTGAGCCACTGGTCGCTGTTGGCCTTGAGAGGTGCGATCCGGTTACGAACGCTGTCGACCAGGATCTCTCCTCCCCCACCGGGGATTGAACCGAGGCCTGCTTGCTTGAAGAGGCGTATCACTTCCTCCAGCGGCATCTTGAAGACTTCGGCAAAGTGGTTGAACTCCGGCGGACTGAATCCATGGATGTTCACGTGGGGATACCTCTCCCGGATATGGGAGAGCAGATCGATGTACCAATCAATTGTAAGAGAGGGATGGTGTCCACCCTGCATCAGGATCTGAATGCCTCCTGCGGCCGTGAGTTCGTCAAGCTTCTGGTCGATCTCCTCATGAGTGATCACGTAGGAATCGGAATCCTTCTCGGTCCGGTAAAAAGCGCAGAACTTACAATAAACATTGCAGATGTTCGTGTAGTTGATGTTCCGGTCGATGATGTAGGTCACCACATCATTTCCCACTCCGTCATAGGCCTCCGTCAGATCGAGCTTCCTACGGTGATCGGCTAATGCACCAAGCTCCTCAAGGGGAAGACGGTAGAGCTCAAGGGCCTCCTCGGGTGTGATCCTCGCCCCCTCAATGACGCGTTCGGTCAGGGTATCGAGTATGCTGGAAGTAGTCGTCGACATCAGACCTTAAGAATCACCCCAAGGGCATGGAGGTGCAATCTCGGATTGCTGTACGTAAGCCTCAAAAAGCCCGAAGATCAGGCGGAGATGATTATTCCCCGACCCTTACCCTTACCCTTACCCTTATCCTTACCCTTACCCTTACCCTTACCCTTGCTCGTCCCTATGTTCTGATGCAAAACGAATGCCATGTTCCGAATTCCACTAGCTTCACTAGCTCCGCTAGCTCTTCTTATTGCTTCCCTTGTCTCCATATCGGCAGCACCGCTTGATCAGATCCCATTCAAGACCATGGATGGGAAGGAATCCTCCCTCAAAGAATACGCCGGCAAGGTCATCCTCGTCGTCAATGTGGCCTCCCACTGCGGCAACACCCCTCAATACGCCGGGCTTGAAAAACTCTACCGACAGTACGCTCAGCAGGGCTTGGTGATTCTTGGGTTTCCTTGCAATGACTTCGGCGGTCAGGAGCCGGGCTCTAACGATGAGATCAAGGCCTTTTGCACCTCCACATACGAGGTGACCTTTCCCATTCTCGACAAGATTCATGTCAAAGGGGCTGACCAATCTCCCCTCTACGCAGCCCTATCAGGACCAGAAGCCAAGTTTCCGGGTGATGTGAAGTGGAACTTCGGAAAATTCTTGATTGGCAGGAATGGTGAGATGATCGCCCGGTTTGAACCTGGCATTAAGCCTGACAGTCCGGCTCTTATCAGCGCGCTTGAGTCGGCGCTAAAAAAGTAAGTTCGGTCTTTTCGTTAACTTCGCAAGGAAGGGGCAGTTCTAGGATCGCGCCTGCTCTAGGCTGAGCCGCTTGCGCCCGCCTCCTCAGTCGCCGGAATCAAGGAATCTGCGGATGCAGGACCTAAAATTGCGCTGGCCTGCATCCTTGTCCGGAACACATGATCTTGCCCTATGACCACCCCTGCCCCCTTTGCCAAAGGAACAGCCGAACACGTTCTTCTCCCCGGGATGGCGAACCGTCACGGACTCATCGCCGGGGCCACCGGCACGGGAAAAACCGTCACCCTGCGTGTCCTTGCGGAGCGTTTCAGCAGCATGGGTGTTCCTGTCTTTCTGGCCGACATCAAAGGTGATGTCTCGGGCATCGGTCAACCCGGGGAGAACAGCCACCGTATCGATCAGCGCAGGAAGGAAATCGGAATGCCGGAGTTCTCGTTCGAAAATTTTCCCGTCCGTTTCTGGGATATTTTCGGAGAGCAGGGGCATCCGGTCAGAGCTACTGTCTCGGAAATGGGTCCGCTCCTCATGGGGCGGCTTCTCGACCTCAATGAGGTGCAGGGGGGCGTCCTGAACATCGTTTTCAAGATCGCCGATGATCAGAAGTTACTGCTTCTCGACCTCAAGGACCTGCGCGCGATGCTGACCCATGTCGCGGAGAATGCCGCCAAGTACCAGGCCAACTATGGGAATGTCTCGGCGGCGAGCGTGGGTGCTATCCAGCGGGGACTGCTCGCCCTGGAATCTCAGGGAGGAGACAGGTTTTTCGGCGAACCAGCACTCGATCTAGATGATCTGATTCAGACCGACCGAGGCAAGGGGGTGATCAACCTTCTCGCGGCCGACAAGCTGATCAACTCACCCAATCTCTACGCCACCTTCCTGCTCTGGCTCATGTCGGAACTCTTCGAGCGCCTCCCTGAAGCGGGTGACCTGGAGAAGCCCAAGATCGCTTTCTTCTTCGATGAAGCGCACCTGCTCTTCAACGACGCGCCCCCATTCCTCCAGCAAAAGATCGAGCAGGTAGTCCGCCTGATCCGCTCCAAGGGAGTCGGCATTTACTTCGTAACGCAGAGCCCCCTCGACATCCCCGAGACGGTCCTCGGTCAACTCGGCAACAGGGTGCAGCACGCCCTGCGAGCATTCACCCCGCGCGACCAGAAGGCAGTGAAGACTGCCGCCGAAACGTTTCGTCCCAATCCGAACCTCGATACCGCCGCGGCGATCATGGAACTCGGCGTGGGGGAGGCCCTTGTCTCAACCTTGGACGAGAAAGGGACTCCCGAGATCGTCGACCGCTGCCTGATCTATCCGCCCTCCTCGCGATTGACTCCGTTGACTCCGGAGGAACGCGCCGCGGCAATCAAGTCGTGCGACCTTTACGGTCATTATGAGGCGACCTTGGATCGCGAGTCGGCCTATGAACTCCTGCAGACCCGGGCTGCGGAGACCACCGCCAACGTCTCCAAGACCTCCGAGGAGAAACCTTCCGAACTGATGAAGACCGCGACAAGCATCGGCACCAGCGTCCTGCGCGCCATGGGAACCCAGATGGGACGCACCATCGTCCGGGGTGTGATGGGGAGCATCATGGGAGGTATGCTGGCGACCCCTTCCCGACGCCGTTCCACGACCCGCCGTCGGTGAACGAAATCACACTGCAAGAGATCTGGATTGAGTTGCGGTCATTCAGGGCTCGGAAGATCGAATAGGGAACAAGGCGGCCAAGGGAGGCCGTAGTCCTCACTGCAAGACGGTATTTAGCGTCTTTGCTCGCCACACGACGCAGCGAGTTGAGATGCAGGCGCAGGCGCGTGAGCGAAGATGTAGTCAACTACTGCGGGCGAGCAGTAACGAACTCCTGCGCGAAAAGCGCCAGCAGTTATTCCAACTCGAAGTTGATGTTGATCGTATATCCGCTAGCCGATCCCATTTTCTCCGGAACCGGGGCGATCTTGATCACCTTGCGCGCGGCCTCGAGGACTGACTGATCCATCACCGGATTGCCACTTGGTTTCGCAAGACCGAAATCGCTGATTGTGCCATCGCGCTGGATGGTAATCTTCAGGACAGTGGCAAAGTCGTGGCGATGCTCGTTCGGTATCGCGGTCGGCTGCTCCCACTGGCTGTAAAATCGGTCATGAATCAGGCCGTGGTAGGCGTCGACGGTGCCAGGATCGGCACCGTTACCACCCGATCCACCGGCGCCCGTTCCCCCACCCTTAGAGGCAAGGAAGGCTGACTTGGCATCAGAGTTGCCTGAGCCTTCACCCTTTGCCGAAGAGGATTTTTTGGTGTCGCTGGAGCTCTTCTTGGAGCCTTCAGAGGATTTATCAGAACTTTGGGAGGCGGCCTTTTTGGCCGGGTTATCCTCGTTATCATTCACCGACTTCTCAACTTTCTCAGCTTTCTCAGCTTTTTCAGCTTTCTCTAATTTGGGAGAGGGCTTTGGCGTTGCCTTGGCTTTTGATTCAGATTTTGGTTCAGGGCTAGGAGTATGCTTCGGCTTGGTGGGGGTATGATGAGGGGAGGCCTTCGGTGTTGGCTTGGGCGTGGGTTTTTCCTCCGGCTCGGGAGTCGGCTTTGGAGTCTCCTCCGGCGTAGGAGTCGTTATGGGCGTTGGCTTCGGAGTAGGTTTCGGGGTCGGCTTCGGGGTAGGTTTCGGTGTGGGTTTAGGCGTAGCTCTTGGAGTGGTGGTAGGGGTCGCCGTAGGAGCAGGAGTCGCAATGGGCGTTGGAGTGGGAGTAGGGGTCGGTGTGGCCAAAGAGATCTCAGAAGGCGGCTCAGGTACTTGGGGGGCCTGTTTCTCGTTCTCTAGGAGAGGAATAGGCGTGGGATGAGATTTTGTGACGTGGGGTTGCTCTGGCTCTTCTTTTTCCTCTTGTTTTTCCAATGGGGCCTTGATGACAGGCGCAGCGGTAGTTTCCTGAGGAGCAGAAAATGAGCCTGTCTCCATCCAGGTGAGCTGGCCGGAAGGTTTCTTGATCGGCCTGTTGAAGAACCAGAGGAGTCCGCCGATCAGGATGATATGGATCAGGCCAACGACGATGAGTGCCCTGCGGAAGCGGGGTTCTTGCACACTCATCGGAAGCTATTGCTTCGATCCCTGATCCTCGGGCCGAGTCATCACGCCGACTTTCGAAATGCCGGCCCTATGAAGCAGGTCCATGACGCGCACGAAATTCTGAACAGGGAGGTCTTTGTCGGGCCGCACGACGACAGCAAGGTTCGGCTTTTCCTGCTTGAGCGAAGCCAGACGGCTCTCGATATCCACCGGTGAGATCACCTGCTCGTTTAGCTTGATGATATCATTCCGATCTACCGAAATGGTCTGAACCTGCGCAGGGTTCACTTCGGACTTCGCCGTGGAGCTGCTGGGCACGATCAGGTCCATGCTGTTCTCCATAAGCGGTGTAGTGATCATAAAGATGATCAGCAGCACGAACGCCAGGTCGAGCAGCGGCGTCACATTCAGTTCACTGAGTGTGTGCAGTGCGTTGCGGTCCGAGAATCTGCGCATGGAATTTCTTCTGCGGTTTCCTAACCGTTGCGACTGCCGTGGGTGACGTAGCGATGCTCGATCTCGCTGGAAAGTTCTGCGGCAAAGTTATCGCAGGAGACGATCATCCCGCGGACGCTGGTTACTAAAAAGTTGTATCCGAACATCGCTGGAATCGCGACAAGTAGGCCGGTCACCGTGGTGATGAGGGCTCCTGAGACGCCGGGCGCCATGGCCGCAAGGCTGGCACTTCCCGATGCGGCAATCCCACCGAAAGCATCCATGACCCCCCAGACAGTTCCGAGCAGACCGACAAAGGGGGCACCGCTAACCGCAGTGGAGAGAATGATCATCTGGGATTCCAGCTTGAGTGACGACTCCCCGACGGCTCGCTCCATGGCCGCCTGAACAGAACGCATCTGGGCAGGAGTGATGCGTTCTGCGTATTTCAACCGCGATTGGAACGTCTCGTCCACCTCGGTCGAGCCGAGCACTTGGAAGCAGAGTTCCTCGCAACCAGCCTGATAGATCTCAAAGAGGGGAGATCCCTCGAACTCCAGACCGGTCTCGAAAATATTCAGCGGCTCCCGATCCCGATGGAACAGGGCCATAAAACGCTCGGATTGCTTCTTAGCAAAGCCAAGGACTCGTATCTTGGTGATCATCACCGACCAGCTAAAAATCGAACCGACAAAGAGCACAAGCAGGACCGCCTTTCCCTCGGGCGTCGACTCGAGAAATGCATAGACGATTCCGCTACCAAGCAATAAGGGCATAGTTCCAAGAATCACGGTTTCCTAGGGATAGGTAAACTCCAGAATCACCGCCGCATGGGTTGGAAATAGCGCCAGCATAACCGAACGGGAGGGCATCTCGAAATCCACGAAGTCAAATCCAGGAGCCACCGTGCATCCCGCCAGCGCGGAGCCACCGTCCAGAGGCTTTGTCGCCTGCCACCATCCCGACGGCACGACATGCTGAGGGCGCTGTCCAGCCTTGAGATCAGGGCCAATAATAACCCTCTCCAGGGAGCCTTGGGGCGAGATTATCACTAACTCGAGCGGGGCTCCTCCATAGTGGTGCCAGCACTCGTCAGCGGCCACACGGTGAAAGGCTGAAAAAGAACCCTCCGGAAGCAGAAAATAGATGGCCGTACTGGCAGAGCGCTGCCTTCCATCGGAGAGCATAACGCTCTCCAAGGAACGGAAAGTCTCGGCATAATACCCACCCTCCGGATGAGGTTTCAACCCGAGTCGTTGGATGACTTCCTGGATATTCAGCTTGCTGGCCACCGTCCTATCATCCTCGTACTCCTGGGCAGAACAAGGGTGAAGTCAGTGTTTGGCCTGCTACTCTCGAATGCAGCTTTGCCATGAGGTGGGGAGCCGGTTATCAACAGGGGGTGCTCCATCCTGTCTTTCAATCCACTTTTTTAGCTCAGCTACTAGCCGTTGCCTGTCTCTCAGTTTCCCTTCGCGCCGCAGATCTACAAACAGATCCGAAAGCGAATCCAAAAGCAGATCAACAAGTAGCCCCCGGCAATGCGGCAATGCTGCCTTCGACCAATACAATAGCAACGTCGTCATCGTCATCTTCAGTACCTTCATCGTCAGCACCAGCTCCCTCGGAGAACCGCTACGACATTCTCTCCAAGATGATCACCCCCATGGCGGCCGTTCTGCTGGGAGGAAACGAGTCAGTCGATCGCGCTCTGACGCTGAGAGCTACTGTTGATCAGGTGGCCGGCCGTCTTCCGCAAGTGATTAAGGGGGCGACCTTCACTGCTAAGATCCAGTATCCGGGCCGGATCCGTGTCGAGGCCCCGGTGATGGGGGAGACATTGACGGTCTGTCGTGACGGCAACCAGGTCTGGGCTGTGCCTGGAGCTAAAATTCAGTTCCTACTGAGTCAATTTAAGCAGAAGCCCCATCTCCAGCAGAAGAACAGCGCCCCTCTTCGGCTTCCCTTCACAGCCCAGCAGGCGGTTTTGCTTCCCGCACTCTTTCAACTCGACCAATCCCAGGAGATCGCCGATGTCGGCGGCAGTTCCTGCCGTATCATCTCGGGTGGCTTGATCCCCGAAGTGGCGAAGGGTGCCAACGTAGAGGATTTCTCAGCAAAGCTCTGGATCTGCTCCGAGTACACCCCGAAGCGAATCGACATCCGGCGAAGCGATTTTGCCATGTCTTTTCTTATCGGAGAGCTTTCCTATGCTCCTGGATTCCCAGCTTCCACCTGGCAACCACCCGCAGGAGCGAAAGACGTCTACCGCGGCGATGCGGCACAGTTGGAACAGCTCCTCTATGTCCTGATGAACTCGCTGCAAATGGGTGCTCAGGACAAGCCCTGGCTAAACGAGCCCTTGAACCGTTAATCCAAGGCTATAGCGCTTCGGGAAGCACTGAATAAATCGCATAGAGGCCGTTGCGGGAGGAATGGGCCGCAGGCAAGACGGCTTCGCGCGCGCATCCCCATGCGGGCTGTAAGCGCGAAGCCAACACAGCCTCCGGCTCTATTATCTCCGCAACCCCTTGGGCTGAGACCATTTGGCCGTTTTCCTGCGTTGCTTGCTTGGGCAAGACCGCAAGGGTATTGCCTCTGCGCTGCACGCCTTGGAAAACAATCAAATCCTCTTCAGCGGCCATCATGGGATTTATTCAGTGCTTCCTAAGGTTAAAGGCTGTTAGGTTCCTGCACCCAAGACAAAAAGCCCCCAGCAATTTTTGTCTGCTGATCTTCGGAGTTCTCGGCTTACGCCTGGAATGACATCGCCTTGGCTAAACAAGCAAAGCCTCTTCGGAGGCGCCTTTTCATTCTTCATAATTCATCCTTCATCCTTTCTGCCCAATGCCCCTTCTCCAACTTCAGCAGGTCACGCTACGCTACACAGACCTTCCGCTTCTCGACAAAGTCGATCTGCAGATCGATCCCGGCGAGCGCGTCTGCCTGGTGGGACGCAACGGCACAGGCAAGACCAGCATCATGCGGGTCATCTCCGGTGAGGAAAAACCGCAATCGGGAGACATCACCAAGCCCAACGGAGTCGTCCTGACCAGGCTCCCTCAGGAAGTGCCGGATGGCATCCTTGGGACAGTCTACGAAGTGATCCATAGTGGCCTCCGGATCGGTGGCACTGAAGAAGACTGGGAAGCAGATGTACGCGTCGAGGATTTGATGGATGAGATGAAACTTCCTGCCGAAAAAGAGTTCCAGAGTCTCTCCGGAGGCATGAAGCGTCGAGTGCTACTCGCCCGCGCCCTTGTGGGACAGCCCGATGTCCTGCTACTCGACGAGCCGACCAACCATCTCGACCTCGAGTCAATTCTGTGGCTAGAGAACTTCCTGTTGAAGGTGCGGCCGACCCTCTTCTTTGTGACCCACGACCGCGCATTCCTCCGAAAGCTCTCCACCCGTATCGTCGAACTCGACCGGGGGAGTCTTACCAGCTGGGCCTGCGACTACGACACCTACCTTGTGCGCAAGGGGGCCTTCCTCGATGCCGAGGAGAAGCAATGGGCCGCCTTCGACAAGAAACTTGCCCAAGAAGAAGCATGGATCCGTCAAGGCGTGAAGGCTCGGCGAACGCGGAACGAAGGCCGTGTGCACGCCTTAAAATCTCTGCGCGCAGAACGAGGCAAACGCCGCGAGCGTGTCGGTTCGGCCAAGATCGAGATTCAGGAAGCCGGCTCCTCGGGCCAGAAGGTCATCGAGGCAAAGAACATCACCTTCCGCTACGACGATCCAGCGGGTGACGGAGATCACCCCATTGTCAGCGACTTCACCGCAACCCTCTGGAAAGGCGATAAGATCGGGATCATCGGCCCCAATGGAGCGGGCAAGACAACACTCCTGAAAATGTTGCTCGGCAAGCTGGAGCCTACGGAGGGATCCGTGAAGCTGGGCACCAAGCTCCAGGTCGTCTATCTCGATCAGCTCCGTGACCAGATCGACGGCGAGAAAAGCCTGGGCCAGAACGTGGCGGGTGATGCCGAAACCGTGACCTTCCAGGGAAGGCCTGTCCATATCCATACTTACCTGAAGGATTTCCTGTTCCCTTCCGATCGTATTCGGATGCCCGCAAAGATGCTCTCTGGCGGTGAGAGAAACCGTCTTCTACTGGCGCGTCTCTTTCTCCAACCGGCAAATGTCCTCGTGCTCGATGAGCCAACTAACGACCTCGATGCCGAGACTCTGGAGTTGCTCGAGGAGCTCCTGGTCGGCTACGAGGGAACGCTCATGGTCGTCTCCCATGACCGCGCCTTCCTGGATAATGTGGTGACCAGCACCTATGTCTTCGAGGGAGAGGGTCGCATCACCGAGTACACTGGCGGCTACGAAGACTGGGTCAATCAGCGCCGCGAATTGGATCGCGTTGTATCGCTGCCCATCGCTTCGACACCGGTTAACAATGCACCGAAGCTTGGAAAGACGGAAAAAGGACGCAAGTTCCTGAATCGCGAACAGAAGGAGCTCGATGAACTTCCAGCAAAGCTTGAGGAACTGGAGGCCAAGCAGTCAGAACTTTCCGAAAGACTGGCTGATCCGGCTCTCTACCAGAGCAAAGGCGGCGAATTCCAAAAGGTCGAAGGGGAACTCCATCAGCTTCACCAGACAATCGAGAAAACGATGGCCCGCTGGGAGGAACTTGAGGCGCTCAGGGCGGAGCTGGCCGGCTAGACTGAAAGCTAAAGACTTTTGGGAACTACAAAATCTCCCGCTGAAACGAGCCTTTGGGAAAAGCGAGTTGTAGCCACCGAAGGTGGACCCGTAGGGCAAGCCTTGCGGGAGCAAGCGAGTACAAACGCAGAGACGCAGAGGTTTTTAATCTGGAATTGCTTGCCTGCTAAAGCATCAGGAACTCAGGAAAAAGATCGTTATGGAATGGAACAAGGCATGAGAGCATTGCTGTGGTTACTGCTTCTATCCACTTATATTCCGAGCTCCTGTCCCTAAGGACAAGTGATGCTAGAACTTGCGCAGCTGAATCGAATCAAACTTCTCATCGCCCTCGATAATGTCGCTCATCACGATGAGCTGATCACCTTTATCGAGGAGGCCTCGGGAAAGAAGCAGCTCTTCGGCCTTTTTGACGGACTCCTCGGGAGTCGCACCGAATGGCATCACGATTGGCATCACGCCCCAGTTGAGCGTGAGATGACGAGCCGTCACTTCCGAAGGGGTGATGGCATAGATGGTGGCGTGCTCGGGACGAATGTGACTGGTGTAGTCGGCCATATCACCGTGGCGGGTCAGGACGGCGATGCTGGCATTGGGAAACGAGTTAGCCAGCACGACACCGGAGTAAGCTGTCTTCTGGCGGGGCGTAAGCAGTGAGGTCTGTTCGGCGAAGTGGGCGCTGCCACTGCGCTCGATACGGCGGGCGATCCGGTCGAGCACCTTGACGCATTCGACAGGATATTTGCCAACCGTGGTCTCTCCGCTGAGCATGATCGCATCGGCCTGTTCGAAGACTGCGTTGGCTACATCGGTAACCTCAGCGCGGGTCGGGACGGGATTCTCGATCATCGACTCCAGCATGTGCGTGGCGACGATGACTTGCTTGCCGATCTTCAGGGCTATTTTGAGAATCTTGCGCTGGATGATCGGCAATTCCTCCATCGGGCATTCGATACCAAGATCTCCACGGGCAATCATCACGGCATCAGTCTCCTTGATGATCTCGGCGATCAGCTTGACGGCGCTTTGATCCTCGATCTTTGCGATGACCCGGGCCTTGCTGTTATGGAGGGCCAGAACACGACGCATTTCGACTATGTCAGAAGGTTCGCGGCAGAAGCTCAGGGCTACAAAGTCGACACCGACTTCGGTCCCGACAGCAATATCAGCCAGATCTTTTTCTGTGAGGGGGGGCAGGTTGACCTTCACACCAGGCAGATTGATATGACGGCGAGAGCCAAGCTCTCCGGGTGTGAGTACCTCGCAGCGGATGCGGTTGTTAATCCTGGAAAGAACCTTGAGATGGATGACTCCGTTATCCACGAGGACAACGTCTCCCTCATTGATGTCGTCGATCAGGCCGTCGTAGTTGACGTTGACGGAATAGATTTCCTCGCTGCGGGCACCGCGGACGGTGAACTCCATGATATCGCCCACCTTGAGATCGAGTTTTGTGGGGAGATCACCGGTGCGGACAGCAGGCCCCTGTGTGTCGAGAAGGATGCCGACCGGCATGTCGAGCTCGGCGGCGATCCCCCGGATGGTCGGGACGATCTGACGCACCCAATCGTGCTGGGCGTGGCTCATGTTGAGCCGGAAGATATTGGCTCCAGCAAGAATCATCTCGCGGAGGCGCTCCGGCGATTCGGTCGCAGGGCCCAAGGTGCAGATGATTTTGGTTTTACGGAGAGTGGCGGTCATAAAAAATGGGTTGGTTTGGAAGTGAAGGCTCGGCGTGGCCCGAACAACCCAAGGAGACAATCAGAGAGCCATGGTCTTGAAAAGGATCACTTCAAAAAGAGGCTGAAGCCTTGTGCGCTGTTTGCCTACAGTCCGCTTCTCGGGACGACAAAATCAGGGCGCTGCACAGCGGGTAATTCGCCGAGTCTTTTCGGACGGCGCATCTTCCGTTCTGGAATCAAGCCGTGTTGAAAACAATACTCGGAAATCGTGGCAGCGATTTCGCGTGCCGTCCTTTTTCGATCAATCGAAAGTCCTCCGAGCGAGGCGCCGCCTGCATTTGCCACCGCTCCCGGAACGGAGAAGACTCCTGCCGGCGTAAAGGCTGCCCACGCTCCCGGAGCTATGCCGGACCCATCTGAGGTGAGAAGAGAGAGGAATTGTGAGGGCTTCTTTCCGGAAACTGAGAAAACCTGAACGCGCGTCTCAAGCTTGGTTCCCCCAGCTCCGAAACCAACAATCGTTCTCAAGGCGCGACTCCCCTGATTCACACGGTCATAGATCCCGGTCACGAGCCAGAAGTTCCCTCGAGGCCGCTCCTTGCCCTCCCCAAGGAATTCGGCTGGAGCGACATACTTATTTAGCTGCTCGACGATCGCTTGAGCTAGGGCAAGCCTCTCGGCAGCAATGAAGGCCATCAGGTCATTACCTCCTCGGTCAACGCGGAAGCTGTCTTCCGGCGTTTTGAATTCCTGAACATAAATCCTGGCGGGAAGTTTTTTTGGAGCTTCTCCCTTGGAAAAAACATTGCCGACTCCGACCGAGGCGCATCCCGAAAGGAACAACAATGAGACGGCAAACAAAAATCGACAAGAGAGGAAAACGGAATGGAATAAATTCAAGGGAGATGAATTTGCTCGCGAAACCCGCGATGTCCATGAAAAAGACTGGGTGCCATGACAGCTGCCGAAGTCCCTCATCATCTCCCCGGGCCTCTGCTCCTGCTCCCCTTTCTTCTTCAATTACTAGCCATCGCCATGATGCCTTTCCTAGCTCATGACTGGTGGGAGCGGCATTACCCAAAGGTTTCGGTAATCCTCGGGGGAAGCACGGCGCTTTATTACCTGCTGATTCTTGGACGAGGCGAGCACCTGCTCGAGCCTCTGCATGAGTACATCAGCTTTGTTGTCATCATGGCTGCCCTTTTTATCGTAGCGGGGGGTATCCATATCAGGGTCTATGGTGAGGCCACACCATGGAAGAACGTCCTCTTTCTCTTGATTGGTTCGGTTTTGGCCAGTGTTATCGGCACCACGGGAGCCTCTATGCTGCTTATCCGTCCGTGGGTGCGGATGAATCGATACCGCATCACCGGGTTCCATACGGCCTTCTTCATCTTCCTGATCGCCAATGTCGGCGGCGGCCTCACGCCTATCGGCGATCCTCCGCTCTTCCTGGGCTTTCTTAAGGGAGTCCCCTTCTGCTGGACGATGGAGCATCTCTGGCGGCCGTGGTTGTTGGTCGTCAGCCTGCTGATCGGGATTTTTTATTTTATCGACCGAGAGAATTTCCTGCGTGCTCCCCGCGCTGTCCGAGAGGAGGAGACTGCTGAAGAGCGCTGGGCCTTCGAGGGATTTTGGAACCTGCTCCCCATGGCAGCCATCATTGGTGCGGTGTTTCTTCCCAGCCCTTGGAGAGAGATCATTATGGCGGCCGCCGCCTTCCTGTCGTGGTATCTCACTCCGCGACTCACTCACGAGAAGAATGACTTTAGCTTCGCTCCGATCAAGGAGGTGGGGTGGCTCTTTCTGGGTATTTTTGCCACGATGGTTCCTGCCCTTGATTATCTGGAGTATCACGCCCAGCAGTTGGCAGGGTCGATGGGAATGGGTTCGGTGCAGTTCTACTACCTGACCGGCATTCTTTCCTCCTTCCTCGACAATGCACCCACCTACTTAGCCTTCCTCTCGGTAGAGCTGGGTCTGCAGGGCGGGACGCTGGGCGATCCTCAAGATGTCCTTCGCATTGCCACCCAAGATCCCAAACACCTGATCGCCATTTCCATGGGGGCCGTCTTTTTCGGCGCTATGACCTATATCGGCAACGGCCCCAATTTTATGGTCAAGAGCGTCGTTGCACAGTTCGGGGCGCGCCCGCCCAGCTTTTTCGGCTACATCCTCCGCTACGCACTCCCGATTCTGCTCCCGGTGCTAGCGCTGGCCGGTTGGTTGTTCCTCAGGTAACATATTGCTATGTTCACTGGACTTATCGAATCACTCGGGACTGTTAGCTCGCTTGAGACGCGCGGTGATGCTGCCCGCCTGTTGTTGGAGACCCCACTTGCCCGGGAACTTTCCCTTGGAGAAAGCCTTGCCGTGAACGGATGCTGCCTGACTGTTACCTCCAAGGAGGAGGGTGTGATGAGCTTTGATCTGCTGGGGGAGACGCTGGCCCGCACAAACCTAGGAGCGCTTACTGCCGGCTCTCGGGTCAATCTGGAGCGGGCCCTTCGTGCCGATGGGCGCTTCGGAGGCCACTTCGTACAGGGCCATATCGATACCAAAGCCGAGGTGATCTCAGCGGAGTACCAAGGTTCCGATCTCAACCTTCAGATCGAGCTTCCCCCAGCGGGATCCCGTTACTTCATTGAAAAAGGATCGATAGCCGTGAATGGGGTTTCCCTCACCGTCTCCTCCCTAACGAACGATCGCTTCGGTCTCTGGATCATCCCTCACACCCTTCAAGAAACAAATCTGGGCGATCTAAAGAATGGTGATCTCGTGAACCTCGAGTATGACATGCTCGCCAAGTATGCCGAGCGACAGATTGCTGCGCGGTAGCGCAGCAGGAAACCTGAGGCTTGAAACTTGAAACCTGAAAGAAGAAGTAACCGCAGAGGTAAGGATCCATTCGTCCTAATCTTCAGCAAGGGAATTTCATCTTGATGCGTTAACTTCAGCACATTTCGCTCTTCAGCTTTCCAGTTTCAGGTTTCATCCTTCTTTCTCCCCATGCTCCGCATCGCTCTCCTCATGCTCTTTCGGGATCGAGCTAAGTATGTCATGCTCATTGTCGGACTAACCTTCTGCTCTCTTCTCATGACCCAGCAGTCCTCGGTCTTTTGCGGACTCATGCTCTGGACCTCGGCGACAGTCCGAAACATCGGGGCCAAGGTGTGGGTCTTCGACGCCAAGGTGGAGCAGGTCAACGAGGTGATCCCGCTTCGAGAGATCGAGGTCACACGGGTCCGCGGTATACCAGGAGTCGAATGGGCCGTTCCCCTCTATGTCGGCATTGAGCAGGCCCGACTCAGCGACGGATCCTTCCAGAATGTTCAGTTAGTGGGACTCGACACGGCGACTTTTGTCGGACGCCCCATGCAGATCACCAAGGGAAGGATCGAGGACCTGCGCATGCCGGACGCCGTCATCATCGACCAAGTCGGCGTTGATAAATTCCGAAAAAAGGGAATCACGATCGATATTGGAACCACCTTTGAGATCAACGACAAGACGGCACGTGTCGTGGCGCTCTGCCATGCCAACCGGAGCTTCCTAGGGCAACCTTACATCTACACGACCTATGACCGGGCACTTCAGTTTGCGAAGCCCCAGCGAAAGATGATGAGCTGCGTCCTGGTAGAGCCCAAGCCGGGGGTTTCCTCTAAAGAGCTTGCTGAGAGCATCAGTGCTATCCCAGGCCTGCGAGCCTTCGAACGCGACGATCTCTTCTGGAGTACCGTATGGTGGTACATCAAGAACACCGGCATCCCAATCTCCTTCGGCACGGTTGTTCTAATGGGGGTGATCGTTGGCATCGCAATCGCTGGACAGACCTTCTACCTCTTCATCCTCGATAATCTCCGCTACCTGGCAGCGCTGAAGGCCATGGGTGCGCGCATGCCGATCTTGGCCGCCATGGTCTTTCTCCAATCCTTCTCCGTAGGCTTTGTCGGCTTCGGTCTCGGAGTGGGGTTGACGTCGATCTTCGGATACAAGGTTCTCAAAATCGAACAGCCACCGTTTTTCATGCCATGGCAGGTGCCTGCCTTTGTGGCAGTGATCATTATCCTCATCTGCTGTTTTTCAGCAGCAATCGGTCTCCGCCAGATCGCGAAGCTGGAGCCAGCCGTCGTCTTCAAATGATCCCTCACGAAGCATCGCAAGCAGGGTCGGGTTCCATAGCTGTGGCAGTCCGCAACGTGACGAAGATCTTTCCAAACGGTGACACCCCAACCTATGCCCTGCGTGATGTTTCCTTCGAGGCCCGATGTGGCGAACTCACCATGATCGTCGGCCCCTCGGGTTGCGGAAAGACAACCTTACTAAGCGTGATCTGCGGAACGTTGGCGATAGACTCCGGCAGCATCGAGGTCTTTGGGAAAAACCTGGGCTCCATGAGTCCCTCGGAGGTGACCGGGTTCCGTAGCAAGAACGTGGGATTCATCTTTCAGCAATTCAACCTGATCCCAACCCTCACCGTGGTGGAGAATGTTTCCATCCCGCTCATCCTACAGGGTTGGAACTACCGCAAGGCCGAGGAAAAAGCTGCAGCGATCCTAAAAGATGTGGGTTTAGGCGAGCGTATTCGATCGTTTCCAAAACAGCTCTCCGGAGGGCAGCAGCAACGGGTCGCAATCTCCCGTGCCCTAGTCCATGACCCCAAACTCATCATCTGTGACGAACCGACCGCCTCACTCGATGCCAAGACCGGTCATCATGCTCTGGAACTTCTCAAGAGGAGCGCCTGTGCCCCCGATCGCTGCGTGATTGTCGTCACACACGACAGTAGGATTTTTTCCTTCGCAGATTGGATTGCGGAGATGGAAGATGGCAGAGTCGTGAAGAGTTGTCGCGCCGCCGAATATCATCATGCTTAAACGTCTCAGCATCTTCCTGGCCCTTGCGGGGATCCTCGCAGTCACCCTGCTCGTGTTCCGACTAAAGAAAGCCCCGCCAACACCAATCCCCTTGGTTGAACCGTCACGGGCACCCTATGCCGACTCCATCGGGGCTCGCGGGATCGTTGAGGCGGTCAACGAGAACGTCATCGTTGCACCGATTCTGCCAGGAATGATCACGGATATCTACGTGAACGTCGGGGACTTGGTGAAAAAGGGAGCCCCCCTCTTCCGACAGGATACCCGTGATGCTGGGGCTAAGGTCAGCGCCCAGCAGGCCCAAGTCGCACTCTTGGAAGCGCGCGTCAAGGAATCGGAGGTGAGGGTAGCCGACAAGCAGGATGATCTGGCGCGAGCTGACCGACTGCTCTCGCAGAGGGTGATTAGCGACGATGTGCAGAGGAGGAAGTATTTTGAACTTAAGTCGGCAGAGTCCGCCCTTGACTCCGCGCGCGCAGAACTCCTCTTGGCTCGCGCCCAGTTGACTCAGGCGGAAGTGACGCTCGATCTGCTCACCGTCCGCGCACCTCGGGATGGTGAGATACTCAGGCAGAACATGCACGAGGGGGAATACGCGGGGGTTGCTTCTTCGGATCCGAACGCTCCTTCACTACTGCTTGGGGAAACCACCCACTTGCAGCTCCGTGCCGACGTGGATGAGGATAGTGCGTCGCGTGTCCAGACAGGCGCTGTTGCCGTGGCCTACATCAAGGGGATGCACTCTGATCCGATCCCTCTTCGTTTCGTCCGGATCGAACCCTACATCACCGTGAAGAAGTCGCTCACCGGCGATAGCAGCGAGCGCGTCGATACCCGCGTTCTGCAGGTGATCTACCAGTTCGACAAGACCAAGGTGCCCGTCTATGTCGGCCAGCAGATGGATGTCTTTATCGAGGGTAAAGCCCCTCGTCTTCCGCAACCCGAGAACGACAAAAAGATCCTTCTCACGCCCAAGTCACCCTGAGCCTGACGGTTGTGATAGGGACGAAAGGCGACACCAGATTCAAGAAAAACTCTCTTGATGATGGCTCAAGGAGTCTAAAAAGCTCTCCGCCTCGGCGACGATTTTGAGACGCTCCTTGGCATCACGTTTTTGCCATGACCGGACAGGCATTGCGGTTCTCGGATTTCGAATCAAGAGATCCTGATTCGTATGGAAAAAATTCCAATAGAGTAAATTCAGCGGGCAGGCTCCTTTACCGCTCTTGATGCTGGGACTGAATGAACAAGAGCCACAATAGTTACTCATTTTGCTGATGTAGGCGCCACTAGCCGCATACGGCTTGGTAGCCATGAATCCACCATCCGCGTGGAGGGCCATGCCGAGCACATTTGCAGCCATCACCCAATCATGGGCATCGACATACATTTCATTAAACCATCGGAGAGCTTCCTGAGGGTTAATCCCAGCCATCAGTAAAAAGTTCCCCAGAACCATGAGCCGCTGGATGTGGTGATTGAAACCCTTATCTAGCGTTCCCCGCAGGGCTTTGGACAAGCAGTTCATCGAAGTCTCACCGGAGTAGAAGAACTGTGGCAGTGCTCGTGTTGCGTGAAGCCCGTTGACCAAGACGTACTCAGGCATTTTCAGCCAGTAGACACCGTTCACAAACTCACGCCAGCCGATCACTTGCCTGATAAATCCTTCCACGGCATGGAGAGGTGCCTTCCCTTCTTTGAAGGCCTTCTCTGCCGCCAGCGCGCACTCCATTGGTTCTAGCAGGCCGATGTTGAGCATTGGTGAGAGGATGGAATGAAAGAGATCGCTATCTTCCGACACCATCAAGTCCTGCCAGGTGCCGAATTCCGGCAAGCGAGATTCGATGAATTCACGAAGACATTCCAGGGAGGCCTCCCTCGTAACCGGCAAGGCAAAGTCAGCGGCTTTACCCGGTGCATCCGGATAGACAGTTGCCAACTCACGAGCGACTTCCTGTGTGATTTCATCCTGTGGCAGCCGATGTGAGTGTTTCGGTCGGGGCATGCCCGCTTTCTTCCAGTCAGCGAACGTAGCTCGGTTCTCCTGATCGTAGTTCCACTGCCCTCCGAGTGGCTTGGAAACATCATCAGCCTCCATAAGCAGTCCCGTGCGACGACGCATCTCGCGATAAAAGGTCTCCATGAGAAGACGCTTCTTAACACCTGCCATCTCCAGAAAATCCTCCCGGGAGCACAAAAACTGAGTCGTTGGGATGATCGTTAGCGGGACAGGTAATTTAATTCCCAACATCTTCAGCGCCAACTGCTCGTCATAATTATTCGGCTGGGTAACAAGAACGGATGCGGGCTTTTGATCCCTGCAATGCGTTTCCAAAACGGATCGCATATCAGCTGCATTCTCCAACCGATGGTACTCCACGTCCCACCCATCAGCTTTCCGTTCCTCTGCGTAGTGTCGCATGGCAGAGAGCAGCAGCATGAGACGATGCCTATGGTAGGGCAACTTGCCGAATGTCTGTCTCGACTCAACAAAGAGGAGGCGATCCCTCCCCTTTCTGGCCGATACGAGGGCCGCATTACGCTCCGAGAGCTGATCCGGGAGGATCAAAATGGAGTGCTTTTCAGAAGAAATAGGCATAGGTGATTAGGGAAATAATAATCAGTCCCAGAGGCATTGCAGGCGCAAATATCAGACTGTCTGATAGGTTTTTTACGATTTTAGAACCAGAACTTAGGCAAAGTGTCAGGAAGGGTGCCAAATTGACGTCCCTGCTAAGATTCATCTATGAGCAATAATCTTTCGACCACAGAGGAACATCTTGCAGAAACGCTTAGGCCTGACCTGCAGGCTATTGAGTCACATCCGGTTTTTGGTTCAGTTCAATCGGAAGCCCAGCTCCGCACGTTCATGGAGTATCATGTCTTTCCCGTCTGGGACTTCATGTCTCTACTTAAGTTTCTGCAGGCCGAGCTTGCTCCAGCCACTTGGCCTTGGATGCCCCGGCCCCATGGCGATCTTGTGCGGTTGGTCAACGACATCGTGACCGGCGAGGAGTCTGACAAGCTTCCGAAGTCGCACCGCTCGGAAAGCACCCATGCCAGTCACTTCGACCTCTACCTCATGGCGATGCGTGAAGTCGGGGCCGACACTGCTCCGATCACCGAGTTCCTCGAGGTCGTCAGATCACGGGGCCTTGATGCGGCACTTGAGGCACCAATGGTGCCAGAACCCTCGCGTGCCTTCATGAAGGATACCTTTGCTCTTCTGCGCGAGGGGAAAGCCCATAGCGTCGCGGCCTCGTTCTCCTTCGGCCGCGAGAATGTCATCCCCGGCATGTTCAACTCACTCCTGGCCAAGCTCGGCATCGGCGAGGACCGCGCCCCGATCTTCCATTATTATCTCAAGCGGCATGCCGAGCTCGACGGCGACGAGCATGGGCCAGCTGCGCTCCGTCTGGTAGCCACGCTCTGCGGCGATGATCCGGCAAAACTCACGGAAGCCATCGAGGCCGCAAAGGCCGCCCTTGCAAGCCGTGCCCGTCTCTGGGACCGCGTGCAGGGAACGCTGAACGCCTGATCCCCTCGTCATGCGCCGCGAGGGAAAAGCGGTCCGCAAGTCCGATCTTCCAGAGAAGATCTGCCTGCACTGCAACCGCCCGTTCGCATGGCGCAAGAAATGGGAGCGCGACTGGGAGTCCATCACCTGCTGCAGCGAAGCCTGCAAGGGAGAGTTAAAACGAAGCCGTCGCTAGCAATCATGAGTACTCGGGAGCGGGTTCATCTGGTCTGGCTGAAGAGGGATCTGCGCCTCCACGATCATGCCCCACTGGCTGAGGCTTCGCGGCGGTGTGCCGCAGGAGAAAAAGCCCTCGCCCTCTATGTCCACGAGACAGACTACTGGGCTACCGACAAGGCCTCGCCGGATCAATGGGGGTTTGTGGCGGAATGTCTGCGGGACCTTGCGACGAAGCTTGAAAAAATCAACTGCCCATTGCTGATCGCGGAAGCTCCCTCCGCAGAGATCGTGTTGGAATCCCTCTTTGATCACTACGAGGTCGCGGAACTCCTCTGCCATCAGGAAACGGGCAACGGCTGGACCTTTGATCGGGATAAGCGCGCGCTTTGGCTTTGCAGGGAACGAGGCATCCCTGTGCGAGAATTTCTCCAGAACGCCGTGGTTCGTGGCCGGAACAGACCACCCGAGAAGCCAGAGCATCAGTCTTTCTGGAGAGAGTGGATTTTGGAAGTGCAAGCCCCGACCCCTCGGTTCTGGAGCGCCCCTTCCACCCTGCCGCCGCAGTTCGCCTCCCCCGATCTCTCGACACCGGCAACCATCACGCGTCAACGTGGCGGCGAGGCTCGGGCTCTCGGGTTGCTGGAGAGTTTCCTGAACGAGCGTTGTCTCCTGCACGACGGATACCGTGTGGAAATGGGAAGCCCCCTGCATGCCCACGAGGCCTGCTCACGCCTCTCCCCGCATCTTACCTGGGGGAGTCTCTCGACAAAGCGGGCGTCTCAGGACGCCATGGCACGAGAGCCGCGCCCACCTCACGGGAGCATGATGCACCGCAACAGCTTCCACCGCCGGCTCCGCTGGAGGGATCACTTTCTCCAGAAGTTTGAGTCCCTGTCATGGATGGAATTCCGCTGCATCAATCCGTCAAGAGAGAGCCTCCACGGATGGGATCAGGCCGCTTACGAGCGCTGGGTCTCGGGCATGACGGGCTATCCCTTCATCGACGCCTGCATGCGCTCGCTCAATGCCACGAAATGGATCAACTTCCGCGCCCGGGCCATGCTTGTCTCGTTTGCCTCCTATGCGCTCAATCTCGATTGGCGGCGATTTGCTCCCCATCTCGCGCGCACATTCCTCGACTATGAACCAGGTATCCATTACAGCCAGCTCCAGATGCAGGCGGGAACCACCTATGGCTCCCCTCCCAGGATCTACAATCCGATAAAGCAGTCTCTGGAGAAGGATCCCGATGGGGAATTTATCCGCCATTGGGTTCCGGAGCTTGGCGGCATTTCAAGCAACTCAATTCATCTTCCCCAAGACGTCAACCGACCGGGCTATCCAGCCGCAATCGTCTCACCAGGATCGCTCTGGCGCGTCATGCGATCAAACGGCCCAAAGACTCAGAATTCTAAGACAAAGAAACCTGAGCTTCAGCCGGAGCTGTTCCTTCCCGATTGATGATTCTTGCAGGCGGGATACTCTTTTAACGAGATGAGCTCGGCTTCCCACTGGATCAATGCATGGCGCGGATCCCTAGCTGCCGATGCCTTAGCGATGCCTGTCCATTGGTACTACGACACGGCGGCACTCCATCGGGACTATGGGACTGTGGATCGCTTCATGGAGCCTAAGAATCCGCATTCCGGGAGCATCCTCTGGCGTTCGCAATATCAAGCACTCAATGAGAAGGGAGACATCCTGCGGGAGCAGGCGCAGTATTGGGGGCAGCGTGGGATTCACTATCATCAGTTTCTCAAAGCAGGTGAGAACACGCTCAATTTCCGCCTCTCCCGGGAGCTCTTCGATTTTGTAAAGGAGCGAGGGGGCTATGATCCCGACGCTTGGCTGGAGCGCTACATTGCCCGGATGCTGGAGCCTGGCTGGCATCACGACACCTACGTGGAAGAGTATCACCGGGCGTTCTTCACGCGCTATGCCCAGGGAAAGAAGCCACGGAAGTGCGGCATTAGCGATGAGCATATCGGGGGGCTCGCGACCGTCCCTGCGCTCTGTGCTGCCTTGGAGGGAATGGGGCTGCCTGAGTTGCGATCCATCGTGAAGGAGCATGTCGGTCTGACCCATGCCCATGCCAATGTCCTTCGAGCCGCAGATACGCTAGTGCGCGTGCTCTGGGGAGTTTCGCTCGGTGAATCCGTGCATGATGTCCTCCGCCGCGAGGCTGGGGATTGGATCTCTGGGAAAAAAGCCGACTCATGGCTTCACCAAGCTGACGAGCATGTCGTCGGATCCCGCTTCAGTCCGGCCTGCTACATCGCCGACGCGATGCCGGCTTCCCTCTATCTTGTCTGGAAGTATCAGTCCGATTTCACAGCAGGTATTGTCGCCAACGCCATGGTTGGCGGAGACAACTGCCATCGTGGAGCCGTCGTTGGTAGTATCCTCGGGGCAGCCAATGGAGTGCCGGAACGATTTCTCCTAGGAAATTCTCCTGGAAATTCTCTTGAGAAGCATGCTTCCCGAACGCCCTCGCAATGACGAGACCCCTGCCGACGCGAGAGGAGGGCCTAAGACGTCTGGGTGGGTTTGTACCCTTTGCGGGAAGAGACTATGCCGAGCGCCGTAACTACGTACCCGGCACGGTTTCTTCGCTCTCTCCCTATGTCCGCCATCGACTCCTTACCGAGGAGGAGATCGCTAGCGCGGTCCTGCAGCGGCACTCCTACGAGGCGGCGGAAAAGTTCCTGCAGGAGGTCTGTTGGCGCACCTATTGGAAGGGATGGCTGGAGATGAGACCAGGAATTTGGCTCCACTACCTCGAGGATCTTGAAACCCTGCGTGAACGCATGGATGCTAAAACGGATTTTCTTGGCCGAGTCCAAGCTGCCGAGTCTGGAGAAACAGGCATCGAATGTCTGGACGACTGGGTCAAGGAGCTGTGTGAGACGGGATACCTCCACAACCATGTCCGAATGTGGTTTGCGAGCATCTGGATTCATACGCTACGTCTGCCGTGGCAACTTGGTGCTGACTTCTTCCTGCGGCATCTTCTCGATGGAGATGCAGCCTCCAATACCCTCTCGTGGCGCTGGGTGTGCGGCCTGCAGACACCAGGGAAGGTCTATGTGGCGAGCGCAGAGAATATTGAGCGATACACGGAGGGGCGTTACGCACCCTTTGGACTCCTGGCAACAGAGACTCCGCCGATTCCTACGGATCATTCCATTCCGAAACCGTTGCTGCTTCCTGCGCGAGAGACTCATGTGCCCGGACAGAAAACGGTTCTGCTTGTCACCGAGGAGGATCTCTCTCCGGAGAGTTGGTGTGTCCCGACGGCCGATGTGTCGGGAGTGATTCTGATTGATACAGCTGACGCCACGGCCGGGATCTCACGGAATGTGACGACCTTCAAACGAGAGGCTCTTGAGTCAACCAAGGAACGACTGGAGGCATCGGGCTACTCCTCGGTAACGCTCCTAAGTGCGTCGATGGGGACGATGGAGACGATGGGGACGCATTGGGAAAACGTGATCAGGCTCCTGCAGGCCCATTATGTTGATGGAACTTCTACCGTCAGCATGATGGGGGCCCCGGTAGGGCCGACCCAGCAGTTCATGGATCCCTTACTCTCGCTCCTGAAGCAGGAGGGAGTGGCTGTGCGGAGATTACGAAGAGACTGGGATGATGCCCTCTGGCCTCATGCCACGCATGGATTCTTCAGATTCAAGGAGCAGATTCCCATCGTCCTTCGGCGGTTTGCCTAGGAGTAGACGTCCTAGGCCGATTCAACTCGGATCGTTTGAATTGGGTTCATCAGCATCGACGTCATCTTCATCCGATTCGTTCATAGTTCGGCCTGGGGACTTGAGACGCCTCTCAAGAAGTTTACGGTGCTTTGTGACCCGTCCTGCAACTCGCTTGCGCCACATGGCAAAACTGGAAGGCTTGAGTTCGCGACGCATGATGTCGATCACCTCATGCTCTGCAAGACCGGTACGTGTTTTGATTTCTTCAAATGTGGTCCGATCTTCCCATGCGAGTCGGATCACCAGAGAAATCTGATCACTTTGAATTTTCCCCTTCATGTCGTGTGTTCAGCGGATCCCAACGAATTTACGGAAGGTGAGGTTGATCCTGGGTATCGTGATCTTCTTCGTCTTGGGCATGGTGTGCACCCAGTGATGCTGGGTGGCTCCTTTCATCACCAGCAGACTGCCATCCTCTAGGAGCACGGAGACGACCTCCCCGGACTTGCGGTGCTTCAGCTTGAAGATCCTTTCCGCCCCAAAGCTCACGGAGGCAATGAGAGGATTCTCTCCCAGGGTCTTTTCGTCATCGCTGTGCCATCCCATTCCCTCGGAGCCGTCATGGTAAAGATTCAGCAGGCAAGAGTTGAACTGGTGGCCGCACTCGCTCTCGACGCGCTCCTTGATCGTGAGAAGAGAAGGGGTCCATGGTGCCGCGACCTTGCTTGTGCCGGAATAGGAGTAGGTGAACTCACCATCCCCCATCCAAGCTACTTTCCGTGAGAGGATCCTTTTCTGTCCAAAGAGGATCACCTCGTCCTGCTGCCAAGGGATCCCTGCTAGGAGATCTTCAAAAAGACGGGATGACTCCCCTTCTCCAAAGAGCGAGGGGACATATTCGACGATTCCATCATAGGGAAGATAATGAAGAAGCTGCCCGTTATTCACAGGCACAGAGGCCCCTGCTGGTGTCACGACCAGTTGGGAGGGTGATTCCAGAAACGGGGCTTCCCCACATGGCAGTGCAGCGACGTCCCGATGACGTTTCCAAACCACCGGGTGACATAGAAAAGGAGGCGCGGAATCTGATTCATGAGTGTTGGTCGAGTTTGGAGAGTCGCTCCTGCAGAGGCGGGATGGGATGAAACACCGCCGTCTTGACGGCAGAGAGTGAAATGTCCGTGGCATTGAGCCGCTCGATCTTGGAGAGGAGTTCACTGACTTCCGCAGGTGAGGCGAGCGAGGCGAGAAAGGCATCGCCCCGGTTCATCCAGAACCTGTTGAGTGTTGGCCAGACAAAGAGCGCCAGAAAGCACCAGGAACTCATGACAGCAGCGCCGATGAGGCCTGCCTGTACGGCATTCGCGCTTGGGATGAGAGTGGCCAGCAAAATCCCAAGCAATGTCCAGGACGCCACAATCAGGAGCGTGAAGAGCCAAGCACCGGATTTTCTATAGCATTCCTCACGGGAGGCCATCAGCGCCGCTTCGCGAGGAGTCAGCCATTGGGCGACCGTTGCCGATAGGGAAAGAAGTCCGCGTGGGGTGATGCAGCCATTTACCGTTTCTTCGTCACCTAGATCAAACCACCGGACTGGTCTGGGCGTCACCCCCAAGGATTGCAGTTCCGCATTCATGCTCTTTTCAAACACCTCTTTAGAAGATCCTGCTGGCGCAGAATCACCGGCAGGAACGAGCAGGAACAAAAGGATGACCACGGCGCTCGCGGCAATGATCAGAATCGTCGTTCCGGAGCGAGAGGCTAGATGGAGTGCCGAAAAATAGATCATTCCGATCCAGAGTCCAATCAGCGTGACGAAGCGACCTCGGATCCAATCCGCTAACCACTGGTTTGCCGATTGCCCCGTGCGGCCCACGGCCTGCTCCACGGCATGTCCCGAGAGCATGTCGAAAGGGAGGTTGGCCAGTGTGACCAGGATCGCCACAGCAAGAAGGACCACCGCAATCCCCAGTAGACTGAGTCCGGAAAATCCCATCGCCCACCACGATGCACTCAGAGCGAGTCCCCAGATCAGCGCAAGATTGGCTCCGATGGAGGTGATGCCTGACCAGAGGCGGATGCGTTGGTAATCGGTGGAATCCACACCGTAGTTTGTAAAAAAGAGAAGGCCGGGTCAATGACCCGGTCGCCATCGGTTCGCTGCTTTTGAAAGACCCTCTCAACCCTGGAGAGTCAGTCGTTCCTTACTATGATGGCTCATGCGTTGAAGGTTGTTGGATGTTTCGAATCTTGGCTCTTCGCTATTTTGAATGGGTTCTTCAGGGAGTAGGGGAGGCAGGGAAGAGGGACAATAATGAATCTGGAACTCAGGAACTCAGGAACGGATGAAAACCGGAAAAACTCTAACAGGTATAAGGACGGAGTCATCTTTGTCTTTTGGGTTCTCCACTCCAGTTCACCTTTTTTTCCTGAGTTCCTGAGTTCCAGATTCAACCTTCATTCTTCAGTACTGCTGATTGTTTTGAGTCTCTACCCACTTCAAACAGCGAGGAGTCCGAATCTTTATCAGCCCGAGTATTCCAACTCTCCTTCACATGAACAACCTCAGGAAACTTCACACCTAACCCTCTGGTAGAAACGTTACCATTACACTGTCTTAAACATTAGTGACTCCAAAAGTTCTCCTTTGTAAGATATGCCTGTCTAAATAGGACTTCTTCAGATAAGAAATCCCCTACCTGCCAACCTTTATGAAGATCACATTATTCCCTACGCGACTCCTTTTCGCCATTCTTGGACTGCTCATCACCGCGCTCTCATCGCATGCGGCCGATAAACAGAAAAAGCCCAACATTCTCATCATCTGGGGTGATGACATCGGTCAGTTCAATCTCAGTGCAATTAACCGCGGCATGATGGGCTACCGCACACCGAATATCGACCGTATCGCCAGCGAGGGTGCTTATTTTACAGATTGGTACGGCCAGCAGTCCTGCACGGCAGGACGCGCAGCGTTTATCACAGGCCAGTCACCGATCCGCACTGGCCTTACTAAAGTGGGTCTTCCAGGTGCACCTGAAGGGATGAAAAAAGAGGATCCCACCATCGCGACCCTTCTTAGAGCACAGGGCTATGTCACGGGCCAGTTCGGTAAGAATCACCTCGGGGATCGGGACGAAATGCTGCCGACCAGTAATGGATTTGATGAGTTTTTTGGGAATCTCTATCACTTGAATGCCGAGGAGGAGCCTGAAAACCCCGACTACCCGAAGAGTCCCGAGTTCAAAAAGAAGTTCGCCCCACGTGGTGTGATTCATAGTTATGCAGACGGCCGCATCAAGGACACAGGCCCACTGAACAAAAAACGCATGGAGACGATTGACGACGAGGTTAACGAAAAGACCTTCGCCTTCATGGAGCGTGCGGCAAAGGAGGGTAAGCCTTTCTTTCTTTGGTGGAACTCCACACGCATGCACATCTTCACCCACTTGAAGAAGGAGTCCGACGGCAAGACGGGACTCGGCATTTATGCGGATGGTATGGTTGAGCACGATGCTCATGTCGGTCAGTTGCTTGCGAAACTCAAGGAACTTGGTCTTGAGGAGAACACCATCGTGATGTATTCCAGCGACAATGGCGCCGAGGCCTTCACCTGGCCGGATGGCGGTACCACTATGTTCCGTGGTGAGAAAAACACCCAGTGGGAGGGAGGATATCGCGTGCCGACCTTCATCCGCTGGCCTGGCGTCATCAAGCCTGGCACCGTGATCAACGATATCGGCTCCCATGAAGACATGTTACCCACCCTGCTTGCCGCTGCGGGAGACCCAACCGTAAAAGAAGATTTACTGAAGGGATTGAAGGTCGAGGAGACCACTTACAAAGTACACTTGGATGGCAATAACCTCCTGCCCTCACTGAAAGGAGAGGCTCCCTGGCCTCGCAAGGAATTCATCTATTGGACCGATGACGGTAGCGTTGCCGCCCTTCGGTATGAAAACTGGAAGATTACTTTCCTTAAACAAAATGCCCACGGCATGAATGTTTGGCTTCATCCGTTTGAGGCACTGAGGGCTCCGATGGTCACCAACCTTCGCATGGACCCCTTCGAACTCGCTCCGGACATTGGCATGGGTTACCAACGCTGGTACCTAGAGCACATGTTTGTCATCGCACCTGCCGCAAATTATGTGGGGGGATGGTTGCAGAGCTTCCGTGAGTTCCCTCCACGTCAAAAGCCCGGCAGCTTCAATCTTGATCGCGTGATGGAGTCGGTGACCTCGGCGAATGAGTAAGGGAGAAGAGTCACGGTGATCCGCCGAGGCCCCCCAGCGGGGCTGGGTTGTGACTGATATGAAAAAGGACTGGCGGTCTATCTTTTCAGAGTAATACGTTCCCTTTCTCCCATTGCTAAAGTCATGAAATCCATCTCGTTTTTACTATTACTAGGTTTTCCTATCCTATCTCCTCAAGTTGCCCTTCAAGCAAATTACGAGGTTCTAGAGCCAGTTCCTGCAGCAAACTTCATCCCTGCTGCCCTAGTGACGAACACACTCTTCTCCATCTCACCAATGGCGCAGACTGATGATCTCCATCTTACCTACACCCTTCAGAGTCCTGCTGGCACAGAATCAATCATCGGCACGCAGAGCCTCATCACACGGGTCAACGAGATGAAAGCACTCGTAGCGCTCGATGAAATTGACAATTCGCAGGAGTTTGGAAAGTCCCTACTCAAGGCGGGTGCCGAAAAAGTCGGGAGCGTGAGGGATGTCGTGAAAGATCCACTTGGCACGGTTCAACGCCTTCCCCTCGGAGCCTCCCGACTCTTGGGACGCGTCTCCACCTCTGTCAAAAATGCCGCCGAGGGCAATGCCGACCCACGAGCCGGAGCACAGGCAGTTCTGGGAATCAGGAGAATGAAGAACGAGTTGGCCGCTCGTTTCGGAGTCAGTCCCTACACACGGAATGCCTCGCTTCAGAATAAGCTGGATGCCACTGCTCGGGCGATGGCGGGCGGCGCTCTCGTGGTGAACCTCTCAGGTCTCATGTTCACCGGAGGAGTCGGCACTGCCATTTCCGTAGTTGGCGTGAATCAGACACTTCAGCGCACGCTCATTGAGTCGACACCCGAGGAAATGACAGTGAAGAATCGTGCTGCACTTATGGCACTCAAGGCCGCTCCCGATGCAGTGGAGGGCTTTCTCTCCAATCCCGCCCTCTCACCTTGGCAGAAGACGATTCTCACCGCCGAACTGAAGGAAATTGGTCTGAACCCAGACCCATTTCTTCAGCTTGCATCAAAGCCCGCAACCCAAGAAGAGGTTCTTGATCAGATGCAAATCGTGCAAATTTTACTCAAGCACCACAAAGAAATCGCCCCCATTATTTCCTTGGGTGAGGTTGATGGCGTGCTGACAACACTAGATGCAAACGGCGCCTTAGTCACACCAGTTGGCGCAGATCTCATTCTCTGGAGTGCAGCAACTGAGTCCCGCACCGATGCCCTCCTGAAAATAGCAAAGGAAGATCCGAGGGTAAAACATGTGACCCTTGCCACAGATGGTCTCATCTCGGCACGTGCTCTGGAGGAATTCAACAAGCGGGGAATCCTCGCAACCCCTCAAGCTCTCAGGCCCCTACGCTAACTAGCTTCAGAATGATTCGCTCCTTGCGGTTCTTAATGCTGGGGGTGCTTTTATTGCTGGGATGTCATCCCTCTGCACCATCCGGCGGTATGGCTTTGATCCCCGGTGGTGACTTCTTGATGGGCTCAGACGCTCCGTATGCTCTACCCAACGAGAGACCGGCTCATCAGGTGAAGGTAAAGCCCTTCTTCATGGACATCCATGCGGTCACCAATGCCGAATTTGCAAAATTCGCGAAGGCCACCGGCTATGTCACCGTTGGCGAGCGGCCCGTCGATTGGGAGGAATTAAAAAAACAAGTGCCGCCAGAAACGCCGAAGCCACCCGCCGAGACCCTTGCTCCCGGGTCATTGGTTTTTCATCCAACCACGGGGCCTGTGGATTTACGTGATATGTCTGCGTGGTGGCAATGGGTCAATGGCGCCTCGTGGTCTCATCCAGAGGGACCCGGCAGCAACCTCATCGGCAGGGAGAACCACCCAGTGGTGCACATTGCCTGGGAGGATGCAAAAGCCTATGCGGCTTGGGCTGGGAAACGCCTCCCCACCGAGGCTGAATGGGAATTCGCAGCCAGGGGCGGAGTCAACGGTGAGCGCTACGCATGGGGTAACCAAGAGAGTCCTGACGGTCGTTTCATGCTGAATCGGTGGACCGGACAATTTCCCTACCATAATGATGCCTCGGATGGTTTTGCCGGCACCTCGCCAGTCGGCACTTTCCCATCAAATGGCTTCGGGCTTTATGACATGGGAGGCAATGTGTGGAACTGGTGTAGCGATATCTATCGCGCCGATGCCTTTGCTGAAGAGGCCAAGGCCGGCCATGTTTGTTGTGATCCCACCGGGCCCAAAACCTCACAGGGTGAGAAAGCCATTCTAGGTGACCCTTCCCCTCCCATGGTTCCAGGGGCAGAACGACGAGTGACCAAAGGAGGGTCTTTTCTCTGCCATCCCGACTACTGCGAAAGCTATCGCCCCTCCGCAAGACGTGGCACTCCACCTGACACGGGGAGTAGCCATGTTGGCTTTCGCTGCGCCAAGGATGCGAGTCCCCAGATCAGCGCAAGATTGGCTCCGATGGAGGTGATGCCTGACCAGAGGCGGATGCGTTGAGTGTTGATTGGATCCACCGGGATAGTTTGTAAAAAAGAGAAGGCCGGGTCATTGACCCGGCCTTCTTCGTGAATTTACGCCCTGGGAGAGCTGAAGACTATTTTCCCTCGGCGTACCGCGCAAGACGGTTGGAGAGAATCAGGAAGGTCGGGGCCCAGAGGCCGACGAAGATCCCGAAGAGTTCGCCGTGGGTACGAACCTCAAAGCTCACATCCTTGCCGCCGGCATAATACCAGATGGCGATGGAAGCGAGGACTGAGGCGAGTCCTAGGACGAAACAGAGGTGACTGAGTTGTTTCATAGACTCTTTCAATGATCCTCCCCCGTTGAAATGACAAGGTAATTCGCAGTCACAATTTGGGCATCACAAACGGCGTGTATTGTTAACCCATAAAATTCCTTTTCTAGGTCCGTGCTTCAAATAACCTACTCAGATTAGTTAAATCCCTTAACTAAAAAACCCGCACACCAAATGACACTCCCGATTGCCGAGCAGATTGCCGCCCGCACCTTTCCTGCTTTCAGCCTAGAACGTCTGCTTAAAACGACTTTCGCCCCGAAAGAGGGCCAACGACTCTGCATCTTGATCGATCTGGAAAATCCAGCCGACATCAAGGATTTCGCCTTCCTGAACAACGCCTCGCTCACCATTCAGAAGCATGCCGTGGAGTCGTTCCACAAACCGCTCAATGGTGAGATCTTGGCCAAGATGGGACTCAAGGGTGGAGAGATCTTCGCCTACAAGCTCACCGGCGGAAGTAATCTTGATCTACCGGATGAGGCTTTCGACCCCTCAGGCAAGCAGGTCAGTCTCTCCAAGGATGTCTATCCCAACTATGACATCATCCTTTGCATCTCAACCTACTCAGCAACTGCCCCTCTGACCGCCTTTGCCAAGCAGTACGGCTTCCGAGGAGCGACCCTGCACGGAGTAAACGAGATCATCCTCGCAAGCGGACTCGCTGTTGATTACGACGAGGTCAGTGTCGATGCCGAGAAGCTTCGTCTCGGAGTGACCAAGGCCGACTGGGTAGAGATCGAGTTCGGCTGCGAAAATAAGGACTACACTCTCCGCCTCATTCTCAATGGCCAAGAGGCCCAGAAGAGCCATGGCCTCTGCCGCGGTGACGAGCCTGATGTTGCGAATCTTCCCGCCGGAGAGGTCTACTTCGTTCCCGAGGGTGCGGAGGGATCTTTCCCCCACAAGTACGAGGATGGAACACTCGGACTGATGACCGTAACAGGAGGCCGTATCGTGAAGGCCGAGCTCATCAAGGGAAATGCCTCCACCATCGCCGCTCACAATGCCAAGCTGATCTCCGATCCAGTCACTGGCGAACTCGGTGAACTCGGTCTCGGCACCCAGCTTCTTCCTGTCAGCGGACGCGACATTCAGGACGAGAAGGTGCGCGGAACCATCCATGTCGCAACTGGCCGCAGTGATCATCTTGGAGGTCATCTGCTTCCTTCGATGTTTGCCGAGAAGAGCCATGCGACCCATGACGACATCCTCTTTGCCCCGCACAAGACTCCTGAGATCCTGGTCAAACAGGTCCGGATGAAGCGCGGTGAGCAGAATGAGGTGCTGATCGAGAACTACGAACCCTCGGCCTACACCCACTCGCTTGTAGCCTGATCGTTGTCGGCGTGGCCAGCAACGAGGGTGGATAGACTAAAGGCTGTTTTACTGTCAGGAAGGCTAGGCGGCTTTCACGCCAAGAGCGCGGAGAGTCTTCCCTAACTCCTAGCTTCTAACTTCCAGCTTCCAGTCCACGCTTCATCGCTTTGATGAAAGTGGCGTCATCAGATGAGCTGACTTTGCTTCTTGGCCCTTAAGAGAACCCAAGCAAGAAATACTCCTCCAAGGATCAAAAGCCAGAATTCCCCGGGCTCGGGAACGGAATTCAGGATAGCGGAGCGGTAAGAGGCCACATCGATGCTGTAGGTGAGTGAATTATTAAGGATGGCCGTATTGACTGGCTGGCCCGGAACGCGCCATACCGAATTTATGACACCTGCCAGTTCGTAGGTGCCATCATCAAGCAATTTGAAAACCCCGCCGCCCGAGTCCCCTACAGCGGCTTGGGTGGAAAAGAAGGTGTCGTCATTGACCGGGTATCGGAAGGTAGTCTCGATCATTGAGGTGTTATTTACCGTTGTGACCTGATCGGCGTAATTGTATCCCCAGCGCTTGGATCGTGAGGAGAGTTCCTGAAGGCCAACAGCGTTAGCACTGCCAGAATTTGTTTCCGTCCATTTCCAGTTCGTGGTGTTCACGCTCCAGTAGGTCGGATCGGTAGCCCTGTCCCTACCATACCCTATCATGGAGAGGGGGTCGGAGAGTGCGGAGGAAATTGGATTTCCTGGCACGGGTGAGGCACTCGCGAGGCTGAGATTTGCCAGCAGGGAAAGACCAGTCCCTTGGCCCACGGTGATCTGATAGGCATAGAGATCGAGGCCCGCGATGTTGGTGCCGGTTCCTGACACCGACTGATACACGGCGCCGTTGATGGAGAAGTTACGGTTTCCTCCATCGTTATAGACATGGCCTGCGGTGAGCACCCAGTTCGCGTCGCCATAAGCTCCAAGATAGACGCCCGAACCGCCGTTCACCATCCCGACATAACCCCAACCTCGGTCACCCCACGAACCGGCAGGAGCAGATGCGTTGCCCGTCCCGTTACCCAAACCGATCACGACGGCGAACGATGAGGTTGACGAGGTAACCGTGAGAACGACAAGCAGGAAAATCCAGAGGCTTTTAATCATACTCTCTGCACAAAATCACAGCCTTGGCGGGGTGTCAACGGACCCCTACCACTGCATCGCCTTAATGCGGGTGGCTGCCTCCAAGGCTTTCTCGCGGCTATTGAAAGCGGAGATGCGGAAGTAACCCTCGCCGGCTCGGCCGAAGCCGCTACCGGGTGTGACAACGATGTTCGCCTCATTCAGCATCCGGTCAAAGATCTGCCAGCTGGTTTGTCCAACCGGACCATGAACCCAAATATAAGGGGCGTTAACACCTCCATATACCTTAAGACCGCACGACTGCACAGCCTCGCGCAGGATCTTAGCATTGCCCATGTAATGCTCCACCAGAGCGGCAACCTCGGCTCGACCCTGCTCACCGTAGAGAGCGGCAGCCCCGCGCTGGGTGATATAGCTAACTCCATTGAACTTTGTCGTGAAGCGGCGGTGCCAGAGAGGATGGATCGGGCGGCGCTCGCCATCTGAGCAAAGTGCCATCAGTCCCTTCGGCACCACGGTGAAGGCGCAGCGGGTACCGGTGAATCCGCCGTTCTTGGAGAAGCTACGGAACTCGATCGCGCACTCGCGGGCTCCGGGGATCTCGTAGATCGAGCGAGGAACGGAGGGATCACTCACGAAGGCATCGTAGGCGGCATCGTAGAGTAGGATGGATCCATGCTTGCGAGCATAGGCGACCCAGGCCTCCAGCTGTTCAATACTGGCCACGGCTCCGGTTGGATTATTGGGGAAGCAGAGGTAGATGATATCGACTTTTTCGGAGGGAATCTGGGGAACGAAACCGTTCTCAGCCGTGCACTCAAGGTAGGTGATCCCTTCGTAGGAGCCATCTTCCCTACCCTCGCCCGTGTGTCCTGCCATCACATTGGTGTCGACATAGACCGGGTAGACAGGGTCCATCACGGCGATTTTATTATCGTGACCGAGGATATCGAGAATCGCACCACCGTCGCACTTGGAACCGTCTGAGACAAAGATCTCATCATCCGCCACGTCGAGCCCGCGATCGCGATAGTCGTGCTGCGCAATTGCAGTCCGTAGAAACTCGTAGCCCTGTTCGGGGCCGTAGCCATGGAATCCCTCACGGGTTCCCATCTCGTCGATTGCGGCATGCATCGCTTCACGAACGGCCAGGGGGAGTGGTTCAGTGACATCGCCAATGCCACAGCGAATCATCCGGGAGGCGGCGTCGGGATTGGCCTCGGTGAAGGCCTTCACGCGCCGTGCGATTTCGGGGAAGAGGTAGCCTGCTTTGAGCTTGAGATAATTGGAATTGAGCGTCGCCATAAGGGTTCCAAGTGAACAAAAAACTTCGCGTTGTTGCCAGCGCAGGGTTGGTTTTTTTATCGAAGCCGGGGAGGAAGAAGCTCAACTCCTTATCTCCTTGCCGAGTGGCCCGTGGAGATTTCTAATTATCACCCTTCCAGTAATGCGCGATTAGCTCAGTGGTAGAGCGCTTGCTTCACACGCAAGAAGTCGCAGGTTCGAACCCTGCATCGCGCACCATTTCAAAATCAGCCCAAATTACTCTTTCAGGCTTATAGATAAAGGCCCCGCGGGCGATCGGCTCGTTTGCCTAATGAGCGCCAGAAAGCGCCTCGCTGGCCAAAACTTTGTTACCTTTTGTTACCTTTCCAGAGGGCTCTAGTGGCCAACCTTGCCTCATCACCGGCGGACGGAGATCTTAAATTTGCTCTTCGGCAACGGCCCCGGCCTCGCCCCTTCATTTTTTACCGGAGGAGGGTTTTTTACCGCCCAGTAAAAATTCCCATTCCCATTGAAAACCACTTTATGCCTGAGGCGCGCAGGACGGTTTCAACACAATGTGGATTTTTTGCCCTTATTCAGCAAGACCATGCTGGAAAACTTGCATTTTTGTAGTTTTCGCACTACATATATAAGACTTATGTAGCGCGAAGACAACAAATGCCAACACCTCATCCATCATCATCTGCCGTACAACGCGCCCTGAGTAAGCTAGGCGCGGATCTGCGCGATGCTCGCCGCCGTCGCCATCTTCCCATGGCGATTGTGGCGGAGCGGGCTTTCACCTCCCGCTCTACCCTGCAAAAGATCGAAGAAGGAGATCCCGGCGTCGGCATCGGTATCTACTGCGCTGTTCTTCAGGCACTCGGCCTGCTGGACGGACTGAGCGAAGTAGCCGACATCAGCAAGGACAGTGTTGGCTTGGCCCAGTCCACGGCCCAGTTGCCCAAGCATATCCACCTCAAGCGATCCCCCAAATCGTCCGCTCATGTCTGATTTTGAAGTCCATATCGCCCTGAACGGAAGGACGAGACAAGTCGGCCTGGCAAGAAGCAACAGGGTTCGCGGCAAGGAGACCATCCTCTTTGAATACGACGACGCATGGCTAAAGGATCCTGAGCATTTTTCTTTGGAGCCTGCTCTCGCGATGACAAGAGGCGCGTTTGCTCCCCCCAGTGGATTGACCGTTTTCGGCTCCCTTGGCGACTCGGCACCCGATACCTGGGGACGGCGTCTTATGCAAAGAGCTGAGCGCAGGGCGGCAGAGCGGGAAGGTCGCGCTATTCGTACACTGGCTGAGAGCGATTATCTGCTTGGTGTCTCAGATGAGACGCGCCTGGGTGCACTGCGGTTCCGTCGTGTCGGCGAAGAATCCTTTCAAGCGCCCGATCGAGCCGGTGTTCCGGCATTGATCAAGCTCGGACAGCTCCTTCAGATTACCGAACGCATTCTGCGGGATGAAGAAACTGACGAGGATCTACAGCTAATTTTTGCGCCAGGTTCATCGATAGGCGGCGCTCGCCCGAAGGCATCGGTTATTGATCAGTACGGATATCTCTCCATCGCCAAGTTTCCGAAGGAGACTGATGACTACAGCGTGGAGACTTGGGAGGAAATTGCTCTGCGACTAGCCGAACAAGCTGGTATAGCCACGCCGAAGCATCAACTGATCGAGGCGGCAGGCAAGGCGGTGCTCTTATCCCGGCGTTTTGACCGCCAGGATCGGACTCGCATTCCTTTTCTCTCAGCGATGGCCATGATGTCTGCCAAGGACGGCGAGCATGGAAGTTACCCGGAAATCGTAGATTCTCTTGTTCAATATGGTGCCCAAGCCAAGACTGACGCTCGGGCCCTCTATCGCCGGGTTGTTTTCAATGTTCTGATTTCCAATGTTGACGATCACCTGCGCAATCATGGGTTTCTTTGGCTGGGCAAGAATGGATGGTCGCTTTCGCCTGCCTATGACCTGAACCCTGTGCCCGCCGATATCAAAGCACGTGTTCTCACGACTAATATAAGCCTGGACGAAGGCACCTGTTCCCTGGATCTGCTCGAAGCTGCTGCTGAGTATTTCAGCCTCTCGCTAACTCAAGCACGAATGATCATCAAAGAGGTGGCTCTGGTGACTTCCAGATGGCGCGACATCGCCAAGGAGGTTGGGGCACGCTCTGCCGAAATCCAACGCATGGCCAGCGCCTTTGAGCATGATGAACTCAAGCGGGCGATGGTGTTGTAGCGGGTGTCCGACTGCCTACCCCCAGAAGCAGTTGTTCTCGTCACTGTTGATGAGGTGTAGCCACTCCTCTAGTGATGAGGTCTCAGAACAAGGTTCGTAGGGATGCCATTTGCCATCGCCTCTCCAGTAATGCGCGATTAACTCAGTGGTAGAGCGCTTGCTTCTCACGCAAGAAGTCGCATGTTCGAATCCTGCATCGCGCACCATCTTCTACCGAATAAATCGGCAGAATGCGGTTATCCCCTGATTCATGACGAAAAAGCCCATCCTGGCGCAGGGATTTTAGATGCGGGGTTAGGCGCGTGAGCGACGCTGTAGTTTTCCTACAGCGAGAGAGTAGCAACAACACTCTGCGCTAGAAGCGCATGCCGCCTATTCGACCGTCACGCTTTTGGCCAGATTCCTTGGCTTATCCACATCACAACCCAGCTCCACCGCGATGTGGTAAGCAAAGAACTGGAGGACGATCGAAGTCAGGATCGGGGTCAAGATCTCAGGAGCATCTGGGATCAAGATGACGTCGTCGCAGAGGAGCGAGAGTTGATCTCCCTTACCCTCGGTTCCGATGGCGATCACGGGACCGCCACGCGCCTTGACCTCCTCAATGTTGCTCAGGTTCTTCTGAAAAACGGCATCATGTGGGGCTATTACCACGGACGGGGTCTCGGGATTCACCAAGGCGATGACTCCGTGCTTCAGCTCCGCGCTGGGATAACCCATGGCGGCAATGTAGCTGATTTCCTTGAGCTTCAGAGCGCCCTCCATGGCCACAGGATAGTTAAACTGGCGACCCATGAAGAGCATGACCTTCGACTGGGCATAGCGTTTAGCGATCTTGGCGATCTCAGGCTCGAGCTTAAGGACTTTCTCGATCTGGCCGGGAAGGGCCTCGAGTTCGGTGATGATGCGGGTGCCGGCGGAGCTGGAGAGATTACGAATACGACCAAGCAGCAGGGCGATAAGAGTAAGAATCGTGACCTGTGAGGTGAAGGATTTGGTAGCAGCCACGCCAATCTCAGGACCGGCATGCATGTAGACGCCCCCATCGCTTTCGCGGGCGATGGTACTCGCCACATTATTGCAAATGCCAAGAGTTCTGTGTCCCTTCCGCTTGCTCTCACGGAGCGCCGCAAGGGTGTCAGCCGTTTCACCACTCTGACTGAGAACAAAGACAAGGGTGTCCTTGGTCATCGGGAGGTTCCGATAGCGGAATTCGCTGGCGTACTCACACTCGGTCGGTATCTGGGTCAAGCACTCGATCAGGTACTCGCCGACCATGGCAGCATGGAAGGCGGTGCCACAGCCGCTGAGCACGATCCGCTCGACCGTGCGCAACTCGGCGTTGCTCATGTTCAGGCCACCCAGTTTGGCGGTGGCCTCTTCATGCGAAAGACGCCCGCGCATAGCGTCGGTGACGCTGCGGACCTGCTCGTGGATCTCCTTGAGCATGTAGTGGGGGTAGTCCCCCTTGCCTACATCCTCTTCCGTCATCTCGACCTTGGTGACATTGTAGTCGGCTCCATTCCCCTGAACCGTGGAGAGGGTGAATCCATCTCCATTAAGGACGGCGATCTCGTAGTCGTTCAGATAGACAACATCGCGGGTGTGACCGACGATGGCACTGACATCGCTGGCCAGGAAATTCTCCCCCTTCCCGATCCCAAGAACCAGAGGACTCCCCCTGCGCGCCCCGATAAGGACTCCGGGAAGATCTGCATGCACGATGGCGATCCCATAAGTACCGGCAACCTGACCTAGGGCTTCGCGAAGAGCGGAAACAAGGGCTCCCTGGGTACGTTCGGCGGAGCGGTCAAAGGCACGACCGACAAGATGAGCCAGAACCTCTGTGTCGGTCTGGGACTGAAACTGGTGCCCTTCCTGCTCAAGTTGTGTGCGCAGAGCGGCATAGTTTTCGATGACGCCGTTGTGAACCAGAACTAGCTTGCCGGAACGATCGAAGTGCGGGTGGGCATTCTCACGGGTGACCTTACCGTGGGTGGCCCAACGGGTGTGGCTGATGCCTGTAGAGCCACCGATCGGGTTCAGGGCAATGGCCTTGCGGAGATCATCGATGCGTCCCACCTCCTTGCGGACGGAGACAATCCCCTCCTCAAGGGTAGCCACACCGGCAGAGTCGTAGCCCCGGTACTCCAAGCGACGAAGGCCCTCCAGAAGGATGGGGACAGCCTCAGCACGACCAACATAGCCTACGATTCCGCACATAAGATTTTTGATTTGATGCCCGTTACCTTCGTTTAGAGGGATTTCGGTTGATTTAAGAGGATGACAAACAGAGAGAGTCTTCGCAAGATGCTTCCGTCTTCCCCAATCCAACTATCCTCAAAAATATGCAAACCAAGCATGTCGTTGCCCCAGCGACCCGCACTCTGGCCATCATCATGGGTGGAGGAGCAGGAAAGCGTCTCTTTCCTCTCACCAAGGATCGTGCCAAACCGGCTGTCCCGATCGGCGGAAAATACCGTCTTGTCGATGTGCCGATCAGCAACTGCCTGAACTCAGGCATCCGGGGGATCTATGTCTTAACCCAGTTCAACAGCACGTCCCTCCATCGCCACATCAACGCGAGCTACAAGTTCGACAATTTCTCTCCAAGCTTTGTCGAGATCCTCGCAGCACAGCAGACCCCCGAGGGATCGACCTGGTACCAAGGAACGGCCGACGCAGTCCGTCAGAATCTCCGCACTTTCATAGAAGGGAATTATGACTACTTCATCATCCTTTCCGGAGATCAGCTCTACCGCATGGATTACCGTGACATCCTTCAGCAGCACATCGCGGGCGGAGCGGATCTCACGATCGCCTGCATTCCAGTGAATCGCGAGGCGGCTATGGGATTTGGCATCATGGAGACCGATTCAGCCCAGCGGATTACCCGCTTTGTGGAGAAGCCAACGGATCCGGCGATCCTTGAAGAGCTCAGGATGAAGCCTCAGGTCTTCTGGGAACTCCATGAGCCCGAGAATCAGGACCTTTATCTGGCCAACATGGGGATCTATGTCTTCAACCGTCAGGTGCTGGCTGAGTGCCTCGACAACACAATGGATGATTTCGGGAAGAACATCATCCCGGGAACAATCGGCTCACGAAATGTCCAGGCCTATGTCTTCCGCGGCTATTGGGAGGATATCGGAACGATCCGATCCTTCTTCGACGCCAACCTCAACCTCTGTGATCCCTCTCCTGCATATAATTTTTACGCACCCGGCGCGCCAATCTACACGCAGTCACGATTCCTGCCAGCCAGCGTGATCGAGGAAACAGTCATCAACCGTGCCATGATCTCGGATGGATGCCAGATCCGCTCAGCGCTTCTGGAGCGTTGTATTCTCGGAATCCGCAGCCTGATCAGCCCTGGATCACGGCTGAAGAACACCATCGTGATGGGCGCCGATTTCTACGAATCCGACAAGGGAGGTACGCCGGAGGGTGAGATTCCAATCGGCATCGGCAGAGATTGCATTATCGAGGATGCGATCATCGATAAGAACGCACGGATCGGCGACGGGGTGGTGATTACGACACACGACAAAGACGCGAACTCCGACGGCGTGGGATATTACATCCGAGACGGCATTGTCGTAATCCCGAAGAATGCAGTCATTCCTGCCGGAACACGCATCTGAGGATTTCTTGTTCCATTTTTTCCATGAAGAGTACCCGTAGAGCCCTTAAAATCCTTCCACTGCTTGGTATTCTTCTGCTGCTGGCAGGATGCCTCTACGACAACCCTCCCACAGGCCCTTCCCGAAGCATCGACACCTGGCTTGTCGGCCAGTGGCAGACCAAGGCAAAAGCAGGGCATTCGTATTCCGCAGTCGTAGCTCCGACAACTGCCTCGGATCATTACCGTGTGACCTTCTCAAGGCCCGGTAGCAACACTCAGGAATTCGACGGGTGGATCAGCCGGGTGGATGGTTTCTCGATTCTGGTTCTCAAGTCACTCGACGGCAGTGGCACAAGAGGGACTGGAAAATATCTCCTTTGCCATTACGAGCTACTAGCTCCCGGCACTCCACCTCCAGGCGGCATCGGCGCGGAACGTATCCGTCTGAGCGAACTCCAGCTCGACGAGTCGACCCGCACGCTGGATTCCTTCAAACTTCGAGCCGCCATCCGCACTGCCCTGAAAGAAGGAACTCTCCTCGCCCCCTTTGATACGGTGGCTGAGCGCAAGGGAAAGCTGGAATCAATCCCCGGCAGCCTCATCTGGACCAAGACCGGAAGCGTGACCCTGGAAGGGGAGACGTTCTGAAGTAGTGCGAATGTGGGAAGGTAGGAAAGTGGGAAAGTGGGAAAGCTTAATTTGATGCTTCCGGTCGACTCATTCAATTCCACCTTCTAACCTTCCTACTTTTTCACCTTTTACTTCTACCATCATGTCCAAACCAGCCACCACAGAAACCCGCATGGAGAAGATCGTCAGTCTCTGCAAGAGGCGCGGCTTCATCTACCAATCCTCCGAGATCTACGGAGGCATCGGAGGATTCTGGGACTACGGCCCACTGGGAGCGGAACTGAAGCGCAATCTCCGCGATACCTGGTGGCGTGCGATGACCCGGGAGCGCGAGGATGTCGTCGGTCTTGATGCCACGATCATCATGCACCCGGCGATCTGGAGGGCCAGCGGCCATGTCGACACCTTCGCTGACATGATGCGCGAGTGCACCATCTCCAACAAGCGGGTCCGCGCCGACCATGTGGAGCCCCAGTCCGGTTCAGTGATCCGCTTCACCGGGGCCAAGGCGCCCACTCCGGGAAATTGGCATCTCGACAGAACCATCGCTGTCTTGATGAAGCAGGGCGAGCACATCGAGAGCTTCCGCAAGCGGGTCCGCCTGCTTATTGCCCAGAACGCAGGCGCCGCTGCAGGCAAGCCGGAAGAGATCGAACTCCTCGGCGAGGAAAAGATCGATACGATCGACGGCTCGGTGGATTTTCATCCCGAGACCGGTGGAATGCTCAACGAGGCACGGCCCTTTAACCTCATGCTCCGCACCTATCTCGGACCGACCGCCACCGAGAACGATGTCGCCTATCTGAGGCCCGAAACAGCTCAGGCGATCTTTGCCCAGTTCAAGAATGTCTGTGACTCCTCACGCGTAAAGGTCCCCTTCGGCATCGGCCAGATCGGGAAGGCCTTCCGCAACGAAGTGACGCCGAAAAACTTTACTTTCCGTTCCCGCGAGTTCGAGCAGATGGAACTCGAGTTCTTCATCAAACCCGATGAGGCAGTCCGTCTCATCCATGGCTCCGTAACGGCATGGCATGAAGGAGCCGACCTGAGCGAACCAAAGCCCGATTGGGGCTGGGAAATGTGGCATCGCTACTGGGTCGCGCAGCGTACGGCCTACTATGCCTCGATCGGCCTTGGCCTAGATGTCCTCGAATACCACTGGCAGACCAAAGCCGACCTTGCCCACTACGCCCGCGCTTGTGTCGATATCCTCTACAAATTCCCCTTCGGCACAGACGAACTCGAAGGAATCGCGGCGCGTGGATCCTTCGATCTTACCCAGCATCAGACCCACTCCGGCAAACAGCTCGAGTATTTTGACGAAGAGTTGAAGGCCGCTTGCGACGCAATGACCCAGGAGCAGAAGACAGCCTTTATCGAGGAGACCCATGCGGCCCGTACAAATCCGGAAACATCCCGCGAGGAGATCACGGCCAACTGTGAGAAGCTCTTCAAGGGTCTCTACATACCCCATGTGATCGAGCCCTCTGCGGGGCTAGACCGTCTGGCCCTGGCCATTCTCGCGAATGCCTTCGACGAGGAGGAGGTCACCGATGATAAGGGCAAGACCGAGACCCGCACGGTGCTTCATTTCCATCCTAGGATCGCCCCGATCAAGGTCGGCGTCTTCCCTCTACTCAAGAACAAGCCTGAACTCGTCTCCAAGGCGCGGGAGATCGTCGCCCTACTCCGCCCCCACATGAGCGTCTTCTACGACGAGACCGCCGCCATCGGTCGCCGCTACCGCCGACAGGATGAGGTGGGCACTCCGTTCGGAGTCACTATCGATTTCGAGACGCTCGGCGAGGAGAAACCCGAGTTCAAGGACACCGTGACGCTGCGCGAGCGGGATTCGATGGAACAGCGCCGCATCCCGATCGCGGAACTCCTGCCCTTCCTGCTCAGCAAGATTTTGTGAGCTTGAGCCCTACGGGCTGCCGAAACCTGATAGCTGAAACTTGCCGTAACGGATGCGAAGCACCGGCCGGGCCAGCAAACTTGAAGTAACAGCCTGCTGACCCATCGGTTTTTTTCGTCTCAGGTCTCAGGTCTCAGGTCTCCACCTTCAACCTCCGATCCGATCTCTCCGTCGGCGAATTGGGTCAGCATCCTCTCTCCTGGCTTGATCTGGGCTGCTGAGACAATGACCTTTCCGTCTTTCGCCCGCGTGATGCTGAAACCCCGCTGCAGGGTTGCCTGGGGGCTCAGCGCTGCGAGGGCCGAACCAACCCGACTCATCCTGCCTTTCTCCCGCTCAAACCGGTGACGAAGGATCACACCTAGCTGATCTCCCAGCGAGGAGAGCCTCTGCTCGGCATTTGCCAGACGATAACCCGGATGGGCCGATGCAATCTGCACCGACATTCTGGCTAGCCTGGCATCCAACTGTTCCAACCGGCGATCCAAGAGCCCGGAAAGGGACTCCTCGAGACGATCCACCGTCTGCCGAGCCTCCTCCGTCCGACGGTAGGGTTCCCGGAATAATGCCGAAGAAGCCAGTCGGTGCTCAGCTGCACGTTGAAGCCCGATAAGCGCCTCGGCCTCTCGCGCAATCCTAGCCACCAGAGCACGGCAGCGCTCCAAAAGTTCGGAGCCCTCTGCGGCAAGCAGTTCCGCTGCGGCACTCGGAGTGGGAGCCCGAAGATCGGCGACGAAATCCGCAATTGAAAAATCGATCTCATGACCCACGGCACTCACGACAGGAATTCGGGATTCGGCGATGGCACGCGCGACGACCTCTTCATTGAATTCCCAGAGATCCTCCAAACTCCCGCCACCGCGTGTGACGACAATGACATCCACAGGACCGATAGAGGGATTTTCCTCGGAGAGTTCTGAAATGGCGGCGGCAATTTCGGCGGCCGCTCCCTTGCCCTGGACCCGCACGGGGTAGATGACCACCCGGAGCCCCGGATGGCGACGGTGAAGCACCTTCAAGAAATCCTGGATCGCAGCTCCCGTGGGAGAAGTGACCACGGCGATCCGGCGTGGAAAACGAGGGATCGGACGCTTCCTCTCGAGATCGAAAAGCCCCTCGGCTGCAAGTCGTCGCTTGAGCTCCTCAAACCGCGCCTGAAGCATTCCCTCTCCCTTGGCCTGCACCAGACGCACCATCAGCTGGTACTGCCCGCGTGCCTGGTAAACGCTCACCGGTCCGTAAATCTGTACTTGGAGGCCGCCGCGCAACTCGACCTTCTGACCCGAGGCAGAGCGGGCAAAGAGGACACAGGAGAGCTGTGATTCCTCATCCTTGAGCGTGAAGTAGCAATGACCGGAGCCTTGGCGACGGAGGTTGGAAATCTCCCCCTCGACCCAGACCATGCCGATACCCTCTTCAAGAAGCCCGGTGATCCGTCGGGTTAACTGGGCTACGGTGAACACTTCTGGCTCCTTGGAATCTTTGGAGTCGGAAGTCGAGAGATGGGAGATAGGCGATTGGGTCTGAGGAGGAGCACTTCCCATCGGGAGCTCCTTCTTTCTAGGAATACTTGTTTTCGGCGCTTTTTCCTTCTGGCGCGGGAGCACTGGGGCCATGTCAAAGCCGAGCTGCAACTCGCCCTCCGCTTCCTTGCCTGGACGACGGGACATGGTCAGGAGAGCTGGGCACGCAGTCCCGCAAGCAACTTCTCCAGGCGCTTCGGAATCTCAACCTCCTCCAGCAGCATCTGGCGCATTCGAGGATCGGCCACCAGGGTCGAGGCCACCAGATCTGTGATAACACCAATACTGGTGATCTGGTTCAAGTAGGCTTCGAACTGGGATGGCAGTTCGATTCCCTGCTCTTTGAAACGCGCACACAGGGCGTGAAGCTGGATGACCTTCGACTCGAGATCATCGTGTTCCCCTTCGTGACTGCGAACCTCCTCAACCCGTGCAATGCGATAGGGACTGGACTGATCCCAACCCGTGAACCGCACGCGGCAGACCCCCTGGAGGATCAGGTTGGATGTTCCATCATCGTTCCGGATACAGGCCCGGACTAATCCCGCTCCGGCGATCATCTCGACTTCGCTCTCATCCTGATTGCAAGGCATCGCCATCGCGACCATGCGGCCCGCAGCAAGTGCCTCCTCCAGCATCTCACGGTAACGCGGCTCAAAAATATAGAGGGGCAGTAGCGCGTTGGGGAAGAGCGTTACCCCCGGGAGTACCATGACCGGAAGGGATGGCGGGAGTGGTTCGATTTGTTCCCCATTCATGGCATGAGGCTACGCATTCCTGCGGCTCTCCATAAACCAGAAAAAAAGACTTTAGTGTCCGCTCAGGTCTTGCAGTGAATTAGGGCGAAATTGTTCCTTTTTAAACCTTCACCCAGGCCTTTCCAGCAGCTAGTTAAAAGCCTGTGATTGTCTCATGTTCTCCCATGTTTTCTAGATCGGGCAGCGTGTTCTTAATGATCTGCCTGTTTCTTGGTGCCATCTCCCTACTCAGGGCGGGAACATTCGATCCCCTGACCGTGACCCTTCAGCCCAAGCCTACCATAGGATCGATTCCCGTTTGGGAAACTGGAACCACCAACGTTCCTTCCATTCATTCCGAGTCTGATTCCGTTGACATTCCCGTCCCATCCCTCTCCTCGCAAGAGGAGATCGGCTGCTTCGCACTTACCGTGGTGTTCCAAGACAACGGGGATGGAGGACCCGTCGTGGAGTGGAGATCGAACCAGGGGGATCTCACCCTCCTAAGCACAGGCTTGGGGGAGAACGGTGTAGCGCTTGGATTGAATGCTCGCACCCTCCTGCTTCCCCAGTCACTGACCTTGGACGGCGGCACTGTCAGGGTCTCCTTTACCGGAAGGTTTTCTCGCCTGATCTCGATTTCCCTGCGACCGGCAAGGGAACTGGGCGTGGCGGCGCTTGGCGACGACTTCAAGCCCGCTCTTATCGAGGACGATCATCAGGTCCTTGCCGAGGAGGAAGTCTCCGGAGCCGATCATCCTTCACAGTCAGGAGACAAGACCGATGGTTATGTCATCCATGCGGATCTGGCAGCCTCGCCCCTGCGTCTCGATCTCCCGGGATCTGGAAACACGACGGAATTTGTGGTTCCTCTCTCAGACAAGCCGGTGGGAAGCCTGCTCCAGGCCGAGATGGGAGGACTGGATCCAGAGTCTTGGATTGAGGTCAGCATTAACGGCGAGTTGCGTGGCATTCTGGCCCCAGCCCCCTTTTCTCTCAAGTCACCCGCAGTCATCATCTCCCCAGAAGGCCACCTTCAAGTTGCGGGTTGGCGGAACGCCTCGATTTTCATTCCCTCGCGACTCTGGACTTCGGGTGACAACTCGATTGTCCTCTACCTGCACCGGGCTTCGGGCGATTCCGGCGCCCATGTCTACCTGAGAAATGTGAGAGCCGATCTTCTTTTCCCCAGCACCAATGCCAGTACCGCCGCCAGTACCGACTCGTCATCAACGGCATCGGGATCTTCTGAACCCCTCTCCACTGGGTCCATTTACGGAAATCCTTCGCCCTCGCTGTTTCATGCATCCTCACCGGCTCCCCTACCCACAGGCGGCCTTCCTTAAACTCATCGACCGATCTTGACGCCAGACGCTTCCTAGAAGAGATCTAGGAAAACACTGCATTTCACCTTTCTTTAACCATCCGAGCGACCATGACATCTACGAACAATCCCTCTCGCCTTAACCGTCTTGCCTCACTCCGCGGAGATTCAGGTTACACTCTCTTCGAGATCATGCTTGTCCTCGGCATCATTGCCGTGCTGGTCGGTTCAGCCATCTACGTGCTCTCGGGCAATATTGATGTGGCCAAGGAACAGCGCGTGCAGAGCGATATCCAAGCGATCTCGATGCAGCTCCGCACCTACGAGATGCTCAATTACCGCAAGCCAACCACCGAACAAGGCCTCAAAGCTCTGGTCCAGATGCCCTCTTCGGATCCGAAGCCCCAGCATTGGAAGAAGCTGATGGAGAGCGTCCCTCTTGACCCATGGGGTAATCAGTATGTCTACATCAATCCGGGAAAGTTCAAGACCGACGGCTTCGATCTCTACTCATTCGGGCCGAAGGGAGTCGAGGGTGACGGCAATATCGGAAAATAATCGGCGGGTGCGGAGAAGGGGCGTCCGCGCTTTTACGCTTCTGGAGATCATCATTGCCCTCTCACTGGTGGCGATTCTCGTCTCGGCCTCACTTCCCTATCTCTTCGACTCCTTTGCGGCTGCAGCGGGAGACCGCGCGGCGGACGCTATCACAAAAAGAGCGCAGGAGATCCGCTCCAAGGCCATGGAATCCGGAGAAAGTCAGAAAATCATCCTGACCTCCAACGGCATCAAAGACTTGCCCCTTCCGGACGGATGGACTCTCCAAGTCAAGGGGCTCAACGACTCGAAATTCCATGCACCGGCACGCAACCAAACCTGGGAATTCAATGCCGCCGGCATCTGCGAACCGATATCGATCCGCCTGATAAAAAAAGATAGGGAAATCCTCCTCTCTTTTGATGCGCTGACAGCACAACCGGCCCATGACGATGAGTGACCGGGATCTTAAGAAAAGAACCGGAGGCTTCACCCAGGGGTTCACCTTGTTTGAAGTGCTTATTGCCTTGGCCGTCTTCATGCTTGCAGTGACCGGTCTGGCCATAGCCTTAAATACGGCGCTCCAGGCGGCCCTAGAGGTTAGGCAGCGCTCGTTTTGCCGGGCAGAACTAGAATCACGACTCGCCTTCTGCCAGGCAGTCCCTCCTCCCATCGGAAGCACCAGGGTCCTGGAGGCCTCGAAAAACCACGGGGTGAAGGTCGAGGAGTCGCTTATCCCTTGGCCGCTAAAAAACGGGCAAGGCCTCGAGGTAACAGGCCTGAAGAAGCTGACGATCAAGACATCATCTGGCAACCAGAAGGATCAGGCGGAGATTCTGCTCAACCTCCCATGATCACCCGGACCTCCAGACGATCTGTCGATAGCACCTTGAAAGCCTTCACGCTACTGGAGGTGATCCTTTCGATGGCAATCATGGCCCTGCTCGCAGCCTCGGTCTATGCGATCACGAGTTCATCGATCACGGCAGCACGGACGGCGATGGATCAACAACTTGTCCTGCGCCGCCTGGATGCCTTCCTCCGAATCACCCGCAACGCCTTCCTTAATCTTCCAGGACAGGGAACAGTCGCCCTCGAAATAGGCAAGGGTAAGGGAGGTGCCGCTGAGCCCCGCTTAATCTTGGGAAAGGTTCAGGGACTTTTTGGGATGCCAAGCCTTGGTGGAGCATCCCTAATGCTAGCCGCAAAAGCGCGGTCGGATGGTACGAGGACAATCTGCATGGTAAGGATTCCCGCTCGACTGAGCGACCGCGAACTAGAAGTGGCAATGAATGCCCCTGGCGTTCCTCTTCTGCCTAAAGTCAGAAAACCGCGTTGGTCCTTCATGGCGGGAGTCAATGGGGATGGGACACCTGCCTGGAAAGAAGAGTGGCCAGCAGGAGGTGGAAGTCCCCGCCCCCTACTGGTGCGTCTGCAGCTAGAAATCGACGAGATTCCGGATCCCGTGGAAGCGATTTTTTATGTACCGCCGTTACCAGCACCCCAAGCTGTCACGACAACGCAAACAAATGCAGTGCAGCCATGAAGAGCCTCCCTCTGCAACGAACCTCCGCAATGGCCTTGCCAATGGTGCTCTGGAGCATCGCCTTGCTCACGGGTATCATCCTGCTTTTAGCCGGAATCATCGAGGGATGGATCACTGAGGAGACGCATTCCGGAAAACTCTTTCAGGCCCGCGAGCAGGCCTTGTCCGGTGTAGCTGTCGCCATGAACCCCGGGGTGTTTCCTGGAGATCCCCTTTTAAATCAGTTCTCCAAGGACAAGAGCGAAGGCTATCAGGTCGTGATCAAGGATGAGTCGGGACTCATTAATCCGAACTACTACCTCGTGCAGACACCCGATCAGCGCTCCGTACTCGGCCAACTCTTCACCTCGTGGAAAATCGACAAGAATACCTCTGACACTGCGACCGACGGTCTCTACGACTGGCAAAGCCAAAGCCCCTTCCGATCGCTTCATGGGGCGAAAAAAGAAGAGTATGCAGCCGCCGGAATGTCGGGTCTCCCTCCGGGAGCTCCCTTTGCCTCTCCCGAGGAGATGGAGCTAGTGATTGGGTTTGATCCGGTCGTGCAGGCAAAGCCGGACTGGATCAGCTACTTCACCACCTACTACAACGGTCCTGTGAATATTCTCCGGGCACCGAAAAACATCCTGATAGAACTGCTCGGCCTGCTTCCCTCCCAAGCGAATGCCTGGATAGCCCTGAGAGCAGGCAAGGATGGGATCGAAAACACCGCAGATGATCTTCAACCGACCGACCTCACCAACGCCATCAGCTTGATGGGGGTCAATGGAGCGCAGGGAGCCGTCATTGCAAGAATCTGTACGAGTAGTGGTTCCGTGCGCCGGATCGAGAGCACAGGCTTCTGCAACGGGGTGAAGCAACGAATCACGGTGATTGCACCCGTGGCCTCAACACAAAGTCCCCAAGGCGCAAGCTCTGTGCTAGGGTGGACGGAGTAATAATTCTGCCATGGATCCATCCTCCGCAATCCTGATGCCGGAGACTGCTTTGACCGACAAGGCCAAGGGTAGGAAACCTACTGCCTCCGGCGGGAAAGAACGCTCAGGAGGCACTGTGATCGAACGTCCGGGAGCCGAACCCGGCATCTGGGAACGCTGGTATTTTTCAGCGCAGGGAAGCCCGGAAATTCTCAACGATGAAGAGGCCCTGCCAAAAAAATCCTTGAGGGTGACGGCACTTCCCTCCGCATCTCTTTTTTCCTGGCCACTCTGGATCGCGGCGGAGGGGGAAAGCCGTGATCTCGTCAAGATGGAGCTGGCCGGCAGGCATCTCCTCAAACGAGGAATGGAGGAGGGATTGACCGCCATTCCGATTCTACAACTCGGGGAGCGCCGACTGGTCCTGGCCGTGGCTACAGAGGAACCATTTCCCGAGGAGATAATGCCCGATCATTGGAAAAATGCCGACCGCTTCGAGATTTCTGCACGTCTCCGGGGTCCTCAGGAAAAGCCCGATATGATTCTGTGGCAGGAACAGGGCGTCGTTCAGGCCGCTTATTACCGTGATGGACAAACAGTCTGGTTCTGCGCCATCCGTCCCGGACACTGCGGATCAACATTGCGACGCGCCTCGGTGCGACTTCTTTCAGAGGGTATCCTGAGTCATCTTCCGAATACGATTCTCCTTCAGGGGATGTCGTTGGAAGCACGACTCTTGTTGACCAAGGAACTCGACGCCAACTTTCCCCAAGCCAGCATCTCCGCGCCTCAGGAAGTCGCTCCTCCCTCACTTCCACCAACACCGATCGCCCTTACTCCAACAGGGGCACGACAGGAGAGGCTTCTCAAACAACGCAGTGAACGACTCCTCTCCATCGGTTCCGTGGCGGCCATCCTTTACCTGTTGCTCTTGGCTTGGGGCTCGGGAGATCTCCTCATCAGGCAGGCGGCTTTGAAGCGTATCCGCAGGGAAGTTGCAGACATCGCGGCTCCAGCCCTCCAAGCAAAACAGGAATCGGAGCGCTGGAATGCCTTGCGTCCTGCAATCGACCCGACCACGTATCCCCTGGATCTCCTGGCTGCAGCGGCGTCCCCAACCGAAGGAGGTAAGGTGCGCCTCATCAGCTTTAACCTCGAGCAGGGTCACCTCCTAATCTCGGGTGAGGCAACCGATGTCACCCAAGCTTACGCCTTTATCGAGCAACTCAAAAAAAACCCGCTACTCCAGGAGTATGACTGGACGTCAGGCCAGCCCCAACTTGCGGGGAAAAACAGTGTAAAATTCGATCTGGAAGGGACACGCCTCAGTCCACGCCAAGACGTCCCATGAGAACTCTGGCTCCCAACGAAAAAACCCTTCTACTGCTGTTGTGCGGTGCACTCTTTGTTGCCGTCAACATGGCGGGAATCCGCTCGTTTTTGAAAGCAAGAGACGGGCTACGGAAGGCCATTGTAACAGGGACGTCGGAATTGAGCCTGGACAAGAATTGGCTCGAGATCGGACGTTCGCTGGCTCCTGCCGATGACTGGATCAACTCCCACCCGATGCCGCGCTTTCTACCTGATGAAGCAAGCTCACAGCTTCTGAAATCGGAGCGGGAAGAAGCTGAAAAAGCAGGTCTCAAGATAACCGAGGAAAATCTCCTTCCCTCTCAGGAAACCCCTTATGGACCGACTGTCGCAGTTTCAGTGAAACTGACGGGCCCCTTTGAGGGAGTGGTTCGGATGCTCTTTGCCCTGCAATCCCCCACAGCATGGCGCACCGTTGAGAAATTGGCATTGAAGAGCGACTCCCAGCCCCCCAATGTCGTCGCCGACCTTGAGTTGCATCAATATTTTCAGCTCTCCTCAAGCCCCGAATCTCCACCGAAACAGACCCATCCATGATCCTCAGAAGGAATATCGGAGTTTGCACAAAGTCCCTCGGAATAAAGGGACTTCTGTTGTTTTCTAGCCTTTCCCTACCACTCATGGCCGCCTCTGAAACCGTGGGAAGTGCCTCGGATCTCTCAAGGAATCCTTGGGAGAAGCCGCGGGATCTCTCCTCCTTCCAACAGTTACTCAAACACTCCCCCTTTTCACTTCCCACATCGGAAGAAAGTTCGCCCTTGGCAGATCGCTACGCCATGACAGGCATCGTTAATATCAATGGAGAGAAGCAGATCTTTGTCTTCGACCGAACCGACCAGAGCCGTGAACTCATCGGTAGAAAGCCAAACGCAAAAAACATGTCCCTTGTCTCGCTGATCCAGAACGGCAATACGGCACCTCAGAAGGCAAGTATCTTGGTGGGGAGCGAAACGGGTACTATCGGCTTTCTGGAATCAACTCAGCAGAAAGGAGACCCCCCAGCCCAAGCAGCTCCGGGATCCGTGGCGGCAGGTATTCCAGGGGTCCAAGGGACTCAACCCGGAGTGAACCTGCCTCCGTTGCCACCCCTCCCCCAACTCCCAGGGAACCAGCCTGCACGGGGCCGTCGCATCATCCGCCGGCCCGTCATTACGACACCACAGCCCCAAAACGCCACTCCATGATCTCCTCGCTCCGCAGCATCAAGCCAACCCTTCTACTGCCTCTCCTTCTCTGGGGCCTAGGCCTCATGGGCGCCACGAGCAGAATCATTGCTCAACAACCAATGGAGAATCTCCCGGCTACGCCTTCAGCAGCAACAGGCGACCTGGCGACACCATCTGCGGAAGAGGGTGTTTCAATCCAATTTCCACATACCTCGGTGGCCGAAGTGCTGATGACCTACGAGAAGCTCACCGGCAAACGCTTGGTTCGGGATTCCAATCTCGCGGGCCCGGAACTCTCGATCATGGTTGCGGATCTCATCCCCCGTAAAGAGGCGATCTCACTCATCGAAAGCTCACTTCTGCTCAACGGCTACACCATCGTTCCCGTCGATGATAAAACCGTGAAAATCCTGGGCCCCAGCCGCCCCCCCCGAAGCGAGGGACTTCCCCTCTATTTGGAAGAATCCCAGTTACCTCAAGATGGTGACAAGATCGTCAGCTTCTACAAGCAACTGAACTTCCTCTCCCCTGCCGAGGCGACCGCCATCGTCGATGGCGTCGTCCAAAGAAACGCTTATGGCGCGATTGTTCAGATTCCCAACGCAAGCGCGATTGTCATTACCGATAAGACACCCATTATCCGCAAGGCAATTGCCATTCTGTCAGTCGTGGATCATGAACCTAGCCAGATCATCACGGAGTTCGTCCCCCTTCAGCGAGCCAGTGCCGAGAAGATCGTCGAGACACTCAACCAGATGTTCGGCGGCAGTCCTGGTGGAGGAGGGGCCGCAGCTCCTCCACAGGGAGGCCAGGGGGCTGTTGCCTCAGCGAGCGGGGATGCCCACCTTCTGAGCGGCAAGGCCCAGTTCATTGCGGATAAAAGGACGAACAGGGTGCTGATGATCGTGAAGGCCGAGAATTACAAATACCTGAGGGAACTCATCTCCAAATTGGATCAAGCCGTTGAGTCAGCCGAGCCTCTTGTCCGCCCCCTGAACTATCTCTCCGTGAACGATCTCTTCCCCGTACTGGTCGATATGCTCAAAGGAAAGGACGACTCTGATTCCAAGGGCAGTAGTGCGACCGGAAGCAACTCACAAGCCAACTCCAAGCAAAATCAAACTCAGAACTCCTCCACAGGAGCAGGTGGAGGTGGAGCAGGCGGAACGACAGGTGCAAGCGGAGGAGTTTCCAATTCGCCTGATAAACTGGGTGAAGCGGTCGCCCAAAATCCACCCCAGTCCGCTACGATTGGCTCCACGAGTGTCATTGCCGACGCATCAGGCAACAGCATCATTGTCTACGGTCCGCCCGAAAGCAAAGCGAAGGCCGCACAGATCATCGATCTTCTCGACCGCAGGCCAAAGCAGGTTTATCTGGCAGCCGTCATTGGACAGCTCCGACTTACGGAGGGTCAGGAGTACGGGGCTTCATGGTTCGCCAAGATCAATAATGGCACTAGCAACCCTCTGATTGCAGGAGCCGTAGGCAGCTTCACCAATCTTGCCGTAAACTCGATCACCAACGCCATCAGTTCCTTCCCAGCCAGCCTCACCGGACTCACGGTCTATGGAACTATTGCCGAAGGTATCGCCACCTATGCCCGTGCTCTGGAAAACACCGGCAAATTCAGAACCATCTCGCGGCCGGTCGTTTACACAGTGAACAACAAGAAAGCCACGATCTTCTCCGGACAGAACGTGCCGATTCCTGGGCAGACAACCTATAATAGCAATCTATCTGGAGGTGCAGTTAGTCCCATCGCATCGCAGACCTCAACGATTCAGTATCAGCCTGTGGTGCTCAAGTTGGAGGTCATCCCCTTGATCAACTCTGACAAGGAAGTGAACCTGACGATTGCCCAGCATAATGACAAGCTGGGCACTTACAGTAATATCGGTGGTAACTCCGTCCCTACCATCGAGACCCAGGAACTGACCACGACGGTCCGCGTTCCCAATGGCTCCACGATTATTTTGGGAGGCCTCATCACCGACGACAAGACCACCGACCTCTCCGGCCTTCCCGGACTTTTCAAAATCCCGGTCATCGGCCCCCTTCTTGGTGGCAGTAGTAGGAAGAGCCGCTCTCGCAGCGAGCTCGTGATCATGATTCAGCCGATCGTTATCGATTCCAATGAGGCCATGGAGAAGGCCAGCGTCGAGGAAGGCGCGGATAGCGAACTCGGAAAACGCGCTAAAAATATCAAACAAAAGCTGGATCCAACCCCCAGCCCAACGCCAAAGAAAAAAGGATTCCATCTCTTTAGCCTGCCGAAGATCGACAATTACTAGGGAGACAGCATCACTTTCTGGTGGACGATAAGGGAGAGAGATTGCATCCTTTCCAACTCTTCATCTTCGGATGGAGAAGGAAACGGGTAGGTACCGAAGTGGCCAAACGGGGCGGACTGTAAATCCGCTGGCTCTGCCTTCAGTGGTTCGAATCCACTCCTGCCCAGTCTCCTGCCGAAAGGATGAATGTGAAAAGTAGCGCCAGTCTCTCCTATACCCACATCTTCAACAGGCTAATCCGTCTGGCTTTTATCCCAGCTTCTCAAGCTCCTGCGGAGAAATCAGTCGACTGCCCCTTCTCCTTCCACGCGTTCATTTCAGCCTCCATCGAGGCAAGTTTTTTGGCGAATATGGTGTGGGCGTAACCACCGATCAGCAGACGAGAGGGAGGCTTCTCGGCATCCAGCAGATCTAGGATGGCCGAGGCTGCCTTCGCTGGATCTCCGGGTTGTTTGCCATCCATCTTGGAGAGAAAGCCTCCGAATTTGCCGACCGTTCCTTCATAGTCAGGAATTCGCGCGCTATGGTCGAGTGAGCGTCCTATGAAATCGGTGCGGAAGGGGCCTGGTATCACCTGAGTAAACTTGATACCCAGCGGCACAGCCTCCTGGGATGCGGCATCACAAGCGGCGTCGAGCGCAGCCTTGGCCCCACCGTAAACGGCGAATCCGGGATGATTCGCGTAGGCCGCGATGGCCGACATCGTGATCACATGACCACTATGTTGCGCACGCATGACAGGGAGCACGGCTCGGATCAAGCGAAACGGTCCCGTGAAATTCGTCTCGAGGTTGCGGGCAAGCTGCTCATCGGTTGATTCCTCGAGGGCAGCCAGCAGGCCGTAGCCAGCGTTATTGATCAGAACGTCGAGTTTGCCGAACTGCTCCAAGGTCTCCTTCACGGCCCGCTCGGCATCGGCTGGTTTGATAAGATCGAATTCGATCGCAAAGGCCTTGCCAGAATACTGAGCGACCAGATCTGCGACGCTCTCCGGGTTACGAACAGCCAGAGCGACCTGATGGCCTCGATTGAGGGCTTCTGTGGCCAGGGCACGCCCAAATCCCGTCGAGGCTCCAGTGATAAGAATGGTCTTCATTCTTCAAAAGATTGGCCCTGACTCCCAGTAAGTTCCAGATTAAAGAAAAACAGAACTCTTCCTCAAGGAACCTAAGTTCCTGAGTTCCATATTTTCATTTACCCGACTAAGATGCAGCCCATGTGGAAGACCGCTCATGAGCATATCCTGAAACTGAATGTTTACGAGCCCGGCAAGCCGGTTGAGGAACTGGCCCGCGATCTTGGTCTACGTGAAGAGGAGATCATCAAACTTGCTTCCAACGAGAACCCGCTTGGCCCCTCACCCAAAGCACTGGAGGCGATGCGCCGCACACTGGAGCGCTCCCATTTCTACCCAGACGGTGGCGGCTACGAACTGCGCGGAGCTGTTGCCCATCGCTTAGGCCTCGGCATGACCCGTGAGAATATCGTTCTCGGCAACGGCTCCAACGAGATCATCGAGTTCATCGGTCATGCGTTCTTCCGCCCTGGCGACGAGGTGGTGGTGGCCCGTCATTCCTTCGCGGTCTACAAGCTGATGGCCCAACTCTTCGGAGCCGAGACGGTCGAGGTTCCCGATCCAGGATACACGGCCGATCTCGACGCCATGTTAGCGGCCATCACGCCGAAGACCCGCACCGTCTTCATCGCCAACCCGAACAATCCCACCGGCACCATGGTCGGCCAGGAGGCGATCGACCGCTTCATGGCGAAGGTTCCCGATCATGTTCTGGTCGTCTTCGACGAGGCCTACCACGAGTTCCTCGACGAGAAGGTTGCTCCCGATGTCCTGCCGTATGTCCGTGAGGGCCGGAATGTCGTCGTGATGCGAACCTTTTCCAAGATCATGGGGCTAGCCAATCTCCGGATCGGCTACGGCATCACCACTCCCGAGTTGGCCGCCGTCCTGCAGCGCACCCGCCAGCCCTTCAATGCCAACGGTATCGCTCAGGCGGGTGCTCTTGCCGGCCTTCTCGACGAGGAGCACATGAGGAAGACCCGCGAACTCACGCATGAGGGCCGCGAGTATCTGGAAACAGCGTTTGCTGCCATAGGCCTCGAATATGTTCCCAGCGTTGCCAACTTCGTCCTCGTTAAGGTCGGCGATGGCAATGCGGTCTTTCAGACCATGCTCCGTAAGGGGATCATTCTCCGAGCCATGGGAAGCTACGGCCTTCCCGAGTGGATCCGCATCTCCGTCGGCACCATGGACCAGAACCGCCGTTGCATTGAGGAGCTCAGAGAGGTTCTCAAAAAGTAACCGTGCAAGAGACCATTGCCGCGCTGGCCACACCTCCCGGCGAGGGGGCCCTTGCAGTCATCCGGATGAGCGGACCCAGGGCACTGGTAGTGGCCGACACGGTCTTCCGCGCTGCTAAGTCTCCTACCGCGATGGAAGAGAGGCAGGTGGCCTTCGGCAGGATCATTGATTCCCATGGCGAGGTCATCGACGAGGTACTGCTCACGGTCTTCCGCAACCCTCGCAGCTACACCGGCGAGGATCTTGTCGAGATCAGCGGACACGGAGGATCGCTTGTCGCCTCGCGCGTTTTGGCCGCAGTGCTTGAAGCTGGTGCCCGCATGGCCAGGCCCGGTGAGTTCACAGAGCGAGCCTTCCTCAACGGTAAGCTCGATCTGACTCAGGCGGAGGCGGTGATGGACCTTATCAGCGCGGGAACGCCGAGGGCAGCGCGAGCTGCGACGTCACAGCTGGAGGGCCGACTCGGCCAGGAGATCCATGCACTACGAGGGGAACTCCTGGAATGCGTGGCCCATCTGGAAGCCTTCATCGACTTTCCCGAAGAGGGAATCGATCCGGAGAGTGGTGTGGCGTTGCGGCGCCGGATGCAAAGAATCGCCGAGCGTCTTGCCATCCTGCTTGCCACAGCCGACGAGGGACGCCTACTCAGGGAAGGCATCACCTTGGCTCTCTGTGGCGCACCAAATGCCGGCAAATCGAGCCTGCTCAACCGTCTGCTTGGAGCTGAGCGGGCTATCGTGAACGAGGCACCGGGCACCACGCGCGACACGATCGAGGAGAAGGCAAGCCTCGGCGGCTATCCCTTCCGCGTCATTGACACGGCCGGCCTCCGGGAAACAGCCGATGCGGTGGAGCAAGAGGGAGTGAGGCGCGCAAGGCATGCGGCAGAACAGGCCGATCTTCGCCTTCATCTCGTCGACGCCTCCCTTCTCTCGGATGCGGCAACAATCCCCGCGCCACTTTTCGATGATGAAATCCTGGTCTACAACAAGAGGGATCTGCTAGCAGATCGCGCCACATTGCCAGGAGGAATTGTCATCTCCTGCCGTACCGGTGAGGGAATCGATAGCCTGATTCAAACGATCATCTCGAAAGTCTCGGGACACTCAAAAGGGGAGGAAGGTGAGGAAGGCGTGCATGGGGAGACTGCTCAGGATGGCGCCGCAATCAATGCCCGCCATCAGGACTGCCTCAAGCGTGCTTCCTTAAGTTTGGGAGCTGCCATGGACCTTCTGGGAGCAGGGGATCCTCCGGAACTCGTAGCTGTGGAACTACGCTCTGCCTTAGGAGCCGTCGGAGAAGTGGTGGGGGAGGCTGGGACAGAGGAGATTCTGGGAAAAATCTTCAGTAGTTTCTGCATCGGGAAGTAGGGGGAGGCGGAGGAGGCTGTTAGCGGTTTAGGTTGAAGGCTGTTAGGTCAGAGGCGGGGATGTCTGCGAATTTCACGCGGCGGACGCAAGGGCGCTGAGGCAGAGAACTGAGATGCGCCAATCTGTATTAGCCACGGGAGTATCTACTCCAGGTGAGGGAACGAGGAGCTGCCTTGCTGTTTCCTCTCATACGGCTTAGAATTCACCAATGATCGCGATTGCAAAAACAGCGGGTAAAATCGCGGCAAAGAGGAAATCCTCGATCCGTCGTTCCAATGCGATCGTGGCATTGGAAGGTTACAAGCCCACGAAGCTCGACCGTGAGCTGGACTCGCAGTTTATTTCGGGGCGCATCACGCGATCCCAAGCCATCACCCGAATCAATCGGGAAGCCCGGATACTGGCCAAGAAGTCGAGGTCCCACGGGCTCGTTGGCGCGTGATGGCGGCTTATGGTCCGGAGGGTCTTCCGGATCCCTATGAGTGGCCTGGAAGCAGTGTCCTGAGAAACAAGTGGGGGATCACCGACGGCGATGACTTGGCGGTGAGGCAATCAACGGCCAACCAAGCAATTCCAGATTCATTATTGTTCCTCTTCCCTGCCTCCCCGACTCCCTAAAGAATCCCTTATCTGGTGTAAACTGCTCTTGGAAATCAACTTGCCTTGACTTCAAGGGCCGCATGATCCTTTTCACTTGTTCTGGCTTCCCTCTCTTATAGGCTCCTCCTCTATGTCCACGGGAACTCTACCCACCATGCATCCCCATGCAACGCCGGTTTCGACGCCCATGGCGTTTGATTCCAAGATCGAAGGGAATGTCATCATCACCAAGCTGGATGCCGCCATCAACTGGATGCGCAAAAACTCTCTCTGGCCTATGCCAATGGGCCTCGCCTGCTGCGCAATCGAACTCATGGCCGCCTCTTCCGCACGCTTTGATATCGCTCGCTTCGGAGCCGAGGTCATGCGCTTCTCGCCCCGCCAGTCCGACGTGATGATCGTCGCTGGGACCGTAACCTATAAGATGGCCCTCTCCGTAAAGCGCATCTACGAGCAGATGCCCGAACCCAAGTGGGTGATCGCGATGGGTGCCTGCGCCTCATCCGGCGGCATGTACCGTAGCTACGCGACCCTCCAAGGTGTCGACCAGATCATTCCCGTCGACGTTTACGTCTCGGGTTGTCCCCCCCGCCCCGAGGCCTTGCTGGACGGTCTGATGAAGCTTCAGAACAAGCTGATGAGTGAGCATTCAGTGCTCGATCAGAAAAGGGCCCTCCTCCAGTCCCTGCGATGAGCACAGCCTCAGAAGCAACCAGGATCGAGGAGACTTTCTCCCCCGACGTCTTTGATCGGAAGGAATTCCGCGGCGAGACGACTCTTTCCGTGCATGCAAGCCGAATCCATGAGGTTGCCCTTTTCTGCCGCGACACGCTCGGATTCGACATGCTGCTCGATATCTGCAGCGTCGATCATGCCGGTAGCCATCCCCGCTTCCAGGTAGTCTACGGGCTCTACTCCATCGCTAAGAAAACCCACCTGCGACTGAAGAGCAGCCTCTCGGAGGATGAGCCGGAGATCGACTCCGTGACAGATATCTGGCCGACCGCCAACTGGCACGAACGCGAGGTCTGGGACATGATGGGGATCAAATTCCGCAATCATCCGGATCTCCGACGCATCCTCATGTGGGAGGGTTATCCCTATCATCCGCTCCGCAAGGAATTCCCTCTTGAGGGTATCCCTACAGATGTCCCTGATGTTGCCTTCACGGAGGTTGCCCCGCTTGCCGGAGGTCCCTTCGTCACTATTCCCACCGAGGGCAACACCGAGGTGCGCGAGCCCCGTGCCCGCCACGCCGGAGAGATTCCGACGACGGCCACTTTCATCGCGGAGCCTTGATCGCAGGGGAATCCGCCTTCCGGGATTACCTCTCGGGCCTTTCCGGGCAGCAGGAGGTCGCTCTCGATACCGAGGCCGACAGCCTTCATTGCTATTTTGAGAAGCTCTGCCTGATCCAGAGCGGCTGGGGTCAGGAGCCCCAGAGTGGCTGGGCCGAAGATCTGAAACTCATCGATCCTCTGGCCGGTCTGCCGCTAGAGGAATTTTTCAAGGCCCTCGAGGGGAAGATGGTGATTTTCCACGATGCCGACTACGACCTGCGACTGCTTCGCCGGTCCGGGGACTTCCCCGATAAAAACATCTTTGACACCATGATCGCGGCCAGGATTTGCGGTGAACCTCAGCTGGGCCTTGCTGGACTCGTGGAAAAGTATTTTGGAATCACCCTCTCGAAGGCCTCACGCAAGGCGAACTGGGCACAGCGCCCTCTCTCCGACCAGATGGCAGAGTATGCCTTGAACGATGTACGTTTTCTTTCGCAGCTGGCCAGCATCCTCGCCGACCGCCTCAAAGAGCTCAACCGTACCGAGTGGTATGAGCAGTCGCGTGATCGGATGGTTAGGGGAACGCGTGAAACCCGCTTGCGCGACGAGGAGAATCTCTGGCGCATCACTGGCTACGCAGCTCTCTCTCAGCGGGGCTGGGCGATCCTAAAAGCTCTCTGGCACTGGCGGGATTCCGAGGCCAGGCAGTGGGATCGACCTGCCTTTCATGTTCTCTCCAATGACAGTCTGCTCCGACTCGCGGATGACGCCTCCAGAGGAAGCGGATTTTCACGTCCCCGCATCCCGCAGCCCCGCGCCGATCGAATGGAGGAGACCCTCGAGGCTGCGCTGGCTCTGCCCGAATCCGAATGGCCCAAGGTGATCCGCGGTGTTCGCACCCGCGTCTCGAAGGAGCAGATCGACAGGTTTAATCATCTGCGTGATTTTCGCGATAAGGTGGCGCGCGATGTTGATCTCGATCCCTCTATCATCGCCCCGAAGGCAGCCCTTGAAGCCGTGGCGGCGGATCCCTCGACGGCCATTCTCCTGCCGTGGCAACGCGCCCTGCTCAAACTTCCCGCCTCGCATGAAAAGGCTCCGGAGCCCATCCAACCCAATCTCCTGTAGACAAAAATCAATATCCGATGAGCTCCGAGCAAGCTGACTCCGGCCTTCGCTACGATCTCAATCTCAACCTGATCAGTCTGGCTCTAGCAGAGGATCTGGGAGAGCACGGCGACATCACCTCACAGGCTTTTATTCCTGCAGAGTCCGTCTCACTAGCCCGGATCGTCGCACGCGAGGAGTGCGTCGCCTCGGGGCTCTTGACCGCGACGGAAGTCTTCCGACAAATAGATTCTCAACTTGAAGTGACTCTTTGCTGCGCCGAGGGGGACCGGTTGGCCAAAGGAGACTCGCTGATGGAGTTGAAGGGCTCCACACGCTCAATCCTGTCAGGAGAACGGACGGCCCTGAATTTCCTGGGGCGACTCTGCGGTGTGGCGACGCTTTCCAGATGCTATGCCGATGTGGTGAAAGAAAGTAAAGTGACCCTTCTCGACACCCGGAAGACGACACCCGGCTGGCGACTGCTCGAGAAGCAAGCCGTTAAGGCCGGCGGTTGCACCAATCACCGGATGGGCCTGTACGATGCCGTACTGGTCAAGGACAACCATCTCGCCGCACTCGGCTCCTTGGAGGCGCTGCCCGGAGTCATCTCCAAACTTCGCGGCGAGCATCCCGGCCTTCCGATTGAGATCGAGGCCGACACATTGGACCAAACGGAGAGCCTGCTTACCATGAAGGGGATCGATGTGATCCTGCTCGATAACATGGACACAAGCATGATGCGAAAGGCTGTAGCCCTACGAAATAACCTCTCCCCCGGCGTGCTTCTCGAGGCCAGCGGAGGCATCACCTTGGAGACGCTAAGGGCCATTGCCGATACGGGCGTGGATCGCATCTCCGTGGGAGCTCTCACCCATTCGGCTCCGAATGCCGATCTCTCGCTGGAGCTCGGGCATGCCGCCTGAATCCTTCTCCTTCATCCCGCTGGATGAGGTAGCACTAACAACTGCATCCCCTTGGAATATTCCGGTTCAGGTCTTATCGGAAACAACCTCCAGCAACGATGATCTGCTCCGGATGGGGGAGGAGAAAGCTCCGGCGGGCACACTTCTCTTTGCCGAACGTCAGACGGCTGGGCGCGGACAGTTCCGCCGTCCCTGGTCCTCGGCTCCGGGACTGGGGCTCTGGTTTTCTTTGCTGCTGCGCCTTCCGATCAATGATGCCACGATTCCCTTACTGTCGGCGTTCGCGGCAGTCGCCCTTGTGGAGACGATCCGGGGTCTTGGCATTTCGGGATGCGCCATCAAGTCTCCCAACGATGTCCTGATCAATGGACAAAAGGTAGCAGGCATCTTGGTTGAAACCCGCATTGGCAGAGATCCCTTTGCCGTTGTCGGGATTGGACTGAATGTAAATCATTCCCGTGAGGACTTCCCCGAAGAGCTCCGGGATCGTGCCTGTTCGCTTGCCATGCTCTGCGAACACCCGCTCGACCGTAATGCGGCAGCAGTTTCACTGATCACGAAATTAGGAATGGCGGAACACCTAATGCGGGAATCCCCGGAAGATCTTCTTGCGACATGGAATCGGCATCTCCTCCCTTCCTGATTCACAAAGGCATCCGAAATAAATCATTTGGAACTCAGGAAGACAGGAAGAGTGAGGGGATCACGAAGGCCACAGAAAACACAAAAGGCACAGGGAAAAAGGATGCCGTGGGGACTCTTTATGTGATTTTTGCGCATCTTGTGGCTAAACACATTCCAAAGGTTTCTCCTATTCGTGAGTTTCTGATTTCCATATTCAATATCTCTTTCTGCGATCATGCCGTCCTTAGCTCCCATCCTTGCGATCGAGTCCTCATGCGATGAGACGGCCGTCGCAGTTCTGAGGGCTCCCGGCATCATCCTCTCCAGCCTGATCGCTTCGCAAGCCGAGGAGCATGCGCGCTTCGGCGGTGTTGTGCCTGAGGTGGCGTCGCGCAATCATCTTCTGGCGGTCGATCCCCTGGTCCGACGTGCGCTGGATGAGGCAGGTGTTCCAGCAACGGAACTGGGGGCAATCGTGGCCACCTCGGGACCGGGGCTTGCTCCCGCATTGCTTGTCGGAGCCTCCTACGCGAAGGGTTTCTCGCTCGCCTTAGGTATTCCCTACCTTGCTCTCAATCATCTGGAAGGGCACCTGCTCTCTCCATTTCTTGGAGCCGCCGAGATCCCGGATCATCTCGCCCTACTGGTGAGCGGCGGTCACACGCAACTGACCCATGTCAAATCTGCCGGTGACTACACCGTACTGGGCAGGACATTGGATGATGCAGCAGGCGAGGCCTTTGACAAAACGGCGAAGCTGCTCGGACTTCCCTATCCCGGAGGTATCGAGATTGATCGTCTGGCGGAACTCGGGAATCCCGATCGCCATGAATTTCCCAAGGCGCTGATGGAAAAAGGGAATCTCGATTTCAGCTTCAGCGGGCTCAAGACCTCGGTTCGTTATTTTCTGGAAAAGTATCCCTCACTTGCCAAGGAGCCAGGAGACTTAGCCGATCTCTGCGCCTCCATACGGAAGGCTATCGTGGGAGTACTCTTGGAAAAAACCACACGGGCAATGGAGCTCACGGGGCTCCATGAAGTCGCTGTCTCCGGCGGCGTTGCCGCCAACAGTGCCCTGCGGCGGGGACTTCAGGATCTCTGCAGCACCAAGGGATGGAGATTGCATCTCCCCGCTCCGGAGCTTGCCACGGATAATGCCGCCATGATCGCCTTCGCCGCCCTGCACCATCTTCTGGCAGGCGAGCAAAGCTCCGTCAATGTGGAGATTTCTCCGCAGTGGCAGGTTGACCGGAGAATTTAAGACCGACTTTCTGATTGCTCCCGAGAAGTTTATGCTACATTGAGAAGACATGAAGATCCCTCGTTTCCTCCTCCTTGCCCTCTCTGCCGTCCTCCTTGCAACGCCAGTCTTTGCAAGCGGATGGGGAGACAATTACAAAGAAGCTCTCGCAACAGCAGCCAAGGAAAACAAGAAGGTCCTGCTTGATTTCACGGGCAGCGACTGGTGCGGATGGTGCATACGCTTGAAAAAAGAGACCTTTGATCAACCTGCTTTCAAGGATTACGCAGACAAGAACCTCGTGCTCGTAGAAGTGGACTTTCCGCAGGGAAAAACCCTTCCCAATGCCGTGAAAATGCAGAACTCATCTCTTCAGGAGCAGTATCAGGTGCAGGGTTTTCCGACTATCGTTCTACTCTCCCCTGATGGAAAAGTGATCAAACAACAGAGCGGTTACATCCAGGGCGGCCCGAAAGGCTTTATTGATTGGGTGAATTCCGCGAAGTAGGGATAAGTGCAGCCCATCTCATCAACCCTCGCGTGCTGGCGAGGGAATGGGCTTTTACCTCAATCTGCAAATTCTTCGCGCAGCCAGATTGCAAACAGCGGGTCGTCAAAAATTACGACTCCGCGCGCGGAACCTTCATCAAGGATCTCCTTTTCCTTAAGTGTCTTGATGGCCGAAGCCATCGACGCTGCGCTCGAAATTTCATATCGTTCCAAGACCTCTTTTGAATAGATCTGAGATCCCACCTTGGCAGCCAAGCGGAGAGAGCGTTGCTGGACGGGAGTCAAGGTGTTGAGAAGCGTCTGATACGCATAGGCATTCTGAGTGACGATCGTCCGAAGAACCGTTTTGATCTCCGTAGGCCCCACCCGATCGACTCCCATGGCCACCAAATGAAAGCAGGCCATCTGGAGATAATTGGGAGTATTCTGTACCTCACGCTTCAACTCATGGAGCGCTTCCCGGTCACAGGTCACAGCGACCAGGGCAAAGCGGTTGATGAGCCACTCGATGAACTCTTCGCCAAAGGCTGGAAAATCGAGCGTCTGGCACGACCGGTAGAACGGACGTGACTGATTGTTTAGCATGTCGCTGATCAAGCTCTTCTTTGATCCCGTGAAGAGGAAGGTCGTGTTGGGAAGTTGCTGCATCTGCGTGCGCAGGGTCGCCTCCAGCCAGCCACCATCATTGATCTCGGCAATTTTTTGAAATTCATCGATCGCCACCACCACCTGATCCCCTAAGCGCTCGATGGCGGCAAAGACATCGAGGATCGTTTCCTTCACATCCTTGTCATCGGTCACATCCGTGGAGAGCGAGAAGGAGGGAAGTCCGGTCGTCACCTCATTTTCCATGATCAGCTTGGGTCGAAGCCTCGGGATTGTCTCGATCCAGCTTTTCAGCTTCTCCCTCCATGTCCGTTTCGCCCTCAAGGCCCTCAGAATCTGCTGAAGGAAATCGCGGTGTGAAGTGATGTTGAAGATATCAACGAAGAGGCAAACTCTTCCCGAGGCTTCCAACTCCTGCAACAACCGCAGCACAAAGGATGTTTTACCGAAGCGCCTTGGCCCCATCAGGACCGTATGGATCCGGTTATCAATGAACTTGGCGACAAGTCGGTCAAATTCCGGCAAGGGCATGTAAAAATCTCCATGGACCGGATCACCGAAACGGAATGGATTTTTAGGGTGAGTCACGCGCCAATATTTAATGGAACTGTTAAGTATTGGCAAGCGCCTTGATCGATTTTACTCTGGGGATGCCAATAAAAAACTCAGCGAACTCCGGCACACCATCGAGAAGACCAAGGCCAGCAGGGAGGAGCTTGAAGCGCTAGTGCTGTTTTAAACTGAGTTATAGCCACAAGATGCACAGAATTCACAGGGCTTGTGATTGTTCCTAGGGGCACCCGCAAGAGACAAGGGAGCGTCATGACTACATTTCCCTTTTGTGTTTTATGTGCCTTTTGTGGCTACATCTTTTCTTCAGGTACTCTCATAGCCGAATATTCGGTCTCGAGTTAATCTAGAACTCAGGAAGACAGGAAACTGAAGGATCTATCGCGGCTATCCGCCTATATCCCAAGCTTCTCTCTAACAGCAGGGGCAACCTGTTCGCCAAGAATCTGAATGGCGTTTAACGCTTTTTCATGGGGGAGTGTGCCCGGGCTCATCTGAATTGTGATTCGGTCGATGCCGCCGAGCACCTTGTTGTAATGGAGGATCTTCTCCACTCCCTCTCGGGCATCACCGATGATGAGCGCCCCTTCCCTATCACAGAGAGCATCAAAATGGGAACGTTGGATCGCGGGCCAGCCGCGTTCCTTCCCGATCTGACCGAACATCCGCTCGTAGCCGGGGAAGTAGTCATCACGGGCCTCCTGCGTCGTCCCCGCGAAGGAACCAAGGGCATGAATACCGACCTTGAGCTTCTCGGGTGCATGGCCAGACATGGCGCCAGCCTCACGGTAGAGATCGACCAACGGACGGAAACGGTCCGGCTGCCCCCCGATGATTGCGATCATCAGCGGCAGACCGAGGGAACCGGCGCGGATTACTGACTCAGGAGAACCTCCCACACCCACCCAGATGGGAAGTGGATTCTGAAGAGGACGGGGGTGGATTTCCTGATCCCGGAGCGGCGGCCTGTGCTTTCCCGACCAGGTGACGCGTTCGTTCGCGCGGATCTCTAGTAGCAAACGGAGCTTCTCGTCGAAGAGGGAATCGTAGTCTCTGAGGTCGAGCCCGAAGAGCGGATAGGCCTCGGTGAAAGAGCCACGTCCGGCAACAATCTCCGCCCGACCTCCCGAGATCAGATCAAGCGTGGCAAATTCCTGAAAGACCCGCACTGAGTCGGCGGCGCTCAGTACGGTCACGGCACTTACCAGCCGGATCCTTTGGGTCCTAGCTGCCGCCGCAGCCAGAAGAACAACCGGCGCAGAATCAAGAAACTCCCCGCGGTGATGTTCCCCTATCCCGAAGATATCAAGTCCAACCCGGTCAGCTGTCTCCACTTCCTCTAGCAAATTTCTGAGTCGAATGACCGGATCGACCATCGCTCCCGTCACGGGATCGGACAATGTGGCGACAAAGCTATCCAGTCCGATCTGCATCACTTTTGTCAGACTTTCCAGGTCGAAAAATACTCAGCCACCGCTTCTTGCCAAGGTCGCGGCGTGATACCGGTGACACGTGTGAATTTCGATGTGTCGAGAGCTGTGCGGGGGGGGCGTTCGGCAATGAAGGCCCTCATGTCGGAGAGCTTCAGTGGGGCCACGGTCGTGGTAAGAACGGGAATGCCGTTTTTCTTGGCGCATTCGAGGGCATACTCCCCGTAGTCGCGCCAGGAGCAGGTACCGCTATTGCAGAGATGATAGACGCCCCCCGGCACAGTGATTTTTAGAAACTCGGCAAGCCAGACCGCCATGTCCTCGGTGTAACTGGGAGCGGAAGTTTTGTCATGGACGGCGGCCGCTTCCGGAGAGGTGAGGGCACGCTTCACGATGGCATCGACAAAGCTCGGCTTGTCGGGGCCAAAGACCCAAGAGACACGCACGACACAGTGCAAGGGCGATGCCGCCAACACCTCACGATCTCCCTCCAGTTTGGTGAGGCCGTAGTGACTGAGAGGTTTCGGATCATCCTCTTCGGTGTAAGGACGTTCGAGAGATCCATCGAAGACATAGTCCGTTCCGATGTGAATCAGTCGGGCACCCCGTGCCGCGCAGAGACGGGCAAAGCGTCCAGGTGACTCGGCATTGATCCTAGCGGCCCCCTCCCGATCCCTCTCGCAACCGTCGACATCCGTGGCGGCGGCGCTGTTCACGACTACGTCACCCGCCCCGAACTCATGAGATGCCAGAGCAGCTTCAGCCAGAACGGGATCGGTAAGATCGATATCCACTCGGGTCAAGGCCACAACGTTGACATCGGGAAGTGATTTCCACCGGCGAGCAAGAGCGGACCCAAGACGACCGTTGGAACCAAGGATGAGTACCTTCATAGGAGAAATCATAGATTCAGTCCTTCATAATTCATAATTCATAATTCATCCTTTTCTCCATGCCTCCCACCTACCTCTGCCAACGCTGCACGGCCTGCTGCCGATGGCCAGGATTTGTCCGGGTGACCGAACAGGAGATCAATGCGATAGCGAACCATCTGGGTATTGAGGAAGACATCTTCGTCCAGCAATATACCCGGCTCCGACCCAATAGGGGTGGATTGGCACTGATCGATCAGCAAGATGGCGCCTGTTTTTTCCTGAAAGGAAATGAATGTTCGATCCAGTCCGTGAAGCCCCAGCAGTGCAAGGACTTCCCGAATGCGTGGAATTTTCCCGGTTGGCGCGACATCTGTGAGGCGATCGAGGTGCCAGCCCGGGACGAGGCTTGACGACAATCCCTAAATCAAGACTGCATTCCATCTTTGACCCGAAGGTCACTCTTCTATAACCACATTCCGTGGGTATACGCTCATCCAAGAAAAATCTGCAACCTGAGACCTCCCCTCCCTCTGGAGAGGAGCGCGTTTTTCAGGGTACGGCCGTTGCTCCTGGAATTGCCGAGGGAAAGGTTCTTATCCATTTTCAGGAGGAGGAATCGATCCCTTTCCGCGATCTTCAGGATCACGAATTGGATGCGGAAGTCGCTCGCTTTGAGGGAGCTTTGCTTGCAACGCGAAAGGAAATTCTCGAACTTCAGGAACGACTTGCCCATTCAGCAGGGGCAAGCGACGCAGGGATCTTCGATGCCCACCTCATGGTTTTGGAAGACCCCTCCCTGATCGATGAAGTAATCAAGGGGGTCCGGAAGGAAAAGCATAATGCCGAATTTGTTTTCCAAGGCGTCATCCATAAATTCATCAAGACGCTTTCAGCCATCGACGATCCCTATCTCAGGGAGAGGGCCATTGATCTGGAGGATGTCGCTCGGCGAGTGATCCGTCACCTGTTAGGCAAATCGGGGCAACGACTGGCAGGACACGACCGCAATCACATCATCGTAGCCGATGAACTCACTCCCTCAGATACAGCCACCCTAAATCGGGATAATGTTGCGGGTTTCATCACGGAAAAGGGGAGCAAGACATCCCATGTGGCGATCATGGCGAGATCGTTGGGCATTCCTGCCATTGTGGGACTTGAGGGCATCTGCACCGAACTGGAAAACGGAAGCCTCATTCTGATCGACGGCTACAGCGGAAAGATCTTCCTCAACCCCGCTCCTTCCACCCATCTCACTTACCAGGCGATCGCGGAGGAAAAAGAGCTTGTCGAGGAAGGGCTGGAAGTTCTCAGGGAGAGTGATTCAACCACACTCGACGGTCGTCATATCGTGCTTGCGGCGAACATCGAACTCCCTGAGGAACTGGACGAGGTGGAAGCATGTGGTGCCGACGGTATCGGTCTCTACCGCACGGAGTTTCTTTATTTTAACCGCACAATCCCCCCTGACGAGGAAGAGCAGTATGCTGTTTACCGCCGGGTAGCTGAGAAGATCAATCCCCAGCCAGTCATCATCCGGACACTCGACATTGGAGGGGATAAACCGACGGAATGCCTGGACCTCGGTCATGAGCAGAACCCTTTCTTGGGCTGCAGGGCCATCCGCTTCTGCCTGAACAATCCCGAAATCTTCAAAACCCAGCTGCGCGCCATCTTGCGGGCCGGCGTCCATGGAAACCTCAAGATGATGTTTCCCATGATCTCGGGCATTGAGGAGCTATTCCATGCCAAGGTGCTTCTTGCCGAAGCAGCTCAAGAGCTCACTACCCAAGGAGTGCCCCACAAGAAAGACATCGAGCTAGGCATCATGATCGAAGTGCCCAGCGCGGCCCTCATGGCCGATGTGCTAGCCCACGAGGTACAGTTCTTCAGCATCGGGACCAACGACCTCCTCCAGTATCTGATGGCCGTCGATCGTGGCAACGAGAGGATCGCCCATCTCCATGACCCCTCGAACCCAGCTGTCGTCCGTATCCTTAAAACTATTGTGGACGGCGCCCATGCCGCAGGCATCTGGGTCGGTGTCTGTGGCGAGCTGGCCGGCGACATCGAATTCACCCCTCTGCTCGTGGGTCTTGGGATTGATGAACTCAGCGCCAGTGCCGCTCTCGTCCCACGCGTCAAAAAAGCGATCCGCAGCCTGGATGTGACCGCCTGCCGTGAAATCGTGGAGCGTGCGCTTTCCGGCGAACGGGCCGCCGAGATCTATGCCCGCACAACGGGGCTGGCTCGGACGCGTTATCCCGATTTATTTTAGAAATCATCCTCACCTCCTAATGCCCTACCGCTGACATGAAGATCACAACCTCCATCCTCGTCATCCTAGCCATCACACTTCTCCTTGCATCCCTGCCGGCTCAACTCCATGCGGCACCGGACAATGGCTCCGCAACCTCTCAACAGATAGCGGCGGAAGCTCCATCGCTCCGGTACAAGATGATTTCTGGATACAAACAGCCTTTTAACGATGACCTGCAGCTGCATCTCTCCAAGGGCTGGATCCCAGCGGGCGGAGTCTCGGTCACCACTTGGAACAACTCTCCCTTTTTTGCGCAGCTCCTGAGCAAGCCCTCCTCCGCCCAGTAAGGAAGGAGGCGTGGGAGCCGTTTAGTTTTTGGAAACCGCGTATTTTAGGATAAATGAGGCTATATCCCGGCTCGATGAGGGCTTGGAGATGGAGCTGATGTTTTTCTTCCACCACCTCCAGGTGACTCCATCATTCGCAAAAATCTCCTCAACCGAGGCGGCGATTGCTTCAGGATAATGGGCAGCCAAGCGGCCGATATCATGACGTTCAATCATTTCGATGTTCCCCTCTTCCTGGCCGGGGACAACATGGCTCACTAGGATCGGACAGCTAGTTCCGATCGCCTCCTGAACGATGGCTCCCCCAGCCTTACCAATATAGAGATGATGAGAGCAGAGCAATTCAGGCACCTGATTGGTCCAGCCGATCAGGTGGTTCTGAACTCCATCGATCAGCCCGGAGGCTTCGATCGCGGCGTGCAGTGTCTGTAGCCTTCCCGTTACGACTGTCAGTTCCATGCCAGGAAGCTCCTGCAACTTCCTGATTACCGCGAGAGTATGCGCGACGCGTGAGGAGGGGAAATACAAGAGCTTGATGGATCCCTGAATCGTAGGTTCCAGCGGCTGTAGTGCGGCGATCCGAGGCGACACCGGAAATCCGAGCACCTGAATAATCCCCGGATCGACGCCGCCGCGCTCCAGAACTTGGGAAGTTTCCTTATCGGCCACAATAAAACCCTCGCTGCCAGCGCGGTACCAGGAACTGTTGATGGCAATGGAATCGGTGACAACTGTTAGCAGGCGAACCTTCGACGGTGCATGACCGCGCTTCCGAAGTTCCCTCAGGAGGAATGCGTAAAGAGGGTAGGTGGAGACAATCGTATCCGGCTTGAACTCCTCGACAATCCGACGGAGTGTTTCGCGGAGGTTGCCGGCAAGCAACAGGGTTGCTTCAAGATTGCCCGGTGTTTCAAGCAGCGAAAAAATGGCACTCCAGACAAAGGGGAATTTGTTAATGGCAAGTCCGTAGCCCGACTGGAGGACTTTAGTGATCCGAGGCATGGTCTCTTGGTAGACATCCACCACCCTTGCCTCGACTTCGGGATGCTCGCGTAGAGCCTCGGCTAGACAGTGAGAGGCGGTGTTGTGGCCTTCGCCAAATCCAGCGGTCAGGATAAGAATGCGCATGAAGAGAAAGGTGAAGCTTGAAACCTGAAACCTGAACAAAATGCAATCAGGAGAAAAGGATCCAACTTTGGGTTATCTTGTACCTTGAGTTTCGCTGATTGGGAAAGTTAGTAAGCGGATCGCTTTGGGATTTCTTCTTCAGGTCTCAGCCTTCAGGTTTCCAATCCTCTTTTCACTTCGTAAAGAGGTAGTGCGAGATGATCCACTCCTCCCCCCCCCGGTAGCCCCAGAGCTCGGCACAGGACATAAAGAAAGTGCGCCAATAGGCACGCCACTTGGCAGTCTCGGCTCGCCCGTAGGTTTTTTCCAAAATCGGCGTGATTACCTTCCGATTCTCATCCATGGACCGCAGCCAAGCTTCAGAAGTCCGGGCATAATGAGTGCCGTTAACCTTCCAGTGACGCTCGATTTTCAGGTCATCCTGAAAGTAGAGAAGTAGATTATGCGAGGGCATGGTCCCTCCCGAGAAGAAATAGCGGGTGATCCAGTCAGAGGGGTCCTTGCCCTCAAAGTGATAGGAATAGTCCCGATGAGTGAAGATATGCACAAAGAGCTTACCCTCCGGCTTCAGCCATCCGGCAATCCGTTCCATCAGCTCGCGGTAGTTCTTCATGTGCTCGAACATCTCCACCGAAACGGCCCGATCATAGGTGCCGGGCTCGGGGGGCGAAAAAGTATTCATGTCCGCCGTAATGATCCTTACATTGAAGAGTTCACGACGATGGGCTTCAGCCTCGATGTGGAGGCGCTGCGTGTAGGAGTTGGAAACGGCAGTGATGGAAGAGTTGGGATAATGCTCCGCCATCCAGAGAGTCAGGGAGCCCCAACCGCATCCGAGTTCGAGGATCTTCTGCCCGTCTTGGAGTTCCGCGCGCTGACAGGTGAGATCCAGCATCGCCTCCTCGGACTCGGCAAAGGTCGTGGTGGCGGTCGGCCAATACCCGCTGCTGTACTTCAGCCTGGGGCCGAGGACGTTGAGGTAAAACTCGGTCGGAACCTGATAATGCTGCTCGTTAGCATCGACAGTATTGATCGCGATCGGAGAAGCATCCAGCCCAGCGCGAAAAGCCTCGAACCGGGCATCCCTCTCTTCCAAGTCACCGCATCCCTCTTCCTTGAGCTTGGCTGCTAGGAGACGGCGTATACCGGAACGAACAAGAGCATCGGGAACGAGGCCATGGGCGAGGAGGGAGTCGAGACTGCTCATTTCAAAATCGGAAAGGGGGGATTATGCTACATTTTTTCTCTTAAACCACGGAACAAAAGCACTCGTGCTCTGCTGGTACCGGCGGTACGCCTCTCCTCGGGAACGAAGAGACTGCTGTTCAGTGTAGGGAATGCCAGTGACGCGTAGGAGAAAAAAGAGCATCAGGGCCGGAGCGAAGAACGTAGTCCAGCCCCAAGGGGCCGGGAAAGCGAACAGGAAGAAAGCAACCCAGATTAGCCATTCGAAAAAATAATTGGGATGCCTTGAATAATACCAGAGCCCCGATTCGCAAACCTTGCCCCCGTTTGCAGGATCCGCCTTGAAGGCATCCAGTTGCCGATCGGCCAAGGATTCTCCGCAAATAGCGATCAACCAAACTGAAACTCCGAGGAGATCACACCAGCCCAATTGGACGCGCGTGTCGAAATTCGCCAGTAGGATGGGAATACTCAACAAAGCCAAGAGCAAGGCCTGCGCTTGAAAAAACCAGAAGAAGAAAAAGTTCTCGTGACCCAAAACGGCACGGCGCAGTTCACGGTAACGGCCATCCTCCTCGGGATGATGGCCCATCACTCTTTTCCAGAGATGGATGCCGAGCCGGATACTCCAGACCACAACCATCAAGGTGATCAGGTTCTGTCGCTTTGGATCACCATCCCCAAACAACCTGTAAAGCAGAGCCAGTGGAGCAAACCCCATAGCCCATGCAATATCCACGATCCCCGCATTCTTGATGCGAACTGCTATGACCCAGACCACAACCATGAGGAGACTCGCAAGACCAAGTCCCGTCAAAAAAAGCTGAAAACCGCTCATCAAACTCATATACCCGAAAGCGACTAACGACTCTGCGGGATCGGCCGCTCCCGGTGATGACCCAGATCATAAGCAGGGGAATGGATGTCAATGTTGTCCGGGCGCGTGTAAACAATCTGAGCTACTGCGATATGACGGGTGCCGAATCCGGCCTCGCAGTAGCAGAGGTAATAGAGCCACTTGCGGATAAAAGCCTCGTCGTATCCCTGAGCTTTGACCTTGGGGAGTACCTTCACAAAAGCCTCCCTCCACTCCTTCAGCGTCCGCGCATAGAAGGGCGTCATATCCTCATAATCCAGGAGATTCAGGTCTCCGGTAGCATTCAGCGCCTCGGTGATACGGCGCATCGAGAGCAGAAGGGAGCCTGGGAAAATGTGCTTCTGGATGAAGTCGACCCCATCCCGAAGGATCGGGAACTGATTATCAGGGCAGAGAATCGTCTGAATGCCGACCAACCCTCTGGGAGCGAGCAGTTCGGAGACCTTCCCGAAGAAGGTCTCGGCATAACGGTCACCGACGGCTTCGAGCATTTCGATCGAGACGATTTTATCAAAGCGTCCGGAAAGATCTCGATAGTCACAGAAGATCACTTCCACAAGATCGTCTACACCCGCGGCCTCAACCCTCACGGCGGCTTCACGGAATTGCTCCTCGCTGATCGTAGCCGCTGTGACGCGACACCCGTAGTTTTTGGCCGCATGGATGGCAAAACCTCCCCAACCACAGCCGATCTCCAGTACCACATCATGGGAGTTGAGTTGTAGTTTCCGGCAGAGTTGGTCCCATTTCTTGCGCTGAGCCTCCTCCATAGTGAGGTTTGGGGGATCAAAGTATGCGGACGAGTAGGTCATCGTCGGATCGAGCCAGAGACTGAAAAAATCGTTCCCCAGATCGTAATGCTCGCTGATATTGTCGCGACTCTTACTCTTGCTGTTGGGACGGAGCGCATGCCCGATGCGGTTGATCATCCCGAGTAGATCGAAGGCACCCGGCTTGCGGGATTCCCGGGTCTTGATTCCGGCAAGGTAATCACCATTCAGGATAAACCAGGACAGCGTCCGGGTTAGGTCTTCCGTCTGCCATTCGCCGGCGAGGAAGGATTCCGCAAACCCGATCGGTCCGAAGAGAACGCACCGGCGGTAGAAGTTTTCGTCCCGAACTACCAGTTCAGCCTGAAGTTCTTTTCCCAGGCCCCCGAAAAGACGGCGTGATCCGCCGGGCATCGTCAGCTTGAGCTCACCGCGTCGAGCCCGTGAAAAGGCTTCAAGGACCAGCTGGCGGAAAAATTTATCGGTGAAAGCCATAGATGGGTGCAGGATCTTCCCTGATTAGGGGGCTGAGAGCCAGCCTTCAGTCATGGGGGGAGGAAGAGAGGGGTTTAGGCTGAAGGCTGTTAGTCAACCAAGCTCGTGGGAACGAGCGCGGAAGACTGACGAAGTTAGCCCCGAAGGGGTGGCACCGTCCGCCGGGTGGCGGATGCCATCAATTAGGAAGAGTAGGATGGGGAACTTGTCTTTTGCACGGAAAGGGCTATGTATCGAAAATTCCTTCCCCGCCATGAACCCCCTTCAGATCCTCCTTGCGATCCTGCTCTTCGGAGCGGGAGCCACCGTCGGTGGCGTTGCCGGTTTCCGTTACGCGAAATCCTCGCCCATGACATCCCCGGCGGCTCCCCGATCCGAAGTATCCGTTCCACCGCCGGGGTCTGGTACCCACGAAAATAACAAGACGATCAATCTTGCCACGGCTGACAGGGAGGCAGTCGCAACCAATGCAACTTCTTCGGGGCTGGGGTTCATGGAAAGCATCATGAAATCGAAGTCGGAGGGAAATCAGATGAAGCGTTTTGCTACTTGGAATGAGGCCGTTCAGTCACTCGATCCCGCCCGGATAGGCCAAGCTCTCTCCGAGGTCGAGGCCATGAAGGATTCACAAGAGCGGATGCAACTGAGGATGATGCTCCTCTCCCGATGGGCCGAGAGCGATCCCAACGCCGCACTCGCCTATGCACAGGGGCTCCAAAACGGGATGGAAAAGCAGCAGGCCATCAGTTCCGTGCTGGGTTCCTGGGGCGCGAAGGATTTTCCTGCGGCAAAAGCCTGGGTGGAAGCCCTGCCGTCCGGAATGTTACGCAAACAAGCCATGCAGAGCCTTCTCATGGCTGAGGCCCAGAAGGATCCTTCGGCCGCCATGGGAATGGCCGAATCGTTGCCAAGCGATCAGGCACAACTGACCACCATGGTGGCGTTGTCTTCCTGGGTCTCCAAGGATGTCGATGCAGCAGTCAGTTATGTCACCCAGCTTCCCGCGGGCGTCAGAAAAAATCGGGCGATACAGTCGCTGGTGTCGATATTGGCCCAGAAGGATCCCGCCAAGGCGATTCCCCTGCTCGATCAGATCCCTCCGGGCGAGCAACTCAACCAAGCCTTAGGCCAAATCGGCTCCTCCTGGGCTCAGAACGACCAGAAAGCCGCTCTCGACTGGGCGAACCAGCAGAGCGATCCCCAGGTAAAGTCGCAGATAGTGTCAGGAATCATCAGAGTGATGTCCCAGAATGATCCGAAGGGAGCGTTGGAGCTTGCCCAGTCGCTCCCCAGCGGGGATGCGCGGGAAAACGGCATCCAATCCGTCCTCTTTCAAATGGCCCAAAGCGATCCCCAGGGTGCCATCGGTTATGCGATGAATCTCCCACCAAGCGACAACAAGAACAATCAGATCAGCAATCTGGCATCACAATGGGCAAATAACGATCAACAGGGAGCCCTCACTTGGTACAATTCCCTGACGGACCAGAAGCTTAAGGATCAGGTTGTGGGCAGCGTGATCAGAATTCTCTACGCCAACGATCAGCAGACGGCGATGAGCATGCTCAACTCCCTCCCGGAGGGATCTCCCGGTCGCATGAAGGCCACAACCGGCATTGCCTCTTCAATGATGCGAAGCGATCCCCAAGGAGCCGCTACTTTTGTCCAATCCCTGCCCGCAGGAAAATCCAAAGATCGAGCGGCGTTGAACCTGAGCATGAACATCGCCCGGAACGATCCTCAGTCAGGCATGGCTCTGGCCTCGGCGATCGCGGATGCCAACGAGCGTTCCATGGCACAGCAAAACGTCATGAGAACCTGGATGAGGAACGACTCTGCAGCAGCAACCCAATGGATCAATTCATCCTCGCTGCCGCAAGATGTGAAGAACCGTCTTCTCCAGCCGAAATAATTTTCCTAATCCTCTGCGTCTCAGCGCCTCTGCGGGCAACCTGCTTCCTTAGCCCTGTCGTTTGAGCAGCCACTCCCCGAGTTCGCGGAGTCGTCCCCCATGCGCACCCAGTGGATCCAGTGCCCGTAGGGCAACACGGGTCTGTTTCACGGCCTCCTTACGCGAGGCCTCCAGTCCGATCACGGCGGGGTAGGTAGCCTTGGAAGCCTTGAGATCTTTTCCAGCGCTCTTGCCAAGCTGCTCGCTTGTCGCCGTCACATCGAGGATGTCGTCGAGAATCTGGAAGGCGAGGCCGAGCGAGTTTCCGAAGTCGGTGAGGGCCTCGAGTTGTCCGGGCGACGCTCCCGCGATCATGGCGCCGAGCCGGAGCGAAAGCACGATCATGGCCGCTGTCTTTCTCACATGAATGAAGCGCACATCAGCGATCTTCAACTTTCTTCCCTCCGCCTCAAGGTCGGCGACCTGTCCCGCGATCAACTGGAGACTTCCCGCGGCCATCGCAGTCTCTTGGAGAAGAAGCGAAAGGGGATAGCGTTTGGCAGGAGTGATCTCGGAAAGAAGGGCAAAAGCCCGAGTCAAGAGTGCATCGCCCGCAAGTACGGCCACCCCTTCGCCGTAGACCTTATGCGAGGTCGGGCGTCCGCGACGGAGGTCATCGTCATCCATGCAGGGAAGATCATCGTGAATCAGGGAGTAGGTGTGAATAAGTTCCACAGCACATGCTGCTGGAAGCACGGAGGGGAGATCCTTGGCTCTTTCGGAGCCAATGGCTTCCGCTGCGGCCAGCACAAGTAGGGGACGCAGCCTCTTGCCTCCCCCAAGTAAGCTGTAGCGCATCGCCGCATGAATGGTGATTGGTCGAGCGGAAGCCGCGGGTAAAACCCCAACGAGCGCTTTCTCGATAAGCTGGCGCTGCTTCTCCAAATAATCAGAAAGGCCATCCACACTTTGGGAGTGGATGGCCTTTCGGGAAGTCATGGTTTGGTCGGGGATTCCCCGTGAAACCAATAGTCGAAACTTAGAGGGTCTTGCAGAAGTCCTCGAAGCGGTCGAGCCCTGGCTTGATGACATCAAGGCCGGTTGCATAGCTGAGGCGGACCAAGCGGTCATCACCGAAGGCGATGCCGGGGACGACGGCGACATTAGCCTTGCTAAGCAGGCGGTCGGCGAAGTTCGTGGAGGTCATGCCGAGCTTGGAGATATTCGCAAGCATGTAGAAGGCACCCTTCGGTTTCACGGCTGTGACGTTGTGAATCGCGGAAAGGCGTTCGAACATGTACTCGCGGCGGATATTGAACTCCTCGCGCATATCGGCGACGCACTGCTGGCTGCTGGTGAGGGCGGCGAGGCCACCCTTCTGGGCGAAGGAGCAGGGACCCGAAGTGCTGTGGCTCTGCATGGAGTCGATTGCCTTAGCGATCTTCTCGGGAGCACCGAGGTAACCGAGACGCCATCCCGTCATCGCATAGGCCTTGCTGAAGCCGTTAACGGTGATCGTCAGATCCTTGGCCTCAGGCGTGAGGGAAGCAACGGAGACATGCTCTGCACCGTCATAGGTAAGGCTCTCGTAGATCTCGTCAGAAAGGATCGTGATCTCCTCTTCGGCGGCTACCTCGACCAGAGCGCGAAGCTCTTCTTTGGTGTAGACAGAACCCGTCGGATTGCCCGGGGAATTGATGATGACCATCTTGGTGCGGGGGCTCATCGCCTCCTCGAACTGCTGGGGGGTCATCTTCCAGTCATTCTCCTGGGTCGTCTGGACGATGATCGGCTCGGCGCCCGCAAGACGTACCATATCGGGATAGCTGAGCCAGTAAGGAGCAGGGATGATGACCTCGTCACCCTCGCCGCAGACGGCCATGATGGCGTTGAAGCAGCTCTGCTTGGCACCATTGCTGACGATGATCTCGCTCGGCTTGTAGTCGAGTCCGTTGTCGCGCTTGAATTTCTCGCTGATCGCAGCGCGCAGCTCAGGCATTCCGGAGCTGGGGGTATACTTGGTGAATCCGGCGTTGAGGGCCTCGATAGCGGCCGCCTTGATATGCTCCGGTGTGTCGAAATCAGGCTCTCCGGCTCCGAAGCTGTAGACATCAACTCCCTCGGCGCGCAGGGCCTTGGCCTTGCTGTCGATGGCGAGAGTGAGAGAGGGGGTGAGTTCGCTGACGCGTGTTGCGAGATCCATGGGAAGCGTTGGGTTGGGTGGTTGGGTTGCTAGTGAAAATGGTACTAAAGAAAATCAGAGAGTGGCGGCGATCTTCGTTTTGAAGTCATTCTCCTCGAGACGGATGATCCCGGTCTCGCGGGCGACATTCTCCACGGAATCGGAGGCGTGGGCGCCATTGATCATAATTGTGCTACCGAACTCCTTGCGGATCGTACCATGGGCAGCGTTGACGGGATTCGTGGAGCCAAGAGCCTCGCGGATCTTAGCGACGGCGTTCGGTCCCTGATAGATCAGGGCAACGCAGGGCTGGGTGCCGGGGAGGGTCTTCTCCTCAGGAGTGCACTCGGAGGGGCGCTTGCCGGACATGAAGGCGATAATCGACTCCCACTGGGCACGGCCATCGGGGAGCTTCTCAACCAGGAAGTCCAGGACCGGTCCGTAGAACTCTTCGCCTTGAGCCACCGACAGGTGAAAAGGCTTGAAGCCAACCAGTGCCAATCCCGTGCGGGCAAAGAGATCGATCACCCCGCCCGGGCGGGTGTTTGGGAATGCGAAATTGTCAGGCTTGATCAGCACGAGGGTCTTTTCGGTTGATCCGGAGAAAGTAGAGGCGGCATCGAGAATGCCACCCTCGGAATCAGAAGCTGAAGCAAGAAGCTTGAGTCCTGCGGAGGCCTCGGCTGCACTAGCAGGAGCGATCACACCGGGTTCGAAATAAACAGTCTTTCCACCATCCTCGGCTCTTTCCACAAGATCCCCGAAGGTGTCGCGGAGCGTCTCACCACGGCCGTTCATGGAGTCATCGTTACCGACGATCGAGGCGACTTTTGCGGCCGCATCCTCACCCTTGAGAACCAGCACAAGACTCTGTGAACCGGCAGAAAGCCCCTTCAGGTAGGTTGCTGTCTTGGGCTGTCCGGAAAGAGTTGCAGCAAGTTCTCCAAGAGTCTTTGCGGAGGGAGCGAAAATGCGGCCCGTATGAAGCTCGAGTCCGCTGCGCGAAATCAAACGGCCAAGAATGCCACCGGCGCGACCCTTGCGGAGTGCGGCAGGAGTGATGAATACGTAAGAAAGCTGGTCAGCCATAGAATAAAAAGGAGTTAGGAGAATTTGCCACCCAAGAGGGCGCAGCATAATGGCGTTCCAAGGCGGACGTGAAGGCTAGAAGCCATACCCTTAGGAGTCAAAGGGTTTCTCTGATGCCCTAGACAACTGACTGACATGTTGGCACACAGGGATAAAGGGGATGCAAGGGATACAAAAAGGGAGGCGGATCGGAGTTCGGTATAGGAGGGACGAATCTTTCTGCGCAGATTTTTTCTTATCTCCTTTATCTCCTTTATCCCCTTCATCCCTGTGAGCCCTAAATTTTCGCTCTCTGCTTTACTGCAGCTTCCTCAAACTGCTGCTTCCAGATTTCCAACCTGTCGGCGATGCGAGATTCGGCGCCTTGGCGAGTCGGCTTGTAATAGGATCGCCCTTCCGGAAGATAGGCTTGGGGAATGTAACCTCCTTCGTAATTATGGGCATATTTGTAGCCCTCGCCGTGACCCAGCGACTTGGCCCCCTTGTAGTGGGAGTCGCGGAGGTGTGTAGGAACCTCTAAGGTTCGCCCTTGAGCCAGATCCTTCTCAGCATTCCCCAATGCCGCATAGGCACTGTTGCTTTTAGGCGCGGTCGCCAGATAGACGGTCGCATGAGCAAGCGTGATCCGGGCCTCGGGTAAGCCTACAAACTCAACAGCCTGCTGAGCGGAAATAGCAAGTGGTAGCGCCAAAGGATCGGCAAGCCCCACATCCTCACTGGCGAAGATCACGAGCCGCCGCGTGATGAAACGCAACTCCTCACCAGCATGGAGCATCTTGGCCAGCCAGTAAAGCGAGGCATCGGGGTCGCTGCCGCGCAGGCTCTTGATGAAGGCACTGATTGTGTCGTAGTGATCATCACCCGTCCCGTCGTAAACAATGGCCTTCTTCTGGATGCTCTCGGAGGCGGCTTCCAGGGTAATATGAATCCTGCCGTCAGGACCGAAAGGGGTTGTTCTGGCTGCAATCTCCAGAGCATTCAAGCACTTGCGGGCATCGCCATCGGAAACGGTAGCCAGATGACGGGCCGCCTCCTCAGCGAGATCAATCGGGAGCGTTCCAAGCCCGCGTTCCGGATCTGCTATCGCACGTTTCTGCAGGCAAATCAGATCCTCTTCTGTCAGGGGCTGCAGTTGGAAAATCTGGGACCGTGAGACCAGCGGGCTGTTGATCGAAAAGAAGGGGTTCTGGGTGGTCGCCCCGATCAGGCGCACCGTTCCGCGTTCCACATCGGGAAGGAGGGCATCCTGCTGGGCCTTGTTGAAGCGGTGAATCTCATCGATGAAGAGCAGCGTCCGCCCTCCATTCCGCGCCTCGATGGCAGCCATGCCGACAGCCTTCCTGATATCGGCGACCGAACCCTCGACTCCGCTCAATTCGATGAAGCGACTCTTTGTCCGACTGGCAATCACCTTTGCCAGGCTGGTCTTTCCGGTGCCGGGCGGACCATAGAAGATCACCGAGGAGAGGCGATCTGCTTCGATAGCACGCCGCAGGAGTTTCCCCTCACCTAGAATGTGGCTCTGACCGACATATTCCTCGAGTGTCCGAGGACGCATCCGGGCCGCCAGAGGGGCATCGGCAGGCAGGGAAACCTCCTCGCCCAGCCGAGGGGAAGCGGCACTGCCGAAAAGATCATCCATTTGCTTACTCTAAGGAAAGCGCATTTGACTGGCAAGGCAACCGCCGCCGTTCCATGCTCAAGCCGTATGAAAACCCTCCTGACAGCACTTGATTTCAGCCCAATCTCCCAGAAAGTCGTGGATGGTGCGGCTGAACTGGCCGCCGCCATGAACTCGCGCCTCGTGCTCCTGAATGTCGTTGAGCCCGTGGCCGCGTATGTTCCGGTGGGTGCTGCCATGGATGTGATTACAGCGCCGATTCCGATGGAGCCCGCCGACCTGAATCTGGTCAAGGAGCGCCTGGAGCAGTTCGCAGCCCCACTCCGTGCCAAAGGGCTCAGTGTCGAGACCATGGCTGTCGTCTCACTCCCGGTCGATGAGATCCTGAACCAAGCCGCGTCGACCCAAGCCACGATGATTATCCTCGGCTCCCACGGCCATGGTGCGGTCTACCAACTCTTCAGCGGAAGCGTGGTGACTTCAGTGCTGCACAAGTCACGCGTGCCGGTCACCGTGATCCCGGTTCACGCCCTCTAATAGGGGTCAAGAGCAGGCGAGCCGATGCGGATTCTTTTCACGAAGCTACTGCATATTGGCGATAACCTTCTGCTCACGCCGACCCTCGTTGCGACCAAGGAAAAATTTCCGGATTCCGAGATCTGGGTCGCCGTACGCCGCGGCACCGAAGGTATTCTGGCCGGATGCCCCGAGATAGACAGGATCGTCACGACAGCCCGACCCGAGGAGGGACGCCGTACCTGGAGTGATTTTGGCAGAGACCTCCTGACGCTTGCCGAGATCGCCAGCACGCGCTTCGACTATGCCTTCGAGTTGGGGGATAACAACAGGGGTAGGATTCTGACAACGGCCAGTCGCGCCAAGATCCGCTGCACCAACAGCTATGAGCGCCCTGAGGGAATTCCTCTCTCCACCTCTTGGAAAAAACGCTTCAACCGACTTATCACGACCGGCCACGGTCCGGTGCATCAGGTGCGCCGCGACTACAACGCTGTCCGGGAAACACTGGGGATTCCAGAAGAGCCTCCTCCAATGCGTTTTGTGCGGGAAGCCATGCGGCCATCACAAATGGAGGGTACGATTGAAGGCACCATCTCCAATTCCTATGCGGTAGTCCATGCGGCCACCCGCTGGGCCTCCAAATCATGGCCTTTAGATCGCTGGAAGCAGGTGATTGCCGCACTCCTGAAAAGATTCCCGCAGGTCATGATCAGCTGTGGCCCGAGCCCACGTGAGATCGCGGAGGCCGCAATACTCTGCCAAGGCTTTGAGGGCCGGGTTCTCTCCACGGAAGGGAAGCTCTCCTGGGCACAGCTTGCGACTCTGCTCGGCTCGGCCTCCCTGTTTGTAGGCGTCGATACAGCGGCCATGCATCTGGCCTCGGCCGTCCAGTGCCCCTCCGTTGTCCTCTTCGGTCACCCGCCAGCGTATCAGTTCCAACCTTGGAAATGTCCCCACCGAGTCGTTCGCTCCAAAGACACCATGCTTGAGACCGAGCGTTACAAGCTTCCCGGTGAACAGCTCATGCAGGAGATCAGCGTCCTCATGGTAACGGATGCCGTGGGGTCCATACTTGCAGAGAGAGCTTAATGCTCAGGCCTTGGCGGCAAGCCGCGTGTAGAGCTCCGCGAGCTGCAGGCTCAATTTGGGCAATGATGGCCTTGGCAGCTTTTCTTGGAACTCGAGTAGTGATTGCCTGAAGGCCTCGTCGGTAACAGCCCGCTCTAGCAGATCTGCATAAGTATTATGATCGGTCGGCTTAAAAAGACCGGGATGCTCTTCGCTCAGTAAGGCGGTGTTGCCTTCTATGCGGCTCGCCAGAATGGGGATCCGGCAATCGAGTGCCTGCAGCAGGGCTAGCGGCTGACCCTCCCAGTGGGAAGGAAGAACAAAAAGATCCAGAGACTGGAGCCACGGGGCCACGGGCCGCTTTCTCCCGGCCAGAATCAGATTCTCCCCCAGCTGATGTTGCTCAATTCCCTTCTCCAGAATCGGACGGTCCTGTCCCTCACCGAAAAGCATAAACTTCGGCAGCGCAGTTCCCCGCTGAGCGAGCAAAGTCATCGCTTCGATCGTAGCCTGATGGTTCTTGGTCGGATGAAGAGAGGCTACGGATCCGGCTAGGAATTCCTTGGGATCGAGTCCAAGAGCAGAGCGAACCGCCACCCTATCCTCAACCGGACGGAAAACCGCGGGGTCGATCGCATTCGGAACGACAGAAACCTCCTTAGGATCGAGATCGAAAGCCGCGATCAGATCGCGCCGAGTCTCCTCCGAGAGAGCGATCACATGGTCGGCCCAACGGTAGATATGCCGCATGAAAAAGCCCTTCCTTCCCGTGAGCTCCAGAAAGGTCTTCTGCTGATGCACGATTGATCGGATACCAGCCAGTTTCGCCGCAATCACGCCGAAGAGTTGATCGTGATAGGACTGGGCATGAACCACCTGGATCCCGTGCTCACGGAACCACCAGGCAAGCCGCAGCATCTCGAGGGGGTTCATCCTCTTGGTGGGGAAAACAGGAACCACATCGATCGGAAGACCTGCCAACCTAGCCTCCTCACCCAGCACTCCGAGATTTCGCAGGCAGACAAAGCGTGCCTCAATACCCAGCGGAAGGTATTTGCTTGCGGAGAGGAGAAAATCTTCGGCACCACCGACCGGCATCGAGACAAAAAGAAAGGCAATCTTCACCGGTTTAACCGGCTGCTGCATGGCCTGATTCATAACTGTCCGGCCTTACCCGCCTGACCCGTGACCAACAACTCTACCACTGGAGACCGAACAGGATGATGCCCTTTGGTTTCTCGGGATTATCGGGATCCCAGGTGACATTATCATGACCATCGCCATATTTCCTCGGGGCAAGAGGATTCACCAGCTGAAGGGGATGCTTCATCTTGAAAGCCTCAGCCACCACACCGGTGATGTCATAGGAAGCTGGATTCTCGATCGGGTTGGGCTCGATCTTGGTCTTTTTGGGCTTGGGAGCCACAAAGGAAGCATCCGATGAAGCCTGCTGGGCAAAAGAAGAGGCAGCAAGAAGTGCCACTACAGCAAGAAAGATAAAGACGGGTCGGAGTAACATGCCGTTCATATGGTGAGTTTAGCCCCCTTTCGGAGCAAGGGGCAAGCCTCCCGAGCCAACCTCTTCCATTCTATCTAACGACATTGCTCCTTCAGCGTTGATCATTGGCCACGGAACCATTCAGACTGCGTGTATGGATTCCCTCGAGCGTGCACGGCGCGTTCTCTCAATCGAAATCGACGAACTGCAGCGCCTCTCCGAGCGTCTGGATGGAAGCTTTGATGCAGCGGTGACCCTCTTGCGCGAGGCGATTGAACGCCGGGGGAAAATCGTCGTCCTAGGGGTAGGCAAGTCAGGTCATATCGGTGAGAAAATCGCGGCAACCCTCACCAGCACGGGCGCACCTGCCGTAGTGCTCAATTCGCTCAATGCCCTCCATGGTGATCTCGGAATGATCTCCGACGGGGATGTCATCCTGACGCTCAGTTACAGCGGGGAGACGCAGGAGCTGCTCCGTATCCTGCCTGCCCTCAGCCGATTCGATGTCAAAAAGATCTCGCTGACCGGAGGAAAAGCCTCCTCGCTTGCGAAAGCCAGCGACGTTGTCCTCGATGTCTCCGTTACCCAGGAGGCCTGCCCCCATAACCTTGCTCCCACCTCCAGCACGACCATCATGCTTGCTCTGGGCGATGCCCTTGCCATGGTTCTTCTTGAGGAGAGGGGCTTCACCCGGGAGGATTTCGCACGATACCACCCGGCAGGCCAACTCGGCCTCTCCCTCCTGCTCAAGGTACGAGATATCATGCGAGGTGGTGAAGAAGCGGCGATCGTCAAAATCAGTGACCCGGTCATCGAGGTGCTGCGCGAACTCACCAAGAAACGGGCAGGCGCCGCCTTGGTCGTGAACGAAGAGGGTCAGCTTGCCGGAATCTTTACCCACGGTGATTTTGCCCGCCGGTTCCCCACCGATCCACAGATCGGAACCAAGCCCATCGGCGAGGTGATGACCCCAAACCCCGTCACCATCCATGCCGACAAACTTGCCGCCGAGGTTCTGATGGTGCTAGAACAACATCGGATAGACGATCTCGTGGTCACGGATTCTAAGGGGAACCCCTTGGGCGTGGTCGACTCTCAGGATCTTGCCCGACTCAAACTCATTTAATCCCCACCCCTTACTCCACGATATCATGGCACTCGCAAACGACCTCCGCAAAGGAATGGCAATCAAGTACAACAGCAACGCTGCCATCGTCCTTGAAGTCACCCACCGCACCCCAGGCAACCTCCGCGCTTTCGTCCAGCTCATCATCCGCTACATCGGCACCGGCAAGTCGGCGGATGTCCGCTTTGCCTCCACGGAGAAAGTCGACCTTGTCGAAGTCCACCGCACCAAGCTGGACTTCAGTTACGCCGATCAGGACGGCTATAATTTCATGGATCCGGATACCTTTGAGACCATCACCCTTCAGGCCGCCCTCCTCGGTGATGCCAAGGACTTCCTAGTCGAGAACATGCAGGTGGAAATTCTCTATGTCGAAGGACGCGCGGTCTCCGTAGAGCTTCCCGCCTCCGCCAATATCAAGGTGACCGAATCTCCCGAGGGAGTGAAGGGCGATTCTTCCAGCAATGTGATGAAGACCGCCACCCTCGAGACCGGCAAGGTGATCCAGGTTCCCCTCTTCATTAAGGAGGGTGAGATCGTCAAGGTCGACACCCGGACCGGCGCCTACATGGGCCGCGCCTAAGAGTCCCAACCTCACCGACGCGTGGCACGCCCTTCCTCACGCAAGAGTAAGGACGACAATAGATCCACGGGAAAAAATACTCGCACTTTATCCCGTCGCGTCCGCGTTTCGACAACAACGGACGACTCTCCGGATCTATTCGACCGAGATGAGCCGACCTCGGCTCACGACCAAATCCTTTACGGCAATGAGAATGCGGCGACCATTCCTAAGTCCTGGGTTAAGTTCATCATTGGACTCTTTCTTCTGCCTGTTGCGCTGATTTTGACCGAGACCTTTTTCCAAGCCTTCACGGCCTCCGTGCAACACGGTCTCCTAGTCACACAGTCATTCGGATGCTTTGCCGCCGGGATGATCCTTTTTGGTATCCTGTTCTTTATCGTTCCCCGAGAGATCCTGATGTGGCCCTATGTCTTCGGACACGAGATAACTCATGCTATCTGGGTGAAAATCTTCGGAGGTAATGTCGCCGATCATTTTCATGTCAGCCTGGACGGGGGCCACGTCCTCACCGACAGGGTGAATACCTGGATCGCTCTCGCCCCATACTTCTTCCCCCTCTACAGCCTTCTGGTCGTGACCCTCTACGGGGCGGCATCCTTGGCGGCAGATCTCAGCCATTACCGCTGGGTGCTGTTTCTCCTACTGGGATTCACCCTCGCTTTTCACCTCGTCTTCACTTGCCTCCTGATCGCCAAGGGCCAGCCGGATCTTCACTACGGAGGAACGTTTTTTTCCCTACTAATCATCTACCTGATCAATCTCCTGATCATCACCGGACTGCTACTGCTAACGGGAAAGGAGATTTCCCTGACTTCACTTGGTCATGATTTCGTCGAGAACATGATCAGCTTTGTGGAAATCACCCGTATGATCATGACATGGATCGCGGACTGGATCGGCGACCTTTGGAAAGGATTCGGCTACGGCCAATCTTCCAAGCCTGCCATCTAAGACCCGATAGCCGCGGTCAGAGCGGAAACGATCTTGTCGGCGGCAGCATTGATCACCACCTCGTCCGGACCTTCGATCAGCAGGCGGACTTTCGGCTCGGTCCCGGAGTAGCGGAGAAGAACACGCCCCTTCCCCGATAGGGCTGCTTCTGTTTCTGAAACCAGACGGGCGACTTCTGAAAGCGACTCAAGAGGGGGCTTCTCCTTCACACGGAGATTGCGCTGGGCCTGATGATATTTCTTGAGGCAACGGCGGAGTTCACTGAGCGGCTTGCCACTCTCCGTCATGATACGAAGAACTTGGAGAGCCGCAATAAGACCATCTCCTGTCGTACCGTGATCGCGGAAGATCAAGTGGCCGCTCTGCTCGCCGCCGATCGAGAAGTTCCCCGCGCGCATCGCTTCGACCACATAGCGATCACCAACGGCTGTTCTGATCACTTTACCGCCGGCGGCGGCAATTGATTCATCGAGCCCAAAATTGCTCATCACCGTGGCAACCAGTGTCTTCCCAGCAAGCGTTCCACGCCGGAGGGCATCCAACGCCGTCATGGCCAGAATCTCATCCCCGTCAACGACCTCTCCCTTTTCGTCGCAAAGAACAAGCCGGTCGGCATCCCCATCGTGCGAGATGCCGATTTGAGCGCCTGTCTCTTTTACCAAACGACTGATCTCATCGTCATGAGTGCTTCCGCATCGGTCATTGATATTCATGCCATTGGGCTCCGCATGAAAAACAAAGAGGGTTGCCCCGAGATCCTTTAGAACCTGAGGGGTCGTCTGAAACGAAGCCCCGTTGGCACAATCAACAGCGATTTTCAGTCCGTGAAGCGATATTCCGGGGACGCTCGCCTTGGCCATCACACCGTAACGCTCGGAGCCATCGGGAATGATCGATGTGGTTCCGAGCGCCTCGCCTAGCGAGCGTTCGTTATCAATCTCATCGGTCAGGATCAGAGCCTCCAAGCGTTCTTCCAAAGCGTCATCCAGCTTGTAGCCGTCAGCTCCGAAAAGCTTCAGCCCGTTATCCCCCGCAGGATTATGGGAGGCGGAGATCACGATCCCTCCGGCGGCATGGAGTTCCGTGACCAAACAGGCAACGGCAGGCGTGGGGATGACTCCCGCAAGCAGGACATCTGCACCGACCGAGTTAAGACCCGCGATGAGCGCTGACTCAAGCATCCCACCGGAGCACCGAGTATCGCGACCTATGACAAAACGGGGACGATCCGCACCCTTTCTCCTTATCAGGTAGCCGGCGGCTCGCCCCAATCTGAGCGCGATCTCGGGGGTGATAGGATGGCAGTTTGCAGATCCGCGGATGCCATCCGTTCCAAAAAGCTTTCTGACTGCCATGCGAGGGGAGCGTTATTTTTTTGAGCTGTGTACCTTGTGCGCCGAGTGAGACATCCCAGTCTTCTCCTCAGAGTTCTGAGAGTTCTCCGAGGTGCGAGGCTTGTGTTCCGGTAAAGGGCCCAGGTTTTGATGAATGAGATACCAGAGCGCCGACCCCAGAAGCAGGCAGACTAGTTTCTCCTTCCAATTGTGTAGCAGGATCTTTCGCATGATTTTGTTCGCGGATCAGAAGTTGTGACAGGCGCTTCCGGAACCGCTCGACGTTGAGGTTGCGCTCGATGGCCCCCGAGTGACAAATCGAAACTTGGCCGCTCTCTTCGGAAATCACCAAGACGATGGTATCGCTCTCTTCGGAAAGCCCAAGTCCGGCACGATGCCGCAGTCCGATCGTTCGGTCGAGATCGTCGCGCTGGGTGAGGGGAAAAATGCAACCCGCCGCTACGATCCGATCGCCGCTCAGGATCACTCCACCATCATGGAGGACCGTCTTGGGTTGAAAAATCGTCAGCAGTAGTTCCTTGGAAAATTCGGCATCGATCTCGACTCCGCTCTCGGCCACGGACTTCAGGCTCAGATCACGCTCGAGCGCGATTAACGCCCCGAATCCTTTACTCGAGAGATCGAAGACCGTATCCGTGATCTCCTCGATGGCTTCCTTACGCTGAAGAGCCGTGGTGAAAAAGCGGTGACTGCCCAGCTCGTTCAAGGCACGGCGTAGTTCCGGTTGGAAAAGAACCACCAAAGCGATCGCCATGAAGACCGAGAAGCTTCGGAGAAGCCATCCAAGCACGACGAGATCCAGCACTTGGGAGATGAAAGTGAGCGTTAGGAAGACCAGCGCCAGGCCGATCAAGATTCGCGCCCCATGGGTGCCGCGCAGATAGAGATAAGTATAATAGAGGATCGTCGAAAGGATGAGAATCTCGAGTCCGGAGGTCCAATACGCCGCGATCAGCAACAGAGTCCTGTGAAAGAAATCAGTCATGACATCAGCGGTTCACTAAGAGAGCCTCTGCCATGCGGAGAGCCTCGAGGTGAGGTCGGACTTCATGCACACGGAAGAGCTTGGCACCCAGTGAGCGGGCAATCGCAGTCAACGCCAGACCAGATGAAAGACGATTGCCTGATGTGATCCCATCCTCTCCGCCGGAGACCTTGCCAAGAAACGACTTTCTGGAATGTCCGAGTAAGATGGGAGAGCCTATTTCCATTAACTTGGGGATTCCGCGGATCAACGCTAGGTTATGCTCCACGGTTTTTCCAAAACCAAGGCCGGGATCGAGAATGATAGCGGCGGAGTCCATGCCATAGCTTAAGGCCGCCTCACGGCGACCTGAAAGATATTTTGCCACATCGTTCACTACATCGTCCTGCGGATAGGAGGGATCGGCCTGCATGGTTTCAGGGGTTCCCTGCATGTGCATGAGAACCAGTCCGGCGCGGTTCTCGGCAACCACCTTTCCCATCCTGGGATCACCTGAGAGGGCGGTCACATCATTGATGATATCGGCCCCTTCACCCAGACAGGCCTCGGCCACAGAGGGCTTGGAGGTATCGACAGAAATAGGGGCATTAGTCCGAGCCCTCAGTGCCTTGATCACGGGCAAAACCCGCCGCAGTTCCTCCTCAGCGGAAACAGGAAGCGCTCCCGGTCGGGTCGATTCGCCACCGACATCGAGTAGTAAGGCTCCTTCCTCAAGAAGTTTTAGCCCATGCTCACAGGCCGCCAACGGATCCAGGAAGTTGCCGCCATCTGAGAAGGAATCGGGCGTAACATTGACGAGCCCCATGACAGCACCACGCAAGGAGAGATCCATCTCACGCCCGCGGAATCTCCAGAGCATCGCGTGCTATCCCTTCACTCGTAGAGAGACCGAGCGCCCGTGGGCATCGAGTCCCTCGATTTTGCAGAATGTCTCGATGATCGGAAGAGACTTTTTCAGGGAGACAGCATCGTATCGAACGATGCTGGTCCGGCGCTGGAACTGCTCAGCCGTGAGGCCGGCAAAGGCTTTCCCCGCTCCTCCAGTAGGAAGTTCGTGGCTCGGTCCCGCAAGGAAGTCCCCGGCAGCCACTGGGGAGATGTCGCCCAGGAAGATAGCACCGGCGGAGTTCAGCTTAGTAGCTAGCAACTCCGGCTTGCGCACAGCCAGAGAGACATGCTCTGCGGAGAATCCGTTAGCTATCTCCACCGCCTGAGCAAGGTCACGAACGAGGACAAGCACGGCATTGGCCATCGCCTTGGCGAGATGCTCAGGACGCGAGGAGAATGATGACTGCCGAGCAATCTCTTTCTGAACAGCCTTTATCAGCTTGTCGGAATCACTCAACAGCACGACCACACTTCCTATCCCGTGTTCGGACTGGGCCAGCAGATCGGCGGCCACCCAAGCAGGGTTGGCCTTAGCGTCAGCTATCACAAGGACCTCGCTGGGCCCGGGCAACAGATCAATGCCGACACGCCCGAAAACCTGACGCTTCGCCTCCACGACATACGCATTGCCCGGTCCGAAGATCTTGGTGACGGGAGGGATACTCTTCGTGCCATAGGCCAGAGCCGCGATCGCCTGGGCCCCACCCACGCGGTAGATTTCCGTAGCACCGCAAAGATCAAGCGCGGCCAGCAAGGCGGGAGCGACTGTTCCATCGGCCGCAGCGGGTGTCACTGCCACGATTTCAGGAACACCGGCCGCTTTCGCGAAGCCGCACGTCATGATCGCACTCGAGACAAGAGCGGCCGTTCCCCCCGGAATGTAGAGTCCGACCCGGGGAAGCGGATCGAAGCGTTCCCCCACAAGCGCCCCCTGCGCGTTCTTCATGGACCAGTTCTTGCGGAGGCTTTTTTTGGCAAAGGCGGTGACATTCGTGATCGATAGAGCCAGTGCTTTTTTGACCCCGGGAGTCAAGGAAGCCCGCGCCTTTTTGATCTCCTCCGGAGTGACTCGGATCTTGGCGGCCGTGATCTTAGGCCCACCGAATTTCAGCGTGTAGCTGAGAAGAGCCGTGTCACCCTTCTTCCGGATATCGGCAATGATTTCCTCAACCGTCTTACGCACCTCGGCACGAGGTTCGGCCTGGCGGTCTAATTCGGCAAGGGTGCGGTCAAAGCCGCGATCTTTGTAGGAAATTAATCGCATTCTGAGATGCTACCGCAAGAATTCACCGGGGTCAAAACTCGTGCGAAATACTCACTTGGTCACGCCTCACTTTTATTTCCAGATCGGCCGACTGATCCAAAAGGGATTGGCCACATTGTTGCGGTAAGCCTGTAGGGAGGCGCGGGAAGAATTCACCCGCAGATTGCTGTAGGAGCCGTCACTATTCTGCCAGCGCTCGTGCCAGAAAATCGCGGCCTTGAGCCTTGGGTATTTGGCAATATTTCCCATCTCACGAAAGGCTTCCGCGATCCACGCTCCCTTGTCCTCACAGGGCTGATGGGATTCAGCGACGCCCCACTCGGTCAGCATGATAGGCTTATCGGGATCTAGGGCGCACATCTCCGCATAGGGCCACTCGAGCAAACTGGCAAAACCGCACCACTTACTATCCTCCAGATTGCTGGTCTGCTTGCCGTAGACGCTGAGACCAAGCCAGTCGACATACTTTGACCCAGGATAGTAGGCGGCCGGTTGGTTCCACGACAGGAAACCGGGAGGGTCTGAGTAGTTATTGGGCTGGAAAACCCAGAGGACATTGGTTGCGCCTCGGGCACGCACACGGTCGACGACATGACGCCAAGCTTTCTTGAAGGTCTCCGGCCCTTCCCAGGTGGCAGGGTTCTTGATGTCTCCCTTACCGAACCAACTATTTTCGGGCGCGTTATCCGTTCCCGTGAGTTTGGCAAGCGCTCCATTGGCAGCAGTGGCAGTAGAGGCACGAGGTGCATTAGGGGATGAAGATAAGCCCGGTTTTTTCGGGGGTGCCGGATCTCGGGGACCCTTGCCATAGAACCATCCGGACCAGGGAAACCAGGTGCCGTTCATCTCGCAGGCAAAGGAGACAAAGAACTGGCAAGGCACTTTGGCCGCCTCGTCGGCCCAGCGGTCGATGTAGGCATCCCATTTCCCGGCAATAATCTCGGTGAGAGCGAATTTATCAGGCCCGTGTTTCTCAACATACGGGGCATCCCAAGGAGACCAGAAAAGGAGAGGTACGGCTCCGTAGGAGCGGACACGCTGTACCTGGTCGGAGGGAAAAGCTTCCCTTCCCCAGAAGGAACCAAGGGCCACAAGTGCCATCGGTTTGCCTGTGAGTTGTTCGAAGTTCTCGAGGGCCTCGTAGGTGACTTGATCCTCCCCGTCACCAAAATCGCAGTAGGCACCTGTGTAGGCACCCTTCTCGGGAATCTGAAGTTGCTGGTATGGCGTGGCGGCGCTCAGGACAGATGTGGCCGCGCCTAGCAGTAACACTGAAAGGGGGATTTTGATGGAGCTATGCTTCATGCGTCGGGTGAAATGTGCGGGTCGGTCTTGGCGAAAGCACCGGGAGACATTGGAGCCCGTTGTTCCTTCTGAAGGATTGCAGCGGCCGTGCGGTCGAGCTTCGACCAGCGCACCCAGCTTCCGCCGAGAGCCTTGAGAATGCATTTCCAGACGACATAGCCCAGTAGTGGTCTGTAAAGAAGCCTCATCGGGGCGCTCCGCCATGCTATCCGCAGGGGCCGTCCAGCCATCGAGAGCGCTGTGACGGCAAGAAAGATATCTAGGAGCAGCGAGGCGACAAAATAGGGCCAGATCGCAACGCCCCGGCCAAGCCAGAGTGACCAGAGCACGATCAGGTCGAGCACAGGAGTCAACGCCACCACGCCCATCTGAAAGACCCAGACCGAGGGAAGTGCGAACCACCCGAGCCAGCCAGAATCGGGATTGAATGTCAGGTCGCCATGCTTCCAGAGACACTGAAGCGTTCCGAAGGCCCAGCGGAGGCGCTGCGAAACAAGCGCCTTGATGCTCTCGGGCGCCTCGGTATCAGCAAAGGCCTTCGAGGCAAAAACAACCTTCCATCCCAGGCGATGGAGCTGAAGGGTGAGGTCGGCGTCCTCAGCCAGCGTGTTGTTGGTGATGGGGCCCGCTTCCATGAGCGCCTTGCGACGGAAGGCGCTGAGTGCTCCGGGCGCCACGGTGATACAGCCGAGGAAATCTTGGGCACGTCGGTCGATCTCGAAGGCGGCCGTATACTCCAGATCCTGAAAACTACCCAACCAGTGTTTCGTGTTACCGACACGGATATAGCCGGAAACCCCGCCCACTTGCGGATCGGAGAGACAGGTCACCAGCTGGCGGATACCGTCAGGGGCGACCATGGTGTCCGCATCGATCATGACGATAGTCTCATGACTTGCGAGGCCTAGGGCGCGCTCGAGGGCAGAGGCTTTGCCGCCATTCTGTTGGCTTATTAACCGGACGCGAGGTTCCGTTAGCGCGATAGCTGCGACAACTTCCGCCGTGCGATCCTTCGACCCATCATTCACCACGATGATCTCGATCGCTGCGGGATAATCGCCATCCAGCAGATGACGGATTGTGGAGGCGATCACCCGTTCCTCGTTGTAGGCGGCAATCAGAATGCTGACCGGCGGATAAGAAACCGGTAAAGGCTGAGGATGCAATCTCTCGCTCAATTGCTCCTTCTGGCGCTGACACCGAGCGCAGAGGCAGTAGAAGAAAACACGGAGTAGTGAGAGCAGCGTGACGATGACAAGGAGAGTCCAGGCTGCATTCTCGAGGAAGTGCATGACCGAGAAGGCCCCATAGACATAACGGGTTGAGAGCGGCTGATTCTCCTCGCGGAGCGGAGGCATGACAGTGTCTCGGGGAAGGTTGATGATATCCCCGAGCGGCACAATCAGATCCCCTCGGCTTCGCAGCCAGTCGATGATCTTCGGAAGGGCCTCCACTGTCTGGGAGCGATCCCCTCCGCCGTCATGCATCAGGATAACCGATCCCGTGGAGCGCTGGTTCTTAACCCGATCGAAGATTGCCTGCGCACCCGGCCTCTCCCAGTCATCGGGATCGATCGATTCCGCAACAGTGAGATACCCGAGATCACGAACCACCCTGAGAGATCGGACCTCACCGGGCTGGCTGGGGGTTCCGTCAATACCAAAGGGAGGGCGGAAGTACGCAGTGGAGTGGCCGGTCACCGCCTCGATCAGACGGGTCGTCGCATTGAGTTCCAATCCGATCTGCTCATCGCTTTCCTCGGCGATATTCTGGTGGCTGTAGGTATGGTTGCCAACCTCATGGCCGGCACACTCGATCCGCTCCAGCAGATCCGGATAATGCTGGGCCTGCGTTCCAAGGACAAAGAACGCGGCCGGTGCGTTCTTCTCCTTTAGAATTTTCAGGATCTTGGGAGTCCATTTCGGGTCAGGACCATCGTCGAAAGTCAGCGCCACCTTGTGCGGCCCCGGATCACCCTGACGCGCGATACTCTCGGGCATCGGGAGCTTGGTGTACTGTTCCACCACTTCGTGGTCAGCGTGGATCTCCAGATGCCGGTCTCCCGCATGGGGATCGCCGCCGCCGGAGATGAAGTCTCCCGTGCCGCTGGAGGCGATGAACTCGTCGAGGTTCAGCTGAGAGAGCTTGGCAATGGACGGGAGATCAGGTGACTTCTCGGGATTCATTCTCAGGACATCCCAGACGGCTGGATCTTCCTGTCCAAGCCGGTAGAGGCCTATGCCTCCGGGATGGAACGGGGCGATCAGGCGGCGCTGGTTGAAGAGAGTCACGGCATCCAGGAACCAGAGCTCGTGCTCCTCATTCTGATCGGGGCCCGAGAGGTAGTTGAAATTCGGCGAGCCATCCTCGCAAGCGATACCATTCAGCGGATCGATTCCTGCAAGCGAAGCCCGAGCCATGGCATCCGTAAAGCCGACCTGCTCGACGGTCTTCTTGTCCTTCCTCCAGTCGTTGGCATAAGTGCCGAGACCGATTATCCACTGGGAGGGCTCCCCATAGACCATCATCGTTTCCAGCCAGCCCTGGAACCAGTCGCTGCTGGCAAGAGGGCCTGAGTCATCGGCTTCCGAGTTCTCGTCGTAGAGCGTGGCGACCAATCTGTCGACGGAATCGGCGATGGCATTCAGATCAAAGACATCGAAGTCAGCTCCCGTAGGAACAGCGAACCAGAGTTCCTTCCTCTCGGCGTGCAGACGGTCGGCCATCTCCTTGATCAGCCGCGAATACTCATCCTTGTAGGTCGGATCCAGCTCGCTCAATTCCAGAATCAGTCCCGTCGAACCGGGGGGCAGACGGCTCACCAGCTTGTCCAGGAAGACTCCCCTCTCCGCCTGCGATTCATGGGCCAGCTCCTCCACAGCTTCGGGCTGCCATGTATCCCCATCCAGATTACGGAGAATCGGCAGGAATCCGAGGCCCTTCCGCACGCAGAGGAGCCGAGCCTTGTCACTCGCATCCTCCTTGAGCGTTCCCTCCACGCCGGTGAGAGTAAACCAATCGGCCGCCACATGGGTCAGCTGGTCGGCATGACGCTCCAGCGAAAGGAGTGAGGCTGGATCCCAGGGTGAGACATAGCCGAGCACGATGCCTGTATTCTTGGGAACGCTGGGTAAGGTGGATTGGCCGCGATCTTTCTGGCCTAGGTGAATGCGTCGCCAGTCATCCTTGGCATTCAGGAGAGGAATCTTGGACGGGGGAAGTGCTTTGAACCGGGCGGGGAACTCCCTCACCACCAAGGGAAGCAGCAGCTGCGGTCCAATCAGCAGGCTCCAGATGAAATAACCGGTGGCACCGATAAGGAGAAGCCCACCCACAACAGCCGTGAGCTGAAGCACCCGACGCCTGATCCCACGGGGATCGGCAAAGACACTCTGTTCCTGATCAGAAGGCACGTTCAATCAATGGCTATGGATCGCCACTTCCGATCTAAACAAAAACATACTCCCACAGTATCATGGGGTGGCCCCAAGAGTATAGGAGAAGCGCCCGGCATGGGCCCCTCAGGTAGATCAACCCTTATTAGATCCCGCCGGGAGAAGCGGGCGTAGGCGTGCCCACTGGCGTAGGGGGAGTTGGCGCGGGCGTCGGTGTCGGCGTTGGAGGAATCGGCGGAGGATTCACAAAAACAGAGTTATTGGGCACAATCGAGTTCGGTAGCGTGGAGAGTTGGCCCGGCGTCGTCGTGGTTTGGCTCGCCGCGGGTTGAGTCGGTTGGGCTTTATTATTATCAAGAGAAGTCTGCACCTGGGCAGCCACCTCCTTAGCAACTTGGGTAGCCACCTCCTTAGCAACTTGGGAAGCGACCTGACCGGCAACCTGTCCGGCAACCTGTCCGGCAACCTGTCCGGCAACCTGTCCGGCGACCTGTCCGGCGACAGCATTTGCATCCTGTTGGGCCGGTGTCTGGGAGGCAGCTAGGATGGTGGGATCGTTGGCCAGAACGGTGGCGATATTCTGGGCCTCTGCGACACAATCCTTCTGCGCATTGCCCACAGCTATTCTAATTACTTCTGGCGCAACCCCCATAGCCGCACAGTTGTCTAGAATCGAGGACATGAGCGTCTTGGTAACGGAGACGGCGTTCTCTACAGTGTCGATCGGGAGCGACTTGCTGGCGTCCAGAGTTCCGTTCTGCTTACTGATGGCAGTTACTGCCGCCTGGACAGCAGCATCGCGTACAATCGAGGTCGTGAGAGCACTAATAACTTGGCCCAAAAGATCGGGATACTGCGTGGCAGCAGGACCAAGCCCTCGGATAGCCCCATTTGCTATGGCGCTAACATTTTCATTATAACTTGCCGTCGTCGTCACCGCCAAGGAGGCGGGTAAGGAGGCCAACTGCGTCGGGGTGATAGAGCTAGGAATCGACAACCCCTGACTTGCTGCATCCTTTGCCGCTTGAGAGATTCCGGCCATCGCCTGAGAGGCGATCTGGGGCGCGGCATAGGGGGCGGAGGCCACGGATTGTTGAACAATGTTCTGAATGACTTTTGGTGCTTGTGCAGCAGGAAGACCTGCCTCCTCCGAGAGGGTATAGGAGGTTGCTGCAGCGGCGATGATCGGAGCGGAGGGACAGGAGGAGACCGACCCGAGGCCGCCGCCATCTTGGGCGCGCAAATCAGTCAGCATCACGGAAGCCATCACTAAGGTTCCCAAGGAGCGTGTAAGAGTCTTCATTTCTCTGAGTCCTTTGGGTTAGAAATTGATCAGGGAAACGATCAGCAAGCCGCCGTCGTTCAAGTCGCCGTTAGCCGCGGTGGGTAGGGAGTTTCCTAAGATACCTCCCTTGCTGACATTGATCGCCTGCATCACCCCATCCTGCTTGGCCAGGATCGGGACGCTTTTCCCATCGACAAGCAGTGTGACGATTTTTTCCCCTCTGCGGACATAATCCCCGGGATGCTTGTGAACCGCGACAACCTTCGATCCCATGGGGGCGGCTAGAGGATGCTGGATGCTATTATCGGTAATAACTTTGCGGAGCGAGGCCGCTAGAGCCCTATTACTCGTGAGTTTTCCCTGGTCACGGAGATGTTGCATCGCAGAAATCATCTGCGCAGCGGCAAGATAGTTCTGCGTCTGCATGGCGCCAGTAGGTGCCGCTCCAGCAGTAGGAGCAATAGGAGCAGCAGAAACAGCAGGAGCTGGCGCGGCTGCTGGCGCAACAGGGAGCGGTGCTGGAGGCAGGGTAGAGGGCTGGGGTGGCAGGGCGCCCGCAGTGGGAGCCACAGGAGCAGGTTGTACGGCTGATACAGCCGGCGCAGGAGCAGTTGGAGCGGCTGGCATCGCCGGTGCCGGGGGTGTGGCATTCTGCGCCTTCAGAGCCAACGGCACAACGAAGAGGAAGAAAAAGAGGAATGCCAGCAAGGCAATCGCTGACCCCGACCAAATGCAACTGGTTCCCTTGGACAAGGTCATCGTGAGCTCACTTTCTAATGGTATTCTTTGCCACGCAAGGAGGAAAATCCCGCCTTATGCAAAATTTTGTCAAGGAGCCGGTTCAGGAGTAGGATCGTTCGCGTGAGTCAAAACCGGCTTTACCTGTAGCCCGTTAGTCGGAATGATGCAGGGCTGCTTTATGAAGACGATCGGCATCGGATTAGCGGGCTTCGGCACTGTAGGTGCCGGAGTCTACGAGAATCTGGAGCGACACCGCGAGTTGATCGCGGAGCGTTCCGGATACTCATTTGCTATGCGTCGGATCGTCGTACGCGATCTGCAGAAACAGCGCGATGTCTCAGCACCAGCTTCTCTCTTCTCCAGCCGGTGGCAGGATCTGCTGGAGGATCCCGAAATCAAGATCATTGTCGAACTGATCGGGGGGACAACGGAGGCCTTCGACCTGACGATGGCGGCGATCCGCTCGGGACGCATCGTCGTCACGGGCAACAAGGCGCTTCTGGCCGAGCGCGGCGCCGAGATTTTTGCACTGGCTAGCGAGTGCAAGGTTCCCGTCTTCTTTGAGGCGGCGGTAGCCGGCGGCATTCCAATCATCCAGTCGCTCCGCGATGCCTTCGTCGGCAACCGTATCGAGTCGGTTCACGGCATCCTTAACGGCACGAGCAACTATATCCTGACCCGCATGCAGGAGGCTGGGCTCGACTACCCCGAGGCCCTTGCCGAGGCGGTAACGCTAGGTTATGCCGAGGCCGACCCTACGCTCGATATCAATGGATGGGATGCCGGACACAAGGCCATCATCCTCGCCGCCCTAGCCTACGGCTTTTGGGTCGATCCCACCACGATACGCGTCGAGGGAATAGACCGCGTGAGCGCGGCCGATATTCATTTCGCCAAGAGTCTAGGATACTGCATCAAGCTCCTCGGCTCGATCCGTGAGAAGAACGGCAAAGTCGAGGTCGGCGTGGCCCCGACGCTCATCCCTCTCGGGAATGTCCTAGCATCGGTGAACGGGGTCTTTAATGCCGTTGCCGTCCGCGGCGATCTCGTAGGCGACAGTCTCTTCTACGGACGTGGTGCGGGACGCGGCCCGACATCCACCTCGGTGATCGGTGACCTTGTCGAAGCGGCCCATGTGCTCGATGCTCCCAGGGGCACTTTCGGATTCGCTCCCCATGCGCTCTATGGCAGCAGCCGTTCGTCTTCCGAGATCGTCGGCTCATATTATCTGCGCCTCTCGGTGGACGACAAACCTGGCGTCCTCGCCCTCATCGCCGGAGTCCTCGGCGAGGCAGGCATCGGCATCTCCTCGGTCGTTCAGCCAGAGTCGATCGCCGGGGTCGAGACTCCTCTGGTGCTGATGATCCACGAGGCCGCCTATGGAGCCATGTGCGCCGCCCTTGCGAAGATCACCGCCCTCGGCTGCGTGAAGGGAGAGCCTGTGCTCTTCAACGTGGAGACTTTTTCTTGATTTCCTGATGCCTGAGACGATGAACAAGACCTTCAATGATTGCGGCGTGATCGAGCGCTACCGAGAGTTCCTGCCTGTCACCGATACCACGCCCGTCATCTCGCTGGGCGAGGGTTCCACACCTCTGATTCATTCGCCCAAACTGAGTGCGATCACCGGCGGTGAGGTCTATGTCAAATACGAGGGACTGAATCCGACCGGCTCGTTCAAGGATCGGGGCATGACCATGGCGATCTCCAAGGCCGCCGAGGAGGGTGCCCATACCGTCCTCTGCGCCTCCACCGGCAATACCTCCGCTGCCGCCGCCGCCTATGCCGCACGTGCCGGAATGAAGTGCGCCGTCCTTCTTCCTGCGGGACGTATCGCCGGAGGCAAGATGGTCCAGGCCTATATCTATGGAGCGACTGTCGTTGCCATTCGGGGAAATTTTGACGACGCCCTGCGACTCGTGCGCGAGTTGGGAGAGACCGGTGACTTTGCAATCGTCAACTCGATCAATCCCTACCGCATCGAGGGACAGAAGACCGCCGCCTTCGAGATTATCGAGGAGTTGGGGAATGCCCCCGACATCCATATCCTGCCTGTCGGTAATGCTGGGAATATCACCGCCTACTGGAAAGGGTACAAGGAGTTCAAGGAACTCGGCCGTAGCCACAAGCTCCCCAAGATGCTCGGTGTTCAGGCTGCCGGATCAGCGCCTCTCTATAACGGCGCGCCAATGGATAATCCGGAGACAGTAGCCACGGCCATTCGGATTGGACGTCCGGCAAGTTGGGACGGGGCCATCAACGCTGTCTCCGAGTCGGGCGGATGCTTTGAAATTGTTGAGGACTCCGAAATCCTGGCCGCCCAGAAGTGGCTCGCCTCCAACGAGGGCATCTTTGTGGAGCCTGCAAGCGCCGCTCCCGTGGCCGCGCTCTTCAAATGCTTCAATCGCAGCGGAAAGACCACGCAGTGCGACTCCTGTCCGTTCCGTAAAGTTCAGCCCGGCGCCAAAGTGGTTCTCACCGTAACGGGTCATGGGCTTAAGGATCCCGATACGGCGAAGCATGCCGTCACAGCCCCGATCGAAACCGAGGCCACCGCCGCAGCCGTGCGCGAAGCCCTAGCCAAAATAGGCTGATTCCAAGCCCTCGACTTTCGTCTCTCGACGCTCGACTCACCCATGCCACTCATCGTTCAGAAATACGGCGGCACTTCGGTCGGTAACCCCGAGCGCATCCTCCATGTCGCCCGTCGACTGCTGGAAACCCAGCGCGAGGGAAATTCCGTTATCGCTGTTGTCTCCGCGATGTCGGGGGTCACCGATTCCCTGATCAAGCTGGCGCGTGAAGTTTCTAGCAAGCCTATCGAACGTGAGATGGATGTCCTTCTCTCCACAGGTGAGCAGACCACAATGGCTCTTACCGCCATGGCGATCCAGAGCATGGGCGGCAAGGCCGTCTCACTCACGGGCGCGCAGGCTGGTATTATCACCAATGGCGTCCATACCAAGGCCAAGATCAGCAACGTCACCCCGGACCAGATCAAGAAACACCTTGATGCAGGAGAGATTGTAATTGTGGCAGGATTCCAAGGAGAGACGCGTGATGGGGATATCACCACCCTTGGGCGCGGCGGATCTGACCTCACTGCCATCGCGCTGGCCTCCGCTGTGGAGGCTGATGCCTGCCAGATCTTCACCGACGTCGACGGAGTCTACACCTGCGACCCCCGTATCGTCCCGACAGCCAAAAAAATCGAAGCCATCTCCTATGACGAGATGCTCGAGATGGCGAGTAGCGGCTCCAAGGTCATGCAGTCGCGCTCGGTAGAATTCGCCAAAAAATTCGGCGTGACCTTCGAGGTCCGCAGTAGCTTCAACAACAAACCAGGAACAACCGTGAAAGAAGAATCCGAAGGAATGGAACAGGTCGTCGTGCGCGGCGTCAGCGTCGAGCGCAATCAGGCCAAGGTCACTGTAACCCAAGTCCCCGATAAGCCGGGATGTGCCGCTAGGCTCTTCACCGCGCTAGCTGATGCCCATGTCATGATCGACGTCATCGTCCAGAATGTCTCTGCTGCGGGTTCGACCGATATTTCCTTCACGATGAACCGCGACGAACTTGAGAAGATCGGCGATCTCGTCGACCGCGTTGCCACCGAGATCGGGGCGGGCAAGGTCAGCAAGCAGGATGGGATCGCCAAGCTCAGCGTCGTCGGTATCGGAATGCGCACCCACTCGGGCGTGGCGGCCAAGCTCTTCGAAGCCCTTGCCAAGGGGGGCATCAACATTCAGATGATCTCCACATCGGAGATCAAGATCGCCGTCATCCTCGACGAAAAGAAGATCGCCGATGCAGCCAAGCTGGCCCACACGGCCTTCGGTCTCGACGTGGCATAAGATTTAGATTTTTGCGCGGAGGCGCAGGAGAAGAGAATGAATAGGGAACTCAGCTGTACCGGATGCGTTTCATAATGATCATGCAGTCTATTCTGCAGCGGTAGGTTAAAAACAAGATGCTACAAGCGATCAGCGCTTAATCTCCGAAAAGAAAAAGCCCCGGAGTAATTTCCGGGGCTTTTCGTTGATTGATTGAAGCGAATTTTTATTCTTCGCTCTTCTTATCTTTCTTAGGAGCGGCTTTCTTTTTAGGAGCTTCGCCTTCGGCTTTCTCTGCTTTAGGGGCTTTCTCTGCCTTGGCCTTCTTGGCGGGTTTTTCAGCTACTTCTGAAACGACCTCGTCTTTCTTAATCTCGATTGCGTAATCAACCCACTCGAGGTAAGCCATCGGCGCGCTGTCACTCAGACGAGCTCCGAGCTTCACGATGCGGGTGTAGCCTCCCTTGCGGTCGGCGGCTGCCGGTGCGATCTCGGTGAAGAGTTTCTTCACGATGTCCTTGTGCTTGAGATAGGCGATCGCGATGCGGCGGGCATGGAGATCCCCTTTCTTGCCCAAGGTGAGCATACGCTCGGCCAGAGGCTTGGTGGCCTTGGCTTTGGCCAGGGTGGTTTTGATACGGCGGTGCTCAATCAGGCTGCAAACCTGATTCGCGAGAAGCGAATCACGGTGTGCCTGGCTACGGCCGAGTTTAACGGTTTTTTTCCGGTGACGCATGGCGTTAGAGTCCTTCTAGGGTTCTTTATTCGGCAGCAGGTGCCAGATTGTCGACAAGGCCGGGCTCGAACTTCATACCGAGGCCCAGACCGAGCTGGACAAGCTTGTCCTTGATCTCGTTCAGCGACTTCTTGCCAAAGTTGCGGTACTTGAGCATTTCGGCCTCGCTCTTGAGAGCGAGCTGTCCGACAGAAGTAATGTTCGCGTTGTTGAGGCAATTCGCTGCGCGGACCGAGAGCTCGATCTCGTTCACGCTCATGGCGAGAAGCTTCTTGAGGCGGTTGTTCTCGTGGCTGACTTCGACCGGGGTCTCGTCGAACTCGATCTGTGTGTCGTCGAAGTTGACGAAGACGTCGAGGTGATGGCGAAGGATCGCGGCAGACTGAAGCAAGGCTTCGTCCGGAGTGAGTCGTCCATCAGTCCAGATGTCGAGGATCAGCTTGTCGTAATCGGTACGCTGTCCGACGCGGGTCTGCTCGACAGCGTACTTGACCTTGGTGACGGGCGAGAAAATGGAATCGATGGCAATGACTCCGATCGGCTTGTCCGGGGACTTGTTCTCGTCACCTGTGGCGAATCCGCGGCCGACCTTGACCTCAAACTCTGCCTCGAACTTCATTTTTTTGTCGAGGGTGCAGATATGCTGCTCGGGATTGAGAACCTCGCACTGGGCGGTTGATTGGATGTCACCGGCTGTGATGGCACCAGCCTTGTTGACCGAGAGAATCAGATTGCGGACCTCGTGGTCGTGGGCTTTGAACTTGACCTTCTTGAGGTTGAGGATGATTTCGACAACATCCTCGACGACTCCGGGGATGGCGGTGAACTCATGGGGAGCCCCCTCGATCTTGACCGAGGTGATTGCTGCTCCCTCAAGGGATGAGAGAAGTGTGCGGCGAAGTGAATTGCCGATCGTGTGGCCATAGCCGGCCTCAAAGGGCTCTGCAACGAACTGAGCGTAGGTTTCTGTGGCGGTTTTCTCGTTCTTCACGAGGGTCTTCGGCATTTCGAAGCGACCGAGGCGGATAGGCATAATGTCTTGTTGTTCTCGTTGCCGGGTTTCCCTTGGCGCGTGTTGATGGCCAGCAAATGCTGATCACCCAAGGACCGACGGCAAATTTTTGATGCGCGGACGGTTACCTTATCCGTCCTTGCCAAAGAGGCAAGGGGTAAAGTGGGGAATGGGGAATGGGGAATGGGGAATGGGCTATTGGGTGGCGTGGGTCAGGACATAGGTAACACCCTGGTTCAAGACATGGGTAACACATGCCGCGAGTGTTTGGTAATGGTGTTGGTGTTTTGGTTGTTGGTCAATGGCAGGGAGATTGGGGTAGCAGGCAGCGGAGCGGAAGGGGCGGGAGCCCCTGAAGCGGAGATGCCTGCTTGGCGTTTTAGGCCGCCTCCTTAACGGCTTCTAGGGCATCGGGAAGGATCGGGATAAAGCTTGCCGTTTCAGGCTCGAGATGTCCCAAGAGGAGCCTGGCGAAGTAAACTTCAAGGGTTCCATCCCGCAGGGGTTTAAGACCCACATCCCATCCGTGAAGAGCTGTGGAGAGGAAGACTAACTGGTTCTCAAAGCAGATATGCCCCGTGCCCTTGACCCTTCGGGTCATGAGCCCCTCGTAGTCGAGTTGATCAGGCGTTCCCTCCCACTTCTTCTTTGATGCTTCATAGACCTCCGAGGGCATCTTCATGCCCAAGGACTCGTGAGGGCGTTCCTCGTTGAACTCTCGCTTCCAGACATCTAGAGCAGCCTGACGATCCCGGTAGCGGGTGCCCTCCAGTTCCCGGCTGATGTCCTTGTGCATCCTCTCATGGCCCCCATTATCCTGTGGGTGGGCAGGACGCCCACGTAGTAAATCGATCCCAAGAGCTACCCACCAGGCAGAGAGCCTGGAGAGTCCCATGATGCTGCGGGAACTCGAGAGAAGGGTGCGCCGTTGTCACTGCGGATAGCCTGCGGCACTCCATAACGCTCAAAGATCCTCTCAAAGCAGGCGCGCACTGTCTCGGTGCGTGCGTTTTCCAAGGCCCTGACCTCAAGCAAGTAGCGGCTCCACTCATCACGGACGGTCAGAGGTTCACATTTCCCCTGGGCATCATGCCACCATCCCTTGAAGTCTATCGTCCAGACCTCGTTGGATACTCCGGCTTTACGGGTGTCTCCGATGCTGCCTCCTTGGGAAGCTCTCCTCTTGCGTCTCTTTTCTACGAGCCCAGCCTTCTCAAAGACCCGCTTAAAGCTGCTCTCGCTCGGTGCCTCACCGTGTCGTCTCAAGTAGATTTCCTGCAGCTTCCGTCCTCCCCAGTGCTTGTGTCGCATCCGTAACGCTACGATCCGGCATACCTCCTCTTCGCTAAGCGCATTGGGAGTACTCTTGGGGCGGCGACTGTGTTCCTCCATCCGCCCCATCCCTTCTTCTAGAAGCCGGTTCTTCCACTTATAGCCCACTTTTGGGCTGATCCCATACTCTCGGCATAAGGCTCGAAAGTTGTCTGTTTGCAGCGCTCGAAGCGCAAACTCTGTTCTCTGGCTCATTAGGTCTAGGTGTTGCCACGGCATAGACTCTTACCCTGCCAGTAAGAGCCCCAAGGTGTTACCTATGTCCTGAACCTAATGTGTTACCCATGTCCTGAACCCGTACCGGGTCTCGGGAAGAGATATGCAGATTTTTTGTAACCCCAGATCCAATCACCGATTACCCATCTCCCATCGCGACGGAAAAGAAAAACCGCCACCCCGGTCGGGATAGCGGTTTTCTCAATGATACTGGCCGTCGCGATTACTTGAGCGGAACCGTCTTGATTGTCTGAAGAACGCGGCTGGAGATCTTGTAGGGGTCGCCCTGGGAGTTCGGACGGCGATCCTCGAGATATCCCTTGTAATCGTTGTTCACGAAACTGTGAGGAACACGGATCGAGGCGCCGCGGTCGGCAATGCCGTGGCTGAACTTGTCGATCGACTGGGTCTCATGGAGGCCGGTCAGGCGGAAGTGGTTATCAGGTCCGTAGACGGCGATGTGCTCATCCTTGTACTTGTCGAAGGCAGCCATAAGCTTCTCGAAGTACTTCTTGCCGCCCTTCTCACGCATGAACTTGGTGGAGAAGTTGCAGTGCATGCCGGAACCGTTCCAATCGACATCCTTGCCGAGCGGCTTGCAGTGGTATTCGACATCGACGCCGTACTTCTCGCACACGCGCTGGAGGACATAGCGGGCCAGCCAGATTTCGTCGGCGGCCTTCTTGGAGCCCTTGCCGAAGATCTGGAATTCCCACTGGCCCTTGGCCACTTCGGCGTTAATACCCTCGTGGTTGATGCCCATCTCGAGGCAGATTTCGAGGTGCTCCTCGACGATCTCGCGGGCGATATCACCGACGTTGGAAAAACCGACGCCGCAATAGAACTTGCCCTGGCCTTCGGCCGGGAATCCACCCTTGGGGAAACCAAGAGGCGCACCATCTTTCCAGAGGAAGTACTCCTGCTCGAAGCCGAACCAGGTGTCGGGATCGTCATGGATGGTGGCGCGGGAGTTGGAAGGATGCGGCTTGCCATCGGGAAGAAGCACTTCGCACATGACGAGAAGTCCGTTCTCGCGGGTCGGGTCTGGGTAGCTGGCAACAGGCTTGAGGATACAATCGCTGCTCTTGCCTTCAGCCTGGCGGGTCGAACTTCCGTCAAAGCCCCATTGTGGGAGATCCTTCAGCGTGGGGAACTTTGCAAATTCCTTGATCTGGGTCTTACTGCGGAGGTTGGCAACGGGCTCATAGCCGTCGAGCCAGATATATTCGAGTTTGTACTTCGCCATGGGATTTGGGTGGTGGTTGTGTGTCCTGTCCTGTGTCTTTTTTTGATCATCTTCCGCGTTTCGGACGACCGTCGAAAGTGATGTCCCGACTTTAAGATCGGGCAGAATAGGATCAAGCAACTTCAATGCCAAAATGATAAAATCTCCGCACGGAGATTTCGAGGCTGTTAGCGGTTTAGGCTGTAGGCTGTTAGGCAAAGACAAAGAAATGGTACCCCTGTCTCTTTAAATTGACTCTTCCATCGTATGCCGGACCTCTGACCTAATAGTCTTCGGCCTAAACACCTTCAGTCTTTTTCATCATGCTCACCGTCAAGGACACCCAGCGCGCCACCGTCCAGGTCTGCTTCGATGGGAGCGTGCGCAAGGCGTTCCATGGCCCGAAGGCCAAGGAGCGATTCGAGAATGAACTGCGTGTCCTGCGCCATCTCGAACAGAAAGGATGCGACTTTGTGCCGCGCGTGATCTCCGCAGATCAGGAGAAACTCCTTCTTGTCACGACGAACTGTGGCTCGCGCGTCGACCAGCTTGACCCGACGCGCTGCAAGGAACTCTTTGCCGAAATCGAGCAGTATGGGGTCCGACACGACGACCCAGAACTTCGTAATGTCACTTACCGACAACAGGACGGGCGCTTCTGCCTGATCGATTTCGAGTTTGCGACGATCCTAAAAAAGGAGGGGATGTCGATCTTGACGCTACCGGAGGTATCGTCCCCCAAGCTTTCTCTCAAGTGGTCAGGGTACTCCGACAGCGGCAACATGAGGTCCAATAACGAAGATTCTTTCCTCGGACTGGCGATCGATGCAGCGGAAGTGCGTCATCTAGGAAAAGTCGGTACTACAACCCATGCTGAGAACGATCTGCTGTTTGCTGTCAGCGATGGAATGGGTGGCGCGAATGCGGGTGAATTCGCAAGCAGGATCGTTGTTGATAAAATCACCCGGATGCTCCCCCCGCTGATCCGGCAACGAGCCAGCGGCAAGCCAATCGGGTATGAAGGAGCTTTCGAAGCTCTTTTCTCGGAAATCAACAAGGCCCTTCAATATCTGGGCGACAGCTATGAGGAGTGCCGGGGGATGGGAGCCACCCTCAGCCTCTGCTGGTTTTCCGGCGACACGATGCACTTTGCTCATATCGGTGACACCCGCATCTACTCCCTGTTAAAAGATGGCAAAATCCTCCAGCTTACCGACGACGACACTCATGTCGGATGGCTGAAGCGCACCGGACAGATCAGTGAACTGGAGGCACGGATGCACCCGGCAAAGAACCGCCTGCAAAAGGCGCTTGGGGCCGGCAATCAATTCGTGAACCCGCAGATCGGCGAGATCGCCTGCCATCCGGGCAACCGCTTCCTCATCTGCTCGGACGGAGTGACCGATGGACTCTCGGATCAACGAATCGCTGAAGTCTTGAAGGAATGTCCCAAAAACCGCACTCCCGCAGAGTATCTCGTGGCTGAAGCCATGTCCTCTTCAGGCAAGGATAATGCGACTGCAATGATTGTGACTATTTTATAGCCACAGGCTGAAGCAGTTTGGACTGAAGGCCGATAGGATATGGTGATGGCGGATGTAACCTAAGACCTTTAGGTCCGTCCCTAAAGGCACGCTGCGGCTTGGAAGTTTTGATGCCTCGCTAGGAGCGTGACCGATGCCGTAGTAAACTACTGCATGGGGAGACCGGCCTCATACTTAGCCAGTTCCTCAATACGCTTCAGGTGGCGGCCACCCTCGAACGGGGTGGAGAGCCAAAGATCAACCAGCCGCTTGGCGGTCTCGAGCGAGACCATGCGCTCGCCGATCGAGAGGACATTCGCGTTGTTGTGCTGGCTGGCGAGCTTGGCGGTCTCATCACTCCAGGCGATGGCACAACGGATCCCCTTCACCTTGTTAGCAGCGATAGCCTCCCCATTGCCGGAGCCGCCGACGACGATGCCCTTCTCAGCTTCACCGCTAGCCACACGCTCAGCGGCGGGAATGCACCAGAGGGGATAGTCGGTGGAGTCGGCGGAATGGGTGCCGCAGTCGATAATATCATGCCCCTGCGTGCGGAGCATCTCGGCCAAGGCCTGCTTGTATTCAAATCCTGCGTGGTCACTGCCGAGGGAAATTTTCATGATACAGCGGTATTGGGATGGACCTAATCAGCCCTCGATCGTGTTGATCTCAACCGGCTCGACCTTCACTCCCAGCTCCTCGAGCCAGGCGATCGATCGCTTGATCTCGCCGCGCTCGCCGATGAGCTCGAGACAGACAAGGCCGATTTCGTTCGTCACACTGGCCTGGCGGACATTCGTCGTGACGGAGAATTCGTGTCCCAGTTCGTAAACAAGCGGGCGTGTGATGAGCTTCGCCGGATACATGAGCCAGAGGCGGGTCGTTTCCATATGAAAAAAGATCGGAGGTTAGGGTCGCGAAGGCAAGAGGACTATCGGCAGGGGACTATCGGACTAGCCTCCGGCGATAGCTGGAACGATAGAGACGACATCGGCCTCTTGGATCGGGGTCTCTTTTTCCTGAAGGAAGCGGACATCCTCGTCGTTCACAAAGATATTCACGAAGCGACGTATGACGCCGTTTTCATCGACGATGCGCTCGCTCAGACCTGGATAGGCAGCATTGAGCTCGTCCAGAACGACGCCGAGCGTGGCGCCGGAGACCGTGACCTCCTCGAGATTATTGGTTAGCTTGCGGAGTGGAGTGGGGATGCGGACGATTGGCATGGGATTAGGTAATAGGGTTTAGGTGATAGGTAATGGGGAGTGAAGGTTAGTTTTTTGTCCCGACCTCGTCGGCAACAAGGGCCTCAAACTCGCGAAGGCTCGGTCCGATGACGCGAGGCTCGCCAACCTTGCCGATGATCGCTTCCTGAGTCTTGAGGCCGTGGCCCGTGATGCAGAGGACAGCGCTCTCATCACTGGGGATTTTGCCAGACTCGATGAGCTTCCTAGCACAGGCGACAGTCACGCCACCGGCGGTCTCGGCAAAGATCCCAGTGGTCTCGGCCAGGAGCTTGATCCCCTCGACGATCTCCTCATCGGTGCAATCTTCACAGCTTCCACCTGTCTCCTTCATGCTCCGGATCGCGTAATACCCATCCGCAGGAGTACCGATGGCAAGTGACTTGGCGATGGTGTCGGGGTTCTGGACCGGCTTGACCATTTCAGTTCCTGCCTTGAAGGCCGTACTGATTGGTGAGCAACCCGAGGCCTGGGCTCCGTGTATCGAAAAATCGCTCTTAGGCACGATGTCGAGATCGATGAACTCCTTGTAGGCCTTGTGGAGCTTGGTCAGAAGTGATCCGGAGGCCATGCAGACCACGGTGTGGCGCGGCAGCTTCCAGCCGAGTTGTTCGGCAATCTCAAAGCCCATCGTCTTGGATCCTTCGGCGTAGTAAGGGCGCAGATTAACATTAACGAATCCCCATCCATACTTACCGGCGATCTCGGAGCAGAGACGGTTCACCTGGTCATAGGGGCCCTTGATGCCAATGACATTGGTGCCGTAAACAAGTGATCCCAAGACCTTCCCCTGCTCCAGATTGGAAGGAATGAGGACATAGCTCTTAAGTCCCGCATTCGCGGCATTGGCTGCGACGGAGTTGGCCAGATTGCCGGTGGAGGCACAGGCAACCACCTTGAAGCCAAGCTCACGGGCCCGGCTCAGAGCCACGGAGACAACGCGGTCCTTGAAGGAGAGAGTCGGATAGTTGACGGAGTCATTCTTGATCCAGAGTTCGCGGATGCCAAGGGCCTTGGCAAGGCGGTCGGCCTTCACCAGCGGGGTGAATCCCACCTGGGTGCCTACCGTCGGCTCGCCATCAATCGGAAGAAGCTCCCGATAGCGCCACATCGTCTGGGGCCGGGACTCAATCAACTCACGGGTAAACACCTCGCGGATGGCGTCATAGTCGTACGCTGCCTCGAGAGGGCCAAAGTCGAATTCGCAGATATGGATTGCCTCCTTCTCGTAGAGGCGTCCGCATTCGCGGCATTTCAAATTACTAAACCAAGGTTTTGTGGACATGGGATCTCGTCGTTGTTGCTCAACAAGAGTGACGAAGAGACTTGGTTATCCCATCGAGGAGTTCTCGACAGCCGCACCAAGTATCTCATCTTTTCCCCGATTGCTCGGAGCTGGATTTGGCACCTGGGCCTACGAAAAATTCCGCAGCGGTTGCCGTGACATCAGCGGGCCAGTCCCTCCGTCACTCTTGATAAGATTGAAATGGAATTGTTGATCTTAAGACTCTGATCGTCAAGAGAAGTTTCAGCAAATGGGTTGACCCATGAGTCGTTCACCGCTTATGGTTTAACCCCTCAACGCAGCCATAGCTCAATTGGATAGAGCATCTGACTACGGATCAGAAGGTTTGAGGTTCGACTCCTCATGGCTGCACTCTTTTTTTATCAGGGTCTCTGAAATGCACCCTTGATCCACCCAGAAAATCGGACGCGTTCCACAAGCGCCATGTGAGGGACGGTCAGAGCGGCCAGTCCTACAAAAACAATCTGAATCAGGCGTTCATCGAGGGACTTTCCTTTGAGGAACCACCAGGCAAGCGCCGAGACCACGGCAACGCCGATCATCGGCAGGAGAGCAGAAAGAGCCAGGAGGCGTCTCGAAAGAGATCCCGAGTAGTCGATGGTCCTGAGGATATGGCGAGCGCTGTGCATGCCGCAAAAAAAGAGGGTGAATGCGATGAGAGGAGGCGCTGCAACACTTAGCAAAACGACGGAGGCTATCTCCATGGCTCCCAGCCAATCACTCCACGCAAGCAGGATCACTCCGAGTGCAACGCACGGCAGCCAGATCCAGGCAATCAACTTGATCCATGGCATGAGCAGAAGGGCAGGCTCATTACCCACGAGAAGCCCAAAAAGTTGCGCCATCTCCTCCGAGTGAAAGAGTGCGGGCAATAGAAGCACGCTTCCCCCATAGAGGATTCGAGTCGCGTGGGGGGTTCCCTCCTCAGGATCCCCCGAGAAATGGGCCGCTGAGATTAAAAGAAACAAAATCAAAAAACCCATCGGCGCCCACCACCAAACCGCTACAACAACTGCTGCTAGAAGAAGATAGATCATGGCAAAAAGCATCCAGTCCGTTGGCTTCCGAAGATCGTAAAGTCTGTAAGCAAAGATCGTGTCGAATGCCCCGTGCGGGACCCCCAGAAGAAGGATCAAGGTCGCAAGGATGATGAGTCCTGATTGATCGTTACCCCCCCCTTTTTGAGACCCAACCAGTGCGAAAAAAGCCGCCGCTCCAAGCGCGCAGAGGCTGAACAAAAATCCTTGAATACGGAGCGGGCTCATCAGTTTCATCATGCCCCCTTTTCTTTTTTCCCTCTTTTTGTTCTATTGCCGTAGGATAACCCAACGGTCTTGGCCAATTCGCTCAGAAAAGGCACCGGAGGAAGCGATGCCATGATTGTGAGGCAATCAGCGAGACTCGCGCGATCACTCATAAAGCGGGCTACGCGAACCGGGTCCACCTTGGAAAAGAGTGAAAAGAAAAGATCAGGAGCCAGTTCGGGACGGGAGTAAAGCACATGCAGAAAAAGAGCGTCCATGGTGCGGATGATGGTAGGATCTTGCGGATGGGATATTGGGGGACGGCCCTTTGCCAACACTATGGCGCACTCTTGCGACCACTTCCAGATGCGCTGAAAGGCGTATCCACTGCTGGGTCTTGCCCCTCCGGCCATCAGTCCCGCACGGACGTAGCTGGGATCAGTCTGTCGATTTTCAGGAGGTGCCCCCATGGGTAGGATTCCATGCTCTTTCCTGCCGCTTGAGTAAGGGCTCCCTTGAAGTCGTTGTTTGACGAGAACGCCGAACGACTCCTCCAAATCCTCTGCTTTCAAAGGCTCCGGTCCGAAAACCGTAGCCTCCACAAGGGCTTTCTTCTTGGAGAAAGGGAGAACGTATAGGAAGAGGATCCTTTCGGATGAACTTCCAGAAAAATCCATTAGCTCCGCGCAACCCGGATCAAAGATTTCCTCTTCAGTTGTGATCTCCTCCCCAAGGAACGACTGCCAAAGAAGAGGTTCAAAGTGGCCAAAATGCGGGACCTTGGGACGAGTATCCACGATCTGTGGGGCCGTGTAGACTCCCATCGGAGTTTCCACATGCCAGAGCCCACCTCTCTTCAAAACCTCACCCGAGACGATGCTTTCCATCTTCAAATTGATCCGAGAGGACTTGTCAATCACTCCTACTGCAGCCTGGTAGAAGTCTTTGGAGGCGACCATGAGGTAGGGATTTTCTTTGCAGCTGCGGGTGATGCGATCCTTGGCCGTGGCAATTGAAAAAGATTCCCACCGGTGGGTAGCGAGCTTTTCCGACCCAGACCCAAAACCGCCCCAAAAACACCAGGTGCGATCATTGGTATATTCCTGCCTGCCCTCGAGAATAAGAGTCCGGAGGCTGGCCTCTCCATAGTTGGCAAGATTCATGCCGAGGCTTAACCCGGCACAACCACCCCCCAAGATGATGAGATCGGAGTGATTGCTCATGGAGCGATCTCAAGGCCTGCAAGTGCGATGTGGAGTTCCGAGCGGTGAGCGCAGGTAGCAGACCAGAACGATCCCTCTCTCGATCCCTTCAGCACGAGGCTCGTGAGAGCCGACACCGTGATAATCGCCTTTTGAGCGGAAGAGACCATCGCCCGTCGGGACCAGCAATCTCCCTTGCGTGAAATAAGATCGAGCCCAATGCCTCGATAGACCCTGGAGGCGATCAAGATAGCCCCGCGTGCACGCAAGGGCAGGTAGGAGAGTCCCTCCTCGCCGCTTCGGTAGTAGTCTTCAGAAAGTCGCAAGAGTTCGAGTACTCCCGAGGCAATCTTAGCGCACACGGCAGAGCTGGGGTTGATCAACTCTTGGGCAGAAAGATCTCCTACAAGGGTGCAGGGAAGGTATCGACGGCCCATTGCGCCATCCTCAAGGACATCGCGACAGATATTAGTCAATTGCATGGCAATCCCAAGGTCGACGGCATACGGATAGGCTGCTGGGGAGCTGACATCAAGAACACGGCACATCATGAGGCCTACGGTGCCGGCCACGCGGTAGCAGTAGCGGATGAGTTCATCCACATCAGCGATCCGAACCTCCCCCAGATCCGAGGCGATTCCATTGATAAGTTCAAGAATCGGCTCTTTCGAAATACCACACTCTCGGGCCAGTGAGAGGCCGTCGCTGAGGGAGGCATCAGCAGATTCACCTCTCTGGACATCTTCCCGTGCCGCTTCGATTTTTGAGCGCGCCTCATGGGGAGAGGAGGACTCATCGGCAAGATCATCCAAATAGCGACAAAATGCATAAAGCCTTGTTGCTCTCTCCGCATGCCTACTCCCTAAAAAGTGCCGCGCCCAATAAAAGCTACGCCCCTTACTGGAGAGCACCTCGTTGGCAGAGGGTGCTAAGCTCATGCCGGCCTCATGCCGGGTTAAAGGCTTCGGCCCGCGGCAGGAGGGCATCCACCACTTTTGCCGAACAGAGAACCCCGGGCAGTCCAGCACCCGGATGAGTGCCTGCGCCGGTGAGGAAGAGATTTCTGATTCCCTCACCTTTATTATGAAAGCGAAACCAAGCAGACTGACGGAAAATGGGGGCGATGGAAAAACCGGCCCCATGGGTACTCAGGTACTCATTGCTAAAATCCTTCGGCGTCTTGAAAAAATCTGCCCTGATCGTGGAGGAAAGTTCCGGAAGAATAGTCTCCTCCAAGGCCTTGACGATCCGATCCCGAAGTTTTGGTCCCTGGATGCTCCAATCGATACCGGACTGCAGATTGGGAACCGGGCAAAGGACATAAAAGCTGTCGCACCCAGGAGGTGCAAAGCTTGGATCCGTGGCTGTCGGACGGTGCAGGTAGAGCGAAAAGTCATCTGCTAGGATTTTTCGGTCGAAGATATCCTTGAGTAACTCCTGATACCTCGGACCAAGCCAGATCGTGTGGTGGGCGACCTCCGAATAGATGCGCGTCGTTCCAAAATAGAGCACAAAGAGTCCCATGGAGTATTTTGCCCCGGCAAGCTTGAGTCGTGAGGAGAGCACCTGTTTCTTGGAACTGATCATGTTGCCGTACAGGTGGGCGGGGTCTGTGTTGGTGACAATGAGGTCAGCCTTGACCATCTCTCCGCCCTCCAAGAGTGCACCTGTCGCCTTTCCACCCTCCACCACAATCCGCTCGATCGTTGTACCCAGGCGGGTCGAGATCTGTTGTCTCTCCATGAGGCTCCCGAGCGCAGAGGTAATCGCCGCAGTGCCACCCATCGCAAAATGGACGCCGTGCTTCCTCTCTAAATAATGGATTAGGGAATAAATGCTCGTGGTATCGAAGGGGTTTCCACCAACAAGGAGCGGCTGGATCGAGAAGGCCTGCCGCAGTTTGGGACTCAAAAGATAATGGCAGACCATTTGCCAGACAGTTTCGTAGTTACGCAGGCGAAGAAGTTTGGGAACCTGCCGTACCATGGTTAAGACACGGTGAAAAGATACCGAGGAAAGCTCTTCAAAACCGACTTTGTAAATTTGCTTGGAATGCTCCACAAGGCGCAAATATCCCTCGCGGTCCTTAGGTTCGATGCGCCCTATTTCTTCCAGAGTCTCCTCGAGCGTCCCGCCATAATCGAAGGTGGTGCCGTCGGAGTATCTGAACCGGTACCACGGTTTCAGTGGTACAAGTTTCACATGGTCATGGAAGTTCTCCCCAAAGAGTTCAAAAAGCTCCTCAAAAAGAAACGGTGCGGTGATGACCGTGGGACCAGCATCGTGACGAAAACCTTCCCTCTCATAAATCTGCGCACGACCTCCGAGCCCCGGGGATCGATCGATCAGGGTGACCTGATATCCTTTTGCCCGGAGCCTGAGTGCAGCCGCCATGCCCCCATAACCGGCTCCAATAACGAGCGCATGCATGGGCGGATAATAATCAGCTCATCGCTTCGAGGCGATGAGAGAGTTCCCGGGCAATCTCACGGAGTAGCGCTCCAGAGCCATTGGGAAGTGATCCGGCGAGAGATGCCGCTTTAGACAGATGCGCAAGTGCATGACTGCGCGCCTTCTCCGATGCCTCGTTGATTGGGCAACCGCTTGCCGCGGCAATCACTAGCAGTGCATTGACGGAAAGGGTCCCGCGATCTTGCTCCACATCCTCCATATCATCGGCGATCTGATATCCGATGGCAAAATGCTCAGCGGCACGCCGCGCGTCCTCCGACCACATCCCTTTGGAGGAACCCTTAAGGGCAAGCTCCAGAGGAAGACTCAAAAGTGCCCCTGACTTGGCGGAGGCGATAGTGTCGTATGCAGCCATGTCGCTCTCTTCATCTCCGATCGGGACTAACCGCGCGCACTGACCCCCTATCACGACTGCAATACGAGAGTGAACTAAGGATAGCAACTCGGGAAGCAGAAGCACGTTGCTGAATCGCGCAAGGGCTGCATAGGCGGCTGAGAGAAGCAAATCCCCGGAACACAGGGCGACATGGAAGCCATAGGCTGCGTGGACGGTTTCGACTCCACGCCGGAATTGTTGGCGATCTTCCAGATCATCATGCACAAGAGAAGCGTTGTGGATGATCTCGACGCAGGAGGCAATGGCCACCGAATCCTCAGGCGGAAGCCCAAGGGCACTTCCTGCAGAGAGTGCAAGCCTGGCACGAATACGCTGACCTCCAGAGGAGAGGTGATAGGACGCGGCGCGAGTTGAGTCCGATCGCCCCTCAATCAATCCAGCCGATCCCGCCGGCGATGCATGAACTACTTCCGTCATTCTTTCCTCCACCACACCGAGGAGGGATTCACCATGGAGTCCAGCTCCTGCTCTTATCTTGGGAATCGAGGACATAGTGGTAAGCCTAGGCGACAGTGCCCGAGAACTAACCTTACTTGATAAAGGAAATCCGTGCGCCGAATAATACGGCGCACGGAGAAACCCCTAAACGTTACTTGGCGTGAGCGTCTGTCTCAGTGACAGCAGCGGCCCAGATGATGACACCGAAAGCGATTTTGTTGAGCACGTCGGCCAAGTTATAAACAATGTTCAGGCCTTTCATGCTATCGTCGTGGCTCATACCGGTCAGGTAGCCGACAAAGTAACCGATGGGATAGATCGCCCATCCGAAGGTGACGATCAGACGCATGAGGTTGAACGCCGTCTTGACTGCAGGAGGCGACTGGTGGGCATTGATGCGGCTGGCCTCGCCGAAGAAAATCTCGAAAAGGATGTAGGCCCAACCGACCATTCCTACAATGAATGCAGGAAGTGCGGGAACATAACCTGCCTCGCCCACATATCCGCCGACGAGCATGACAAGGGTTCCAATCAGCAAGCGCCAAAAAACGCCTGCGGGAACCTTCGTGATTGCCGAGAGGATCAGGAAGAACTCCACCATGAGAAGTGGCACAGTGATGAGCCAGTCAATGTAGCGGTAGACGGTCGGGGTGTCGTGGGTGGTTACCCAAACCTCACGCATGTAGAAGTAGTGAACGGCGGCAACTAAGGTCACGAGTCCGGAGACGGTGAGGGAAGTCTTCCACTTTCCAGAAACTCGTTGGGTTTCGAGGAAGAAAAACGCGGTGGAAGCGACAAGCGCCATGGAGATCAGCCAGAAAGAAATTCCGACAAAATCATTTGGCTCAAGGACAACTCCTGCGGAGGCCTGAGCTCTTGCAGGGATGAGGAGAGCCGCAAATGCGAATAGCGATAGTTTGGGGAACAGGGAACGTATCTTCATTTTTTTAGGGGTTTAGTTTTTTATTTAAAGACCGACACACTAAACAAACTACACAACTTCAAATCAGGAAAGAAAAAAATTTGTACTCTCTGTTATGCTACTCTGTTTAGGAAGGATCGCGTTAACAACAATACAATGCACTTCCGCTTTCTCCTTCATAATCCTTTGACGGGATTCGTTTCTTGGCTTGGAGTAGTTTTGTGAAGACTGTTTCCCCCGCATCCACCGCGAGATGGCTTCTGATAATGATTGCCCTACTCTCCTCACTATTTGCCGGCTGCGGGGAGTCGAAGTACCAGTCTCCCGAGTACAAGGTCGTGCAGAAAGAGGGTTCCTTCGAGATCCGAGACTATCCCGAACTCACGATCGTCTCAACTCCGATGCAGAAGCGCGGTGAGGACGGATCCTTCATGAAACTCTTTCGATTTATCTCTGGACGCAATGAGCGCTCCCAAAAGATCTCCATGACCACTCCCGTATTGATGACGGGCGCTGAGTCGGGAATCATGAGCTTTATTGTGCCGGAGGATGTCGTTCGGCAGGGCGTCCCGACCCCCTCGAATCCCGAGGTGACGATCAGCACCAAGCCTCCAGCCCGCTATGCCACCTATCGCTTCTCAGGGCCCAGCAAGCCCCACCCCAGTGAGGTAGCCGCCAAAAAACTCCTTGCCTGGGTCGACTCGAAACATCTCCCAACCCCTGGTTCACCATCACCTATTTACGCCTACTATAATCCCCCGTGGACACCCGGATTTATGAGACGAAACGAGGTTTTGCTTCGATTGGCACCTTTGGCAACTAAAGCGCCGGGCCATCCCTAGGAGGCGATCAGCCAGCGCATGGATCTCTGGCTCTCACCACATGATGCCAGAGTCCGCACCCTCCGCTCGGAGGGTGAATTGCTCTGCGGAGTTATTCGCTCCCCTTTTGGTTACTGCATCGCAGTGACAGGAGGCGATTACCTGCTCGCACTTCGCTTCGTGGAGAGCCGAGAAGAGGGCATTGTTTCGCTTCAATCCGAGTGGCCCAAGACACCTCTGCGCTACTCTCCTGAGGTCGAGCGACTGATCATACGAGGCTTTGAAAACCCCTCCTTGGTTCCAGTTCTCGCGATCGGAACACCCTTCCAGCTCACGATCTGGGAATATCTCCGACGCAATCGCGCTTCAATGACCCTGACCTACGGAGAACTGGCCAAGGCGATCGGTCGGCCCAAGGCTGCCCGTGCGGTCGGTCGGGCCGTCAGTGCCAATGGCATTGCTTTCCTGATCCCTTGCCATCGCGTTATTTCCCGGGGAAAACTCACAGGCTACCGCTGGGGGGTGGAGCGCAAAAGGAATCTCTTGGCTTGGGAGCTGGCCAACCGCGACCCGCTCGTGATGCCTTTCTAATAAACCTGGGTAACCTAAGCCCCGGGCAAGGAAAGCCTCGGCAGCTCTAGGGCAGAGTCGCGGAAGAGGGATGCCGGAGAGACGGGGCCCACGCTTTCCCCGAGAGCGAGAAAGAGATCGATGCGGTTGTTAAGCATAAGGAGTCGCGTGTTCATCAGGACACTCTCGGCGGACAGCATGCTACGCTGGGCCTGCAGGAGCGAAACGATGTCAATCTGGCCGGATTTGTATCGCACAGTGGCGATCTGATAGGCCTGACGGAGTTCACCGAGTGCCTTCTCCTGGAGTCGTTGGCGGGAGACGAGCGTGACCTCGTTGGAGAGTGTGTTCTCGACTTCCCGGAATGCGTTAAGCACTTGCTGGGCGTAGGCGGCCGCCGCGGTGTCGCGCTGAGCTTTGGTCAACTTCACGTTCCCGGAAATCCTGCCGCCGTCGAGGATCGGAGCCGTGAGGTTGGCCGCCACCGTGTAGAGGAAGCTGCTATCATTGGTGACGTCCTGCAGGAGAACGGAAGGCGTCCCCGCCGTGGAGGTAAGGGCTAGCTTCGGCAAGCGCTCGGTCTTGGCGGAGAAGAGACGGTTTTCCGATGCAAAGAGATTCCAATCGGCCGCGCGCAGATCGGGACGGCGGAGGAGCAGTTCGGAGGGAATTCCGGCCGGAACTTCCGGAATGATGCGGGGGAAAGAGGCGCGCCGGTCTTCCAGTTCGGCGGAGGGATAACGGCCAAGCAGAGTCTCGAGTGAGCGCTTGGCATCGGCGTAGTTCTGCCGTCGCTGGACAAGATTCGCCTCGGCATTGGTCTCGTCGGCACTACTCAGACGGACATCGAAGGCGGAGACGGCGCCGTTCTCGAAGCGTGCCCTCGCCAGATCGCGCGTTTTGCGAAGGCTCGCCAGTGTCTCTTCGGCGATACGAACCTGCTCTCGGCTCTCGATCACGGAGAACCATCCCTTGGCGGCCTGTCCAGCAAGCGAGAGCCGGGCTCCTTCGTAGGTGAAGGTCGCAAAGGCGGCATCTGCCTTGGCGGCCGTGGAGAGGGATCTCAGGCGGCCCCAGACATCCAATTCCCAGCTGAGAGCAAGGTTGACGGTGTAGTTCCAGTTGCCCGGATCGATCTGATAGTTGACAGACTGCGCGTTGTAGACCGGCGTGTCGTTGACCGAGGCGCCCGCCCTCACCCCCATCTGGGGATAGAGGTCGGCGGTGGCGACGCGGGATTTCGCGATGGCCGCCCCAAGGCGTCCCGCTGCGGCCTTCAGATCGTAATTGTCTGTAAGGACGCCACGCACCACGGAATCGAGCATGGGGTCGCGGAAGGTGGAGAGCCATCCGGAGGGGGCAAGCGGCGATTTCAGGCCCGTGGCCTTCCATTCCCGAGGAACGGCCACAGGTGATAACGGCTCCTTCTTGCGGGGCGTGGAGCAACTTGGTGTGGCGAAGGCAAGCATCACTGCCGTCACCGAAATGCGTCTGGTCATTGAACGATCCATGGGACGACTATTCCGAGCTGAGTGCAACCACGGGATCAAGTTGGGAAGCCTTACGGGCAGGCCAAAACCCGAAAAGGACACCCGTCACAAAGGCCGCCGCAAAGGATAGCACGACGGGCGCGAGGGTGACGACCGCCTTGGATTGGCCGATGGTTCCGAACTCGGAGACCAGCATTCCGAGAAGCACCCCAATCACTCCACCCAGCAGGCAGACGAGGACCGCTTCGGTGAGGAACTGGAACTGGATGTCTCTACTGCGCGCACCACAAGCCATCCTAACCCCGATCTCTCGCGTCCGCTCGACCACGTTGACCAGCATGATGTTCATGACACCGATTCCCCCGACAAGCAGAGAGACCACCCCGACGGCGCCCAAGAGGAAACGGTAGGCGCTCTGGGTGTTTCGGTTCGTCTCGATCATCGCAGCTTGGTTGAAGATCCTGAAGTCCTCCTGCTGCCTGAGACGGTTGAGGCGCGACCGAATCTCGTCCTGCACCGCCTCGACGTTGACGTAATCATCGACCGTCACGCTGATCTGGTTGATGCGGACGCTCCGGAAGATGCGCGCCTCCCCAGTGGAGAGGGGGATGAGAGCGATGTCGTCCTCGCGGTCTCGCCCGTCGGCACTCCCGCCGCTCACGGTGATCACACCAACGACAAGGAAGGGAGCCCCGTCGATCAGGATCCTCTTGCCCACGGGGTCGCTTCTATCGGGGAAAAGCTCGAGGTAGGCCTTCATGCCCAACACGACCACGGGGGCCTTCGCCTCCTCGTCCCGCTCGTCAAAGAACCCGCCCCGGACCATCACCCGTTTCTCGGCCCTGATAAAGGATGGGGTCGTGGCCAGCACGGTGCAGGCGTAGATCCTGTCGCGGTAGCGAAGTGTGCACGCCGAGAAGACCCTCGGCACGATCTCCTGCACATGGGAGATATCGGCGATCGCACGTGCGTCCTGAAGGGTGAGAGTGCCGCTATTGTACGACATCTTCGCCCCCGGTTCGATCCTCAGCACATTGGTCCCCATACGGCTCATCCATTGCTGCATGTCGCGGCGGGACCCCTCGCCGATAGCCAGCATGGCCACCACCGAGGCGACACCGATGATGATGCCGAGCATGGTAAGGAAAGTGCGGAAGCTGTTTGCCTGGAGCGCATGGAGCGCCATGCGGAACGCCTCGGCAGCATCGGCAAGGAGAGTGATCCTTCCCCTCTCCGCCAAGGAAGGGAGCGCGGGAAGGGAGTCTGCTTCCTGAAGGGCCTCGTCCGGGACAGCGGAGCGCTCCGTCGCCTCATCGATAATGATCTCTCCATCGACGATGCGTATCATCCTGTCGGCCTGCGCGGCCACACCGGGATCGTGGGTGATGAGGATGACGGTGAGGCCCTGCCGGTGGAGTTTCCTGATGCGGGCCATGAGCTCCTGGCCGCGAGCCGTATCGAGTGCCCCTGTCGGCTCGTCGGCCAGGATGATCTCCCCTCCATTCATGAGGGCGCGCGCCACGGCAACACGCTGCTGCTCGCCGCCGGAGAGTTGCGGCGGCTTGTTGGCGATGCGGTGCCCGAGACCCAACCCCTCCAACAGGCTGACAGCCCTCTCCTTGCGTTGCGCCGAGGGCATCCCGATGTAGGCACCGGGCAACCCGACATTCTCGACAGCCGTCTCGTTGGCCAGGAGATTGTAGCGCTGGAAGATGAAGCCAAAGGTCTTTCCCCTTGCCTCGGCACGCTGATCCGCCGAGAGACTGGAAACATCACGTCCCTGGAGCTCGAAGGATCCAGCCGTCGGCGAATCCATGAGGCCGAGGATATTCATCAGCGTGGTCTTCCCGGAGCCGGAGGGGCCCACAATGGCGACGAATTCTCCCTGATCAATCCTCAGGTCGATACCGTTGAGAACGCGCGTTGGCACGTCTCCCGTTTCGTAATCTTTCACGATCCCCCTAAGGAGGATGGCGGGAGTCTTCCCCCTTCCCAATCCGTCGGGGTCTTCCATCAGTGCGGGCGGGCCCTCTGCCGCATTTCGATGGGGCCAGTGATCACCTGGTCGCCGACCGAGAGCCCCGACACCACCTCGACGGTGACGCGGTTTTTCATTCCCAGAGCCACGCAGACCTCGACCGGCTTTCCATCACGCAGCATGAAGACCCTCGTGCCGGCATCCGTGCCATGCTTCTTCTGCAGCGAGTTGGCAGACAATGGGCGCCGGGCGGCATAATCGATCGCGGCGAGCGGCATAAGCAGCACGTCGTCCCTGTGCATCATGGGAAAAAAAACCTGCGCGGTCATCGACGGCATGAGGGCCAACCCGGGGTTCGGGACATCAAAGAGGGTGTTGTAAAAAATAGGCGGTGTCGTCGTGGTGGGACTTGGCTCCATGCCTCGGACCTTCCCCTCGTGCTTTGTTTCGGGATCTCCCAGCGAGGTGAAATAGACAGAAGCACCTGGGCGGATCCTCTGTACATCAGCCTCCGAGACCTGTGCCTTCACGGTCATGGTGGCCATGTCGGCAAGACGGAAGAGGATCGGCGCCGTCTGGGTGGCATTCAGGGTCTGCCCTTCGCGAGCCTGGATCTGGATGACGGTCCCATCGATCGGGGCACTGATTTTCGTGAATCCGAGGTTCGCCGCGGCGGCATCAAGGCTTCCCTGGGCCTTTTCGATCTGGGCGTTGATGGCGTCGATAGCGGCTTTCGAGCGCTCGAACTCAGCTTCAGAAAAATTGACCTCGTCGATGCTGACTGCGTCGCTCTTGACTAGGTTACGGTTTCGCTCGAACCGCTGGGTGGCAAGCTTGAGGGTCGCCTTGGCAGAGGCCAGTCTCGCGGTGAGATCCTTCAGGTTCGCCTGCTCTTGGATCACCTGCGCCCTGAAGAGGGTCGGATCGATTTGTGCGAGGAGATCGCCTTTCTGCACGGTCTGACCAATCTGGACGGCGATTTTTTTTAGGATACCCGAAACCTGCGTCCCAATATCGACATACTGGCTGGCTTCCAGTACGCCGGTCGCCGTAACGGCATCTTCGAGCGTTCCCTTGGTGATCGTGCCGGTGATGTAGGTTTCGGGTTCCGCAGAGCTTCTCATCTTCCAGAAAGCAAACAGCCCGGTCATCAGAAGCAACCAGGGAAGCCATCGGAGAATGGAGAAACGGGGGAGAGTCATAGAAGGGATGACATTAGAGTCTACCAAAGAGGGACGGTCAAACGAGGGTTTTCCCAGCAGGTTACCTTCACCAGCATGGCTTCAACCACTGTGCCAGATCCTCCGCAAGGACAGATTCCCAGCGGAGATTCTGACCCAGATAATCGATCTCCAGTAAGCAGGAATGGAGTGCGTGGCGTGGGAGCCAGAGTTGCGCAGCAAGTTCCGTGGTCCAGCCGGTTTCGATAAATCGTAGGTAGTATTCCTCGGAAGGCCCGTAGATTTTGTCGCCCACCACGGGATGCCCCGAGTGCGCAAGGTGGATTCGAATCTGATGCGTCTTCCCGGTAAAGGGAGTGCAGTGAATGAGAGCGATGGGGCCATGTTTTGGATGCGTCATTCTTTTTAGAACGCGAAAGGCCGTGTGCGAGGGGGCCCCCTCTGGGTGCACCCCACGCTTCAGCCATATTCGGGAGTCCTGCACCTCTCCGAGCCTTAGGATCGGCTCCCGTACCTCCCAATGCTCTCTATCCGGCCAGCCCGTGACAATGGCCTGGTACTCCTTCTTCACCTCTCCCCGCGCCATTGTCATGCTGCAGACGCGGGCGGCCGCGGCGTTCTTGGCCACGAGCACGATGCCGCTTGTCTCACGGTCGAGCCGGTTGATTAGGGAGACCTGACCTCCTCCGGCGATCTCGTAGGCAAGGAGCTCTTTGAGCCGGTCCCAGAGCGTCACCGGATCGCCCGGCTTGCTGGGATGGATGAGCAAGAAAGGGGGCTTCTCCACGGCCAGCAGATCGGGGGTTTCCCCAAGAATTCGAAAGTCTCCTGAAAGGGAGGCCGGTATAGAAGCTTGCTCGGACATGGTTGGTCGTTCATTTGTGAACAACATGATCCGACTCGTCAAAGCCTCCCGCTCCTACGGCACACCTCCAGTCACCGCACTCGACTCGGTTTCTCTGGAGATCGGGCGCGGTGAATTCATCGCCATCACCGGGGCCAGCGGTTCGGGCAAAAGCACGCTGCTGAACCTGCTGGGAGGTCTTGACCACCCCACCTCGGGCGAGGTCATCGTGGATGGGATCCACCTGGAACATGCGAATGACCAAACCCTGACCCAGTACAGGAGGCTTAAGCTGGGGATCGTCTTCCAGTTCTTCAACCTACTTCCCTCCATGACCGTTGTGGAGAATGTCGAGCTGCCTCTCTTGCTACGTGGCGATCCCTCCTCGGGAGTCAGGCAAGCTGCCCTGGCTATGCTCGATCAGGTCGGGATGACTCAGCGTGCCATGCACTTCCCCCACCAGCTCAGCGGAGGCGAGATGCAGCGGGCTGCCATTGCCAGGGGACTGGTCCATGGCCCCTCCCTCCTGCTGGCGGATGAACCGACGGGGAATCTGGACAGTGAAAACGCTTCCCAAGTCCTCGATGTGATTGCAAAGATTGCTTCCCGCCGCACCTCCACCGTCATTATGGTAACTCACAGCGATTCGGTGGCGGCCTTGGCCGACCGGCGTATCAGGATGAAGGATGGACGCATCACTCCGGATGCCACCTGACGCGCCTCTTCATTATCCTCCTAACACCTTAAGACACAGAAGATTTTCCATGGAACTCCAGCGCACTCTTGCGAAGTCTGCCAGCCTCACTGGCGCCGCCCTCCACAACGGAGGCAATGTCACCCTGACCATCCATCCGGCTCCAGTCTGCTACGGTTATAAATTCCGCCGGTCGGATCTTCCTGATGAGCCGATTGTGGATGCCTTGGTCGAGCATGTGAAGACTGTCGAGCGGTCCACCACACTCGTGCAGGGAAATGCCAAGATCCAGACCGTCGAGCATGTCCTCTCGGCCTTGGCCGGCCTCGGTGTTGATAATGCCCTCATCGAGATGGACGCGAACGAGCCTCCGATTGGCGATGGCAGTGCCGCCCCCTATGTCGCCCTGATCCAGCAGGCAGGCATCATTGACCAGGATGCTGCCCGCTCACCCTTCGAGCTAGGCCAACCGATTCACCTGGAGACTAGTGGCGGCTCCATCATGTCGGTCTTCCCTCATCCGGGATTCAAGATTTCCTGCACCCAGGCAAATCACGACGGCCGCTTCACCCAATACCTCTCCCTGGAGATCACCCCCGAGGTGTATGCGCGGGAAATCGCCCCCGCGCGCACCTTCGTTCATTACGAGGATGTGAAGGATCTGATGGAAAAGGGCCTTATCAAGGGTGGCAGTCTGGAGAATGCCCTCGTGATCCGTGGCGAATCAGTTCTCAGTAAAGAACCGCTCCGCTTTCAAGACGAGTTCGTCCGTCATAAGATCCTCGATATCATCGGCGATCTGGCACTTGCGGGACGTCCCCTGAGAGGTCATGTCGTCGCCGTCAGGCCCGGCCATGGCCCCAATACAGAACTCGCGCGCGCCATTGCCAAGCGCCATAGCGACCTTTTGGCCATGGCTCCCACTCCAGTGACCTCGTCGGCACCCGTGATGGATATCAACGAGGTGATGCGTGTCCTTCCCCACCGCTATCCCTTCTTGATGGTGGACCGTGTCGTGGAATTCGACGGCGACACCAAGGCCGTCGGAGTCAAATGTATCTCGATCAACGAGCCCTTCTTCCAGGGTCACTTCCCGGGCCACCCAGTCATGCCGGGAGTCCTGCAACTCGAGGCCATGGCCCAGGTCGCCTCGATTGTTATGATGCGCAAGAGCGAGAATACCGGAAAAATCGGCTACTTCATGAGCGCCGATGAAGTGAAGTTCCGTAAGCCAGTTTTTCCTGGCGACACACTCTTCATTCATGTGGAGATGCTCAAGGCTCGCAAGAATCTGGGCAAAGCTTCCTGCAAGTGCGTCGTGAACGGCGATGTGGTGAGCGAAGGATCACTCCTCTTTGGCATCATCAACAAATAAGAGTCCGTCATGGCACGCATTCATTCTACAGCCATCATCGAGACGACGGCCAAAATCGGCCAATCCAGCACCATCGGGCCCTACTGCATCATCGGCGCAGGCGTGGTCATCGGTGAACAATGCGAGTTGCATGCCCATGTCACCATCGCCGGCCCCACAAAGATCGGCAACGGCAACAAATTCTACCCCTACTCATGCATCGGCCATCGCAGTCAGGATCTCAAGTATGAGAGCGAGCCGACCTACCTCGAGATCGGTGACGAAAACTGCTTCCGCGAATTCACGACCGTTCACCGCGCCACTGCACCGGACGGCGTCACGCGCATCGGCAGCCGCGGCAACTTCCTGGCCTACTCCCACATCGCCCATGACTGCGTGGTCGGTGACGATGTCGTCTTTTCCAACAACGGCACCCTAGCCGGTCATGTGGTTGTCGGGGATCATGCGGTGATCGGCGGACTCAGCGGCGTGCATCAGTTCTGTCGCATCGGCGCACATGCCATTGTGGGGGGATGCACCAAGATCGTGCAGGATGTCCCCCCATTCCTGATCGCCGACGGCAATCCGGCCGAGATCCGCGGCGTGAATTTCGTGGGACTCGAGCGGCGCGGATTCGCGCCGGAAGCGATCCGGGAACTCCGCGATGCCTACAAGCTGGTCTACCGTAGTAATCTTAACACCAGTCAGGGATTGGACGCGCTCAGGGCTCAATTCGCTTCCTCGGCACTTGTCACTCATCTCGCCGATTTCATCGCAACAAGCGAACGCGGCATCGTACGCTGAACGGCATCCTGCAGACGCGCCTCCCTCGGCGGAACTTCCCATTGGACAAATCCCGCCTTTAAAGGAAACCTCTGCGTTTCTCAATTATGACCCATAACATTCCTCTCGAAGACGGCTTCACCGACATCATCGGCAAGGCTCAACGCGGACAATCCATCACCGACGAGGCGCTCGCCGGACTCACCGGAATCAGCCTCTCGGCAATCCAATCCCTCAAGGCGGGCGACCTCGACGAAGCCACCCTCATGAAGGTGGCCGATGCCTTGGGCCTCGGTGCCGGAGCCCTACTGGCACTAGCACGGGGAAGCTATCAACCCGCGCCGATCACAGCGCCGGAGGGACTCGCCTGCTTCAACACGGTCTTTGAGGACATGACGGTGAATTCCTATCTCGTCTGGGATCCCGCCACGCGCGAGGCCGCCTTCTTCGACACTGGGGCCGACGGCCAACCGATGCTCGATTTCGCGTCTGCCCACAACCTCACGGTGAAACAGATTTTCATCACCCATATTCACACAGATCACGTCCTTGACTTCGACAGGCTCGTGGAGAAAACCAGCGCTCATTCGTGGGTCTGCGCTAAGGAGCCTCTTCCAGGAGCCGAGTCTTTTGAGCCCGGACGCTCCTTCACCATCGGAAACCTGACTGTGGACACGCGCATAACAAGCGGTCATGCCGCGGGTGGCGTGACCTTTGTCGTGGGTGGACTTGTCCAACCGGTCGCCATCGTCGGCGACTCGATCTTCGCCGCTTCCATGGGTGGGGGTATGGTCTCCTATGCCGACGCCGCACGAAACAACCGAGAGCAGGTGCTGACCCTACCCGATGCGACCATCCTCTGCTCCGGACACGGCCCTCTCACCACGGTCGGGGAACAGAAGACCGCTAATCCCTTTTTCGCAGCCTGATCACCTCACAACCAACACATACATCATGAGCAAAGAAACAATCGCAGTCGTCGGAGTGGGTCGCATGGGCGCCAACATGGCACGCCGCCTCAAGGATCAAGGATACAGCGTCACTGCCGTCTATGACAGCCATGCGCCGCTGGCAGCCGAACTGGCAGCCGAACTCGGCACCGAGGCCGCGGGATCCCTGGCCCGCGTCACCGAACTGGCCGATGTCATCCTGACCGTCGTCACCGACGACAAGGCGATGCACGGGATTTTCCAACCTCAAGGCGACAGCCTGCTGGCCAGCGCTAAGGGGAAACTCTTCATCAACTGTGCCACCGTCTCCCCCGCAGTGCATCTCGCAGTCGAGGAACTCGCAAACAAGTCGGGCGCCGAATCCTTGGAAGCCTGCATGGCTTCGAGCATTACCCAGGCCCGTGAGGGAACCCTCTACCTCATGACTGGAGGCACCGATCAAGCCTTCCGTCGCGCCGAACCGATCCTCAAGGATCTCAGCGCTTCGCTCCGTCATATCGGCGCCACTGGCAAGGCGGCCCAAGTCAAGGCCCTCGTCAACATGGTCATGAATATCAATACTGCGGGCCTCGCTGAGGGACTCGGACTGGGAGCCGCCCTCGACCTCGACCTGACCATGCTGCGTGAGGTCTTCTCCCAGACCGGCGCGAACTCCCGGGTGCTCGTGACCGACGGTGAGGATATGCAGAACCGCGACCACTCCTGTTTCTTCTCGGGCGCCCACGCCGCCAAGGACAGCGGCATAGCCCTAGCACTGGCGCAGGAACAAGGACTCACCCTACCCCTCGCCGAGGTAACCAAGAAGCAGTATGACAAGATGGTCTCCGAGGGCTTTGGCGAACTTGATAAGTCAGGCGTCGCTGAACTCACCTTCCCCGGAAGAGGCAAATAAAAAGACCCTTGAATCAACCCATGAAAACGAAAAAAAACCTGAAGAAAGAAAGTTCTCCGAAGCTTCGCATGATCGCAGCCATGTGGTCGCTCGTGGAGTACCCCAGCGCCAAGAAGGAATGGTCCTTGGAACGTAAGGTGAAGGCCATCAAAGAGGCCGGATTTGATGGATTGGCGACGATGGCCACCCCTGAACTCAAAAAACTGGCCGACAAATACGCCCTGACAATCAATGGTTACGTCGCCTCTGCAAAGGCCGAGGAATTCCGCAAACTGCTCAAGCAGAACGCCGACAACGGCGCCCATTACATCAACGTCCAGTTGGCGGACGAGGATACGCTCACTCCCGAAGCCCTCAAGTTGACCCTGCGCCTCATGAAGGAAGCAGAGGCGATCGGCTGCGAACCCTCCGTGGAGATCCACCGTGACACCTGCACGGAAACCCCGGAGAAGGCCTACGCCTTGGCTGACGGCTACCGAAAAGCTACCGGGAAATACCTCCCGATGACACTCGACTACTCGCATGTCTCGGTGGTCAAGCACCTGCATCCCGGCAACTACGCCGAGAAGCTCCTCGTCCAACCGAAGCTCATCCAACGGGCGGAACTCATCCATCTTCGTCCCTTCAACGGCCACCACTGTCAGATTCCCGTGACCGACGGAAAGAGAAACCTCACGCCGGAGATCCAAGAATGGCTCCCCTTTGCTGAGGCACTCTTCCGCGTTTGGCGTCAAGGGAACCAAGCAGGGAGGGAACTCTTTGTCTGCCCGGAGATGGGCCCCATCGCTGGTGGCTACAACCTCCACAGTCTCCCGAACAGCTGGGAGGAGGCAATCGTTCTCAAGGGGCTGATCGAAAAAGCCTGGAAGGCCTCAGCGCTTCCTGAAAAGAAAGCCAAAAAGAAGAGCTAATCCCGGCGGCTCGAGCTGCGGTGATCATTGAAAAACCGGAGCGCCGCAACGCGGATGCTACGGTTTTTTCGTGGGATTCCTCTCCTATCCCTACTCCCGCTCGAGCGTGATCTCGATGTATTTGGACATGGGGGTTAAACTCTTCACCGCATGGTCGTCGATCCCGACCAGAACGTTGGTTTCTGGAAAATAGGCGGCGGCACATCCGCGAGGGATGGAGTAGGCGACGGGTCGGAAGCCCGGGGCGCGCCGGACGATCCCGTCTGCTGAGTGGCTTTGCAGTGTCACCCGGGCACCCTCATCCAGCCCGAGTCCGCGCATCTCCTCCTCATTCAGAAAAATCACGCGGCGCTCCCCCTCGATCCCGCGGTAGCGGTCGCCGTAGTCGTAAACCGTCGTATTGTACTGGTTGTGGGAGCGCACCGTCGTGAGACGCAGGCGCCCGGGAGCAATCGAAAGATCAGGCAGGTGGTTGGAGCTGAAGTTCGCCTTGCCGGTTCCGGTCTTCCACTCCCGGTGCGAGGCCGGATTACGGAGATGAAATCCTCCACGCTCCTTGATCCGAGTGTTGTAACCCTCGAAGCCGGGAATCACCGCCTCGATGCGCTTTCGGATGAGATCGTAGTCGCCGATGAGGGATTCCCAGTCGACCGGACCATCCGGGAAGAGGGCGCGGCCGATGCCGGCCACGATGGCAGGCTCCGACCATAGTTCCGAGGAAGCCGGTTTATTGATGCCTGTGGAAGCATGCACCATGCTCATGGAATCCTCCACGGTCACCGACTGTCGGCCGCTTGCCTGATAATCCGCCTCGGAGCGCCCGAGGCAGGGAAGAATCAGCGCGGACTTCCCGTGGATCACATGACTGCGGTTCAGGTGGGTCGAGACATGGACGGTCATGTCGCAGTTGGATAGAGCCTTCCACGTCAGGTTGGAGTCGGGGGTGGCGGAGGCGAAGTTCCCACCCATGCCAAGGAAGAAGCGGGCCTCCCCTGCGGCCATCGCCTTGATTGCGTGGATCACGGAATAACCGTGCTTCCTGGGGGCAGTGAACCCGAAGTTTTTCTCCAGGGCGCCTAGGAAGGACTCGGTCGGAAATTCTGTGATACCCATCGTCCGGTCACCCTGGACGTTGCTGTGCCCGCGTACCGGGCAGGGGCCCGCACCGGGACGGCCAATGTTCCCTCGCAGCAGCAGGAGGTTAACGATTTCCTGGATGTTGGCCACGCCGTGCCTGTGCTGGGTGAGTCCCATCGCCCAGCAGCAGATGACGCTCTCCGCTCGGATGTATGTTTCAGCGGCCTCCTCGATCTCCCGGCGACTCAGGCCGCACTGGCCGAGAAGATCCTCCCACGAGGTCGACTCCACCAACTCGCGGAATGCGTCGAAACCGTGGGTCTGCTTCTCGATGAATGTGCGGTCCAAGATGCCAGGCCGCAACTTCTCCTGCTCGAGGATATGTTTGATCATGGCCCGGACCGCTGCGAGATCCCCCCCGACGCTCACCTGATAGTAACTGGAGCTGATCGGGGTGCTGCGGTTGAGCAGCATGTCGACGGGATGCTGCGGATGGGTAAAGGCGAGCAATCCCGATTCCTTGAGGGGATTGAAGCTCACGATCTTCGCTCCGCGCTTCGAGGCCTGCTGCAGTTCGGTGAGCATACGAGGGTGATTGGTCCCCGGATTCTGTCCGAAGATGAAGATGGCGTCGGCTTTCTCGAAATCCTCCAAGGAGACCGTCCCCTTGCCGGTTCCGATCGACTCGCCCATGCCCACGCCGCTCGATTCGTGGCACATGTTCGAGCAGTCGGGGAAGTTATTGGTTCCGTAGAGGCGTCCCAGCAACTGGTAAAGAAACGCCGCCTCGTTGCTGGTGCGACCGGAGGTGTAGAAGATCGCCTCGTCGGGCGAGTCGAGGCTCCTCAACTGCTTCGCGATCCGCGAGAAGGCCTCCTCCCAAGAGATCCCCACGTAGTGATCCGTTTCCGGATCGTAGGCCATCGGCTGGGTCAGGCGTCCGGTGTCCTCAAGCGTAAAGTCGTCCCAACTCCTCATCTCGGAGACCGTATACTTCACAAAGAGCGCGGAATCCGCCCGCTTGTGCGTGGTCTCGTAGGTTAGCGCCTTGACGCCGTTCTCGCAGAACTCCGCCACCGAGGGGTTCTTCGGATCAGGCCATGCGCACCCAGGGCAGTCGAAGCCGCCCGGTTTGTTCATGCGCATGAGGGTCGCATTCGCCTTTAGGAATCCCTCCCTGCGGAGGAAATGCATCGAGGAGTTGAGCGCCCCCCATCCTCCGGCGGAGTCTTTTGGTTTCGTCATGGTGTTTCTTTTAAGCTGTTTCTCACCCGGTTGGAAGTTCAGGAATCGAGCGGCGAACCCTGTGAAATCCGCTATAGAAGGTAGCCCTCCCCTCGCGGCAGAACCCCGCCAGCGTGATTCCCCAGCGCCCCGCCGTTTCCACGGCAAGTGAGGAGGGGGCGGAGATTGCCGAGAGGATAGGGATGCCTGCACGGGCACATTTCTGGACGATCTCGAAGGAGACCCGTCCACTGACCGTCAGCACATCGGCCCGCTCAGAGAGGCCTCTCTCCAGAAGAAATCCTACCACCTTGTCGACAGCGTTGTGGCGTCCGATATCCTCAAACAACGCAAGCACCTCCCCTCCCACCGTGGCGGCGGATGCGGCATGACTTCCCCCCGTTCCCTGAAAGGTCTGCTGAAGCTGTCCGGCATTCCAATGGATTCTTTCCAGATCAGTGGCCGAGACCGACTGCTTCCTCAGCACGGGATACACTCCCTCGAAGAGCTTTCCCGTCGACTCCCTGCCACAGATGCCGCAGGAGGAGGTGGAGGTGAGCGTGCGAGGCGCAGCGCTCCGCTTCTGATCCGCGATCTTTACGTTCACCAGCGTCCCGTCCTCCATCTCGGCCTGATCGTATGACAGGAACCCTTCGCCGCAGCTTCCCTCAGCGTGGAGAAGTCCCCTCACCAGATAGCGTTCGGCACCGGGGGTCCTCATGGTCATGGAGAAGGCCCGCCCGTTCACGACGATCTGCAGGGGATGTTCGGTCGTTAGTTCCTCGGCGACCTCCGTCTCTCGTCCCCCCTCCTGACGCAGGGCGCGGCACGGGCTGATGCCCGGATTTTCCTTCGGATCGGGACGGCTAGCCATCAAATGAGCGTACGGTCAGGACCCGGTGTTTTCCACACCGGAATCGATCATTTCCAACAACGACGGTCCACAACGCAAGATCCCGTCCTCCAGGATCCTGCAGCGCAATCCTCCCCTGCCGGCAAGAAAGGCGTTAGCCCCCGGTCCGATCGCCTCATCCATCCAGTAGCAGGGACGGCACTCCTCCATTCCCTCGAAGAGGAGACCGCCAAGACGGAATTTCCGTCCGATGAGGGTATTGAGATCCACTCCGGAGAGCAGTACGTTCCGCCTGAGAACGGACGGATCGGGAAGCACTATCCTGAGTATGCGGCGCATCTTCTCGACAACCTCGAGGGAGAGAAAAGTGATCTGTGTCTTGCCCCCGGGATTCTCGCCGTGATAGCGGTCCCCCTCGATTCCCCTTCCGGCATGGCAGAGAACCTCCGCGACACGCCGCACCCCGTGCCCGAGGCGACCGAGTCCGTGACGCCCCTTGAAATCATGGCCGGGCGAGATCCAGATATCGTGGAGTTCGACGTTCACGGGTGATCTTGGTTTCCGGCGGCGCCGGCATGGTCGCAACCCGCGATCCAAGACGACTTGCCGTCGGCATAGGTCTCGTGCTTCCAGACAGGCACCCGGTCCTTGATGGCATCAATCAGTTCGCGGCATGCGGCAAATGCCGCCTCACGGTGGGCGGCTGCTGCTCCCACCCAGACGGCGAGATCGCCGGGATGCAGATCGCCGACTGCATGGACGGCGGCAGCCCTCACCCTGTGCTTACGGGAGATCTCCGCAACGATGCGCATCCCCTCCTTCTCGGCCAGTTCGCGGTAGGCCTCGTACCGCAGCGCCGTCACGGTGCGGCCGGCGTGGTGGTTGCGCACCCGCCCCTCGAAGTAGACGAAGCCGCCGCAGTCGGGCGAGAAGAGTGCCTCACTCAGTGGCGTGATGTCGAGGGGATGCTGACTGATGGAGAAATCTGCGTTCACGTCGTATCACCCTCCCGAAAAGGGGGGCATGAAGACCACCTTGTCACCGGCCTTCAGCGGGTGATCCGGCGGGGCAAACTCATCATTGACCGCAAAGAGGACACCGGACGTCAACCCGTCCGTCCCGTCACGCGCGGTCAACTCCGCAAACAATTCCCCAACCGTGCCCGCCGGGGTGACAAACATCTCTTCGCGGCACCCATGTTGTTCGGCGAGAAAGCCGAACCATCCCAAGCGGATTTCCCTGCCTGGAGTCTCTCCGGTGGGTTCCGACGAGGCGGTGCCGGGATCGCTGAAACGGGTCATCATTTCAAGATCCCGCGGTGCGTTGATGTTTTCCAAAGCGTGTCGCGCCGCCGCGGGAAGCTTCAGGAGGTGGGCCCCCTCCTCCGCCATGATGTGACGCGGGCAGACATGGCCCCGCGCGACATGCTCCTCAAGGAGCGGAAGCGCCGAGGGCTCGTAGATCGCGCAGAGCGGCTCCGGCAATCCATCAACGGCACTCGCAAAGCCTGTGAACGGCGAGTCGTCCCGACCGGCCAGCAACAGAGAGACCAGACTGGCGTCGACAAACGGGAGGTCGCAGGCAAGAACCAGCCAGGCCGCCCCCGGATCGTACCTCATGGCTGTGAGGATCCCGGCCAAGGGACCGCCGCAGGAGACCACGTCGCGCAAGATCTCCACGGAGCCGCAACCCTCCGGTTTTTCCTGACCCTCGCGGAGCGAAAGGAAAACCCGAACGCAGCTTCCCTCAAGCAACCGCAGGGCGTTCGCTGCCTGCGTTTGCCCATTCCCACACAGTATCATCGAGGCCTTGTCGCGTCCCATCCGGGTGCTTCTTCCCCCCGCCAGTAGGAGACCACGGAGCGACGGCGCCTTGATCATAAGGCCTGACCGGCGATGTAATCCGATTTCCCACCCCGTTTCTCGAGCAGGCGGACACTCCGGATTTCCATGGCGCTGGAAAAGACCTTGCACATGTCGAAGACGGTGAGCGCAGCGACGGTCGCAGCGGTGAGGGCCTCCATCTCGACCCCCGTCCTGTGGGTCGCCTTCACCGAGGCCTCGATGCGGAGCAGACCTTCCCCGGCGGCGGCGATCGCGATCTTCACGCCATCGAGAGGGAGCGTGTGGCAGAAGGGGATCAGCTCGGAGGTCTTTTTCGCGGCCATCGTTCCGGCGATGATGGCGGTGTGGAACACAGGCCCCTTCGGCACGCGGATCTCCCCGTCCCGGAGTTGGTGCGCAACCTCCGGCGGCAGGGAAATAATCGCCTCGGCTCGGGCCGATCTGGCGGTGACCGGCTTGGACGAGACATCGACCATCATCGGGTTATTGGAGGGGTCGAGATGGCTCCAGGTCGGAGTGGGGTCGGAGATGTTCATGGTGCGGCCCATGGAAAATAAGGTGCATCACCCCCCTCTGCAAACGTTTCATCCAGTTCCAGGAATCCGGTGGAGCCGATCAGTCCGGCAAAATCCCCGGAATTGGCAACTGGCAAGGGACGCGCCAGCCCGTTGCTTTCCGTAACAACCGGAAGGTAGAGCGTCAGGCCGGGGGGGCGCACGAAGCCTCCGGAGAGTTTCATCCGGGGAGTTGCGACGGGAACCGATCCGCTCCAGCGGTCAAGCGCAGGAAGAAGATAGCGGTGGAGGCAGACCAGTGCTGAGACCGGGTTGCCGGGAAGACCGAAGATCACGGGACCGTCCGGCATGTTCCAGACCGCCATCGGCTTGCCGGGGCGCTGGGCAATGCCGTGCAGGACGGGAAGGGCGCCGAGTTGCCGGGCGATTTCGGGCACATGGTCCCTCTTTCCCTTGGAAACACCCCCGGTAAGGACGACCACATCGTTGCGGGAGAGGATCCCTTCCAGCGCCATCCGAAGGAATTGCGGGTCATCGCGGAGGCATCCGGTCTCGGAGGGCGGATGTCCGGCCAACTCCAACGCCGATGAAAGGGCGGCGATGTTGGTGCGGCGGATCTGCCCGGGCCCGGGCTGTTCCCCCACGGACACCAACTCGTCACCCGTTCCAATCACCGCGACGCGAATGGGCGCGGAGACCATCGGACGGTCGCACCCGCAGGCGGCCGCGATGCTGATGGCCACCGGTCCCAGACGCACCCCGGGACGAAGAAGGACCTCTCCGGTCCGGTGATCGGATGCCCTGGCATGGATGAAGGCTCCTTCTTCTGGTGCCGCTTCCTCCGAGAGCATAAGGGTTCCGTTTTCCAGACGGTACCACTCGCACGGCAGGATGCAGTCGGCTCCACGCGGTAGGATCGCCCCCGTCATCACCTCCATCGCCACCCCCTCCTCGGGAGGAAACATGGCACCCGCTTCTCCGGCGACCGCCATTCCGCAAATGCTAAAGCTCCTACGGCCCGAGCGGACCTCCGCGGCGCGAACCGCCACCCCGTCCATCGTCACGCGGTCGAAGGGAGGGAAATCGTGATCGGCCTTGATCTCCTGACGCAGTATCTTTCCCGTTGCCTGCTCCAGATCGCAAGGCTCCGCCGGGAAGAGCTTCCTCAGGGGAAGGATCAGGGCCTCGGCCCCCGAAGGCGTGATTAGTGATTTCATGGAGGCAAGCGCGAGGTTAGCTTGCTCCATTCCATGGCGGGAACAACAAAGAGACCGATCGGCCGAGAGCGGCAAGCAGACCCAGAAGAACATCTTCCGGGGGATGCCTTGGGCCGTCCCGTGCATGACCTGCGCGTCTCGCTGACGGACCGTTGCAACCTCCGATGCACCTACTGCATGCCGGCGGCGGTCTTTGGCGACGACCACGCCTTCCTGCGCAAGGAGCAACTCATCAGCCTCACGGAACTGGACCGGATTATCGGAGCTTTCGTCCGCTGCGGGGTGCGGAAGCTCCGTATTACAGGAGGAGAGCCGTTACTGCGCCCAGGCGTGGTAAAATTTTTCGAACGGCTCCGGAAATTCGACCACCTGGAAGATGTGGCCATGACGACCAATGGAATCCTGCTTCCCTCCTTCGCCCACCGTCTTGCGGGGGCAGGACTCCGGCGCGTCACCATCAGCCTCGACGCGCTCGACCCGGCGGTCTTCGGTGCCATGAATGGCCGTGGGAAGCATCCCGATCTCGTGTTGGCGGGAATCGCCGCCGCGCGGGCCGCCGGACTCGGCGTCAAGGTGAACATGGTCGTCCAGCGCGGCATGAATGATTCGCAAATCCTCCCCATGGCGCGCCACTTCAAGGAAGCCGGCATCACGCTACGCTTCATCGAGTTCATGGATGTCGGCAATGTCAACGGGTGGAGCCCCGAATCTGTGGTGGGGGGAAGGGATATCCTGGATCTGATCAGCGCCGAGATGCCCTTCGAGCCGGTCTCGCCAGCCTACCGGGGCGAGGTGGCGGGTCGCTTCCGTTACTTGGATGACCAAGTGGAGTTCGGCATCATCACCTCCGTCACCTCCCCCTTCTGCGGCGACTGCACTCGTGCCCGGCTTTCCGCCGACGGCCACCTCTTTACCTGCCTCTTCGCCACACAGGGGCACGACCTGCTCGGGGAAATCCGCGCCCGCAACCCCGACGACGAGGAACTTTACGAGATGATTGCCGGCCTCTGGCGGGCACGTTCGGACCGCTATTCGGAGCTACGGGCCCTCTCGGCTTCAGGCGAGGGGCCGCCAAAGGTAGAGATGTCCTTCATCGGGGGATGATACAATGATGGCCCTGCTGCTCCCCGTGTTGTTTTTTTTCGTTGCTTTGGTCTACTCGACCGTCGGCTTTGCCGGAGGCTCTTCCTATCTGGCGCTCCTGCAGATTCATGGGACGCCCTCCCATCTCCTGCCGCTCATTTCACTCGTATGCAATCTCATCGTCTCTGCGCAGGGATTCGCACAGTTCGTAAAGGCTGGCCATTTCTCGCTGCGCCGCAGTCTGCCGTTTGTCGCGTTCTCGGTTCCCTCGGCGTACCTCGGCGGTCTCTATCCGATCCGGGAAAAGACCTTCTTTCTCCTGCTCGCCCTATCTCTCAGCGCCGCGGGGATTCTCCTGCTGCTGCCGCTCAAGCCGGGTAAGCCCATCGAGACTCCGTTCCGCCGTCTGATGGGTCGCTTCGGACCGCTGCTCGGTGCCCCGCTCGGTCTTCTCTCAGGAATCGTCGGCATCGGCGGCGGCATCTTTCTGGCCCCCATCCTTCATCTTGTGCGATGGGCACCGGAACGCGAGATCGCGGCACTTGCCGCATGTTTTATTTTCACCAACAGCATCTCGGGACTGGCGGGACAGCTTCAGAAGCAAGGGTGGCACCCCGCCGGACTTGAGGCCTACTGGCTGCTCCCCTTCGCGGTGCTCGCCGGGGGATTTATCGGCGCCCGCTCCGGCGCCATCCTGCTTCCAGCAGTCAGGATCCGTCAGATCACCGGACTGCTCGTGATACTTGTCGCCTTCAATCTCTGGACGAAGATCCTCTCTTGGGTCTGACAAAAAGGCGACCTGCGGGCCTTACCAATAGATGCGCGGGGCGATTTCTGAGGGGAGCGGATTGGGGGGTGGTGGCTCGCTCCGCAACAGGGAGCGCCTCACTAGCGTAGGGGATTTCCCGTAGACGCGGGTGAAGCAGCGCGTGAAGTAGAGCGGGTTCTCGAAGCCGCAGCGGTCGGCAATCTCCTTAACCGCGAGGCCGGAACGTCCGAGTAGAGCGAGCGCAAGCTGGAGCTTGAGCAGACGGAAGGTCTCCATGGGCGAGTGCCCGAGCGACTTCCGGAAGAGGCGGCAGAGATGCTTCTCGGTCACGCCCGACCGTGCCGCCAACTCCCCCAACTGGAGGGCCCTAGACGGCTTGATGTCGAGGGTCTCCCTCATCAGGTTGAGTGAGGCATGAACGGAATCGGGAAGGCGGGCTCCGATGGAGATCCCGCTCTCATGCGAGGGCTTGAGAAGGACCGTCATCAGGCACCGCAGGAAACGGCTCTCCTCAACACCGGCGCTGAGCGTGGGCCAATCCGACTCCCCTTGCGTGGCGATGTTCTCGAGAAGATACCTCAGCATCGGGGCGACGATCTCCGGAGGATTGGCGTGGAAGACAGGCCACTTCCCCGGATCGGGCCAGTCGGAGGGGATCGTGGCAATATTGAAATGGATATAGGCATGGCGTGTCGCGAGGCGGCGGTCCCACCGGTAGGACTCCCGGAAATCGGGACGGGCCAGGATTACGCTCCCGGGCGGAGCCTGATGCTCCTCATCATCATGCCGGTAGGTCGCCGTCCCCTCGATCATGAGTACCAGTTCATAGTCCTTCAGGGTCCGCGGAACCAGGCGGTCGCCCGGACGGTAATGGACCACTCCCCCGTAGAGATATTTCAGAACGAGGGCATCCTCGTGGGCTGGCTCGATGTCTGGAAAGGGCATAAGGGTCGTGCATAAAATTGCACAGACTTTGGGTTAACCCAAGCACTCATGCGAATTTCGTGCATGCTTTCACGACTCCTGACCATTGGCAAAACTCACGGAAGGACTAGCTTGAGGAAGTAATTCCCACCCTTGCCATCATCCATCATCCATCACTCATCACCCACCACATGAGCACCGACCACGCAACCGCCGCTATCTCCAAACCGCCGACGAAGCTCGACTACAGCCTGACCGGTGAAAACGCCGCCCGCGCCATCGAGCGCGGCCTCGCCGAAGCGGACTGGTACCAATGCGCCGTTCCCCGGGCGACCATGAGGAAGTTGCTGGAGCGGCGCGACGGACCGGCGATCCGCGACACGCTTCTCTGGTTTGCCCTGATCCTTGGTGCCGGATACGCCACGTTCGCGCTCTGGGGCACCTGGTGGGCTCTCCTCCCTTACTTGGTGTATGCGGTGCTCTACGCCTCAACCTCCGACTCGCGATGGCATGAGGCGGGCCATGGCACGGCCTTCAAGACTGACTGGATGAACAATGCCCTCTACGAGATCGCTTCCTTCATGGTCATGCGCGAATCGACCGTCTGGCGCTGGAGCCATACCCGTCATCACAGCGATACGATCATCGTCGGCCGCGATCCCGAAATCTTGGTTCCGCGCCCACCCGACATCGCCGGGATCATCAAGGCCTTCTTCCACCTTCCAGTCTATCCGAATTATTTCAAACATATCCTCATGCACGCGTTCGGACGGATGAGTGCAGATGAGAAAACCTACATTCCTGAGAGCGAGTTTCCCAAGATCTACCGCAAGGCACGGATCTACTTCCTCATCTATGCCTCGGTCATCGCCCTTGCGATAGCGACCCGCAGTATCCTGCCCCTCCTCTTTGTGGGCCTTGCCAACATGGTAGGATCGTGGCTCATGGTCGTCTACGGTCTGACCCAGCATACTGGCCTCGCGGAGAACGTCCTCGATCACCGCCTGAACTGCCGCACCGTCCGGATGAACTTTATCAACCGGTATCTCTACTGGAACATGAACTACCACGTAGAGCACCACATGTTCCCGCTCGTTCCCTATCATGCGCTCCCGCGCCTCCACGAGGCCGTTAAGGAGGATATGCCTACACCCTACCATAGCCTCCTCCATGCCTGGAGCGAAATCATTCCCTCCGTCCTGCGACAGGTGAAGGATCCCGCATATCACGTGAAGCGCAAGCTGCCCGAACCGAAGGCGCGTCTGCAGGAGGGCCTCCACGCCAATGAGGCGCAACCGGATGCTGATGGGTGGATCGAGGTCTGCTCCGCGCAGGATCTCGGCCCGGCCGACGTGATCCGCTTCGACCACGGCAAGAAGACTTACGCCCTCTACCGGGACGAGCATGGCACGCTCTTCGCAACCGACGGCATCTGCACCCATGGCAACACCCACCTTGCCAACGGCCTCGTCAAGGGATCGATCATCGAGTGTCCGAAGCATAATGGCCGCTTCAACCTCGCCGACGGATCCCCAGCGCGCCCGCCGATCTGCCGCGGACTGGCTACCTATCCTCTCGAAGAGCGCAACGGACGCCTTCGTCTTAACATCGCACAGATCGGGGGTGCCGGTGCCCGCCATCAGAAAAGCTATACCCTGCGCGTCGTCAGCAACCAGAGCGTGGCCACCTTCATCAAGGAACTCGTCCTCGAACCGGCCGATCCCTCCGAAAAGATCGCCTTCACCCCCGGCGACTACCTCCAGCTCGACATCCCCTCCTATGGGATGATTCGGTTCCGGGAATTCGATATTCCCGAACCGTACGCATCGGTCTGGGAAGCCCAGCACGTCTTCGACCTCGTCGCGCGGAACCCGGAAGGCAGCCGTCGTAACAACTACTCGCTGGCCTCCAACCAGCAGACTGAGCGGATCCTCCGCTTCAATGTCCGCATTGCCACGCCGCCACCCGGACAGGATTGCCCCCCCGGCGTCGGTTCCGCCTATGTCTTCAACCTCAAGCCCGGCGACACCGTCACCGCCATCGGCTCCTTCGGCGACTTCCACATCAAGCCTACCCAACGCGAGATGGTCTACATCGGCGGAGGCGCCGGGATGGCCCCGCTGCGCTCCCATCTCTCTCATCTCTTCGAGACGGAGAAGACTGCACGCAAGGTCAGCTTCTGGTACGGAGCCCGCTCACGCCAAGAGATCTACTACAACGAATATTTTGATCAGCTTTCCAGGGAGCACTCGAATTTTAATTTTAACCTCGCCCTCTCCTCTCCTCTTCCCGAGGATGCCTGGAAGGGACTGGAGGGCTTCATCCACGAAGTCGTGCTGGAACGCCACCTCAAAGACCATCCCAATCCCAAAGCCGTCGAATACTATCTCTGCGGCCCCCCGATGATGGTCAAGGCCTGCACCAAGATGCTCGCCGACCTTGGCGTTCCCGCCAACCAGATCGCCTACGACGAGTTTTGAGCGCCCACTCCTAGCACCTGCTCACCCTTCGGCCAACTCCCGGACGGCCCGTTCCGTCGAGCGCTTCACCCTGGCGAACGGCAAGGGACTCGAATGCGATGTCATTCCCCTGGGGAGAACCATTACCGATCTACGTCTCCCACACCCACCCGGCGAGCGGACTCACCATGACGGCCCTCACAACGCAAGATTGCGTGCAGGTTTTCAGCGCAACCGTCCTCGACGGCTCCCTGATAGGGAAGTCTGGAAGGCCTTATGAAAAACATGCGGGACTCTGTCTAGAGCGCCAGGAATGCCCCGCAGCGGTGCACACGCCCCTATTGGGTGACATCATTCTCCGCCCCGGAAAGCACTACGATCAGATCACCCTCTCCCGGTCACCCCTTCCAGCCGAAGAACTTCCGTGACTTGATGATCTCGGCTACCTTGGCGGGAACCATTTGCTCCCATTCCGGATCACCTTTCTGAAGTTTGGTCAGGGCCTTGGCAGAATCGATGCCTAGGTAATCGAGCTTGCAACCGGCCATCGGAACGATGAAACGGTTCTCGATCAGGTAGGCGTACAAAGCCCGCAGACTGGGATCGACCTTGTAGGAGGCGGCTTCGATGATGTGTCCCTTGTCGTCCTTGGTGGGATAGACATAGAGACGCACCCCCTTCTTGAAGAGCCGCCCAAGACCCTCGAGAATGCCTCCGTCCAGATTGGTGTAGTACTTCTCGTCGAAGATCTCGTGGAGACTCGGAATGCCGAGCGGCATCCCTATGGCACGGTCAGTGTAGCGCCGTAAATACTGAATCAGCCGGTAGAACTCACCATAGTTGGAGATAAGCACAGTCTGCCCCAGAGCACCGAGCATGTCGACGCGGTCGAGGAAATCCTGCAGGTCGAGTTCCCCACCGCTCATCAGATTCCTCATCGTGATTTCCAGGATGATCTCGGGCTTCTCGTCGTTCAGTTCCTCCTCCATTAGGAACATCGAGTGACCGCACTCGAGCATGTCGTAAGCGACATTGGTGACCGGTCGGAAACTGCCGCGCTCGATGATGAGGGGCTTGTGATAAAAGGCATCCGCCGCCTGCACCACTTCCCCATCGGGACGGAATAGCACGGCCTGAGCAAGACCCTGGGTGACCAGCTCCAGACACATGATTCGGTTGTCAACCATCGCAAAATCAGGTCCCGAGAACCGGATCATGTCGATCTCGATGCGTGTCGACTCAAGATCATCCAGAAGGGAGGCGATGAATTTCTTCAGATCCTTGCGAAGGAAAAACGCCCCGTAGATGAGGTTCAGCCCGACGATGCCCAGCGCCTCCTGCTGCTCGAGGTTATGGGGATCGAGCATGCGGACATGCATGATGATCTCGTTGGGCTGAGTGCGGGGATTGCTCTGGAAACGGATTCCCATCCAGCCGTGGGATTCATTGAGCGTCTTGTAGGACCTGGCCGCAACAGTATCGGCAAAGGCAAAGAAGGTGCGCTCCGCTCCGACCTTCTCGTCGAGACGTTCGATCAGCAGATCGTACTCATGGTCGAGCATCTCACCCAAGCGCTGACGACTGACAAAGCGCGTACTCTTCCCGTAGATCGCATCCGAGAAGGTCATGTCATAGGCGGAGATCGTCTTGGCGACAGTCCCCGCGGCACCACCGACATGGAAGAAACGTCGGGCCACCTCCTGGCCGGCGCCGATTTCGGCAAAGGTGCCATAGATCGGCTTAGCCATGTTGATCTCGAAGGCCTTCTTGTTCGCTTTCAGATCGATCGGATTGAGCATGGGGAATTTCTAGAGAAGCCTTTCCCGTCTGCCTAGGCAATCCGTGTGGCAATTTCGAAACATAAAACCAAAAACTAATGAAACAGCTGAAATTTAATCATTGGATTCCTTAACTCCATTCTGCGAAAAAACATTTTGATGAAGCGTCTGTGCTTATTTCTTTACCTGCTTCTTCCACTGATTCTGGGAGGCTGCCTCCATCCGCTTCCACGCTACGAACCGCCTCTCCACCGTGCCGCTGTTCAGAAAGTCCGAACGACTGCCTACACGCACACCGAGAGTGATCACAGGCGCTACAGCAACCTCTCGGCTATCGGGAAGCCACTCCGCTGCGGCGCGGTCAATAGCGCAGCCGCCGACTGGGCTCGGTGGCCCTGCGGCACCATCTTCCGAATCAGGGCGACGGGAGAGCTCTATGAGGTGGATGACTACGGCTTCGCCCTCTCCGGGGTGAACACCATCGATCTCTACAAGCCCTCCAAGAAAACCATGCGCGAGTGGGGAGTGCGCAGGGTGACGATCGAAGTGCTCAAGTGGGGCGACCCCTGGGCCAGTTACCGCAAGATGGTCCGCGTCCGTAGCTATCGCCACATCAAGCGGATGATGACCGAGATCAAATCGTGGTTTCGCACTCCCCCAGCCGAACCGGTCTTCCCCGACGGCGGCATCTGTCCGGCACTGGCACCCACCCCCCACTAGATTTTTAAGTGCTGGAAGTTTGGACGCAGCGCGAAGCGCGAGAGTAGGAAAACAAGGAGGCCTCCAAATCCCCGCTTTACGCTGGTTCCACCCACTTGTTGCGTAAGAAGCAAAGAAAAGAAGATCTCAAAACCGGTTTTCAGAAGATCCTGAAGGAAGTTATTGTTGAAATTGGAAAAGACACAGGACTTGCTGGGGTGCAGTATTTTAAAACCCACTTTAACCTTTAAGCCGCCCCCTCCATCGGAATTGCGTTGTTACTTGTTCTTGGCGAGAGCAAACGCCGCCTTGATAGAATTCAACGAGAGTGGTTCGGGCAGTTACTGAATCTGATGATAGCAATTTTTAGGATTTGTCCTTTTCAGAAGGACAGGTTTGGCGATATCTGTCCTTGATGGAAGGACAGATACAATCCCTGCTTCGCCAGAAAATCAATGACTCGCTAGCCGCGCCCCTGCCCACGCTAACCCGTAGGCAGATCTCGCTTCCCCAGATCCCGGGGAAAGCTCTTGCAGTCATCGGGATGCGAAGGAGTGGCAAAACTTCATTCCTTTGGCAATGCCTGGCCGACCGTCTGGCCGCAGGTGCTCCTCGGGAGGCGTTGCTCTATTTCAACTTTGAGGATGAGCGTCTCTCGGAGATGGAAGCTGATGACCTTCAATACCTGCTGGAGGAGTATTTTCGCCTGCATCCGGAGTGGAGGGACAGCCGCAAGGTGACCTTTTTGCTGGATGAAATCCAGATTATCAAAGGATGGGAAACCTTTGTTCGCAGGATCCTGGATACGGAGAAAGTAGATCTGATCCTCTCGGGATCATCGGCAAAGATGCTGAGTCGTGAGGTGGCCACCAGCATGAGGGGCCGTGCTCTGGAGGTGCTCGTGCATCCGTTCAGTTTCCGGGAAGTGCTGCGTCACAAGGGAGCGGAACCAACAAAGCCGTATTCCTCCTTGGCCAAGGCCGCGAGATCCACGGTGGAGAAGCATTTGCGGTCTTATCTGACGGAAGGAGGATTCCCTGAGGCTCAGGGTTTGCCTGCGGCTACCCGCTCGAGCCTTCTGCGAAGCTATGTGGATGTGGCTATCCTGCGGGATGTGATCGAGAGACACGCTGTTTCCAATCCCGTCGTCCTGCGATGGATGGTGAGGCATTTGCTTGGAAATCCTGCTGCGTCTTTCAGCGTGAAAAAGTTTTTTGACGCAGCGAAGTCCCAGGGACTGCATGTCTCCAAGGACACCCTTCATGATTATCTGGCCCATCTGGAGGATGCATTTCTGATCCGAACCATTTCCATGCACACAGCTTCGGAGCGTCAGCGCATGGCCAATCCCCGAAAATCCTATCCGGTGGATCCAGGGCTTATCCCTGTCTATGAACGGACGGGACGATCCAATCTGGGGCATGCTTTGGAGTCAGCGATCTTCATTGAGTTGGAGAGAAGGGGGGCTGAAATCGGCTATGTGCGAACCGGGGAAGGCAATGAGGTAGATTTCCTAGCCCGGGATGCCGATGGAGTGCAGACACTGATCCAGGTCTGCGCCGATACGTCTGATGAGAAGACCTATGAAAGGGAGGTAAGGGCATTGGTTGAGGCATCCAACGAGTATCCCCATGCTACTCCGACCCTGGTCACCTTAGAATCGCTGCCCCCCGATCAAGAAATCCCCAAGGGACTCAACTGGCAACCCGCCGGCGAATGGCTACTTGGAGAATGACGATCTCGATTGTGTGGAATAAGCATGAATATTCCCCTCATAGGGGAATAAGATCGCAGAATCTAAATAGTCGGGGTGGGCCCTCAGGGTGCCACAGTTAGGGGCGAGCAGCGTGGGCACGCCCAAGTACAATCTCCGCCAATCCTCACAAGCTAAGCAGGATCGACCCACTTGTTGTGTTCCCTGATCAAATCCACGAGACGCTCGACGGCTTCCAATTCGGGAATGTTGAACTTCACGGCTTGCTTGCCGACATAGAGGTTCACCTTGCCAGGAGCTCCGCCAACATAGCCGAAGTCGGCGTCGGCCATCTCTCCCGGGCCGTTCACAATGCAACCCATGATGGCGATACGAACCCCTTTCAGATGAGCCGTGGAGGCCTTGATGCGAGCAGTCGTCTCTTGGAGATTAAAGAGAGTGCGGCCGCAGGAAGGGCAGGCGACATAGTCGGTCTTGAAGATGCGGACGCCAGCAGCTTGGAGGATATTATAAGCAAGCCGCAGGGACTGTCCCGGAGCCTCCTCGGAGCGCAGTAGGACGGCATCACCGATTCCGTCACAGAGTAGCGATCCCAGAACGGTTGCTGCTGAGAGGAGATGATCAATAAATTCACCGCCTGAAGCAGGAGTGAATATATCCTTCAGCAGAATTGGATGACGCGAATTCACCTGCGCAGCAAGCAGTCGGAAGGCAACGATGGGATCCACCGCAACGCCATCGCGCACGGTGATAAGGCGCGGCTCCGAAGCCGCATTCACTGCGGCGATCTCTTCCGGAGAGAGGGGGTCCACTTCCACTAGTAACAAGTCTTCAAGGATCAGTTCCGGCTGGTAGTCGCCGAGCGCGTCACGCTTGTGGGCCACGGCCTTATCGACGCGTCGCGGCACAGTAACAGCGACAGTTTCTGTTCCTCCCAGAGCGATCCGCCGAGTGATGCCCTCCAGGACGATCCGTTCGGTAGCACGCCTTTGATAGTCGAAAAGCGGCCAGTTAGCTTGGATCCCGGAAACTGGGGAGACGGCGGCAATTCGTGTTTCAAAGGGAGCCACCAAGGCACGCGCCACAGGGATCTCATGCTCGCTATCCTCGGTCAGCGAGACGCGGATGGTATCGCCGATCCCGTCGGAAAGGAGAGAACCTATCCCGATGGCACTCTTGATCCGCCCATCCTCGCCGTCACCCGCCTCCGTCACACCGAGATGGATCGGATAGTTCCAGTCGGGCCCCTCCGCATTCAGTCGGGCCACAAGTAAACGATACGCGGCGATCATGACCTTCGGATTCGAGGCCTTCATCGAGAAGATCATCTGATGAAAATCGAGATCCCTTGCGATCCGAGCGAACTCCAAGGCACTCTCCACCATGCCGAGTGGTGAGTCGCCGAAGCGATTCATGATCCGGTCGCTGAGCGATCCGTGGTTGGTTCCGATCCTCAGTGCCACACCGCGCTTCTTGGAGAGACTAACAAGCGGAGTGAAACGCTCCCGGATGCGCTCCAGTTCTGCGGCATATTCCGCATCCGTGTAATCTCGGACATTGAATTTCTTCGAGTCGGCGAAGTTTCCTGGATTGATGCGGACCTTCTCTACCCAAAGCGCGGCCTCCGTCGCCGCATCCGGCTTGAAATGGATATCCGCGACGAGAGGAACGTTACAACCGCGCGCATTCAACTCCGCACGGATTTTTTGGAGATTGGCGGCATCCTTCACGGTCGGCGCCGTGATACGAACCATTTCACATCCGACCTCGACCAGTCGCAGCGTCTCCCGGACACAGGCCTCCGTATCCATCGTGTCGCTGGTGATCATCGACTGGATCCGGATCGGATTGGCCCCACCAAACCCCAAGCCTCCAATGATCACTTCACGACTGGGACGTCGTGCGTAGGAGAAGAGATCGGCCGCATAGCTGAGCGGCACTCCCGTTTGGGCTGCGGCATCACCCGCCCTGCTCATGGCTTTGGAGGGGAAACCGGCGAGGGAGCCGCAACATTGCAAGCAGGAGATTTTGGCGAGAAGGTCATGATCTCCGCTGTTTTGTCACTCGTAGCTGCCGCTGCAGATTTATGTCCCTTCACTAAGTCACTGACATCGTAAAAGGAGATATAGAGCATGGTTCCGATCAGCAGCATGGCAAAGGTGGTCTGGACAATCTCCAGCGTCTTCTGATGGATCGGATGTCCGCAAATCCATTCGATAAAGGCCAACAGGATATGCCCGCCGTCGAGAACAGGCAGCGGGAGCATATTCATGACGGCCAGGTTGACGTTCAGAACGACACTGAACCAAAGGGCCAACTGCCACCCCATCGGACTCTGGAAGAGAAGGTAGTAGATCCTCATGATCCCAACGGGCCCGCTGAGCTGTTGGACGCCTATTTCGGAATGGCGGGCCGTGACGGCCGAGATGGTCTCCCACATGGTCAGAAGGCTCGACTTGATCTGGGTGATGGGATCCGGATGGACCAGCCTGACAAGCCCGCGCTGATCCCATTGGATACCGAGGCGTACCTGCTTCTCGCCCTCCGGAATGCGTGGGGTGATGGAAATGGGGAAATCTGTACTGCCACGGCGGATTGTCAGAGTCACTGGGGCTCCCTTGGTGGTGCTTAGCAGCTCTGCAAGTGTCTGGCCGCTGTACAGAGTCTGCGCATTGGCAGCAATCACGAGATCACCGGCTCGTAGCCCGGCCTCTTCAGCGGGGCTGTTTGGGATGACCCGCGCAATCAACGGGGTCATGGCCGGAATAATCTGGATCTGGCGCAGGTTCTTCCGCCCCCAACCTTTGGTTGGCTCGACAAAGGGCTCCACCTCGACCGCCGATTGCTTGCCGGCGCGTTCGTACCGGATAGGCACCACGGGAGCCGAGCTGATAGCTAGATTCCAGGCAACGCTGTCACTCATCCGCCCCATGCCATTGATCCGAGTGACCGGATGTCCGTTGACGGCCAGGATCCTGTCCCCCGGCCGCAGTCCAGCCTTGGCAGCGGGTCCTCCCTCAAGGACATAGCCAATCATGTTGGTCGTTTCGGCCTCGCTGACAGGGCGGCCAACATACCAAACCACGCAGGCAATCAGAAAAGCTAGTCCAAGGCTAGCGGCGGGACCGGCAAGAGCGACGATGATCTTGTCGAGGGGGCGTGCCGGCGGCAAGGCCTCACCCTTCTCATTGGTCTCACCTTCCAAAGCCTCCATGGGGGCGAGCTGAGGAATAGCCACGAATCCTCCAGCAGGAATGCTGCCGAGCCTGTATTCTACGCCGTTGATTGTCTTGGACCAGAGCGCCTTGCCGAACCAGATAGCGAACTTCTCCACTTTCAGACCACGCCATTTAGCGGCGAAAAAGTGGCCCAACTCATGCACGACAATGAGCAGGTTGAAGAGGAGTACCACCTCGAGAATAATACCGATGACTTTAAGGGCTCCTAAAAACATGAACGCCAAGCCTCGCCCCTACCGGGGTAAAAATCAATCGCTATGCGCTTCCGAAGGAGGCAGAGGTAAGCAGGCTGAAAACTGTAGTCTGTTGGACTATTGGGCTGTAGGTCACAGGCCGAGAATAAACATGGTTTTTTCCCAACACCGGCCCCTTGGATTTTCGATTCAGCTTCTCTTCAAGAGAACATCCCGTTCGTAGGAACGGACTTCGCCCATCCAGTCGGTGGGGACCTCCTGACGGTGGCAAAATTCCTGCCAGACCGCCCCGACAGGGAGAGTCTTGGACTCCTCCATGAGGGCCAGGCGCTCCCAGAGTGCGCCGGAGTTCTCGGCGGCGCGGAGTTTGCCGAGAGGTTGGAGAAGCGCATGAAGGAGCGCCTTCTGGGCGCTCCGGGTGCCGATGACCCACGCGGCGATGCGGTTGATGGAGGCGTCGAAGAAATCGAGCCCGATGTGGGTGCGGCCAAGGAAGTCGCCGCGCACCAGTTCCTCCATGATGGCGATCGTCGGGTCATCCAGCAGGACGACATGGTCGCTGTCCCAACGCACGCCGCGGCTGACATGGAGCAGGAGTCCGGGAACAAACTGGAGCACCGAGGAGATCTTGTCGGCGATCTGCTCGGTGGGGTGGAAGTGTCCGGCATCAAGGCAGATCAGCTTCTGCCTTGTCACGGCGTATCCGAGGTAGAACTCGTGGGAGCCCACGACGTAACTCTCGCTGCCGATCCCGAAGAGCTTGCACTCGACGGCGTCGAGGTTGATCGCCGGGTCGATCTTCTCCACAAAGATGGCGTCAAGCGAGGCCTCAAGCCGCTCGCGGGGCCCCTTGCGGTCCGCCGGAAGATCCTTCGAGCCGTCCGGGATCCAGACATTGGTCACGCAGGCCGATCCGAGCTGGCGGCCGATCTCGGCACCGATGCGGCGGCAGGCCTTACCATGCTCGATCCAGTAGTCGCGGATCCCTTGGTCGGGGCTGGAGAGGGTGTAGCCCGAGGAGGCCTTCGGATGGGCGAAGAAACTCGGGTTGAAATCCATGCCGAGCCCCTGTGCCTTGGCCCAGTCGATCCAGCCTTGAAACTCGGCGACGCCGTAGTCGCTGCGCTCCGTTTTCCGGCCCCCGAGCTCCGCGTAGCAGGCGTGGAGGTTAAGACGGTGGCTCCCGGGGATCAGGGAGAGCGCTTTTTCCAGGTCCTGACGGAGCTCTTCCGGCGTCCGCGCCTTGCCGGGATGGTTCCCCGTGGCGGCCAGACCGCTTCCGGCAAGGTCGGCTCCCGCTTTCTCAAATCCACCCACATCATCCCCCTGCCAGCAGTGAAGCGAGATCGGCGTGGAGGCGAGACACTTGATCACCTCCTCGGTGTCGACCCCGGTTGAGGCGTAGGTTTCCTTGGCAAGTGGGTAAGCGTTCATGCTTTTATTGATGATGTGGTTGGGTGTGAAGGGAAGTTTTCCGTGGAGCGGTCGTAGGGAAGCGCGCTTCCCTAGCCTTGACCCTTGAGCCAGGTCCCGATGCCGATGATGATCGTGGAAAGAATCAGCGTGCCGATGCCCATGGCAATAAGGGCGTGGGTCTTTTTGCTCGCCCCCTTCCACTCGTGGAAGATCCATCCCCACATCGTGCTAAAGATGATGATGCTGGCCATGTGGAGCGTCCAACTGGCGAAGCCGAACCTGCCCATCTGGGTCTCGCCCATCGTGTAGAAGAAGAACTGTAGGTACCAGATCGTGCCGGCCAGGGCGGAGAGGATGTAGTTCCTGACCATCGGCACCCGGAGACCTTCGCCTATCGGATCGTGGTCGGGGGCTGCAACGGGAGTGATGCTCCCATGCTCACCACCCCCGGCACCGCCGAGAGCCGCATGTTCCTTACGCACTGTGCCGCTGAGGTACTGGTAGGCCGTGCCGTTCTTGAAGTGGAGGAACAGACACCAGAGGAAGTTCGTCGTGAAGCCGCCGAGCAGAACGACCACCAGCTTCGGAAGTCCTGTCCAGATCTGATCCGTGCCGGCCAGCAGCGAGGCCTCTCCGATCGGTTTGCCGGCCGTGAGGGCGAAGGCGAAGCAGGCGCTCATGACGCCGGAGAAGGTGGCGACAGCCATCCCCTTGGGGAAGTTGAACTCCTTGACGGCTTCCGTCTTCGCCGACTCGTCCATTTCCCGCTCCTTGTTGAGTCCCGCCAGGGCGGCGAGTCCGATGCCAAAGAGGCAGGCCACGACACCGATCAGCGTGATCTGGCCGGGCAGCGTGGAGGCGATCTGGACGATTGTTTCGTCGCACGGAATGGAGGGGATGAAGAGCTTAGCGATGGGCGGAAGGAGCGTCCCGAATGCGGCGCAGTAGCCGAGGGCGACACCCATGCCGAGCGACATGCCGAGATAGCGGATCGTGAGGCCGAAGGTCAGGCCACCCAGACCCCAGAGACATCCGAAGAAATAGGTCCACAAGAGCGTGCCTCCACTCTGGCGCGTGATCACACCGTGCAGATCATGTGTCATCACCAGCGCCATCAACGACGGCATGATGATCCAGGAGGCGACACCGCCGACCATCCAGGCGGTTTCCCAGGCCCACTTCTTCACAAAGCGGTACGGGACATAGAAACTTCCGGAGGCAAAGCCACCGAGCCAGTGAAAGAAGACGCCGAGGAAGGGATTCATGACCGGGGGGAGGAGGAATGCGTCAGCAAACGGTCGCGATCTCCACGCCGAGAAGCCGTGCGATCTTGATCAGCTTGCCGGAGAGGTGACCCACCCCGACCGCGCAGTGGTGAGCAGGCCCCTGCGCGTTCCATTCGTTCATGAAGCGGCGAGCTCCGATGGGGAACCTGTAGCGGCTGTTGGTGTTCCCGATCTCAAGGATCGGTCCGGGAATGGACTCCCCCTCGGCGACGAGGAGCTTGAGCCGGTTGTCCACGGTCTCCACCACGCTGAGCAGGGTGACGGGACCGTGCTTTACCGACATCTCCACGGAGAGGCCACTTCCTACCTTGCCGTGGTAAACCGCCAGGGGGCGCACGCGGGTCGGTCCCTCGGCGATGGCGATGTGCCCTGGGCCGTCGTGCCCCATCAGGACGACATCATCGTTCCAGTCAACGGCGTAATACTCGGTGAAGGATCCGCCGGCACCGAGCAGATCCATGATCTTCATGGCCTGGACGTTCTTGATCTCGAGCTCCCCGGCGACGGGACAACCCTGCGCGGTGAGCAGCGAGTTGCCCAGGATGATGGAACTAACCGATTCCTCGTTCTCTGCAATGCCGGTGCCCATGTGGTAGTAGGCCAAGGAACCGAGCCGCTTCCTGCGGACAAGGCGGTCCAGGGCGACGGAAGTGCGGGCCGCCCGCAGCAACTCCTCCACGGGGCAATCCTCCTGGACATCGAACTCCCTGCGGAACTCCTCCACCCGCGCCTCGGCCTCGGACGAGCTGACATCGCGGCGCAGGGCGCTGAGTTCCTCGACCTCAAGGATCTCGATATGCGTGCCGAATACCGAACTCTGAAGCGTGAGGTCGGAGTAGATGTCGAGCATCCCGTTGTAATAATGGCCCATGACCCCAAGACGGTTGTGCTCCATCCCGTGGACCACCCGGGCGGCGTCTATCCAGTCGTCGATCTCCCCCCAGCACACGGGATCATCCTCGAGCCTTCCGGTGACCTGGTGAAACGGTATCCGGGCCCGCGTCAGGACATTGGCGATCTCGGGCACGGGACACGCCCCGCAGTGGGCCAGCCATTCGCCGGTCATCGCCGTGCGGTCGCCCATGCGGTTGAAGGAGGCGTAATCGATGGCCGCCTCCGGGGAGAGGTTCAGCAGCACGACCGGCACCTTGGCGCGCCGCACCATCGGAAGGACGGTCGAGGAAAGGGCGTAGGTGGCCGAATGGATGAGCAGGAGATCGATGTCGGCCGCCCTCAACTCGTGACCCGCGGCAAGCGCCCTCTCCGGAGAATCAACGAGGCCGAGATTCACGATCTGCACGCCGGGTCGCCCGAGCTTCGATCCGATACGCGCCGTGTAACCCTCCAAGCGTTCCTTCAGGCCGGGAAACTGTGGCCAGTAGGTGTCGAGTCCGATTCCGACAAGTCCAATGCGGACGCTAGAGGGGTTTTCCATCCGGGCAAAGTAACAGATGGCCTCCGTCGGGGAATGCGGATAATGATCTTTTTCATACAGAATATGACCAACTTTCCCAAGAGAGATGAGCGGCCGAAGGATGACTATTTCCGCTATTTTCCCGACACCAAGGACCTCGAACGCTGGGGCATCTGGGTCTCCGCTTCCGGCATCGCCACCGTGGCGCCGGGGAACCCCTACCCTCCGCTCCCCCACCCCGGGGACCATCATTTCGAGTGGGAACGGGGACGGGTCCTGGAATCCCTCCAGATCGTGATGGTGACCGCAGGCGAAGGACTCCTCGAAACTCGGCAGACCGGCGCGAAGCGGATCAGCGCGGGGAGCGTCATCCTCCTTCGCCCCGGGGTATGGCATCGCTACAAGCCCGAGCCGGAGACGGGCTGGAGGGAAAGCTGGATCGAGATGCGGGGGCGGGTGGTCACGGATCTCCTGCAATCCGGAACCATTCCCGACGGCCCCTTGCTCCGGGGAAGCCGGCTCACGCCGCTTCTCGAGGAACTCCTTGAGACGATCCACAGGAGAACGGGCGCGAAAATCCCCACCCACCGGCCGGAACTCTCCGCGGAGGCGCTCAGGATGCTGGCGCTCCTCTGCGGCATGGAGGCGGAGGAACCCGCCGGGGAGACCCTCCGCGCGGCCGTCACGCGGGCCGAACACCACCTGGCCGAACACCACGCCGAATCCCTCGACATGCAGGATATGGCAAGGATGCTCGGGGTCTCTTACTCTAGCTTTCGCCGCGCCTTCCGGAAAGAGACAGGCCTCTCCCCCTGGCAGTATCTCATGAGCGTCCGCCTGAACCGTGCGCGCCGACTGCTCTCCTCACGTGAGACCAAGCTCGAGTCGGTCGCGGCCGCCGTCGGGTTCAGCTCCGCCTTTCACCTCTCTGCGGCGTTCAAAAAGGCCTACGGAGTTTCCCCCGGCAACTGGAGAAAACAGGATCGGTAACTCGGGTTAGCCGCCATTGCGTGCATCAATGCTCAGACTTTTGCATTCAGCTAGGCCAGAGGAGCGAAGTGAACAGAACTTTCTTCCGTTGAAAAACCCTTCGGATGATGGCGAAGGGATTCACAACATATCACCCCCTAACAGTCTAAAAACCTTCAGCCTAATTAGCTTCCTCGTCCTAGGGACAAGGAGAGAGATTGCCCCGCGATGCCGTTAGGTCGCGATCCCGTTCCCAATATAGGTTAGGGTGGAGACCTCCGTGCAGACCGCTGACCTCCAGTGAAGGCCTGTCATTGTTCCGCCCGGTTAGCCTCCGGTTTGATCACATCGGATCGGGAGCATACAGACCGAATCCCGAACACCGCAGGGCAAATTCAAAATGTGGAGAGAGCGACTACCATTTTCATGGTTCAAAGATTCAGCCGCGGACCTCGGCTCCCGCCGCTTCCCGAAGCCGGGCGACGATGCGTGTGACCGCCTCGTTCACCTCTTCCGTGGTTAAGGTTCTTTCGGGATGAAGGAAAGTCAAGGCGATCGCTAGAGATTTTTTGCCAAGGGGCACCTTGACTCCCTCGGAATCGCTGAAGACATCGAAAGGAGTAACGGCGGAGAGTAACTCTTCCTGTGCTCCCAGAACAGCCTGCTCGATAACGGAGTAGGGAGTGGCTGCATCCATCAGTAGGGCCAGATCGCGGCGAACCGCTGGGAACTTGTGAAGTGAACTATGCTGCTTCGGATCCTTCGAGAACCCAATACCGTTAGTAATCTGCAATGCATGGAGGTCGAGTTCGGCTACAACGATCTGACCCTGATGCCCGCCGACCATCAACTCGCGCGTGGCAGATGGTGAAAGAACGCCGAGAATGCCGGCGGGTTTGCCCGCTATCAGGATCTCGAGAGCCAGAGGTAATGAGGCATGCGTTTTAGCACGGAAGGTGATCGGTTCCAGGCGAGTACCTAGCAGTTGGATAACGCCCTTGAGATCATAGAGATCCAGGGACCTCTCCCCATCCTCCTTACCACGCCAATTCTCGGGCGCTGTGCGGCCCGTCATGACAAGACCGAGGCGGATCGACTCCTCGGGTTGCTCCTGCTGGTAGACTTTGCCGATCTCGAAGAGCCGTATCGAATCAGTGCCATGACGCAGATTACGCGAAACGGCCTCCAGAAGTCCGGGTATCAGGCTGGCTCGCAGGGTAGAGTGCTCCTCACCCATCGGGTTGCGGACGGCGATCACGCCTCCGGTAGAGAAGGCTTCCTGATCGCGGCTGCCGGTCAGTGTTCCACTACGAGCTTCATGAAATCCTCCACCCGAGAGGCGACGTCGCAGACCGCAAGCGAAGTCATAGGCCTTGTCGGCATCGCTCGAATGGGCAGGTATACCAGCGCATTTTGCTGTGATGGAGTTGATCCCATGGAGTCGAGCGACCTCCTCGATCAGATCGACCTCGCGGGTCAGGTCGTTCCGCCAGGAGGGAATCTCAAATCCCAAATCAGCTTCACTTGCGATCTTTTTTAGCCCCAGCTTCGTGAGGAGTATGGCAATGGAGCCGTCGTCCAGATCGATGCCGAGAAGCGAGCGAACACGATCACCACGCAGAGCCACCACGCGTGGCGTGGGAAGCGATCCGGCGATGACGAGTTCCGCAGAAGGTATTCCTCCTGCCAACTCCACGATCAGAGCCGCAGCCCGTGCGGAAGCGGCCAGTGATCCTTGGGCATCGACTCCGCGCTCGAAGCGGTAGCTGGAGTCGGTCGAAATTCCGAGTGCTCGGCTCGATCTGCGGATCACGGTCGGCTCGAAGAGGGCGCTTTCTAACAGAATCGATGTGGTCGTTGCAGAAACCCCGCTTTCAACGCCTCCGGTGATTCCGGCAATAGCTTGGGGGCCCTTGGCATCGGCGATCACAAGATCATGCGCGGTGAGCTTGTGCTCTTTTCCATCAAGGGCGGTGAAGGCTTCCCCTTCGTTCGCAAAGCGCACGGTCAGAGCCCCATCGACCTTACCAGCATCAAAGGCGTGAAGAGGCTGAGCCGTCTCGAACATCACGAAATTCGTGACATCGACAATGTTATTGATGGAACGGAGCCCAACCGATTCGAGACGCTTCCGGAGCCACTCGGGGCTAGGCCCGACTTTCACACCGTCGATGCGGCGGATGCTGTAGAACGAGGCCGCCGCAGGTGCAGCTATCGCGGCGACGGAACTATCCTCGTTAGTGGCGGGAAGAGAAGGCTCCTTGGCGATAAGCTCACCACATCCGAAAGCGGCCGCTTCGCGGGCCACCCCGAGGTGACCGAGCCAGTCGGGACGGTTCGGAGTGATCTCGATCTCGAAGACTTCCTCCGCTGGAAAGAGTTCGCTCAAGGGCGTGCCGATTGCGGTCTCCGAAGGCAGGATCAATAATCCATCAGCTCCTTCGCCGAGGCCGAGCTCCTTGGAACTGCACATCATCCCCTCGCTCTCGACGCCACGCAGCTTGCCAACCTTGATCTTGAAATCACCGGGCATCACGGCGCCGGGTTGCGCGAGCGGCACCTTGTCACCGACCTTGTAATTCTTGGCTCCGCAGACGATCTGGCGCGGCGTGCCACTGCCATCATCGACCTTGCAGACGCTGAGGCGGTCGGCATTAGGATGCTGGATTGACTCAAGGATCTGGGCGGCGACAACCTTTGGAATGGCAACGCCTGTCGACTCGATCGAACCGACTTCGAGGCCAGCATCAGTCAGAATACGCGCGATCTCGGCAACCGGCTTGTCGGTGCGGAGATAGTCCCGGAGCCAGGAAAGGGAGATCTTCATACGAAATCAGGGGGTGAATCGGGAAAGGAAGCGCAGGTCGTTCTCGCTCAGCATCCGGATGTCCGTGACACCCGTGAGATTCATGGCGAGCCGGTCGAGACCGAAGCCGAAGGCAAAGCCGCTCACCTTCTCGGGATCGTAGGCATTGTCGCCGCGCTTTTTGTTCACTTCCTCGAAGACGGCGGGGTCGACCATACCGCATCCGGCGAGTTCCATCCACTTCCCGCCTAGGGCCTCGGTACGGAGATCGATCTCGTAGCTCGGCTCGGTGAAGGGGAAGAAGTGGGGGCGGAAACGAATCTCGGTACCGGTGCCGAAAAGCTCGCGGAAGAAAAATTCGATGGTTCCCTTGAGATCGGCCAAACTCACGCCGGGAGCGACATAGAGTCCCTCCATCTGGGTGAACTGAGCGAGATGGGTGGCATCAACCTCGTCGCGGCGGTAGGCGGCACCTGGTGCGATGATGCGAGTAGGGGGAGGATTAGCCACCATGGTCCGGATCTGAATGGACGACGTATGCGTGCGGAGCAGACGTCCGTCGGGAAGATAGAAAGTATCCTGCTCGTTCCGGGCCGGATGGTCGGCAGGCGTGTTTAGCGCGTCAAAGCAGTGCCACTCGGACTCAATGTCAGGACCGTCGGCGATAGCAAATCCTAGCCTCCGAAAGATCTGCACAGCACGGTCCACCAGCAGAGTGAGTGGGTGGAGTGACCCGGCCTCGGGACCTGTTCCTGGCAGGGAGGCGTCGATTACGGAGAGCGCGGCTTCATCCGCCTGCGCAGTGAGAGCCGTTTCCTTCTCATCGAGCGCGGCCGTGACAGCAGTCCGCAAGTCATTGAGAAGTTTACCCATGACAGGGCGCTCTTCCTTGGAGAGCGTGCGCATCCCTTCGCTCAGCAGGGAGACCGATCCGGTCTTGCCGAGGTAGCGGACGCGCGCTTCTTTCAGAGCTAGGACATCGGACGCCTCCGCAATAGCGGAAAGCGCCTCGATGCGAAGCTGGTCGATCTGGCTGCTAAGCGCTGGTGTTTGGGTCTCCACTTAGGGAAATCCCGGTTACCTTGCCTCGAGCGCTTAGGCTGCGACAGCCTGCGGCGCCTTGACTTTGGGCTTTGCCTCGAGAGCAGCCTTGGCCTTGGCGACGATCTGGGTGAAGGAACCCTCATCCGTGATCGCGATGTCCGAGAGGACCTTGCGATCAAGCAGGATGTTGGCGGCCTTCAGGCCCTCGATGAAGCGGTTGTAGCTTAGTCCCTGAGCGCGGACGGCTGCATTCAGACGGACGATCCAGAGGGAACGGACGTTGCGCTTGCGTGTTTTACGATCACGGTAGGCCCAGTACTTGGCCTTCATCCGTGCATCCTTCGCATAACGGTAAAGTTTGGAACGGCGGCCGCGGTATCCGCTGGCTTCTACGATGACCCGCTTGCGACGTGCGCGACTGGCGGGTGAATTGGTGGCTCTTGGCATCTCTTATTTCCACCGCTGTGACACGGTGGACCTCGTCGGGCTGGCTGTTTGTGTTGTTCGATCCGGGATCTCACCCGCCCGGGAAGGCCGGAAATCTTCCGGCCAGATCCTCGGATCGTATTTTTTAACCTTTTATCGCAGGCCGAAAGGCAGATTCAGCTTCACTCGGCTCACATCGCAGTCTTCAACGACGACCTGTTTGCCAAGCTTCCGCTTGCTCTTGGAGCTTTTGCACTCGAGCAAGTGGCGCCGACCAGCCTTCGAACGAACGACCTTGCCTGTGGCGGTGATCTTAAACCGTTTGGCCACGGACTTCTTGGTTTTGCTACGTGCGATTGCTTTTGGCATGGGGGGTGGAAGATTTCAGAGTGAGAGCCGCTTGGCAACAATAAAAAGGCTCAACTCACAAACTCGAGTTTGTCGAGCCGAGGAACAAGCCCTTGGTCGGCTGCCCTCCCCAGGAACTCCCTGATCGCCGCACGACCGCTCTCACCATAATCGAGGGTGTAGTCGTTCACATACATCCCGATGAATTCATCGGCAAGAGGGACCTCCATGCCACGCGCATGGGACATACTATGGTAGACGGCGGCGCGGCGATGCTCCAGGCCGTAGCGGATGCTCTCCTTCATGATGATGTTGAGCTCACGGCGCTGATCGGAGTCGAAGTCCTTGCGGATGACATTGCCGCCGAGCGGAAGGGGTAGACCCGTCTCGGCCTTGAACCACTCGCCCATGTCGGCGATTTTTTCGAAGCCCTCGTTGGCATAGGTGAGCTGTCCCTCGTGAATAATCAGGCCGACATCGACGGAACCTGAGCGAATCGCATCAAAGATCTCGTCAAAAGGAACGACCACATGGTTGAAAACAGGTCCAAGAAAGAGCTGTGCGCTCAGATAGGCGCTGGTCATGAGGCCGGGGATGGCAATCTTTTTGGATCGGAGCCAGGTCTTCTTCTCCTCAAGCGAGGCATCGGCAGCAGGCCCTTGATTCTGAAGGGCCACGAACATCGGCCCGTAGCCGTCACCCATGCTGGCTCCACACGGCAGCAGGGCATACTTGTCGAGCAGGTGGGCATAGGCGTGGATCGAGACGGCCGAGAGGTGGAGTTCACCGCGCATCGCGCGCTCATTCAAAGTCTGAATGTCTTGGAGGATATGCTGGAACTTATAGCCCATCAGGTCGATCTTCTCCGCCGCCATGGCGTAGAACATGAAAGCGTCATCGGGATCAGGCGAATGGCCGAGGAGAAGCGTGGTGTCAGGTGCGTGGGACATGGATGAAAAGTATGAAGGCTGAAGTCTAAAGGCTAAAAGATAAAAGGTGTCTCGTGGAAGACAACTGCCAGAAAAAAGATTAAAAGCTGGCAGCTAGATTCCTAAGTAGGCCGGGGCCTTGGTAGATGAAGGCGGTGTAGACTTGCAGGAGATCGGCTCCGGCATCCAGGCGCTCCTTGGCCGAGGCGGCATCACTGACTCCGCCACAGGCGATGACGGGAATTTTTGTTTGCTGACGGATCGTGCGCAGTGCCACCAGAGAGCGAGGACGAACAGGAACCCCGCTCAGCCCTCCTGTCTGATCTTGGGAATGAGGAATCGCGGAGTGGTCGAGCGTGGTATTGGTGGCGATCAGGCCAGCCAGCTGCTCCGTCTCGGCAAGCTGGACGATTGCGATCAGATCCTCCTCCGCAAGATCGGGGGCAACCTTCACGAAGAGAGGGCAACGTGGAGGGCCCTCCCAATCGCGCAGAGTGCGGATGATCCTGCCCAGAGCCTCGGTCGATTGCAGATCGCGCAGACCCGGAGTATTGGGCGAGCTGACATTGATCACGAAATAATCACCCAAGCCATGAAGGCGCTTGAAGGAGGCTAGATAATCCTCATGAGCCCGCTCCGCAGGCGTCACTTTCGACTTTCCGATGTTCAAGCCCACGGGGATGCGCGGCCATCGACCTGCGGCTCTCAGTCCTTCCAGGCGCGTTGCAACCGACTCGGCTCCCTCGTTGTTAAATCCCAGCCGGTTGATCAGGGCCTGTTGCTCAGGATAGCGGAAGAGTCGGGGCTTCGGATTGCCCGGCTGGGTCAGCGCGGTGATCGTACCGATCTCCATGAAGCCAAATCCCAGAGCCTCCCAAGCGGGAAGAGCGATCCCGTTCTTGTCCATCCCGGCCGCAAGACCGATCGGATTCGGAAACTTGATTCCCGCCACCGTGCGGGGACTCTTTGGCAAGGACTTACCTGCGGTTAAACGAACCAGACCGGGATACTGTGATCCAGCCTCCAGAAGACTCATCACGGCGTCATGGGCCTGCTCGGCATCCAGGGCAAAGAAGATCGGACGAAGGAAGCGTTGGTAGAAATCCATCTAGAAATGACCTTTATCAGCATTTCAAAAATCAGGAACGCACGAAATCAGCGTTCGGTGTGAAGGCATTTGCCACAAAAGGCACAAGAAGCACAAAAAACACGATGCTAGATTCAGCTTTAAAGTTTCACGTTTGATGGCATCCGCCTCCCGGCGGACGGTGCCACCCTTCGGGCAACGACTCTGTCGTTGTCTTCCGCGCTAGTTCCCACGAGCTTGGTTCATAATTCATCCTATCCCATCATGCTCCCAATCACTCATCTCTGGACACGTCTCTCTTCCGTCAAATGGGAAGACGCCTGGGTCGAGCGACTGTGCTTTGCCGGCGAACAGAATCTGGTCATCAAGAAGTTCCCCGCCTCCCGTTCGATCAAGCTCGATCTCTATACCGACGCCACCAACGGCAAGAAACTGATCAAGGCATTTGGTGGCACCCTGTGCCCTTTTGACGCCAAGGGTTGGCAGCCTCCTGCATCCAAGATGATCGATCCTCTCCGCATCAGCGGAGTGCTGCGCATCTATCGCGATAAAGCTCTCTTCGCGAAAGAACGCAACGCCGGGAAAGGTCTGCCCCTTCTCATTCCCAGTGGCATGGCCTTCGGCACCGGAGACCATGCCACCACGACCCGCTGTCTTCAACTGCTCGTTAAGGCCTCTGCACCTCTCCTGGCTTCCGGCAAGCCCTGGTCGCTACTCGACCTAGGTTGCGGCTCTGGAATCCTGGCTCTTGCCGCCGAAACACTCGGCGCCGGAAAGGTCCTCGGCTGCGACTTCGATGAAGCCTGCGTCCGTATCTCCAAGGAGAATGCTAAACTCAACAAGCTAACCGCATCTCGCTTTATCAAGGCCGACGTTCTCAAGTGGAAGGCCAATGAGATGGGAGGCGCCTATGATATCGTCACGGCCAATCTCTACTCGACCATCCTCACCGCGGCCGCCCCGATGATCATCAAAGCCATCAAACCCGGCGGAGTCCTGATCCTCTCCGGCATCCTAGCCGTGGAAGAAATAGCCATCCTCAAGACCTTCTCAAAACTCCACCACATCAAGACACTCAAGCGTGGCAAATGGGCAGCAGTGATGATGAGGAAAGGCTGAAGCGATTTAGGCTGAAGGCTGTTAGGGCAGAATTCTGAAAGTCCGAGTCTCGTTTTCATTTGAGGACTTCCAAGGCTTGGAAGTTTGGATGCAGCGCTTGGCCGCCAAGCGAACCAAGCCTCTGGGAAGAGGCGCGAAGAAGTTGCCGTAGGCAAACCCGAAGGGCGGCACAGCTTTGCGGGAGTAAAGTGCCGTTCAAGCTGTAGTAGTCCTACGGCGACAGCAGGCGAACAACGCGCTGAGCCGATATCCCAAGCCGCCCTTACTCCTCGCCGAAGCGGGTGCGTATCAACTGCTCTAACTCGCTCAACACCGTCGTTGCATCGTCGCCCTCGGCGGTGACACGCAGAATCGATCCCTTGCCAGCGGCCAGCATCATGAGTCCCATGATGCTCTTGCCATTGACGCGCTCTCCATCCTTCTCAACCCAGACCTCGGAGCGGAAGCGGCTGGAAGTCTTCACGAAGAGAGCTGCGGGGCGGGCATGGAGACCGTTCCGGTTCTCGATGGTGAGATCCTTGGTGGCCTTGGAGTCGTCTGCTTGAGTGGTCATGTCTTGAAAGAGTTCCGTAAAAATATTTTTAGTGATCCCTGGCGGGTTTCATCGCACGCAGGAGGCGGTCGTTGAATTCCCGGGCCGTGTCATGGCCCATGCCCCTGAGTTTTTGATTGAGGGCCGCGACTTCCACGAGTCGGGCGAGATCACGGCTTGGTCTGACGGGAATTGTGACATGCGGGATGGGAATGCCGAGGATCTCATAGGCATCCCGGTCGAGTCCCAACCTATCAATCTCCTCGACGTCGTGCCAATCCTTTAGCGTGACGATGAGGTCGAGCCGTTTCTCGAGCCGGACGGATCCGGCGCCGAAGATGGCGGCCACATTGATGATGCCGATACCCCTCACCTCCATGTGGAAGCGGGTGAGCTCCTTGCTGTTGCCGATGAGCTCGCGCCCCTCGAGATTGCGGAAGCGGGTGATGTCGTCGCTGACCAGGCTGTAGCCGCGCTCAATGAGTCCGAGAACGCACTCGCTCTTGCCAATCCCGCTGGCGCCGCGGATCAATACGCCCATTCCCATGATGTCGACCATGCTGCCGTGCTCGGAAGCCACGGGGGCAAACTCGTCCTCCAGAGCAATGGTGGCTGAGTTGATAAACTTCATGGTCACCAGGGGCGTGCGGAACACAGGGGTTTCGGATTTGGCAGCAAACTCGAGCAGGCCGGTCGGGAGAGGAAGTCCCCTGGCGATCACGAGGCAGGGGATCTGCTGTTCGAAAAGAGACTTGATCCTAGTAGCACGCTCCTCGGCAGGCAAACTGCGGAGATAGCTGAGTTCGGCATGCCCGGCGACCTGAACACGCTTGGAGGCAAAATACCGGAAGAAACCGGCTAGGGCTAGGCCTGGCCTGTTGATGGTGGGCTCGGCGATGGGTCGCTCCATGCCGACCGAGTCGCCGATGAGCTCTAACTCGAGCGACGGTCCGTGATCGGCAAAAAACTTGCCGACCGAGAGGGACTTGAACAAAGGATCCTTGGTTCTGGCCATGGCTACATAGCGAAGGATTCGCCGAGGTACAGCTTGCGGCTGATGGGGTCGCGTAGCAGAAAATCCTTGTCACCCTGACTCTCGACGCGTCCCTCGTAGATAAGGTAAGCGCGGTCGGTGATTGCCAGCGTCTCACGCACATTGTGATCGGTGATCAGGATGGCCAATCCCATGTCGCGCAGGTCGGAGATGATCTGTTGTACGTCGTACACAGCGATGGGATCCACGCCGCTGAAAGGCTCGTCCAGCATGAGAAGCTTCGGGTTGGTGACCAGCGAACGGGCAATCGTGAGGCGGCGCTTCTCGCCGCCGGAGAGGGTAAGAGCTTCGTTCTTGGCGATATGGGCGATGCCGAATCGCTCGAGCAGCTCGTCGCAGCGCTCGTCCCTCTCCTTCTTGGACAGGGAGGTGGTCTCCAGGATCGCCATGATGTTCTGCCTCACGGTGAGCTTGCGGAAGATCGACTCTTCCTGGGGCAGATAGCCCATGCCAAGCCGGGCGCGCTTGTACATCGGATCATGCGTGACGTCCTTCCCGTGAAAGAAAACACGTCCTCCGTCGGGGCGAACCAGCCCGACGATCATGTAAAAGGTAGTCGTCTTGCCCGCACCGTTGGGCCCTAGCAAGCCGACGATCTCACCCTTGCGCACATGGATATCGACTCCGTTCACGACGGAACGGCCGCCGTAGATTTTCTTCAACCCGTCGGTGCGCAGGATGGGCTCGTCAGCCAAATTTGCTGCTGCGGCGGCGTCAGCTACGACTTGTTGGGGATCAGTTTCTTGGCTCATGCGTATTCGGAGAAAATCAGGGGGTAGCGGGCTTGTCGCCCTGACCTTGATCGATGATCATGGTGCGGCTGGCACCGATCGTGCGTGAGCGGCCCTTGGAGTTGAGAATCATCACCGTTGTGCCCTGGGTGGCGACCTGGTTGTTGATGCCTTGCTGGATCTGCGGCCACTCCTCCAGAGTCACGTCGCCGGTAGTGGGGTCGTAAGTCGCCTTGCCACACTTGCCGACTGATTTGATGAGATCGCCGCGGTCATTTTTCTTCTGCTGGGTAACGATCACATTGCCCATGGCAATGACTTGCTGAAGTCCCCTGCGGTCAGGTCTGAGAACCACATGCAGCTTCTCACACGTGAGGTCGAACTGGGGGTCACGCACGATGACATGCCCGATAAAGTCGGCGGAGCTGCTGGCATTCTCAAAATTGGCCCCGTCATCACTATCGATGATCGTGCGTGCGTTCTTGGGGCGCTCCTCATTCCCGGCCATGCCGAAGATACCATTCATGGGGCCCACTGGGGCACCTGCAACCGGCCCCACAGGCCCCGCTTCCTGTGCGTGCAACAAGGCCACTTGCCCAGCGGCAAGGATTCCCATGCCTATGAGAACAAAGGAGACCCGGATGTGAAGGCGAAGCATATATGGGAATGGGCGTGGGAAGTTCATGGTAGGTTGGCTGTTTCCCCATTGCGGAAGGATGCATGGACCCGCCCCTTGAAAGTGCCAGATCGTGCGAGGGTGTCAAACTCCGCGCCCTGTCCTATGATCTCGAAATCCTCCCTGCGGATTATCGTCTCCGTGTCGGCGACAAGCATCTTGGACTCCATATCGAGGATGCTATGGGGGATCTCCACAACAATGGTCTTCTCCTCCTTCTCATTGAACTCGATCTTCAACTTCCCAAACTCGACCTGCTTCTCGTCGAGTTTGCGGGCCGTCTCAGCAATCAGGTTCATGGTCAGCTTACCGTTCTCGTCGTACTGGGGGATCTTGATCCCCTTGACCGGCTCACCCACCGGAATAGGGAGATCAATTTTCTGACCCTGGCCCTGTCCCTTTCCCTGTCCCTGTCCCTGTCCCATTACCTTGGGGGCAACGGGGGAAGGTGCGGTGGTGTTGCCGCCGAGGAAAGCCGAATCCGGCGCAGCGACTACAATTCCTGTCACCGATAGGAGCAGAACAACCGGCATGAAGCCGAGAAACTTGGGATCAGACAAGCGCACGGCGGATTCCGATGAGGGATTTGAGAAGGGCCGGGAGATGCGCGTGGGGAATCTGGTTCGGCCCGTCAGAGGGGGCCTTGGCAGGATTCTCATGGGTCTCGATAAAGATCCCATCGACCCCGGCGGCCATGGCGGCACGCGCCAGCACGGGAGCCAAATGCCCATCACCTGTTGTATGGCCGCCGCCGCCGCCCGGTCGCTGGACGGAGTGTGTGGCGTCGAAGATCACAGGGAAGCCCTGCTCACGGATCCAGTAGAGAGACCGCATGTCGGCGACCAGGTTGTTATAGCCGAAGGTCGTGCCACGCTCGGTGAAACAGAAGCGCTTGCATCCCGCCGCCTTCAGCTTGCCGGCAATCGGGGCCAGATCCCATGGGGCAAGGAACTGTCCTTTCTTCACATTCACGGCGCGTCCTGCAGAAACCGCAGCCCTTGCAGCCGACTCGATCAAGTCGGTCTGACGACAGAGAAATGCGGGGATCTGCAGCAGATCGATGAAGTCAGCCGCGATCTCAGCCTCCTCGGGAGTATGAATATCGGTGGTTACAGGCACCCCGATTACGTCACCAGCCTCGGCAAGCATCCGGCAGCCATCAAGAACCCCGACCCCGCGGTAGGAAGAGCCGGAGGTGCGGTTAGCCTTGTCATAGGAAGCCTTGAAGATGAACTGCACACCGAGATCATCACAGATCGTCTTGATCGTGCGTGCTGAGCGTAGAAGCGACCTCTCCCCTTCGATGACACAGGGCCCAAGAATGAAGAGCGGCTCCTTGCCACCAAGAGTCACGGAACCGATGGAGATCTCGTTTCCGGGGGATTTGGTAGTTTTGGCAGGAGTCTTTTTCCGGGATGGCATGGATCTATGACCTTATCCCCTGTAAGGCAGGCTGGTCACGAGGATTGTGCAGGATAGTAGTTCCCTAAGGCTAAGGAATTTCTGACGAAGGCGCTTTTTTCTCAATGAAATTGCGCCCATTGCATCAACCGTTCCGCATCGTCGAAGATATACCGAGCACGACTTCCGAGCTGGACTAGAATGAAGTCGCGCCCCCCCTTGCTATAACTGGTGATCAGACACTTGCCTGCTGATTCGGTAAACCCGGTCTTCATCCCATTGCAGTGGAAGTCGCGCAAGAGGAGCTTGTTCGTGGGGTCGAGATTGCAGAGGCGGCCATTAGCATAGCGGAAGCAGTAGGATCTCAACGCCATGGCCTCGCGAAGGTCCGGATTGCGATAGGCCCGGAAGGCGATGCGCGCCATATCTCGCGCGGTCGAGTGCTGTGAGGCCGGCAGTCCATGAGGATTCACAAAATGGGAACAAGTGGCCCCGCAGCGCTCGGCCAAGCCATTCATCTCCCCGGCAAAGCCACTAAGGCTTCCGGCATGGGAACGGGCGAGCGCAGCGGCGCAATCGTTCGCGCTATGGACCAGCATGGCACTCAGGAGCTGGCGGCGGGGATAGCTCTCACCAGCCCGGATCCCGACCTTTGTCGGCTCTACCGCCGCATCCTCTCGGGCGACGCGGACCGGGGCGTCGAGCGGATCCTGTTCGGCGACAATCAGGGCTGTCACGAGCTTCTGAGTGCTGGCCACCTGACGCGGTTCATCGGCATTCTTCTGGTAGAGCGTCCGGCCGGTTCGGGCGTCGATGAGAATCGCCGAGACGGCATGAATCGGCGGGGCATCCGCGGGCCAGACTGATCGAGCGGCATCAGGGGCAACCACAACAGATTGGCTCGAAGCAGACCTGCGCTCTAATTGCTCGGATTGTTGGGGTTGTTGAGAATCGTCCAGAGCACATCCGGAAAGCAGAATGAAGAGCAGGGGCAAAAATCGGCGTCGTGACATCACTCTTCCGTAACTGCAAAACCGCCACGGGCAAGTCAAACTATCAAAACTATCCTTTCCCTACCCTTACGGACTTGACCGGAAGCCCGGCACGGAGCGAACTGCTCTTTGTTTTACTTTCATGAATTTCCCAATTCCGAAAAGCTCTCAGCTGAAGATATTATTCTTACTACTGATCGCAATTACTGCGATTGCCGGGTCTTTCCTGCTGGATGATCCAGCCTCCAAATTGTTGAAGGCTCTCAATCACGAGCACTGGAAACACAAACCCGTAGCGGAGCTGCTAAGCCGCTACGGCGACTGGCCCGAGCTAATGATGCTTGGTGGCATTGGTTTCCTAGTGGCCTGGCGTCTACGAAATGTCCGTTGGCAACGTATGATCCTCGCGGCAATGATTGCCTCCACGTTAGCGGGTATGACGGTAAATCTCTCGCGCCTGACCACCGGCAGGACTCGCCCCAGGGCTGTTGCGGAACAGGGGTGGTATGGACTTAAAAACGGTGAAAAATGGCTGATTGGACAAGCCGACTTCAACAGCTTCCCCTCGGGTCATACAGCGACCGCCATCGGTTTCGCGGGAGTTTTCCTCTTTGCTGCCCCGGAGTGGGGCTTGCTAGCCATCATTGTGGCTGCTGCCATTGCGATTTCCCGCATTCTGCTGGGCGCCCACCACCCGTCGGATGTGATCACTGCCTCAACCGTGGCCTTGGGTATCGCCTGGCTGGTCTGGGAATTCCTCGGCCGCAGGGGCCGCGTGGATGGAGCGATCCGTTACCCAAAGATCTCAATCAAGCGGGAAAGGTCATCAGTGAGCTGAACTCGGTAGGTGCCAGACGCTCACGGCCTCCAAGACCCGTGAGTTCCAAGACAAACAGCACTTTCAACACGCGAGCTCCGAGCTTTTCCACTAGTTGAATCGCCGCCCCGGCGGTACCGCCGGTCGCGAGAAGATCATCAACAATGATCACGGAATCACTGGACGTGAGGCTGTCCTCATGAATCTCGAACTCCGCTGCGCCATACTCCAGCTCATAGGATTGGGAAAGAGTTCGGAAGGGGAGTTTTCCTTTCTTTCGAATCGGCACAAAGCCTGTCCCCAGCTTGTAGGCCAATGCTCCGCCAAAGATGAATCCCCTGGCATCGAGCCCTATAATTTTCGAGGGAGTGCTTCTACCACACTCCGTCGCCAGCAAGTCGATCGTGCGATGAAAAAGTTCCCCACTCTCCAGAAGCGGCGAGATGTCGCGGAAGAGAATGCCCGGCTTTGGAAAATTGGGGATCGAGCGGATCGCCTCTCGAAGATCGTCGGCTTGCATTCGCAGGTTGATAGAGAATCCTAGTCCCCGAAACTGATTCCCAAGGCGCGGGCTGTCCCCACGAGCTGGCAGTCGGGAGAAACCTTTTTAAGATGATGAATAGCCTCAGCGATCGGCACGTCGAGCACCTCGTAATTCTGGTAACTCACCATGGTCCCAAAACGTTCCTCCCGAGCTAGCTGGACAGCCTTCACGCCGAAGCTAATGCCCAGGATGCGGTCCAATGTCGTGGGGTCGCCACCACGCTGCAGATGGCCGAGCACGCAGACGCGGGTCTCCTTTTTACTGCGCGCCTCGACTTCCTGGGCAATCATTTCCCCAATACCTCCGAGTCTCCATTCGCCGCTCGCGGACTGCTTACGAAACTGCTGGCCATGAGAGGTGCGCGCCCCTTCGGCCACCACGATCATGGTACTCTTGAATCCCGCTTCATCACGTTTCTGGACCACCTCGGCGACTTTCTCCAGAGAGAAGGGGATCTCCGGGATCAGGATGATGTCGGCGGCTCCCGCGAGGCCTCCCCAGAGAGCGATCCATCCGGCATGGCGCCCCATCACCTGGACGACGATGGCACGCTTGTGACTAGCTGCCGTGGTGTGAAGCCTGTCGAGCGCGTCGGTGACGCAAGCCACGGCGGAGTCGAAGCCGAAGGTCATCGCCGTGGCCTCGAGATCGTTGTCGATTGTTTTTGGCACGCCGATCATGGGGAAGCCGGCACGGTAGAGCTGCAAGGCCGTGCTCATCGAGCCGTCCCCGCCGATGGCAATGATGGCCGAGAGATCCAGCTTGCGGCAGGTCTTGGAAGCCTTGGCGATCACCTCCTCGGGAATCATCGAACGCTCGCCCCCGGCAATCTTGGAAGTGAAATGTCCCTTGTTGGTGGTCCCGAGGATTGTTCCACCCACCTGCATGATACCGGCTGTGTTCTCGCGATTCAGCACCATGGTATCTCCCCCTTCGACCAGCATCCCTTCGAAGCCGTCACGTAAACCGAGAACCTCCCAGCCCAACTCCGTGGCTGCGGAATAGACTCCGCGCAGGACCGCGTTCAGGCCGGGACAGTCGCCCCCGCTGGTGAGGACGCCGATGCGCTTTGGGGACATCAGATTTAAAGGCAGTTGGAAGACTTGGCCGGACGGCCCTTACCGGCCCAGTTGTTGTAGAGTGCCCAGCCTCGTTGGATAAGGCCCAGCCCTTCCTGCTCGCGGTTAGTCCCACCCAGCAGAACGACGATAATGCGGCGGGGAGTCGTCAGGATGGTGTCACCCTGATGAACCACGTCGGGTGTATGCTCGGAAGTCAGGATGATGCAGTCGCCAGCACTCGAGGTACGGCCGGTCTTCACCCCGTCGATGTGGTCGGTGCCGAGGAGCTTGTTGGTGTTGGTGATCTGATAGGCGAGATTTGTTGCGCCGCGCTGGATATGGATCTCACGTGAGGTCTGGGAGACATAGAACGCGAGACCCGATTTGGAATAGCCATACCGAGTGAGCCTCGCCAGATCAGCGGCGCTGGAGTAGGGACGGGCTTGGCCTTCGGGGGTGTCCAGACCATGGGGATTCAGGAAGAGGGTGTGCCTCATCCCGAGCTGACGGGCGAGTGCATTCATGTTGGCCACCGTGTTGCCCGCAGGATCAAGGCCAGTGGGATTAGGCAGGTTACGACCGATATGATCGGCCAGCGTGACAGCCGCCACATTGTCGGAAGCCAGCAGAGAGCAATAGAGTAGATCGCGGAGCGTCAGGACATCTCCGACCTGGAGACCGAGAGGATTGATCCCGCCGGTAGAAGTGATGGCCTGCTCGGGAACAATGGCGGTTTCATCCAGGTTCCCTTTCTTGATCTGGGACCAGTCGATGATCACCATCGCAAGCGCCAATTTCGTCAGGCTGGCGGTTGGCAGCTTCCTGTTCTCACCGATACCCTCCAGGATCCGCCCAGTCTGATTATCGACGATAATCGAGCTCTCGGAGCGGAGAACGCCGACCATCATGGCCATGAGGAGAATGAGTCGAAGCGCTTGCATGAGATGAGGATTGTAGCAGGTTAGAGAAATTTTCAAACCCCGATGTCGTGCGGTTTGATAAGTCCCTCAGCCCCTCAGTGCCTATGTCCCACGGGTGTTGCCAAAAAGTTCTATGTGAATTCGTGGCGCAAAACGGAATCCATGTTCGAGACACATCTCGGCAATCACTGGCCCTTTCTGACGCAGGGTCTCGACATCGGTTCCTTCGGGCATGAGCAGGACACGATCTCGGGTGAATCCAGGAACAGCTCCCACCTCATTGAGCAACTCTTCGATTTCCGGGAGATCCTCGACTTGAGAAACGACGAACTTCAGCTGGCACGGACCGGCCTCCAACCACTTGCGGATCACATCCGGCTGGAGTCTGGTCTTCTCATGGCGCTCTTTCCAAGGACCGGCGACTTCCGCATCAGGAGTGGAGTTAGCAAGCTTGGGACTCAAAGAGCCTAAATCAAACACCACTCCCATTCCGTCGACATCGGGAGGAATTGTCGCTGCGGTTTCAATTGTGATGTGCATTCCCGCTGAGCGCAACGCGGTGGTCAGTTCCCGGATGCCTGATGCCACCATCGGCTCCCCGCCGGTGAGTACGACATGCTGGCTGTCATAGCTTCGAACCTGCCGAAGGATCTCCTCCAAGCTCATCTCCTCTCCCTCGGGATTCCACGAGGCATAAGGGGTATCACACCAGCGACAGCGCAGATTGCAGCCGGATGTACGCACAAAGACGGAGGGGACACCCAACATCAAGCCCTCTCCCTGAATCGAGTGGAAGATCTCCGAGATTCTCATGGGTACAAGGGTTTTGGAGGGAGCGGTTCCGTGGAAGCATAAATTGTCGGATCCGGAACTCCGGCCAACAGGAAAGCTTCTCGCCGTTCCACACAGGTGCCGCAGGTGCCGCAGTGCACCTCATCGCCCTTGTAGCAGGACCAGGTATGGGAGAAGTCGACACCGAGTTCTGCTCCCTGCCGTACGATCCACGCCTTATCCTTGGCAATGAAGGGCCTGAGCAGCTCAATCCGTGCATAGGTTCCCTCGCGGATCGCCCGTGCCATAGGTTCCATAAACGACTCCCGGCAGTCTGGATAAATGGCATGATCCCCGGCATGAGTTGCAATCACGACTCCCTCTGCTCCCCGACTTTCGGCAAATCCGGCGGTGATCGCGAGCATGATGCCGTTGCGGAAAGGGACGACCGTACTCTTCATCGATTCCTCCTCGTAGTGGCCGTCCGGAATAGTTCCTCCGCTACTCAGGAGATCGGACCGGAATTCCTCTGCGACGAATCCAAGCGGTGCAATGCTGTGTGGGATGCCGAGCAGGTTGCATTGCCACGCAGCCATTGGCAGCTCACGGGCGTGATGTTTCGCCCCGTAGTCAAAACTGAGCGCAGCCACCACCTCATGTTGTTGCAAGGAATCATGCAGGGCTGTGACCGAATCGAGTCCGCCACTCACCAGGACGACGACCTTCACCGGCGCCCTGTCTTCGCTTTCGAGCCTTCGTAGGTCGCCTCCACGCGGATGCCGATGCCACCCCGCGGAAAGAAATCCCCAACTACCATGGCCCGACGAGGCGAGATCGCCCGGACAATGTCATCCAGGATCCTGTTAGTGATTCCTTCCGCAAAGACCGCCTGGTTGCGGTAGGCACCCAGATACTGCTTGAGCGATTTGCTCTCGATACAGCGACGATCGGGAGTGTAGCGGATAATGATCTCGGCAAAATCAGGCTGGCCTGTGACGGGACAATGGGAGGTGAATTCCTGAGTGGAAAACGTCACCTCGTAATCGCGCATGGAAGGGCTTTCAAATGTTTCCAGAACGGCTTCTTCCGGTGAAGAGAGCTGCTGAAGAGGGCCGCCACCCAGGAGGGTTAGGTTACGGGTGTCCGACTGCGGTTTGGATTGTTTTTTTCCCATACCAAGATGCTTTCCGAGCGAGCGTCATCCGCCAAGCCAGAAGTCTTGACCATTGGGTTCCACCATGGGTCTTCTCCTTTGATCTCTACCTTCAGGGATGTCTTGTGAATAAGTTGTGTGTAGTGGCTTTAGGCGGCCCTCGGAAATCCGTGGAACAGGCCGCTTTAATGAGATCAGCGGGCGGCTTTCACCTAGTCGAATCACACTTCATGGCGTGGAACATTCTCTGATCGCGGTCTGATCAGCGGTTTTTCTATGACGATTCCGTAACATGGCATCAAATCAGGCTCTAAAGGCTATCGACTCAAGAAACCCAGAGGAGAAACTCTGTGAATAACCTGAGATACTTCTATCAAGACCGACTAAAAGACACCCTCAAGCCAGCGCCGCCAGCAGCTTGACATGGAGGCCATCGAAGGCACCGTTGCTCAAGACCACAAGCACATCCCCTTTCTGGAGCTGAGGACGGAGTTTCTCAATAATCCGGTCCGCTGAAGGCTCATGGAAGGAGGGCTTCCCGAGTTGCTGGAGATCGGCGACCAGGCGCTCGGCATCAAGCCGCTCCGTGGAAGCCAAATCAGCCGCACGGTTCACCTCTCCGATGACCACGCCATGCGCGGCGGCGAAAGCCTTGGGGAACTCCTCCTGAAAGATGGAACGTCGTGTCGTGTTCGAGCGCGGCTCGAAGAGAGCCCACAGGCGCGAACCAGCATACTGATGAGCGAGTCCCTCAAGGGTCTGACGAATGGCCGTAGGATGATGACCGAAGTCATCGATGATGGTGATGCCGCCGACCACGCCGCGCACTTCCTGACGTCGCTTGATCCCCTGAAATGCGAGCAGGGCCTCACGGATTACCTTGGTGGAAACTCCGTAGAAGTGTGCCGCAGAGACAGCCATCGCGGCGTTGCGGATATTGAATTCCCCTGACATGGGGATCTCGAACTTCTCGCCGAAGAGTTCGAAGCCGCTGCGTCCATCCTTCTGCCACGGATGCAGGATGCGGTTTCCTGCGTTTTCTGAAAACCCGACCTCGACGATCGGTGCCTGGCAGTTCTGCGACACATCGATGCAGTTCTGATCATCGCCGTTGATCAAGATCAGGCCTTCCGAAGGGACCACATTGAGCAGCCTGCGAAAACTTAGTTTTATCGCCTCCAGATTGTCGAAGATGTCGGCGTGGTCGAACTCGATGTTATTCACCACAACCAGCTCCGGGAGATAGTGAAGGAATTTTGAGCGCTTGTCGAAAAAGGCTGTGTCGTATTCATCTCCCTCGATGACGAAATGCCGGGAGTTAGAAGGATCTCGAAGACAGGCCCCCTGGCCAAGATTTGCCGGCAAGCCGCCTATCAGATAGGAGGGATTCAGGCCCGCGTGTTCCATGATCCAAGCCGCGATCGCAGTTGTGGTGGTCTTCCCGTGGGTCCCGGTGACGACGATATTGTGGCGACCGCGGAGGAAATGGGATCGGAGCACTTCGGGCAGAGAGACGTAGTTCAGCTTGCGATTGAGGACTGCCTCAACCTCGGGATTGCCGCGAGATATGGCGTTGCCGACAACGATAAGCGTCTCCTCCTTGGGAAGGTTTTCCGGGCGGAAGCCGGCAGAAACATCAATTCCACGCGCAGCGAGGAAGTCGCTCATAGGGGGATAGGCCTGGTTGTCCGAGCCCGTCACGATCCATCCCTGTTCCTTCATGCCGACGGCAACAGCGCCCATTGCAGTGCCGCAGATGCCGAGGAAGTGAACTCGGCGCGTTGCGTCGGTCATAGCCCGTTACCCTCCAGAGGATAGAGCTTGCGGTACTCGATGGCTTGGAGGCCAATAATCGCGGCAACGGCGGCGATGTCCTCGCTTAAGGTCCCGCGCGAGAGTTCTGCTGCTGGCCTGGAGAGACCGGTCACGATCTGACCGTAGACCTTGGCTCCGGAGAGATACTGGATCAGCTTGGCGGCGATGTTGCCGGAATTCAGATCAGGAAAAATCAGTACGTTGGCCTTTCCAGCTACCAGGCTGTCGGGCAGTTTGATCTGAGCCACAGCCGGCACTATTGCCGTGTCACCCTGCAACTCCCCGTCGATTTCCATCGGATAATCTAACCCGGCGGCTCCTCCGACACGCACGGCGAGCTCCTTGGCCAGCACGGCGGCAGCGGACATCTTGGTCGCCGAGGCGTGGGCCGAGCTGCCATGCGTGGAAAAGCTGAGAAAAGCGATGCGTGGAGTTTTTCCAAAGACCTGACGTGCAAGAAGACCCGTCTGCACACCGATCGAGGCAAGCTGTTCCACCGTCGGCTCGGGCACCACGCCGCAGTCGGCGAAGAAGAGTACCCCCTCATCCCCGAACTCGCGGCGGGGCACCTCGACGATCATCGCGCCCGAGACAACCGGCGCGTGGGGCAGGGGCTTGATGAGCTGCAACAGCGGGCGGAAGAGCGAGGCAGAGTACGAACCCACACCTCCAACCAGGCCATCCACCAGCCCATGCTGCAGCATCATGCAGGCGAAGTAGTTCGGGGTGATCAGCAGATTGCGCAGATCCCCCTCGGCTATCCCCTTGTACCGCTCCAGCACCGCCGCCATCTTCAGGAAACGCGTCATCTCGGAGGAACTCTCCGGATCCACGATGGCAACCTTCTCCAGCGATATTTGATGGGCGGCCGCTAACTGCTGGATCTCATCGCGCTTGCCGATGAGGACCGCCACACCCAGACCATGATCATTGAACATACGTGCCGCCCGGATCACCCGCAGATCGGTTCCGTCCGGGAAGACGATTCTCTTCGGATGACGGCGAAGTTTTGCGTAAACGGATTGGAGAAACGACATGTACCGTAAGGTTGGAAAAGATCCGCCTGATAGACAAGACTGTTCCCTGCCGTAATGCCCCGTCCCCCACGCCCGAGCACCTTTCACCTTTCACTTTGCACTTTGCATCTTTTACAATCTCACGATGCATTCTTTTCGATATGTTGACGGCTCGCTGAAGTGCGAGGGGGTTGATCTGGAAACATTAGCCGCCGAGGTGGGCACGCCCGCCTATGTCTATTCCGCCGAGACGATCCGAGGCAACTATCGTCGACTTGATGAGGCGCTGGCTCCGCTGGGAGACCGGATGATCTGCTATGCGATGAAGGCAAACGGGAATCTCTCCGTGCTGAATCTGCTCGCCAAGGAAGGGGCTGGATTTGACATCGTCTCGGGGGGTGAGCTCTTCAAGGTTCTGAAGGCTGGAGGTCGTGCGGATCGCTGCACTTTTGCAGGTGTTGGCAAGACGGCCGATGAGATCGATTACGCTCTGCGTCAGGGGATCTACAGCTTCAATGTCGAGTCAGAGGAGGAGTTGGAAATGATCAATGAGGTTGCGGGCCGCGCAGGTTTGGTGGCTCCGATCGCGATCCGCGTGAATCCTGATGTCGACGCACCGACGCACAAGTATATCTCGACAGGCAAGAGCAAGAATAAGTTCGGTATCGGCCTCGACCGCGCGGCCGCCGTCTATGAGCGAGCCGCCTCACTTCCTAATCTGAAGATACGTGGTCTCCAGACCCATATAGGATCCCAAATCCTGAAAGCCCCTCCCTTCGCAGAGGCTGTAAGGAAGCTCACTCCGCTGGTTATGGAACTCAAGTCCAAGTACGGGCTTGAGTTTTTCAGCGTCGGTGGAGGGGTCGGCATTGTCTATCGCGGAGCCCTCTCCAGCGGTGACGCTGCCTGGTGGAAGGAAAGTGATGACAACAAATCGGAAAAGGAGGGAGAGCGTCTAGCACCCGAGACCTATGCAGCCGAGGTGATCGAACCGCTGAAGGCGCTCGGTCTTCGGATCCTTTTCGAGCCGGGCCGCTTCATTGTCGGCAATGCCGGAGTCCTGCTCTCGACCGTGCTCTACAGGAAGTCCACTCCGACCAAAAACTTCGTGATCGTCGACGCTGGCATGAATGACCTCATCCGTCCTGCCCTTTACGAGGGATACCACGAGATTGAGCCGTTAAAGCAATGCTCCTCAACCGTATTGGAAAAAGTCGACGTGGTAGGGCCCGTCTGCGAGAGCGGAGATTTCTTCGCTCAGGATCGAGAGGTTCCGGTGCTGGCACCAGGCGACCGCATTGCCCTGATGAGCTCCGGCGCCTACGGCTTTGTCATGGCCTCAACCTACAATGCTCGTCCACTGCTGCCCGAAGTGCTTGTAGAGGGGGAGAAGGCGACGGTCGTGCGTACACGTCAGACTTGGGACGATCTGATCGTGGGTGAGCGGCTTCCTGCTTAATCAGCGGATCAGTGTGCCGGAGCTGGGGCAATGAGGGCTCCCTGCGCTGAGGAATTCGTAGGCGTCGGCGTGGCGGCTAAGTTCGTAGCGGTCGGGACACCTATAACCGGCGTCGGCAGATTAGTCAGTAGTCCCCGCGCCGTTGTGATCCAGTCCTTCATCGAGGGATTCTGAGGATAGTTACCAACCAGCACCATGACTTCACCAAGGGCTCGGTTGGGTTGGCCAATGGCTGCGGTGTCCTTGGCCTTGCTGAAAAGGAGGTATGGGAGGCGGATCTGGTTGAATGCATCGGCCTGCTGCTTGGAATTGCTCTCGGTGGCGGTCGCCGTTTCCATGGCTATTTGCATATCCCATGTCTGGATGATTCGGGGATCTTTCATTGCCTTGAGGGATCTCCGAATGTTCTTTTCCATGATGGACTGGTAATTTCCAGCAGATGGCGCGAAATCCTTGTCCGGGAGTAAGTCGGAAATTTGAAACCACTCCACCACACTCGATTTGTCCACCGGTTGGTTGATTAGAGCAAGCGCCTCAGGGTAGGGTTTGTCGGTCGAAGTGGTTTTGATAGGTGTTTTCTGATTCTGTATTTGGGAAGATGATGAAGACGCACCTGCCGACCGCAGGGACTTCTGCGATGCCAAGGCCTCCAGGTAGGCGAGGCATTCCGGAATCTGGGCAAAGGCATCATGCTTCTCATCGCGCTGAAGGGCCATAGAGAGATAACGCATCTGGAGTTGGGCGGCATTCTGGAAGGAGAGACTGTGGAGCAGTTCCTGGTTTTTGCGGCTCCAGTCCACATAGTCCTGATGGCTCTCTAGGTATTTTGTGTTCTCAAGCGACCTGAGGTATAAATCTACGGCGACAGACCCAGAATTGGCCGCCGCCTGAATTTGGGAGATCGCGGCCCTACGGCGATTGTTTTCATTCGCCTTGGCCCCTTGGTCGATTTTGTCCAACTCCTTGAGAATCGCAGTGGCGTTTTGTGGAACAGGTAAATCCTGGGCTATTGTAAACGTCACCCAGAGGAGAGACACGATAGTCGCAAGAAAGAAAGCGGCGTGAGGGGTCTTGTTAGGGGGTAAGTTCACGGGTTGAATTCAAAATCAGCCCTGTCCGGCGGTCAATGGTGAAGCGTGCAGGGTGTGGATTGTGATTTCGGGAGGGCAATGGAAGCGTGCGGCAACGCCTGCTGAACCTGTCCCCCGCGAGGTGTACCCGATCATCTTCCCCTCCCTCCAGGAACCCGAAAGATGTTCCCTCCGGCAACCAGGGGCATTCCGGTAGAGGGGAATGCCTCCCGGAGCGCAGATCTGACCTCCGTGAGTGTGGCCGCTTAACTGAAGATCATAGCCCAGCGAGCCTGCCTCCCGGTAGGTCTCCGGTGAGTGGGAGAGCAGGATGCTGATTTCGTTGACTGGCACTCCGGAACGCGCCTGTACCAAATCATGGGTCAAGAAGAAGTGGGGATCATCAATTCCGCAAATCCAGATCCGTGAGCCTTCCCTCTCAATAAAAGCGGATTCGTTCAGCAGGAAAGTAAGTCCTGTCGCCTCGAGTGGTTCCACTTTTTCTAAAAAGTCATGATTTCCAAGAACGGCGAAGCGGAGCGGATGGAGATAGGGGATAAGGCTGATCATGGCATTCACCGAGTGCTCGAAAGTTTCCGAGACCTTGTTGTGGTAATCACCCGTCAGGACCACGGCGTCGTGAGGGATAGTGAGCATCACTTCACGGATCCGTGTCATCATGTTTGCATCGAGATCACAGTGCAGATCGGCCAACTGCAAGAGGCGGAACCCTTCGAAGGCGGCGGGCAGTGACGGCAGGATCACCTCATGCTGTTCGATCCTGAGATCCATGATATTGCGGAACCCCCTTTCCTTCATCCCGCAAAGCGAAATGATACCGCCGATGCAGGCATTCACGGAAAAAAAGCGCTCCAGAGCAAAGAGACCAAGCCCTTGGGAGACTTTTCGCTGCTTGAGCTTTTCCTGGAGCCGAAGCCTCCGGTCCGTCTTTTCCTCGCCCAAGCGTTGTCGGATCGACTCGGGAATTGATTGGGCCGTGAGAGTCATCAGGAAGTCTCACTATGACATCACTGCTCTTGGAATAGCGTTCAAAAAAGAGCAGCCCGGTCGGAGTTTTCCGAGCCCCCCCCGAGACCTCGAAAGCTTTTACGACCGGGCTGCAAGCACAAACCAACTCCAATAAAGCACTCCCCGTGCCAACTCTCGGAAGTCATCATTTACTTCATCAATCAGCAATCCTTGTTCAAAGATCGCCAGCAATCCCTTCCTGCGGTTAAAAAGTGATCAGCTGCATTCTCAGGAAATGGACACCGCCGATCTTTTTGAACCACAAGCCCCCTCTGCTGCGCCGGAGCTCAGGAGTCTGGAACTGCGTGCTCAGATCTCACACCACGACAGTCTCTATTACGAACAGGCTAAGCCGGAGATCTCTGACCGCGAGTATGATGCGCTCTACCGCAAACTGGTCGATCTAGAGAGGGCTCATCCGGAACTGATCACGACTGATTCCCCGACCCAGAAGGTGGGTGGACGACCCCAGGGTGCCTTTGCTCAAGTGAGGCACCTTGTTCCGATGCAGAGTCTCGACAACACCTACTCGGCTAAAGAGATCGCCGAGTTTGTGGAGCGGTTGCAGCGGTTGCTTCCCGGGGAAGAGATCCCGATGACTATCGAGCCGAAGGTTGATGGGGTAGCGATCGCGCTCCTTTATGAGCGGGGTCATCTGGTCCGGGCAGCCACCCGCGGCGACGGTACGGCAGGAGATGAGGTGACTCGCAATATCCGAACGATCGGGGCGATCCCGGCAAAGCTCCATGGAAAGATGGCACCTGATTTGCTGGAGGTCCGTGGCGAGGTCTACCTTCCAAAGGAAACCTTCGCCCGGATCAATGCGGAGAGGGACGAGCAGGGACTTCCGACCTTTGCCAATCCGCGCAACGCCGCCGCAGGGACCCTTAAACAGCTCGATCCGAACATTGTCGCCGAGCGAAAACTCTCCGCTGTCTTCTACGGCTTTGGAGCCTTCGAGCCCGCCACCGGTGACGTCCTGCCGGAGAGCATGGAGAAGTTCTTTGGCCTGCTGAATGGGTGGGGACTGCCTGTGAATCCGAGACATTGGACGGCCCGTGATGCCGCGGAGGTCATGGCTGCAATCCGGGAGCTTGGGGAGATCCGTAGGGGGTTTTCCTTTGAGACGGATGGCGCGGTCATCAAAGCCGACTTGATCTCGCAGCACTCCCGCCTCGGTTCGACCAGCAAGGCCCCCCGTTGGGCCATCGCCTACAAGTATGAGCCGGAGCAAGCAAAGACCCGCCTCCTCGGCATCACCGTCCAAGTGGGGCGCAGCGGCGTCCTGACGCCTGTTGCCGAACTCGAGCCTGTCTTTGTCGCCGGCAGCACCATTTCCCGTGCCACCCTGCATAACGAAGAGGAGATCGCCCGCAAGGATCTACGAATCGGCGATTGGGTGATGGTGGAGAAAGCGGGGGATGTCATCCCAGCAGTGGTGAAAGTCCTGACCGAGGAGCGGGAGGGCTCGGAGAGGGTCTTCCTTATGCCGACTCAGTGCCCTGTCTGCAATGCTCCTGTGACCCGCACTGATGGGGAGGTCGCCGTGAGGTGTACCAATCCGGGATGTGCTGCTCAGGCAATGAAGCGCATCGAATATTTTGCCAGCCGATCCTCCATGGATATTGCGGGCCTCGGTGAAGCAGTCGTCTCCCAACTCGTTGATGTGGGACTCCTCCACGATGTCTCCGGGCTCTACTCCCTTTCTGCCGATCAGCTCATACCGCTTGAGCGAATGGGAAGTAAGAGTGTGGAGAACCTTTTGGCTGCCGTGGCCGCAAGCAAGGATCAACCTCTCTGGCGCCTCTTGGCAGGACTCGGCATTCCTCATGTCGGGGTGACCGTGGCCCGAACACTGGCAGCCTCATTCGGTACGATTGACCGGTTGGAGGTGGCCTCTGTTGAGGAGCTTTGCGCGGTCGAGGAAATCGGTGAGATTATGGCCACGGCTATTCATGGATGGTTCCGCAATCCTGCCGTCCTGTCGCTCTTGGAAAAATTGCGTGCATCAGGACTGAATTTCGGGGAGCGGGATCCCAAAGGCAACACCCCTGCTGCCGATGGCCCGTTCAAGGGAACGACCTGGGTGATCACCGGAACACTCTCCATTCCCCGGGAAGAAGCTGCGGATCTGATCCGGTCGAACGGAGGTAAGGTCTCCGGCTCCGTCAGTGCCAAGACAACCTATTTGCTGGCGGGTGAAGAAGCGGGTAGCAAACTCGAGAAAGCTCAGAAGCTCGGGGTAAAAATCCTCACTGGGGAGGATTTTCAGAAACTGATCGTTTAATATGGAACTCATGAACTCATGAACAGAATCCAAGAAATCTGCAATTTTCTTCAGACAAGTATATTTCTCACCTTCCTGACTTCCTGAGTTCCATATTAATTCTCTTTCCGCATTCTCTTTCGCCATGATCACCCATTCCACTTCCGAGCTCTACCGGGATTATGTGATGCTGACCTATGGCCGGTTTGATCTTGCCTTGAGCCGGGGCGAAGGGACGCACGTTTGGGACGAAGCGGGTAAAGCCTATCTCGATTTCGGGGCAGGGATCGCTGTCTGCTCGCTTGGTCATGCCCACCCCAAGCTAGCGAAGGTTCTGGCCAATCAGGCCGCCACGCTCATCCATACCTCGAATCTCTACCTGACGCGGCCTCAGGGGGAGTTGGCTAAGCTGATTGTGGAACTCGTGGGACTCGGCGGGAAGGTCTTCTTCTGCAACAGCGGAGCTGAGGCAAATGAGGGTCTCTATAAGCTGGCCCGGAAATTCGGCGCACCGACAGATCGCTACGAGATCATCACCTTTACGAATTCCTTCCATGGTCGGACCTTGGGAGGCATCAGCGCCACCGCTCAGGAGAAGGTGAAGATAGACTTTGCGCCGCTCGTGGAAGGGTTCGTCCATGTTCCCTTCAATGACCTGGCTGCAACCGAGGCCGCGATCAACTCAAGGACTATCGCTATCCTGCTGGAACCCGTTCAGGGCGAGGGCGGCATTAATCCGGCAACGCCGGAATTCCTAAAAGGAGTGCGTGCGCTCTGCGACAAGCATGACCTGCTTCTCATGTTCGACGAGGTGCAGTGCGGATTCGGACGGACGGGCGACTGGTGTGCCTGGAAAACTATCGTCCCCTCCGGAGTCGAACCCGATGCGGTCAGCTGGGCCAAGGGGATTGCTAGTGGAGTGCCACTAGGCGCCTTCTGGGCTGGAAGCCGGCCAACGGCCTCCGTTCAGCTCTGCGATCTGCTAGGTCCGGGAACCCATGGCACGACCTACGGGGGCAATCCTCTGGTAGCTGCTGCCGGTCTCGCCGTGCTCTCGATAATCCAACAGGAGGGTTTATTGGAAAACGCCCGGGAGCTTGGGACTCACCTGATGGGGGAGCTAGTTGCGATGAATCTGCCAGCGATCCGACTTGTCAAGGGAGTCGGCCTCATGATCGGTATTGAACTGATTGATCTCGAAGGGGAAGGTCCTGCATCAATCATCGCAACCAAGGCTCTCATGGCCGCAGGTCTACTAGTGGTACCCTCCGGTGAGCGGACGATCCGCCTTTTGCCTCCGCTGAATATTACGAAGGCGGAAGCTGATGAGGCTCTCTCGATCCTGCAGAAGGTTCTTTCAGCTGCCGATCCCCGATAAGGAGCAAGTCATCGCGCAGAGGCGCGGAGGCGCGGAGAAAATCAAGGGGTCAGATTGACGATTATTTCAAAAGTTTACTGTGCTGTGAAAAAAGCATCGTTCCTGATTAGAGGATTGCTTCAGCACCTCTGCGTCTCCGCGCCTCTGCGGGTGAAATCATCAGGCTAGCGCATTGTCAGGCAGTCTTCTTCTTCGACTTGGCTGATTTCTGCGCGGCTGGCACAGGTGAGGAGGAAGGAGCGGGAGCGGGATTCTTGCTCTCCAGCGCCAGCAATTCGGAGATGGTCACGAACTTGAAGCCTTTTGCGAGGAGGGCGTCGAAGGTTGCAGGCATCGCCTCGATAGTGCCAGGGTGGATGTCATGGGCGAGGATGATGGATCCCGGCTGAGTTCCGGCGAGGATGCGCTGGGTGATGACCTGGGGGCCGGGGCGCTTCCAGTCGAAGGGATCGACCGACCAGAGGATGACCTTCATGCCGTATTCTTTCTCGATCGCCTTGTTGAGACGGGGATTGGTTGCTCCGTAGGGAGGACGCATGAGGGTGACCGGCCTGCCGGTGGTCTTGGTGATTATCGCGGAGGTGTCGGCCAGTTCGTGCTGAAAGCCGCCTTCGCCGAGCTTGTTGAGTGCTTTATGGTCCCAGCTGTGATTGGCGACTTCATGCCCCTCGGCGATGGCACGAGCCATGATCTCGGGATGCTCCTGGACCAGTTGACCGAGGACGAAGAAGGTCGCGTGGATATGACGCTGCTTGAGGATATCGAGAAGGCGTGGGGTCAGCACAGCGCTCGGTCCGTCGTCGAAGGTTATGGCTATGTAGGGACCATCGACGCGGATCGAATTGTACGAGGTGCGTTCGCCGGTTTGGGAGGGGAGCTCCTGGGGCGTTTGCATGGCCATAGCCGGAGGCACGGCGGAAGATGTAGTAGGTGCGGCGATCGGATTTGTTGAAACCGGCGCAGGTGAGGTCGAAGGCGATGTGGAGAGACTTCCTTGCTGGGCAGAGGCGAATGCTGTGGAGAGAATCAATAAAACGGCTGGCAGGAAGCTGGAGAAGGATCGACGGAACATGATGATCAGAAACTGACACAAATTCCTGAAGATGCACGCGCCGAAATATCCCTAGAAGCTGTTTGTTGCACTAGCCTACACAACGCTTATTAGCGCACTGGCCCTGGGGGTGAGAAGGCTCAGGAACTCGAGGATAGCGGGTTTTTTCGGCATCGGCCGCTTAGTGATAGCGCCCATGGGACGCCACATCCGTTCCGCATCGAGTTGACGTGTGGTCAGGGTGCCCTGCTTGATTTCTTGGCGTACGGAAGTCTCGGGAATAATCGAAATCGCCTGCTCGGCTTCCACGGCGCCCTTCACTGTCTCAATGTTCTCCAATTCCGCGACATAGGAGACCCTCACTCCGGCTGCCCTTAGTGTTTTGTCAAGATACTGTCGGGTAGGGATGTCTGGCGTGAGTCCAACAAAGCGTTGGCCATCGAGATGCTGAAGCCCCATAGGCTTCTTGCCCGAGAGAGGGTGTCCCGGCGGCATCACGAGGACTAGTCGTTCCTGCCAGCAGGTGATGGCGCGCAAGCCCGGGCGAGCCTTGGGATAAGCTACGAGTCCGAGGTCAGCGCGTCCATCCTCGATGGTCTCATAGATCTCCTCGGCCTTGCGGTAGTCGACTTTGACTTCGACTCCGGGATGGGTCTTGCGAAACTGCTTCAGCAGGGGCGGGAGATTGTGAAGGGCGATACTGATGACGCTGGCGATGCGAAGCTTGCCTCCGAGTTCTCCGCGCGCAACACGGAAGCGTGTCCCGAGGCTCTCATAGCGGTTGAGGATGTCTCGGCAGACCTCGAGATAGACACGCCCTTCGGGAGTGATTTGGAAGGTTTTCCTGCTGCGGTCAATCAAGGGTACGCCGAAGTGTTTTTCCACGGCCCGTACCTGCTGGCTCACTGCGCTCTGTGTGATTCCGCTCGCTTCGGCGGCGCGGGAGAAATTTCCCGTATCACAGAGATCGCAGAAGACCTTGAATCCCTCGATATGCATCGGCAGAGTTTGCCGTGATCAGGTGATGAATCCCAAGGCAAAAAAACACTTCCTATTCACTTACCCTCACTGCCAACAACCGACTGTAAAACCATGCCTTCCATCGCTGAAAATCTAGAATCCATCCGTGCGAATATCGCCGACGCGGCGCATCGTGCCGGCCGTGAGTTGTCGACTGTTGCGTTAATTGCCGTCTCCAAGACTTACCCAGCTGATGTCATCCGCGAAGCCGTGGAAGCCGGGCAGGAACTCTTCGGCGAGAATCGTGTTCAGGAGGCTTTGATCAAGATCCCTACTCTCCCGGGGCGCCTGCAATGGCATCTCATCGGGCATCTCCAGTCCAACAAGGTCCGAAAGGCATTGCCCTTATTTCAATTGATTCACGGAGTGGACTCGACCGACCTAGCCAAGGACATCGACCGGATTGCCGGCGAGACGGGGCATCACCCGCGCGTTCTGCTCGAAGTGAATGTCTCGGGCGAGGGAAGTAAGCATGGTTTTTCACCCGAGATCTTAGAACGAGATCTTGAGCTGCTTCTTGCCCTGCCGCGTGTGCAGGTTGAGGGGTTCATGACGATGGCCCCGCTTGCGCCGGAAGCAGAATCGTCGCGTTCTTACTTTGCTTCTCTTAGGGAATTGCGGGATCGGATGTCAGAAAAGGCGGGAGTTCCGTTCGGAACGCTCTCCATGGGGATGAGTGGAGATTACCAAGTGGCTGTGGAGGAAGGGGCCACGCTGGTCAGGGTGGGGTCCGCCCTATTCGGGACGCGATAAAAAATCCGCCTAATTGAAGATTTTTCGGGTAAAAAAGATGACTCTACGCTACCCATAGTGGTCATGTCAGACTTTCACGAAGATAACGACGAGCTGCTGGATCTCGAACAAAACCCCTCTGCTGAGGAACTCCAGAATCAGGTCAAGAGAGCGCAATCCGAACTTCTTCAACTGCGCCAGCGCCAGGATCAGATCGAGAAAGAAAAGGAGCGTCTCGAGGAACTGACTCGCCGGCAGGAGGAACTGGAGCGCGGACGCAATGAGATCGCTGACAAACTCGGTCGCTCCATCATTCTGGTCCAACGTGAAACCGAGGAAGCCCAGCGGCGTCTTGAACAGCTCAACACCATTCAGGATTCCTTTGCGGAGCATCTTCACAACCTTGAAGAGATCGACCCCAAGTCATGGAACGGCCGTGACCTGTCCCGTGAATTGACCCGTGCCCTCGGCACCGTCGACGAGGCCCGTGCAGCTTATGCCCGCTCTCACGCCAAGATCGCTCCCATCGGGGATTCTGAGACTGGGTTGAACGGCGAGGCCAGAGGACTCTTCCTCGAAGGTGGGGAAGATGAGCAGGGATTCGCCTACTGGCTTCAGAACGGACTGGCCTTCACGCTGCCACTCTTGATTCTCGGCACGACAGCCCTGTTTGTCTGGATCTGGCATCTGCTGACAGCTTCTAAATAAGTCGTCCTTATTTTCATGCCGACTCCCTCTCCCGGCCGTCGCAATGTCCGTCCACGCGTAGCGGGACAATCGCCCTTGCGCCCGAAAGCGAAGGCTCCGATTAATAACGATCGCCAGCGTCTCGAGAAGGATCTTGAGGAAATCCGGCAACAGGAACTCAAGCTCAGGAAGCTCGAGGAGGAGATGAGGAGGAAGGTGGAGGAGCTTCCGAAGAAGCTCGAGGAGCGTGACCGCAAGCAGAGAGAGAGAATCCATAAGCTCGCTGTCCTAACCGCAACCGATCACGTCGGCCGTCCCCAAGACAAGCGCCATGCCCCGCTCCGGCAGGCCAATGGGACGCGCCGTATGACCCTTTCGGAGCAGCGCAGGTCGCGGATACAATTCCTGATGCTTTGCGCGGTGCTGGCGGTCTTTCTGATTCTTCTTTGGAAATCCCTTCCCTGAGGAAATTATCTGGCATTAGCGTCGGCTCGGTCGCGCCGATCGTTGCACCGATAAAATGCTCCTAATTTCTCCGACTGCAGGATAAATTAAATCGATGCCAGCGGCCAAGTCACCAAAGACCAAAAGGTCCCAAACAAGGAGCTCTCAAGGGTCTTCTGCCGGTACTGGGGATCGCGATTTAGCGCGGCGTGCGTTCCGCACCATGCTGGAAGCCCGTCTTCTCGAGGAAAAGCTGGCCGCGCTTTACCGTTCCGGAAAAATCGTCGGCGGTGTCTTTCTCGGACGGGGGCAGGAGGCCCTGAGCGTAGCGCTCGGCGTTCACCTTCGCCGAGGCGATATCTATGCACCGCTCATCCGCGATCAGGCGGGAAGGCTTGCCTTCGGCGATACTATTCTAGACACACTCCGCACCTATCTCGGCTCCTCCCTAGGCTCCATGCGGGGACGCGACGGTAACATTCACCGGGGACGCCCCTCTGAGGGATATCACGCGATGATCAGTCACCTAGGGGCCATGGTCTCCACGGTCTGCGGCGGTCTTGTGGCTAAGCGCTTTCGCGGTGAGAAGGGTGCTGTGGGTGCCACCTGCATCGGGGAAGGAGGCACTTCGACGGGAAGCTTCCATGAGGGAATGAATATGGCGGCGGTCGAGAACCTCCCGCTTGTCGTCGTGGTGGCCAACAATCAGTATTCCTATTCGACGCCCAACGATCGTCAGTTTGCTTGCTCTGATCTTCTTTCCAAGGCCACTGGATACGGCGTGGCAGGCCATCGCGCCATTGGCAATGACTTGATAGATTGCCTAGCAGTGATTGGCGAAGCGGTCGCCGCCGCGCGTCGGGGCGAAGGTACCCAGTTGGTGGTTGCTGATCTTCTCAGGCTTGTCGGGCATGGTGAGCACGACGATGCCTCCTACATCCCCGAGGCGATGAAGAAATCACCGCTTGGACGCGATTGTCTGGAACTCGCGAGGCAGTCCCTTATTGAACAGAAATGGTTGTCCGACGAAGAGGCCGGTTCATGGCACGAAGCCGTCGAGAAGGAAGTCGAGGAGACTGCATCCAAAGTCCTTCGCGAACCTGCTCCGGATCCATCGGAGGAGGATTGGAATGCCTTTGCCTCCCCTTCCCTTGGCAGGAATCCTTAGCCCAGAGAACCGATGAGCAGCATCACCTATCTTGAAGCGATACGCCTAGCGCAGCTGAGGGCTCTGAAGGAGGACCCTAGGGTCTTTATTTATGGGCAAGACATCGGCGTGTTTGGCGGGGCATTCAAGGCCACAAAGAATCTGGCCAAGGAATTTCCAGGCCGGGTTCTGGATGCTCCGATCAGCGAGGATGCCATGGTGGGACTTGCCATCGGGGCAGCAGTTGAGGGGATGAGGCCCATCGTTGAGATGCAGTTTGCTGACTTCTCCACGTGCGGTTTCAACCAGATTGTCAACCAGGCCGCAACGCTCCACTACCGCACCGGAACACCCTGCCCTATCGTCGTGAGGCTTCCTAGCGGAGGAACGCCGGGAAGCGGTCCGTTCCACAGTCAGAGCATGGAGGCTATCTACGCCCACTACCCCGGCCTAGTCGTGATGACTCCTGCGACCGTCGAGGATGCCTACACGATGCTGCTGGAGGCCGTCGAACTGGAGGATCCAGTGATCTTCTGTGAGCACAAGTTCCTCTACTATCATCTGAAGGCGGAGAGTCTTCCTGCAACAGTCGGTGAGGCGCTTCCCTTCGGAAAAGCGCGGATCGCGCGCCCTGGTAGGGACGCGACAATCGTGGCCTACAGTGCTATGGTTCACGAGGCATTGGCTGCCGCCGAGGAGCTCATTCAGGATGGTTATGACATCGAGGTGGTGGATCTCAGGACGGTACGTCCGATTGACACAGATACGATCCTTGCCTCCGTTGCAAGGACAGGACGACTGCTTGTGGTTGGGGAGGCATGGCCCTGGGGAGGAGTTGCTGCGGAGGTCATCGCGCGTGTCGCCACCGAGGGATTTGGTCTTCTGGATGCCCCCCCGCAGCGGCTCAACGCGAAGGAGACGCCTGTTCCCTATCATCCCGCCCTCTGGGGAACCCATCGTCCGACAGCCTCCTCCGTGGCCAACTCCCTGAGGCAGCTGTTGGAACTCTAACTTTTATCGCCCATCGCCCACCCGAACCGCAGACACCCATGTTCCCGTCACCCGACTCCCCCAATCTCCTTCCAATCATCATGCCCCAACTCGGCGAATCGATCGCTGAGGCAACCATCGTGCGAGTTACCTTTGCGGTTGGCGACCGTGTGGAGGCTGACAAGGATCTGCTCGAGGTTGAGACCAACAAGGCGGTGATGGGCGTCACCGCTCCCTGTGGAGGCATCCTCCGTGAACTGAGTGCGACCATCGGCGAGAGTTACGCCGTCGGAGCTACACTCGGCTATCTTGAAATCAGCGAAGAGGATGCTGAAAGACTTGGGCTCAACGACGCTCCTCCCGCGCCGGTGGAAAAGCCAAAGAAGAAAAAGGCTACCGGTATTTCGGGAGCAGCCGAGGCGGAGTCGATCAAGCCCTCTAGAAAAGCCGTGGAACCGACCGTCAGCGGTCTTCCTGTGCCCGCCCACGCGGGAGGAGCGAGCTTCCTTTCCCCGCGAATGAAGGCCCGTATGGCCGAGCTGGGTCTTCACGCGGCCGATCTTGCCGGCGTCGCTGGCAGTGGTGCCGGAGGTCGTGTCACGATCGACGATCTGGAGAGGTTCCTGCAGGATCTCGAGAGGAACACGATTTCTCCCGCCTCCTCCATGAGAGTGGCTGTGGCTGACGCCATGCGTCGCAGTTGGACCAGACCGCTTGCAACCGTTGTCCTGCCTGTCCAACTCGACATCCTGCTTGCCCACCGCAAGCTTCAGACCGTGAAGGCTGGACCAGCCCTCTACGCACTTCGAGCCCTGGCTATCACGCTTTCAGAAATGCCCACCGTGGCAGGGCGTCTCATCGGCGACCGGGTAATTCACCCGCGATCCATCGATATCGGATTTGCCGTAGAGGCTGAGGACGGAGTTCTTGTCCCTGTCATCAGGCATGCCGATCAATCGCCTCTTGTGGATCTTGTCGAACGCTACAATCGTCTGGTCGAACTTGCCCGTGCAAGGCGCCTTCCTGGATCCGATACTGGAGGCTCCATCGCCACGATCACCAACTACGGCGTCTTCGGGCTTACCATGGCGACGCCGATTCCCCTGCCGGAACAGAGCATCCTGCTTGGCATCGGGGTGGGCCGGGTTACTCCGTTCTGGGATCAGGAGAAGAAGGTATTCGTTCCAGTGACGGAAGCACAGTTCACCCTTAGTTTCGACCATCGCGTTCTCGATGGGGGCGCAGCAGGGAGACTTCTTCAGCGTGTATCGAACCTCCTCGGCACACCGGAAGAGCTATAGGTCGCTGTAGTATAAGGCCCCAAATCCCTTGCCTGCCAAAAAAAGGGGTCTCCGCGAAAGTTGGCAACTTTTGTGAAATCGCGGTGTTATTCCCCGTGATGAAAACACAACCATTGCTCCTAGCGCTGCTTCTTGGCTTTTTACCCCTTTTCCTCAAGGCCCAGAATACCAACGTCCCGGACCAAATTCCTCCTCCACCATCTTCAGGTGGGCATGGTCCGATGGCTAATCTAAGCAACACGGAACGGGCCAAGGTTAAAGCTGCACATGACAAGGCGATCAAGCAGAACCCTGCGCTGGATCAAAAAATGAAGGCTGCACACCAAACAATGGAGGAAGCTAAAAAATCCATGCACGATGCGATGATCGCAGTCGACCCGAGTGTCGAGCCTATCCTCGCTAAAATGATGCCTCCAAAATGGGCAGGCAAACACGAGAGTGGCCAAGGTGGCCCAAACAGTCAGAGGGGTGCTGCCGCTCCTTCCCCTTCAACCAATACCAATGCATGGCAACATCTTGGTCGCCATGAACCTGCGGGAATGGCAAATCTCACGGAGAGCGAGCGCCAGCAACTCAAGTCCCTCCATGAGCAGGTGAAGAACGATCCTGCTGTTATTGCCGCCAAGCAAGCAAAGCGGAGCGCCACGAATCCCGAGGCAAGACATGCGGCGGAGGAGTCCATGCATCAGGTTATCAATGATGCGATAATCAAGGCAGATCCCTCTGTAGAGGCTATCCTTGAAAAACTTCACTCATCTGGTGGAACTGGAGGTGGAGGAGCGGGACAACCATCAGCCTCGCCTTCAGCGATGCCGATGGCTATGTAAGCGGTTCCTTGGGCCGGGTTCCTTGGAAGTCCGGCCTCTTTCCTCAATTCATGATTATCCCCGAGGCTTAATTACCTCTTTTCCTGAAGATCCTTTGGTGTCGATGGTTCCCTTCTGTGGAGTGGGGGCTGGGATGCCCTTGTGGAGCATTCTTGTGTAAGGTCCTCCGACGACTTGAGGAAAATAGAGATCACGGCGGTTTTCCACTGTGGTACAACCCGCAAGGAAGAGAGCCATGAGTAAAGCAATACCAATACCTACAGGGATGTTGGGAGGAAGTGTATGTTGCACAACTTCGGAGCATACTCGTGCTAGCCGATTCCGTGTCAAAGAAATTGCCCCTTTCGAACTTCTTCGCAAGGATCCTATCGCGTGCTGCTGGCTTATTATATCCATGACCTGAGTCCCTTCCTGATCCAGATCGGGGGTTTTGGACTACGCTGGTACGGATTGGCCTACTTAGCCGGCTTCATCGTCGGCATCCTGTTTTATAAGCATCTTGCAAAGCGTGGATATTCCGATCTGCGTCCTGATCAAGTGACGGATTTTATCACGATGAGTGCGCTCTTTGGGGTGCTCCTGGGGGGGCGTCTTGGCTACATGCTTTTTTACGATGGTGACCGGTTTTTCCATGATCCCCTGATTTTCTTCCGCGTGTGGGAAGGTGGGATGGCAAGTCATGGAGGCATTCTTGGCCTGACCTTTTACACGATCTGGTACGCTCGTAGGCACCGGCTTTCTTTCCGGAATCTTGCCGATAATCTCGTGGTGGTGGGCCCGGTCGGAGTCTTTTTCGGACGATGTGCCAACTTTATCAACGGCGAACTCTATGGCCGTGTGACCGATGTCTTCTGGGCAGTCCAGTTCCCGAAAGAGATCCTCGTCTACCCTCCGGATCATCTCGAACGATTGCTTTCCAAGACTGTTGCAGTCGACCCCTCGTTGGGATCCCCCGAGGCGGTGATTGCCGGGGTGACCGCTTCTCAACCGCTTCGTGAACTACTGACCGTCGAGATCGCTCCGCGCTATCCCTCCCAGCTTGTGGAGGCCGGACTGGAGGGACTCTTCCTCTTCGCTCTACTCTGGATGCTTCGGACGCGGGTGCGACTTGCCAATGGTGTCCTGACAGGAGTTTTCTTCATCGCTTACGCGGTTGTGAGATTCCTGGGTGAATGCTTCAGGGAACCTGATGCACCCTTGACCGGAATGCTCACGAGGGGACAATTTCTCTCTCTCTTCATGATCCTTATTGGGATCTTTTTCCTACTTTGGGCGCGCTGGAAACCAAGCTATCCGCATCGTTTCACGAAGGTCTCATCATCATGACGTCATGATCGCGGTGCATTATGATCGGGGGGTCTATCTTCCAGAGTGCGATCATCTCTGGTTGGATCCTCGAGGAACGCGCCCCTTCGCGTTCATATCCCACGCCCATAGTGACCATACGGGTCACCACCAGAGGACAATCCTGACAGAGCCTACGGCCCGCTTCATGCGCGCCCGCATGGGGTCGAGTGGTAAGGTGCAGCATGTCCTGAAGTACGGCGAGGAGAGGGAGTTCGGATCCTTCAAAGCCACGCTCCTTCCTGCGGGACATGTTCTGGGATCGGCTCAAGTTCTGATCGATCTAGATGGCGAGCGGTTGCTCTACACGGGTGACTTCAAGCTTCGACCCGGGCTCTCCAGCGAAGCGGCACAATGCGTTCAGGCCGACACGCTGATCATGGAGACGACATTCGGTCTCCCTCATTACAATTTCCCCCCACCGTCAAAAACGATTGCCAGTATTTTGGAATTCTGTCGTTCCACCCTGGCTGAGGGTTCGGTGCCCGTGCTTCTCGGATACTCTCTTGGCAAGGCTCAGGAAATCCTGGCTGCACTCATGGGGTCTGAACTACCCGTGATGCTGCACGGTTCTATCTGGCAGATGACCCGTCTTTATGAGGACTTCGGAGCAGTTTTCCCGCCTTATGAGCGTTTTGAACCTGAGCAAATTACGGGGCATGTCCTGATCTTTCCCCCTATGACGAAGAATTCTGCGATACTCGAAAAAATCACAAAAAAGAGAGTGGCGATGATCACAGGCTGGGGTCTCGATGAGAGGGCTGTCTATCGATACGGATGCGACGCTGTCTTTCCACTCTCCGACCATGCTGATTATGGCGAACTGATGGAGATGGTCGATCTCGTGAAGCCTTCCCGTGTCTTAACACTGCATGGTTATGCCGATCAATTCGCCTTGGACCTACGGCGTCGCGGCATCGATGCCTGGTCGCTCACCGGCGGGAATCAACTCGAGTTCGGGCTCTGAGTGAGCGGTTGGTGGACCCCTCACTTTCGGATCCTTATCAGGATCGCAACATCTTCTCTACACGAGCAGCATCCGCCGGCGTATCAACCCCAAAGCCGCGATGGGAGGTCATGACCACACGGATTGGGATGCCGTTCTCCAGGGCGCGGAGTTGTTCCAGTTTCTCGCACTGCTCGAGGGGGGTTGGGGTGAAGCGGACCAATTTTCGTAACACGTCTCTCCGGTATCCATAGATGCCGACATGGAGCAGCGGCTTTACAGCGCTTGTCTTGTCCTTCGCGTCGCGCTGATAGGGGATCCTGCTCCGCGAAAAATAGAGCGCTTCGTCATGTCGTCCCATCACTACCTTCACACAGTTAGGATCATCGACTTCCTGGGGATCGGTGAAGGGGGTCGCCGCGGTTATCATACCGATCTTCGGGTCGCGCTTCAGAGTCTTGGCCAATAAAGATATCAAGAGCGGATCGATCATCGGCTCATCACCCTGCACATTAATGAAGTGCGTCGCTTCCTTGAGTCGCAACGCTACTTCAGCAATCCGGTCAGTGCCGCTCGGATGATCGGACGATGTCATCACAACATCGGCCCCAAAATTGAGCGCCGCCTCGGCAATCCGGTCGTCATCGGTGGCGATTAGGACACAGGAGATCCCTTTTGCTTGGAGAGCACGTTCCCATACATGCTGGACCAGCGGTTTTCCCGCAATCGCATGGAGGCACTTTCCTGGAAAACGCATTGATCCCCAACGGGCCGGGATAACGAGGGCGATAGTGGTTTTGGAAGTGAGAGCGCTCATGGTAGAAAAAAATTCAAGGACTTAGCGGTTGAAAGATTCAAAGGGCACCGTCGAGCACAAGACGAACAGCCTCGGTGACCGTCGGCGCGATGAAGTCGGCCCCGCAGCCAAGATGTTCTTTCCCGTAGCCTGTCTCCACGAGAATGGTGCGCACGCCTGCGTTCCGGCCGCACTCGATGTCGATCCCCTTGTCCCCGATCATGAAGGAGCGCTTGAGATCAATGCCGTGCTCAGATGCCGCCTCGAGGATCATGCCGGGTGCCGGCTTGCGACGTGGTGATGGGTTGTCAGGATGATCAGGCGCCATATAGGAGGCCTCGACTTCCCCGTTAAGTTGGCGGAAAAGCTCCGCCTGTACGGATTCGAACTGTTCGACGGTAAAGTATCCCCGGCCGATGCCGCTCTGGTTCGTGATGATGATCACAGCCCAGCCCAACGAGCGTGCTTGAGCGAGTACTTCAGCGGCACCCGGATAGGCTCTGACATCTGCGGGGTCGTGACAATGGTCGACCTCGACCATGAGCGTTCCGTCCCGGTCAACAAAGAGGGCGGGACGCAGACCTTGTGCGCCGCTCATGTTTGAGCAAGATCCCTGAAACTCGCTTCCAGTTCGGCGCGCGTGCAGGTGGCGGTGCCCAGTTTGCCCACGACGATGCCAGCGGCATGGTTGGCCAGTTCGGCCGCCTCCTCCGGGTTGGCTCCCGCTGTGATGCCTAGTGTGTAAAGAGAGATGGAAGTGTCACCCGCGCCGGAAACATCGAAGATTTCCCGGGCGCGTGTCGGCGTGTGATAAGGCGGCAGCCCCTTGCGAAAGAGCATCATGCCTTGCTCGCTCAGGGTGATTAGGAGAGAGCCGGCATTCCAGCGATTGAGAAGGATTTCACCCACCTTCATCAGGGCCGCGTCGTTTTCAACGGGATGAACAGGTGCGGAAAGTGGAATGCCTGCGGCGGCGAAGGCCTCGGAACGGTTTGGTTTGATTGTGGCAATTCCTGGCCATTCCAGGGGATTTTTGGGATTGGGATCGCAGGTGACGATCACCCCCTTGTCCCGCGCCTCTTCTAGGACGGCATCCACCAATCCTTGGTCAAGGAATCCCTTGCCATAATCCTCAATAAGCACGGCATCGGCCTCTCCAACTAGCTGGCGTGTCTTGCTGAGGATATCCTGCCTTTCCGAACCAGGTGCCATGCGCTGTTCGCGGTCCACCCTGACGACCTGCTGGCGCTGGGCAATGATACGGGTTTTCACGATAGTCGGGATGGAAGGATGCGTGAAGAGGCCCTCGATGGATATCCCCTCGCTCCTCAGTAGCCCTGTGAGCTTTTCACCGGAGGCATCGTTCCCCACTATTCCAAGCATGGTGACCGAGGCGGTAAACTCCCGAAGATTGCGTGCCACGTTTGCCGCTCCGCCAGGATAGCTGGACTCGCTCTGCACCTCCACGATGGGCACAGGTGCCTCAGGGGAGATCCTCCCCACATTTCCCCAGACAAACTCGTCCAGCATCAGGTCGCCAATTACGAGGAGTCGTTTGGCCGCTGCCTTATCAAGAATGTGTTGTAATCTTTCCCGGTCCATTACAGATTGAAGATAACCAAAAGCGTGTGAACTACGATTCGCCCATGCTCCATAGCGAGACCCCTCTCGGCGAGGGTATTTTTTCCAGATTTCCGATGAATCATCTTTTTTCATTCAGCACGGCTATCGTCTGCCTGTTTCTAATCTCCCCTCCGATCCTAAGGGCGGACACTCCTCCCAAGAAAATCTCACTTTCCGATTTTCCTGCTGCGGCCGTTGAGGAGGTGGTGGTGCCGGTACCCAGTGAAATCTTTGCTGTTCTCGACAAACTCGGCAATCCGAACTGGAAGGGTCAACTCCGTGACGGCAAGGTCCGCACACCGGAGGATCGCGCACGCACTGCCCTTCTTCTCGGCAATGTGATCGCTGAAGGATTTGTGGCCGTCGAGGCCGAAGACGCTGAGCGTGTGAAGGAACTCGGTCGCCAGGTTCTGACGCTCGCGGAAGCAATCAATGTCCGTAAGTCGGTCATTGCCCGGAGCAAGAGCATCACCGACAAGGCCGATCAGCGTGATTGGAGAGGTGTCCGGTCAGAGTTTGACGGTGCTCTGCAGGATGTCCGCGGCGCCATGCAGGAACTCAATGATCAGGATCTTTCGCAGTTGGTGAGTCTGGGCGGATGGCTCCGGGGTACCGAGGTGCTCACCTCAATCGTGAGTGGAGGGTTTTCCAAGGACGGTATAGAACTTCTTCATCAGCCCGAATTAGTGAATTATTTCGATCGTTGCATCGGCTCCATGGGAGGACGGCTCCGAAAGAATCCGCTAGTTGCCAGCATCCGGGATGTACTGAGGAAAATCGGGCCTATTGTTAACGAGGGGGGAGATAAAATCCCCCCTGAACAGGTCAAATCAATCCATGATCTCACTCATGGTGTGAACCAGCAGATTGTTGAAGGGACCACCGGAAACTGATCATGAAATTTTTTCTTTTCAGTGGATTTGGCACGCGAACCCAACGATTTATTGTCGTAACGGTGTTGCTCGCCGCCTGCTTGCCCTGCCTGGTCCGCGCCACCGTGGACGATGCCCTCTCGTTCGCCTATGAGGCGGCTCTACCCTATTATAAACAGGGATACTCCATTCGTAAGGATGCCTGGGGCGGCGACCTCGGGGTTCGGGACAAAAAGGCTGTTAGTTCGCAACTCTTTAAGGGAAATAATTATTGGTTCCTGATGGCCTCCGATGTGAAGGGGGCGACCCTTTCCGTTCACATTTACGACGACAACGGCAATCTTGTTGATGCCGAAAGCTGGCAGAAGGGCCGTTTTGCCGGAGCAAGAGTCAGCCCGAAGGCAACGGGAACATTTTTTGCTATCGTCCAGATCCTTAAGTCCCCCGAGGATCGCACTCCGTGGGCGTTGGTTTACGGCTATAAGTAGCCGTCGTCGTTGAAGAGACCATTACAGAAAAGAAAGCAGGATCCTGCTCGCAATCCGAAGAAGGCGTCAGCTTTCGGGGAAGAGGTCACGTTGGAATTCGATAATGCTCGTGCCCTGCAAGCTCTCTACGGAGGTGATGAGAAATTGCTTCGACTCATGGAGAGGGATTTTGGTGTTCGCATCACAAGCCGTGACGGGTGGATGAAGATCCAGGGTGATGACAAAGCCGTGACCAAGGCCAGGCATGTATTCGATGAACTGCGCCGAGTCGTTTCCTTGGGGGGAGTGATCGGACGCGATGAGTTTCTATTCGCCCTCGAGCATCCCGAGCCCTCCGTTTCTACTCCTGCCCACCCGGGTCCCGATGGTTGCTCGCCGCTTCCGACTCCTTCTCCACTTGAAGGACTCTATCAGGAACGGATCCAGTGCTCGCCGCGCAAGCCGCCCGTTGTTCCGAAGAACCTATCCCAGCGAGATTACCTCCGAGCCATCGATGCCCACGATATCACTTTTGGTGTCGGTCCCGCCGGAACCGGAAAGACATACCTTGCCGTTGCCAAGGCGGTTGCAGCTCTCAAGACGGAAAAAGTAAGCCGGATCATCCTCACGCGACCCGCCGTGGAGGCCGGTGAGGCTCTGGGATTCCTGCCCGGGGAGCTGCAGGAAAAAATCCTGCCTTATCTTCGCCCCCTCTACGATGCTCTACACGACATGCTGGAACCTGAGGAAATTCAGCGCGCCATCGAGCGGAACATCATTGAGATCGCTCCCTTGGCCTACATGCGTGGCAGAACCCTGAACAAGGCATTCATCATCCTGGATGAGGCTCAGAATACGACCACCGAGCAGATGTTCATGTTTCTCACTCGCATCGGGATCGGTTCGAAGTGCGTGATCACGGGCGACAGGACTCAAATCGATCTTCCCAAGAACAAGCCGAGCGGTCTGATTGAGGCGATTGGCGCACTGGCAAACACTCCGGGAATCAACTTCCATCTTTTCGGCGAAAAAGATGTCGTTCGTCACCCTCTGGTTAGGGCAATCATCACGGCCTATAAAGAGCATCGCGGTCTCCAAGAGACCCGTATTTGATTATCATTCCATGTTCCGTTTCCTGAAAAAACAGCGGCTCGCCGCCCGGGGGATGAGTTGCGGGAAGTCACGCCTTGCCAGCAGGGAGACCATGTTCGGCATGCTTGAGGAGGGGCGTCTGCTCCGTTTTGGGATAGTCTTTGCAGCGGCTGGAATTCTTGCCCTGTTCTGCCTGGCGGGAGATGCGCCCGATCCGCTGAAGCATCTGCTGTACGCTCTCCTCGTGCTTTTCCTTGCCGTTGTCCAACCGGTAGTCAGCAACGATTCGGTCTTAAAGAAAAATTCCTCTCTCGCTCTTTTCCTGGGGGTAATCCTGTTGCAGGTAGGAATTGGTGAGTTTCTGCAAGGACAGGTAAGCCAGGGACGTCTGGATGATCGCTTAGTCGCTCTACTGCTTCCCTACGCGTTTGCACCTTTGATTCTTTCCGTGTTGATGGGGCCCCAGATCGGACTCTCGGCATGTCTGGTCGGCGCTCTCTGGTGGACGGCCCTTCATGTCACGAGAGACCCCTTTTTGCTTCTGCTGGCTATCACCGGGGGTCTTGCAGCCGTTCTTTCCACCCTGCGGGTCCGCCGCCGATCAAGGCTTCTGAGGGCAGGTTTTTATTCAGGTATCGCCGTCTGGATCCTGGCAGTCCTTTCCGGTCTGATCGGTCCAGTACTTTGGAATAGTCTCACCTCCACGGACTGGTGGAGTCTTGGTATTGAAAGCATTCTTGCCGTAGGCACGGGGATAATTACTGCAGTTCTTGTCAGCGGTTCTCTTCCGATCATTGAGAAACTTTTTGGGATCACCACGGAGATTTCCTGGCTTGAGCTGGCGGACCTCAATCACCCCCTGCTGCGAAGACTGAGCCTCGAAGCACCCGGCACATACCATCACTCGCTGGCGATGGCTAATCTTGCGGAGGCTTGCGCCGAGAAAGTCGGTGCCAATGCCACGCTCTGTCGGGTTTCCGCCTACTTCCATGACATCGGCAAGCTGGTTAAACCTGAGTACTTCGCGGAAAACATGCCCTCCGGAGAGAATCTCCATGATGAATTAACTCCCACCATGAGTGCTTTAGTTATCCTTTCGCATGTTAAGGAGGGGGTCGATCTGGCTATCCGCAACAAATTGAACCGCCGCGTGATCGATGCAATCAAACAGCACCACGGTACGACAGTTGTCGAATATTTCTACCAGCGTGCGTGTCAACAAGAGAAGGATGCCCGTGTGGGAGGCTCCCTCATGAATGTTCGTCCCGAGGATATTCCAAAAGTCAACGAGGAGAGCTATCGCTATCCCGGTCCCAAGCCGCAGACCCTAGAGGCTGTTATCATGGGGCTCGCCGATGCTGCTGAGAGTGCCTCCCGAAGTCTGGAGCGACCCACTCCCCAGCGACTGGACGACCTTGTCCATGATCTCCTCAAGGACCGGATCGATGACGGGCAGTATGACGAAGCTCCCGTCACGGTTTGCCAACTCCAAGAGATCGCTGCCTCCCTAGTCTCAAGTCTCAGCAGCATGCACCACAGCAGGATCGCCTATGGACGGCGGAAGGATGATAAGCCTCTTGTGGCAAGGGCTGATCAGGAGTGACGTGACTCTGAAGGCTTAATCAGGAAGGTGAGTCCCGCACCCAGGATCAGAAGCAATCCGGCTGTGATAAAACTGGAATCAAAGCTTCCACTGCTTGCCTTCAGCATTTGCTGAAGCCTGCTGAGAGCGAACCCTCCCACACCCCAGGCAGTGAAGAGGCAGCCGTAGTTCATTCCGAAGTTCTTGAGTCCCCAGAGGTCCTTAGCGAGGGATGGAAAGATAGAGAGGTTGGCGCCGTAGTTGAAGCCGATGAATGAGGCCACCAGCACGATAAGATACTTGCCCCCTCCCGAAGAGGAGGTGATAGGTATTGCAGCGAACATCAGGGCGGATTGGATCAGCAGGACTAGCATGAGGGTCCAGCTTCTTCCGATCCTGTCGGAGAAGATTCCTGCCACGATGCGCCCACCCGCATTGCCAATTGCCATCACGGCAACGGCGATGAAGGCCGACTCGCCCATGGACTTCTTGGCCATGCCGCTGATGCTGCTGATAACCATGAGTCCCGCTCCAGCTCCGATGAAGTAGAGTACCCAGAGAAGCCAGAACGAAGGGGTTCTGATGATTTGTCCGGGCGAGCGATCGAGAGAGGGCCGGGCCATCGATCCTCCCGTGCTGGGGCTTGCCGCATGCGAGTAACCAGCTGGAGGGTTTACAAGCAGCTGGGATAAGCCGACGACGATGATGGCGAAGACGACACCAAAGAAAAGCATCGATTGGAGGAGCCCGAAGTGTCGCAGCAGGAAGTCAGAAGCCGGAGCAAGATAAAGCGGTGCTAGACCGAACCCAGCAACGACAATGCCTGCGATGAGTCCGGTTTTGGAGGGGGGGAACCACTTCAACGCAGGGGGTGTGGCCGAGGAATAACCGAAGCCGACGCCGATGCCAACAAATACCCCGAAGCCAAGCACCCAGATGACGTAGCTGTTGGTTGTGGAGATCAGCGCAAAACCTACTGCAACAAGCAGGCCGCCGATGGTAGCCGTGACCCTAGGGCCTAGCTTATCCTGACATCTTCCGGCCAGGATCATAGAAAAGGCAAAGACCAGACAGCAGAGAGCGTAGGGGTCGTTGAGTTGGGATCCCTTCCAACCGAAATCCTTTTCAATGGCTCCCTTGAACATGCTCCACGTGTAGAGCACTCCCAGGGCGAGGTTGATACCTAGTCCTGCCAGCGCAACGCGCCAGCCTTTATTTAAGTCCGTGGGGGAAGTCACGAGTATGAGGATTAAGGAACCAAGATCATGGAGAAAAAGCGAAAGGAGTGCCTATCAAAGCTTTACCCCAAACCGCTCACCCTTACTGCAATCAAGGGCAAAGCCGGCCAGAAGTTCGGCGGTCTGCTCGAGGTCCGAATATTGGATCATCTCCACAGGAGAATGCATATACCGATTTGGGACGCCAATGGAGACGGTCGGGATGCCCCCCTTTTGCTTGAAGATCGCGTCGGCATCAGTGCCCGTCCAGCGGGGATTTACCTCCACCTGAAGAGGGACTTTTGAGTGCTCCCCCAACTTACGAAGACGGGCATTCACGACGGGATGATTCACGCTTCCAAGACTGATCACGGGCCCCTTACCCATGAAAACTTCGCCGTGCTTTGTCTTGGAGCAGTTTGGAATGTCGGTGGCATGAGTCACATCAACCACCAGAGCCACATCGGGATGGACGGTATAGCCTGCCATGGAGGCTCCGTAGAGACCGTTTTCCTCTTGAATGGTGGAAACGGCCACAAGCTTTGCTTGGAGATTTTTCTTTTTTAGGGAGGCAATGCGCAGACCTTCGGCTGCGGCCCAGGCGCCGATTCTGTTATCGCAACCTCGTGCCGCGAAGCGTCCTCCCGCCAATTCCTGGAACTCCGCCGAGTAGGTGACGGCATCGCCGATGGAGACCAGTTTCTCAGCCTCTTTCCGTGTGGAGGCGCCGATGTCGATATGCATGGCGTGTATTTCGGGAACCTTGTTGCGGTCGTCTGGCTCCTGAAGATGAATGGCGAGAAGTCCGGTAACTCCGGGCACAGAACCTTTTGAGCCATGAACCGTGATGCGTTGGCCGCGTATCAGTCCTTTGTCCACCCCTCCGATACCCTTAAAGTAGAGGAATCCCTCCTCCGAGATGTGTGAGACCATCATTCCGAGTTCATCGACATGGCCACTGATAAGGATCGTAGGATCTCCCTTCCCGGAGCCTGGGTTCAGCGTAGCGTAGGCATTACCGTAGGAATCGATCTCCACCGAATCGGCAAACTGGCTCACGTAATCAACCCAAACCTTCTGTCCCTTGGTCTCGAAGCCCGATGGGGAGTGGGTGTTAAGAAGTTTTTTGAGAAATGCGTAGGGCGCGCCGAGGGAGTCGTGGGAGGTTTTTGCGGAGGATTTCATGAACCCAGAATGATGTTAATCAAGCATCATGAGATAGCTTAATCATTCGAAATTCAAAAAACCTTTCGATGCGAGGGAATATGTTCAAACGAACTTCCCGGGATTCAGAATATCTTTCGGATCGAGGGCTTTCTTAATGCGGGTGTGGAGATCACGGAGTTCGGAAGATGTGGCCTCATTCCACCAGCGTTTCTTGGCTAGGCCGATGCCGTGCTCTCCGGTGATGGCTCCTCCCCACTTGATGACTTGTGTAAAGAGAGCGTCAAGGACTCCCTCTATCTCCTTGGGGCGCTTGGCCTGCTGTTCCTTGGAGACCATGACATTCACATGGATGTTGCCGTCACCGGCATGGCCGAAGCAGGCAATGGGGAAACCGGTTTTTTTCTGCAGTTTCTCGGCAAAGGCAATGAGGTCAACAAGGCGGCCACGGGGGACTGCGATGTCCTCGTTGAGCTTGGTGAGTCCGGTGGCCTTGAGCGAGGCCGAGAAGGCACGGCGCAGGGCCCACATGCGTTCGCAGCGCTCGGGGGAGGTGGCAAGTTCCACCTCGAGGGCTTTGTTCTTTGTAAGGAGGGCCTTAAGAGCCTTGCCTTCGCTCAGGACACTAGCCTTCTGGCCGTCGAGTTCGACTAACAGGTGAGCCTTACCTGGAGGGATGAAGGTTCCCTTCAAGTTCTTGTGCGAGTTGCGAGCCGACTGGAGTGTGAAGCTATCAGCCACCTCCATGGCGCAGGGGAGGTAGCCGGCCTTGAAGATCGCTTGGACGGCGGCGGCGGCATCCTGCATGGAGCCGAATCCTGCCGAGAGGGTCACGCGGGCGGGAGGCAAGGGAAGGAGTCGCAGGGTCGCCTCGGTGATGACTCCGAGCATTCCCTCGGAGCCGACGAACATCCCGACCAGGTCAAAGCCGGTCTTATTCTTGTGGGTACGTCCACCGACCCGGACGAGGGTACCGTCGGCGAGGGCAACCTGAAGTCCTAGAACATAGGGACGGGTGACGCCGTACTTGAGGCAACGGGGACCCCCTGCATTGGTGGCGATATTGCCGCCAAGGGAGCAGTCCTTATAGCTCTGCGGATCGGGCGGGTAGAATAGCCCCTTCTCCTGAACCTGCGTCTGAAGCACTCCCGTAATGACATTCGGCTCTACGACGGCGACGAAGTCCTCTCCGTTGATCTCCCTGATGCGGCTCATCCGGTGCATGCTCATGAGAATGCCGCCCCGCACAGGAACGCATCCGCCGACATAGCCATGGCCGGCACCGCGTGTGGTCACGGGGATGCCGTGCTTATTCGCATAGCTGAGCACGGCGGCGACCTCCTTGGCGTTTCCAGGTGCAACCGCGATCTCGGGAAGAGCCGAGGCAAACCACTTGTCCCTCCCGAGTTCGGCTAGACGCTCAGGATCAATGATGACCCCGGCCTTGGTCGGGATGAGTTTGCGGAGATCCCGCTCGAGAGAAGGATAAGATTTCAACTTTCAGCCTTCAGGTTTTCTAAACCTACATTCCCATGATCTCGTAACCGCCATCGACATAGATCACCTGGCCGGTGATGCCACTGCCACCATCGCTGGCTAGGAAGACACCGGTATGGCCGAGTTCCTCACCGGTGCAGGTGCGGCGAAGAGGAGCATGCTCTTCGTAATGCTTGATCATGGTGCCGAGGCCGGAGACGCCGCGGGCGGCGAGGGTATTCATCGGGCCCGCGCTGATACAATTCACACGGATCTTCTTGGTGCCGAGATCGTAGGCAAGGTAGCGGGTACTCGCTTCCAGCGAGGCCTTGGCGACGCCCATCACGTTGTAATGAGGGACGACCTTGACGGATCCATAGTAGCTCATGGCGGTGATACTTCCACCGTCGGTCATGAGGGGGGCGGCTTCGCGGGAGAGGGCGACCAGCGAGTAGGCACTGATGTCGTGGGCTCTCATGTAGGCGTCGCGACTGGTGGAGAGGAAATCCCCTTCCAAGGCTTCCTTCGGAGCAAAGGCAACGGAGTGGAGTAGGAGATCAAGCTTAGGGGTAGCCTCGCGGACTTTGCCGAAGAAAGTGGTGATCTCCGCATCGCTTGAGACGTCACAAGGCTGGAGGAAGGTGTCGGCGCCAAATTCAGAGACGAGTTCCTCGACGTTTTCCTTCAGGCGTTCTCCTTGATAGTTGAAGAGGAGGGTGGCTCCGGCCTGCTTCCAGGCCTTGGCAATGTGCCATGCGATGCTGCGTTTATTGGCGACGCCGAAAACAACGCCGACTTTACCTGCGAGTGGTCCGTTACTCATCCCACTAGGAAGCCTTCTCTATCCCCCTCCTGTCACGCAAAAACCTTGCGGAAAAAATGTGAAATGTCTTCTTGGCCGCAGCCGCGAACTTTTCCACCCCAATCTCTTTCATCCCCTTCATCCCTGTGAATTCATTCAGCCCCTGGGATGAAATTTCCTGTGAACCGACTTGAGTTGGCTTCGGTCAACCTGGGTGTAGATTTGCGTTGTTGCGATGGAGGCATGGCCAAGCATCTCCTGGATGATGCGCAGATCGGCGCCGCCGGCTAGTAGATGGGTGGCGAAGGAGTGGCGGAGCTGGTGTGGGTGGATGGCCTCCTCTATCCCGGCGATCTTTGCGTAATGGCGGACTAGTTGCCATATACGTGCCGGTGTGAGTTTGTGTCCCCGCACGGAGAGAAAGATCTCTCCGCCTGATTTCGACGAGACGATCTTGGGACGTGCATTGCTCAGGTAGAATTTCAATGCATCCAGAGCGGCGCGTCCCACCGGAATCAACCGCGTCTTGCTACCTTTTCCGGTGACTCGAATAACGCCGCCTTCCTCATCGAGATTTTCTAAGCGGACGCTGCAGGCTTCGGCAATACGAAGGCCGCAGGCATAGAGAAGCTCCAGCAGGGCGCGGTCGCGTATTTCCAGAGGAGTCTCTCCCGCTGGGGCTGCGACCAGTTTCGCCATGTCGGTTGGAGAGAGGGGTTGAGGGAGAGTCTGGGGCAGACGTGGGAGGGGCAGCTTCTCGGCGGGATCGCTTGCGATGCGGCTGCGGGCGGTCAGAAATCGGAAGAAGATCCGCAGGGCAACGGCCTCGAGCTTAATCGAGGTGGCGGAGAGACCCCGTTTCTTCTCCGCAATCAGAAACTCGGAGAGGAGAGGAGGGGTGACGGCCACTACCGATTCAATCCCCCGACCAGCAGCCCAAGCGACAAAGCGTTCCAGCGAGGCGCGGGTCGAGAGTTGATAGTTGGTCGAGAGACCTCTTTCTGTCGCCAGATAAAGCAGGAAGCTGTCGATGCACTCCTGCATCTCCGTGATCAGGAAACGGAAGCAGGATTCGGTGCCGTTAGCCGCGTGAGGGCCTCATGGTACTTCTCCGCGGTCTTTGCAACGATCTCTGCAGGAAGTTCAGGAGCGGGTGGTTGCTTGTCCCAGCCGCAGTTCTCGAGCCAGTCCCGAACGAACTGCTTATCAAAGCTCGGAGGACTGCCGCCTGATTTGTATTGGTCGGCTGGCCAGAAGCGTGAGGAGTCAGGCGTCATGCACTCGTCGATCAGGATGATCTCGCCGTCATGAATCCCGAACTCGAACTTCGTGTCGGCGATGATGATGCCGCGGGAGGCGGCATAGGCACGCCCATGCCGGTAGAGATCGAGGCTCATCTGCTTCACCCTCAGGGCGACTTCGTCACCCAGCAAGGCACGGCACTGGGACCAGCTGATCGGCTCGTCGTGGCCCTCCTCGGCCTTGGTGCTCGGCGTGAAGAGATCTTCGGGGAGGCGGTCGGACTGTTGTAGTCCCGCTGGCACCGCATAGCCACCCACCGTGCCCTCCTTTTCGTATTCCTTCCATCCAGAGCCGGCGACATAGCCGCGCACGACACACTCGACGGGAAGCGGCTTCGCCTTCTTCGCGATCATTGAGCGACCGCGCAGGATGTCGGCATACGGCTTTAACTCAGAGGGGAAGGCCGAGACCTCGGTCTCGATCATGTGATTCGGAATAAAATCGAGGCGATGGAACCAGAAGGTCGAGAGTTTGTTCAGCACCTCCCCCTTGCCCGGGATGGCGTTTGGCAGAATGCAGTCGAAAGCGGAAATGCGGTCTGTGGCTACCAGCAGGAGGTTCTCTCCAAGGTCGAAGACTTCGCGGACTTTGCCGCTGCGGAGTTTCTTGATGCTAGGCAGATCGCAGGTGAGAAGATCCATAAGGAAATGATGAATGATGAATGATGAATGATGAAATGAAAAAGGCGGGTGAAAAATATGGGATCTCCATATTTCGTTGCATCAAATCCTCCTAATGGGACTCATGCAACTCATTCGCCTCATTCGCTGACCCGAGAACGTCCCTTCTTGACTTCGGAGCGGTGACGCTTTCCTTCCACCAGTTTTCTCTTCTCAGAGCGGGATCTCGGGGCAAGCCTACGGCGAGTCTTGGCTGCGGCCGCCCTAGCCTTTTGTCGCCTGAGGGCAATTTGTTCGGTGAGCTTTGCCGTCAGGCGCTCTCTGGCAATCTTGCGGTTCATGCTCTGACTGCGGGAGTCAGTGACCGTGACAGAGAGGCCGCTCGGGATATGGGTGAGCGTCACGGCCGTGGAGACCTTGTTCACATGTTGGCCTCCGGGACCCGAGGAACGGGCGAAGCTTTCCGTGAGGTCTTCATCGAGGAGTTGAACGGGTTCCATGGGATTTATTCAGCGGTTCCTTAGAATTCTTTATGGCTTCATAATTCATAATTCATAATGCAATCTTTTCCCATGTTTACCCACCAAGTCTTGGAATCCGTTGCCGGACCTCTTGACCAGATCACTGATGAGACAACTGGGCTGCGCCTTATCATCTGCCGGATCGGTGCGGAACCGGTGAGTCTAGCCCTTCGTAATGGCAAGGAGGAGTGGGAGGGGTTTCTCTGGCGCGACGGTCAGGTGGAGAAGCCCGCCTCGGGCTGGGGCAACCACGCAACGGTCATGGGATATTTTGTCCATCGCCTCTGGAAGCAGGAATCCGTGTACGAGGGGCACCCGATCAAGGGGGGGAACCACGGATTTGTCCGCAGTCACGCCTTCCCCGAGCCTGATGTCGATCTCGCGACTGGGACGATGACCTATCATGTCGATCCCGCAGAGATCCCATCAGATGCCTATCCCTACAAGGTGGCGATGCGCCTTATCTATGGCATCTCGCAGGGAAGCATGCGGATGAGGTTCGAATTTGAAAACCGCGAGGTGCACCCCGTGGTTCTGAGCTTTGGATGGCATCCCGGATTTGATGTCGGCTCGCTAGAGAGCGCCAGGGTTCTTCTGCCTGCCGGCAACTATCGCAGAGAGATGGCTCCAGGCGATTTCCTCGACGGGACTATTGAGGAAATTCCCTTTGCCGGCGGCGAGATGCCTTTCTCGAAAAAGGATCTTCCCGGCTCCTTTCTACTCGATCTGGAAGAAGTCAGTGACCGTCGTTTTATTCTGGAGGCTCCTGCTCTGGGCCATCGCATCGCGTGCGATTACTCCGAAGCCCCTTACCTGACGCTCTGGAGCAGCGGGGATCCCTTCGTGTGCGTCGAACCCTGCTGGGGATTACCGGATCACAACCCTCCCGTTCCCTTCGAGCAGAAGAAGGGGATCCAGCATATTGCAGCTGGTTCGACGATCTCGGCCTCCCTCGCGGTAACCCCCTCATTCCTTGGCTAATCCTCGGATAGCCCTTGGATAGTCCTTGGTTGAGCCTCTTGCGAAAGCAGGCCCGTACTGCTAATTATTTTCTCCCTTGAAAACTCAGAAAGATCTCTCTCCCCAGCAAAAGCAGTCATGGCTCAAGGCCGTCAGTGCCATGGAGCAGAAGAACTTCCCCTATGTCATCCAGATCTGCCAAGGATTGCTCCAAAGCATGCCTGATTTTTTAGACGGCAGGAAACTGGCCCGTAAGGCCGCGATCGAGAAGTCAAAGACGATCAAGAAAGGTTTCTTTTCAGGTCTTGGCGGAGGATCCTCGATGGCTCTTATGAAGGCTGGAGGTTTCAAGAGAAAAGATGACCTAGTAGCTCTCCTTCCTCTGTTGGAAGAAATCCTGGCCGACGATCCCTTCAACGCTCAGGCGAATACCTTTCTTCAGGAAGCTGCCCTGAAATGGACCCCCCCCATGAAGGAACTTGCCTTCTTTGCCTTCGAAACAACCCTCGAGGGTAATCCCAAGGATAAAGTTCAGCTTAACCGCTTCGCTTCCTTCTGCATGGAAATGGATGAAAACGGAAAGCCCAGAGATCCGGCACGCGCCGTGGAACTTTACAACAAACTCCTCGCGATCAATCCCAATGACATGCTTGCTATGAAGGGTAGCAAGGACGCCTCGGCCTCCCAATCGGTTCAGCAGGGTGGATGGGAAGTCGCCGATAGCTATCGTGATCTCATCAAAAATAAGGAAGAGGCTGTCTCTCTGGAGCAGCAGTCGCGCGTCGTCAAAAGCGACGAGATGATCGATACCCAAATCGCTGAACTCTCTGCCGCCGTGCAGGCGGAACCGCAGAGTGTTGATAAATCACGCAAGGTCGCGGAGCTCTACGAGCAGAAAGGGGATTTGGAGAATTCTCTCGAGTGGTACCGATACGTGCTTGGACTCTCCGGAGGCGCTGACACCACGATCAGCCGGAAGATCAGTGATCTGCAGTTGCGCCAGATCGACGATGCCTTCACAGCTCGCGAAGAGTACTTGGCCTCATCGCCTGATGATCCTGAGGCTCCCCGTTACCACGAGGAAATGAAGGAACTGCGGAAGCAGCGTGCACTCTTTGTCCTCACGGAGGCACGAGAGCGTGTCGAACGAAATCCAACGGATCTGATCGCCCATTTTGATCTGGGAGTTGCCCTGATGGATGCGGGGGAACCACAGGATGCGATCGGTCATTTCCAGAGAGCTCGCATGAACCCCAGCATCCGCCTCAAGGCAATGGGCAAGCTGGGGCAGTGTTATGTGGCTCGCAATATGAACGACCTTGCGGCGAAGACTCTCTCCGATGCCGTCTCCGAATTAGTCGGGATGGATTCGGTCAAAAAGGATCTGCTCTACAATCTCGGGAGCGTCTATCGGTCCATGAACGAAACCGAGAAGGCCGTCGAATGCTTCAAGCAGATCTACGAAGTCGATTACGGTTATAGGGATGTGGCGCAGCTCGTCGAATCCTCCTACGGCCAAGGTTAAAGGCTCGCGATATCGGCGGATAGCTGTGTTGGCCTGCGGTCGGCGTAGGACTACTACGCCTTCCCTTGGCCGCCTTGCTCTCCATCCGATCTTGCGAGCCTTAGCTTGAATCAAACCACAAAAAGTAGGCTTCGTGGATTGATGGTTTGTTGAGTCGTGTATAACAATTAGGTGGTTTATGACCTTCACCACGACCCTTAAGGATATAGAGCTGCTTTCAGGGACGGTATTAATGTCTGACAACGAGGGGGGGGGTAGTACAGAACGCCTTCGGCAGATTTTTGATTTTTTACCCGAGGAGACATCCTTTCGGATCGAAGGGGAGATTGTGACCATCACGGTCCCTGAATCTCAGGCCTCCAAGAAAGTAGAGGCTGCTCGTCTGGCCGAAAAAGCCGCTCAAAGAGCCAGGCAAGGAGAATACGAGAAGGCGAAGGATATCTACAGGCGAGTTCTCGAGCTGGATCCTGCTCATCCGAACACACGGCGCGATCTGGCCATGATCTGTGTAGAGACTGGAGATAACGAGGAGGCCAAGGATTACCTGATTGAGTCCCTCCGGCTTACCCCAGATGACGCATGGAGCCTTGTTGTTCTGGCTAACCAGTATGCCAAGGAGGATGACCAAGAGACTGCTGCCAAATTCGTTCGGCGTGCCTTGGAATTAAAACCCGGTGATCCTTGGGCTCTCAATACTCTGGCTACCGCCCTCATAGAGCAGGGCAAGCACGAGGAAGCTCTCAAGACCTACGAGGAGGCCATTGCCAGCGACGCATCGTTTGCCAATGCACACTATGGCCGCGCCATGGTGCTCATTCGCATGGAGCGCTTTGAAAACGCGGCGAAGGCTCTCCGAGAGATGTTCTCCAGCGGGAAACTCCAGGATTCCCGCACCAAGATCGTCTTTGAAAAGGCCCGTTCGGCCTATATTCACGTTCAGAACATCATCGCAAACAACCGCCTCGCCGAGAGCGATAGCCTTTTGCAGAGACTCAGTGATGAAGGAGAGACTCGCTCTGGTTATCCCGTGGTGTTCGATGAAGAACCGCTCGACGCGATGATCGTTGCCAAGATCAAGATGGCGTGGATGCATGAAGCTGATCACCACATGGTGACTTTAAGGGAGGGTGATTTCCCGAAGCTGCTGAAGAACTATCACAGCGTCCATGAGTTGATGCATCTCTTCATGGAGAGCGCTGCTAGGGATCAGGGAACCAACCGCTGGTTCGTGACCACTCCCGAGACCAGAACCAACTCATCCATGGCCCTGAAAGCCGATTTACGTCGTCTGGAGAAGAAGGGCTATCGCGATGACCAAGTTGCCGGATTGATCAATGAACTGGTAACTGGAGTGAATCTCTTCCTCTTCAATTGCCCTATCGACATGGTGATCGAGCGACGAATCTGGAGGGATTATCCCGAACTTAGGGAGGCCCAGTTCTGTGGGTTGGCATCCATTGCACATAATTCCCGCAAGGTCACCATGGATACCAAGATCCGTGATTTTGTTCCCCCAACACTCCTTCGCATCAATGACATCCTCAATGGAGTCTTTGCCCTCTTTGTCGACGAACTCTTCGAGGGAGCTACGTCCTACGCCGATGCCTATCGCAAGTTCCCGACGTTCAAGGATGCCGAGAAACTTTTCGCTCTCTGGAAAAAACAGTGCACTGATCTGACTCCCGGAACTGAATATGATCTCGTTGATTCCTTCGGGAAATTCCTCGGGGTCAGTGATTGGTATACTTGGAAAAACGACAGCGGATTCCTACCCCCAGAGGGCATTCTCGATAATGTGGGAAAGGAAGGAGCCACGAACCCCGAGCTTCTGAAGTCAAAAGCACCTGCATCCGTCATGTATCTCCTATCGGCATTGAGGCGATACCAATCCATGGAGGAAACCAAAATCCGGGCGCTTTTGATGGAAATCGCGTTAATCGGAATGCAGGGGTTGGATTACGCCTCAACTGAAACGAAGTACGAATTAAAAATATTACCTTCTGAGCAATTCAGTGGTCTTGAGTTGATGTGTCTGATGTATGCGGCCGGACAGCGGTTGATGCCTGGAGAATCGGTAGGCATGGATCTAAATGATGAGTATCTGCTAGCACTACAACTTTTTGCCTCTGAAAAATGAATCTTCCCGAGCTTCTAAATAGGATCCGTGCATTCCGGGATGAGAGGGACTGGGCCCAGTTTCACAATCCCAAGGATATGGCTGCAGCTCTGGCAATCGAGGCGGCTGAACTTCAGGAGATATTTCTATGGAAAACAGGATCCGAGATCGAGGCAACGGCGCGGAAAAAGAGGGCTGATATAGTAGATGAGGTGGCGGATATCGCGGTCTATCTTTTTGAGTTTGCCGACAATCAAGACATCGATATCGAAGCGGCAATTCTAGCCAAGTTGGAGAAGAACGCGGTGAAGTACCCTGTTGAAAAATCCAGGGGATCCAGTGCGAAGTATACGGATCTCTGAGATTCCAAAACCATGATTGTCTATCTGGAAACTGCCGAAAACTTCTGCGCGGAAGTAAATGACAATCTAATCGAGGAGAGGATCAAGAGTTCTGTAAGGATAAAACTCGGAAAAAACGTCAGTGATTCGGAGATCAGATCATGGAGAAACTCCATGCAGTATATGAGGGGGGTTCTCTCCGATGCGCGTATCCCTCAAGAAGCAGGTGTCGCTATTGAGTTCAGCATTCCCCAAACCTCGAAGAGAATTGATTTCATCCTGACAGGACTAAACGAAAGAAACCGAAGGAGTGCGGTAATCATTGAACTCAAGCAATGGGAGGAGGCTCAAGTTACGGTAAAGGATGGTATAGTTAGGACATTTCTAGGTGGAGGAGAACGTGAAACCGCGCATCCTTCATATCAGGCTTGGTCGTATGCAGCTCTGCTTGAGGACTTCAACGAAGCTGTTCGTAATGAACCCATCGAATTGAGGCCCTGTGCCTATCTGCATAACTGCAAAAAAGGATCTACTATCAAGGATCCGTTCTATGCAGATCACCTTAAAAAAGCCCCTGCATTTACTCAGGATGATGTCCAGAGCTTGAGGGATTTCATCTCCATGCACCTTCACAAAGGAGACAAGGGGGAGGCGATGTATCTGATCCAAGATGGAAAGATTCGTCCTTCCAAGAATTTGGCTGATGCGCTGGTGGGGCTTCTGAAGGGGAAGGATGAGTTTGTAATGATTGACGATCAAAAGCTCGTTTATGAGACGGCTCTTCATATGGCTGGAAAATCAACCAATGGGAAAAAACAAGTCCTGATCGTCAAGGGAGGCCCAGGAACTGGAAAATCCGTTGTTGCTATCAATCTTTTGGTGGAACTCACCGCACGAGAGCTTGTGGCAAAATACGTCACCAAAAACTCAGCCCCTAGAGATGTCTATCAGAGCAAACTTACCGGTTCTTTAACAAAAACCAGGTTCAATAACCTCTTCGTAGGATCTGGTGTTTTTCATGAAGCGCCTCCCGATGCGTACGACGCTCTCGTAGTGGATGAGGCTCATCGACTTAATGCTAAATCCGGGATGTTCCAGCATCTGGGTGAGAATCAGGTAAAGGAAATCATCCGATCATCCAAATTCAGCATTTTCTTTATCGATGAAGAGCAGCGCGTGCATCTGAAGGATATAGGCCGGGTAGCCGAGATTCAGAAATGGGCAGCGGTAATGAATGCAGATGTTGAAGAACTTTCTCTCAGTTCGCAGTTCCGCTGCAACGGTTCCGATGGATATCTGGCTTGGCTTGATAATATCTTGGAAATCAGGGAGACAGCCAACCCCACACTGGATGATCTATCCTATGATTTCAGGGTCTGCGATTCCCCGCAGGAACTTAGAAGATTAATCGTTGAGAAGAATGCACTGAATAACCGCGCAAGAATGGTGGCCGGTTATTGCTGGAATTGGGTGAGTCAGAAAGATGGAACCGCAATGGACATCACATTTCCCGAGTATGACTTCGGTGCGAAATGGAATCTCAAAACAGACGGAAATCTATGGATTCTAAAGCCGAACTCAGTCTATGAGATCGGATGTATCCATACTTGCCAAGGCCTTGAGATGGATTATGTGGGGGTTTTGATTGGCCCAGATCTTGTCATCAGAGATGGCAAGGTTGTCACCGATCCCAGGAAAAGAGCCAAAACAGACAAATCCATATCGGGCTTCAAAAAGCTCCATAAGACTAATCCAAGTGAGGCAACCAATCTCGCGGATGAAATCATCAAAAACACGTACAGGACACTTATGACCCGGGGGCAGAAGGGATGCTTCATCTGGTCTTCAGATCGAGAAACACGGGAATACTTTGAACGGTCAGTCGGCGCAAAATACGATTCATCAAATTGCAATATTGAGCCCTATCCGGGACTGCCTCTCAGAATTCTTGATGCCAGTGAGATCAAGCCGTTCATCAATTGCGTTCCGGTTTTTGATTTCCCAATTGCAGCAGGAGAATTCGGTTCAGATATGCTGGCAGAATCTCCTAATTGGGTGGAACTACCTGATGGATTCACTCCGAAGGACGGTTTCTTTGTGGTGAGGGTCTGCGGCGAATCCATGAATCGCCGGATTCCCAATGGATCATGGTGTCTTTTTCGGTTTAATCCGGCAGGATCTCGTCAAGGCAAGGTAGTTATTGTATGTCACCATTCTATTCAGGATTCTGAAAATGGAGGGAGTTACACCGTCAAGATTTACGACAGCGTAAAACAGGTAACAGATGATTCTTGGAGCCATCAGCGAATTAATCTCCATCCAGACTCAAACACTCCAGGTTTTAGAACCATCAATATTGAAGTTGATGATGCATCGGAATTTAGGGTGATCGGTGAGTTTGTTGCCAACCTTGGAAAAATCTAATGAAGAGAATCAATGCCATCTGGGAGTTGATTACTAAGTAGTTAGCCAACAAGTTCTGACATAATCCCTCTGCGTCCTCCGCGCCTCAGCGGGAGATCATTCAGAAGCACCTCAAATCTTCTCTGCAGCGATCAACTCCTTGGCTTTAGCCAACGCGCCGGAGAGACCCGAGATGTCTCGACCGCCACCGCGCGCGCTGTCTGGCTTGCCACCACCTTTGCCTCCCACGAGGGGTGCCACGGCGGAGATCAATTTGCCAGCGGGAAGTGTTCCCTGATGGGCTTTGCCCACCGAGGCCATGAGTGAGACGGCTCCATCCGAGACCCCGGCTAGGAAGATGACCCCCTCGAAGGAGGCTTTCAATGCGTCGGCCACGGACTGAAGCGTATTGCCATCGGCTCCGGGAATTTCCTCCACGATCGAGGGAATCGCGCCTGCGGCGGCTTTTTCGATTAGATCCTTGGCAATTCCTGCGGCTTCGCGCTGACGGAAGGAATCCAACTCTTTTTCCAGTTCTTTCTGACGCGCCAGAGTGGCTTCGAGCTTCTTCTCCACTTCGGCAAGAGGGGATCCAAGACGTGATGCCATGGCCTGTAGGCGCTCGGCATCACTCTTGGAGGCGCTCCGTGCCTCGTGGCCCGCCACAGCCTCGATGCGACGGATTCCTGCCGCCACGGCTGCTTCGCTTACGATCCGGAAGAGGCCGATTTCTCCTGTTCCACGGACATGGGTTCCGCCGCAGAGTTCCATCGAGTAGCCATCAAACGCTCCGGGCATACCTCCGATCTGAACGACTCTGACGACATCTCCGTACTTGTCACCGAAGAACTGGAGGATGCCGGACCGCCCCTTCACTTGGGCATAGGGCAACTCATGCCAGCTGACCGATGCATTCTCGAGAATGCACTCGTTGACCAGGCGTTCCACGTTAGAGATCTGATCGGGACTCAAGGCGCCGCTTGAAAAGTCAAAAGTGAGCTTCTCGGGGCCTACGTAGGAACCTTTTTGGGAAAGCGTCTCACCAAGAGTTTCGCGAAGAGCCCAGTGCAGAAGATGAGTGACGGTGTGGTGGCGCTGGATGGCGGCACGCCGAAGATGCTCGATGGAGAGAATAATAGTGGCTCCCGGAAGTGGGGCTTCCTCCCCTTCGGTAAGCTCTAGGAAATGGAGCCATGTGGGACCATTCTTCTGAGTATCGGTGACGCGCCAAAGAGAACCGCCGGCAGAGAGCGATCCAGAGTCCCCTAGTTGCCCACCCATTTCGGCATAGCAGACGGAGCGATCAAGAATGACGGCCGTCCTGTCCTTGATGCGGACGATCTCCAATACCGTGGCCTCGGTCTCTGCTGAATCGAATCCCGTGAAGTCCGTGGGGGTTGTCGTCTCAAGCGAGGAGACGCTGATGATTTCCTTTTTCTGGGCTGCTCGCGCACGTGCGCGTTGCTGCTGCATGAGAATCTCAAAACCGGAATGATCAACGGAGAGTCCGCGCTCGCGGGCAAGGAGTTCGGTGAGGTCGAGCGGGAATCCCTGCTCGTCATAGAGACGGAACGCCACCTCGCCGGAGATCTCCTTTCCCTTCGTTGCCTCGGTCTCGAAGAGGGTCAGGCCCTTGTCGAGGGTCTTATGGAAAGCCTCTTCTTCTCTCTTTATTGTCTCGGTGATGAGGGATTCCTTGGAGCGCAGCTCAGGGAAAGCCTCTCCCATTAGTGAGACCAGGACTGGCGTTAGTTTGTAGAGGAATGGGGCGTTGAAGCCGAGTGTGCGTCCGTAGCGGACGGCGCGGCGCAGGATGCGGCGGAGGACGTAGTGGCGTTCAGCGTTGCCGGGCTGGATGTTGTCGGCGATCGCGAATCCGAGCGTGCGCAAGTGATCGGCAATGACGCGGAAGGCAATATCATCCTTCTCCTGATCCGTGACGGGAACCATCGCCCCATCGCCCGAAGGTTGGGGAAGTGTCGAACCGTACTTCCGGCCGCAGAGGGTGCCGATGGCCTGGAAGATCGGGCGAAAAAGGTCTGTCTCATAGTTGGAGATCACAACATTGCTGAACTCTGTGAATCCTTTCGTGCATTGGATCACGGAGCAGACCCGTTCGAATCCCATTCCGGTATCGACGTGGCATGCGGGAAGGGGAACGAAAGAGCCGTCCGGATTTGCATTGAACTGGATGAAGACCAAATTCCAGATCTCGATGCACTCGGCGCTACCTTTGTTGACGAGCGCTCCCTTGGTATCGCCGGCCGGAGTCAGGTCGATATGCAGCTCCGAACACGGGCCGCAGGGGCCGGTCTCACCCATCATCCAGAAATTATCCTTCCGATTTCCGGGGACGACATGGATCGAGGGATCGAGTCCCTTGGAGAGGAAAAATTCCGACCAGAGTGCGTGGGCTTCGGCATCGAAGGATGCCGGATCGCCTTCCACGGGGCTGTAGACTGTTGCGTAGAGACGCTCAGCGGGGAATTTCCAGCGATCGACGAGCAGCTCCCATGCCCAAGTGATCGCCTCTTTCTTAAAGTAATCGCCGAAGGACCAGTTTCCCAGCATCTCGAAAAAGGTGTGGTGATAGGTGTCGAGCCCGACATCCTCAAGGTCGTTGTGCTTGCCTCCAGCTCGGATACACTTCTGAGTGTCGACGGCACGCGCTGGGGAATAGGGACAGGGGGTTGTGCCAAGAAAAATTGGCACGAACTGGTTCATCCCGGCGTTCGTGAAGAGAAGGTTAGGCGAGTCGGGCAGCAGACTGGAGGAAGGAACGATGGTGTGCTCCTTGCTGCGGAAGAAGTCGAGGAATGAACGGCGGATCTCGGTGGAGGTCATGGGAAGAAAAGGATGAAGGAAGAATTATGAATGATGAAGGAAGCCGATGAATCGGATGGGTAGGTAATCAGAAACAGAGTGATCGTTTCAACGCTGCAACTTTTTAACCTTTCAACGCTTTAAGGCTTCACTCACTGCGCTCGGACCCCTCGCTAACTCCAGGGCGTTTTCCTGGAAGATCAAGAGATCTGAGGAGGTTCCCTCACGGAATGAAACGACACCGTTTCGGGGCGTTCCAAAGGCATATTCCGCCAGGATCAGGTTGCCCGCTGCCTCCTCAGCGGTATTTTCCGAAAGTTGGGCAATGAATCGAATAACGCTGGGGTGGGTCAATCCGGCGCTTTCCAAATTTTCGGGCGTGGATGGCTCGAAGTTGCTAGCGGTCAGCGATTGAAGCTTTTCAAACCAAGTGCTGACTTGTGCCGCCGCAAGCGTTCCTGCCCCACTACCAGCAATTTCCCAATCGTCGCTTCCCTTTTTACGGGAAAGAATGACCATCGTTTCCTGGTTGTTTGTTTGTTCCTGGGAATGAATTTCGATTTTGTCCACGGCATCCAGGCGCAACGGCTTTGGCTGTCTTGACCGGAGAGTTGAGGGAGTGATTTCAAGAAGCCTTGCCAATCCAGGAACAATGCAGATTCCTGGTCTGTCGCTGCAGCTCACATAATGACTTTCCGGAGATCCTACGACGGCTGATCCGATAGTGATTGTGACCGGCGATTTGCTTCCTGATTCATGTGCTGAGATGACAATAGCCGATGCATCCATCCCAAAGGTGCCGGGATCCGTTCCTGCTGGCATCCAATGATCGACCTTGGTCGACACGAAACTTTTTGCCCAGTCGGCCACGGCCTTGTCATTCGCCCGAGAGGTCATGGGGCTCGTGAGATTCCAACCGGAATCCCCTTTTTGTAGTGAGAGGCACTGAAAGGCCGATCCCTTGGTGAAGTTGATTGACTCCAGGCGGTCCGGATCAAGAGAGGTAAGGCGAGGATCCCGGAACTCCTCCACGGGTCGGAAGGCGGACTCCACTACATCCGAAGGAATCAGATAAACCGTTTTGCCCCCATCTAATAGGGCGTAGATCTGATCTTTAGCGGCACCCTCGATACCGAATGCGAGTGTTCTGCTGGTTCCATCTACTCCGTCGAAAAATGTCATCGCTCGCTTCGGCATTTTGAGATCGAGTGATTCTATGCTCACATTTCCCTTCAGATCAGAGGGTTTTAGGATGTCTAGCGGAGTGATTCCAGCAGTCTGATCGAGAATCGAACGGATCAATCGTGCATCGGCACGGTCAGAACTGGCATTGGAGGGAGACCCTAATACGACCATCCAAGTTCCGTTTTGCTTATTCAGCACGATCTCCCCTCCCCCCTCCCGGATAGTGATCTTCGTGACATCAGACGGACGGAGGTTCAGCAGCGACTCCGAGGCAGAACGGGTATGCGAGCGACCGGAAAAGAGTAGAATGCCCAGAGCTGAGGCCGCCAAGAGAAGCAAGACCAGTGTTCCTTTCCAGCTCACGAGCGCCTCCTCCAGAGAACGATGATTCCAAGAAGTGCCGCGGCCATGGGAATCACCAATATGGTCCAGAGAGCCAGGAGGCGGAGTTGCTGATCATCCAGGTTCAGCGTGAAGAACTCCTTGGTCTTAGGCGTGGTACCGGCGAGTCGAGTGCGGTCGATGAGGGTATTCATGGCACTGGAAAAGAAATCGAGGCCGGTTTCTGCAAGGTACTTGTCTTTGAGGAACTCGCAGTTGCCCACGACAACCATACGCGATGCCCCTAGGGCCAACCGGTCGTCATGCACGCCTCCGAGATCGGTTATGGCCGCAATGATGACCGGGAAAAAAGTGTCTCGGGCGGGATCGAAGGTGATCCCTTTGTTATCGGCGTTCGCGTAATTGGAGCAGCCTCGGAATCCATGGATGGCCCGGATGAGTGGTCGAGTGGTTCCTTGGACGACCGATGTCACCGGGGTGTTCGATGCTACGGTCGTGGTGGTTGACTCTATGTTGGTTGATTGAATCGTCTTGGTGAGTAGCTTCTCCCGCTGATCATTGATCGCGAGGGAACGGGTGTTGCCAGTCATAAGGATGTTCATCCCCACGAGGTGTGAGGTGATTTCAGAGCCGGCAAAGAACTCTCCGGTCACATCCCGCAGAATGCCCATCGCTCCTCCAAGATTTACCAAGCGCAGGACGCGGTCGTTGCGCGCGATAATGTTGCCCGATTCTGCAAGGAAGGCATCCAATTCAGGCGTTTCCCCGGTCGGATCCAGCAGGATCATGAGGTGCCCCTCCGCTTTCCAATACGATTTCAGGGCCGCCATCTCGTCCGGTGAGGGATCGAAATGAGCCCCGTCAATGACTACCAGCGCCGCATCTTTGGGCACGGAGGCTGTCTCCGCAAGGTTCAACGGGGCAACCATGATATTCTGCCGCTTCAGGTTCTGTCCCACCAGTTGGAGGGGAGGAACGCCGGGGAGTCCCTCTCCGTGGCCCTGGAGGAAGTAGGCTTTCTTGTTTGATGAGGGTTCGATTAGGGCAATCAGCGCGGAGGTAAGGATCTGCTCTCCACGAAAGGCCACCAATCGGGGACGGTCTCCGTACTGGGTCGGGGCAGTGTCGTATTCTCCCATCTCCGGCGCGGGAATGATGGTCGAACGCCCGTTGTATTCCACGATGATGACATTCTCCCCGCCCGAGAACTTGTAGCGGGCTTGCAGTTCGTGGGCGCGCGCAGGGTTTCTCAACGGATCGATACGCTCCACGGCGAGGTCTCGGTAGTGGTGCGCGTAGAACTGGAACTCCCGCAGAAGCGCCGTGATATCGCCATAGAGTTCGGCGCCAGAAGAGAGGGAGCTAGGTGAAAAATAGACGATGACCCGAACTGGTGCTTTCAGGAACCACATCATCTCCTTGGATTGATTCGAGAGCTCGTACTTGTGGGATCGACTGAAATCGTAGCGGCGGTAGTGGTTGAGCGACCATCCTACGATGCTGCCTGCAACAATCAGGGCCGCGGCGATCTGCAACATGACGCGGAGGCGGACACTGCGCAGATGAGAGGGCTTTCTGTCTTTGGATGACATGATGCGGTGGGCGAAGAATAGGGAATCAGGAGCGCCAGCGGCGGGCTTGGAAGCTCTGGAGTGTCAGGAAGAGACAGAGCCCTGTCATCACGAGGTACCAGACCACCGGGCGCGTGTCGAAGATCCCGCGGGAGAACTGGGTCATCTGATCGATCGGGGAGAAGGTGATTGTGATTCCTTGCATCATCGTATCGACATGGGCTGACAGGAAGGAGAGGAGTCCTGTCAGGAAAAAGAGGGCAATCACGGCTAAGGTCATCACCGCTGCGGTGATCTGGTGTCGTGTGAGTGAGGAACAGAAGCAGCCGAGTGAGAGATAGAACATCCCCATGAGGAGAAGCAACAGATAGGAACCAACATAGGCGCCAATGGCACCAGCCGACGTGAGGTGGGTCTGCCACCAGAAAATCAGAAAGTAGAGACCCGTCGGCATCCAGAGGAATGCGTAGAGAAAGAGGACACCCAAGAATTTAGCGAGCACCACCTGAGTGTCACGCACCGGAGCCGTCATGAGAGGTTCGATGGTGCCACTGCGGTATTCCTCCGAGTAGAGGCGCATCGTGAGAAGCGGAAAAAGCAGCAGGAAGGAGAACCAGAAAAAGACCGTGTTGAAAAAGGACTCCACCACGGTTACTTCCGTTGGTCCGTGATTAAGGACGGAGACACCGGCATAGAAATTAAAGCCGGTGACCAGTAGCAGAAAAAAGAGGATCACCCAAGCCATGGGTGTCTGGAAGGCCGAGGCGACCTCCCGTTTCCAGAGAGTCCAAAAAATTCTCATAGCTTGGCTGGTTCCTTGGTTGGCGTTTTTTCCTTAGGAGTGCCGGGGATTCGCTCGACGAACGAAGTAAAGATCTCCTCAAGGGATGATTCGTGCGCCGAGAGTTCCCTGAGCTTCCAGCCTCTACGCACAGCCTCCTCGAAGAGTGCGGGGCGCGGGTCCCCAGAGGAGGATGAAGATAAAGATGGGATAATCTCGTAACGGGTCCAACAAGAGATGGAGGCGGTGGTGGTGGATGGGATGCCTTCTGCAAGGGATGCCGAGGCGACTTCTTCCAGGGATTGCAGGATCGCGAGCACGGACTCTGAGTTGGCCCGATCGGCAGTCTGAATTTCCATTCTCACCGAGCCCGAGAGAGCAATGCCGGAGCGTTCCCGTAATTCTGCAGGCGTGCCGGTCGCGACAATCTGCCCCTTGTTGATGATCAGCACACGGGAACAGGTCATCTCCACTTCGCTTAGAATGTGGCTGGAAAGCAGAATTGTATGCCGCCTCGCCAGTCCCTTGATGAGTTCCCTAACTTCACGAATCTGCCCCGGGTCGAGGCCTATGGTCGGTTCGTCGAGGATCAGAATGTCGGGTTCATTCACCAGCGCATCAGCAAGTCCGACGCGCTGTCGGTATCCCTTGGAGAGAGTGCCGATGAGCTGATTGCGAACATGACTGATGCTGCAGAGCTCCAGAGCATCATCAACCTTTTCATTGATGAGGCGGGAGCGGACTCCTTTCAGGGCGGCTCGGTAGCGGAGGTATTCTCCGACGCGCATCTCGGGATAGAGAGGGACGTTTTCGGGAAGGTAGCCGATCCGGGACCGAGCCTTGAGCGACTGACTCAGAATATCGAAACCCGCGATCTTGACCTCGCCCGCATCTGCTGGGAGATATCCGCTGAGGATTTTCATCGTCGTGCTCTTTCCGGCCCCGTTAGGCCCCAAGAAGCCGACCACCTCGCCTCGATCGACCGAGAAAGAGAGATCTCGGACGGCATCGGTCGCGCCATAGCTTTTAGTGAGTCCTTGGACAGAGATCATGAAGTTGCCGGGAAGATGGGAAACTTAACTACTACGTGCCGGCGGCGCAAGAATGCTCAGGTAGCTGACATTGCCAGCTTGCTCCACTCCACTTATCTGTTAAAGAATAGGATTTCTGTGTCCTGCTGTGAAAATTCAGCTTGAGCACCAGATAACACGACTTTTCACATCTTCATGAGCACATCCTTCACTGCCCGCTGGAACGAAGCGGCCATCGATGAAAATTACGAAAAATGGCACCGGAACGCAGCCTCCGTATCGCCTGACTGGGCCTCCTTCTTCGAGGGGTTTGAACTTGGCTACGCGCGCTATCAGAAAACCCCTGCTAAGCCAATCGGCGCAGTCGTTCCCATCTCTTCTACGCAGTCTTCCACTGCAACAACGACAGAAGCAGTTGCGGCTGAAACCTCCCTTCAGAGCCGCGTCGAGGCGCTGATCTACACCTACCGGACGCTTGGTCACACTGCCTCGCGTCTCAACCCTCTCGTAGATGATGTTCCTTACCAGCCACTGCTGGAGCTGAAGGAATTCGGACTCACAGAGGCTGATCTGGATATTACAGTCTGTTCCCGTTCCTTCCGCGACGGAGTTCCGATGAAGTTACGCGACATCATCGCGGAAATGAAGGCCATCTACTGTGACACCCTCGGTGTTGAGTATATGCACATTCAGAATCCCCGCATCCGCCACTGGATCCGCGAGAGGGTCGAGGCTCGTGCAGATAAGGCCGATACGGAGACCCCCCACTACAGGATCCTACGCACTCTCCACAAGGCGGAGAGCTTCGAGCACTTCATCCACACCACCTATGTCGGGAGCAAGCGCTTCTCGCTCGAGGGTGGTGAGTCGATGATGGTGGCCCTCTCAGAGATCCTGTTCCGGTCTCCAGGGGCCGGCGTGAAGGAGATCGTTCTTGGCATGGCCCACCGCGGCCGCCTGAACATCCTGACGAATTTCCTCAAGAAACCCTTTGAGATCCTCTTCAACGAATTCAGCGACAAGTACGATCCCGATCTTGGCGAAGCCAGCGGCGACGTGAAATACCACCTTGGTTACCAGACGACGCGCCGCAACGAGCAGGGACAGGAGGTTGAGGTCTATCTCGCCGCCAACCCCAGTCATCTGGAGGCGGTGAATCCCGTCGTCCTTGGCAAGGCTCGCGCACGTCAGCGCATACTCGATGACACAATCGAGCGTCGGAAAGTCGTCCCGATCTTGATCCATGGCGACGCCGCCTTCCCGGGCCAGGGCATCGTCGCAGAGTGCTTCAACCTCTCCCAACTGGAAGGTTACAAAGTAGGAGGTGCCATCCATCTGATCGTGAATAATCAGATCGGCTTCACCACGCTTCCGAAGGATTCGCGCTCCTCGCTCTACTGCACCGAGATCGCGAAGACTGTCGAGGCGCCCGTTTTCCATGTCAACGGCGACGACCCGATCGCTGTCGCCGAGGCTGCCCGCATCGCGATCGCCTACCGCCAGGAGTTCGGCCGAGACATCGTTATCGATATTGTCTGCTACCGCCGCTACGGCCACAATGAAGGGGACGAGCCGCTTTTCACTCAGCCTGATCTCTATAAGGTCATCCGTGCCCACAAGCGCCCAAGCGAGGTTTTCCTGGAGCGCGCAAAACAGCTTGGAACGCTTACCCAGGAAGATTTCGACGCCAGTTGGAAGAAGTCCCAAGGACATCTGGAGACAGCCCTCGCCGAGATGAAGAAGGGAATAGTCACCGATGTGAAGGCCAACCAGAAGGCCTTTGTCGGTTCCACCGCTGTCTTCCAGCCGGATTACTCCTTTCAGCCGGTCAAGACCGCCATCAATGAGCAGACCCTCAAGACCATCGTCGACGGTCTCACAACGGTGCCTGCCGACTTCCGCATCCTTCCGAAGGTCCGCAAGACCATCCTGGAGCGCCGTCGCGAGGTCTATGAGAAAGGCACCGGCTATGACTGGGGATATGGCGAGGCCCTGGCTTTCGCTTCGCTCATGCTTCAGGGAATACCGATCCGCCTCTCCGGACAGGACAGCCGCCGTGGCACCTTCAGCCATCGTCACTCCGTCTTTTATGACGAGATGAATCGCGAGCGTTACATCCCGCTGCAGCATTTGGCCCCGGACCAGGGCCGTTTCTGCGTCTACAACAGCCCTCTTTCCGAGGCAGCCGTGCTCGGCTTCGACTACGGATACTCGATGGATTATCCGAAGATGCTCTGCATGTGGGAGGCCCAGTTCGGCGATTTCGCCAACGGTGCACAAATCATCATCGACCAGTTTATCGCCTCTGCTGAGACCAAGTGGCTGCGGCCCAGCTCGCTGGTCATGCTTTTGCCTCATGGCTATGAGGGGCAGGGACCCGAGCATTCCAGCGCACGCCTTGAGCGCTTCCTTCAGCTCTGCGCCGAGCAGAACATGGAGGTCTGCAACCTCACCACGCCAGCACAGTACTTCCATGCACTTCGACGCCAGATGCTCCGCGATTTCCGCAAGCCGCTGATCATCATGACGCCGAAGAGCCTCCTGCGTGCCGAAGTGGCCGTCTCCACGACAGAGGATTTCACCAAGGGCTCGTTCCATGAGATCCTTGAGGGACCCAAGCCCGTAGATCCAGCCAAGGTCGAGCGTCTCATCCTCTGCTCCGGTAAGGTCTACTACGACCTTCTGGCGTATAGGGAAAAGAATGGTTGGAGCGACCGCAGCGCACTCGTTCGCCTTGAGCAGATCTATCCGCTCAACGAAGAGGAGCTCCGCAAGATCACCGCTCCCTATCTTGCTGCGGGTGCAAAACCTGAGATCGTCTGGTGTCAAGAAGAGCCCGCGAACATGGGCTCCTGGCATCATTTGCTCCCGATCCTGATGAAGTTCTTCGGACGCGCCATAAGCTATGCGGGTCGCGAGGCCAGTGCCAGCACGGCTGTTGGCACAACTGCTGCCCACAAGCACCAGCAGGCCGAACTCATCGCTCAAGCTTTCGGTGAAAATAAGTGAACAAGTAAGCGGTAAATAACGAACAAATCTCCCAACTCCGAACCATTCCAATCATGAGCGTTGCTGTCATCGTACCTGCCGTCGGCGAATCCATTACTTCCGGAGTTCTCTCCGCCTGGCATAAAAAAGACGGGGATCGTGTCGCCGTCGGCGACCTTCTTTTCACACTCGATACCGATAAGGTCTCCTCGGAGGTCACAGCCCTGGAGTCAGGAGTCCTGAAAATCCAAGTCGCCGAAGGAGCCGAGATTCCGATCGGCTCCACGGTCGCCGAAATCGACACCGCGGCAAAAGCCGAGGAGAAGATGGAAGATGAAAGTTCGAAGTTGGGGAAAGACAAGACTGAGCCCAAGAAGTCGGATTCCGTAGAAAAATCGGAACCAAAAAAGGAGGAGGTACCTGCTCCCAAGCCTAATGTTCCCGTTCCTTCAGCCCCATCTCCTATCTCCCAGCTCCCATCTCCCGCAGCTCCTGCACGCCCGGAAGGGCGAGTAACACGCCGCAAGCTTACCCCTCTCCGTCGCAAGATCGCTCTCCAGTTGGTGAATGCCCAGCAGACCGCCGCGATTCTGACCACCTTCAACGAGGTTGACATGAGCGCCGTCATGAATCTCCGCAAAGAGGTTCAAGAGGGCTTCCAGGCCAAGTATGGTGTGAAGCTAGGCTTCATGTCCTTCTTCATCAAGGCCGTGGTGGAGGCCCTGCAGGCAATTCCCCAGATCAATGCCCAACTTGAGGGGGACGAACTCATCGAGAACCACTACTACGACATCGGCGTTGCTGTCGGCACCGAGAAGGGGCTCATGGTTCCCGTCTTGCGCGATTGTGAGAAGCTCTCATTAGCCGGCCTTGAGAAGGAACTCGTAGGCTTTGCTGTGAAGGCTCGCGAGGGGAAGATCGGCCTCTCAGATCTCCAAGGTGGCTGCTTCACCATCTCCAATGGCGGCGTCTACGGATCCCTCCTCAGCACTCCTATCCTTAACCCACCCCAGAGCGGCATCCTGGGCATGCACAAGATCCAAGAGCGTCCCGTCGCCATCAATGGCAAGGTGGAGATCCGCCCGATGATGTATCTCGCCCTCTCCTACGACCACCGAGTGGTGGATGGGAAAGAAGCGGTGACGTTCCTCATTAAGATTAAGGAAGCCCTCGAAAATCCTGTGAGACTATTCTTGGACTGATTGCTCAAAAACAATCTCCGCTTTAGTTCTTTTAAGCTTCATCCTTTTTTCATGGACTCCCTCATCCGCATCCTGAAGCAGAACTCTGCAATCCCCCGCGCCGACCTCGCCCGCCAACTCGGTCTGAGCGAGCCAGAACTCACGGCCAAGATCATGAAGCTCGAGTCCGGCGGAACCATCCTCGGATATCATGCCGTCATCAACCGCGAGAAGTGGGATACCGACGCGGTAACTGCCGTGATCGAGGTGCGCGTCACCCCGGAACGCGAGGGGGGATTCGACCGTATTGCCAACCGCATCGCCGGATTTGAAGAAGTCCAGAGCGTCTATCTCATGAGCGGCGGCCACGACCTCATGGTTGTTGTCGAGGGGGCCAACCTTCGCGAGGTGGCCTCCTTCGTGGCTGACAAGCTCAGCACCATCGAAGCCGTCCAATCGTGCGCAACCCACTTCCGGCTCAAGACCTACAAAGAAAATGGAATGCTCCATGCCGTCGAGGAGGCTACCGAGCGTCTCTCGGTAACCCCCTGACCGGAGCGCTAACGTTTTCGGCCATGAGCAGTTCCCGCATCGCGGAGCACGTCCGCAACATTCCCCGCTCCGGGATCCGTGACTTTTTCGAGATCGTCCAGTCGATGAAAGGGGTCATCTCCCTCGGCATCGGCGAGCCCGACTTCGTAACCCCATGGCATATCCGCGAGGCCGCCATCTATTCCCTCGAGAAGGGAAAGACCGGATACACTTCCAATCTCGGTACCCCTCGCCTACGACGCGCTATTGCCAAGTATGTCGAGCAGTACTTTGCCGTGGAATATAACCCCCACGACGAAATCATCGTCACCGTCGGCGTCTCCGAGGCCATCGATCTCGCTCTCCGTTCCCTACTCAATCCGGGTGACGAGGTACTCTACCACGAGCCCTGCTACGTCTCTTACAGCCCCAGCATCCAGCTCGCCGGCGGCGTACCCGTGGCCGTGTCAACCCACTCCAAGGATGAGTTTTCTCTGAAAGTCTCTGATCTTGAAAAAGCTGTCACGCCGAAGACTCGAGTCCTGATGTTGAACTTCCCGACCAACCCCACCGGTGCCGTTATGCCCCTGGAAGAGTTGAAAAAAATTGCCGCTTTCGCAGTGAAGCACGATCTCGTTGTCCTGACCGATGAGATCTATAGCGAGCTCACCTACGATGAGCTACCACATCACTCCATCGCCGCACTTCCGGGGATGAAGGAACGGACTCTCTTTCTGCACGGATTTTCCAAGGCCTTTGCCATGACCGGATGGCGCATCGGTTATGCCTGCGGTCCCGCTGACATCATCGAGGCGATGATGAAGATCCATCAGTACTCCATGCTCTGCGCTTCCATCATGAGCCAAGAGGCCGCCTGCGAAGCGCTCGAACGCGGCCAGCGCAGCATGGAACGCATGAAGGAGGAATACCGTCTCCGCAGGAACTATATTGTCTCTTCGCTGAATGAGGCCGGCATTCCTTGCCATCTCCCGAAAGGGGCCTTCTATGTCTTCCCCGACATTCGCGCCACCGGACTCTCCAGCAAGGATTTCTCTCTGCAGCTTCTGGATGCGAAGAAAGTAGCCGTCGTCCCCGGAACAGCCTTCGGTTACAGCGGTGAAGGCTATGTCCGGTGCAGTTATGCGGCCGGTATGGATCAGATTAAGTTGGCCTGCGAACGCATCACGGAGTTTGTCCGCGACATTCCACGGACGGCCTCCTAATTTTGCCACCTGTGAGCTACCGCGTCTTTGCACGAAAATACCGACCTCAGAAATTCGAGGAAGTCGTTGGACAGGAGCACATCACCCGAACTCTCCAGAATGCAATCACGGGGAATCGACTCGCCCAGGCTTACCTCTTTGTCGGGCCTCGTGGTGTTGGCAAGACTTCCTCAGCACGCATTCTTGCGAAAGCACTGAACTGTCAGGCCAATAAAAACGGTCCCACCGACAATCCCTGTGGCGTCTGTGATGCCTGCGTCGAGATCGCCGAAGGACGTAGTCTCGATGTCATGGAGATCGATGGCGCCAGCAATAACAGCGTCGAGAGCATCCGAACCCTGCGCGAGAATGCCGCTTATGCGCCTGCACGGGGTCCTTATAAGGTCTACTTGATCGACGAGGTGCACATGCTCACGACGGCGGCTTTCAATGCGCTTCTCAAGACGCTTGAGGAGCCGCCCGATCATGTGAAGTTCCTCTTCGCCACCACCGAGGCACAGAAGGTTCCCGCCACAATCCTAAGCCGCTGCCAGCGCTTCGATCTACGCAGGCTGACACCGGAACAGATTTCTGGTCATCTTCTCTTCATCGCGAAAAATGAGAATATCGCACTCGAAATTGCCGCCGCCGAAGCCCTTGCGAAGGGAGCGGACGGGGCGATGCGCGACGCCGAGTCGATGCTCGATCAGGTGGTTGCCTTCTGCGGGAATACGATTGTCGCGGCAGATGTGCATAGCGTTTTCGGATTCACCCCCCGCGAGACTGTTCTCGAACTCGGGCATGGACTCGTGAACCGCGATACCCCAGCGGCTCTTGCCGTCGTGAAAGCGCAGGCAGAGGCAGGCAAGGATCTCTCGAGACTGCTTGGCGATCTCGTGGGTCTCCTTCGCGACGTGCTTATCTCCAAGGTTCATCCACCTGAGAGTGCGACGGACGAGTCTCAGCTGGGAGAGGCGATCGCTCAGGAAAAGCTGCTTGTCCTTCTCGATCACTTCGGTGAAACAGAGGGCCGTCTGCGCTGGGCCTCGGACAAAAAGCTCCAGTTGGACGTTGCCCTGATCAAGGCAGTACATCTGCTCGAAGAGACGAGCCTCTCGGATGTTTTGGATGTCCTGACTGCTCTGCGTGCAGGAACACCCCTACCTGAGCGCCAGACTCCCAAGCTATCGTCCTCGTCACGACCGACTCCAGCAGTAAGGCCCGCTATTCCAGTTCCTCTCTCTTCTCCGGAACCGACCCTGGCTCCTACTTTCACTCCCGCTGCAAAAGTTGAGCCATCCAAGCCTGCTTTTGTAGTTCCAGCTGCAGCCGTGCCTGAACCTGCAACATCATTAGCGCCAACCGCTTCAACCTCACTGCCGGCTGAAGCGTCATCAGCATCCCCGGAACCCGATGACCTCTCGACGCCGTCAACGGACTCAGACCCATGGCATACAGTTTCCATGAAACTTGCTGCGGATTCGCCACTCAAGTTCGGCTGGGTGGAGGATGGGCATTTCGCTGGACGCTCCGGCAGTACGGTGACCGTGGAGTTTCCCCCCTCGTTGGAATCCCACACACAAACACTCTTCTGGCCTCAGGCAGTCAAGAAGATCGAAGAGCAACTCTCCACGCTGCTCGGGGAGAAGATTACCTTCGCGCCCTGCTTTACGGGCGCAGAGCCAGCTGCCCTTCCAGAGCCAGAACCGATAGCGCCTCCGGTTGCCAGAACTCCTTCCCACGCTTCCTCCTCTACTTCTTCCACTGGTTCCATGCCATCGAAGGGAGCAGCCACTCAACCTGAAACCTCAAAAGCCGAGGAACCTTCTCCTGGTCTCACGCCAGAGGAAATGGAATCTTTCAAGGCCGATCCGCTCATTAAAAAAGCTCTCGAGATCTTCAAGGCCGAGATACTCAATACAAAAACCACCTGACCCACATTCTATGAATATTGCAAAGATGATGAGCGCAGCCGCAAACGCGCAGAAGAAAATGGCCCAGATCCAGGAAGACCTTTCTCAGCGCGAGGTCGAGGCCTCATCGGGCGGCGGCAAGGTCACAGTGAAGGCTTCTGGTTCCGGAGATATTCTCTCCATCCGCATCTCTCCCGAAGTGGTGAATGCCGAGGATGTGGAACTGCTCGAAGATCTCGTCCTGAGCGCCGTCCGTCAGGCGACCACCGACGCAAAGAAACTTGCTGCAGATGAGATGGGCAAGCTCACGGCAGGACTAGGCATCCCCGGTTTGCCGTTCTGAATTTTTAATCAGGAACTCAGGAACTGAGTAGCTGAAATTACTGAGGGGGGAGCGCAAATTGTATCTAAATGCTCCATATGCTTTTCAACCTTCATTCTCATTTCTGCTCTTGTCTTCTTTCCTGAGTTCCTGAGTTCCATATTTATTAGGTTTTCCCTCTCACCATACTCCCATGTCCCAACCCGACCTACTCTCTCCTATTCAGTTGGGCCCTCTGGCGCTGCCCAACCGCGTTTTCATGGCACCGCTTACCCGATGCCGTGCCTCGGAGGGCAATGTTCCCCATGACTTGAACGTCGAGTATTATTCCCAGCGTGCTTCGGCGGGACTGATCATCTCGGAAGCGACCTCCGTCTCGTCCCGCGGCTATGGTTATCCAAACACCCCCGGCATCCACACTGAGGCCCAGGTGGCCGGCTGGAAAAAGATCACCAGCGGCATTCATTCCCGGGGAGGCCATATCTACCTCCAGCTCTGGCATGTCGGACGCATTTCGCATCCCGCCTATCAGGAGGATGGAACCCAGCCAGTCGCTCCTTCAGCGGTGAAACCGAAGGGCCAGATCTTCACAGGAACCAGCATGGAGGAGTATGTCACTCCCCGTGCCCTTGATGCCGGTGAAATCCCCGGCATCATCGAAGAATACATCCACGGGGCAAAGCTCGCCAAGGAGGCGGGTTTTGATGGGGTGGAGATCCACAATGCCAATGGCTACCTACTGGACCAATTCCTGCGGGACGGCACAAACCTGCGGGGTGACAACTATGGTGGGTCAGTCCAGAATCGGGCCCGCCTCACCCTTGAGGTCACCGAGGCAGTCTGCAGCCTCTGGGGTGCGGATCGGGTCGGCATCCGATTCTCTCCCTCCGGTGTCTTCAATGACATGAGCGATAGCAATCCCCTGGAGACTTTTGGGCACGTTCTTCAGGAGTTGAACCGCTTCGGCCTCGCCTACGCCCACATCACGCAGGTGACGGCCCAAGATATCGCCCATGGTGCCGAGGCAGGCGTCGGACCGAAAGAGTTGAAGCCTTTCTGGAAAGGCAAGATCGTTTCTGCTGGCGGCTTCACCCTTGAGTCGGGCAACAAGGCATTGGCAGAGGGCTGGGCTGACGCGATTGCGTTTGGCGTACCTTTCATTGCCAACCCTGATCTCCCAGAACGCATCCGACGGAATGCACCGCTCAACAAACCCGATGAGGCTTCCTTCTACGGGGGCACAGAGAAGGGTTACACGGACTATCCCTTCTTAGCGTAAGCGTTGGGGAAGTTGGGTTAGCGTCCCAACCAGCAAATGATTGACTTCAATCATATAAAGAGGAATAGTTTCCGGCTATGCGCGTTCCCCGACAAGTCGTCGAAGCCAGGCGGTCCCGCCTGACAGAGCTCCTTCTGGAGCGGGGCTATCTGCCGATCAGCGAACTCTGCGAGGAACTCGATGTTTCGGAGGCAACAGCACGCCGCGATCTCTCCGCTCTCGAAAGCGAGGAGCGTATCACCCGCACCTATGGGGGAGCCCTTGGGGAGTTCAACGCAACCTTCACTTCCTTCCGAGAGCGCTTGCGAGAGGGAACAGAAGCCAAAGGTTTGATAGCCCGTACGGCCGTCTCACTGATCAAGCCGGGCATGAGCGTTTACCTCGACGCCGGGACCACCGCTTTTGCAATCGCACAGGAACTGCGACGCCATCTTCCCGAGAGACTCACGCTCATCACGAACAATCTCGCTCTGCTCGAAACACTCGGCTCCCTGCCGGGTGCCAAGACGATCCTGCTGGGCGGCCAATTGCTCGAGCGCCAATCCGTTCTCCTCGGTAACGAGGCTGTGAAAGCTGCCTCTGCCCAGGAAATCAATATTGCATTCCTTAGCGCGCAGGGAATGACCGAACAAGGACTCTGGAACTCCCAGCGCGATATCATCAGCCTCCAGAAGGCCGTGATAAAACGAGCGGCTCGCTCCTGCTTCTGCCTTGATCGTTCCAAGCTAGGTCGCACGGCCCCCGAACACCTCACTTCTTGGCCAAAAGTCGCGACGCTTGTCAGTGATCTCTCCCTCCCCGAGCTTCGCCAATCGGGCATCACACTCAAGCCCGGCGTCCTTCTGCACTCTCAGCCCTAGCATTCCAACAGTTTAAAAGTCTAGAACCCTAACCTGCATGAGCACCCAAGACATCATCCTCATCGCCAACGGCGATCTCCGCACTTCAGCCAACCAAAAATGCGAAGAGGCCCAGCAGGCCATGGAGGCACTGCTGATCAAGGCAATTGAGAAAGAGGGCCGCTCAGTCCGACGCGGCCATGGCTTTGACGCCAAGAAAGGCCACAGCTTTATCGACAGCCAAAAGTACGGCATGGAGGTCTTCCGCAATATTCCGAAAGATGCTCCGATCATCGTCGCCGAAGCTGTCTGGCAGTATAGCCACCACCTGCTCCAAGGCCTGCTCACCCACCAAGGGCCGATCCTGACCGTCGCCAACTGGAGCGGCACCTGGCCCGGGCTCGTCGGAATGCTGAATCTCAACGGCTCCCTCACCAAGGCGGACGTGAAGTACAGTACCCTCTGGAGCGATGACTTCAGTGACGAGGCTTTCCTCAAGGGACTTCGCTCTTGGCTCACCACCGGCAGCGTCACCCACCCCACCCCGCATGTGAAGACCTACGAGCAGGCCGGCGTGCCAGCCGATGTCGAGAAGCTGGGCACGGAGTTTGCGAAGAAGTTCCGCGACCACAAGGAGATCATGGGTGTCTTCGACGAGGGCTGCATGGGAATGTACAACGCGATCATCCCCGACGAACTGATTCACAAGACCGGTGTCTTCAAGGAGCGCCTCAGCCAGTCGGCCCTCTATGCCAAGATGCTCACCGTCAAGGACGAGGAGGCCCGAGCCGTCTACCAGTGGCTCCTCGACCGAGGCATGAATTTCCACTTCGGTCCCAGCGAGGAAGAGGATCTCACCGAGAACCAGATCCTCCAGCAGTGCAAGATGTACATCGCGGCCGTCCGTATTGCCGAGGATTTCGGGTGCTCTACGATAGGCATCCAGTACCAGCAGGGGCTCAAGGATCTCGCCCCTGCCTCGGACCTCGTCGAGGGGCTCCTCAACAATGTTGAGCGACCCCCTGTCTATGACGAGGAGACCGGCAAGGAACTCTTCGCCGGAGAAGCACTCCCTCACTTCAACGAGGTGGATGAGTGCTCTGGACTCGATGGACTCATCACCTACAAGCTCTGGCGCCAGCTCGGCTTCGCCCCCGAGAATACGCTCCACGATCTCCGCTGGGGCCGTCACTACAAAGGACCAGGGGGCAAAAATCTCTCCGAGACGCTCGACGCCTATGTCTGGGTATTCCTCATCTCCGGCGCCGCACCTCCCGCCCACTTCATCAATGGCTTCAAGGGAACATCGAGCGAGCGCCAGCCCTCTATGTATTTCCGCCTTGGCGGCGGCACCGTCAAGGGCATCAGTAAGCCCGGCTGGATCGTCTGGAGTCGCATCTTCATCGAGGGTGGCGAGCTTTGTTACGACACCGGACTCGGAGAGATCGTCGAACTGCCACAGGCAGAAACCGAGGATCGGTGGAAGCTCTCTACCCCGCAGTGGCCGATCATGCACACCATTCTCCCCGGCATCAGCCGTGACGAGATGATGGCACGCCACAAGGCCAACCACATCCAGGTCGTTTATGCCCCTGACAAGGAAGGAGCCAAGAAGGGCCTCTACGCCAAGGCCGCTGCCATGAGGGAACTAGGCATGAAGGTCGCTATCTGCGGAAAAATCTAAAATGTCCGCCGAACTCACCCAAAAACTTATCGGACTCTGCCACGACCTCGGGCTTGAGGAGCGTGGCATGGCGATCCTCGGCGAAGGGAACGCCTCCACCCGTATCGATGAGGAGACTTTTCTCGTCAAGGCAAGCGGTCACTGCCTTGGTACACTAGGCGAACCGGGCCTGACCCTCTGCCGATTCGGAACCCTGCTCCCTCTGCTTGAGGGAACATGGGCTGATGAGGATGTGGAGCGCTTACTCCTAGAAAGCCGCGTTGATGAGAGTGCCGCGAAGCCCTCCGTGGAGGGGCTCTTCCACGCCTACCTGCTCTCGCTTCCTAGCGTTTCCTTCGTGGGTCATGTCCATGCCATCGCGGTGAACCAGATCCTCTGCTCTCCCCGTGCTGAGGAGTACGCGACCAAGCGCACCTTCCCCGACGAGATCGTCTGCTGCGGTACCGAGTCGGTGCTTGTTCCCTACACCGATCCCGGTGTCCATCTCGCACGCGCAATCGCTGCGGGAGTCAAGGAGTACATGGAGCGTCACGGAGAGACCCCCCGCATCATCCTGCTTCAAAACCACGGCATCATCGGTCTCGGCGGCAGCCCCGCCGGCGTCATGGCCTCACTCATGATGGCAGAGAAAGCCGCGAAGATCTTTGTGGGCGCCGCAGCTCTTGGCGGCCCCGTCTTTCTCACTCCGGAGAATGTGGCCCGCATCTCGGGTCGCTCCGATGAACACTACCGCCGTAAAGTCTTGAAGCTCTGATCTCACAAGTTTACCAACCCTAACCACAATCCAACCCCACAACCCAACCCCACAACCCAGCCATATGAAACCTTGTACAAAAACCCTCCTGATTGCATCTCTCCTGCTGCCGATGAGCATCGTGACGACCCGTGCGGATACCAACAAAGCCACCGCACCTAAACCTGCCGAGCACGCCGTTACTTCAACTCCCACACCTAAGCCGACCCCGACGCCCGATCCCGAGCATCCTGTCTCCTCGGTCCCGGGCGAGACCAAGGCCCAACGTGATGCCCGCATGGGCTGGTGGCGCGATGCCAAGTTTGGCATGTTCATCCATTGGGGTGTTTATTCCGTCCCTGCCGGCTTCTACAACGACAAACCCGTAAGTGGCCTCGGCGAATGGATCATGCACCATGGGAAAATCCCGATGACTGAGTATCAGAAATTTGCAGAGCAGTTCACAGCCGACAAATTCGATGCCGCCCAGTTCGTGGCCACGGCCAAAAGCGCCGGCATGAAATATATCGTGATCACTTCCAAACATCACGACGGCTTCGCCATGTTCGACACCAAGGTGAATGGATGGAACATCGTGCAGGCGACTCCGTTCAAGCGTGATCCGCTCAAGGAATTGGCCGAGGAATGCCGCAAGCAGGGAATAAAACTCGGGTTCTATTATTCTCAGGCCCAGGACTGGAACAACGGCGGCTCAGCCGCCGGCGGGAAATGGGATAAGGTCCAGGAACACGACATGGACGACTACATCGACAAGACGGCCATTCCACAGATCAAGGAAATCCTTACCAACTACGGCCCAGATACTCCCGCGGTTGTCTGGTGGGATACACCAGTTGACATCACCAAGGAGCGCGCCGCGAGGATCAATGCCGTCATTCAGAAACTCCGCCCGGGCTTGATCCAGAACAACCGTCTTGGCGGAGGCGTTAGGGGTGACACGGAGACCCCCGAACAGAACATCCCGGCCCAAGGCTATCCTGGCCGCGACTGGGAGACCTGCATGACCATTAACAACACCTGGGGATTCAAGAAGAATGACCAGAAATGGAAGTCGACCGAGACCGTGATCCACAACCTATGCGACATCGCTAGCAAGGGGGGCAATTACCTTCTCAATGTCGGTCCAGATTCGCATGGGGAGATCCCTACCGAGAGTGTGAAGATGCTCGCCGAGGTCGGAGCCTGGATGAAGCTGAACGGTGAGGCGATTTACGGAACCTCCGCCACACCCTTCGACATGCTGATGGGCAGCTATGGCCCCACCAAGATGGACAAGAAGGGAAAGCCGGTTACTCCCTTTATCCCGGATTGGAAATGGCGCGCTACCAGCAAGCCGGGGCATGTCTACCTCATGGTCTTCGCATGGCCCGATAAAGGCAGTTATACCATCCCGGTTCTCAAGCAAAAGATCACCGGCGCAACGCTGCTTGCTGATCCCACCGCCAAACTCACCGTGACTCAGGATGACAAAGGAACGACCATCAGTGGACTTCCGCCCAAGGCTCCAGATGCCATCGCATCGGTGATCGATTTGAAATATTGAAATAAGCACTCTTGGCATTTTGTCTTCTCATACCCACTACCTCGCCATTGATCTCGGAGCCGAGAGCGGTCGCGTCATGCTTGGCACTCTTTGGGAGGGGCGCCTGACGCTGGAGGAGATCCACCGGTTCTCCAATGGCGCGGTGGTGGTGAACGGCTCCCGCCGCTGGGACCTTCTCCATCTGTACGCGGAGATCGTGGAGGGACTCCGGAAGGCGGGCGCTCGCGATTTGCCGATCCGTTCACTGAGTTCAGACTCATGGGGTGTTGATTACGCGCTGATGAAGGGCTCCGAACCCTTCTTGGCAACTCCCTACCAGTATCGCGATGAAAGAACCGATGGCTCCTATGAACGCCTTGGGGATGTCTCCAAGGAGGAGATCTACGCGGCGACAGGCATCCAGTTCATGTCGATCAATACGCTTTGTCAGCTCCACACGGATCTGCTGCAGCGTCCGGAAATCCTCCACTTTGCCGACCGCTTCCTACTGATCGGCGATACCATAAATCACCTTCTGGGTGGAGACCCAGTGGCCGAGGCCTCGCTGGCCAGCACGACCCAGCTCTTTGATCCCGTAACGATGGATTGGGCCCGACCGCTCATTGCCAAACTCGGTCTTCCCGAATCTATCTTTCCGAAGGTCGTCCCCTCGGGAACGCCAATCGGAACCCTAACCGCCGAACTTCAGTCACAGACCCGTCTCGGCGCCGTCAAGGTGGTCGCCACCTGCTCCCATGACACGGGGGCTGCGGTTGCCGCAGTACCGGCCAGCGACGAACCCGGCTGGGCCTATCTCAGTTCCGGCACCTGGTCTCTCCTCGGAGTCGAATCCTCCACACCTGTCCTAACCGAGGAGGCTCGAAACCTCAATTTCACCAACGAAGTTGGCTATGGAGGCACCGTCCGCCTGCTCAAGAACATTGCTGGTCTCTGGATACTCCAAGAATGCATGCGCTTCTGGCGCGAGAGCGGTCACGATCACTCGTATACCGATCTTGTGAATCTGGCGCTCGAGGCCCCGGCTCTTGTCTCACTCATCAATCCAGCCGATGACCGTTTCCTGCGCTCCGGCGGCACGATGGCCTCGGGTGGAATGCCAGCTCGCATCGCTGAGTATTGTCGCGAGACTTCCCAGCCTATCCCCGAGACCGTCGGTGCCATCGCCCGTTGCATTCTCGAGAGCCTCTCCCTGCTCTACCGCAAGAGCCTCGGCGAACTTGAACAGCTTACCGGTCAGTCGATCAACCGCCTGCATATCGTGGGAGGGGGCACACGCAACGACCTCCTTAACCAATGCGCCGCCAGCGCCACTGGACGAAAGGTCATCACCGGGCCCGTTGAGGCAACGGCCGCGGGCAATATCCTCATCCAGGCGCTCGCAGGGGGTGCGGTCTCCTCACTCGCTGAGGCGCGCCAGATCGTGGCTCGCTCCTTCCCACAAAGCACCTACGAGCCGCAGGATGCCTCCGTCTGGGAGTCTACCTACGCCAAGTTCGTGGACCTTCCCTAAGTTCGTCCGTCACCTAAGTGCGTCCGTCACCTACAAAACAACCTTCAGTCTAAATACCTAAATCTATGAAACACACACCACTGCCCAATCTCTGGGACGATGCAGTAGCCTCCAAGCTCGACCCCGTTGCCCAACTTATCTACCGCTCCAACCTACTCGGCTCCGATCAGCGCGTGACCAACACTGGCGGAGGAAACACTTCCTCCAAAATCACTGAAAAGGATCCCCTCACAGGTCAGCCCACTGAAGTTCTCTGGGTCAAGGGTTCCGGAGGCGATCTGCGCACCTCCAATCGCGAGAATTTCTCTTCGCTCTATCAGGAGAAGCTGCTCTCCCTGCAGAAGATCTATGGTGACTCCCCCGAGAAGGGACCGAAGACCCCTGTCGAGGATTCCATGGTTGGAATGTACACCCACACGACCTTCAACCTGAATCCCCGCCCCTCTTCGATCGACACGCCGCTTCACTCCTTCGTGCCGCGTGCCCATGTCGATCACACCCACCCGAACGCCGCCATCTCAGTCGCCGCTTCCAAGAACAGCGAAAAACTCACTAAGGAGATCTATGGAGATGACGTGATCTGGACGGCTTGGCAGCGCCCGGGTTTTGACCTTGGTCTCCAACTCCAGGAGGTCTGTAAAAAGCATCCTAATGCCAAGGGGGTCATCATGGGCCAGCACGGCCTGATCAACTGGGCTGACACCCAGAAGGAGTGCTACGACCTCTCTCTCGACCTGATCAACCGTGCAGCCAAATACATTGCAGAGCACGACAAGGGCGAGAAGACCTTCGGCGGAGGCAAGTACCAGAGCCTTGATGCAGCGAAGCGCCGCGAACTCTGGATCTCCATCCTCCCTTGGCTTCGCGGTCAGGTCAGTCAGCAGAAGCGCTTCATCGGCACCATCCAGGAAGACGAGACGATCCTCCGCTTCGTCAATAGCGCTGACGCACCGCGTCTCGCCGAACTCGGAACCAGCTGCCCCGATCATTTCCTCCGTACCAAGATCAAACCCCTCTACGTCGATTGGAATCCCCAGACCAGTGATCTCGAAGGCCTACGCGTGCTCCTTTCCAAGGGCATCGAGCAATACCGCAAGGACTACGCCGCCTACTACAACGCCTGCAAGAGGGAGAACTCCCCCGCCATGCGCGACCCGAATCCGACCGTCATCCTGATCCCCGGATTGGGTATGGTGGCGTGGGGCAAGGACAAGAGCGAAAGTCGTGTCACTGCGGAGTTCTACAACTGCGCCGTCGAGGTGATGCGCGGATCGGAGGCAATGGACCAGTATGTCTCCCTGCCACAGCAAGAGGCGTTCGACATTGAGTACTGGCTTCTAGAGGAGGCCAAGTTACAGCGCATGCCTGCCGAGAAGGAGATGGCCCGACAGATCGTTGCCATCGTTGGTGCCGGAAGCGGCATCGGCCGTGAGACTGCCTACCGTCTCGTTAAGGAAGGAGCTCATGTCTCCTGCCTAGATCTCAACGAAAAAGGCGCAGCCGAAACGGTAGACGCCATCAATGCCAAGTACGGCATGGGTATCGGCGTAGCCGGAACGGGCGTCTCCAACTGCGGACTCGCCACCTCCACCTCTATCAACGTCACCACCCGCGCCACCATCAAAGCCGCGATCGATCACACGATCCTGGCTTACGGTGGCTGTGACAGCGTTGTCGTGACCGTGGGCTTCATCGCCTCACCGGATCGTGACGGTCGCATTAAGGACGAGGGCTGGGGCTTCACTTATGATGTGAACGTCATCGGCTCCTGCTGGTGTGTCGAGGAGGCCGCTACGGTCTTCAAGGCCCAAGGACTCCCCGCCACCGCCTGCATCACGACCTCGGCCAATGCGGTCGTCTCCAAGCGAGGCTCACTCGCTTACGACACCTCCAAGGCCGCCGCCAACCACCTCATCCGCGAGCTGGCCATCGACCTCGCACCTCTCGTTCGTGTGAACGGAGTTGCTCCTGCCACCGTGGTGAAAGGCTCCGGGCTTTTCCCTCGCGATCGAGTCATTGCCAACCTAGTGAAGTACAATCTACCTGCGGACGACAAGGAGACCGATGATGTTCTCGTGAACCGTCTGGCCCAGTTCTACGCCGACCGAACCCTCACCAAGGTGCCGATTGAGCCCGCAGACCAGGCAGAGGCCATCTTCCTCTGTGTCAGCGGCCGCCTTAGCAAGACCACCGGACAGGTGATCGCTGTCGACGGTGGACTGATCGAGGCCTTCCTCAGGTAATCCACTCATTGCGCCCAGGTGCTCACACCACCTGGGTGCCTTGCAAAATTATTTCAACAGCCTTAATGTCTGTGAGAGATTATCCGTCTTAATATCTGTGCGCATTTCTCTCTTCATTCCCTGCTTCGTCGACCAGCTCTATCCGAATGTGGCCTGGTCTTGCGTACGAGTGCTTGAAAACCTAGGCCACGAGGTGCTCTTTCCAGAGAGCCAAAGCTGCTGCGGTCAGCCACCATTCAACTCCGGCTATTGGGACGAATCCCGCTCGGCCGCCCGCGTTACCATGAAGGCCTTCAAGGATGCCGACGTCGTGGTAGGGCCTTCCGGATCCTGCGTCACAATGATTAAGGTTTTCTACCCCGATCTCTTCAAGGGAGAGCCCGACGAGTTGGAGGCCCGCGAACTAGCGGCCAAGACTCACGAATTCTCCAGCTTCCTAGTCAATGTACTCGGCGTCACCGATGTCGGTGCGAAGTTCGACGGCAAAGTGACTTTCCACGATGGTTGCCATGGATTGCGAGAGCTGGGAATCAAAAGTGAACCGCGCGCCCTTCTGGCTAACGTGAAGGGATTGGAACTGATTGAGATGTGCGAGGCCGAGACCTGTTGCGGATTCGGCGGGACCTTTGCCGTGAAATACGCCCCGATCTCGACCGCGATGGACGAGGTGAAATGCGCCTCGATCCTTGAGACCGGTGCCGACACCGTCGTCTCCAACGACTCCAGCTGCCTCATGCAGATTCGCGGGATGCTGGAAAAAGAGAAAAGTACTGTCCGCAGTCTCCATCTCGCCGAGATCCTCGCGTCGAAATAGCCTATGGCCACGCAGTCCGCAGATTTCCAGACACTTTCCCGACGCTACACGGCGGACAAGGGGTTCCGTGCCTTCATCCAGAAGGGCATGAGCGGCTATTACAAGAAGCGCGACCTGAACAAGGCCAACTTCCAGGACTGGCAGGGAGCCCGCGACCTCGCCGCTGAGATCAAATACGAGGCGATCAACCATCTCGACAAGTATCTCCTCGAGTTCGAGGCAAAGATCACCGCGCGTGGTGCCAAGGTCTTCTGGGCTCAGAATGCAGAATCAGCCCGCGACTACATCCTGAAAGTCGCCGAGGAGAATAACGTCCGCTCGATCATCAAGTCGAAGACGATGACCAGCGAGGAGATCCATCTCAACGATGCCCTGGAGAAGCGGGGTTTCGGTGTCTTCGAGTCAGACCTCGGCGAATACATCGTCCAGCTCCGCAAGGAGCCTCCCTTCCATCTTGTCTTCCCCGCCATGCATCTCACGCGTGGGCAGATCAGCGACCTCTTTCAGAAAGAGCTCGGCTCCGAGCCGACCGATGAGCCCGAGAAGCTGACCATGATCGCCCGTGCTGTCATGCGCCGTAAATACTGCGAGGCCGACATGGGGATCAGCGGCACAAACTTCGCCGTCGCGGAGACTGGAATGATCTCGATCACGGAGAATGAGGGGAACGCTCGCTTGACCACCTCGCTTCCAAAGATCCACGTGGCGCTTCTTGGCATCGAGAAGGTGCTTCCCAAGCTCGAGGATCTCTCGCTCTTTCTTCCCATGCTCGCCACCGCGGGCGCGGGTCAGACCATGACCTGCTACAACACGATGTACGCCGGTCCACGCCAACCGGGTGAGCCCGACGGGCCTGAGCAGTTGCATATCGTCCTTCTGGATAATCGGCGCACTGAGCTTCTAGCTGATGCTGAGCAGCGTGATTCACTTGGATGTATCCGCTGCGGCGCTTGCCTGAATGTCTGCCCCATCTTCAAGAACGTCGGCGGCTACAGCTACGGGACTACCTACGGAGGTCCTATCGGATCGGTGATCACACCTCACCTACGAGGCCTCAAGAATTGGAAGCATCTCTCAGCCGCCTCCTCTCTCTGCGGGGCCTGCACCGAGGCCTGTCCGGTGAAGATCGATCTGCATCATCATTTGCTGCAAAACCGCCGAAACGGCGCGAAGAGTTCGCCCAATCCACTTGAGAAAGTCTCCTTCGGAGGCTTCTCCCTCTTGATGGGACATCCCGCGCTCTACCGAATGGCCTCGGGTCTTGGACGGATCTTTCAACCCCTGCAGGGCCTTGTGAACGGGACAATCCTTGATCCTCTCCGTGCCTGGACCGGCTCACGGAAGTTCCCGACACTGGCACCACAATCCTTCCAGGAGCAGTGGAAGAAGGATCGGGGAGGAAAAAAATGACCGGAGGTCGCGCCATTATCTTGGGTCGCATCCGCGAGGCCCTGCGCAATAATCCCGCACCGCGTCCCCATACCTCGCACTCTCAAAGCGAAGCTGCTGCTGATCACAACGGCCATGCACAGCGCGAATGGCTACCCAAGGTCGGGGAGACACTTCCAGAGCGGATCGATCTCTTCGCCAAGATCTCCGAGGGGCTGACAACCGAGTTCCACCGGGTTCCGACGATGAGCGCCGCACGCGATCTGCTCACCAAACTCGCCGCAGAGAGTGGATGGAAGAAAATCGGCAGCCACTCCCACCATGATGTCGATGCTCTTCTAGAAGGAGTCGAACTCCCCATTGTCCGCACCGAGAAGGGTTATGCGATCGACAACCTCGAATCATGCGATGCCGGCATCACTGGCTGCGATGTTCTTGTCGCCCAGACCGGCGGCATCATGGTTTCTGTCGAGAGCGCAGGAGGCCGCGCGCTCTCCGTCCTGCCTCCCCATCACGTGGTGATAGCCCGGACCTCCCAGATGGTTCCCGACCTCACCGCCGCCTTCGAGCATGTGAAGCAGAAGTACGGGAAACAGTTTCCCTCCTTCCTGAGTTTCATCACCGGTCCATCCCGCACCGGTGATATCGAACGCATCCTTGTACTCGGTGCCCACGGACCAAAAAGACTCACGGTCATCCTGCTCGATTCGTAATCGGGCAAGGCATTGGGAGTGACTATTCCTCGTAGGCTACGGGTTCGAGACTGAGTTCAAGTGCATGGTCTTTCGACCAAGCCACAATCTCATCCGACCAACGCCGCTCGTCTCGATAGACACTCAACGGTTCATCGGGCTCGTGATGTCCCTCTATTGCGCCCGAAATGGGCCCTGGAGGAGTAGGACGGCAGAATGGAATTGGGGCGTCGGCTTGTCCGTACAGCCAATCACATTCGGGTGTTGTGCTTTTTCTCATGGGGAGGGGAAGGGTTGTCTTCCATCTTTTTAGACAACGTCACCCTCACCTCCGTTGAATCAAATAGACCAGATCATATACTCTTTACTGTAAGGTACCTACCGGAAGCAAAGGGGCATAAAATTCAACCCTAAAATTACATTAGGGGCTGGATTCCTGCACCTGTCACAGGGATTAGAATTTTCAAGGGCATAGATGACTGAAGAGTTAATCTGGAACTCAGGAACTCAGGAAATTATCGAGGAATAAAAGAGACTTGCTGAGATTCAGGCATCTTGTGATGGAGTTCGCTCAAGCAGGGAAAAGCTACTCTCTTCATCACTTCCTTTCGTGAGTTCATGAGTTCCAGATTTTTGCCTTTCCCTCTTCCCTGAATCCCTTCACCGCCTTGGTGAACAAGATTTCTCTGTTTCCATGATTCCATTGCATAATCTGGGGTCACCGCAGCAAGCCAGAACCCAACGATGCGAGAAACCCCAGCACGATGACCCAGGGGAAAACACCCAGCACAATGGCTAGCTGGATTCTCCGGGGAGACTCCCCGAGTGCCAGGGCCAGGATGGCCGTGACTTGGGGCCCGATCGTGATCGGGGCGATCAGGCCCAGTCCCCAGAGACCGAAGCGGCTCCAGACCTTCCAGAAGAGTTTTGAGTTATCCGGCTTCGGATCAATCTTCAGCTTCCTCGTAATCCAGTCGCGTAGCGGTGCTCCAGCTAGCAAGACCACGAGCCCTCCAGCCGAATAACCCAGCCATGCGGCCAAAGCGGCTGCCCAGACGGGTGCATGAGCCGCCAAACCTGCGGGGATGGCGCTGATGAAGTAGAGGAAGCCGAGACCGAAAGCTGTGAGCGAACCTGTCATGGTCTGGGCCGAGGCTGGAAGATAGCAACGTAATCGACAATATCGATGTTGTCGTTGAAGGAGAAATAATCGCTCTTCACCATTTTCTGACAGCCTGCGTTCTGATTGGACTGTTAGGAAGCTGATCGGGATCGGGAGAAAACCCAGGCCCCTCCGCATTCCTCTGAAATTATCGAGCGTCCCGGTCTGCTCTGATCACTGAGGCGATTTTGGCGCGATCAATCTTCTGATTACCACTCTTACCTAGGCGGATGAGAAACGGTACCTGAAGCCGTCTCCGCCAACCTGCGTAGCATCGCCTTGTTCGGTTTGTGCGTGGAGATCTTTCCTGACTCATACAAGGACTCGATCTCCTTTTCTTCCTTAGTCAGTTTCATGGCGAAACAGGATTTCACTCATCCCAAGGATTCAGTATCGGAATCCCATCCGGGTGATCTTTGAAATTCCTGGTGACGAGCGTGAGGTCGTTGGCAATTGCGGTGGCAGCTATCAGGCTATCGAGCACCGGAAGCCGTCGGCCTTTCCCCTCATGACGGGCGCAGAGCCTCCCCCATATCCTCATCACTTGGTCGGTCGGGGCCAGAATTCTCGATCCGATTCCCTCACCGGCCCACTCCTCGATCCGCGCGAACCATGCATCGATCTCTCGGCGCCGCTTTCCCGGAGAGAGTAGTTCGATTCCCTTGATGATCTCGCCGACCGAGATCGAGGAGAGAAAGAGTTCGTGATCATGCTCAACCATCCATGCCATCACCCCCTGATTGGGGCGGGAATTGGAGGACTCGCTCAGGACATCCGTATCTAGCAGATAGCCCATGAATTTTCAGGAAAAACGAAGAGTGCGGCCGGTATCCTTGTCACGGGTGAGCTTCCACCCCTTCACCGGACACTCCTGCAGGATGGTGGCGAGTTTCTCGCGTCCCGACTGTCGTGAGAACTCCTTAAAATCCATCACCACCACGGCGGGATGCCCATGACGAGTAATCGTCTGTGGCCCCTCGCTTAGAGCAAGATTCACCACCTCGCTTAGCCGGTTCTTTGCTTCTTGGAGTTGCCAGTTCATCAAGCTAATATAGCTAGACTAGCCAGAATGTCAATTGATGGGCGGCTATTGGCTCTGTAGGGTGTTATTCTACAGACCTCTTATGCCCCTGCTCGCATCCTCCACTTACAGACCGCCATGGGGGCTCGCAAATGGGCATCTCCAGACGATCCTGCCTGTGCTCTTCCGAAGGGTTGCTCCGATCACCCGTGAGAGGGAACGTATCGAGACTCCTGACGGAGACTTTCTGGATCTCGACTGGAATCGTGCTCACCGGTCGGACTCGCTCGTTATCATCACGCATGGACTGGAGGGGAACTCTGCCAATGCCTCCGTGCAGGGAATGGCTGCTGCCTTTCATCACGCCGGATGGGATTCTCTGGCCTGGAATCTTCGCGGTTGTAGTGGAGAGATGAACCGCCTGCTACGCACCTACCACAGCGGCGCTTGGGAGGACCTGGAATGCGTTATCGAGTATGCCGCAGGGGAATATCAGCACATTGCTTTGGTCGGCTTCAGCATCGGCGGAAACCTCACGCTGAAATATCTGGGGGATCGTAGCTCAGCGATCCATCCCTCTATTAAAGGAGCCGTCGCGTTCTCCGTACCGTGCGATCTCGCCTCCAGTGCCCTAGTCCTAGAGAGCCCTATCAATAGAATCTACATGAACCACTTTATGCAGGATCTCCATCGGAAAATCCGGGAGAAGGCGGCAACATTCCCCGAAGGGATTTCCATGGAGGGACTCGATCAGATCCGGACCTTTCGCGAATTCGACGGCACCTACACCGCCCCGCTGAATGGCTTTCTGAGTGCCGAGGATTACTGGGCAAGGGCCAGCAGCAAGCCATCACTCGTTGGGATCACCGTACCAACACTTCTGGTCAATGCACTCAACGATCCCTTCCTCGGAGCTGAATGTTTTCCCAGTGAGGAGGCCGAAGCAAATCCCCATCTATTCTTAGAACTCCCGGAAAGCGGCGGCCACCTCGGCTTCATCACCCACGCCAAAGAATACTGGTCCGAAACGCGCGCCGTGGAGTTCTGCGGACGGCTGTTAGGGGATTAGGCTCTAGGCTATTAGGTCAGAAGGGATCAAGTAACTTGGCGGGCTGGATGCTGTCGTTCTAAAGTCCCTTTACTTGTTGCACTTTACTTTTATTGTAAAGGCATGACCACGACAATCAGTAGCAAGGGGCAGATCACCGTTCCGGTGGAGATTCGTGAGGCTTTGGGACTGGAACCGGGCACCCGCATCGACATCCGCTTGGGGCCATCCGGCACCTTCCTCGCCACCAAGGCCAAGGAGACGAGTTTCTTTGCTAAATTCAAGGGTGTGGCAGGCAAACGAAAAGTCCCCTACGGCGATAGCATCGAGGCAATGGATCTCCTTCGCGGCAACGTTCCCTCGGGGGATGTCGATTAGAGGGCACCATGATCACCGCCATTGATTCCAACATCCTGATTGATGTGATCGGGAGTCCTTCTCGGTTCACCGATCCAGCTATCCATGCGCTGGATGAGGCCCGCCAGCAGGGTGCCCTCATTATCTCCCCAATTGTTGTGGCTGAGATTGCCAGACATTTTTCCTCTGCATCCCAGCAGGAGAAGTGCCTGCGCGAGATGGGCCTGAGGCTTATTGACTTCAGTATGGAGGATTCATTCCACGCCGGGCAGGCCTACATCGCCTACAAATCCCGCAGCAAAGATCCGAAGCCTCGAATGCTCGCTGACTTTCTAGTCGGAGCCCATGCCTCACTCCAGGCAGATCAACTGATGACCCGCGATAGAGGCTACTACCGCACCTACTTTCCGAAGCTCAAGATTGTGGAGCCGACGAGGTCGGTTTAGGCTGTTAGGGGAACCGGCTCTAGGCTTTTAGGTCAGAGGGGATCGGGAAAATGTAGAAAGCTTAGGGGGTAGGACACTCTGTGTCTTGAGATTGTGGTAAGTTGACCGCATGAAACTCATCCATCACACCCTTCTTGCGATTCTAACCATCACTGCCGCCCAGGCCTTCCCCCTCGATGAGCCGGTAATCACAACGATCTACGATCAGAATGGATTCACTGTGTATTATCCTGCCGGTAAGGCGAACGAGTGGAGCGCCGCTCGGACGAGTTACGGAAATACTGGTTTGGATCTCTTGGATAGGGTTGGGCAAAGCAGTCGAAATACAACGGACGCCTTGCTGAATGGAGGTTCGGTTATCGAGGCGGCTTTTTCTGATCGATAACAAGGTGGAGATGAGACTTAGCAAACCACTAATGAAATCTCAGGATGCAAATACTCAGTCGGTCTCAAAAATTCCAACCTGCTTTTCAGATACCTACTCAGCCGATACTCCGACAGCCAGCATGAGGAAGTTGGCGCCAGTCGCCCGTGCAGCTGAAGCTGCCGGTTACGTCACACTGCGGGATCCGGGGTTAGTTGATCGGGACAAACTACGATCCCTCCATGATCCGGACTATGTCCGGGCGTTCATCACTGGAGAGGGACGACTTGCAAGTTCTCAGGGCTGGGACTGGACCCCACAGATCCGCAACGGGGTTCTTGCTATCAATGCAGGGCAGATCGAGGCAGCAGACCTCGCCTTCCAGCACGGGATCGCTGCCAATGTTGCCCAGGGTTTTCATCATTCCTTCCCTGAGCATGGGGCAGGATTCTGCACCTTCAATGGTCTGGCACTCGTGGCTCAAGAATTCCCGGAGAAGAAGATTTTCGTCCTGGATTGCGACGAACACTGCGGGGATGGCACCGCCGAATTCACCAAGAAACTCCCCAACCTATTCAACTTCTCCATCAATGGCACTAACTGGGGAATGCACGAGAGTGAGAGGAGCATTTGCCGGAACATCAAAACGACTCCCAATTCATTCAGGGACTACAAAAGGGCGCTCCGGGAGGGATTCAACTGTGCTCGAGAGTGGAGTGCCGATCTGATCATCTATCAGGCTGGTGCAGATCCCCATGTCGATGACCCGATGAGTACCGGCATCCTTAACACAGAGCAGATGCTTGAGCGGGACAGAATGGTTTTTGCTCATTTTCACAAGAGCGCCACGCCCCTCTTTTTTGTCCTAGCCGGCGGCTATCAAACCCCCATTGAGGAGAAGCTACTCCCCTTGCACCTGAATACTTTCAAGGCTGCCTTTGAAGAGTACTTTTAGAAGATAATATCTTACGCCCTGCCCTAGGGAATCGCCCTAGGTACACCCTAAAACCCTGCAGCCTACACCGCTAACAACCGATCCCTCACACCGACACATCCAGCACTCTGTTGGAGTTGAGATGCTCTATGAGCGAGGACATGACTTCGTCGGGGATGACATCTGCGTCGATCTCAAGTTGGAGTTCCTCGAGTGCTGATTCAACTTCCTCGGTAAGAGCCTCCAGCTCGATGCTGCCGGATTCATTCAGCAGGACGCAAACATCAGGGCATCCGTTGCTCCGGAAATCATCTGCATAGAGGAGATCGGTTGCTCCCTTTGTGGTGTAGGTCTGCATGACGTCGATTGTACTACGATCGCAGGGCTTTCTCAATCTTTGAAAACAACCTTTTGTGATCTTTTTTGCGTAGGGAATGCTCGGCGATGCGGAGGACACGCCAGCCGCTTCGGCGCAGCTCGCGGTTCACTTCCCGGTCGCGTTCACGGTTGCGGGTGATCTTGGCCTCCAAGAACTTTTTGTTACTCCTCGGGGCCCGGTAGCACTTGGGACAGCCATGCCAGAAGCAGCCATCCACGAAGATGGTCAGCCGCTCCTTTCGGAAGGTGAAGTCGGGTTTCCCGGGGAGCATCAGATGCCGCCTCCATCCCGTGATGCCTTCCTCACGGAAGAGCTTCACCAGCACTCCCTCCGTCCGCTTATTCCCAGTCCCCTTGATCCGCGACATCACCTCGGATCTTTTCGCCTTGGTGAAGACGTCGGGCATAGGTGTCAAATAATACGATGGATCAACTGCGCTATTTGATTTGCCAGTAGTGGAGGCACTGCATTGCCGACTTGATGATATTGCTGGGTACGAGGCCCTTCAAAAAAGTAGTTATCGGGGAAGGTCTGTAGGCGTGCAGCTTCTCTGACAGTAAGGCTCCTAGCCTGATCGGGATCATAGTGAATGTAGTAATGGCCGTCCTTGGAAATATGACTGGTCACAGTAGTGCTAGGTTGGTCCCGAAGTTGCACTCGGAAGCGGTCGGCGAAGGGTACAGTGCCGTCCGGTTCCCGAACGTTCTTATGCTCGGGCAGGAGTCGATCGGGAAACTCATGGATGGAAGGGCTGTGCCCCTCCTGTTCAGCAAATTCCGCTGCGAAGGCGTAACGTGCAATGTCCTCCGCTATGTGGGTGCGCGTCTCGTGGTTGAGAGCTCCACCGGCCCGTTCACCTCCGTACCAATCGGGAGCGAATACCGTAGACATGTTTCCCTCCACGAAGAAGTTACCACGGTCATCTTTTGGATTTTTATGAGTGGGAGTCCGATCGGACCCTGCTGCCCTCAAACCGGTTTGCCTCGCTCTCAGCCAAGCGCCGCGTTCTGGATCAGGTGAGGAGAGGGCACTCCAGAGTTTCGGAAGTTTACCTATAGTTTCGTGGACTGTCGGGGCATGGGACTTCGGAAGGGCAAATGTTTCCGGAGTCCAGCGTGAGTTCACAATGTCGTTGCGGACCCCGAGGATGAAGACGCGGTGACGCCTCTGGGGGATGCCGTGGTCCTCGGCCCTGATAAGGAAGGCGGAGGGATTCCACGCACCGCCTTCAAGGCCCCCTCCCTTAGCGTGCTGTCCGGCGAGACCATTAAGTGTGTATCCGGCCTCGGAGAGGTCGTTGCAGATACGGCCAAAGATACGGTTCCCCCCAAGGCTTGCAGATAGGATGCCCTTGACGTTCTCCATGATGAAGACAGCCGGTTTGTGCTTTGCGAGGATTCGGAGGTATTCCCTATAGAGGAAGTGGCGGGTATCCTTCTCGAATTCAGCCCGGTCCTCTCGCGCCCTGCGGGAGCGCCCTACTAAGGAATACGCTTGGCAGGGGGGGCCTCCGATGAGGACCCAGTTACCCGATTTTCTCGCGGATCGCCCCAACGCCGATTCGACCATGGAATCGATCATGGCGGGCGGGGTTTCACCGAGTTTTTCCAGCGTGGCGATTCTTGTCGCCGCGATGGCTTCCCTCGGGTACTTCGCAAAGAGTTCCTCACGAGTAATCTTGCGCTTCACATAGTCGTAATAGGCCTCGGGTTCGCGATTTTTCTCAAATTGACGGAAAAAACTGCGGAGCAAGAGGGTCTTGTGAGCATGGGGATCGCACTCGACGGAAATGCCTATGTGGAAGCGCCCTCCGGACTCGAATCCCTCCCCCAAGCCCCCCGGGCCTGCAAACAGGTCGATTACTGGAACAATGGAGGGGCTCAAGGTTGATCGGTTGATCCGGCCAAGATGCGACTTTAATGGTAATTGTCCAGGAAGAATCGCCTCATTTAACAATCATGAGCGGGCTGCATTTGCAACCTGCTCTAAGAGCGACCAAGAAGCTTCAGGAATCTCGGAAAGAATCTCTGTGCACTTTACCTTGCGTTTAAGCAATCGCAGGCCTTTCGCAAGAATTTTAGCCTGACCCTGAGTAGGTTTCCTTTGTATTTCCACAAATTCACCCATCTTTATGGCCAGCTTGTAATACGTTTCATTATCGTGATGCTTCTGAAGTGAAAGGGCGATTGTAGTCCAATCTGATGCATCAAGACTGAAAAAGATGTTGTCCACCTCGACTAGCTCCGCAGGCCTGACGGTGTCCATGATGGAGAATTTATCGAGCCCCTGCATTCTGGCACCGGCTAGTCCCAGATTCATCGGCTCGGCCGCGACATCCGACCAGCACTCGGCCTTCTTGGCGTATTCAGAGGGTTGTTTGCGGTTCTTCGGAGCTTCTCGGAGGATCACAGCCTCACATCCGCGAATCGCGATCCTCAGGGCCTGGTAAACAGCATTTGGTAAATCCTGATCAACCCAGATGTCACCCCATGGGAGCTTCCCCTTCATGTCGTGCGAGATGCGCGCGATGGCATAGGCGCTAATAGCGGAGGTGGAAATCTGCGGATCAATGCCGATTTCACGGCAGATGGCCATGGCCTCACGCCTAAGGATCATGATGCCGCAGAGTCTCCGAAAATCCTCTTCGGAGGGCTCACAAACGCTTCCCTCACCCATGGACACACGAGCTGCGTACAGCCGCTTAGCGAAGTTTGCGAAGCACTTCTGCGGTCCGAGGCTAGACATGTAGGGCTCAAGATCCCATGCCATGGCTACGACGGCTAAGTCGGTCTTGGAGAACTTGGTTCTTGGTGGATTCGCGGCCTTGAAGGAGTTTTTCTGGGCAATCGTTCTCTCCTTATCGAGATCCACGTTGTATTGGCCGCGTACCCGCTCGAAGTACCAGCGGAGTCTCTGTCCGTCGGACTTGTTGTCCTTAGTGGCCCAGATACCCCTTGAGATGGTCTCCAACTTGACCAGCCAAGGGTTGTTCGACTCGAAGTCGGAATCTTGGACCTTGTTCTGTGAGTTCGCGTATCTGGAGATTTTGGGAACTAATTCGTCGAGGTCCTTGGGACTCACAATGGTAAGTTTCATCGGCACTTTGATCGCGGAGAGGTCCGCACTCCTGTCGTTCTTGGCGATCATAAGGGTCGCCGTTGTCTGCCCTCCATTGACGATCTGGAAATCAGCGGCTCCTGTGAGGCGATAGACACCGGGGGCCTGCTTTTCCAACGTGACTCCGCTGGAGGTTGTGGCGATCCCGTTGTTGTAAGCAAGGAATCGTCCGGGCTCGGTCCTGACCGTTTCTAGGATGCCCTTGTTTACGGAACCCGAGAAGCTCAGGAAGGCGCGGACATTCTGCTGGAGAATCCGAGTGCGGTGCTGGAAATACAGATCAGCCAAGCAGTCACCAGGGATCTTTCCGATGAGCACTGCTCCGCCCATTGCGCCATTGTCAATGTGATCGGAATCGTCCATCAGTAGGTCGATCCCCCCGTAGGGAGTGAAATCAACTTCCAAGGACTCATGTCCTGCATCCATCGCTGTCTCAAGTCTGGACGCATCCCATACCTCGGTGTAGTACCCGGGAACTTCGGATTTTTTCCAACCCTCCTTGGAGAGCTCGCCAGTCGTCCAGATGGAGAGGGAAAGACGGCCGGAGTCACCCTTGGCATGCCGCGTAAGGTAACCATAAAACCTGTTGGCAGAATCACTTTGGTCGAGCTTGGGAAGTTCGCCCGCCTTTGCCATATCAACAACCTCCGTGATGTCGGCAAAGGCCTTCTTTACATCCGCGGAACCACAGGACTCCCGCTGCCATGATTGGAGAAGATCGAGCTTTCGATGACAGTCGAGGAGCAGGATGACGGTGAGGATCTCGAGCTCCTCGTCGTACTCGTAACCGTGAATAGTGATAATTTTCTTTCCAGCCCTCACGGTGAAGGGTGCCCATTCGGGCATGATCATGTTAGCCGAATCAGTAAGGATACCGGAGATGGCGTTAAACAGAGCCTCTTCCCTGCCCTGGGCGTCATCTGGATCAAAGGCGGAGAGGGCAAGTTCCCTGATGCGTTCTGCGGGATTGTTCATAAATCGAAGGTTGTCAGGCACCGATCGGTGAAGCGCTGATAAAAGGTGATAGTGCCCCGAGTTCGAGGGCATACTTGAGGTTGGTGACACCGCCCGGGATGGTTGAGGGATCGATCATAGGGAATCCATTCCCGATTCTGTGGAAGACAGTCTCCGTAACGGAATACCGCTTGGAGTAGAGTTCTGCATGAACTGGTAGGTAGCCGACGTCGGCAAGCAGGACTTCTAGGACAGACCTCTGGGGCGCAGTCATGCCCCCCATTATCGTCGTAATCCGTTCTGGGAGCGTGAATCCAGCGGCATTATCCCTAGCAAGCTGCACGACGGCGATGAAGACTGGCCATGCAGAGTCGATCACGATCTGGGAAGGATCCGAGATAAAGATCCTCGGCGCGGATTCGTTGACCCACGTCTTCACCTCGATGCGGAAAGCATCATGACGAAAATCGTGAAGTTCGTCGGCAGGTCCTTTCCATGTTTCAAGCGCGGCATCCGCGCCGTAAGCCGCTAGCATCCTTGCCAAGATTTCAAGCTCGCCGATCAAGCCACGGACTTCCTCTTCTGAAAGCGGGCCGGTATTTTTCTGAAAGAATCGCTTCCAGAGTCCGAGCTTTTCCATCAGCAGCCTCATGCGTGCCTCTATCGTGCCCTCGACGGAAAGTGCCGAGGCGAGATCGGCAGTGAAGACAGCGAATACATCAGAGGCGTCCTCGTCGGCCATCATAACGGGAAGAAGATGATCGTGATGATCCGCTATGGGCTGCTCGAACCTTACTCCGTTCAACCGAAGAACCTGCCACAAAGACGCAGGCCAACGTGAAGGAACCCTGATCACGATGCCCGGCATGACATCGTTGACCCGGACTACGGCGCTTATACCGATATCGCCCGCGATGGGAAGGGCCTGTTCAAGAACCGTTCCTGGAAGAGCATGCGGTATTCGTAAACAGATCGCCGCCCAAGAATTCTTCAATGATTCAGGAGTAACAGACATGTACGTTTAGGGATTATCCGAGGAGGTCGAAGCGGCATCTTCCTCATCGTCACGTCGCAGATCTTCCGAAATCTCTCCGAAAATCTCCTTAAGTTTCTGATTTGTACAAAGATAATCGCAACCATTATCATGCTCGGAGTTTGGAAGGCTAACCCCTATGCCTATGACGGGATCTTTATCGGACCACAGATACCCTTTATCGCTTTTGCCGTTCTTTTTTGCCTCCCCTAGAGTTGTGGGAATAATCGGATAAATCAACAGCAAACCATGGGTGGAAGGCCGCATTTTGCGGTAAATAGAAGCAAGGCTGAGCTTTCCTCCGCTTTCTTCTCGTTGATCTTGGGCGGCTTGAAGCTGCTTATCGTTAAGGTCTATTGATTCGTCGCCGCCATAAGCAACCCCTCTGAAAGTCACTCGTCCAGGATGCAGTGGCGCATCATTCTCATCCAACAGTCGGTTTCGATTACCTGCAAAGAAACCTTTATCTAATCCTAAGACCCTTCGCGTTCCCTTGCTCGATCCTATAACCACAACAGTCCATTTGATCAGATCACTTTTATGTGTCACTGATTCGATATAAGTGTGCAAGAGGCTCTTGCCACTGGACATAACACGATCTAAGCAGGTATTCACCGTCGCATTGTACTCAGACATGAATTGAGAAATGTTATTCCACGGAATATCCCTCCATATTCTAGCCGGGCCGCCGGGAGCCTCAATATGGGAAGGGGTGCCATAATTATTTCCGAGTTTCGTTATTAGATCTCCAAAAGCTTTATAATTTGAATTGAGATCTGTCTCCTTGATGTCCAGTGAGGAGATGAAGCTACTGGAAAAATGAATACGTACAGAAACTCCGCGGCGCATTTTATTAATAGCTGTTACCAATAGATCCCCCCTCGGTTCTCTCACGCGTAGCCCGTAATTAACGGGGGTCCTCTTTAGGAAGCTCATCATATCGAACTCTCGACGCAACTCCTCAGTGGCTAGCACAATCGTCCTAAAACTAGTGAGTATGGCAAGCGGCGCAAAAACTCTGCAAAGATGCGCATATCCAGGGCGGTATCCGAACCAACGTCCCATCTGCATAAGAGTGTCATAAGCCCTAGCTCCACGCAGGAAATAGCTGACGGTCAACCCCTCAAGAGTTAGCCCACGACTTAGTCTGTCACCCCCAATGGCGATAACGATGAGGCCTTCGTCCTGATTTTCAGCAAAATCAAGCCCCTGTTTACTCTGGCTATTGACCAATGCAAAAGTGAGTCGTTCTAGAGCGAGATTAATCTGGCTTTTAACATCAACCCAAGCGGGCAGTTTAGGGGGATCATTAATCTGGGATGGATGAGCTTGAAAAACTGAGAATTTGGCTACAAATTCATGATCCCAAAGTTCGCTGAATGTCTGTATTAATGCATTTCTTCTCTTGGGATCCCCCCCAACGAGCATGTTGAGCAGAGAGTTCATGTGTGCCTGAATCTGTCTCAGGACCTGCTCTTGTACCTTATTAAATCTGGTCACATGGACGAGCATGGAACAGTGGGAGGTCTCTTGACCCAAAGACATGCGGGTGGCAACTGATAGAACAAAACATTTCAACGCAGTGCACAGAGACTCCGGAAGATCAGTAGTTACTTGAAATGGTTTTTTGTGTCCCGGAGGTAACCATACATCGGCATCCTCAACGCCAATGTGCATTGGTAGGGGGGAAACCTCTGGAATACCAATTGTCTCATCTCCATCATGACCAAAAACAACATCAGGCCCGATATAATTATCGGGAGCTTTTGTGCTAATAATAAAAGCGCGTGGAAATAAATCAAAACCGATATTATCTATTGTACGCGCATCTGCCTTCCTCTCATGAGAATCCAATTCAGGATCCATAAAGATATTTGCATATGGAGTAGCTGTGTATCCCACAAAACCAACTTTATCGCAGCACCATAGAAGCGCTCTGATTAATCTATTAATCGCCTTGGGATCTTCGTCGAGGTTTCCTGTATTAACCGACGAATGATCCGCCTCGTCATCGATAATGAGCACCGGAGCTTTTTGAATAGCTATATTATTATATGGCCCCCTAATTTTGTTTAATAGATTTCTAAGAATTGAAGCGTTTTTTTTAACAACAAAAACTACTGGAGTATTACCTATCGCATGGTTCGTCATTCGATTTGTATCTACCCCGTAGTCTCCCTCGAAAGAAGTGCAGCTATCAATAGGTCCTAGCGGGGGAATCTTTGTTCCATGCATTCGAAATGTTCTTACCCCACAGGGATTCCAACCATCGCGACTGTTTTTACCCAAGATGCATTCCTCTATCCGTTCTTGTGTCTGCTGGCGCAGGTTCTCATGTATGCCAGAAAGTATAATAATAACCTTATAACCGGCATCAATCGCCTTGGCAGCTAAAGCTGTGTAATGCTGAGTCTTTCCGGACTGTACATGACCGACCACAAGACCGCGTCGATCAAAAGGAGCATCTGCTTTTGGATCTCCTAAAAGATCAAGTATTCTATTTGTACTCTGATCTAACTCCTGAATTACCCTAACTGGCCTGTGTAGTTTGTGTTTAAGATAAAGCTCAAGCCATGGCCATGAAGCCCATGAACTTCGATCTTCCTTTTCCAACCAAGGAATATAAGTATCTGGGTCAAAAAGTTCAGATGAGGGTTTTACTGCTGTAACCAAATACTCCCATGCTTTGTTAAGAACCCATTCCTTTTCAGTTTTAAGTTCAGGAAATCGATCTAGCAGTCCATCAACTTGGTTTTCTACATCTTTCCTTTGAGGAGCTTTAACTTGAGAGAATCGGATTAAGATAAATTGTAAGATGTCTTCCTTATTCATTTGATTAAGAATCTTTAGCTAAATGCTTTTTAAGCACTTCTGGGAACTTGGCGAACGGTTGGCTCCCAAGCGCCATAAGCTCGGCTTCTTCCTGAGATTTTCCGGTCTGCTTAAACCAATCAATCACCAAGCGGAGTGCATAAAGTAGGTCGTTTAGCTCTTTTTCGACTGGCTCTGCAATTAGTCCATGGGTGGTTTTCGAGGGTTGCTGCAAGATGGCCGCTACGGGAAGTAGTCTTTCGAACGAATGGAGGAATGCATCAGACTTGGCATTATCGTCTAGATTCTGCACAAGGGCCTCTACTAGGGGATGCCCTCGATTTATCCGAAAGTGAACATGGGACTTATTTGGGATCTGATTCCAGAAAGCTCTAACTCCGGCTTCATCGGCAGCCTGCCCAGCTTTAGGTGCTTCTCTCTCTCCATGAAATCCATACCGTTTCATTGCGGCTCCTCTTGCGACTTTGGCAATCCTCTCCATATCACCCATCAGAATTGCAGGAGGGGTTATTTTGGATTTGATGACGTCAAGCCCCCATGATTCGTCGACATGGTTTGGCAAGTCCACGGTAATCCTAGCCAACTTGCAGTGTTCCTCAGGCTTGGAGAATCCGAGCCAGCCTCCGGCAACGATTAAACGGTCCGCTCGGTAAGTGAAAAACCCTTGGTGAGCATTCCACCCAGATGGGCCTCCAAGCATTCTGTGCTCGGCGGGAGTCAGTTCCTTGTGATGCGGAAGAACAAAGGTGCGGATACGGATCTGGCCATTCGAAAGATCTTCTTGTGCCTTGAGCCATGAAGATTCCTCAGCTTCTCCAGCTGGCCCAAAAAGATTCCACGCTTTGAGATGGGCATCCCCAAATTTAAGTTTCAAAGACTTTCTCTGGAGGAAGCGGTGAAAGACGAGTCGCAGATGCCCCATTATCGTCTCGATCAAGGCCGATCTGTTATTGTCCTCGGCCGCTACAGTCCTCGCATCAACCCTCAGCTTGTCGAGATCAGTGACCAAGACGACGGTGCCGCTTTCATCCCTATGTGCGGAATCAAGAATAGTGCCTTCAAGGTATTGGACATCGTCAGGGTGAACTCCCTCTTTCGGCATCCACTTGCCGGTCTCAGAGATATTTTCCAGATCCCAGCTGAGCACGTTGACCACACCGTCTTTTTTTGTGACCACGGTCAGGCGCTTCCCCATAGAGAATGAAGCTGTCTTAAGCCCAAGGCCAAAGCGCCCGAGATCCTTGGGATCTCTTTTTTTCAACGGCCCTTCCCCTCCCCAGCGCATTGCCTTGCAGAGCTCATCACGGTTCATCCCGCGACCATCGTCCTCGATTCTGACCCAGCCAAGTCGATTACCTGAAGTTGGAGCAACCTCGATCCGGACGTTCTTTGCCACGGCTGTGATGCTATTGTCCACCAAGTCAGCGAGCGCCGTGTGGGGACGATACCCCATATTGCGCATGGACTCAATCAACGCCGAAGGATGGGGAATAAGTTCGTTCAACTTAATTGTCTGGATGGTTTAGGTCTAAGAACCATTAACTGATTGCCCTACAAGTGACGAGGATGATCATCAAGAGATCCTACCACCCAAAAAGACACCAAGTGTCCTAGGCCCAGAAATGGCTAAAAACCGAAAATCAGCTGATCTGAGGCTTCCTTCTTCTGCACCGCTTCGACGGTACTAAAGCGCAGGAGTTTTCGATGCCGCGCTAGGCGCCCAAGTGCAGCTGTATAAGATATATTGCCTCGCCGTCTCCCGACGGCCTCGCCCCTTGCGGGGCTGTGCTTCGCACAGGCTACTACGTGCTTCCCTGCACTCGGCGTTGCAAGCGCAGGGCAACAACGCCCCGCACGAAAAGAACCAGCCTTCCTCCTACAGCAGTAGGAGGGCGGGGGCTTCTAGCAACTTGCGGAGGACCGTCATATACTCCGCCGCTACCGCCCCATCCACCACGCGATGGTCGCCGCTGAGGGTGATGCTCATGCGGTGGCCGATCTCGATCTCGTCGCGACTGTTGACCACGGGCTTCTTGACGATGGCTCCGACTGCGAGGATCGCGGCCTGGGGAGGATTCACGATGGCGCAGAACTGCTCGATGCCGTAGGAGCCGAGGTTGGAGACGGTGATGGTGCCGCCGGCATATTCGTCGGGCTTGAGCTTCTTGTCCCGGGCACGGGTTGCAAGATCCTTCACGGCGGCGCTAATTTCCTTGAGAGAAAGCTTCTGGGCGTCGCGGATGACGGGGGTGACAAGGCCATCCTCGACGGCGATGGCCACGGAGAGGTTCACACTGCCGTACTCGATGATGGCGTCGCCGGCGAAGGCGGCGTTGACCTTCGGCTTCTGCATGGCGGCGCGAGCCACGGCGGAGAGGGCGATGTCATTGAAAGTGATCTTGCCGCCACTGGCTTCAATGTATTCCTTGCGGAAGGCCATCATCGGAGCGGCGTCGATCTCAATGGAGAGATAGAAGTGCGGGATCTGGGTCTTGCTCGCGAGCAGGCGCTCGGCGATGACACGACGCATACCGGAAAGAGGAACACGGGTCTCGGACATCCCGGCGATCGGGGTCGGGAGAATAGCGGCCACGGGGGATGAGCCAGCGGCAGGAGCCGGGGAGCCTACTGGAGCACTCTCCACGTCAAAAGCGATGACGCGACCACCGGGGCCAGTGCCCTTGACGGCATCGAGGCGGACGCCGCGTGCATCGGCAATCTTGCGGGCGAGAGGTGAGGACTTGACCCTAATTCCGGCATTGATGTTCCCGCCGGAAGCAGCTCCTCCACCAGCACGGAGAGCGGCGGCACGAGCCCGGGGAGTGAGAGGACGGCCGGAAGAAACTGCAGGCCGGGAGGTCGGGGCTTCAGATGCAGCAGCCGCAGGAGCGGTGGGAGCAGGTGAGGCTTTCGGTTTGTCACCAGCTTTTTCTCCATCCTTCAGCACAAGTGCAAGAGCGGCGCCTACTAGGACCTTGCCACCCTCTGGAACGAAAATGTCGGCGAGCGTGCCCTCCTCGAAGGACTCCATCTCCATAGTTGCCTTGTCCGTCTCGACCTCTGCCAGAATGTCGCCGACCTCAATCTTGTCCCCTTTCTTCTTATGCCAGCGCAGGAGGGTGCCCTCCGTCATGGTGTCGCTCAACTTGGGCATCGTGATCTCGGGCATGGTCGTAGGAGGTAAGAGGTGGCGGAAGGGAAAGGCTATTAGCGGTTTAGGCTGTAGGCTGTTAGGTCAGAAGGGTGAAAATTCTAGGACTGCATGTTCTCGCGCAAAGGCGCAGAGGCGCGGAGGAAATTCATTGTGGAATCAGAAGGATGACAGGACTTTGGCGACGACGGCCTGGGCGTCGGGGAGCTGGAGCTTCTCCAGTGGCATGCTGTAGATGGCCGGAGCATCGAGCGCGGTGACGCGTAGGACGGGGGCATCCAGATCGTCGAAGGCGTGCTCGGCAAGGAGGGCCGCGATCTGGGAGCTGACGCCGCAGAAGGGCTTGTTCTCGTCCACGAGGACTGCTCGGTGGGTCTTAGCCACGGAATTGAGGATGGTCTCTTCGTCGAGCGGCCGAATGGAGCGCAGGTCAACGACCTCGGCCTCGATGCCATGTTCTGTCGCTAGGATCTCGGCGGCGGCAAGGCAGGTGAGGACGGCGCGCCCATGGGCGATGAGGGAGACATCGAGCCCCTCGCGCTTCACTTCGGCGACGCCGAGCGGGATGGTGTAGGAACCTTCCGGAACCTCGCCGAGATCACCGTAGAGAAGGGTGTTCTCCATGAAGCAGACGGTGTCATTATCACGGATGGAGGAAATCATAAGGCCCTTGGCATCGTAAGGGGTGGCGGGACAGACGACCTTGAGGCCGGGGGTATTCGCCAGGAAGTTCTCCGGCGTGTGGGAGTGGGTCGCGCCGACATTCGTGCCTCCATTGGCAGGGCCGCGGATGACCATCGGGACATTGATGAGTCCGCCCGACATGTAGCGGACACAGCCGGCGTTATTGATGATCTGGTCGAAGCCGACATACGCAAAGCTCCAGAACATGAGCTCAACCACCGGACGCAGGCCCATCATGGCGGCGCCAACGCCGAGGCCAAGGAAGGCAGCCTCACTGATCGGGGTGTCGATAACTCGCTTAGAGCCGAAACGCTTCCAGAGACCCTCGGTGACCTTGTAGGCGCCGTTGTACTGGGCGACTTCCTCACCCATGAGGAAGACGTTCTCGTCGCGGGTGAGCTCTTCGGCGAACGCGTCGTTCAGGGCCTGGCGGTAAGTGATGAGAGGCATGGCTGAGAAGGTGTTTAGCGGTTTAGGCTGTTGGCTATTAGGCTAGAGAAATGCCGCTGGAAAAAAAGGGTTCATAGCGGGCGTTATTCGCTGAAGAAGAAGCGGCCGGTCTGGCCGGCCTCGGTCTTGTGATCCACCTCGTGGTAGATGTCCTCAAAGATGCTCTCCTCCGAGGGCCATGGGCTAGCTATCCCGAACTCTACTGCAGCGGCGGCTTCGGCCTTGGCCTCGTCATCGATCTTCTCGATCTGGGCTTGAGTCACAGTCTTCTCCTTGAGCAGCTGATTTTGCCAGCGGGTGATCGGGTCGTAGTCGCTCTTGTAAAGCTCGATTTCCTCGGGTGCGCGGTACTTCTTGGCATTCGCATCGGCCACGGAATGGCCGTAGTAGCGGTAGGTGGAGACCTCGAGGACCATCGGCTTGGACTCTTTGCGGGCGCGCTCCATGGCGGCTCCGAGATTGGCCCGTAGCTCGTAGAGGTCAAAGCCTTCACAGGTGGCCCACTCGACGCAGAAGCCCTCGGCACGCTTGGCCAGTGAGCCATTCACCGCTGAGGAACGCTCGAGGCTGGTCCCCATGGAATAGCCGTTGTTCTCGATGACATAGACGATCGGAAGATCCCAAAGCGCGGCCATATTCAGGCACTCGCTGAAGACGCCCTGATTGACCGCACCATCACCTAGGAAGGCGACCGCGCAGCCGTTGATCTTCTTGTATTTGATGGCGAAGGCGAGGCCTAGGCCAAGCGGGGTCTGGCCGGCAACGATGCCGTGTCCGCCCCAGTAATGCTTGTCGGGAGCGAAGAAGTGCATCGAGCCCCCCTTCCCCTTGGAGCAGCCGGTGCCTTTGCCGAAGAGTTCGGCCATGCATTCGTTCATTCCCATGCCAACGGCCAAGGCGTGGCCGTGGTCCCGGTAGGCGGTGATGATTTCGTCGTGTCCGTTCATCAAGGAAGCGGTGCCGACGGCAACCGACTCCTGGCCATTGTAGAGATGGAGGAAGCCCCCCATGATCCCCTGATTATAGTACTTCAGGGCCTGCTGCTCAAAGCGGCGGATACGGAGCATCTCGCGGAGGTAGCCGATCTTCTGCGCGGGCTTCAGGGAAGCATTGAAAGGGGACTTTGAGAAATCGACCTTGGAGGGAGTTTTAGTGGCGTCCTTCAGCACAGCTTTGGGAGCACTGGGGGCCTTCTTGGCAGGGGCCTTTTTCAGAGGAAGGGGCTTCTTGCCACCCTTCTTGGGAGTAGCCTTTGACAGCGGCTTCGCCTGAGACTTCGGCTTAGAGACGACAGGGCGGACGGCCTTTTTAGGGGCGCTCTTTTTAGATTGGGAAGGTTTGGAAAGCTTGCGAGCCATACGCTGTGTCCATTCGGGGATGCCGAATGCGAAGGGGAAACTATCCAGAAATCAGCCCGATGCGGCAAGCCCGAAGCAACCAGACATAGAGATAATCTGGAACTCAGGAACTCAGGAACCGAGGGGATTTTTTATGCTCTACAACTTAGAAAAAAGACCCCACCCGCGGCTTGCGGAGTGAGGCCTGTAATCTCAGGTTTGCTCAGGTCTTTTCCTGAGCCCCTGAATTCCAAATTAATAATTGCAGCTACTTCTTACCCGCGGCATCGGCCTCGAGGGCGGCCTTCACGGCCTCCTCGATCTCCGCGTAAAGAGCGGCGTCTGACTTGAGCAGCTCCTTGGCAGCATCACGTCCTTGAGCGATGTTGTTCCCCTTATAGCCCATCCAGGAGCCGCGCTTTTCGATGATGTTCTTCTCGAGGGCGAGATCCAGCAGCGACCCGGTGCAGGAAATTCCCTCGTTGTACATGATGTCGAACTCGGCCTCGGTGAAGGGAGGGGCGACTTTGTTCTTCACGACTTTCACACGGGTACGATTGCCGGTGACGGTGCCGTCGGTTTGCTTGATCGCGCCGATGCGGCGGATGTCGACACGGACGCTGGCGTAGAACTTGAGCGCCTTGCCTCCGGGCGTGGTCTCGGGGTTACCGAACATGACGCCGATCTTCTCGCGGATCTGGTTGGTGAAGATGCAGCAGGTGTCGGACTTCGAGATGAAGGCCGTGAGCTTCCTCATCGCGGCGCTCATGAGGCGGGCCTGCGCTCCGACGACGGAGTCGCCGATCTCTCCCTCAAGTTCGGACTTGGTGACCAGCGCGGCGACGGAATCGAGCACGACGACATCGACGGCATTGGAACGGATGAGCGTCTCGCAGATGCGGAGGGCCTCTTCGCCGGAGCTGGGCTGGGAGACAAGGAGCTCCTCCAGATTCACCCCGAGCTTGCGGGCATAGCTGGGATCGAGAGCGTGCTCGACATCGATGAAGGCGGCGACGCCACCCCGCTTCTGGGCCTGGGCGATGACGGTGAGGGTGAGAGTGGTTTTTCCCGAGGACTCGGGGCCGTAGATCTCGATGATACGTCCCTTCGGGAATCCGCCGACTCCGAGAGCCCGGTCGATGAGGAGGTTGCCGGTCGGGATGGAGGCGATGTTCACCGCGGATGCCTCGCCAAGACGCATGATGGCTCCGTCGCCGTAATCCTTGGCGATAGCCTGGATGGCGAGGTCGAGATTCTTGGCTCGCGCGGTGGCGGCTTTGTCGGTTGCTTTGTCGGCGGATGCGTCTTCTTTGGCCATGGTTCGGGGAATAGGGTTGATGATTCGGTGAACCTACAGCGTAGACCTCCCCTCTGGGGGAGCAATCGGAAAACGGCGGCTTGCCTTTAACGGGGGTGTTTCTAACTTGAACGGCTCGGCATGCGTTCACTCCCCTCCTCTTTCCTACCCCGCCTTATCAGTACCGTGGTCCTATGGGGGGCACTCATCGTTGCCTACAGGCTCCGCTCGGAAATAGCCTTTGCAATTCTGATCAGCATCCCTGCCCTGGGGGCTCTCTGGGAGTACTTTGCTCTGCTGAAGGCTGGAGAGATCTCCCACCATCGGGGGATGGGCATGGCAGCAGCCCTGTTGCTGATTAGTCTGAATTTCTGGCTATTGCAATCTGCGGACCCGCTCATCCGGTTTGCGATCTTCCCGGGCGAGGCGGCGGTCATGGCGTTCTTCGTGATGGCTCTCTTCCTGCGGGAGTATGGTCGCAACAATCCAGGCCGTGCCACTGCCGAGGGGATCACTTTTACCCTCCTGGGGGTGATCTACATTCCGTGGCTTTTCCTCTTCATGGCTAAGCTTCTCTACCTCACGCCCCGGAACCCCGATGGACACCTCACCGGCCAGTATTTGGTTCTCTTTGTGGTGGCGGTGACGAAATTCACCGATGTGGGTGCATTCCTCTGCGGAAGCCTCTTCGGACGGACGCCCTTCTTTCCGAACATCAGTCCTAAGAAGACTTGGGAAGGAATTCTCGGCGGGATTGGGTTAGGTGTGGCCGTGGGCTGGGGGGTCTTTCACTTCTTCGGGCAGCACCTTCCTCCCTTTTCCTTAATGCTGGTCCTCGGCTTAGCGCTGCTTCTGGCAATTGCGGGAGTCGCCGGCGACCTTGCCGAATCACTGCTCAAGCGCTCGGTGCACAGCAAAGACTCCGGTCATGCACTGCCCGGCATCGGTGGCGGGCTCGACCTGATCGATAGCCTACTCTTCACCCTGCCGTTGTTCTATTTCATCCTGCTCTTCCTGCTGCATCCATGAAGAAACGAGTCGTCGTCCTCGGGGCTACCGGCTCCATCGGCGAGAGCACTCTGCGCGTGGCGCGTGCCCTCTCTAATAAGATCGAGATTGTCGGCATCTCTGGCGGACAAAATGTGCATCGCCTTCTGGAAATCTCCCGCGAGTTTCCCGCAGCCCGGATTTGCGCGGGGGATGAGTTAGGGGCGGCCACACTCCGCTCCAATCTACCGGGATGTGAGGTTCTGCATGGGGCACATGGCCTCGAGACTCTAGCCGCAATGCCCGAGGCGGATCTTGTGCTGGTCGCAATCGTGGGCACGGCGGGACTGAAGCCGGCTCTGCGCGCATTGGAATCCGGCAAGGATCTGGCCGTCGCGAGCAAGGAGATCCTAGTCATGGCAGGTGAGCAGGTGATGGCGACCGCCAAGCGAATGGGAGGCAGGGTTCTCCCCGTCGACAGCGAGCACAACGCGGTCTTCCAATGCCTCGAAGGACAAGACCCCACGACCGTGAAGCGGCTGATTCTGACCTGCTCGGGAGGGCCTTTCCGCAAGGCTTCTGCGACCGATCTGGCCTCAGTCACTCCGGAACAGGCTCTCAAGCACCCGACCTGGTCGATGGGACGGAAGATCTCGATCGACTCCGCAACTCTCTTCAACAAAGGACTAGAAATGATCGAGGCGCGTTGGCTCTTCAACATCCCGATGGAGAAGATCGACGTGGTGATCCACCCGCAGAGCATTGTCCACTCGATGGTGGAGTTTGTGGACGGCTCAATCATGGCCCAGATGAGCTCGACCGACATGGCACTCCCGATTCAGTACGCCCTGACCTATCCGGAGCGCATTGCCGGCCCCTGCGCGCCGCTCGATTTAACCTTGGTGGGACGATTGGATTTCGAAGCACCCAGAACCAATCTCTTCCCTGCTCTGGAGCTTGCGCGCCGTGCTGGAACTCTTGGAGGAACACTTCCAGCCGTACTGAATGCAGCGAACGAGACTGCCGTGGAGGCCTTCCTTGCCGGACGACTTTCTTTCCCCGGCATCTGGGAAAGCGTGGCACGTGCCATGGACTCCATTCCTTTTGTGGAGCATCCCTCACTGGATGAGCTGATCGATGCAGACACGGCGGCTAGAGCCGTCGTGGGTGATGGGGAATAGGCAATCGGGAATAGGGGAATTGCAACGAGGCTGTTAGGCGCAGAGAGAATCTTTTTAAAATAGGCTTTTGAAACGAGATCCCATTTTTCATCCCTTTTGCCTTCTGTATTTTCCAATCTCCGCGCCTCTGCGCCTCTGCGGGAGAAACTTCCATCCGACCTTTAAAAACAAAAAGCCCCGCGCCGTTTCCGGAGCGGGGCTTTTTTATGATCTAAAACTTTTTAGGAAGAACTAGGACTTCAACGCAGTCTGATAGTTCTGCTCTGCGTGATCCCAGTTGACCACGTTCCACCAGGCCTTGAGATAATCGGGGCGGCGGTTCTGGTAGTGAAGGTAGTAGGCATGCTCCCAAACGTCGTTGGCGATCACTGGCTTGTTGCCATCCATGTAGGGGCTGTCTTGGTTGGGCAGGGAGATGATCTCCAGCTGGCCCTGCTTATTCACGATGAGCCAGGCGAACCCGCTGCCGAATCGTTTGACACCGGCCTCTTCGAACTTGGCCTTGAACTCGTCAAAGCTGCCGAAGGCCTTGGTGATAGCCTCGGCAAGTGTGCCGACAGGTGCTCCACCCTTGCCTGGTCCCATGATCTCCCAGAAGAAGGTGTGGTTGGAGTGACCACCGCCGTTGTTGCGGACAGCCGGGCGGATTGCCTCTGGAACCGCGGAGAGATCTGCGATCAGTTCATTCACCGGCTTGGCGGCAAGCTCGGGATGATCCTTGAGGGCGTTGTTGAGGTTATTGATATAAGCAGCGTGATGCTTGTCGTGATGGATCTCCATCGTGCGCGCGTCGATGTGCGGCTCGAGGGCGTCGAAAGCGTAGGGAAGAGGAGGCAAAGTGTAGGACATAGGACATGAGCATGACTCCATCGGCCGATCAGAGACAAGAAGGATCTCCAACTGACCTGATGGAACCGCAGACTAAAGCGCTCTAATAAACGTCCTTCCTGTAGCGCTTCGACTTCTTCAACTCCTCGACATAGGCGGCGGCCTCCTCAGGGGACTTGCCCCCAGCCTTCTCGACCACCTGATGCAGAGCGGTGTCTACATCCTTCGCCATGCGGGATGCATCGCCACAGATATAGAAATAGCCACCCTGCTCAAGCCAGGCGAAGAGTTCCCCAGCCTCCTCCAACATGCGGTGCTGTACATAAACCTTCTCAGCCTGATCGCGTGAGAAGGCGGTAGAGAGTTTGTGGAGGACACCTTCCTGCTGCCATGCCTCGAGCTCCTCACGGTAGAGGAAGTCGGTAGCGGATTTCTGATCACCGAAGAAGAGCCAATTCTTGCCTGTGGCACCGGTGGCTTTCCTTTCCTGAAGGAAGGCCATGAACGGGGCGATTCCCGTGCCAGGGCCGACCATGATCGCATGGGTCGAAGGATCCTCGGGAACGCGGAAATGCTTGGCCGTATGGACGAAGACGGGAACGGGCACATTGTCGGAGCGGTCGGAGAGGAAGGTCGAGCAGACACCCTCGCGCTTGCGGCCATGGGTCTCGTATCGAACCGCTGCCACCGTGAGATGGACCTCCGAGGGATTGGCCTTCTGCGACGAGGCGATCGAGTAGAGACGTGGCTGGAGCTTGCGCAGGCACTTCACGAATTCCTCAGGCGTGAACTTGGCAGCAGGATGAGCCAGTAGAGGATCGATCACCTCGCGCCCCGCGACATAAGCCTCGAGTTCAGCCCGTCCTTCCGGGGTCGTCATCGGGATAAAGTGGGCTGCCGTAGGATCCTTCTGCGCGATGGCAGCTAGGAGTTTCTTGTCCTTCTCGGTGATCACATAGCTGCGGGTCAGGGCCTCGCGGATCGTGATTGTGTTCCCATTCGGATCCGTCACCTCTTCCTCACCACTGAACCCGAGCACGCCGAGGATCTCCTCGACAAGTACGGGATTGTTCGTCGGGAACACCCCGAGCGAATCGCCGACCTCGTAGACAAGTCCCGAATCCGCGAGATCGATCTCGAAGTGTCGTGTGTCCTTGGCCGACCCCGGGCCAGTGAGGCTGCGGTTCGTCTTGAGCTGCGCAGGAAAGGGATTTTTGCGGGAATAGAGAGCGGTTGGATCGGCGGACATAGGTTTAGAATAGATTATGAAATGGGTCGTTCAAGTTTTCGTGAAGCAATACTCAGGCCAGTTCTTGTATCAGAATCCTATTCATGCGGATGCCGCCGAGGAAGTTCTCTACAAGCATGTTCTCGTCAGGCGAGTGAATGCGGGAGTCTGGATTCGCTAAGCCCAGCAGATAGGAATCGACCCCCAATATTTGTTTGAGCGTAGCAAGGATCGGGATGCTGCCGCCGTCCCGCAAAAGTAGCGGCTCCGAACCGAATGCGCCGGCAAGGGCCTTTCGGGCAGCCAGCCCGTCAGGGGAGTTAGGATCGGACTGATAAGCAGCGCCAGAGTGTCCAGTGATGATTTCCAGCAGAACGCCCGGAGGAGTCTGATTGCGGAGATATTCCTCGGCTGCTGCGAGAATCACGGCCGGATCCTGATTGGCGACCAGTCGAAAGGTAATTTTGGCAAAGGCCTCTTTTGGCAGGACCGTTTTGGTTCCAGCCCCCTGATAACCGCCGCCGATGCCGTTCACCTCGGCCGTCGGACGCGCGCCGATCCGCTCGATCGTCGTGAAGTTCTTTTCGCCAAAGAGTTCAGCAACCCCGGCAAGTTCCTTGATCGCATCATCTCCGCCAGAGACCTTTTCCAAGCTGGCAGCGGCTTCGCGTTCCCAAGGCTCAAGCGGTCGCACGGCGTCATAGAAACCGGGAATCCGAACACGCCCCTGGTCATCATGGAGAGAGGCCAGCAGGCGAGCCACCACCGTAGCGGGATTCGCCACAGCGCCTCCGAAGAGTCCGCTATGAAGATCGCGGGCAGGCCCGCGGACAATAAGCTCCATCGCGGCAATCCCCCGCAGTGCATAGGTGAGAGCTGGCTTGTTGCCGGGAGCCATCCCGGTGTCAGAAATAGCGACGAGGTCACAAGCGAGTTCTTCTCGATGCTCTAGTAGAAAATCCGCGAGACTCGGGCTGCCAATCTCCTCCTCACCCTCGATCAGGAAGATGACGTTGACGGGCAGAGTGCCTTTTTCGCGGAGCGTCTCGGCCACCCCGAGGATGTGAGCGAGGATCTGCCCCTTGTTATCCGCGGCGCCGCGGGCATAGATGCGACCTTCCTCAATGCGGGGCTCGAACGGGGGCGTGGTCCATCCCTCAAGCGGATCGGGCGGCTGCACATCGTAGTGACCATAGATCAGTACAGTCCGCTTCTGCGAGTCGCGCGGGGTAGCGGCGACGACGACGGGAGACCCAGGTGTGGGATGAACGGTCGCGGTCAATCCTATAGCCGTGAGTTTTTCGCTCAGCCACTCGGCACAGGCTTGAAGATCCGGAGCATGTTTCGGCTGTGTGGAGATGCTAGGAAAGCGCAGAAACTGCGAAAGCGTCTCGAGCGGTTCAAGCGGCTCTAAAGAATCCCCCATGCCCACGAGATCCATCATCCGAATGGATCAGGCCTTCAGGTTGACGCCGAGGTCGCCGATCTTGCCGAAATTAAGACCAGAAAGTGCGGGCGTAGCTGTTGCCATCTGCTTGAAAAGTTCCTCAAGGGAAGAGGCACCCTCGGCACCCAAACCCTGCAGCAGATCGCTCAGAATTTCCCAATCATCACGAGCATGGCCGGGCGCCGTAAGGGCGCGGTTGAGGCGCTGAAGACGACCGTTGATATTCACCATCGAGCCTCGCTTTTCCGCGGAGGCACTGCCCGGCAGGACGACCTTTGAAAGTTTGAGGGAGTCATTCGGCAGGATATCGAGCGTCACGAGTGAAGAGAGCTTACTGAGCTCAATCCCGCTCAGCCCGCAGTGAAGAGGGTTCTCACCGAGTACCACGAGCGAGGTAATCTTGCCGGAGGAGATGCCTGCCGCGATCTCGGGTAGGCGGGAGCCTGGAGCGGAGCCGGTCACACCGAGCAGCTGGGCACCCCGGGTGTTCGGATTACCATCATCGGAGACAAGGAATCCATCTCCCTTCTGCGCACGGGCACGGATGTCGATCAGCTCGGTTCCGAGGGTCTTGGCAAGACGGCTTGCCAGGAAAAGCTCCTCGTTGGTCATGCGGCCCGAGGCAATCATTGCGGTCGCAGCGCCGGATTGGCCCTTCAGCGATTCGACGGCCGAGGTGATCGCCTCCTTCCAACGGACAGATCCTCCGCTGACAAGGGGCTCCTTGAGACGATCCTCGCGGTGGATGTAGGTATAATTCAACCTATGGGAATCGGGCAGCCAGAAGGCATTCACGGCCTCGTTCTCACGTGGCGTAATGCGGTGAACTTTGTTCTCACGGCTGCCGATCAGGATGTTGCTGCCGGTGCCGCAGTTCGTGTCGATGGTCTTGGTCTCCTTGAGGAACCAGACGCGCATCTTGAATCGGAAATCCTTGGAAGTCAGCGCGCCGACCGGGCAGATGTCGACGGTGTTGAGCGAGTAGTTGCTGTCGAGGCGCTTGCCGGGATGCACGGTCAGCGTGGTATGGCCGCCGCGGTCAACAAAGCCGAGGCAGTCGTCCTTGGCTACCTCATCCATGAAACGGATACAGCGGGAGCAAAGAATACAGCGTTCATCGTCGAGAACGATACGCTCGCCGATGTCGACATGCTTCGGCTTCTTGACCTTATTATCCTCGAAGCGGGAGCTGTCGTTGCCGTATTCCACGGAAAACTCCTGCAGGCGGCACTCACCGGCCTTGTCGCAGATAGGGCAGTCGAGCGGATGATTGATCAGGAGGAACTCCATCACACCCTTGCGACACTCCTCGACAAGCGGTGAGTTGGTACGGACCCCGAGCCCTTCGGAGACCTCAATGGCGCAGCAGATGGCGGGCTTCGGGCTCCAGTTGATCAGAGGGCGGCCATCCTCACCAAGCTCCGGCTTGCGATCGGGGCCCATCTTCGGAGTGCCCATCTCGATCAGGCACATGCGGCAGTTGCCGGGAGAACTCAGAGCAGGATGGTAGCAGTAGTGAGGCACGTAGCTGCCGGACTTCATGCAAGCCTCGATGAGACGGGTTCCCTTGGGAAACTGCTTCCACTCGCCGTCCACCTGGACATTGATCATTGGGATAGCCGGAGCAATGTTTTCTACTGTTGGCTCTGCGGTGGTGGCGGTAGCGCTCATCGGTGTGTAAGAAATGGGTTTCCTGTGTTGGGAAAGAGAAACATTTATGAACGCAGGGCTCCTGATGAGCAAGTAAGAAGGCCTGATTTAAGAGGACGAGATTCAAAAAGCGCCGTTCTCATCACCTCTCAGAGGCCATCCCTACCCACTTTTTAGAGTTTTTGAGGGCTGAACGAATCTCCTTCCTGTCTCACGGCTTGCATCCCGAATGGTTACAGCCTAGTTTCTTACGCCTTCCTAGGATGGGTGGCAGAGTGGTCGATCGCGCACGCTTGGAAAGCGTGTTTACCTTTATCGGTAACGAGGGTTCGAATCCCTCCCCATCCGGATCTTTGCTCGAAGAGCAACAAATTGCATTCTGAGGGATGAGAACTTCAGTTCGACGACCATGCCGTGATTAGCGGCATAAGATCCCTGCGAAGCCATGCTGTTGAGCCCCAGCAAAGCTGGGGATAATCCCTCCCCATCCGGTTTACTTGCTCATAGAGCAACAAATTGCATTCTGAGGGATGAGAACTTCAGTTCGACGACCATGCCGTGATTAGCGGCATAAGATCCCTGCGAAGCCATGCTGTCGAGCCCCAGCAAAGCTGGGGATAATCCCTCCCCATCCGGATCTTTGCTCGAAGAGCAACAAATTGCACTCTGAGGGATGAAGAGCCTTCAGGTTCGACTGCCATGCCGCGATCAGCGGCTCCATGGTCTCACGCAGTGATTCTGCAGAGCCTTGACGCCAGCCAAGGATAATCCCTCCCATCTCCCAGAGAATACGCTACCTTCATCCCCAACCATGAACTCCTTTGCCGATCTCGCACTGCTCCCCACCATTCGGGAGACGCTTGTTGAAAAAAACCTGACCATCCCCACGGATATCCAAACCCAGACCGTGCCGGCACTCCTTGCTGGTCGCTCGGTGGTGGGGGTTGCCGAGACAGGCAGCGGAAAAACCCTCGCTTATGCCCTGCCGATCCTCCATCGCCTCAAGACCCTTGAGCTCCAAGGCAAACCGGTCACCGTCTATGGTGAGCCTCGCGCCATCGTGGTGGTACCTACCCGGGAGTTGGGCGAGCAGGTCGCCAAGGCCTTCAAGCCGTTCACCCACACGACGCGTCTCCGCGTGAGGTCACTCCTGGGCGGCACAACAATGGAACAGGCAAAACGCAGCCTGCAGGGTCCCTTCGAAGTGTTGGTTGCCACGCCCGGGCGCCTTATCAAGATGATGGAGGCAGGGCTCGTGACGCTAGGGGATGTCCGCACCCTCGTGCTCGATGAGGCTGATCAGATGCTGGATCACGGATTTTTGCCAGATGTGCGACGGATCGTGAAGGACTGCCCGCCAGAGCGTCAGCTCGCGATGTTCTCGGCCACGGTTCCGCCAGCAGTGGAGAAACTCATCGCGGATCTCTTCGCCGATGCGGAAGTCATCCGGAGCTTGGGGAGCCACCGGGTCGTGGCGTCACTCACCACGATCCAGGAAACGGTTGTGGGAGGAAAACGCTTTCCCCTGCTCGAGCGTCTGCTCGACAAAAAGGTGGAGGGAGGAACGATCCTCTTCACCAATACCCGCGAACAGTGCGACAAGCTGGCCGGTGAGTTGGAAGAAGCCGGGTGGCCCTGCGTGGTCTACCGGGGCGAGATGGACAAGATGGAGCGGCGTAGGAACCTCAAAGCGTTCCGAGAGGGTGACGTCGCCCTGCTGATCTCCACCGATCTCGCCTCTAGGGGGCTCGACGTGGAGCATGTCGGCCGCGTCATCAACTATCACATGCCGCAGCAGATGGAGAATTACCTGCATCGCGTCGGACGCACAGCGCGTGCCGGACGTCCGGGACTCGTGGTGAATTTCGTGACCGAGCGCGATGCGCCGCTTATGAGCAAGCTGGACGCAGTCCGCTCCGCTCCAAAAGCCGCCTTGAAATCCGCGCCATCGAAAGCAAATCGGTAGCAACCGACCGCCGTCCATTTATCCGGGAGTGTTCTTTGTTCTCGCTTGGAAAATTGATCGACCCGACCACCGGTGCTGGAAAGAGTAGGTCATGTCCACCATGAAGAGTCTCTCGATCGGCATCCTGGAGTATGTTCTCTCCCAACCGGCCCATAAGCTGCCGGCCGTTTTTGATTTGGAACAGTGTCCCTTCCCCTATGGAGAACTTTCTTTGGAGGAAATTTTAGAAGAAATCATCCGGTTAAAATCGATTGGCTTGATCGAGGCGAATGTACTGAAGGGGATCGATAACAAGCCGTACAAGGTGCAGGTCCGCTATGTCACGTTGGATGGACGGAATTATCTGGAAGGCAAAAACCCGTTGGCCGAGCAACGATCCTTTCTAATAAAAATCCTGGGCGGCACACTCGCGGTCGCCGCGTTGATCGGATTCCTAATTTTGGGTGGAAATCAGCTTGGTGGGCTCTTGCATCGTCATGGCACTGTAGAGGCAGCGGCTGACTCCACACCGATACCGACGCCGACTCCCATGGCAACACCTGCTCCTACACCGGAACCCACCCCTACTCCGACCCCAGAGCCCATGCCTTCTCCCTCACCCTCTCCGAAGCACAGGGCAAAGTCATACAGGACGCCCGCGGCCAACTAAGCGCAAAAAGGAGAGGGGGAACGCTTTGGAAGGCTTTGATTCTCAACTGAAAGAGCAGCTTTCCGTGCTGGAGCAGCAGGGCCTTCATCGCGCCCTGCGTGTGGTCGAATCCGTTCGTGGCATCCTCATCACAATCGCTGGCCGTGAGCTGATCAACTTTTCATCCAACGACTATCTAGGACTCTCATCTCACCCTGCCATCGCTGAAGCGATGGGGGAGGGGGCTCGTCGCTGGGGTGCTGGATCCACCGCGTCGCGCCTGATCTGTGGTAACACAGCTGAGCACGCCGCACTGGAAGAGGAACTTGCGGCGGCGAAGGGCACGGAGTCCGCCTTGGTCTTCTCGACGGGCGTGGCTGCAGCCACCGGAACCATTCTCGCACTCGCCGGCAAGGAAGATGTCATCATCATGGATAAGCTGGCCCACGCCTGCCTGATCGACGGGGCCCGCGCGAGCCGCGCAATTCTCCGTGTCTTTCCCCATAACGATCTGGAGAAGATGGAATCCCACATGCGATGGGCGCGCGAAAAACATCCTGCCTCGCGCGTGGTGGTCATCACCGAATCAGTCTTCAGCATGGATGGCGATCTGGCTCCGCTCCGTGAAATCGTCGCGCTGAAGGAACGCTATGGTGCGATCCTCCTCCTTGATGAGGCACATGCGGTGGGCGTTCGCGGTGCAGGAGCTAAAGGGCTTGCAGGCGAGCTGAGTCTTGGTGATCAGGTCGACATCCAGATGGGAACGCTCGGTAAGGCTCTCGGTGTCTCCGGCGGATACATCGCCGGATCGAGGGTTCTGATCGATTATCTGATCAACCGGGCCCGAAGCTTTGTCTTCTCCACTGCTCCCTCCCCGGCAGTGGCGGCCGCCTGCCGTGCGTCCCTCAGGATTGTTCAGTCAACAGAGGGTGATGCTCTTCGTGCAGACCTTCAGGAAAATCTTCGTCTCTTTACCTCGGAGATGAAGCTCAGCGACTCCCCGAGTGCCATCATCCCGCTGATACTCGGAAGTGAAGAACACGCGATGCAAGAGACGACGCGGCTTCAGAAAACGGGATTCTTTATTCCAGCAATCCGCTACCCTACCGTTCCGAGAAATACGGCGCGGCTTCGCATCACGCTTAGTAGCGCTCACAATCCGGAGCAGATCAGTGGACTCGCCGCCGCACTGAAGGGTTCTGGTTGAAGAGCCCTAGACCCTTGGTAACGCTGGCTAGGCTTGGAGCTTCTTTGCGAGGATCTCTCCCGCGAGAGCTGGATTTGCCTTCCCCTTGGAAAGCTTCATGACCTGACCCTTGAGGAAGTTGAGCGCGGCTTCCTTTCCGGACTTGAAGTCGGCGACAGATGCCGGATTGGCGGCGATCACCTCGTCACATAAGGCCTCGATGGCCCCGGTGTCGCTGACCTGCTTGAGCCCCTTCTCCTCAACAATGACGGCAGGCTGCTTGCCGCTGACCATCATCTCGGCAAAGACCTCCTTGCCTTGGCGGCCGCTGATGGTTCCTAACTCAATGAGGGCCGTGAGTTCACCGATATAAGCTGCTTGGATGGGGCATTCCGAGAGATCCAGCGAAGCGGCTGAGAGGGCGCTGAGCAGGTCGTTGATGATCCAGTTCGCAACGCTCTTTGGCTTGGGGGAGCCCTTGCTGGCTGCCTCGAAGTAATCAGCTAATGCGGCATCATCTGCTAGGACGGCCGCGTCGTACTCGCTGATACCGTAGTCAGCGACGAATCGGTCTCGCTTGGCCTGAGGCAACTCCGGCATGCCGACCTTAGCTGATTCGACGATCTTGGCCGTGCGGACGGGAAGCAGGTCAGGATCGGGGAAGTAGCGGTAGTCGTGAGCGGACTCCTTGATACGCATGAGCGTTGTCTCGCCACGATCGTCATCCCAGCGACGCGTCTCCTGATCGAGTTTGCCTCCCGCCTTCACAAAGGCAGTCTGGCGCTCGATCTCGAAGGCGAGAGCGCGGCGGACTCCGCTGATGGAATTGAGATTCTTCAGCTCGATCTTGGTACCGTATTCCTTCTGGCCGACAGGTCGCACGGAAACATTCACATCGCAGCGCATCTGGCCCTTCTCCATGTCGGCATCACTGATTTCACCATAGACAAGGATTTGACGGAGTGCCGTGAGGTAGGCGAAAGCCTCCTCGGGGGAAGCGATATCGGCCTCCGAGACGATCTCCATGAGAGGGGTGCCGGCACGGTTGAAATCAATGCCGCTGGCAGTCTCGAGATGGAAACTCTTCGCCACATCCTCCTCCAGATGGATGCGGGTGAGCCGGATCTTCTTGCCCGGGGTCGCGATCGTCTTTTGTGCATCCTTCGGATAGGCCGTCTCGTGCAGTGGAACGTCGCCTCCGAGACAGAGGGGCTGGTCGTACTGGGAGATCTGGTAGTTCTTCGGCATGTCCGGGTAGTAGTAGTTCTTGCGGTCGAACTTACAGACCTCGGGAATGTCACAGCCAAGCATCAGTCCTGCGCGGGCGGTAAGTCGCAGCGCCTCGCCATTCATTACCGGAAGAGCACCCGGCAGGCCGAGACACGTAGGGCAGGTGTGCGTGTTTGGTTCAGCTCCGTACTCGACCTTGCAACCGCAGAACATCTTGCTCTTGGTTTTCAACTGGGCATGGACTTCAAGTCCGATCGTTACGCTGTATTCCGTGCTCATAGGATGATATTCTCTTTCAGTTGGCTTTACCGGGAGTCGTGATGGATTGAGAGGAAGTGTTTGTAACGTGAGGTTTGGCGCGAGGCGAGTTCGGAGAATCGCCGGGATGGGCTTTTTTGATCGGTTGGATCGGCTGGCTGTGCCGGACGGGCACTGAGGGTTCGAGGGCGTAGTTAAGCGCCCCGGTCAGGTCGAATTCCTTCAGCTGGGCAAGCAACTGGGGATCATTAGCCGCCGCCTGGACATGCTTGTTCTGCAACAGGGGGAGGATGTTCTTTTTCTCGGCTGCTTTTTCCAGGGCAGGATCTTGAATCAGTGCGGTAATATGCGGATTGGCGATGATCTTCAGTGTCCCTGGATACTGCACGAATCGCTCGATGGCCTGTTGCGAACCTGCTACCATGGAAATCTTCACGATATTGTCGTAGAATGCGGTCGGGAGCGGGTCAGCCTTCTTGAGAGTCTGGCCAGTAACGCCGATTTCCAGTGATTCCTTCAGCTTGATCAGGAAGAGTGCCGTTTTTTCCGTGGCGAGTGAGCGCCCCTCATTCCGGGCCTGGACGACGCGGAGTTCCCCGAGAGCACCCATACCCCTGATCAGGGTGATTCCGGCCCAGAGAAAGAGGATGCCGAAGATCGCTCCGCAAACTGCTCCACCTAAACCAAAACCGAGCCGGATCACTCCCGAGTGGTCCTCGGTCTTTTTAAAAAGAAGCCCTGCGACGATCGAGATGCCGATATAGATACCGATTCCTACAGTCAGTCCAGCTACGCCGGGGGCAATCAGTGGCGGAACCTTCGAGAAAAATGCGACTACCGTCCCCGTGGCGCCTGCAGCCGTCGAACCTCCAATCCAAGCACAAAAAAGGGCCGCCAATCTTAGGAGTCCGCGTACGGCTCCGAGTCTCCAGCCCCGCCATAGCTCCAATAATAGGAAAAGTGACGCGGAGATGAAAATATACTGCTGCCACTGGGCGGAACCTTCGAGAATCATTGGTCCTCAGAATGAAGGAGCGGCGTAGGAAATCAATCCCATGCCGCTAACCTGCGAGAAGTCCTTTAGCCGGCAGCTTCTTCTGCCACAACCTCCTGGGTCTCGTCGCGCAGGGTGCTGTTCGTGGCTGCGGCTGGCGGTAGTTGCTCATCCCGACCGGTGAACTTGACGCTGAGGAGCTTGCTGATGCCGCGCTCCTCCATGGTGACGCCGTAGAGGGAGTCGGCACGCGACATCGTGCGCTTGTTGTGGGTGATGACCATGAATTGACTCTGGCCGATGAAACGGTCGAGCAGCTTGATGAAGCGCCCGATATTCGACTCGTCGAGCGGGGCGTCCATTTCGTCGAGCACACAGAAGGGGGAGGGCTTCACCATGTAGATAGCGAAGAGCAGGGCCACCGCCGTCATGGTGCGCTCACCACCGGAGAGGAGCGAAATGCTCTGGAGCTTCTTGCCAGGAGGGCTGGCGATGATCTCGATGCCACTCTCGAGCGGATCGCTCTCATCCATGAGGAGGAGGTTGGCCTTACCGCCGCCGAAGAGCTGGGTGAACATCTCCAGGAAGTTCACGCGGATCTTCTCGAAAGTCTCCGAGAAGAGCTCCTTGGTCGTCTTGTTGATTCGGGCGATCGCCTCCATTAGCTCGGCCTTGCCGTTGATCAGATCGTTATTCTGCTGTTCAAGGAATTTGTAGCGTTCCTCAAGCTCGTCGTATTCCTGAATGGCGTCCAGGTTGACGGGCCCCATCGAGTCGGCGCGTTCCGTCAGCTCCGCAACAACCAGCTCGATCCGTTCCCATGGGATTTCCGCAGGGATGGGGCCGCTGATAGCCTGAACCGTCTCGACCGTGACCTCTTCGGGGTTTTCATTGGAAGAAACCTCCCCTTCGACCATCGGATCGGTTGACTCGGGAAGGGCGGCGCGGCGCTCCTTTTCCTTCTGCTGAGCCACGGCCTTGAGTAGGGCGTAGCGGTCTGGCTCAAATCCAGCTAGATCGAGCTGGTAGCGGCGGGAGACGTGGTCGCGGATCGACTCGGCGCGGAGCTTCAGCTCGGCAAGGCGTACCTCGTTCTTGGAGCGGTTATCCTGCAGGTCGGAGAGATTTTTGCGGGCACCACGCAGGGCGATTTCCAACGCCTCAACGCCGGATTGCAGTTCGGCACGGCGGACGCCTAGCTCCAGCACACGGGCCTCGGCTTCGGCGCTTTCGATTTTCCAAGTCTCCACGCTCTCGGCTAGTCCCGTCGACTCGGCTTCCAGCGACTTGATCTTTTCATCGTGCGTCGTGATGTCGCGTTCACGGACCGAGATCGTCTCGGCCAGCTCGCGGATACGGGCCTCCATGGGGGCACGCTGGTTTGCGAGCGACTGCTGACGCTGACGCTCGGTGGCAACACGCAGGCGTGCCTCGGCGAGATCTGCGGCCGCGGTCGTCTCGGCGTCCCGCAGGAAGGAAATCCTGGAGCCGGCGGCTGAACGCTCTTCACGTGCTGTGTTTAGCTCCAGCGAGGCTGTCTCGAGCTGCTGTTCACGATCAGCAATCTGTGCTTCCAGGAGCTGAATGTGTTCCTGAAGGGAGGAGATTTCTCGGTCGAGGGACTCGTGGCGGTTACGGGCATTCTCCAGTTCGCGGGTTGCCAGAAGGTTATCGGCCTGCGCTGCAGCAAGAAGTCCCTGCGTGTTACCGAGAACTTCTCGGGCGTCGCGGAGACGGTTCACTGCGGCCTCCAGGGCAGCGAGAGCTCCTTCGCGAACAAGGGAGAGATGAGAGACACTCTCCCGAAGCGAGTTCACCTCCCGCTCGAGTGAGGCAATCTGGGAGCGGCGAAGCAGTGCGGATCCGCTAACCTCACCCGTGGAACCACCATGGGCAACTCCGTCGCGCGCGACGAATTCACCGGTGTGCGCCGCAAAAGCAAGACCGGGATATTCCCGCTTGAGCCGGAAGGCCGTCGCTAGATCGGGCACGATCGCCACACCTTCGAGAAGACGGCTGATCAACCCGTGTGCCGAGCCGGTAGCGCGCACCACATCGACTGCCCAGCAAGTCGCACCCTCGGGAAGCACCCCGGCTGGGGAAGGACTGATCGGAAGAAGATCGCTTGCCACCACGGAAGCACGTCCTTGAGCAGCCTCGCGCAACGTCTGAAGAGCAGCCTCAGCCATGCCAGAGTCGGCAAAAACAATCGCTCGGCTGGCAGCCCCAAGAGCGGCCTCGATCGCTGGGATTTCGGTTGTCGGAACTTCGATCAGCGAGGCAAGAGTTCCGAGAATGCCCGCCTGATAAAATTCAGGGCGGTCTAGGCCTCGCAGAATAGCCTGCGCTCCCTCGCCAAGCCCCTCACCCTCGCGCTCAAGCTGGAGTAGGATTTCCAGCCGATGTTCGCGTTCGGAGAGTTGCTTTACCGAGTTGTTCCATTCGGTCTCGGCAATCTGGCGTGCATTCTGCGCCTCGTCATGCCCCTGCTGGGCGGCAAGAAGCTCCTGCTCCGCCGCGTCCAGGGAGGCTCGCGTGGATGTCTGGGCAGCTCCCGTCTGGTCAGCGCGTGTTGCGGCTGTCGTGACGGCAAGGCCGGCGACGGAAACTTGCTCCTGAAGTTGGAGGGAGCGTGATCTCTCGGCGTCGCGGCGGGCGCTGGCGGTGGAGAGCTCACCCCGAACATCGGTTAGACGGTTTTCCAGTCCATGGAGGCGTCCGGTGAGGGACTCGGTGGCCTGCTCGGCTGACTGACGCTCTTGCTGCGCCTGCTGGAGACGGGCGGCGCCCGCTTGGAGTAGCTCTTCCTCACCGCGGAGAACTTCCAGCAATGATGTCAGCTGTGCATCCGTCTGCTCGATCTCGTTTTCCTGCTCGCGGATGCGTAGATGCGTGGCATCGATATCGGCGCGGGCGCGGATCCCCATCTCACGGAATTCACCGCAGCGTTCTGCATTCGTCTCGATGCGGCTCTCGCCTGAGAAGATCCGGTTTCGCAGTGTCTGCAGGCTGTCGCGCGCAACTCCGGTCTCGGTATCGAGTGCGGTGACCTGCTCACGCGCCCCGGCAACCTCGATCTCCTGCTCGCCGATCTCGTGCTCATAGAGAGCGCGGGCATCGGCACTCTTCTCCACCTGCTCCGCAACCTCGGCGGTCGAGCGCTCTAGGTCCAGGTAAGTGCGGTGCGAAAGGTGGGTGTCGAGAACTCGCAGGTCCTCCATGAGGGACTGATAACGGCGTGCCTTCCCGGCCTGACGCTGGGGGAGCCGATCTGGCGCTTCACTTCTTTGATGATGTCGGATACGCGGAGTAGGTTCGACTCGGTGTATTCAAGCTTGCGCAGCGCCTCCCTCTTCTGGGCCTTGTACTTCGTGATGCCGGCAGCCTCTTCGAAAATGGCGCGACGGTCTTCAGGCCGACTATTGAGCAGCTGGGCCGTACGACCCTGCTCCATGATGGAGTAGGCGCTTCGGCCGATGCCGGTGTCCATGAAGAGATTGTGGATGTCCTTGAGCCGGCAGGGCGTACCATTGATCAGATACTCCGACTTGCCATCGCGAAAGACACGGCGAGTGATGCGGACTTCATTCCACTCGACTCCCAGCTCCTGCTCGCACTCCGCAAAGGTCATGGAGACCTCAGCCATGTTGTGAGGCTGGCGTGTGTCGGTACCGTTGAAAATGACGTCGGCCATCTCACCGCCACGGAGCGCCTTGGCAGACTGCTCGCCGAGCACCCACCGGATTGCATCCAGGACATTCGATTTGCCGCAGCCGTTCGGGCCGACAATGGCAGTCACCCCGCGATGAAAACGCAACGTTGTCTTGGGGGCAAAGGACTTGAATCCGATCAGTTCGAGTGATTGAAGATACATGAGAATAAGAGGTGGGGGATGCTCAACACTAGCCTTAATGGGCACCGAGTCACAACAAAAAACACAACAGCTTGGGGCTAGTGTAACCAGAAACCACTATATGTTGTGGTTTCTGGACATCTTGCCAGCGGCACCCTTAAGGAAGTTGGACATCCCACAACAATTGCTTGCTTGGATAGGCTGGTCGGATTCCTTAAAAGAGATTTCATGTCGCTTTTTGATTTCAGGCCCGACCTTACCAACCGCTTTGGTTCCGTCATTGCCCTCGATAGTGCCAATACTGCCATGCCGAGAGAAGTAGACTAAAAGTAATCGTATTCCATGCACCGGCACTTCCTAAAACCCAGAGCGCTAATTGCTATCGGCTTGCTTCTTCTCGGGGCCACTGCCGCAGAGGTCAGGTTTCTCCGATCCAAAGGCCACCATGCCACGGTAAACAGCCGGGCCTCAGAGCAGTTCGGAGAAGCGTTGGAGCGTGCGGGTATTCAGACTCAGGCTTCCCCCTCCAAGTAGGGAGGCATGTCGCGGGTTGACCCCGCTTTGGGTCTGTGGTAACAATTCTCTAGTTCATGCGGGTATAGCTTAGTGGTAAAGTTCCTGCCTTCCAAGCAGGCCATGAGGGTTCGATTCCCTCTACCCGCTCCACTCCACCTTTTGTTTTAGAAGGGTTGATCGTTTTCTAAATACGATGGGTTCGATTGACTCGGTCGTTCCCACGACCCTCGCCCTAACGGGTTGACCTTCGGTCAATCTACACCGTGCCTCCCGGCACTCGGTGTTCCCTCTACCCGCTCCATTTCACCTTTCGTTTTAGGAGGGTTGATCGTTTTCTAAACACGATCGGTTCGATTGATTGACGGCTCTTTCCTAACAGCCTTCAGACCAAACCTCTTCAGCCTTACTTTCTACTGTGCCAAGGCAGGCTTCGCCTTGCGGCGGCGCTGGGAGTCGGCGACGAACTCTTCCTGGGCGTTGAATCTCTCTCCCTCCACAGAACGCAGGTGATACAGACCCTCCGTGTCCATGACGCGGACCTTCACGTTGTCCTTCCAGAAAGTGTTGATGATCTCCTCAATGTGCTCCTGGACGCGGGGGTTGCGAATCGGGAAGCCCGTCTCCACACGGCGGAAGAGATTGCGTGGCATCCAGTCAGCACTGCCAAGATAGATCTCGGGCACGCCGCCGTTCTCAAAGCGAATGATACGGCTGTGCTCCAGGAAACGACCGACCAGACTCCGCACCTCGATGTTCTCGCTGACCCCGGGGATGCCGGGACGCAGGCAGCAGATGCCACGGATGAAGAGTTGCACCTTGATACCTGCCTGTGAGGCACGGTAAAGCGCCTCGATCATGCTCTCCTCCACCAGGGCGTTCATCTTCACGAAGATACCAGTCGGACGACCGGCCTTGGCATGTTCGATCTCACGGTCGATCAACTCCAGCATGCCCTCACGCAGATCATAAGGTGCCATCAGCAGCTCCTTCATTCCGGGGAACTTGGAGACGCCAGTCAGGATATTGAACATCGCGGCAACATCCGAGGTGAGATCCTCGCGGGCAGTAAGTAAACCGAGATCGGTGTAAAGACGCGCCGTGGAGGGATGGTAGTTGCCGGTTCCGAGGTGCGCGTACCGCCGGATGATCTCGCCCTCCTGGCGAACGACAAGCATGGCCTTGGCGTGGGTCTTGAGTCCCGCGATGCCGTAGATGACATTGACGCCGGCCTCGCGCATGAGGCGTGCCCATTTGATATTGGCAGCCTCGTCGAAGCGGGCCTTCAGTTCGATAATGACCGTCACCTGCTTGCCGTTCTCCGCCGCATGGATGAGTGAGGCCACAAGGGGAGAATCAGAACTGGTACGGTAGAGTGTCTGCTTGATCGCCAGAACATGTGGGTCCTCAGCGGCCTGCCCAAGAAAATCGAGAACCGTCTGGAAGCTGTCGTAGGGATGCTGCATCAGGATATCGCCCTTGCGGATATGCCAGAAGATGTCGGCCTCTTCGTTAAGTGAAACGACGGTCGCGGGAGTGAAGCGCTTGTCGCGGAGATCGGGCCGGTCGATCGAGAGGGCCAGCGGCATGAGGCGCGTCAGATTGATCGGACCCTCGTGTCGGTAGAGATCGCCGTGACCGAGATTGAAGATCTCTAGCAGGCGGTTAGCCACTGCATCCGGGCAGTCATCCTGCACCTCGAGGCGCACGGCGGCACCTCGATTCACATGGCGCAGCTCCTCCTCGATTGCGTGCAGGAGATTCTCGGCCTCCTCCTCATCGATGTAGAGATTGCTGTTGCGGGTGACCCGGAAGAGATGGGCTCCGAGCACCTTGACTCCGTGGAAAAGGGTTCCCACGTAATGATTGATAATGCTGCCAAGGAAGACAAAGTCGTGGCCCTGCTCCTCCGTCTGCTGGGAGAAGGGAACCACACGCGGCAGGATCCGCGGAACCTGAACAACCGCCAAATCGGTGTTGATCCCCTCGCCCTCGAGGTGAACGATGATATTGAGACTCTTGTTGAGAAGCTGGGGAAAGGGGTGTGACGGATCAATCGCCAGCGGCGTGAGCACCGGGAAGATCCGCTCATGGAAGAACTTCTCGAAATGCGCATGCTCGGACTCAGGAACATCCGGGAAATTGTGGAATTTGATGTTCTCGGCCGCGAGACCAGGCTCGATCTCCTCATTCCAGCAGCGGTACTGGTCGTCCACCTGTTTGCGGGCGCGCTTCGAGATCGCGGCAAGCTCAGATTTCGGCGACATGCCATCCGGCGCAAGTGCGACGGTGTTCGTCTGCACCTGCTGCTTGAGACCGGCCACGCGCACCTCGAAGAACTCGTCGAGGTTTGAACTGACGATGCAAAGGAACTTCAAGCGCTCTAGCAGCGGATTCTCTTTGTCGAGTGCTTGGTCAAGCACACGCTGGTTGAACTCTAGCCAGCTAAGACCGCGATTGATGAAGTGAGAGTGAAGCACCTTTTCCATGAAGTCTCTATCGTGCGATGTCTGATGATGGGGTCAAGGGGGGATTTGTGACAATGCGGCAACATTCGTCTCCTGCATGGATTAAAAGAGTTCTAAGCGTGAGGAGTTAGGAAGTATGATTTTGCCCGGTTAGCCTAGTGCAGTAGATTGTTAACTCTTCAACCCTCCAACGCGCCAACCCTTTAACCCATGGATCCCCACGACCCCGCATTCTGGCAGAACTGGCAGCCGACGATGAGGGCCTCCCTCTGTTTCGTAAGACGCGATGGCCAGATCCTGATGATCCGTAAAAAACGCGGTCTTGGTGCGGGGAAGATCAACGGACCGGGCGGTCGCCTGGAACCCGGCGAGAACGCGCTAGCAGCCGCGATCCGCGAGACTCAAGAGGAGCTCTGTATCACGCCCCTAAATCTCTCCGAGCGTGGAGAGCTCCACTTCCAGTTTGTCGACGGCCTGGCCCTTCATTGCGTCGTCTTCACGGCCGAAGATTGCCACGGCGAGCCCGTCGAGACGGATGAGGCAATCCCGCATTGGATGGCAACCTCAGCGATTCCTTATCACGATATGTGGGCTGACGATATCCATTGGATGCCCGGAATGCTGGAAGGCAAGAAATTCAAAGGATACTTCCACTTTGACCAAGATGTGATGCTAACCCATCACATCGATTGGTATTCCTAGTTCAGCCTGAGCTTTGGACCTAATGATCCCCTGACTTGATCGCCGTGTAGATTGAGACTGTGCCGAGCGTTAGAGGGTAAGCTTTCACGCCTCGGAAGCAGCAGGATTCGATGAGTGTAGTCATCTTGCTGCCGGAGGGGAATTGTTCGATTGAGACGCCGAGGTACTCGTAGGCATCTTTGCGGCCTGTCACGAGGCCAGCCATGTGGGGGAGGATATGGTGAAGGTAGAAGCGGTAGAGGGGACGGATCACTGGAAGAGTGGGAAGTGAGAAATCTAGGATCAGGAGATGGCCGCCCGGTTTAAGGATGCGGGCCATTTCCGAGAGGCCTTTCTCCCAAGAGGCCATATTGCGGAGCCCAAAGGCAGCGGTGACGACATCGAAGTTTTGATCGGCAAAAGGGAGGTTCATCCCGTCGGCCACAACGAGTTCTGGCAGGCCATTTTTTTTGGCGACTTCCAGCATTGGGAGGCAGAAATCAGCGCCGATGACGCGGGCATTCGGACAGGCTTTCCTGATAGCCATGGCTAGATCGCCGGTTCCGGTGGCCACATCCAGTACGGCTGAGGGATTCCAGGAGCGAATGAGACGTACTGCGATTGCGCGCCAATAGAAGTCAAGCCCTCCACTCAGTAAGTGGTTCACCACCTGATAGCGCCCTGCGATATCGGAGAAGAGTCCCCGGACCATTTCAGGATTCTCTTTGTAGATCTCCATGAGTGATCGGCGTTGGTGGCTCTAGCGAGGTCCTGGAATGACTTGATGAAAGAAAAAGTGCTCACGAGAGGAATCGAACCTCCATGGGTTACCCCATACGCTTCTGAGACGTACGCGTCTGCCAGTTTCGCCACGTGAGCAAGAGAGAAGAGGTTATCCTCCATCTTGGGAAAGTAAACCCTCAAGGTGGGAGTCAGTATCGAGTCAGCACTTGGCAATCAGCGGTTAACTAAAAGACGAAAAAGAGACGAATTTCGGCTGGCGTGCTCGTCCATCCCGTGCAAAGTAGATTTCCACCACCAACCTCATGACCAAACGATTCATCACCCTTCTTTCGATCATCCTCTCCGCTGGACTTCTTCACGCGCAGGATTCTTCCTCAAAATCTTCGGCTACCCCCGACATCCAGAAGATGATCTCGGACGCCGTTGCCAAGGGCGGCGCAAGTTCCTCCACGGTCGCCTTGAAGGATCCGGTTGCTGTTGTGAACGGAGACAAGATCAGCAGGGCTGACTTGGAGAAGGCCTTCAATGAAGCTCTTGGCGCCAGCGGTCAGGCCAACGCACCCCTTACTGCCGACCAGAAGATGCAGGGATATCGTCAGATTCTCGACGGGATGATCATGGAGAAGCTTGTCGACAAGCAGGCTGCCGCGGTCAAGGTCGACAAGGCAGATGTGGATGCCCAGCTTGCCAAGATCAAAAGCCAGTTCCCCTCCGAGGAGGTCTTCCAGGCCGAAATGAAGAAGTCGGGTCTCACCATGGATCAGTTTGTGGCCAATCTCAGCAAGTCGATCCGCCAATCCAAGTGGATGCAGTCGCAGGTCGCCGGCAAGGACAGTGTCACCGAGGCCGATGCCAAGAAGTTCTACGATGCCAACACCAAGGAGTTCACCAACCCCGACCTTGTGAAGGCCAGCCACATCCTCTTTCGTACGGCTCCCGATGCCACCGCAGCGCAGCAGAAGATCGCCGAGAACAAGGCCAAGGCCGCGATCGTGCGAGTTAACAAGGGCGAGGCGTTTGACAAGTTGGCCTCGGAGCTCTCCGAGGAGCCGGGTGCCGCGCAGCGCGGCGGAGACTTGGGGTACTTCCCGAAGGATAAGATGGTTCCGGAGTTTGCCGATGCAGCTTTCGCCCAGAAGGTCGGCACTGTCAGCGTCACCCCTGTGAAGACAAAATTCGGCTATCATGTAATCAAGGTCACCGACAAGAAGCCCGCCGGCACCGCCAGCTTTGATGAGGCCAAGGCTCAGATCATACAGTTCCTCCAAGCACAGAAGCGTCGCGATATCTTCAAGGGCGTCATGCAGGAGCTCCGCCAGGCTGCGAAGATCGAGAGCACTCTGCCTGCTCCGACCGCCGCTATGGCGCCTGCCAAATAAGGGCTGATACTTCGCAGTGGTTTAACTGATCCCGATGGAGTCGTCTCAGAAGACACCCGTCGGGGTCATCGGATTGGGGATCATTGGGAGCCGTATCGCGGGGGCTCTGAGACGAGAGGGGCATCCCGTCTCAGTCTGGAACCGTTCACCCCGTGCCGAGCCGAACTTTCTCTCCTCGGCCCGCGAGGTCGCTGAGTCAGCAGATATTATCCAGATTTTTGTCCGGGATGGTGAGGCGCTGCTCGAAGTGATTCGTTCCATGGGGACGGCCTTGGGTGCATCCCATCTCGTCATGAACCACGCAACGGTCGGTCCTGCTGAGACGCTTGAGGCTGCACGCTTGGTGAGTGAACGGGGAGCTTCTTTCTTGGATGCTCCGTTCACCGGCAGTCGTGATGCCGCGACCGAGGGAGAGGTGGTTTACTATATCGGGGGTGACGAGTCGGTGCTTGAACGGGCCATGCCCGTTCTCAAAGTTTCAGCCAGGGCCATCCTGCTGATGGGCCCTGTGGGCACCGCCACTTATGTGAAAATCGCCACCAACATGATCAGTGCCGCGGAGATCGGCGTGCTCTCGGAGGCCCTTGCCTTGCTGGCCCGAGGCGGCATCCCGCTTCCCCGTCTCATGGAGGCTTTGCAGCACAATGTGGCGAATTCCGGAGCCATCTCCGCCAAGTTGCCCCGGATGCTGACCGGAGACTTCTCGCCCCGTTTTTCGGTCAAGAACATGCTGAAGGATCTCCAGATAGCCCTGCGGTCAGTCGAAGGTAAGGGGATCGATCTGCCCGTCACTGCGGCGACTACAGGAGCTCTGATGGGGGCGGTGCAGGCCGGATGGGGGGAAGATGACTTTGCCTCCTTGGCCCGTCACTATGAGTATGCGGGTAGCATCAAGGATCTCCCGGATCAAACGCCTCTTTTGACGCCCGCTGCCATCAACTCAAAGAAAGCCAAGGCAACAAAAGGGGCTGACGCGAAGGCTGAGAAAAAGAAGTTTTTTGGACTCTTTGCCGGGCCAAGGAATTCCTGAAACCACCGATAATGCTTCAGGAACCGGCGGAACAGCTGCGCCAAGCCAAGGTGGATGGAGGTGCATTTCTCTTGCCTCCACGACTACTCCTGCGTCTCTCCGGAGCCGATGCCTTCCGCTATCTGAACGGACAGATCACACGCGATCTTGGTCGTATGGCCGCCGGCCATGCTTTACAGGCGTGCATCCTAACTCCGAAGGGAAAGCTCTGCGCACCCTTACTGATCTGGCGCGAGAATGATGATCTGATAGTCGAAAGTGCTCCTTCTTTGGAGGAGACTCTTATTGCCCGCTTGGAGCGCTATATCGTGGCGGACGATGTCTCGGTCGTTGTCGAGTCCGAGCACTCCAAGAGTCCCACGATCCATCTTTTCGGAAAGCTAGTCGAGTCCGAGCCTTGGGTTTCCGCTGACGGCATCCGAGTTGACCGCGTTGGAATTCCAGGTCTCGATCTGAATGAAGATTTTCCAGGCGTCGCATCGCTTGCGATGCTGGACCCCCTTGTCATCGAGGCGCTGCGAATCGAGAGGGCAATCCCTATCTGGGGATCTGAACTCAGCGAGGAGACTTTGCCCCCGGAAGCTGGCCTTGATCGCACGCATATCGACTATGACCGGGGGTGCTACCCGGGACAGGAAGTCATCTCCCGTCTCAAGAGCATCGGCCGGGTCAATCGACTACTGATTCTGCTGACAGCTCCGGGAAACACACCTCTCGCTTCAGGACATGAAATTATCACGGAGGAAGGCACAGTTGGGTCGATCACCAGTGTTGCACCCAAGTTGACCGGAGCTGACCAGGCAGTCCTGGTCTATGCCTTGGCCTCTATAAAACGCAACGCAGCGGAGGGAAACTCGCCTCTTTTTGCCCTCGATCCCTTGACCGGAGGAAAGACTCCGCTCAGCATCCTCCAAGTCACCGGCTCATGAATACCCGATCCCTGCTTCCCCTGGTTCTTCTGCCAATACTTTTCCTGACAGGTTGTGCCGCAACACCCCGTTATGTCGGCTCAGGGCCTCAGGCGGCGGTTATGCTGATCAAGGTCCGCAAGGAGAAGAAGCCGCAGCGCATCGTGATCGAGCTGAATGATTCCACAGCGCCTCAGACCGTCGCTAACTTCAAGGATCTGATCCAGCGGCATTACTACGACGGAATGAGGTTTCATCGCCTCTTTCCTCATCAATTAGTCCAGACAGGCGATCCTAAGACCCGCCTAGGGGTCGTCGAAAGCATCCTTCAGAAGATAGGGCTTGGCCTTCAGGACTCCGATCGTGCCGGCACAGGGGGTCCCGGTTACACCATCCCTGCTGAGATCCGCCTGAAGCTCGAGAAGGGTGCGGTTGCAACAGCTCGTCTACCCGACACAATCAACCCCACCCGTGCCTCCAATGGCAGCCAGTTCTTTGTCTGTCTTGAGGCGATGCCCCAGCTCAATGGCCAGTACACCGTCTTTGGCAAAGTGACTCAGGGATTGGAAGTACTCGATGCTATCAGTGGAATCCCAGCCAACAGCAACGACTTCCCGACCGAGAATGTCTTGATCCAGTCCATCCGATTGGAGGAGGCAACCGCATATTGATCAACAACTCTCGCTGCGGGAGAAGTTATCCCGGAACCCTCCCCCTACGCTCTATAAGGACTCAGAGCATTGGCTCTGGTCATTGAGCGCCGGCGGGCAAGCGGTTATATCCCTTCAAAGAAAGCCCATTCTTTTTTTGGGATGGGTTTTTTGCGCCAACCATCACGCCTGATTTCAAAAGAGACTTCCTTGGTGACGTCGGGCCGCTAGACTTCCCCGATGATTGAACGCTACAGCCGACCCGAGATGCGCTCCCTATGGACGGAGCAACGAAAGCTAGAAATCTGGCTCGAGATCGAGACTCTGGCCTGCGAGGGGATGGCCGAGCTCGGGATCGTTCCCAAGGAGGATGCCAAGACGATCCGCGAGAAGGGAACTTTTCGCATCGAGGAGGTACGCGAGATCGAGAAGCGGACGAATCATGATGTGATCGCCTTTCTCGAGGAGGTTGCCGTTCATGTCGGCGAACCGGCCCGCTGGATCCACCGCGGCCTCACCTCTTCCGATCTGCTCGACACGACTCTCGCGGTCCAGATGATTCAGTCGGCAGACATCCTGCTCAAGGATCTCGAGGAGCTTCTCGTGGCCATCGCCGCCCGGGCCAAGGAGCACAAGTTCACCCCGATGATCGGGCGTAGTCATGGCATCCATGCGGAACCGGTGACCTTCGGTCTGAAACTCGGCGTGATGTATGATGAGTTCAGCCGATCCATTGAGCGGCTAAAGGAGACCCGCGATCGCGTCGCCTACGGTATGCTGAGCGGTGCCGTCGGGACGAACGCCCATCTCGATCTCAAGGTCGAGGCCTATGTCTGTGAGCGTCTCGGGCTTAAGCCCGCCAATATCTCGACCCAGATCATCCAGCGCGACCGTCATGCCGAGTTCATGATGACGATTGCCCTGATCGGCTGCTCCATCGACTGCTGGGCCACCGAGTTCCGCCATCTCCAGCGCACCGAGGTGCTCGAAGTGGAGGAGGCCTTTGCTAAAGGCCAGAAAGGCAGCTCCGCCATGCCCCACAAGCGCAATCCGATCACCGGCGAGCGTCTCTGCGGGCTAGCCCGTGTCCTGCGTGGCAATGCTCAGACTGCCATGGAAAATGTAGCTCTCTGGCACGAGCGCGACATCAGCCACTCCAGCGCCGAACGGATTATCCTGCCAGATTCCTGCACGCTGCTTGACTACATGCTAGTCTTGCTCACACGTCTCGTGCGCGACCTGACGGTCTACCCGGAACACATGAAGCGGAACATGGATCTGACCCTTGGACTCTGGGGAAGCCAGGCGGTCCTGCTCGAGCTCACCGACCGTGGGATGGCTCGCAAGAATGCCTATGAGGCGGTCCAACGCGCCGCCATGAGAACCTGGGCCGAGAAGATTCCCCTCCTCCAGACCCTAAGCGAGGAGAGCGAGGTCATGGAGCACATCGATCAAGCCGAACTCAGTCGGATCTGCTCGCCCGAGCGTCACTTTGCCAACGTGGAAGAGCGACTCCGAAAGGTAGGCATTGAGGTTTAAAAGAAATTGATTCTGTGTTTCATCCCCGACCTTGCAAGGAGACTGGGATTCATGGATGGAGGAGCGCCGCGAGGTGTTTTTTCTCTCTTGTGTCTCGACACTGGAGCGGGGGAAGGATACGACATCTAGGCTTCGATCATAACCGAGACTCATGGACACCGCTCTGATCCTTCATTTTTTGACCCTGCCGTTGGTGTTCCTCATTTGGACGACTTTCCTGAAGACCTTTATCCTGTTGAACGTTGTTCTTGGCGTCGTTTCGGTCACCGTGTTTGCCGAGCGCAAGGTCAGCGCCTTCATTCAGGACCGTACAGGCCCGAACCGCGTCGGAATCCCGATGACTCTCATCGGAGGCAAAAAAGACATTCCTCTCTGGGGCTTGGGCCAGATGATTGCCGATCCGGTGAAGCTCCTGACCAAGGAGAACTTCGTGCCAGCCGGAGTGAACAAGTTTTTCTTCTGGCTCGCTCCGAAACTGGTCTTGCTCCCGCCCTTGTTGGTGCTGGCGGTGCTTCCCTTCGGCAGCTCGCTCTTCGGAGTGGAGATGACGATCGCCAATGTTAATGTCGGCGTTCTCTTTATCTTCGCCGTCACTTCCCTCAGCGTCTACGGCATCACGATTGCCGGATGGGCCTCAAATTCAAAATTTCCGTTTATCGGAGGTATCCGCTCCTCTTCCCAGATGATCTCCTACGAGCTTTCGCTCGGCCTCTCGATCATCCCGATTTTCATGGTCTGCGGCACACTCAACATCAATGAAATCGTTGACTGGCAGATTAAGAACGGTTGGCTGGTAGCTCCCTACTGGCCCCACGGTTTCTCTCTGGATCAGCTCTTGCATCCGAAGGATTTGCTCCACTCTCTTGTTGCCGGATTCAGCGGGGAACGCGTCCTGCTCTGGATTCCCATGATGGTCTCTTTCGTGATCTTCCTGGTTTCGATCTTTGCAGAGACGAACCGTCTCCCCTTCGATCTTCCCGAGGCAGAGCAGGAGCTCGTCGGTGGATACCATACCGAGTATTCCTCGATGAACTTCGCCTCGTTCTTCCTCGGCGAATACGCAGCGATGTTCGCCGGTTCCGGGGCTATCGTCTCCATCTTTCTGGGGGGTTGGAGCCTCCCGATCATCCCGGATGGCTCGCATGGCTGGGTCTGGGGTCTAGTCAACATCGGAACCTGGTTTGCGAAGGTCTCTGTGATTCTCCTTTTCATGATCTGGATCCGCTGGACGCTTCCCCGCTTCCGCTACGATCAGCTGATGAAACTCGGCTGGCTCGGTTTCTTCCCGATCGCGCTCTTCAATATTTTCCTCACTGCGATCATTCTCGCTGTCGTGCACCATTGATCATGGACATGATCGTTCATCACTGATCGTTTCACTAACCTTTCCAACCAAACCGACCCCATGGCTATCGTCGTCAATCGTCCCAAACTGACTTTCGCGGAGAAGTGCTACCTGCCTTCGATCTTCGCTGGACTTGCGATCACCTGGAAACATTTGAAGCGAGCCCTCTTCAACAAGGGAATCGTCACCATGCAGTATCCCGAGGAGAAATGGGATGCCAACCTGCCCGAGTGGTACCGCGGTGCCCCGACGCTTGTCGTCGATGAAAATGGCAGAGAAAAATGTGTTTCTTGCCAGCTCTGCGAGTTCATTTGCCCTCCACGTGCGATCACTATCAAGCCGATGGAGATCCCTGAGAACGACAAATGGCGCAAGGTGGAGAAGCGTCCCGAGGAGTTCGATATCGACATGGCCCGCTGCATCTACTGCGGTCTCTGCGAGGAGGTCTGCCCCGAAGAAGCCATTTTCCTCCGCAAGGATTACTCCATCACGGGCCTCAATCGTGCCGAGATGGTTCATGACAAGAAGACGCTCTATAAGCTGGGCGGTGTCATGAAGGGCCTCACCTTCAAGTGGAACGAGCTGAAGTAATCCCTATATACATCCTTCACTTTTTCCTTAGACCTCTAGACACCATGCTCCTCGCCGCCTTCTGGTTCTTTGCCACGCTGATGCTCCTCTTCGGCTTGAGCGTCGTCCTACTGCGCAATCCTGTCTCCTGCGCCATGAGCTTGGTCATGTCCTTCATCTGCCTCGCCGCCCTCTACGTGACTCTCGATGCGACCTTCATCGGCGTCATCCAAGTTCTGGTCTATGCGGGTGCGGTGATGGTGCTCTTCCTCTTCATCATCATGCTTCTGGACCTGCGTGAAGAGAAGAGCCGTCGTCTGAACTTCGGTGCGACGCTCGGAGGCGTTCTGGTCGTGGCCGCCTTTCTCTCGATCATGACCCAGGTGATCCTGTCCAACCCCGCCTTTGCAATCCCAACGCCCACGCTTGCAGGACCGCAGATTTCGGATGTGAAGATGATCGGCATGACCCTCTTTCACTCCTTCTGGCTCCCTTTTGAGGTCATCGGCGTCCTCCTTCTCTCCGCTACGGTCGGAGTGGTTGTCCTGAGTCGCCGAACCCTCCGCTAAGCATCACACACTCACCCGCATGCCCACACTCGCCAATTATCTGATAGCCAGCGGGCTTCTCTTTGCCACCGGCCTCGGTGTCGTGATGCTCCGCCGCAGCATCATCGTGATCTTCATGGGTCTTGAGTTGATGCTCAATGCCGCGAATCTTTCGCTGGTGGCCTTCTCCCGTTACGGGCTGGTGTCGGGTCACCAGAACTACAATGCTCAGATTTTGGTTTTTTTCATCATCTCCGTGGCAGCTGCCGAGGTTGCCGTCGGACTGGCGATCATCGTCTCCCTCTACCGCGCTCGCCAGACCACCCATGTCGAGGATCTCGACACGCTGAAATTCTGACCACTTTTCTTTGATGAACCTCTCCACTATCGCCTGGATCACCCTTTTCGTGCCGCTAGTTGCGGCGGCGTTGATCCTTTTTGTGACCCGCGCAAGCAAGCCGCTTGCTGCCGGATTGGCCATCCTTTCTGCATTGATGACGACCATCGGCGGGTGGATCCTTTTCGCCAAGAGTGCCGATGGGGTTTACCACGGGTTCAACTGGGTTGATTTCGGTCAGGCCTTATCGATTCCCTTCGATCTGGCGCTCGACCCCCTGAGTCGCACCATGCTGGTCGTGGTGACCACGATTGCACCGATCGTCTTCATTTACTCAATCGGCTACATGAAGGAGGAGGTCGGTTACTGGCGCTTCTTCGCCGGTCTGGCGCTTTTCCTCTTTTCGATGCTCGGCATCGTCCTCGCTAACAACTTGGTGATGATGTTCATCTTCTGGGAACTGGTCGGAGTCAGCTCCTACATCCTGATTGGACATTATTATCATAAGGCTTCGGCCGCCGATGCCGCTAAGCAGGCCTTCCTGGTGAATAGGATCGGCGATTTTGGCTTCATGCTTGGCATTCTGCTTTTCTGGATAGCTACCGGCGGTCCAGAAGGCGGAACCTTCACCTTCGCTGCGATCAACCATCCTGCCCCGATCTTTGTCCAGAATCCCGCGCTCCTAGCCGTTGCAGTGATTCTGATCTTCTGCGGAACAGTCGGTAAATCGGCCCAGTTCCCTCTGCATGTCTGGCTTCCAAACTCAATGGAGGGTCCGACCCCCGTTTCTTCACTTCTTCACGCCGCTACCATGGTCGCCGCAGGTGTCTATTTGCTTGCCCGTATTTTCCCGATCCTCTCTTCCTCGCCCGAGGCTTCCGAGATCGTTGCCTGGACTGGAGCGATCACAGCACTAGGTGCCGGTATCCTTGCCACCCAGCAGGATGACATCAAGGGCATCCTGGCCTACTCCACAATCTCTCAGCTTGGCTACATGGTGACCGGCGCGGGACTTGCTGTCTCTGCGGCGCTCCCGATGTTCCACCTCTTCACGCACGCTTTCTTCAAGTGTCTTCTTTTCCTCACCGCTGGATCCGTGATCCTCGGGATGCACCACGAGCAGAACATCTGGAAAATGGGAGGGCTGAAGGGCAAGATGCCGATTACCTTCTTGACCTACTGCTGCGGCATGCTGGCCCTCTCGGGTTGCCCCTTCTTCAGCGGTCATTACAGCAAGGATCTCATCATGGCCTGCTCCTGGGAGCATCACCGGGCGATCTTCTGGGTGGTCGTCATTGCCGCCGGCTTGACCCCTTTCTACATGATGCGCCAAGCGATGGTCGTCTTCTTCGGAAAGCCTCGTTCGGAACACTCGGAGCATGCCCATGAGTCACCTCTCGTGATGACCATACCGCTGATCCTTCTGGCTATTCCGGCTGTCATTGCCGGTTATCCTTTCTTTGAGCATCTTTTCTTCCACGAGATTGGCTCTCTGGCCGAACCGGAGGTACCCTCCTTTGTTCCCAATATTTTCCTCGGTGTTTTTCTGGCCGGCCTTGCGCTTGCATTTGTCCTCTACCGCAACGTGGAGAAGGATCCGATACGGATTCCGTTCCTGGAGAATCGCTTCTACATCGATGATCTTTACTTCTGGATCGTCCGCGTCATTCAGGGTGGCTTTGCCAGAATCTGCTCCTTCACCGACCGATGGTTCATTGACGGAATTCTGGTCCGGGGAAGCGCGACGCTTGTCTGGACAATTGGATTTGCCCTCCGCTTCCTGCAGTTGGGTAATATTCAGGCCTATGCCCTCTTTTTCGGCATCGGCGTGGTCGGCTTGATCTACCTGCTCCTGCACGTCCGATAGAACTCTCTAGCGATCACCACTACTTCCTGACATGAGCCTTCTTCTCATTCTCCTGATCGTCCTGCCTCTGGCCGCATCCGTGCTGATCATGCTCGGTGCTGCTCCCCGCGTCATGGCCCTCGGTGCCGCCATCCTGAATCTTCTGATCTCGGTGGCGCTCTTTGCCCGTTACGATCTCACCGCGGGCGGATGGCAGTTTCTCTCCGAATGGAAGATTCTTCCTAAGCTAGGGATCAACATGACCCTGGGAGCCGATGGCCTGACCCTCACGATGCTTCTGCTCGCAACGCTGGTGACCCTCTCTGCCATCTGGATTGCACCGAAGATCGATAAGCGCGAGGGAGTCTACTACGTTTGCCTTCTCTTCATCTCGGCCGGTGTGATTGGTGCCTTTGCCTCTCTGGATGTACTCTTCCTCTACTCCTTCCATGAACTCGCCCTGATTCCGACCTTCATCATGATCGGCGTGTGGGGTTCCGGAGACCGCCAGGCCGCGGCCTGGAAAGCGACGATCTATCTCGGCCTTGGAAGCTTTATTCTGCTGATCGGCCTGCTGGCTCTCTATCTGAGCATTCCAGCAGTCTCTCGCACTATGGATCTTCGTCAGCTTGACCAGATGGCCGCCGCTGGGACATTCCATCCCTCCTCACTGATCTATCTGATCCTGCTCGTGGGTTTCGGATCATTGGTTTCGCTCTTCCCCTTCCACTCCTGGGCACCTCCTGCCTATGCATGCGCACCGGCTCCCACTGCGATGATGCATGCCGGCGTGCTAAAGAAATTCGGTCTCTACGGGCTGATCCGCATTGCGCTCCCGCTTTTCCCCGATGCGATGCACCAGTTCAACGGTCTCCTGCTTCTGCTTGTTATCGGCAATATCCTCTACATCGGTTATGTCACTGTCGCCCAGAAGCGACTCGACTGGACGATCGGATACTCGAGCGTGATGCACATGGGTTACATCTTCCTCGGCCTTGCTTCGCTAAACATCATTGGTGTTAACGGCGCCATGATCCTCATGTTTGCGCATGGTCTTTCCGTGGCCGCGGCGTTCGCTCTATGCGGAGAAATCCGCCGCCGCACCGGCACACTCGACTACTCCGAACTTGGAGGTCTTGCCAAAGTCACGCCCGTCTTGGGTCTTCTTTTCGGATTTGCCGCAATGGCCTCCGTAGGTCTTCCTGGATTCGCCAACTTCGCCGGTGAAATTCTTGTCTTCTTCGGAGCCACAGCTTATGGCCCCACGATGATCCTTCCGGTGATCGTCGGAGTCTGGGGAGTCGTGATCTCGGCGATCTACATGCTCCGCGCCTACCGCAATACCTTCTGGGGACCGATGATGACGCGCTGGGACTCATTGACGGACATCACGCCGACGGCTCTAGGGAGCGTCATCCTTCTGCTTGTACCCCTGATGATCGTCGGATTCTATCCCCAGCTTCTTGTGAAGATGGTCACGACCGCTATTCCCCGATAACCCGCCGCCTAGAATTCCGTGAACTCGCTCTTTCTTGAAATTGCTGTCGTCCTGCTCGGGATCGTCCTCCTGCTTGTGGAGGCTTTTTCCGACCGTTCCAACAAGGATTACCTGGCCTATCTGGGGGCCGCTGGTCTGACCGGGGTTCTTGCCCTGAGTTTTTTGCCGCAGATCGGGCCACTTCCGATGAGTTCTGCTGCCGCTTTCATCACATCCGATATTCTCTCGGTCTTCTTCGTCCGGTTCCTGTTGATTGCGACGATCGTGACGCTTCTGATGATTCCAGGCTACCGAACGGTGCTGGTGCGCTACCTTCCCTCGGAACGTGCGGGCGGTGGCGTCGGTGAATTCGCCATCCTGCCACTCTTTGTTTGCGCGGGGCTGATGTGGATGGTCAGCGCAATCGACTTCATCATGATTTTCGTTTCGTTGGAGCTTGCGACCATCACGCTCTACGTTCTCGTCACCTATCTCCGCCAGAACACGGCCTCCCTGGAGGCCGGAACCAAGTTCCTAATCCTAGGTGCTCTCTCAACAGGCTTCATCGTCTATGGCATCTCTTGGATTTTCGGAGTCACCGGCACAACAAATATCCTGGCTTTGCCCGATGCCATTTCGACTCTGCCCGAATCCTCGCTCTACGCACTGCTCTTCGGGATCGCGATGATCCTAGTCGCCCTTAGCTTCAAGACGGGCGCTTTCCCCTTCCAGTTTTGGATTCCGGATGTCTATCAAGGTGCTCCGACACCCATTACCTCCTACCTTTCCGTCGCTTCCAAGGCTGCCGGATTTGTGGTTTTAATCCGCTTCCTTCTTTCCCTGGAAGCGCTCCCGCTCCTGGCCAATAAGCTCAACGCGGTGATCACCCTGCTTGCCGCCCTGACACTTATCTTTGGTAACTTTGCCGCGATTCCCCAGACCAACATGAAGAGGCTTCTCGGTTACTCGAGCGTCGCCCATGCCGGATATCTCCTGATGGGTGTGGCAAGCTTAGCTTCGCTGATGGCGATACCCGCGATCGGCTTCTACTTTGCCGGATACCTCGCCATGACCATGCTTGCCTTTGTGGTCCTGCAGGCCGTTTCCGAGGCTACCGGTGGTGATGAGATCTCGCGTTTCAACGGGCTCTCCAAGCGCTCTCCCTTCCTAGCCGGCGCCATGCTTCTCTCCGCGGCTTCACTAGCCGGTATTCCCTTCACCGCTGGATTCATCGGCAAGCTGTTGATCTTCGAGGTCGCCCTGAAGCAAGGTCACTATGGCCTTGTGATGCTTGGTTGTGTCACCGTGGCAGCAGGATTCTATTACTACTTCAAGGTGCTCCGAGCGATGTATTGGCAGCAACCCTCCGAGGAAACTGCCATCCCCGTCTCTGCAACCACCAAGTGGCTGATTCTTCTGCTCGGAGCAGGCATTCTGATCCTCGGAGTCTACCCGGAGCCTCTGCTGGCGGCCTTGCGCTGATTCGCTGATTTCCGATGCCGGCCCTCGACAAGCCTCTGGCCGAACTGGAAAAGTATCGCGGGACTAATCCCCGCCCCGAGGATTTTGACGACTACTGGGCTGATGCCCTGCGTGAACTCGACGCGACGGATCCTGAGCCCGAACTCGTTCCAAGTGCCGAGATAGATCCCCCTCATGCCGAGGTGTTTGATCTCTGGTTCCGAGGGGTGGGTGGGGCTCGCATTCATGCCAAGTATGCCAGGCCCAAAAATAGTATTGGACCCATTCCTGCTCTTCTTCAATTCCATGGCTATTCCGGAAACAGCGGTGAGTGGCATGACAAACTGGCCTGGACCGGACAGGGGATCGCGGTCGCCGCGATGGACTGCCGCGGGCAGGGCGGGCTCAGCGAGGATAACTCGCCTGTGCGTGGAAACACCCTGAATGGCCATTTCATTCGGGGTCTCGATGACGCACCGGAAAAATTACTCTTCCGTAGCATCTTTCTCGACACGGTCCAACTCGCCCGGATCGTGATGTCCTTCCCTGAAATCGACCTCGCACGCATCGGCACGACCGGAGGTTCGCAGGGTGGAGCCCTGTCGATCGCCTGTGCCGCTCTGGAACCCCGCATCAGCCGTTGCGTCTCAATCTACCCCTTCCTTTCGGACTACCAAAGGGTCTGGGAAATGGATCTGGCCAAGGATGCCTATGCGGAGCTTCGGACTTACTTCCGACACTTTGATCCGCGACACGAGCGGAAAGAGGAGATCTTCACACGCCTCGGCTACATAGATGTGCAGCACCTCGCCCCGCGCATTGAGGCAAAGGTTCTCATGGGTCTCTCGTTGATGGATGCCATCTGCCCTCCCTCGACCCAGTTTGCCGTCTACAACGCCATCTGCAGTCCGAAAGAAGCGGTGATCTATCCTGACTTCGGACACGAGGGATTGCCCGGATTTGGAGACCGAGCCTTCGATTTTCTGCTCGGACTCTGAGTATGCCGCACGACGCGGCCAAGGAAATGAACATCGAAGCGGCGTCTCCTTGTGCCATGCTCCGGAGCATCAGACTCGCCGGATTCCGTTGCTTCGAGTTTCTGGATTACGAACCGGGTCCCCGTCTTAGCTTCATCACTGGGCCCAACGCTCGTGGAAAGACCTCACTCCTCGAGGCCGCTTGCGTGCTCCTGAGACTCCGCTCCCCTAGAACATCGAACAACTCCGAGATGATCCGCTTCGGAGGGAGTGCCTTCGCGCTTGAAGGACTCATTCAGGGCGTGCTCGGTGAAACGCGGCTCTCGCTGAAATCCACGCCTCCTGCCCGGGCCTTGGAACTCGACGGTGTCCCGCAGGCTACAACCGCCGACTACCTCGCGCAGGGCCGGATCGTCTGGTTTGGTAGTGATGATCTCATGTTGGTGAATGGGCCGGCAGAACGGCGCCGCAAGCTGCTCGATAGCGTGGGACTCCAGACCAGCGGAAGTTACAGGAGTTATGGCCGCGATCTCAGGGATTACGACCGTGCCCTCCGTTCTCGGAATCTGCTCCTTCGCGAGGGTCGTTCTCGTCGCGAAATTGAGGCCTATGACCATCCGCTCGCCGAGACGGGTGATCGGATCCTAGGATTTCGAAGGGATCTAGTTGCTTCCCTCGCGCCACTAGCCGCGGATTCGTGCCGAAGTATCTCGGGTGAAATACTTGAAATATGCTATGAGCCAGGTTCTACCGTCCCGATGATGCAGGCTCTTCTCTCTAGCCGTGATGAGGAGCTGCGCCTGCGCCAGACAAGGGTTGGGCCGCAGCGTGACGATATCCTGATCCTCCTGAATGGTATTCCTGCAGGCTCTTATGCCTCCGAAGGTCAGCGTCGGACGATCGCTCTCTCTCTGAAACTGGCTGTTGCCGCACTCTTGACCCGGGAGAATGGAAGACCCCCTCTGCTCCTGCTGGATGATATCTTCGGAGAGCTGGATCCATCACGACGCGATGCGCTTCTGGCTGGAATGCCTGCCGGAGCCCAAGCCTTGCTCAGTACTGCTGAGCTCACGGGAATCGTTATTCCCGAAGGTTCCAGGATCCACCGGTTTACCGAAGGGGGGACTCTGGAGATGGTTGTATCCGGAGATTCGGGTTCAGAGTCCTGAATGACGTGGCTTGAAGGTAAAGGATTCTTGCCCTAGGCAAGAGGTAAGCATGGCCATCTATCTCCGCACGTTCCGCTACTTCCGTGCCTACAAAAGCCAGACGATTCTAGCCGTAGCGCTAATGTCTGCCGGCATCGGATTCAACTTGCTGGCCCCTTGGCCGTTCAAGTACGTGGTGGACGGCATTCTCCAACCCGAAACGGCACCAGGAGTTGCCGAGGCTCATGCCTTCATTGCTCACTGGTTCTCTTGGACCAGTGCACGGGGAGCAGCGTTGACGCTCTGTATGATCATGGCCCTGATAGCCGTTGTGTCTGGTCTGGTGAATCTCCTGTCCAGCACACTCCTAATCAAGATCGGCCTGAAGGCGCTCTTGCATCTCCGCACGCAGCTGTACAGCTGTCTGCAATCCCTTCCGCTTCAGTTCCACGACACGAGGCGCAGCAGCGACTCTTCCTTCCGTGTGGCCTACGATTCCCAGTCACTCCAGACAATTTACAACAAGGGATTCGCTACGATCTTCGGGTCGGTAGTTACCTTGGTGGGGGCCTTATCCATCATGTTCCGGATGAACTGGCAGCTGACGCTCGTCTCGATGACAGTAATTCCGCCTCTCTTCTGGGCGATCCACCATTACGGAGAGCGGATCCGCAGGGAGTCCACCACGATCCAGGAGAGGGAGAGCGATCTGCTCGCAACGACTCAGGAGGGACTCGGCTCGATCCGGATGGTCCAGGCTTTCGGTAGGGAATCGTTCGAGGTGAGTCAGTTTGTCCGTCATGCGACAAGAAGCCTTGAAGCAAATTTTCGCCTCAACATGACCTCCATGAAGAGCGCTCTTGTCGTCACGACGCTCATCGCCGCGGGAACCTCAGCCATGTACTATGTGGGAACTATTCAGGTGCTCGATGCCAGGTTGAGCATTGGTGACCTGACGGTCTTTGTCGCTTATCTGGCGACACTCTACCAACCGATCCAGCAACTCACCTACACGGCCTGGGCACTTGAAGGTGCCGCCGCAGGTGCTCAGCGCTGCTTCGAAATCCTAGACCGCGAGGAGGAGACCAAGGACGATCACGGTGCGATCACGATGCCGATTGCCAAAGGGGAGATCACCTTTGCCGGAGTCAACTTTGCCTACGATCCGAAGGCCCCGGTACTAGCTGGAGTCGACCTGGCGATTGCTCCCGGTGAGACAGTGGCCTTTGTGGGTGGGACTGGTGCTGGGAAGAGCACGCTCCTGAGCTTGGTGCCGCGCTTTTACAATCCGACAGCGGGAATCGTGAGGATCGATGGATACGACCTCAGGGAAGTCACTAAGGCTTCGCTAAGGACCCAGATCGGTATGGTTCTGCAGGATACCCTTCTCTTTTCCAGTAGTATCCGGGAGAACATAGCCTACGGGCGCGAAGGCGCGACCGAAGAAGAGATCATCGAGGCGGCGCGACGTGCCCAAGCCTATGACTTCATCATGGCCCAACCGCAGGGCTTCGACACGCCGGTTGGAGAGCGCGGGGGGCATCTGAGTGTAGGCCAGCGCCAGCGTCTCGGTATTGCCCGTGCGTTCCTGAAGAATGCCCCAATCCTGCTTCTGGATGAGCCGACCTCGGCACTTGATCCCTCCACCGAGAAGGCGATTATGGAGACGATCGCCGAGCTGATGAAGGGGCGCACCACCCTCATCATCACGCACAGACTCTCGACGGTCCATCATCTCGGACGCGTGGTGCTTCTCGAGCATGGCCGCATCGCTGAGCAGGGAACTGGTCTGGAGCTTCTCGCGTTGGGAGGATCCTACGCCCGCCTCTACCATGCTGCCGGTCACGAACCGAAAGGAACTAACGAGTCATGAAGCGTAAAAAGATCATCGTTCTAGGATTCATGGGCGGCATGCCCATCGCCGGGGTCATCTGGCAACATATTCACTACATCGTCGGGCTTCAGCGGTTAGGTCATGAGGTTACTTACGTCGAGGACACGCTGAACTACCCCTACGATCCAGTCGCCTTCAACATCTCCGACGATTACTCCTATGCGACACAAACGCTGGGGCGGTTAGCCAAGGAACACGGGTTTGAGGGTCGCTGGGCCTATTGCGCACGCTTCAAGGAGTCTACTGAGATTGCCGGCTTGTCGCTGACCGAACTTAGGACTCTCTACAAGGAGGCCGACTGTGCGCTCAATATCTGCGGATCGCACGACATGAACGACGATTTGAGGACCATTCGGAACCTGATCTATGTCGAGAGCGATCCAGGCGTGGAGCAGATCAAGATCGACCAAGGGGAGTCGGAGACCATCGATTACCTGAAAGAGCACCAGCACCTTTTCACCTTCGGAGAGAATATCGGCACACCTGCCTTTGTTGTGCCCACCCATGATTTCCAATGGCTGCCGACCCGGCAACCCGTGGTAACCGATCTCTGGTGTGCGGGAGTAGAGGCTCCGGTGCCTGATTCCGCAGCCCTCTTCACCACGATCTGCAACTGGTCAACCAGCGGCAAGAAGGACATCGTCTGGAAGGATTCCAACTACCTCTGGAGCAAATCGCTCGAGTTCCTCCGATTCATCGAGGCTCCTAAACTCTCTGGGGAACCCTTCGAGATGGCGACCGATATCAAGAAGGAAGAGGAATTAGAACTGTTCCGAAAAAACGACTGGAAGCTCGTACTACCTCATGATTTAAGCGTCGATTGGAACGGCTATCGTGATTACATCAGGAATTCCAAAGGGGAGTTTACCTGCGCCAAGGACCAGTATATCCGGTTGAATACAGGGTGGTTTAGTGACCGCACAGCCTGCTATCTGGCGGCTGGGCGTCCCGTGATCACCCAGGAGACTGGATTCACTGCCCACTATGGCGGCAAGGAGGGGCTCCTCACCTTCTCGACCATGGAGGAGATTGTGGATGCGGTCGCCGCGATCCGCGCCGATTACAAGAAGCACAGCCGCGCGGCCCTCGAAATCGCCCGCGAAGTCTTCGAGGCCGAGAAGGTGCTGGCCTCCCTTCTCGAACGAGCCGGAGTTTAAGTTAACTCACAGGGATGAAAGGGATTAAGTGGATAAAGATAATTTTGTCTTAGCAGTCTTTTCTTTCACCCATCTCATTCATCCCCTTCATCCCTGTGAAATCTTCCCTGCCTCCCGTCTTTGTTGGTTGCGGTTTTGCGGCTAAGTATCCCGAAGGTGGCGGGAACTTTTCCGTTCCTCTCCAGTACCTCATGGGGCTGAAGCGGATGGGACGTCGTGGTGTCTGGCTCGAGGTGCTTCAGGAGAGCGGCAATCTGGAAAAGGATGCCCAGTGCATCCGGACCTTCCGCCGCCGGATGACTCTTTACGGGATCGAGTATTGCCTACTGCTTCGCCCGAGACAGAAATCCAAGGGCCCCGAGGAGCATGATCCTTCGGCAATAGGTGTGGGCAATGGCGAGGGTAAGGGCATGAAGTCCTTCGGGATGGCGATCGCCGAGTTGAAGGAACTGGCACCCCATGCGGTCCTGCTGAATCTCAGTTATTCCATCAAGCCGCCGCTCACCAATCTCTTCGGGCGTCGGCTGCTCTGCAGTCTCGATCCGACCGAAGTGCTTTTCTGGATGGACCAAATGGAAATGGGGCAATCCTCCCATGATGAGTTCTGGTCCGTCGGTCTCTGCATGGAGGCGATCGATCCACGACTGCCCAAGCCGATCGTGCACTGGAAAAGCTATTTCCCCTTGGTCGATACCGAACTTCTGAAACTTCAGCCACGCCCTATAGGGCCTGGTAAGCCCCGGTTTACAACGATCGGTCAGTGGTATTGGGACGGAAATATCGAAATCGGCAACGAGTCTTACGACTACTCCAAGCAGGCGGCTTTCGCCCCCTATATGGAACTTCCCGGTCGGGTTCCGGAGGCGGTTTTCGAGTTGGCCATGAATCTGAATCCCGATGATCCCGAGCGTGCGCGTCTTCGTTCCTTGGGGTGGAAGGTCGCCACGCCGCACGCTCTGACCCGCACACCCGCTGCCTACTACCGTTATCTCGCAGGTGCCACAGCCGAGTTCACTGCGGTGAAGCTGGAGGCCATCATGGGTAGCGGATGGCTGAGTGATCGGGCCGCCGCATTTCTAGCACTGGGCCGTCCTGTAGTGACGGAGCCGACGGGTGCGGAGCGATTTCTTCCGACAGAATCCGGGATGCTCTTTGTGCGCGACCTGGAAGAAGCAGTCGAGGCCTCCAGAAGAGTTCTTAACGACTGGCCTGCACTTTCCAAAGCGGCCCGTGTCACGGCGGTGGAGTGCTTTGATTCGGTTAAGAATCTCCAGCTGCTCTTGGGGTGCTCCTGAGGTTCTTTTAAAAAACGGGTGGCTGACGGGGCTCGAACCCGCAACAGCCGGTACCACAAACCGGAGCTCTACCATTGAGCTACAGCCACCATCGTTTCCCCCAAAAGGGAGTTTGACATCATGTCGTTGCGGCACGAGTTGTCAACCCTAGCATTAGGTGAAAAGTTAGCACAAAACTCATGCCGCCGATAAAATCCAAGGTGCCCATACGGCGCAAATTCCTGCTCTCATCCGCACCCTCCCAGATGGCTCTCTCGAGCTGTCTGGAGATCGAGCAGGGATATATTGTCAGGGAGCGTGGACAGGAACTCCGGATGCGTCGCGAGGGGAGTCGCTACTCCCTGTCGGCCCGTGATCGATCTGGGCGGACTGTCACCGGTCAGGAGATCCGCATCACCAAAGGGCAGTTCGAGAAGCTCTGGCCCTTCACGCTTGGACAGCGGATCACCCGCATCCGCCATGTCATGAAGCTTGGCAGACTGAAGATGAAGATCGATGAGTTTACAGGGGAACATGCGCCGCTCCGTCTGGCGGAGATCTTTTTTACGGATGCCTCCGATAGCAAATCTTTCAAGAAGCCCGATTTCCTTGGGGAGGAGGTTACCAGACGGGATGAATACCAGACGGCCGAAATGGCGATCCACGGGGCACCGGAGCCCTCCGGCATGTGCCAGTTGGGAATCCTGCCCTACACCTTCATCGACCGGCGACTGCATCTCCTGCTCATCACCAGTTCCTCGGGGAACCGGTGGATTTTCCCCAAGGGCCGTCAGGAGCCCGACATGACATCCCATGAGGTCGCCATGATGGAGGCCGTGGAAGAAGCAGGGGTGCTCGGAACTATCAGGCAGGATCTGCGGACTCGATGCCAGATGGCCGATGGCCGCTTTCTTCAACTCTACGCGATGAAAATCTCGAAGCTCCTGAAGAGCTGGCCCGAGGAGAACGTGCGCCGCCGCAGGCTGTTTCCATTCAGTGATGCCCTGGAAATGATCGGAGATCCGGGGCTAGCGAAGGCGGTTCGCAGGTTGGCGGTGACGATCAATAAGTAAAACCCGTTCCGGGGAGTAAAAAGTTGAGGGGTTGAAGGGCTGAAGGGAGGCAGAGTCCCAAAACGTTCTCGTTCTCTGTGGATAGCTACTTTTAACTTTTTTAACCATATAACGGATCAACTTCCGATCCTTCGTCGCGCTTGCTTTCGGGGGAATCGCCCATTAGTCAGGAAGACTCTATTTTCTCTAAAAATCCCCTATCCTCAATCTCCAATCCCCAAGTTTCCCATGCTGACCGTCATCCGTAAAAATCAACAGGTTCTCATGCTGGTGATCGCCATCCTGACGATCGTCGCCTTCATCTGGCTCTACAACCCCACCGACAAATTCAACAAATTCGGTTCCAACGACGTGATCTCAATCTATGGCCGCTTGGTTCAGCGTGCCGAAATCGACCATGAGGTGCGCGGCTTCCGTCTTGCACTAGCCTTGGGTCTGACCGATTTCGTCCGTGACCTCGGCGGCATGGGAGAGAATGAGGAGGCCTCCGTGAGCGATTTCATTCTGAATCTGTTTGTCATCCGCAACCAGGCCCCGGCGCTTGGCATTCATCCCTCCGACGACGTAGTAGCCAATGTGATCAAGGGACTCCCTTCTCTTCAGACCGCCGGCACCTTCGATCCTGCTAAGTATGCCTCCTTCATCCAGAATCAGTTGGCTCCTAACGGCTTTACCGAGCGACAGATGGAGGAGATCGTCCGAGATTCCCTGCGTGTCAGGGAACTGCATCGGATCATCAGCTCACCCGTGGCCGTCGGCGAAGGCCAGGTTCGCGAGGCTGCGCGGATCTTTCAGCCGATCACGGCTCAGGTACTGCGTTTCGAGCGGGATGCATTTGGCAAGAATGTCACAGTACCGAATGAGGAGGTGGCCGCCTTTTACTCCAAGAACAAGGATGGGCTACGTTCCCCCGAGAGCCGCGACGTGACCTATGTGGTCTTCGCCCTGCCTGACGCGCAGCAAAAACTCACCGGCAAGGAAAAGGCCGCCGCGCAGCAGAAGCTGGCGGATCAGGCAGAGGGTTCCATCAAGGCCATCCGTGGCGAGATTGCCAAAGGGAGCGTTTTTGCCAAAGCCGCAAAACAGGTGGCGGCCTTGCATCCCGAGAAGGTGACTGCCCTTCAGCGGGATGGCAGCGTGAAGGGAGAGGATTCGGGTATCCCTTTACCCGTTGCGGCCGCGGCTTTCCGTCTCCAGAAGACAGGCGAGCTTTCCGACATCATTCAGGATGGGGATTCCTTCTATGTCATTTCCGTGGATGGAGTGAATCCCGTCCGCCAACTTGAACTGGCAGAGGTTTCCGAAAAGATTATTACCCATCTGAAAGAAGAAAAAACGGTCAAGCTACTGGCCGAGTCCGCTTCCAAATCCCTCGATAAGATCCGTGCCGACATGACGGCGGGAAAATCCTTCGCGGATGCTGCAAAAGCTGCCGGTGTGAAGACGACAGCTCTTGCGGGAGTTACTCCTTCCGACCAGAAGAACTCACAGGAGCAGCAGGCTTTGGCCTCGGCCAGCCTAGGTCTGAAGGACGGCCAGCTTGGCTCTCTGCAGCCCGCTCCCTGGGGTGGCGTTGCCATCTACTTAGTGAAGCGAACCCCGCTTACTGATGCCCAGTGGAAAGAGCACCAAGCCACGCTTTCCAAGACGATTCTCTCCAATGAGCAGGACCTGATCTACATGGATTGGCTCCGTTCCGCCCGCGCCTCTGCTCAGATCAAGATGCTTGGACGAGATGCCAGGAACTCGCAAGGTGCGCAGAATGCTCAGAGCGCTCAAGCTGGTCAGGGTCCTCAGTAAGAATCCTAGCGGGAGAGGCTTAGAAGTTTTCATGTCTGAAACTCAGCCCGAGAGTGGCGGCACGACGCCCCTCTTTGCACTTTTTGACGAGGCTAGCGGGGATGTCGCCGTGGGGGAACTCGAGGCTGCCGTGGAGAAATACCGTCGCTGCATCGAGATCGACCCACTGTTCTTTGACGGATGGCATGCCTTGGGGATGGCCCTCATGAAAACGGGCCGCTTCCCGGAGGCCATCGAAGCAGGTCTAAAGGCGACGCAACTCCAACCCAATGACCAGCTGGCATGGTCCAGTCTTTCCATGTTTTATGTGCGCAACCACCAGATCGCCGAGGCTGAGTCTGCAGGCGTGAAGGCTAGGATCCTTTCCTGGGGTGGCAAGATCGCCAAGGAAGAGGATAGAGTTGAGTCGTCTGCCGAATCACCCGCTTCATGAAACCATTCTTCATTACCACTGCGATTGATTACACCAACGCACCGCCGCACATCGGCCATGCCTACGAGAAGATCCTCGCTGATGTGCTGGCCCGCTATCAGCGCCAGAGGGGGCGGGAGGTCTTCTTTTTGACTGGTGTCGACCAGCATGGCCAGAAGGTCCAACAGAGTGCCGAACGAGAGGGAATTCCTCCCCAGGAATTCGCCGACAGGGTTTCCGAGAAATTCCTCACACTCTGGAAGACACTGGGCATTTCCTACGATGCTTGGGCGGCCACGACGGCCCCGCTCCACAAGGCGGCGGTCCAACGCATTCTTCAGGATCTCAAGGAGCGCGATTGGCTCTACAAGGCGACTTATAGCGGCCACTATAGCGTCCGTCAGGAACAGTTCCTGACCGACAAGGAGCGGGGGCCAGATGGTGAGTTCGGACCCGAATGGGGCGAGGTCGTCCTGCTCAACGAAGAGAACTGGTACTTCCGACTCTCGAAGTGCTCCGAGTGGCTCCACAGCTTCTTGGAGAGTCGCAAGGATTTCGTCACCCCTGACTTCCGTCAGACCGAGCTGAAAAATGCCGCCACCAAGATCACAGGGGATCTCTGCATCTCCCGTCCGAAGAGTCGTCTGGAGTGGGGGATCGAGCTCCCCTTTGATTCAAGCTTTGTCACCTATGTCTGGTTCGATGCCTTGATCAACTACATCAGCTTTGCCGGTTATGGTGTCGAGATAGAAGAGGGCCAGGTTGCTTTCGAAACGCTCTGGCCTGCCGACCATCACGTGATCGGCAAGGACATCCTGATCCCGGCCCACGGTGTCTACTGGCCCTGCATGCTCCATGCCATGGGGTTCAGCGATGAGCAGATGCCGCACCTTCTGGTGCACGGGTTCTGGAGCCTACGAGGCGAGAAGGTGAGCAAGAGCACGGGAAATGTGGTTGATCCCGCCGCGCTGGTGGAGACCTATGGAGTTACCGCGCTTCGGTATTATCTGATGCGCGACGCCGTTATGGGGCGCGACGCCGACTTCAGCGAGGAGCGTCTGATCCTGCGTCATAACACCGAACTGGGGAACGGCCTCGGCAACCTCGTAAATCGTACCCTGAGTATGACCCATCGCTACCGCGACGGATCGCCAAAGCAGGTCTCTCTTCCTGCGGACCTAGCCGCCCATCTGGCTGCCGATGCCGAGTCAGTGAAGACCTTTGTTGTTCAGATGGATGCCACCCAGATCCATGCCGGAATCGAGACCATGGTCGACTTGGTGAATAGGGCGAATGCCCTGGTGGATTCCGCGGCGCCTTGGAAGCTCGCCAAGGATCCGGAACATGCCGACAGGCTTGATGCCGTGCTTTCCACTCTTATCCTCTCGGCCCGCACCGCTGCCACGCTCCTCTTGCCCGTGGCTCCGGAGGCGGCCACCGAGATCCTACGCCAGATTGCTCTTCCTGCCTTGGAGTTCGGGGGATTAGCAATCAGCGCATTACCCGAGGGATACCGCTGTGGCGAACCCAAGCCGGTATTCCCGAGATTGGAAATGTTGGTTGAGGGAATTGGCGATTCCGCTACATGACAATAACCGGACAGGCTATTGGCTTAAGAGCCTTCCCTTTTTGGAAGCGTCAGCGCTATCGCCTGGAATATTGGGGCCTCAGGTTGGCTTCGGCTTTGGTCTGCCTTCTGCCATGGAGAGCGATCCCCCCGCTCGCAAATTTCGTCGGATCACTCTTCTTCTCCTTGGACGCTCACCGCCGTGAGGTGACCATTGCGAATCTGCGCTCAGCTTTCGGAGAGCGCTATTCGAAGGCGGAGTATGATTATATCGGAAGAAAATCCTACGGCGTCTTTACCCGAACGGCTCTTGAGCTTCTCTGGTCCTCGAATCTCTCGAAGGAAGTGTTGGACGAGATCATCACCACCGAGGGACTCGATCCGATGCCCTCCCATGGTGCCGAGGGAAGGCCTGCTCTCTATTTCTGCCTTCATGCAGGGAACTTCGAGTGGCTCAGTCAGATTACCTGCCGGCATTTTGGAAATTTCCCGGTTATCGCCCAGAACCTAAAGAATCCTCTGCTCGGCCCTCTCTTCGACGGATGGCGATCCGCTCTCGGCCAAGAGATCATGCCCCAGAAGGGAGCCATGCTAAGGACTATCCGTTATCTCAAGGATGGGGGAAAAATGGGGATGCTGATTGACCTGAATCTGAAACCGAGTGAGGGACCCGTCGTGATCCGACAGTTCGGGCGTCTTCTGACTCCGGTAACCAGACTGCCGGCGGAACTTGCCCTGAGGACGGGTTCAGCCCTTGTCCCCGTGGTTTGCCTCCCGCGAAAGGATGGCGGCTACATCGTTCGCTATCTGCCCGAGCTTCCCGTGACTGCGGAATCCACACCCGCCGAGATTGCCCAAGCATGCTGGGATGCCCTGGAACCAAGTCTCCAAGTCCATCCCGAACTCTGGCTCTGGAGCTACAAGCACTGGCGCTATCGCCCCAAGAGTTCGGAACGTTATGAGAGTGAAGGATATCCGTTCTACGCCGGGGAGTATGAACCGTTTCAGGAGTTGATTGAGAAAATGGGATGACAAGCAGTACGTCCGGGGATATGGATCTCACCATGAAAACTCTGTTACTCCTCCCCCTGATCGTGGCACCTCTCCTGCTTGCCGGATGCAACACTTTCAAGGGAGTCGGTGAAGATATCACCGGCGCGGCATCTTGGAGTCAGGAGAAGATAACGGGTTCGAGCTCCTCTTCCACCAAGTCCTCCGACTCGGATTATGTGAGCAATCCCCCCCAGTTCCCGAAGACCTCGAACTGAATTGTAGCAAAGGATGCAACTTGAGACCTGAAACCTGAAAGGGCTGCAGGTTACAAATGCCATCCGATTTCAAGTTTCAGCTTTCATCCTTCTGTGGCTTACAGCCACTTATGCTTGGGATAGCGTCGTGAAAGCTCCGGTTTGATCTTCGGATAAGTCTCTTTCCAGAAGGAGTTGAGATCTTTGGTGATCTGAATGGGACGGCGATTGGGTGCTAAGATTTCGACTGTGACTTCGGCTTTCCCTCCCGCGAGTTTCGGAGCTGAGGTCACGCCGTAGAGATCCTGGATCAGGGCACTCATGGTGACCTGGCCGGTTGCTTTGTAGAGTAGTCGTGCCTTGCGCCCTCCGGGCAGCTCATGGCGGTCGGGAGCGAGGCGTTCGAGGGCGGAGCGCTGGGCTGGAGTCAGCAGCGACTGGAGAGCCGGGAGAGCCGGTTTATCTTTCACTTCACGGTAGCCCACGGCTCCCCTGCACCACTCCTCCAGAGCGAGTTGGCGTTCCGTCTCATCGAATGTCGGGAGTTCAAGGTCCGGGTGATGGTGGGCCAGCCATTGCACCCGCTGCATCCACTCCTCGGTCTCTTCCTTCCACGTGGGGAGGGGAAGATCCCCCTCGGCTAGTGCGGCAGCCAAGACGCTGGAGGCTTCCTCGCATGGCTGGGCATCGCGATGGACAGACTCCAGCACGAGATCGCGAAAGACCTTCTCGGTGCGCTTCACGACACGGTTGGTGGCTGTATCGAAGAAGTAGTCGTTCCTGTCTATGAATTCGTTCGGGAAGAGATCCCGCAGCATCTGCTCGTCGATGGCGGTCACCATCGAGAGCTGGACACGGACATCGCCGCTGCCCTGGCCGATTTCGCTGATTTCCGCGGCAACGACAAGCCGGCTTTCTGCGGCGGCACTCTCCTTGGTAAGCAGTCCTCGGCGTCCATGGACGATGTCGCAGAGATTTGTACCAGCGCCTCGCCGACGGGCCACCTGGTCGGCGAAACCGGCCAGAATACAGCGGGCCAATGCCTCGTCAGGGGCGGCCGGAGCGTCCACATCAAGTCCCTGATTCTCAGCAAGTCGAAGGAACTGCTCGAAGATCTTGCCCGTCTGACGAGCGGCGTCGCCATGGACCGCAAGTTGGCGGCATCGGTCGGCCCGGAAATCATTCTTCTCAGCCCAGCGGAAGGCGCGAGCCATCACCAAGAAGTCGGAGCCTCCGCCGCCGAAGAGATCTTGACGCTCCTCTTCCGTCTTGCGGTCTGTGCGGAGTAACAACGGACGCGACTGGGTCAGGGCTGCCATCAGGGCCACAGCGCGGACACAGCCGTACTCTTGGGCCGCCAAAAGCATGCGGGCATATCTGGGATGCGTGGGGAAGGCCAGCATCCGTCGTCCCATCGGAGTGATTTCTCCTTCGTGATCGAGTGCCCCGAGATCCCGCAGGAGTGTTTCCGCCCGCGTCAGGGCCTGATCCTTGGGAGCATCCAGCCAGCGGATAGCATCCATGGAAGCGAATCCAGCTGCCTTGAGCGTAAGCAGGACCTCACTCAGGTCGACGCGATGGATCTCCGGGGCCTCACGAGGGATGCGCCGTGTGTGGTCGCGCTCCGTCCAGAGACGAAGACAGACCCCGGGCGCTGTGCGCCCCGCCCTACCCGCACGCTGATCGGCCGAGGCGCGACTGATCTTCTCGATCAGAAGTGTATTGATTCCGCGCCGGGGATCGAAACTCGCGATTCTGGCCAAGCCGCTATCGATAACGCCGGTGACCCCATCGATGGTCAGGGAGGTTTCCGCCACGTTGGTCGCCACGATCACCTTGCGACTGCCGCCCGACGAGACCGCCGCGTCTTGGTCAGCGGGAGTGAGTTCCCCGTGAAGGGGCAGGGCGGCAATCGTCGCTGGCAGACGTACCCTCAGCGTCGAGATAGTCCGCGAGATCTCATAGGTGCCCGGCATGAAGATCAGGAGGTTGCCGGTGGTCTTCTTCAGCATGCTCTCGGCGGCCTCGGCGGCGAGATCCCAAGGCCTCTCCTCTCCGGGATCCCGGGTGAGGTATTCGATATCGACGGGATGGGTCCGTCCCCCGGAGCGAAGCACAACACAGGGTTGCAGATATTCGGCCAGCGCGGAGGTATCCAAGGTTGCCGACATGACGATGATCTTCAGATCGGGTCGACGAGTCGCCTGGAGCTCCAGCGCCTGAGCCAGCGAGATGTCGCTGTGGAGGTGCCTCTCATGGAATTCATCAAAGAGCAGGGCACTCACGCCTCTCAGGTCGGGATCACCCAGCATCTGTCGGACGAGAATACCCTCTGTGACAAAGAGGAGGCGTGTTGCGGAGCTCGAGGCATCATCCAGCCTGATGCGGTAACCGACCTCGTCGCCGACACGAGTGTTGCGTTCATGGGCGACACGAGCGGCAAGCATGCGTGCGGCAAGTCTTCGTGGCTGAAGGATCACCGCACGACCCGACCCTAGGATCCCAGCATCGAGAAGCATCTGAGGTATCTGTGTCGATTTTCCCGAACCCGTGGGAGCTTCCACGATCACGCGGTTGCCCCGGGTCAGTTCGGAGATGATTCCTTCGCGCAGTTCCTCGATCGGCAGGTCGGTTTGGCGCATAGTGCTATTACTCTCTGATGCGGAGGAGTGGTTCGGTTCTGGCAACATGCGGTCATTTGGTGTATCTAGAAATCATGCGGACTGGCAGACATTTTGGCGTTCTGGCGCTGATGGCCATCGGTTGCCACGGAGCCCAATCCATGGATCCTGCGAATGCGCGCATGACGGAGCCGCAGAAGAAGGCCGCCGTTTTCCTGGACGTGCTGAGCGTACCGTCTCCCGGCGAGGTTTTTGCCGCGATAAACAAGGCCTGCAGACCCAATTGGGCCACCCTTGTCACGCCTGCCACCGCTCCGGTGACCACCGAGCGTCCTCAGCTTGCCCTTGCCGTTGGCGTTCTAACAGCCAATGGCTATGTCGCGGTGGAGGCTCAGGACGGCCAACAGGTGAAGAATGTCGGCCGAGAGTTGATGTCCCTTGCCAAGTCGCTAGGTGTCAGCCAAAGCCTGCTCGGGAGGGGAAACAGCCTCATGGAATTTGCCGATAACAACGATTGGAACGCTCTTGCCGATGAGTTAGAGGCCACCGAGAACGAGGTTAAAAACACCATGATGGGGCAGAAAGACCGCGATCTGGTCGTTCTTACCTCCGCCGCCGCGTGGCTGAGAGGCCTAGAAGTTGCCACCGGCGTCGTGCTTTCCAATGATTCTCTTCAGGGGGCCGGGGTGCTATATCAGCCAGAACTAGCCAGAAGGCTCGCCACGCAACTCGACTCGCTCCCCGATCGTATAAAGAGCGGGGCCCTGGTGCAGGCGGTAAAGCGAACTATGGAAACAACAGCCTCCTTGCTTGAGGCTCAAGATACCAAGACAGACACCCAGCGTGAAAACTACACTACGATTCATCACGATTGCTCGGCTGTGGTGAAGGCGATCCTGAGTTCCTCAATGAAAGCCCCGTCGACGGTTTCTTCTCCCGTTCCTGTGCCTACCCCCTCCAAATCATGAGCAAGGAACGACTACTCCTGCAGGTACTCCTGCTGTTGGTTTTTACGGGAAGGATGATGGCTCAGGATGCTCTTCCGTCACTCCTGAAGGAGGTTGAGCCAATGTCGATGGAACCTCGCAGGCTGGCTTTAGAAACGGCCGGGGCTTTTGAGAATGACGGGTTCAGAATCCGTGATGGTGAGTGGAGCGGCACTCTCTCCAAGGGAATGCCCCTCTTCCTTCAGGTGACGCTCTTCGCCGGAGAGAATTATTGGTTTGTGGCGGCCTCCCCGACGACCGGAGCCATGCTGCAAGTCACGGTCTACGATGCCTCTGGAAAGCCCATAAAAAGTGAACTCTGGCACAATGCGGCCCATGCCGAAGGGACACGGAGTGCCACGGGAGTTGCGCCGACTCAAAGCGGGAAGTACTTTGTTGGAGTGGAGGGTATGAGAGGCTCAACCGAAGGGGCACTCGATTTTTCTCTGGTCTACTGCTACAAATAATCTTATGTCCTCGCCCTCACCAACCACCAAGGAAACCGTTACGGGAGTTCCCGTGAAGCACTTCTCAATATTCCTTCACAACAAGGTGGGGGCTCTTCTGGAAGTGGTGAAGTTCTTCGAGCAGAAGGGCGTCGTTGTTTTGGCCTTTAGCATCGTGGATTCTGCCGAGTCCGCCATTGCCCGCATGATCGTCAGCGATCCCGTGCTGGTGGGTAAGTTGTTGCATGAGCGGGATATTGCCTATGTCGAGACCACGGTGCTGGTCGTGGAATTGGCCGAGGGAGCCGCAGATCTGGGGCGTGTGCTGAGCTGCCTGCTGATGGCCGAAGTGAATCTCCTCTTCAGCTATCCCCTGCTCGTGCGCCCCCGTGACAAGGCCCTGCTGGTCCTTCATGTCGATGACAACGAGTGCGCCTCAACCGTGCTCCAGGGTGAGGGCTATCAGATTCTGACTCAGGGCGATCTTTCGCGGTAGACCTCTTGATCCAAGGTTCCTCATTCCACACAAGCCATCCTTTTCCGTTGCGCAGAAAGAGTGGGAAAGCTGTTAAAAAAGGCGTTTGGTTTCTATTCCTACTTCGCCGTTTCCTCACTCGTCTTTTTCACTTCTGCTTCGTCCTTGAAGACTAGGGAAACGGAGTTGAGGCAGTAGCGGAGGTGGGTCGGTGCCGGGCCATCGTTAAAGACATGGCCAAGGTGCCCACCGCAGCGAGCACAGAGAATCTCAGTCCGGACCATGCCGAGCGAGCCATCGCGGATCTCGGTGATATTTTCCGGAGCGAAGGGCCGGTAGAAGCTGGGCCAGCCGGTGCCGGAGTTGAACTTCGAGCTGGAGGCAAAGAGCGGCAGGCCGCAACCGGCACATAAATAGACGCCTTCCTTGTGGTTATCGAGCAAGTTACCGCAGAAGGGCGCCTCGGTCCCCTTGGCCCTCAGAACCCGGTAGGCGGCGGGGCCAAGCTGTTTCTCCCACTCGGCATCGGTCTTTACAACACGGGGACTCTGGACGACAGAGCCCGAATTGCCATCAGGTTCCAGGAGGCGGACGGCGACGGTGTTCGTATTTCCCGGAGGAGTCTGTGCGGACATGAAGCAGACCATAGAAAGCAACAGGGCCGCGGGCAAGAGATGACGAAGGATCATGCTCAGACCATAGCACAGAAAAATGAAAAGTGTCGCGCAGGGGCGCAGAGACAGAGAGGCACAGAGGCAAGAGGGATCTCAAAGGAAATAAGAGTGTTACTAAGCAGCCCCCGACCCACCCCCTTCACTCATTGTTTCTTCAGCCTTTCTCTTCCTACGCGCCTCTGCGCCTCCGCGCGAGTTATTCCCTTTTTACTTGTCCCTGCGATTACGACTGATGAGATCCAAGGGTGCTTTCCTCGCTTGCTCCTTGGCTTTTAATAGCCGTTGCCTCGTACCTGCTCGGATCCATCCCATTCGGGTTCATTGCCGGTAGGATCTGCGGTATCGATATCCGCACTATGGGAAGCGGCAACATCGGGGCTACGAATGTGCTTCGCGTCCTGGGCAAGAAATGGGGCTATGCCGTGTTCCTCCTCGATTTTGTGAAAGGTCTCCTTCCCGTACTGCTGGCGCTTGCTTGGGGTCGCTCCATCGGGGTGAACCCGACCTCCGCCTCAGGAGCGCTGGCCGCCCTCTGTGCTCTACTAGGTCACAGCTTTCCCGTCTGGCTGGGATTCAAGGGGGGGAAGGGGATTGCCTCCTCAGCCGGTGTGATCGTCGGGCTCTTTGGAATCGGAGCCTTTCTGTTTTGTCTCGGCTCGTGGCTCTTTTTTTTCAGCGTCACACGCTATGTTTCCGTGGCTTCCATTGCTGCGGCCATTGCCGTCCCGTTATCCGTCTCCGTACTCTATTTCATGCACCGATCTGATTGGCTGACTTTGCTCGTGGCATGCCTCATGTGCGTGCTGGCGATCTGGCGTCACCGCTCGAATATCAACCGTCTGCGGGCAGGAACCGAGCCCCGCTTTGAGAAAAAGACGGGACCAAAAAACCATGAGTAACCCTACTGTCAGTGTTCTCGGGGCGGGGGGATGGGGAACGGCTTTGGCCATTCTCCTTGCTCGACCAGAGAGGAAAATCCCTCTCTGGGGTCATGATCCGATTCATGTGGAAGACATGGTCCGTGAGGGAATCAATGCAAAGTATCTCTCAGGAGTGCAATTGCCCTCCGTTATCAAGCCCACGGCGGATCTCTCGCTGGCGGCGCAGTCCGAGATTCTTTTTCTAGCAATTCCCTCGAGATACCTGGACACGATCACCTCACAACTCGTTGAATTATGCGGAGACCGCAAACCTGTTCTTGTCTCCTGCACCAAGGGAATCGAACAGGAACGGGGTCTTCTGATGAGTGAAGTGATAAGGGACCGTTTTTCAAAAAGCACCATCGCCGTTCTCTCCGGGCCTAATCTAGCGGGTGAGATTGCCCGGGGCATCCCCGCGGCAGGAGTCATCGGCTCTGCTGATACGCAGGCTCTGACCGCCGTGCAGGCGCTGTTCGCCGGGACGAGTTTCCGCGCCTACACGAGCGGTGATATTCGGGGTATCCAGTTGGGCGGGGCACTCAAAAACATCTTCGCAATCGCTGCGGGCGTCTCCGACGGCCTCGGGTTGGGTGAAAACGCGCGGGCTGGGCTGGTCACCCGCTCCCTCACCGAGATGACCCGGCTCGGCATGGCCATGGGGGGAGGCCGCGAAACCTTCGGGGGATTAAGCGGCATCGGCGACCTTATGGTCACCTGTTTCAGCCCTAGCAGCCGCAACCATCAGGTGGGATTCCGTCTTGGTCAGGGGGAGTCACTCGAATCGATTACCACATCTATGGGTAGCATGGTAGCGGAAGGAATCCCGACCGCCATGAGTGCGCAAGCGGCAGCTCGACGACTCTCCGTGGAGACTCCGATCATTGACGAGGTCTCAGCCCTTCTTCAGGGACTGAAAACTCCGGCCGCGGCAATGAAATCGCTGATGGGCCGCAATCTCCGCGCGGAAGAAGAAGTTTAGAAAACTTCCTAAGCCTTGATTCCTAAGGTCGCGCCTCCACGTGGCCGTCCGCGCGCAGAACATTCAGCTTCCCAAGATGCGGCATCCCCTTGTCCGTGCAGACGGTCATGGTACTGAGCTTGCTGATTGTGAGGACGCCGTCGCGGAGAAGCAAAACCGATTTGCCTTGTCTCGCCAGCCGTTCGGTGCGAGAGAGGGGGTTGCCCGATATCGGTGACCGTCGCAAGGTGGTGCGGATTTCCGCTACCTACCCCGGCATTGAAAGCCGAAGCAGCTTCCGCCACGCCCCTTTTCGCAAGATTCCAGGGATGGGACACACAGGAGGCCGCATACGGCGAGTCGCACGGGCACCAACACACAAAGCAACGATAAACATACCTAGTCCTGATCCCCGCCCACACCGGCTCCGTGTCCCAGGTCGCGAATCGCGAGGATCCCTTCAACACAACACATATCATGTCCTCAAATTATTCCCCTAACAGCGGCCGTTCCCGTAGCGGCGGCGGTCGCCGTCGTTCCTCAGGCTCCTCTGGATCTCAGGGTCGCTCCCAAGGCGCTTACCGAAGCGATGACCGGCCGCGCCGCGAGCAAAAGCCAACCAAGAAGCAAGGCTTCCTTGCCAAGCTCCTCTCAGTCCTCGGACTCGGTGGCAAAAAGAAGCCCCAGTCCTCCGGCCAACCTCAACGCACTCCCCGTGGCGAACATTCTGGGCGCCGTGATAGTGCATCTCCCCGCCAGTCCCGGAAGCCCGAACGCATAGAGGTGACCACGCCCCGCGTCTACGTAGGCAATCTCTCATTTGATGCGACTGAGAGCGACCTAATGGAACTCTTCAGCGGCGTTGGATCCGTACAGAACGTCGAGGTTGTTTGCAACCGCGAGACTCAACGCTCCAAGGGATTCGGATTTGTCACGCTTTCTTCCGTTGAAGAGGCCAAGCGCGCGGTCGATGAGCTTCACGATAAGGAATACATGGGCCGCAAGCTCGTGGTCAGCGGTGCCAAGGCCGTAGCCGAGAGCCGCAGTGAACGGTCCGAACGCCGCGACACGGCGGGAGCTTCGGATGCTTCGACGGAGTCCGAGGCGGCAGCAGCCTAGTTTTTTTGGTGCCAATCGGTTTCCGTTTCCGTGCTTCCTGCGGAAACAATCCTTATTGCCGGCCCCACTGGGGTCGGCAAGACCGATCTCTCCCTCCGGCTTGCCGGTGAACTTGACGGCGAGATCGTCGGCGCGGATGCCTTCCAGATCTATGCCGGACTATCTCTTCTAACAGCCAAGCCCTCGGAAGCAGCGCGCGCGCTAATTCCCCATCATTTAATCGGATCCGTCGATCCGTCGGAGGCTTATGACGCGGGGCGCTATCTGCGTGAGGCGCTGCCGATCATCCGCGACATCGCTGCCCGTGGCAAACGGCCGATCGTGGTTGGTGGAACAGGACTTTATTTCAAGGCACTGCTCGGTGGTCTTCAAGAACTTCCTGCCGGCGACCCCGCCCTGCGCGCTGAACTCCAGGCCCTCCCTTTACCGGAACTGATCGAGCGACTTGAGGCCCTGGATCCTGCTGCCGTGAGGATGGTCGATCTGGTTAACCGCCGCCGTGTGGAACGGGCCCTTGAAATTGTGTTGCTGACGGGCATGCCGCTAGCCGTTTCGCGGAGGGAATCGCAAGGCCCCATTCCAACACCCAAGGGTATGGGAATAAGGACCCTTCTTCTCACGCGTAATCGGGAGGAGCTGAACGCCCGGATCGAAGCCCATGTCCAGTCGATGTTTCATCAGGGCGTGGAGGATGAAGTGGCTGCTCTGCCCGATCAGGATGTCGGGCCAACGGCCTCGATGACACTCGGTCTTCGCGAGATCCGCTCACTCCTACGCCATGAAATCACTCGGAACGAGGCGATCGAAGCCATCTGCTCGTCCACTCGGCGCTATGCCAAGCGGCAGATGACCTGGTTCGGCCGTCAGCATGACTTTCCAAAGCTGAACCTGAGTCTTTTTACCGATCCCGAAAAGTCTTTAGCCGAGGCTTTATGGCTGCTCCAATCAGCCGCGCCAACACAAGTGAACGGTACCGCTATTTGAGGAAGCCCCCAAGCGTATCGAGAACCTTCCCCGCTTCCTGTTCGAGCGTTCTAACAGCATTTGTCGACGGCATGTTGGTCGCGGACTGCTCCTTGATGCCCAGGAATTTCATTCCCTGTTGGAGCCCCTCCTTGATGACTCCTTCGGCGCGCGCGGTAAAGAGCGAGGCGAGTCGCGGGGAGAGATCCTCCACGGGATGGGAAAGGCTCCCACCGACCATCATCGGGATCCAAATATAGCCGTCATGCTCGTTCAGGCCGAAAACCTCGCGGGCGAAGGGGATCATGTCGACAATCCTCTTGGTGATACCAACCTGAAAAGATCCCATGAGCGATCCTTCTTGGCCCACCTCGGCATCTCCTATGAGCTTTAGCAGACCTTTGGATTCGAGAACCACATCGCTCCACGTGGTCTTGTTCGCATCCCCTGAGAATGTTGCGTGGGCCTCCTGAATCGGAAGATGCCTGAATTGGTCCATGGCCGTAACGAGCGCTAACTTCTCCAGCGCCGGAATCTGCGCGAGGGTGATATCATGGGCGTTAACATTTCCTGAGATGGCATGGATGCCGTCATGACCCCATGCGGCTTCGCCCTGCCCCTCCAGAGAGCCCGCCACTTTCCCCTCCAGTGCAGGTAGAAGCGAGGTCAATTCGACCTTCTCCCAATGCCCCTTCAGCCGTGATTCGCTTCCATTGCTTGGAAAGTTACCCGCCAAACGAAGAGTCCCCCCATTTTGACTTGAGAGATCCGCGCCGGTGAGGTCGAGCCCTGAATGGGAGAGACGGCATCGTATCGTATCGATCGCGATCTTCAGCGCAGGGAAGTGCTCGCTGACCAGGCGTCCTCCATGGGCTTCAAAGCGGATCTGGTCTCCTTCCGGGACAGATTCCAAGCGTGTCCCCAGTATATCAAACGATCCTCCCTTAGGTTGCTCCATCAGCACGTCTGTGGAGCAACTCTCGATCCTCTCAATCACGAACTGCGTGGGGAGCCATTTTGGAAGGATCGATGGCTGGGTCGAACTCTCGGCAACAACCTTGTTATTGCCCTCCTTCACCGGCCCGAGACGAACCTCGCTCCGGTCAAGAGTGATCTTCTCCACAACGAGATGTCCTTGCAACAAGGCTGCAGGGTGGAACCTTGCGTGCAAACCGCTGGATTCGATCTTTTTCAGCGCGGTCTCGGCCGAACCGAGGGCCCGGAGGCTCCCCGAAGTCAGACCAACCCAATCCCAATGGATTGGAGCCAGTTCCGCCTTTGCATGAAGCCGCTCGGCAGCCTTCTGCTCCACCAGTGAGTGAAACTCCCCTCCCTCTAGCCAATGCACAAGAAGCACCAGCACGATGGCCAACATGATCCAAGCCAAGTTCAATGGGACAATCCAGTAAAGGTGTCTAAATCTGTAACTGGATTTTGCCATTTCTTTACCTCCCGGATGCCGGGCGTTCATTCAAGCTGTCGCAGACAGGGCAGCGGAGAAGGTCGGCGATCGATCCGTCGGTGTAGCGCGAACCGCAGATCCTGCAAAAAACGCGGCTCCGGGAGATGATATTGGCATGGCGTTTGCGGATAATTTCGTAACCTATCCAGAGGATCAAAACACCCGCCAGAAAAAGGGCCAAATAAACGCAGACAAACCATGAAAGCGTGATGGGAATCATGGCTTGGCTGAGGGATAAATGGGGGGAGTGGATGCCGTGGGCACGACTAAGGTGGCGTCGGCACCCCAGAGCACAAGGACACGCCCCCACGAGATTGACCCTATGGACTTGGAATTGGACTTTGGCTGGGGCTGAAAGCGCCTAGCCATGATCCAGATACGGGCCGCTTCGTCGCTGGCCGCGTCGCCGGAGGATTCCATCAATACACAATGCACGGGCATTCCCTCTGGGCTCACGCCCACTTCGTAGACTGATGGATGGATGACCCTCGCCATAGCGACTGGAAAAGAAGAGGAAGCGGAGTCCTCCACCGGATGTCGTGCCGAGAGTTCGTCTTCCCATCGGACGACTGTGGTGGACTGGGTGCCGTTCACGCTTACCGGAGGCGATGCCGGAGTCTTTGTTTCATGGGCCCCCCGTTGGGATATTCGCTGGAGCGGAGCTATCAGCGGGGGTAGGGAGGGCTCAATCCTAGGTACGGGCTCACTGCGTAGCGGCAACAATGCTGGAGGAGGCTCTTCGTAGCTCGGCCTGTATTTCAGCGGGGGCAGGGAGGGTAAGGCTGCTCGCGTAGCACGGAGGGGAGAGAAAACGGCGGGATCATTGGCTTCCAGCCAAGGCGCCAACTGATGCGCGGCTTCACTGTCAGGCGGCAAAAAGTAAAAAAGCGGTGCCTCCGGTGTTTTCTCGGAAGGTACCACGTAGCTGATCGAGAAGAGTACCATCATCAGGGTCTGCAGGATTCCCGCTCCCAGAATGCAAAGCGGAAGCATCAGCCGTGGTGCCTGACGGATCGGCCATTCGAAAGCGAGTTGGGCTAAATGCGCCAACTCTCTCAGCTCCCGGGAAGCAAGGGGGCCCTTCGGAAGCAGGGGAATCCGCCGCGTCATGACGGACCAGAGCCAGTGGCAAGGACAACGGTGAAACCGCAGCGCGCCCCGATCGTCATGATCTGAAGCAGGAGATCGTAGGGGGCAAGTCGGTCGGCCTTGATAATGAGGCTACCGGTTCTGGGTGCCTTGCGGAGTGATGTTTCCAGCTCCGCTGCGGTGACTACCTGGCGGTCATAATAGATCTGCGGCAGAGGCGCTCCCGTCACGCTGACCACTTGAGGATCCTGCTGAGGAAGCAGAAGAAACGGCGAGTCGGGAACCCTCAGCGCGATTCCCGGCTGGAGCATGAAATACCCGCCCAACAGCAGGAAAAAAACGAGGCTCAACAGCGTGCCGAGCGCCGGGGCCATCAGCAGCAGCACATCTCCCGCTCCCTTGCTGCGGGGAAGCCTCATCCGTTAGCGGGGTCATGCCGCCGGTCGGCAGCATCCACAAGCAGGTTCACAATCTCGATACCCGCCCGCTCCATGTCATGGATGATGTCATTCACCCTCGCGGTCAGGTAACTATGTCCAATGTAGGCTGGTATCGCCACACCGAGCCCGGCAGCTGCATTGAGCATACTCTCATAGACACCGTGGGCGAGTTCCGTTGCCGTTGCATAGCCGCCATGTGCCGAAAGAATCAGGAAAGCATCTAGTAGTCCCAGGATGGTACCCAGCAGACCGAGCAGGGGCGTAACATACGCAAGTGTCGCGAGAATCGGCAGATTCCGCTCAAGCTTCGGGATCTCTAGGAGCGCGGCGTCTGTGGTTAGTGACTGCAGGACACCTCGCGCGGCACTGGGCCTCAGCAGCGCGGCCTGCAGAACACGAGCCGCCGGGCCATGGCTCGCGGAGGATTCGGCGAGCGCCTCATCGACACGATCATTGTGAATCAGCAGTGCAAGGCCGCCGAGCAGCTCTCCGACCCTAATGGTGGCTTTGTGGAGAAAGACCAGGCGTTCGAAGAAGACCCCCAGAGCCACCACGCTGCAGAGCAGAATGATCCACATAAGGGGCCCGCCTTTTTGCAAGAATTCAAGCATGGAAAAATACTAGTTAAAGGTTGAAAGCATTAAAAAGGTTAAAGGTTAAAGGTTTATAGAATGGATCTTGTCGCCCCTCAGATCGGCAGACTCGCTTGTGCGGAGGGACCGCTTGGGAGTGCCTCGGCATGGGAGAGATGGCCAAGCATTTCCTGCAGACGTTCGCGCACCCCCGGAAGGAATCCTCGGTCAGCATGGAGGACTAGTAGGCAGAGCTCGTTGTTGTGGAGGAAGCTCAGGGCCCCCTGTTCCGCATGGAGTGTCACCCCGGGCACATTCCCGAGACCCATCTTGGAAGAGGACTCTCGGATCTGGGCTAGCATCGTCATGACCTGAGCACTCAGTGTCTGAAGATCAATTCCGGGAGGGGTGTTCGAGGCGCAGACCACCTGGTCTCCGTGTGCCAGGATACAGGCCCGCAGGCCCGGAAGCTGGCCCGCCATAGCGATGACGCGATCCATGGTGAGCTTCTCCTCGGTCATGAAGAGGGCCTGCAACGCAGCGGGATCGGCAAGCTGATCGAGGGGATCGAGCTTCCAGAGCGGCTCAAGGGTAAGAGCCTCGGGTGTCTCGGCGACGTCGTCGGATAAAATCACGAGCCTCTGTTCCTCAGGCGCCGGCTTGACAAAAACATTCCGGCGAAAGATCGGCAACGAGGCGAAGAATCCCCGCTTGACTGCCACGGCTGGCACCAACTCCTGAACTTCTTTTTCCCCATGGAACTTTGCACCGTGCTTTTCCAAGGTTATAGGCACTTCGGGCTGATTGATCGAAACCACCTCGGCCTCGATCGCTGTGATAGAAGATTTTTTGTTGGGGTCAACCGCGGTGGGAACAGTCACTACGGATGCTTTACACCGTGAGCTCTCTCTGCATTCCGTTGGAACCTCTTCAAACCTTGTTACCAAGCGGTAATAAAGCGCCACCCATCCGGCAGGGAGATTCAGTTGCTCTGAACGGTCTCCACCTTCGGGTACTACGACCAGATCGGGTAGAAGATCGTTGAGCTGGCCAAGCGAGAGACGCGGTGTATTCCCCGCGAGCAAATCCCGGCAAGGCAGGTTGACCTTTCGGCCGCTGAGTTCTTCGGCAGTTGTTTCCTTGCAGAACTGAGCCGGAAGCCTAGCCATCAACTCCGACAGGGGCACGGAGATCATGTCCGGTGCTTCCTCAAAGAAACGATGGCAGAGTGCCGAGTGTGTGCTGGATGCGATGGCCACCCTCTGATCCTCCTGAAAGTGAGGCCCCTCCGCAACCGAGAATCTACGATCCAGAATCTTCTTGCCCCGGAAGCGCCGTCTCTCCGAAATGAGCAGATGGACTTGAATCTCAAATTCGATGACCGCGGCCTGATTCCTGCGATTGTGCAGGAGAGTGCCGAAGCCGGCGGACGCGTTCTCATGATGGCCTGGATGAACGAAGACTCGCTGAAGCATTCCGTGGATTCCGGCTACATGCACTACTGGAGTCGTTCCCGCCAAAAACTCTGGAAGAAAGGCGAGTCGAGCGGCCACACGCAGCGGATCCTGCGCTGGTTCGTCGATTGTGATCGCGACACCCTCCTCTTCGAGGTCGAGCAACACGGCGGCGCCTGCCACACCGGATTCGCGAGCTGCTTCTATGTCGAGCTCGACAAGGCGGGGAACGATCTTCCGCCGCAGGAAGAGCCGCTCTTCAGTCCCGACAGCGTCTACAAAGCTTAAGGTTTTTCATCGGATGTTGCTTCAGTGCCTCTCCCTTCATCTTTCAAACATCATAATTCATCCTTTCCTTCTCCGATGACTCCCTACCTGCGTCTTCTCCATCTCGTCCTCGATCACGGAACACAAAAGGATGACCGCACCGGTACCGGTACCCTCTCGCTCTTTGGTGCGCAGGAGCGCTTTGACCTGACCAAGGGATTTCCCCTGCTCACCACCAAGAAGCTCCATCTCCGCTCCATCATCCACGAGCTACTCTGGTTTCTGAAGGGTGACACCAACGTCGGATACCTCAAAGAGAACGGCGTCACCATCTGGGACGAGTGGGCCGATGCGAACGGTGATCTCGGCCCTGTCTACGGCGCGCAATGGCGCAGGTGGCGTACCCCGGATGGTGGCGAGGTCGATCAGATTGCGCGCGTCGTCGAGGACTTGAAAAAGAATCCCGACAGCCGCCGTCATATCATCAGCGCCTGGAATCCCGGGGAAATTGACAAGATGGCTCTGGCCCCCTGCCACGCCCTCGTCCAGTTCTATGTGGCCAATGGGGAGCTCAGCTGCCAGCTCTACCAGCGCAGCGCCGACCTCTTCCTAGGCGTCCCCTTCAACATCGCCTCCTACGCCCTTCTCACGATGATGATCGCTCAGGTCTGCGGACTAAAGGCTAAGGAGTTCATCCATACCTTCGGCGACCTCCACCTCTACGTGAACCACCTCGAGCAGGCCCGCCTCCAGCTCACGCGCGAACCTCGAGCTCTGCCGCAGATGCTACTTAATCCCGCAGTGAAGACCTTGGAGGATTTCCGCTACGAAGACTTCACCTTGGAAGGGTACGACCCGCACCCCGCGATCAAGGCCCCCATCGCTATCTGAAGATGAGAGTTATCCCGCAGAGGCGCAGAGTTTTTGGGCAAGACTTTGAATTTCCTTCTTTTTCTCCATCTCTGCGTCTCTGCGCCTCTGCGCGAGAATTTGCAGTCATTTTTGTTTCCAGATGATCAAGGCGATTGTGGCTATGGCGGAGAACCGGGTGATCGGGAATGCTGGCACAATCCCTTGGCACCTTCCCGAGGATTTCAAATTCTTCAAGGCGACCACCATGGGTCACGCTATCCTCATGGGGCGGAAAACTTATGAGTCGATCGGCAAGCCACTCCCCGGCCGTGAAAATATCGTCCTCTCCCGCACCATGCCAGAGACACCGGGCATCACCATTGTGCACTCCGTGGAGGAGATCCAAGAGCCGACCGACGGACGCGACCTCTTCGTGATCGGCGGCGAAGAGATCTATCGGCTCCTTCTCCCAAGGATCCAAGAACTCTACGTCACCAAAGTCCCCAGAACGATCGAAGGCGACACCCGCTTCCCAGAGTTCGAATCTCAATTTAATACAGGAACTGAAGTACTAGAAACCAACGACTTCACCGTGTGGAAGTATGGAAGAATGGCCTTGTGATGGACTCCTTTCGTAATTTTTAAACCATTACTCTATCCGAGCCAGTGTTATGCGAACAATTTTACGCCTAATTACTAGTTGGGCCTGAAATGAGAACACTGGTCATTAGTCTGATGCTTGCTGCCGTGACGCTAGTCCAGTCAACGAACTCTGCGGCACCGGCTTATTCAGCCGCACAGATTCGTGAGATATTCTTCCTGCTCGGAATGAATCACGAGTACACAGGAAAGCCGGCTGGCGAAATCGGCTTTTTCCCCACATGCGATGCGAATGCGAAGGCTATTTACGAGGCGCATGTCGAGAAATTGCGAGCGTCACTCGGCTTGAAGAGTGCGAAGGATGTTTGGCGCGTCGTCGATTCGTTCTACAAGAACACAGCGGAATATTCTGTGGGTCAGCGCGTCTTCTATATTTCAGAGGAGGCATTCGAGGGCTACGGAGAAGAGGCCGAGCAGGCGTATCTTACTGGAGCGGCCGTGCGGCACTGGAGAGACGGAAGTTTTTGGATTATGAATGGCGCGAGTAAATCTGACGTTATCGCCAAGTTGCTTCATAAGTACGACTGCAAACACGTCTGGGTCTGCCGGAATTATAGCGGCGTTCCTACCGGTTTTGAAGTGCGGTACGAGCCGTCACAACGGATTCAGAAGTTGATCGATGATGCAGTCGCTGAGCGAGAAAAGTCCAACCATGCGGTCGAGCCAACTCGCTCCCCGGATGGCGCTCGCGGCTCACCTTGAGCGTTATGCCTTTTCTATGAAAAGGTGCAGGGATTTTAGATGCGGGGCTAGGCGCGTGAGGGAAACCGTAGAGAAGGCGCGTGGGAACGCGGCTTTGCTTGCTCCGCTAAAGCGATGTCATTCGAGGCTTTGGCCGAGAAGTCAGAGCCGGAACGGATGTACAGCAAAGGCCGGGCAAGCAATCAGCAGATCCGAGGATGCCTGATCGGGGGCGAGCGCAGGCCTACACAGCTATCCACCGATATCCCAAGCCACCCCTAATCGCGGGCTTGGCGGGGGATCACTTTTAAAGTCTGCGGCTCCATCTTGCCGATTGAATTTGCAGGTAGCACTCCCCTCCAAGACGTATTCGGATAAATAATCGTATCTCGGCCGATGATGGAGCCGGGACTGAGAACCGAGTTACAGCCGATCTCGGCGCGGTCTCCGATAATGGCTCCGAACTTCCGAAGGCCCGTCGGAATAATTCCTTCGGCGGTTTTCACGGTAACCGGCTGATGGTCGAGGCGGACATTGGAGAGGATGGCTCCGGCACCGAGATGAGCCTTGTGACCTAGGATGGAGTCGCCGACGTAGTTGAAGTGAGGGATCTGTGCCTCGTCGAAGATGAGGCAGTTCTTGAACTCGCAGGAGTTGCCCAACACGACGCCGTTGCCTACCACAACATTCTCGCGGATATAGGCTCCGTTGCGGATCTCACAATTCTCGCCGATCCATGCGGGACCTTTGATCATGGCTCCTTGCTCGATGATGGTTCCGGCTCCGATATAGACCGCTCCGCTGATGAACGGCTTGCCGATCAGCTTGCCATAGATGCCGGGCTTGAGGCGGAACTGGAGATAGGTCGAGATCTTTGCGATTGCCTCCCAAACATTGGTCACATTCTCAAAGATGACACTGTGCTCGGTGCGGTCGAGATCGAGGAGGGTGTCGGGGGTGAACATCGAGGAAAGGATGAATTATGAAGGATGAATTATGAAAGAACGGAATACATGATTTCCCGCAGAGGCGCGGAGACGCAGGGAGAAATTAAGGGGTGTATTTATTTCTTTTCTCTGTGCCTCTGCGCCTCTGCGTCTCTGCGCGAGTTTTTTCAATCAGTTTTTGCTGATCCGTTGCCCATCCTTGGTATCTTTCACGGTCCAGCCGAGTGCGGCGATCTGATCCCGGATCTCGTCGCTCTTCTGCCACTCCTTCGCATCGCGCACGGAAGCGCGAGCAGCGACCAGTTCTTCCACTTCTGATGGGATTATGAGGACAGCGTCCGGCTCCAGGGCTAGAACGCCGTCAACGCGGATCAGCCAGTTTAGCAGTCCGCGCGCTTGTGAGGGAGTGAGTTTCTCCTCATTCACTTGATCCATCCGACGGTTGCTCTCGCGCAGAGTCTCGAAGAGAACGGCCAGCGCACTGGAAATATTCAGATCATCATCCAGCGCCACGAAGAATTCTTCGGTTGCTGGATCGGGTAATTCCGCTTCCTGCACAGAATCTGCAGCTTCAATGAGTCTCTCCCTCCAAGCATCGAGGCGTCCCAGTGCAGTGCGGGCGGCAGCCAACCCATCCATCGTGAAGTTCAGTGCTCCCCGGTAGTGAACGGAGATCAGCGCATAGCGTACTTCGCGGCCGGTCCACCCCTTCTCAAGCAGATCGCGTAGCGTGAAGAAGTTCCCTGCCGATTTGGCCATCTTGGAGCCCTCGACCATGAGATGCGCGCAATGCATCCAGTAGCGGACGAACGGTCCCTTCCCATGGCCGGCACACTCGCACTGGGCAATCTCGGCCTCGTGATGGGGGAAGATGTTATCGACCCCACCGCAGTGGATGTCGATGGTCTCTCCTAGTATCCCCGTCGCCATGGCGCTGCACTCGATATGCCATCCGGGACGACCCTTCCCCCAGGGGCTTTCCCAGCCAACGGATCCATCCTCGGGCACCCATGCCTTCCAGAGAGCGAAGTCGGCGACTGCCTCCTTGTCGTATTCGTCGCTGGCAACGCGTTGGCCAGGTCGCTGGTTCTCAAGATCGACGTGGGCGAGCCTTCCGTAATTCGGAAAGGAGGCGATACGGAAATAAACCGACCCATCTTCGACTTGGTAGGCGTGCCCCTTCTCCATCAGGGTCCCAATCATCGCGATCATGCGTGCGATATGCGCCGGATCGGTCGCCTCAGGGTAGGCCTCGGCAGGATGTAGGCGCAGTGTCTTGGCATCCGCAAAGAAGGCCTCCTTGAAGGGCCGTGTGTAGTCATTGAGCGCGATCTCAGCCGCGTGCGCGCCACGGATCGTCTTGTCATCGACGTCGGTGAGATTCATCACCCGGCGAACAACAAATCCACGCTCCTGAAGGTGGCGCTGGAGCAGATCTTCGAAAACGTAGGCCCGGAAGTTGCCGATGTGGGCGTAGGCGTAAACCGTCGGCCCACAGGTGTAGAGCGAAAGGGTCTTCCCCTCGCCCGCACGGGGAGTGATTTCCTCCAGGCTCCGGGAAAGTGTGTTGAGTATCTGCACGGTTGCCATCGGCATGAATCAATTTACGGGCTATTCGGAAGGAGTTTCCACGGATGCGGTCGCCATCGCCGCGATCCCTTCGCCGCGTCCCAAGAATCCCAGGCATTCGTTGGTGGTCGCCTTGACGCCGACGCGCGAGGCAACCAGCCCGAGTGATTCGGCGATGCGCTCTCTCATCTGCTGAACATAAGGGCCGATCTTGGGTTCCTCTGCGACCAGCGTAGAATCGACGTTGATGATTGTCGCTCCTGCCTCGACTAGGATCACGGCGACACGCCGTAGGATTTCCAAGCTGGAGATGCCGCGAAGGGATGGATCGGTATTAGGAAAGTAATGCCCGATGTCCTGCAGGCCCGCCGCCCCGAGCAGAGCATCGGCGATCGCGTGACAGAGGACATCCGCATCGGAGTGACCCGAAAGGGTAAGTCCCTGCGGGTGGCGAAGCGTCACGCCGCCAAGCACGAGCAGTCTCTCCGGATCTAACTGCTCAAGCCGATGTACATCATAGCCGATGCCGCTGCGGGTGATCATGTTTTGGGAGATAGTAGGTGGGAGCTAGGATCTAGGCGATACGCGTTGGGGAAAATACAAAGATGCATCTGAAAGCAGGAGGTCGGCAAGGTCTGTAGTGACTGTGGTGTCTCTGCTGATTGATGCTACAGGTTTATCTTTCTCCGCGCCTCTGCGCCTCTGCGCGAGATTAAAGATGTGTGAAGGCAATTCCTCCGCCACAGGCGACGCAGGAGTACTTGTCAGCGATCGTGTCATGGGGCCTCAGGTCGACCTTGCCGCCGGCGAGCTCGACCATGAGCATTCCTGCTGCAATGTCCCAGAGACTGATCTGACTCTCGATGTAGGCGTCGAGGCGGCCACTGGCCACATAGGCGATGTCGAGCGCGGCGCTTCCCATCATACGGGTCTTCCGTGCGGACCGCATCATCTGCCCCAGAATAGGGAGTCCCTTATCGATGGCGCCTTCAGTCTTCGAGACTCCCACGGCGACGATCGCGTCGGAGAGCTTGGTGCGGCTGCTTACACGGATCGGGCGTCCATTCAGTGTGACGCGACCAGTGGCGCGGGAGGCAACCCACAGTTCATCGGTCATTGGTTGGTAGATCACGCCTGTCGTGAGGACACCGTCGTGACGATGCGCGATGGAAACCGCGAAATGCGGAATGCCGTAGAAGAAATTCACCGTGCCGTCGATCGGATCGATGATCCACTGATCCGCGGCTGTCTGGTCCCCGCGGATCCCCTCCTCGCCATAGATCGCATGGTCGGGAAAGGTTCCCAGAATCAGCGACTCGATCAGCGCCTGCGATTGGCGGTCGAGCTCGAGTTTGATGTCGTGAGCCTCAGCAGAGTCCACATTGAGTTCCTTCTCAAAATGTCCCCGGATCATTCCACCGGCTGCCAGGGCCGCGTCACGTGCGGTAGTAAGTATCAGTTCGTCCATCTAGAATTCAGTAGCGGAGTAAGCGGAGGGTTGAAACCTGAAACTTGAAACCTGATGAAATCGCGTCTTCGTGATGAAGGCGAATCGACTCTTCTACTCCTGGTTTTAATAACACCGGTGGACGTGTGATCAAAAAATTGGGGGAAGCGTTTATGGCGCTTCCCCCAAGTTCTAGCTCGTCGCCGAAAGGTTGTTCCGGCGGGAGGGACTTACTTCTTTTTTGCGACGGCCTTCTTGACGGCTTTCTTTGCAGGAGCCTTCTTGACGACCTTCTTGGCAGGTGCCTTCTTTGCAACGGCCTTCTTGACGACCTTCTTGGCAGGTGCCTTCTTTGCAACGGCTTTCTTCACCACCTTCTTGGCGGGTGCCTTCTTTACAACTTTCTTTGCTGGTGCTTTTTTCTTAATGGGCATTTCAATCCACCTCCTTTGTTCCGCATGCGCGGCGTATGTGAAAAGTTTGTGAATAAGTCACTGCTGAATGTGAATAAGTCGCCCGTTGATATGCGTCAACGGATTTTCTGAAAAAGTTTCGCCCCATTTCCCTCACCCTCGTGAGGAAAGTCTCATCACTTACTTGGCCGCGAGAATTTTCTCCGCGTCTGCGATGATCTCCGACACCTCGGCCAGTCTTCCAAGCCCTTCGTAACCGCATGCCAGCATGCCTTCCGCCGGCCCGACAAATGAGGCTCCGCGTGTGAGGAGTATCTCCGCATTCATCATGGTCGCGGGATGCTCCCACATCTTTCCATTCATCGCCGGCGCGATGAGAAGAGGCGCGCGCGTGGCAAGTGCGACCGATCCCAGCGCATCATCCGCAAGTCCATGAGCGAGGCGTGCGAGCGTATTCGCGCTAGCCGGCGCGATCAGCAGCAGATCCGCGCGATCCGCCAACTCGATATGGCCTGGCTTCCAGGCTCCTGAATTTTCCTCAGAGAGATCACACAGCACCGGATTGCGCGAGAGCGTGGCGAGTGTGAGAGGTGTGATGAATTCGGTGGCCCTGTGCGTCATCACGACGAAGACATCGTGGCCCGCGTTGCGGAGCTGGCTGACAATCTCCGCTGCCTTATACGCAGCGATCGATCCGGTCACACCCAGGACGATCGTTTTTCTCCGGCCGTTAGCTGATTCTTTCCCTGCGTTTTCCATCGTCTCCATAATGGTCAGTCCACATTTTCCGTGACGACGGACATGCGGCGGCTGAGGTAACGCTCGGCGCGCATGACAGCCCGGAACTTCTCGATGTTCTCCTCCATCGAGCCGCTGATAATCGTGTAGCGGTAATCGCGCCAGCATTCCATCTCGCGGGCGGCGTTGCTCATCCGGATCTCGACCTGCTCGGACGTCTCCGTGCCACGGCGCATGAGACGCCGGCGGAGCTCGTCAAGATCGGGGGGCATGATAAAGACATCGGCGAGGGCCTCGAGGATTATCGGATCTCCGCAGGCGCGGATGTTATCGACGCCGTGGGTGTCGATGTCGAGAAGCACGTCGATGCCGTTCTTTAGATTTTCGAGCACGGGTCCCTTCAGCGTGCCGTAGTGGTTGCCGTGGACCTCGGCATGCTCCAGAAATTCTCTCGCATCGAGACGCCGTGTGAATTCCTCACGGGATAGGAAGTGGTAATCTTCCCCATTGATTTCCCCGGTCCTGGGTGCACGCGTCGTGCAGGAGACGGACCAGACGAAGTCGGGCTTCTGCCGCAACGTCGTGCAGAGCGTCGTCTTCCCTGCACCTGAGGGTGCGGAAATGACGAAGAGGATGCCGGAACGCTGAAAGTGATGGGCTGGATTATTCACGCGGATTACTCGAGATTAGCGACTTGTTCTCGGATTCTATCAAGTTCTGCCTTGGATTGCACGACCCGTTGGGAGATGGCCGCATCGCCGGCCTTGTTTCCGAGCGTGTTGAACTCACGGAACATCTCCTGGGCTAAATAGTCGAGCGTCCTGCCGGCCTGCTCAGAACTTTCCAACGATTCTCTGCACTGCACGAAATGGCTCTCCAGTCTCGTCAACTCCTCGGTGATGTCGCTGCGCTCGGCCATGAAGGCGAGTTCCCGTGCGAGCGCTGGATCATTCGCAGGTAAAGGAAGTCCCAGCTCCTCCAAGCGGGCCTTCAGGTGATCGCGCCGCTGACGTAGCACTGCAGGGACGCGGGAACGAATGGCCTTAGCTGCGGACTCCAAGAGCTTGATGCGCTTGAGCAAGTCCGTGACGAGGTGAGCCCCCTCCTTCTTTCTCATCACGATCATTCGATCCAACGCCTCAACGAGAGCCGTCTGAAGCACAGGTAAGAGAGTATCCGTATCCGGAGAGTCCTCCGTGCCGTTTCTCAGGACGCCGGGGGATCGGAGCAATAGCTCCAGAGAGATCTGCCCGGGTAGTGACAGCTCCGCCTGAAGCTCCTGTAGCTCCTGAAGCGTGCGGCGCGCTGCTTGCTTATCGACAACGCCCTGCGTGCTTTCCGGACCTGCGGCACTCTCCAGCAGGACCATGACGTTGATACGCCCGCGACCGATTCTTTTTTGAATCACTTCCCGAAGCTTAGGCTCAAGCGCTGCAAGTGGCTTCGGCAGCGAGAGCACGATCTCGAGACCTTTCCGGTTTACCGAGCCACACTCCACGGTGAGTCGCCATCCTTCGGCCAGTGCGTTGCCCCGGCCATGTCCTGTCATGCTTTGCATAAGTTTTTATTGTTGAGCGGTTCCTCCCCACGAAAGGCTCCAAATCCACGGTGCTCCGTAGAAACCGAGGGCGGCTGGTTGGTAGTTGCCTAGCCGGGAGGTCACCCATCCAGTGGCCGGAAGAGGAAAAAGCAGGTTCTGTCGGCACCACGATGTTTCCTGCAAAAAGAGGTTCTTCATCTGTGCGGGACGGCCTGCCATGGTCATCAAAAGATCTGGTGAGCTGATACCCTGCAATCCTTCAAAAGCTATCGTCGGAGCAGAAAGAGTGCCACCCAAGGAAAGGATGCAGATGCCCTCCTTAGTCAGTCCATAAGCATTTTCTCCCGAAAGCATGCCACGCGAAGCCTCCAGCATTATGCGAGCTTGCGGCACGACAAAGGTGCTGCAAGGGAGGCTAAGTTCTACATTCTTTGCCTCGATCTTTCCTGAAAATGAAGGTGCAAGAGCCGCACCACCTGCATGCACATCTAGGGATATGCTCGTGTCCGATACTGGATTCAACGTCAACATCCCATCCGTCTTGAGCGCGACGTCGATTTGCAGACCTTTCAGGTTGTTTTCTTTTTCTTGATCGTGGGTTCCTGCGCTAGCTTGTGAGAGAAGAGTGCACGCAGGGGGAGCGAAGGCTGGTGTTAGGTTTGCTCGTGGGATGCCTGAGAGACTGTGCAGCCTTATTGATCCGCTCAAAACAGGAGATTGATCACCTGTTACACCGAGTGCCAGATCGGTATCTGCAAGGGCATCAATGCCACCAACCAGCGACAACGGCAGATTGTTTCCCATCAATCGAAGCGTTCCTTTCCAAGGGAGGTTTCCCCATTCGAGAGATCCGGAAAGCGTCACCGGCTTTTCATGGTAGACGGCGCTTCCAGGACCGAATGACGCCTTTGTCGTGGCAAGCGTCATCGACAGCGACAGGTGCTCAAGATTTTGTGCACCGAAGAGATGACCTTCCTCGGCTTCTAGCAGAAGGCTACCTTCGGATGCCGGCTGTTTCCATGTTCCGGAGAAACTGATTTTCCCATCAAGACGGGCCTTCTTAAGGGGCCATGCTTCCAACCTCACGAGGCTAGCCCACCCGTCCAGGGGGACGTGTTGCAAGACTGCGGATCCACGGATTGGCTGATCGCCATTCCCTATTCTAAGGGTTCCCTGATCCTTGACCAAAGAAAGCGGCATTTCCAACTCCACGGCTAATGGCGAAGAGGATGCCGTTTCCTGAAGAATCTTTACCTTGGCTTTCCCTTCCCCGGCTTCCAAGGAGAGGGACAGATCCGCTGTTGGTCCACCCTGCTTGGGTGAGAAATTGCGGATACTCATTGAGGCATGCACGTCCGGTTTTGCAGGCGTGCCCGTAGCGGAGATCGTTCCATCAAGGCTTCCTACAAAAGGAACTTCTTGGCCAAAAAGGCCGGCAATTTCCTCGGCCTTGATTCCCTGGAGAGCGAGGTTGATCCCGAGTGACCCGTCCATCACGATGGTCTTGAGCGCGTCGCCGCTTTGCCAAAATTCCGTGGCATTGAACGGGAGCGACAGTTCGCCTTTCACAAGAGGTAACGGCTTGCCATCGCGAGTCGCCACAATGTCAGTGGCCCGGAAGGCGTTGGTTGTCGCTGAAAGTTTCATGGCAAGTGACAGGTCCTCCTGCTTGAAATTGGCCTTGGCGAATTCCACTTTCCCCGGTGCGTAAGTTCCCTCAAAGGTTCCGGACATGCCGGTGGTCGTCCACTTGCTCACCCAGCCGTTGACATGGGTCTGAAACGATCCGGTGTGAACTTCTGCGGAGCCCTCTCCTTGCCAGTTAAACTTCACTCCTCCACCCCCGATGACGGTGGCGGTGGTAAGTCCTAACTGGGAAAGTCGCTTTGTCAGGTCGTGGACATCTCCTTCCGCCTCGGCCGTGTAAGCATGGGGGCGGCTGTTTGCGACCTTACCGCTGAGATACAGGTGATCTCGTCCGCTCCATGCCTCGAGGGTGGTCAGCTGGGTCTGATCACCGGCGAAGATCACGCATCCTTTCATCCAGTCCAGTGGCAATTTGCGGATGATCATGCCTGTGCCGGTGATATTGCAGTATCCTTCAGCCTTGTTCTCGGCGCCTTGAACCTCTCCCTCGAGAGCCATTCCTCCACCCAGCTGGGAAAACTGGGGGCCAATCAATCCAGCCAGCGCACTGGCATCCTCAAGCTCGGCATGAAAGCTCGCGGTAAAAGGGGCCCGGAGCGCCGCGTGCCAATCTGCAGGGAGATGGCTTTGTCCCGATGCCGTTACTTCATTCTCCTGTTGCTGGAGATGGAGTTCGGAAAGGGTGAGGTTGCGGCCCGTAAGCGTCGTGGCTAACCGGAGAGTCTCCCAACCCTTTCCTTCCCAATGGAAGTCGCGGGCAATGAGGCGCAACGAGCTGTCGGCATCCACCGGGTTTGCGAGATCGCCACGGAACGTAAACCGCGCTTGGCTGATAAATCCGGTCGCCTTTTTTTCGCCCTTCATCAGTTCATGGAAGGCCTCCAGCGATAGACCTTCGCCCACCAGCGTCAGCTCGAGTTGGTAGGAATTCATCGACGTCCGCACGCTGCCGTCACCCCTCAGCATGCCGCGGCCAGCGGTTCCCATGATGCCGAAATCGACACCACCGGACACCGGTCGGAGAGACGATTCCTTAAGAAGGATATCCTGGCCCAGGTCGAGCTCCCCCAGACGAAGTACTCCATCCTCCCAAGCAGCGGGAGCAGAAGCCTTGGGCAAAACTCGATGCCAAGTACCGAGATCCAAAGACCCATCGGCATAAGAAATCCTGCCGGCCCAGCGGTCTGGCAAACGAAGTGTCAGGCCATTCACCGCCAGCCGGTGTTGATCTCCGATCATGACCAAGTCAGCAGACCCCAGAGCGAAGGAAGAGGAAGGAAGGAAGAAGGTGGTATGCACCAAGGGCTGTATACCCCAGCGCAGTGGCTTCTTAAGTGGCTTTGCGGTGCGTGTGCTCGTTCGGGTATCCAGTAGCACCTTGGTCTTGCCCACCATCATCTCTCGGATTAACGCCTTTGGTTTCCCATCGGTGAAGCGAAGCAGATTCTTCATCGAGACAAGGCGCACCCCAACCCAGTCGGTCTTGATGCTGCTTCGGTGATCGAGCGGGCCAAATAGCCATGTAACTCCCCGGGCTTGGATCCATCCATTCTCTGCAACCGCGAGCTGATCGATATGCAACTCCCCGCCACATTCCCAAGCAACCATCCCAAGACCACCCCGGAGCAAGCCGCAGACTACGGGCTTGAAGAAAAACCAGCTCGCAATTCCTAAGGCCAGCAAGATCAACGTTCTCCATGCCGTGGGTGTTCCGGACATGGCGGGAGGATGCTCCGGAACCTCGGTGTTTTTGTAACGGGGCGGCATGAGGGATTGATACGTTGGGGGACGAAGTATGCCTGCTCCCGGCTCGCTTGACCCGCGAAAATAATGAGTCCTGGCGTTCTCGCTCTAAAAGATACAGGCCGCCGCACCAATGGTACGACGGCCTGTTGTTCCCCCCAGAACAATCTTTCGATAAGCCCAACTTATAGCATTTTCTCTCCCGCGCAAGTTCTTTTTAAAAGAAATTCTTCTCACCACATCTTCCAGAGAGAAGAGAGTCCCTCACCTGTGCCCCCATATCTCTCTGTCATCTCTCTTTTATCATTCCATTCTAAGAGCAGAAGCGGGTGGTATGGATGAAGCTCGGAGTGCCGGGATAAATCCGGCTACAAGCGCAGCGACCGTCATCCAAACCGGGAGTAGCGCGATATCGCGCCAAGGATAGGCAAGATCAATACTCCATCCGAAGAAGGCCTTGTTGATCACCCATGTCAGAACCAAAGCAAGGGCTGCCCCGCTCACGATTCCCACCAGACTGGCCAATAATCCGATCAGTGAGGCCTCGGCAAGTATCACACGCAGAATCTGTCCTCGGGAAGCGCCGATAGCCTTGAGCACTCCCAGCTCACGCGTCCTCTCCATGACCAGAATGCCGAGCGTAAGCATTACCCCGCCGACTGCGACGGCTATCGAAATGGTTTTGAGCACGGCCGTAACCGCAAATGTCTGGTTGAAGATTTCCAGAATACGGGTCTTCAAAGAATGGTTACTGTAACAAATGAAGGCCTCCTTACCCCCGAAGGCAGAGAAAAAAGCCGTGTTGGCCTCTTCCCTAATCTTGTCGGGTGTTCCGGGCGCAAACACAATCGCCAAGGAGTGCACGCCTTGGGCTCCCCATACCTTGGCAAAATAATCCGCCCCGATCATCGCTATGCCTCGGTCGCGTGTGTAATCGCGGTAGAGGTCGATCACGGGCAGCGAGAGTGGCCCCTTGGGCCCGGAAAGTAGCAGCGTGTCGCCGGGTCCGAGTTTCAGCCTGCGTCCCAGACTCTCCGAAAGAGCGATACCCTGGCCACTTTCCAAGGCCCTTGTTTTCTGGGCAACTTTACCATGCAGAAAATCGATGGAGCCTCGCGCTGGCCCCGAGACCACACCGAGCGTTACTTGCTCTCCCTTGACGCTTCGAGCCTCCACTTCGCGGAACGTACCCACAGCTGAAACAGCAGGCCGCGTCCTCCACCAGTCGGCCGCCGTTTCGGGCATCGTGTGCTCTAGCCCCAGCAGTTCGTTGGCAGCGGGTGCGACAAAGAGATCCGCCGTCAACGTCCTTTCCGTCCATGCAATCACACTGCCGCGAAAGGAGTGAATCATGACACTGATACCGACCGTCATCGCGGCGGCGGCGGCTAGAGCCGCGATTGTCGGCGCCGTCCGGTGCAGTGACCTCATAGTCTGCTCCAAGGCGATCCTAAGGATGGCCCCTCGCGTCCAGAGAGGCCGGGTCAAAATCCGCCGTAACAGCCCCGCCGCCGTAATCGCCACCATCGGAACCATCAACGAAAAACCTGCAAGGACAAAAAAAGCGGCGCCAAATCCGAGCAGGGCTACACCTCCGAACAGTGCTCCGAGTGAGCAGAGAAGTCCCAGTAAAAGAACGCCCATCCCGCAGAATGTCAGCGGTACGGCGGGCATGGGAAAGATCTCCGGCGCTGTTCCCGGATGGAGTACCTTCGTAGGGTCGACCGCCGCGGCCTGGCGGGCGGGTATCCAGGCGGCTACCAAGGAGGCCAAGACTCCGGCGACCATGCCGGCGAGGGCTTCCAGCGGTGAAGGCCATCCGCCATGGGCATCGACCGGAAGGTAAAGGGCCGTCACTGTCTGAGCCACTGGTGCGGCGAGAATGCCGGCAATAAGGGGCGAGATCAGAATGCCGAGCACGGATCCAATCAGTCCGCTGATCGCCGCTTCCACGAGAACCATGGCAAGGATCATTGGCCTTCCTGTCCCTAAGGCCCGGAGGATCCCGAGCGAAACGCGGCGGCGTACCACGGAAGCGGCGGCCGAATTGCCGACAAAGAACATTCCGACCATCAAGGAAACAAGGCTCAGGGCCGTGAGGTTGAGCCGGAACGCCGCGAGCATAATGTCGACTTGCTGGGTTCGCCGTGCCGGGGGCTGAACGGTTACATCCGCAGGTAGAAGTCGCTGCAACCGGTCGATGACCGCCTGCTTCTCCTCGGGGTTAATCTGCTTGATCAAGATGGCGCTTAGGTAGCCCGGCTCTCCCACCCACTCCTGGGCAGTCGCAAGATCCAATGCAGCAACCCCTCCTCGTCCTTCTGCAGAAGCATCATCCGTATGAATTACCTGTCCCATGATGAGGCACCGCGGCGGTCCGGCACCTTGGAGACGGATCGAATCGCCCTGCTTGAGATGGTGCCGTCCGGGGAAATCTTTCAGTACAGCAATTGATGAGACCTCTCCAAGCCACTCCGCAAGATTGCCCACCCCTTCTTTACCAGCTTCGTTTCCTGTGGCTTGGGTTCGGCTTTGGGCTTGGTCTCCTAAGGATGGTGTGAGGGAGAGCAGTCCTGCTGCTGTGAAGGGATCGATGCCGACAAGGTGGAGCGACTCGCCTGGATAGTCAGGTAGCGTCACCATGGCCTCTACAAGCGGTGTTGCCGCTTTCACGCCGGGCGTATTCATCACGCTGGGCAGCACGGCTTCGGGGATTCGCCCACGGATTTCTAGGTCGGCATGCCCCGTGATCATCGCGAACACCCGGTGAAAACTCTCGACGGCTCCGCGGTTGGCGATCGTAATCGCGAGGAAGACGGCTACCCCCAGCGCGATACTCAAGATGCTGAGCATCGCGGCGCGCGGGTGGAGCAAGAGGGGGCGGATACTTCCCCTCCAGACGATGCTTCTTTGTAGTTGGCGCATCATCTGATGTTTTCCCCTGCGCGTGCCGCTGCTGTGCGGAGGCGTCGTTCGAGACGCATGAGCTGATTGTGGTCTTCGAGCTTCCCTCCCTCCTTTGTGCGGAGATAAAAGACATCCAGGGCGGCCTTTTGCTCAGTGGCAATTCGCGCGGCCTCGATCGTGATTCCACCGTGAGAGATTGCCCTCAGTAAATGGTAGAGGAGTCCCATGCGGTCGGGGGCTTGGACTTCGAGAATCGTGCAGGAGGGATGGGCATTGTTGTTGACCACGACCCAAACGGGCAATTCCTCCTCTTCATATTTCTTCTCTTTGTCCGTCCGAATAACGCGTGTTTGTTTGGGTACAGGGACGAGCTTGTTGCCGGGAGCCATGAGTGATTCCTCGAGTTTTTGCTCGAACAGTCTTCGCTCCCTTTCCCTTGGCAGTGGTTCGTTGCGATGGTTGGTGACCTTGAAGATGTCGAGCGCGACGTTGTCACTGCGAGTGAAGATGTCGGCGCCGAGCACATTGATCCCCGCCTCCAAGAATGCGGCAGCAATTCTTTCCAGCAGCCGCTCCCGATCCCATCCGCAGACAAGAACTTCGGCATATCCTAATTCGGGGTGGTCCACCCATTCGATGACGGGGCAAAGGTTCGGCCCTTCTGTGTTCACCCCCGCCTCAAAGAAGCGTCTAAATAGACGGATGTGACGATAGACGTCCGCGGCATCCTTAGTAAGGAAGTAGCGATCCGGCATACCGTTCATCTGAGCGGATGTCTCTTCTTCAAACCACTCCGGCAAAGCGGCGGTGACTTTCCGTAGTAGTTCTTCCCGGCGCTGCTGCTGCTCTTCTCGGAATCCAGCGCTGTTGGTAAGCAAACCACGCGTCTGGTGGTACAGCGACCAGACCATTTGTTCCTTCCAGTCGCTCCAACCCTCGTCGCTCGTCCCCATGCCATCGGCAAGCGTGATCACCATAAGGGCATCGAGCGTGACAGGATCACGGATGATTTCAGAGAATTCCTCCACAGTTGCAGGGTCATCGACATTCCTACTGCGTGCGGTTCCGCTCATTTCCCCGTGGTTGTCGACGAGGGAGATCAGCATTTTTTTTCTGGCCGGGTTCAGCTGCAGCCTTCTGGAGACACGCTGGGCCGCCACGGCGCTGGCCTGCTCGTGATGTTTGGTGTTGGCGGCCTTGCCAGTATCATGAAGAAGCATGGCTAGATAGAGGATCGCGGGATCCTCGAAGCTTCGGAAGAGTTCTCGGTAACGGGCTAGCTTCTTCTCTTTGGTTAATAGAAGGGCATCGATCTTGTCGATGCAGAGCAGTGTGTGCTCGTCGGCGGTGTACCGGTGGAAGAACTCATGCTGCACGAGACAGGTAAGTGGTTCGAACTCCGGCAAGTATTTGCCCAGGAAGCCGAGATTGTGCATCAGTCGAAGGATGCGCCCGACCTCTCCTTTCCTCGAGAGGATGGAAAGGAAGACGGCGCGGTTCTCCTTATTGTACTGAAAGGTGCGATCCACGAGTTTCAGTCTCCGTTTCACAAGATCTTCCAACTCTGCGGAGAAATTCACGTTGCGAGTCTGAGCTATCTGGAAAGCCCGCATGAGGCGCGCCGGATCACGGTTAAAAATATCCCTGGCTTTAGGAAAAAGCTCCCCGTTTCTGATCTCCATTTCGTCGACGCTTGATTGCCTGCCGAGGAGCTTGCTCAGCAGGTTCATGCGACTTCCTTGCTGCTCGCGGATACGCCCGAGCGCTAGAGAGCTAATAAGGTGAACTGCTCGCGTTTGGCTGTAATAGTCCCTCATGAATGCCTCGCAGCGGCGGAGGATGTTTTTTTCCGGATAGCCCAGCGCCGTGGAGACCTTTCCCTGAAGCTGTAGAGTTAATTGCTCTGACGCCCGCCCTGTCTGGTAGTGCATTTCCGTGCGTACTCGAAGCAGAAAGTCGTGGGCTTCTTCCAAGGATTTGCGTTCCCTCTCTCGCAGGATTTTCTCTTCCACGAGTTTTTTCGTTGTGTAGGCCCCGGAATGGAACATCCCTGTCCAAAGAAGATTCTGATAGTCTCGCAGCCCTCCGCAGCCCGACTTGATATTCGGCTCCTGCATGAACACGCTCGTCCCGTATTTGGTGCGTAGTTCCTTGAGATTATCCATCCGGAAAGCGATGTAATCTTTCTCCTTTCCCTTGACGCAGGCGTTTTCAAATTGACTCCTAAATTCCAGAAACAATTTTTTGTCGCCTGCAAGCCAGCGACTTTCCAGCATTGCCGTCTTGGTCATCATGTCTGCATTTGCCTGAATCAATGCTCCTTGTATCGACCGCGTAGCGTGACCCACCTTGAACCCAAGATCCCAAAGAGCCATAAGACATATTGAGATGATCCTCTCCATCGCCTCGGTCGGCTTGTTCCCAGAATGAAGAAATGTGATGTCTACGTCGCTGAAGGGATTTAATTCCCTCCTTCCGTACCCTCCAAACGCACTTACCAGAAATCCGGGAAGTTCTTTTTCTTCTAGTTCCTTGCTGGTCGCGAATTGAAAAATCTCCCGCATGAGGATGTCCACGATTTCGGTTCTGCGTCCTGCAATTTCCTTTCCCCCGCCTCCACCTTTGTGCCAGATCTTCAGCCTATGCTCTTCCTTTTTAAGGAAGGACTGAAGCTTGGATATAGGGAGTTCTTTTTCTCCCTTGAGGACATCTGCGAGCTTTCGAGCGACTTCCTCCTGGATGTGCACGCGATGTTCCGAGAGAGATATCATGCCTTCCATAGGGTACTCTCTTGTCAGTGCGTCGTAATGACGATTTCGACGCGTCTGTTGATTTGCTGCTCGGTGACGCTCGCGGTTGAAGGAGCTAACAGATGTCTCTTCCCAAGACCTGCCGTTGTGATTTGACGAGCATCCAACCCTGCGTTCTGGAGAAGCCAATTCCTCACGGCCTCCGCCCTTCGAAGACTCAGATGATCGTTGTAGGACTCACTTCCAAAGGAATCCGTGTGTCCCTCGATACGAAAGGATGCCTGTGCATTTTTCCTGATCAGTGAACCAAGTTTTAGCAGCGCCTCGGACGCTTCTTTTCTCAAGATGTCGGAGTCGTATTCAAACAGCAAATCGGTTGGCATCAGAATGGGTGCCGTTTTCTGGGAGAGGGATCCCGTACCAGCCAGCAGATCGTCGATGTTACTAAAATTGGTTCCTACTCCTCCACCACTCTGTTGGCCTATCTTTTCTTCAGTACCGCCAATCCCTCCCTCTCTAGGTGTGAGGAGCAAGTTTTGATCGGTCGGTTTTCCTGGATCTAGCATTGAAGAGGAAAGCGGCACTGTATTGGGGAGCGCGGTATCAGTGAGTGCTTCTGTACCAGGGAGTTTGTCCCCCTTCTCCAAAGAGTGTAGACCCAGTCCCTCCTCGGTAAGAATTTCTTTCGGGCGTTGCATGCGGAGTGTCTTTTCCTGATTGGAGGTCTTTCCGTCCGTCACGGGGTGATCCTGAGAAAGGACAACTTCCACATGCTGCTCCTTTTTCTCTTTGTTTGGTTCTGAATCACTCAATAGTTTTGGATCTATCTCCACCCGCTTCGTCCGGAATGTCCGCGGAATAATCGTATCGTAACTGCCCGAGGAGAAACCCGCGATTATCCAAGTCTTTGATTCACCCAGAAAAAGAAGGTGCACTAACAGGGAGCCCAAGAAGCATGCACAAAAGACCCACGCAAAAAGAGATCTTGTACCGGGACGTGGTCTTTTTAACGATACTCTTCCCATAGGACTTTCTTTTCTATTTGCTCCAAGCGAACACTGAAAGATTTCTTCGAGATCCTTTTTCTAGGACACCACCCAGCCGTGGCTGTTCACAGGAAGGATTGATAAAAAAATCTTTTTGCCAATTTCTTCATAATAATAAGAGTGTGAATAAGCGGGCCTAGCCACACCTAAACTACTTAAAGTACAGATTCTAATGCTTAGCTGAAGGGTGTGAACGAATTATGATACCATGTAGTGGAGTAAACAAAATAATGTTTCATGGAACAGCGAGACATCAAAAAGAAGCACTCATCCACAAAGCGTTACCAAAAGACCCCCCAATTCATAAAACTAGACAAAAATAAGCACAAACTACTTATAAAAAGGTATTTGTAAAAAAGTTCCATGTGGAACAATAATAATGTTTAACTACCCAGATCAGTTTGATGTTGTGGTTATTGGTGCTGGTCATGCTGGTATAGAGTCCGCACATGCGGCAGCTCGGCTTGGTGCCCAGACATTGCTACTTACCCAGAATGCCGATACCATTGGACAGATGTCGTGTAATCCCGCCATCGGCGGATTGGCCAAGGGTCATATGGTTCGAGAGATCGATGCGTTGGGAGGATTGATGGGACTGAACACAGATGCCACGGGCATCCAGTTCCGGATGCTCAATGCGTCGAAAGGCCCCAGCGTTCGCGCCCCAAGGGCCCAATGTGATAAGAAGGCTTATCAGTTTCGCATGAAGGCGATTCTAGAAAACCTCCCCAATCTTTCACTCAAGCAAGCCAACATCACGCGCCTAATAGTTGATGGAGATCGCGTGTCAGGAGTGGAAACAAATCTCGGTCTACGGTTTCTGGGTAAATCCGTGGTGATTACTACCGGCACCTTCATGAGGGGTCTTCTGCACGTAGGAATGCAGACCCAACCAGGGGGGCGTATGGGAGAAACTATTTCCACCCTTAGCGACGACCTTAAGGAACTGGGTTTTGAAGTAGGGCGCTTCAAGACAGGGACACCATGCCGACTCTTGGCCAAATCCATTGACTTTGGAAAATGCGAGCGCCAGGACGGGGAGCAACCTCCCCCACTATTCTCTCATATCCCCGAGAGCATCAATCGGACAAAGGATGATCTTCACACACTGAATCATTTCCATGAAGGAATGTTCCATGTGGAACAAACGCCTTGTTGGATCACCTACACCACCGAACAAACGCACGAAATCATCCGATCCAATCTCCATCAGTCACCTCTTTACGCAGGAGCGATCGAGGGAGTGGGACCACGATATTGTCCTTCCATTGAGGATAAGGTAGTGAAGTTTGCCGATAAGAGCCGCCATCAGATCTTTTTGGAACCAGAGGGACGGCACACTGGAGAGATTTATGTAAACGGTGTTTCTACGAGTCTCCCCTACGAAATTCAGTACGAGTTCATCAGGTCCATACCCGCGCTGGAGAAGGCAGAAATCCTTCGGCCGGGATATGCGGTGGAATACGATTATTGTCCACCACATCAGCTGCATTCCACTCTGGAGACCAAGAAGATCGAGGGGCTTTATTTTGCGGGTCAGATCAACGGAACCTCCGGATACGAAGAGGCGGCAGCACAAGGACTGATAGCTGGAATCAATGCCGCTCTGAAGGTTCAGAAAAAAGCGCCTCTGCTACTCGGGCGCGACGAAGCATACATCGGGGTTATGATCGATGATCTTGTGACGAGAGGAACTCCGGAGCCCTATCGTATGTTCACCAGCCGTGCAGAATACCGGCTACGGCTGCGCCAAGACAATTGCGATATCAGGTTGACCAACAAGGCTTTAGATATAGGAATGGCCTGCGACTATAGAAAGCAGGCCTTTACCACGAAGACCAACGCCCTTGCCTCGCTGTGCAAGGAAATCTCATCCATTCACCATGAGGGAATCCCGCTGGCACAGTGGATGAAGCGTGCTGAGAATACCCCGGAGAAACTTCCCGGAGAACTCTACGGACGCTATGCCCCCGGAATCTGGAGTTTGATGGAAATAGATCTCAAGTACGAGGGGTATCTGCGCCGGGAGGAAGACCAAATCGAACAGCAGCGGAATCAGGAGGAGACAGAGATTCCGCGGACACTAGTTTACGCTAGCATTCCCAGCCTCCGTCTGGAGGCCCGCCAAAAGCTTGCTGATTTTACTCCGAGAACATTGGGCCAAGCCGCGCGGATCAGCGGTATCACGCCAGCCGACATCTCGGTGCTCTCAGTCTGGATGAAAAAAGAAGCCGCTGTGGCACGGCAACAGGCTACCGACTGATCTTTTGCTCAGCCTTCTCGACCAGGCAGGAGCCTGCTTGCAGCCTCTTCGACGGTCGGGCTAATCAGAAAGAGATCCTCCAAGCCCGCCAACCTGAAAAGATCAGCAACAGGAGGGCTGAGGCGAGCAAACACGACACCCCCCTTCTCGGCGGTGAGATGACGCATTGTGGAAAGAAAAACCCTCAGTCCCGCGCTACTAATGTAGGTCAGCTCTGCGCAGTCGAAGACTAGCTTTTGTCCCGGTTCGGTCAGCAGGGGCTTGAGTCGTTCCTCGAGCAGCGGGCTCGTGGTCATGTCGAGCCTGCCGTTCAGATGGAAGACAGGAATATCACCGGTCAAGGACAGGGTTATTTCCATGGGCGAACGATATCCAAAAAGCAAAAAAAGTCTCCTTCGAAATCGGACCACGAAGATTTCGAGCAAGAATCTTTTTGACGCATGGCCTCGCCGCAAAGAATCTCTTTCCACTTATGTCCACAACACCCTACGACCTCATCGTTATCGGCGGCGGCCCCGCCGGATATGTCGGCGCGATCCGCGCCTCCCAACTCGGCAAGCGCGTCGCTGTCGTCGAGAAGGAAAGGGCCGGAGGCACCTGCCTGAACTGGGGCTGCATCCCGACCAAAGCACTACTCAAGAACGCGGAGCTCTATTCGCTGATAGGTCACCACGCCGCAGACTTCGGCCTCGAGGTTTCTGGGGTCAAGTACGACTGGGACAAGGTCATCGGCCGATCCCGCAAGGTTGCCGATAAACTCGCGGGCGGCATCGAGTTCCTGCTCAAGAAAAACAAGGTCGATTACATCACGGGCGACGCCAGCCTTCCCAAGGGAGGGATTGTCGAAGTCAAGGGAGCGGATGGTAAGGAACAAAGCCTATCTGCATCCAAGATCCTTATTGCAACCGGTGTCGTGACACGCGAGATGCCGGGCTTTGCGTTCAACGGCACCAGCGTCATTGGCAGCCGCCACGCGCTCGTCATGCCCAAGCAGCCCAAGGAGATCATCGTCATCGGGGCCGGTGCGATCGGTATCGAGTTTGCCTACTTCTTCAATGCTTTTGGCACAAAGGTGACTGTCGTCGAGATGATGCCCAACATTCTCCCTGTGGAAGATACAGAAGTCTCCGTCTCCTTGGAGAAATCCCTCACCAAACAGGGCATCCGACTCCTCACCGCAACCAAGGTCGAGAAAGCCGAGACCACTAAGGAGGGAGTCAAGATCACCCTCTCCGGGAAAGCTAATGAAACCCTCACCGCTGATGTAGCCCTCGTTGCAATCGGCGTCTCCCCGCTCCTTCCCGGAGGGGCTGCGCCGATCAAATTAGATGACCGTGGATATATCGACGTCAACGACCGTTACGAAACCACCATTCCCGGCGTTTACGCGGCGGGAGATATCATCGGGCCTCCATGGCTTGCCCATGTTGCCAGCTGGGAGGCTGTACAAGCGGTGGAAGGAATGTTCGGCAAGCGCACGCCTGCACGCAAGCGCACCTTCCCCGGATGCACCTACTGTCACCCGCAGGTGGCGAGCGTGGGACTCACCGAGCGTGCCGCCAAAGAGAAGGGACTCAAGCTCAAGATCGGCAAATTCCCGTTCCAGGCCAGCGGTAAGGCCATGGCAGTGGGAGATACGGACGGCTTCGTGAAGCTCCTTTTCAACGAGCCGCACGGAGAGCTCGTCGGTGCCCACATCATCGGTGCAGATGCCACCGAGATGATCGCGGAGATGGGACTCGCGATCACGCTCGAGGCCACCTACGACGACATCGCCTCCACGATTCACGCACATCCCACGCTCAGCGAGGCGGTTTTCGAGGCGACCGAGGCGGCACTCGGTCATGCCATCCACATTTAGTTCAGGGCCTAGACCGCACCAAAGTAGAAGCACATATACATATGGGCTCCATCATCGCACCGTCGATCCTGGCAAGTAACTTCGCCTGCCTTGGCGACGAGGTTGCCAGCGTGACGGCCGCTGGAGCCGATTGGATTCACTGCGACGTGATGGATGGGGATTTCGTACCGAACATCTCCTTTGGCGAACCGATCGTGAAAGCCGCCGGGCGTCACACGGGTCTTCCACTCGATGTTCACCTCATGATCCAGCGACCCGACCGCTACATCGGACAATTCATGGATATTCCGGGCGTTGCCTCCGTCACCTCACACCTCGAGGCCAACCACGATGCTGGTATTACCCTCGATACGGTGAGAGCTGCTGGGAAAAAAGCCGGACTCTCGATCAAGCCCGGAACCCCGCTCGATCAGGCCCGCGAGCTTTTTGGCCGCTTTGATATCCTGCTCATCATGACCGTCGAGCCGGGATTTGGCGGGCAACCCTTCATGAACGACATGCTGGGAAAAATTCAGGAAGCCGATCGACTTCGCAAGGACCTAGGGCTCGGATTCCTGATTGAGGTGGATGGAGGGATCGATGCCACGACCGCAGCCCTTTGTCGAGAAGCCGGTGCTGATGTCATGGTCGCAGGCACCTCGGTCTTCAAGGCCGCCGACCGCGCCGCCGAGATCCGCGCCCTGCGTGGATAGGGGATCAGGGGATAGGTAATTGGTAATGGGGGATAGGGATAATTTCATGGAAATTGTTTTTCACGATGAGCCTTCCGAGGATCCGATTATTGATCTGACCAGCGATGACTATTTCATGGGTCAGGCGCTGCGGCAGGCGCTCAAGGCTTATGAATCTGAGGAGGTGCCGATCGGTGCAGTAGTCGTTCGCGAGGGGAAGATCATCGCGCGCGCCTCAAATCTGGTGGAGACGCTCAAGGACGCCACGGCCCATGCCGAGATGCTCGCCATCACGCAAGCAGAGAACGCGATCGGTGACTGGCGTCTGAACGAATGCGACCTCTATGTGACCAAGGAGCCGTGCCCTATGTGTGCTGGGGCTCTGGTGAACTCACGGGTCAGGAGGGTCATCTTTGGATGCCATGATCCCAAGGGCGGAGCGGCCGGCGGCAGCATTAATATCCTTCAGATGGATGGACTCAGTCACAGGTGCGAAATCACCGGCGGTGTGCTTGGGGAGCAGAGCGGCCAACTGCTCAAGTCCTTTTTCGGCGAACGCCGGGGTAGTGCTGGGATATAGGCGATAGGGGATCGGTCATGGGGGATCGGCAAAACGGGGCCGGGTGTTACCTACGTCCTGACCCGTGCCCTTTGCCGGGAACCCGAAACCCGATCACCGATTACCTATCCTCCTTGGCTTGCTACAAGGAACTCCTTCGGGTTTAGTGACCTTTCCCTAAACCGGACCTCTTTTCATGTTTAACTGGATCTTAAAAAAAATCGTCGGATCGAAGAACCAGCGCGAGGTGCGCCGGATGCTCCCCCTTGTCGCCAAGATCAACGAGATTGAGGTCGGCCTGCAGACACTCCCCGACGAAGCGCTTCGTGAAAAGACTGCCACCTGGAAGGCTGAGCTCGCACAGATCCAGGATCCCGACCTCCTGCAGAAGCGCCTACATGAGATCCTCCCCGAGGCCTTTGCGGTGGTGAAGAACGCGGCCCGCCGTATGGTCGGGATGCAGTTTATGGTCTGCGACTACGAGTACACTTGGAACATGGTCCACTTCGACGTCCAGCTTGTCGGCGGCATGGTACTCCACAAGGGACGCATCTCCGAGATGGCGACAGGCGAGGGTAAGACACTAGTCGCCACACTTCCCGTCTACCTGAACGCCCTCACCGGACGCGGTGTCCACTTGGTCACGGTGAACGACTACCTCGCGCGCCGCGACGCCGAGTGCATGGGACAACTCTACGGGTTCCTTGGCTTGAGTACCGGGATTCTCCAGCATGACCAGTCCCCCGAGGAGAGGCGTGCCCAGTACGAGTGCGACATCGCTTATGGCACCAACAGCGAGTTTGGCTTCGATTACCTCCGCGACAACGGCATGGCGACCAGCCGTGAGCAGCAGGTTCAGCGCGGCCACTACTTTGCCATCGTCGATGAAGTCGACTCCATCCTGGTCGATGAGGCCCGCACACCGCTCATCATCAGCGGCCCGGCCACCGTCTCCACCCACCAGTACGACCGCTTCAAGCCACTCGTCGAGCAGCTCGTCCGCAAGCAGACCGCCCTCATCAACAAACTCGTGGCAGACGCCAAGGACCTCCTCGCCAAGGGTGAGAAGGAAGCCGCCGGCATGGCCCTCTTCAAAGTGAAGCTCGGTCAACCACGGAACAAGGGACTACTCCGCGCTATGGAGGATCCCGAGCTTCGTCGTCTCACCGACAAGGCCGAGCTCTCCTTCTACCAGGACACTTCCAAGGATGCGCTCGTCGCACTCAAGGAAGAGCTCTTCTTCACCATCGAGGAGAAGCAGCAGGAGGCCGACCTCACCGAAATGGGTCGTAGCTTCCTCAATCCTGACGATCCGAACGCCTTCGTCCTCCCCGACCTCCTCACCGAGTTCGCCGACATCGAGAACGACCCCGACCTCGATCAGGCCGGGAAGGCAACGATGAAAGCCGCGCGCCAGCAGCACTGCGACCACTCTGCTGAGCGGATGCACAACATCGCCCAGCTCCTCAAGGCCTACTGCCTCTACGAGAAGGACGTCGAGTACGTCGTCGAGGAGAACAAGGTCGTCATCGTCGACACCTTCACTGGTCGCAAGATGGCGGGCCGCCGCTGGAGCGACGGACTCCACCAGGCCGTCGAGGCCAAGGAAGGAGTGCAGATCGATCGAGAGACCCAGACGATGGCCACGATCACCATCCAGAACTACTTCCGCCTCTACGAGAAGCTCGCCGGCATGACCGGAACGGCCGAGACCGAGGCCAACGAATTTCATGACATCTACGGCCTCGCCGTGAACGTCATTCCGACGAACCGGCCCGTTGCTCGACTCGACGAGAACGACCGCATCTACAAGACACGCCGCGAGAAGATGGCTGCCGCCATCGACGAGATCAAGGCCTCTCACGGACGCGGACAGCCGATCCTCGTCGGCACAGCCAGTGTCGAGGCCTCCGAGATCCTCAGCCGCATGTTGAAGCGGGAGCACATTCCCCACACCGTGCTGAACGCCAAGTTCCACATGCAGGAGGCCGAGATCATTTCGCGCGCTGGCATGAAGGGAGCCGTTACCATCTCCACCAACATGGCCGGCCGTGGTACCGACATTAAGCTAGGAGAAGGTGTCTCCGAGCTCGGCGGACTCTTCGTCCTCGGCACCGAGCGCCACGAGTCGCGCCGCATCGACCGCCAGCTACGCGGACGCTGCGCCCGTCAGGGAGATCCTGGCCGCTCCCGCTTCTACATCAGCTTTGAGGACGACCTCATGAGGAACTTCGGCGCCAGCGACCGCATGACCAAGATCATGGAGACCTTCGGCATGAAAGAGGGCGAGGAGCTCGAGCATCCTTGGCTCAACCGCTCCGTCGAGACCGCCCAGAAGCGAGTCGAGCAGAGGAACTACCTCATGCGACGCAGGACCCTCGAGTTTGACGATGTCATGAACCAACAGCGTGAAGTCATCTACGGCTACCGCAACGAGGTCATGGACGCCGAGAATCCTCGCGTCCTCATCCACGAAGTGATCAACGAAGTCGTCCCGAAGAAGGTCGAGGCCTTCCTCACCACCGAGAGCAGCGACGCCGAGCCCGACGTCGACGGACTCCTCCAGTGGGTCAACTCCACCTTCCCCGTCGGCCTTACTGCTGCGAAGTGTGCCTTCGAGACGCGCGAGATCGAGGCCAACGGCGCCTTCCTTGCCAAGACCCTCGTGGAAGCCTACGACCGCAAAGCCGCCATCGAGGACGAGGCCGCCCGCTCAGGCCTTGAGAAGTATGTCATCCTCAATGCTGTCGACCGCCTCTGGCAGGAGCATCTCTATGCCATGGATGGACTCCGCGAGGCTGTCTACCTCCGTGCCTACGGCCAGAAGGATCCGCTCACCGAGTACAAGACCGAGGCCTACGCCATGTTCGTCGAGCTCATGGAGAGCATCAAGAACGAGGTCTTGAATAACCTGTTCCGCAGCACGACCAACCTCCAGGCCTTCGAGCAGTTGCTCGCCTCTATGCCGCGCCACCTCATGCAGAAGGATCTCCTTGGATCCGACGGACACCTCGGAGCGAACGACGGAATGCCGGATACCATGCAATCGGCTCCAGCCGCTCAGTCGGCCTTTGATCAGGCCATGCAGAAGGCCCCAGCTCCGAGACCGCAGAAGACGGCGGGAAGGAATGATCCTTGCCCCTGCGGCTCTGGGAAGAAGTTTAAGAGTTGCTGCGGAAGGACAGCCTGAGCAGAAGATGTTAATCTGGAACTCAAGAACTCAGGAAGCGTAGCGGCGAATGCTGCCCCTTGTGCGGATATTTTAAATTACCTCGAGGCCAACCTCCTTCAGGAATTCGAAGGTGTGGTCGTAGTAGGCTGGTTTGCGGGTGTGGTCAGACTCATCTCCCGGAGGAACAAAGATAGCCATACCCTGACGGGCACGGGTCAGGAGCACCCGATAGGCATTCAGCAGATATTGGCGTGTTTCCAATTTGTGGACATTCGTCCACTTATCCCCTCGGAATGAGTGATAGTTCCAATTTTGCGACGGAGACAAACGCAGGTCGGCATCCCAGGTCATGCAGACCCAATCAAGCTCAAGCCCTTGCACCTGAAATTCGGTGGCCGGATCTTCCATATAGAAGCTGGATCGCACGTCTGCAGGTCCATTCAAAAACCAATGGATGGGATTGATTTCAATACGGACATCGACGGCATGAGGCCTCAGACGCTCGGCCCCAGAAGATGCGACGAGACCGAAGCGTTCGGATCCACGGGCTTTACTCCGGATCCAATCTTTTGCTCGAAGCAGATCTCTCGTGATCACAATAGGGAATCGATCCCTGAGTAGTGAAAACTGCTCCTTGGCCACTGCTATTTCACAATCCAAGACCGACTTCACAAACCCAGAGACATTCTCGGCGCGGAAGGATCGCATAGAAACGGAGAGATGGAGGTCAGGGTCCTTGCTGATAGTCCTGACGCCAGCGAGATGGGATAGAGCATCTCCTGCCGCATATTCCGAATCCGTAAGGTTCGGTGATACGTGAACATTCCAATCCGAGAAGGAGTCCTGAATGGCATCAAGCCATCCAGTGATGCCAGCTTCACCGCGATTGATTTCCTGCCCTCCACCGACCAAACAAATCACGACGGCCCAATCGTCATGACGGTTCAGATAAGAGATCAGAAACTCGGGCTCGGATTGGTTAAAGTCAGGCCGATTCTTTTTCCGGGCCATGAAACTACTGGTCATGGCTTTATCCCAAGCCCGTTGTGCCTCATCGAAAATTACAACCCGGTTGCAGGGCGGAGCAGCGTCGCGCAGTCCATCATCGCGGAGGTGGTGCACGTTCTGTATGAAGGTTTTCACCTTTTGACCTACTTCGCCCTTTCGGACTTTTTTCTGAATAGCCTTCAGTCGCTGGACTTCATCCCGGGTCAACGCTTCACGCAGTACTGAAACGAGCGGTCCATTGCCGGATAGAAAGACAGCATGTGTTTGCTGATGCTCGTCACGCCGCTTGGTGGCCACATTCAGACCTACGAGCGTTTTCCCAGCTCCGGGCACTCCCGTCACAAAAATGATGTGTTTTTCTCTCTGGCGTGCCGCCTGTGCAATCAGCTCCTCAACACGCTTGGAGGTGATGGCCAGGTTTCTGGCTCCTGCATCATGCCGCGAAATGGCTTCCACCGAATGCCGAGTGTAAAGGTTTTGTGCCGCTTCAATGATCGTCGGCGTGGGTTGATAGGCTGAACAAACCCAAGATTCGGGGTCGATGGCAGGCGCCTCGATAGAGGAAAGGGCTTCTTCGATCAGGTAAAGAAGTCCGTCGGGGTTTGTGGTTATAGGTTCGTAGACCTGATCCGCGTATGGCTTGCTTAACACGCGGTGTCCCTTCTTCGCCTGAGTACAAATGAGGATCGGAATGATCGGCGCACAGTGGCTTTCTCGGTGGAAGTTCTTCAGGTCGAGTGCGTAATCCCAGACCTGATTGATCGCCTCACGATGATATGAGATTTCGCCAACCTTGAATTCCAAGACGAAGATACAACCGCCCGAAATGACAACCGCGTCGATGCGACTTCCGATACGTGGCACATCAAATTCCAAACAGAGATATCCATCAACTCCCTGAAGGTTGTTCTTAAGAATGACGATCTGATCTTCCCATGCTGCAGATTGAGCGGGAGTGATCGGAAAAATACGCGGGCGGGAAAGTTCTCCCAGAATGTGCTCCTTGCTTTGCGATAGAAATGACGTGATCGACTCAGCGTAAAATGAACTTGAGGAGGCTGAGGAAATCATCACAAGAGGCACAATAGTTAACTTCCTGACTTCCTGCTTTCCATATTAAACCAATTCCTTTCCCCATTTAATTGCTCCCTTCAGGACGGATAATTCTGAACCAACCGACAAACGGATTGAGGCAAGGCGTGTGCGGTAGTCGCTGATCAGTCGTAGGGCGTCTTCTCCCATTTGCCGCTCTCTCTCCCGCGAGCAGCGCCCTGCGGGCTACGCTAAGGCGTAGGCTACTCCGTGCCTCCCAGCGCTCGGCGTTCATTTCCCGGCGCAGAGTAGGGGCGACTTTCTTCAAGAGGGGTCCGTATGGAATCCGATCCTCTTCTTTGGGGGATCCGGAGGCGGAAGCAAGAGAGGACGGATTTTCTCGATGACATCTCTCAGGGCTGAGTCGTGAGAAAGGAGTGTCTTCTCGATGACTGAGAGTCGCTTTTCCAACGAGGTGTTGGAAGCGATAGCTTCCCTGAGGCGAATAAAGGCCCTAATCACATAGACACTCATGGCTACGGCTTTCGGGCTATTGAGAATGTTGGCTGCTTGGAGGGCACCATGTTCTGTGAAAGCCCAGGGCCTCGTGCGGCGACCTCCACGACCGGCTTTTGACATCGCAATCTGCGATGTCAAAAGGGAAGCCTCCTCGGCGGTCAGCTGAAAACAGAAATCTTCCGGAAACCTCGCCCGATTCCTTTTGACGGCCTCGTTGAATCGAAAGGTCTGCACCCCGTAGAGGTGAGCCAAATCATTATCGAGAATCACGCGAAGGCTACGGATATCTCGGATCAGCGTGTCAACATCAGGCAATGTTTCATTCATGGATGGAAATTATGCATGCCTTGCTCAAAAGCAAGAGCCTATACGCCTCATAGTTCCTTCCCCCACTTGAGGGCGTCGCGGAGGATACGCGATTCCGAGGCCACTGATAAAAAAATCCCAGCAAGGCGTGTGCGGTAGTCGCTGATCAGTCGTAGGGCGTCTTCTCCCATTTCATTTCCGGCGAAGAGTTCGGGAGTTGATGCCGCGAAGTTTAAGCCGACCTGGAGTTCTGTCGCCGGCAGGATGAACCCGAGGTCGATGTTGGAGAGCAGGAGTCGGCGATCGGGATCGGCGGCTACGGAGCAGGCATCGAGCATCCAGGTTGGAGAGCTCTGCGAATCCAGATGAAGAACCTCGATCAGCTTTCGTTCCACAGCCCAGAACTCGCGAAGAGATTCCTCGCTTACGCCGAGCACACGCAGATGCACGATCTTTCGGAGAAACGACTCGTACCCTTCGGAATAACTCTCCAGCACGGGCAAGCCAAACCGCTTCTGCACACCGGCAATCCACACCGCCGGCCTCCCCAATCTCTTCGCCAGGTTCGTCATGCTCTTCATGGTGCTTTTCTTCTGTATTTCCTAACAGCCTAACAGTCTTCAGCCTAAATCCCTGATCCGTCCTGCGGTCATCTCCGGGACGGATCTTCTACCTCTCCACGTTGCATGCAGGGCGATCTGGTCCAGTGCTGAACATGGAGACGCCCCCGAGTGGGTTGGGTTGGACGTAGATGGTCTCCTTGGGTGCGAAGATAACTGCACTGCCGTGACCATCGGTAGACACGGTGGCGAGTTGCGAATTGTTCCTGATCATTTGCTGGCGGGGAATCCCGTCGGCGGGTGTGGCAATCGCCTGATTGATGGCAACCGTGGTGGTGAGATCACCGGCCTGCAGGGGCGCGGCGGCTAATAAGCCAAGAAGGAATAGTGTTTTCATAGGAAAACCATCCTAGCACCTCCACCAGACACCAAGTGTCCTAGGCTCTTATTTCTTTCGTGAAGCTTTCGACGGCAAAAGTCGCGGATCCAGAATGAAACGATCAGGCTTCCGGATTCGTATCTTTCGGAAGTCCTGATGAGAGGGATTCAGGATGTAGTTGGTTTCCTGTGTAATGATGGCGCTCGGGACGGCAAGAACAGCGGACTTCATTTTTTCGAGCCAATGGTCTCCAACGTGCTGAACCGCCGACGGCACAGGCTCGGAACGCCATCTCGCGGGAAGCGCCTCGGGATCAAGATGGTGCACAAGCTTTGTGTCGAAATCGACTGGGTAGACTAGATAGGGCAAGACAATCGGCGGGTTCAAATGGACAAGTGTTTCCAGCGCGGCGAGAGAGAGGCTGCCACTAGTATAGACGGCAAGACGACCTCGGGAGTTCCATCTGCCGCCGTATTTTCTGGCCCCCTCGCCCGAAAAGGCCCCTTCGGCATGGCGCTCCTGAACGATACGCCAAGCCCTGATCATCATGAGAAGACTCCGTATTCGATACGTCCGAGCAAATCCTCGACCTCGCGGGCTCCGATTTCGGTGCGCGCATAATCAAGAGGGATGGCACCTCCTAGGCCATGCTGGGGAGACCCCAGCCAATCACGGGCGTCCTGTTCGGTGCCAAGAGCTTGAACAGCCATACCCATCAGTCGCGCAAAACGGACGAGGCGGTCAGATTCATCGCTGGTCAGGCGTCCCTGTCCTTTTCGGCGGTGGAGGGTTGGCCGGGAGATCCCGACACGGACTGCAAGCGATTCCATTGGGATGCCGAGGCTTGTGCGCAGCATGTCCAACTCAGCAAAGGGGAGGCCTTTCTCCAGCTCATGAATCAGCGTATCGGGAGAAAAGGGTGTTTTAGGTCCCTTCGATCCAGAGATGCAGAACCGCACAACTCCGACGGTCGGGCCCCCAGAAGATCTGAGTTTCTTGCTAACGCGCGCGCGCGAAGATTTCGTGGAGGCTTTACGAGGGGTGAGGAGAGTGCTCATATGAAACTATTAATAGTCTCAAACGATCAGATGTCAACGGGCGGCCGTTCTTTTTTCAGATTACGTTCTTTCGTCGAACTTACGGAGCACACTACCGCCGAAGGCAAGGATGCGGGGCGCGCTCATGCTACGAGATCAATACATCATCATGGGGCCGCCGAAGAAGGGATCCATCATGCCGCCCCATCCGGCATAGTCGTCCGCCAGAAGTTTATCTTCCTTGTCGGCGGCCTGATCAGGAGTGACGACCTTGGAATAGAGGATGTGCTGGTAGCGCTCGAACTGGGGATTGCCACCAACAAGCAGGAGGTTCTTACGAGGGTTTGAGAAGACGAACAGGGCGTGTCCCTTCCGGGTCATCTTCGTGATCTTGCCAGGAGAGAGAGACTGAACTTTGGAGATCTGGGAGGGTGTTGTCGGTCTTACGGCTTGGAAACCGGCTTCGCGCAGGAAGTTCTCCTTCTGCTGCAAATGGGAGGTGCAGGCCGGGAGAAGAAGGAGCGGAAGAATGAGGATCGAGAGACGTGGGAGAAGTTGTTTCATGAGAAGAGGATTCTCTTGTAGGGAGGGATCCTATGCGAGTCCAAGAAAACATGCGGCAGAGGGTATATGACGACGGATTAAAACTCGGTTCTGCGCCGCAAGCTGGCATGATCCTGCGATGAAATCCGATCAGGACCTCTACAAGCAACTACGGGATCTACCCAAGGAGGAGCTGTGGGCTCGTGAAGTGCCCCGCTTCGATGCGGCACAGGCCCGTGAGCGGCTGGAGCGCGTGGCTGTGATCCGAGCGGTCGGGATGATCTTTTCCCGATTCGGGACGGATGAGGAGCAGGCCGTAGTTCGAGCCTGGCTGATCAACCTGCTAAAAGATCCTCAGGAAAAAATCCGCCGGTATGCACTGGCTGCGCTGCCCAAGATCGGTGCGGGCGAGGTGGGGGAACGCGAGATACTGGCACTGCTAAAAACCGGTAATAAGGATAAGGAGGGTAGGGAGACCCGTTATCTCGGACGCGCGCTGGAGAAAGTCGGCGGCGAAGCGACGCTTGCTTTGATCGAGGAGGGGATAGAACTGCCGGCGATGACGGTTCAGAAAGTGAAGGCGGGTGTTTCGCGCAGGGAGGATGCTGGAGGCGTTCTTCTCGACGCTCCTCTTCCCCTGCGTCATGGGGATGCTGACATGAGGGTGCTACTACGCTGCCGACGCGGTCTGGAGGATTTCGTCCGCGATGAGGCGGCTGAAAAGCTCTCTACCATGCAATGGATGATAGAATCGACCAAGCCCGGCTGCGTCACACTCAAGCCACTGAAGGAGTTCAAACTGGCTTCTCTCTACCAGCTCCGCTGCTTTGCCACGGTGGCTTTTCCCCTCGGAACAGTAAGCGGAGAGGAGGGACCGAAGTGGGTCGAGCCCTTGGCCCGCTGCATCGCCTCCGAGCGAGCCCGGGATCTCATGCTCAGCGGCTCAGAGAATGCACCGCGATATCGGTTGGAATTTGCGGGAGGCGGCCATCAGCGTGGTGCCATCCGTCAGGTGATCGATCGTGCCTACGCCCTCTGCCCTGAGATCCTGAATGATGCGCGGAAGGCGCCCTGGTCGATCGACGTGATGGCTGCTAACCGGGGTGAATCATCTGTCGAGCTGCGTCCACGGCTCTATCCCGACCCGCGTCTGGGCTACAGGCAGGACGACATTGCTGCCGCCTCGCATCCCCCACTGGCAGCCTGTATGGCGAGTCTAGCTGGATTTTGCGATGACGAGGTGATCTGGGATCCCTTCTGTGGTTCGGGGCTTGAGCTTATCGAGCGGGGACTGCTGGGTGGGGTGACAGCTGTTCATGGTACTGATCTGGATCCCAAGGCGATTGAGGTGGCACGGGCCAATTTTGAAGCGGCAAAGATCGAGGGAATGGAAACGGCAACAACAAGCTCGTTCACGGAGTGTGATTTTAGGGACGCATCCATTACTCCCGGCAGTATTTCCCTGATTATCACGAATCCCCCGCTAGGCCGGCGTGTCCGCATCAAGGATATGCAGGGTCTCTTTGCGGATCTCTACGCGGCGGCCTCCCGCGCACTCCGCCCGGGAGGGAGGATGGTCCTGGTGAATCCCCTGCGCACCGAACCCCAGGATCCGACCCTGCATCGGGAATACCAGCAGACGGTGGATCTCGGGGGATTCAACTGCCGTCTGGAGATGTATAGGAAGGTTGGAGCAGGAAAATTGGGAAAATCTTTTAAAACTTCTCCCACTTCTTCTACTTCTTCCAAGGGTCAGGCCGAAAAGAAAAAACAGGCTACTTCGAAGCTCAAGTTCAAGAACGAGCCCGATGAAAAGAAGGCGCCCGCTCCGGCTCCTGCTTGGTGGAGTAAAGGGGGTCACTCCAACAGCCGCGAGACCCGGCGACGCGCCCGGATCTAAGCCCCCGGATCGGCGCTATCACGACAGAAATGGAAAAGTCATTTGAGGAGCTTGATTACTGCGAGACACCGCTGGGTGAGCTGATTCTGCGGAGGCGCAAGATTCCCATGCTGGAGAACCAGATGGTCCACGAGATCATACTCAACGGGGAGTTCCTGATGAGCAGTCTCTTTTATGTGGTCGAGGAGGCACTAGCCGATCTGGGCCTGGCTGCCGTGGAGGTCCCGGAGGGGGAGAAGCTGGATGTGGTTGTGGGAGGCTTGGGGTTGGGATACACCGCCGCCGCCGCACTGAGAAATGTGGGGAATGGAAATCTGAGAGTGGGATCCCTCAGCGTCGTGGATTATCTGGAGCCGGTGATCCGGTGGCATCAGAGCGGTATGGTACCGCTCGGGGCGGGGCTCTCCGCCGATCCGCGGACACGCTATGTGGAGGGAGATTTCTTTGCGCTCGCGGCGAATCCTCAGACGGGATTCCATTCAGAATCCCCGGGAGCGAGATTCCACGCGATTCTCCTCGATATCGATCATACTCCCCAGCACTGGCTGAATCCACGCCATGCTGCTTTCTACACCGTGGAGGGATTGCAGACGTTGAGAGAGCATCTGCATCCGGGTGGGGTCTTCGCCATGTGGTCAGACGAGTCGCCGGACGAAAAGTTCTGCTCCAGACTCCGGGAGGTCTTCGAGCGGGTGGAGGCAACGGTGGTGAGCTTTCCAAACCCCATCCGCGGAGGGGAATCCACCGGAACCGTCTATGTTGCGGTGAGCGGACGCTGAGGAAATGGGAGCCTTGGCTTAAGGAAGCAAGGTTTTCGAAGCGCACCTCTAAATAGGGGAAAGACCCGAGTCAATTTTGCCTTGGAGCTCGTCAAAAGCTGATAATGCCTCCTCCACGGTGATATCTGAAACCTGCAACGATGGCTTCTGGAGATGAACATAGGGGACGCCCCAAGGATGCCACATCACCATCTCACTAGGACCATAGAAACAAAGAACCGGTTTTTGAAGCGCGGCGGCAACATGAGCACCACCGCCATCACTACAAACTATTTGATCTGCCAGTGATATTCCGGCAATCAAGCTACGGATGGTTTCGGATGGGCACGGAAAGATAGGAAGCCCCGAGAGGCTTTTGAGGATTTGGGACGCATCTTCGTCATCACCGGGATGCGTAGGGCAATTTTTTTCTCCGGGTGACCAGAAAAGCAGGATTTGAACGCTGTAATCGGTGATAAGGTGTTTTGCCAGTTCAACGAACGAACGGTTATTCCAGCGGCGCTCCGCCTTTCGGGCACTGATATGGAATGCGATCGTAGGGCGTTCAGAGTTCCAGCCCAAGGCTATGAGCATTTGGCGTTTTTGAAATACCAACAGATCATTTGGAAAAAGTCGCAGAGGTCCCAGGGCCTCCTCAACACCCAAAATTGATCCCAGCCTTGCCATCTTGGAAACCTCATGCTCCTCAAAGCCGTTGTGATCGGGAGCCAGAACATCGGGCTGACGGTGGTCCGGTTCTCCGGGCTCGCGAAACCCAAGCAATTGTTTCCCGCCGAGCGTGTGGGCGTAGCGCCAGCCTCCGTTTGCCAGGATGATATGATCGAAGCGGCGCTTGCGAATCATGCGGAGAAGTCGCCAGCGGTTCCAGAGCATCCCTAGCCTTCCGTATCCATGGCTCTTTTGATTCTTCTTAAGAAAAACTAGGGTCTCATCCACATCGGGATTTCCATCCAGAACATCCACATTGTAACTGCTGGCCAGAACCGAGATCCGTGCAGCGGGATACTTTCTGCGCAGCCCATGAAGCAGGGGTGTGGTACAGATCAGATCGCCGATGTTATCGCGCCGGATGACTAGGATCTGAAGGGGAGTGTTCACAGACGCCGAAGGCGAGATTTAGCCAAACTAGACGCGGAAGTCTTTTACGAGCAAGGCCTCCAGATCCTCCATGGCGATCTTGAGTTCATCATGAAGAGGTGTCTGGTCAGCACCCTTCGGAAGAGTGAGTGCATTTGCCACACGATGGGCGAGCGAGCGGTTGGGATTCGTCTCGGCGATCTGACCCATGATAACCGTGACCTGTGATACCTTCTCACGAGCCGCGCGGATTTTTTCCAGAGCAATTTCCTCGGTGACTTCGCCCGAGAGAACCCCGCGGAGCTGACGGCAGTCAAAGGCCCGGCAGCGGGCCGGACGATCCTCGTAGATTAGGCAGGAGCATTTCCCCGACACTTCGCGATGTGCCGAGCAGGGCTGGAGGAAAAATTCGACCCCCTTCTGCTTGCGAATCTTCAGTCCCAACGCAGAAAGTCTCCTGGGTTGGTCTCCCGGCTGGAGCTCTACCGTGTGAAAGAGCACGCCGTCACAGCACATGCCGCAGCTACTGCAGAGATCCTCTGTGCTCCGCGCGGCGGTCGTGTCACTCATCCCTTATTTCCCCTGATATGAAGAGCGTCCTAAGAATTTTTAGGACTGGGCCTGAGATGCCAGGATCTCGCTGATCGCCTTCGCAAAATCGCCGAAGCCGGAGTCGGGGACGATCACGGTATTGCGTCGCCCTTGGTTCTCTTCGGTGATGCGGAGGAAGCGGCCACGATCGTTCTCACGGACCTCAAGGCGGAAGAACTTCCGCTCCACCTGAAGTTCGCGACTCTCGAGGACATTGTCTTGGGCATACTGGCGGTAGGCGCCTGAGTAGGAGGAGTTCTCTTCTTCGTACATGGGGTCAACAGTTCTAAGATCGGCAACTTGTAAAATCAAACGGATTGTCAGTAGCGGTAATTATCCCGCAGAGGCGCGGAGGCGCAGAGAAAGAGTGAAACATGGAGATTTGAAATAAAGAGAGGGGGAATTCACGGCGCAGGTTTTTCGATCCTTAACGAAGCTCCCACATCATTACCTCTGCGCCTCTGCGCCTTTGCGCGAGTCAATCTGTTATTCCAGAAAGCTCCGGAGCAGGGCCATGGCCTCGACATCCTCGGCAAGGTCTTTCCCCTTGGGGGTTTCGAGGATCTTCGGGATCGCTGCAAGTTCCTTGGCTCGCATGATCCAGCGGAAGGTATCCAGTCCGATCAAACCTTTGCCGAGATTGTCATGACGGTCGACGCGTGATCCCAGCTTCGCTTTGGAGTCATTGATATGAAGGCAGGAGAGTCGGTTAATCCCAATCACCCGATCAAACTCCGCGAAGGTCGTCTCCGCGCCGTTTTGTGCCGAGAGATCGTATCCGGCGGCGAAAACATGGGCTGTGTCGAGACAGACCTCCAGGCGCTTGCGATCCTTCACTCCAGCCAGGATCGCCGCGATTTCCTCGAAGCGCGCTCCGAGGCAGGCACCTTGACCGGCTGTTGTTTCCAAAGTGATGCGCACCTTCAGATCCGGGTGCTCGGCGTGCAACCTGTCGAGATTGCGAATAACACAGGCGATGCCGGCCTCGATGCCCGCGCCGAGATGGGAGCCGGGGTGGAGGACAAGCGAGCGGATGCCAAGTTGCTCACAGCGAAGCATCTCGTCGGCTAGGGAGCGCAGAGATTTCTCATGATTCTCAGTCCCCTCGACCCCGAGGTTGATGAGGTAACCGGCATGCGCTACCACGGCTTCCACCCGTCCCCGCAGGGGATGATCAGTGAAAGCCTTCACATCCGTCTCAGGCAGGGGCTTGGCAAACCACTGCATGTTGTTCTTCACGAAGATCTGCATGGCCGTGCAGCCTATCCCGACACCACGGTCGATAGCTGTCGCAATTCCGCCGATCGTCGGCACATGGGATCCAAGGAGCGAGAGAATTACGGATTTTGTGGTTTTGGTCACAGGGATGAAGGGGATGAAAAAGATGGAGGAACAAGATCTACGAAATTAAGTTCTTACCCTATGGAAATTTTCAGTTCGGCGCGATCCTGCGGAAGCTTCATATCCCATTTATCCACTTTATCGCTGTGAATCGTAAAATAGTTCCATATTCGAGTGTCGGCTGATAGCCAAAGATGATGACAACCACCCGCAGGGAGCTACTCGCTTACACGCTACCCTTTGTGCTTTTCATGGTCGGGCTGGCCGCTGTTTCTGCCGCCAAGGCGCTGGGGATCACCTCATTCTGCGGTGTGGTTCTTGATCCGATGTACTGGATCTATCCGATCCAAAGCAGTGTCTGCGCCGCCGCAGTGCTCTGGTTTTGGAAAAACTATGATTTCAGCGGAACCACAGGCGGGAAACTCCTGATCGGTACGGCCATAGGTCTTTTGGTGCTCGGACTCTGGGTCGCGCCGCAGGAGCTTTTCCATCAGCCGAGACGGATGGATGGATTCGACCCTGGAGTCGTTGCTGGCCTAACCCCATGGATGCTAGTGGCCCGATTTGCACGGCTTGTGCTGGTGGTGCCATTGGTTGAAGAACTGTTCTGGCGCGGCTTTTTGCTGCGCTTTCTGGTGAATGAGGCTTTCACAAAGCTGCCCTTCGGGAGCAGTTCCCGCTTCAGTTTCTGGGCAGTGGCGGTTGCCTTCACCCTGGTTCATTCCCCGGCCGACTGGCCCGCCGCCTTCTTGACCGGAGTTCTTTTCAATCTTGTGGCCACTCGAACGAAGAGCCTCGCCGCCTGTGTCACAGCGCATGCTGTGGCAAACCTGGGCCTGGGTTTCTACATTTGTGCCACACGCCAGTGGGGATTCTGGTAGAGTCGAATCCATGAAGGTTGGCATCGCCCAGATCAACACGACAGTCGGTGATTTCGCCGGGAATTCCGCGCGGATTCTGGCTGCCTATCATGAGTTGGTCGATCAGGGTGCCGATCTGGTGGTGACGCCCGAGCTCTCGATCACGGGTTATCCTCCGCTAGACTTGATTTTTGCCGGGGAGTTCGTGGAGCGGAATCTGGAGACGCTTGCCGGGATCCAGACGGCCATCGGTGAGGTGCCTCTTCTTGTGGGATTTATCGATAGGAATGTGACTGGCCACGGGAAGCCGTTCTACAACGCCGCCGCGCTTTTATGCAAAGGGGCCGAGCCCGTCATCATCCACAAGAGACTGCTTCCCACTTATGATGTCTTCGACGAGGCCCGCTACTTTGAGCCCGGCCAGGCCTCTACACCGATCGAGATTGCAGGGAAAAAAGTCGGCATAACAATCTGCGAGGATCTCTGGACCCCGGAGTTCTTACCCGGACCACTCTACCGCGTCGATCCCCCTGCCGATCTGGTGAATGAAGGGGCCGAGATCCTGATCAACCTGAGCGCTTCGCCCTATCACTATGGAAAACCGACCCAGCGGCTTCAGATGTTACATGCTCAGGCCAAGCGATTTGGGTTACCCATCTATTATTGTAACTCGGTGGGTGGGAATGATCAGCTGGTCTTCGACGGGCATTCGGCGGCCTTCTCTACCAGAGGTGAGCGTGTTCAGGAGATGTTGGGATTCGGTGAGCAACTTCTTGTTATTGAGGAACCTACGGATGCATTCCGTGACGATGGCCGCGATCAACTCGGCGAGCTGTACAGGGCACTCGTGCTAGGGCTGCGTGATTATTTCCGCAAATGCGGATTCAAGAGTGCGGTTCTGGGACTGAGCGGAGGGATTGATTCCGCTTTGACGGCCGTTCTGGCCGTGGAAGCTCTTGGAAAGGAAAATGTCACCGGTGCGGCCATGCCCGGCCCCTATTCCTCCGAAGGGAGTATAAAAGATGCTTCTACACTTGCAGAAACCCTTGGCATCAAGTGCCTTAACATTCCAATCACGAATTCCTACGAAGTGATGAAGTCCGGCTTGAGGGAAATCTTTGAAGGCAGGCCCGAGGATGCCACCGAGGAGAATCTGCAGGCTCGTCTACGCGGGGTCACGATGATGGCTCTCTCCAACAAATTTGGTAGCCTTTTGCTGACCACCGGGAACAAGAGCGAGCTGGCCGTGGGCTATTGCACCCTCTACGGCGATATGTGTGGCGGTCTGGCGGTTATTTCTGACCTGCCCAAGACGCTGGTCTACGAGCTTGCTAGCTGGATTAACAGAGGAAAAGAGATTATTCCCGCCGCGACCATCACGAAGCCACCAAGCGCCGAACTGCGTCCGGATCAGACAGATCAGGACAGCCTGCCTCCCTACGATCTGCTCGATGCCATCCTCGCTCTCTATGTGGAGGAGAATCTGCCTATTCGTGAGATCGTGGCGCGGGGTTATGATCAGGAACTGGTGCGGCGCATCACCGGCATGGTTGATCGCAATGAATACAAGCGCGAGCAGGCTGCTCCAGGCCTGAAGGTAACGGGACGCGCCTTTGGCATGGGCCGTCGCCTTCCCCTTGCGCAGCGCTATAGTCCCTGATCGCTGGGTCGGAGAGGTTATGGAGGTGGATAGAAAAATACTCTTCTCGGGATCGGCGGATTCTTCTTGCGACTGGATCTCAATCTCAATCATTCTTCTAGATCCGGTCCTGTAATACGACGACCATTTCATCCTAGCCCTCACTCATGCCCACGAATCCCATCAGCATCTTTCTCAAGGGAGGGCCAATCATGGTACCCATCCTTATTGTTTCACTGCTTGTGACCGCGACCATCATCGAAAGGATCGTTTTCCTAATCAGGCATCATCGTGATCGTTCTCCCCACACGCTTCGTGAGATCTTTGCCAACGTGGAGCACGGACGGCCAAATGAAGCTTTAAGAGTGGGTGAGAAATCCACCGACTCCGTGGCCAAAGTAGTTACCGCGGCGCTTCGTGAACGCGACACCAGTTACACATCCGCCCTGCTTGCCGCCAGCTCACTTGAACTGAAGAAATTCAACCGAGGACTTCCACTCCTTGACACGGCGATCACCATCGCGCCGTTGCTTGGATTACTTGGCACGGTGATGGGGATGATTCGGAGCTTCGGTCTGATCGCCGGCGAGCTCGATGCCCCAGCTGCTATCACGGGCGGGATTGCAGAAGCCCTGATTGCCACGGCTTTCGGCCTGCTGGTGGCCATCATGGCCCTGCTGCCCTTTAACTACCTCAACGCCCGCATGGAAGAAGCCCGCGCCGAGTTGGAGGAGGCGGGCAACCGTCTGGAGATCCTGCTTGTCCGGGGTGGGGCACGCGGTGGCGAATAGCTGATGATAGCCGATAGCCGATAACCAATAACCAACAGCAAATAACACTGCAGATGCCTGTTGTCATCCCATCTCTCGGGGCTCGTAGAAAAGCGCGCATCGAGATCATCCCGCTGATCGACATCATGTTCTTCCTGCTGGCGACCTTCGTCATGGTTTCACTCTCCATGGTGAAGAACAAGGGGATCCCGGTGAACCTTCCGGGAGCCACCACCGCTCAACCGCAGGACCGCGGTGAGACCCACTTCGTCACCCTCACCCGTGGCGGAGAGATCGCGGTGGATCGCCAGACCATCCCTTCCTCGGCTTTAGAGGCGGCTCTACGGGATCTCCAGTCGGCGGATCCCGACCCTCGGCTCCTGATCAGCGGGGATACCGATTCCAGCTTTGGCACCGCAGTCCACGTGCTCGATACGGCTCGGCGTCTCGGCATCCGCAGGATCGCCATCCAGACTAAGGCGACGGGTGGTTCCGCGACGACCTCCGCTCTGCCGGCAAAGACTAGGTAATGAACCGGGAGCTTCCGGTCTATTTTCTGGTGGCCTTGCTGATTCACGGGACGATCCTCTGGGCATGGACTCGAACCCAGCCCGCCCTCATCGACAATCAAGAGCCTCCAGCTGTCGAGATCGAGATCGCCGAGGAGCAACATCCGGCTACCCCGATCGATACGGTGAAGGAAGAGTTTCAGCGCAAGGCACCTCCACCCCAGACCGAGAAGCCCGCAGATCCACTTACAAAGTCGGAACTTGAACCCGTACCGGAAGCGATGGCAACCGAGCCGCAGCCAACGCCTGCCGTGAAGCCAACCCCGCGACCGGTCACATCCAAACCCCTTTCCAGCACGATGCCAACCGCTGCTCAAGCCCCCATAACATCTTCCCCGATCGCTTCGCGCCCACCGGCTGGATCCGGAAAGGATCGATCCCATGCATCGTGGAAGCACCGTGTCACCCCCTCCTATCCTCCCTCTGCGCTGGCTGCGCGTAAACTCGGCCGCGTCTTGGTCACCGTGCAGGTTAACGCCCTCGGGCAAGCCACGGCTGCGGCGGTGACTACTTCGAGCGGGAATTTAATTCTGGATGCTGCCGCCGTGTATGCCGCACGCTCATCGACCTACTATCCCAAGACTCTGCTCGGCGTTCCCCTTCCTGACACAGTGGCTATCCCATACAATTTCGATATCCGAGAACGCTGATCCAAGTTACTTGCGCTGGGTAGTGGCGGCGTAACATGTGCGATCTCCAACAAAATGAACAGAGATTTACACTAGAGAATGAGACGCATTCTCAATTTTGTTATTGCGATTGGATCTCAATCTCATGTATTCACTCCAACCCATGAATCTGATCAACCACCCAACCGTGCGGACGTTCTCTCGATTCCTTGTGTCTCTGGCAGCACTGCTTCTTTTGCCGTCTGGCACTCTCGGTGCCGAGCCAGCCATCGTGAATCTGATCGAAAAGGCTGAAACTACCAACGGGGCAACGGCCGCGCAACTCGAAGAAGTGAATGTCATCGAGAGGCTTCAGCCGCCGGAAAACGCACCTTTCCTTCCCGATGTCGAAGGAGCCGAGATCTTCGCGGGCAAGAGGACTGACAACATCGATCCCAATCTCCTCCCACAGATTAATAATAACAACTACCGCCAAGCTCTCCAAACTACGGCTGGAGTGGTACTTTCCGAAGAGTCAACACCGCTGGTGAGCATCGGCACGCGGGGACTTCCCCCTGACCGCATGAAATTCATGCAGGTGATGAAAGATGGGATCCCTATCCATGCCGACATGTTTGGATATCCGGAGGCTTACTATACCCCGCCGATCGACGGGGTGAAGCGACTGGAGATCGTGAGGGGCGGGGCGGCGCTCCTCTACGGGCCACAACCCGGAGGCGCGGTGAACTACATCATGGAGAAGCCGCCTCTCGACACCCCGTTCCGGATCCGCTCACTCAATACGGTGGGTAGCTTCAACTATTTCGCGAACTTCACCGAGCTGGGTGGAACCGTGGACCAACTCGGCTACTACGGCTACTACAACCACCGCCAGACCGACGGATTCCGTCAAGCCAACAGCGCCTGGACCGTGAATAATTGGAGTGGCACGCTGGCCTGGGGCGCGAAGACGACAAAGCGTACGTACCTCACCGTCGATGCTTACCAGAACTACATTCAGGAACCCGGAGGACTGACCCAATCAACAGCAACCAATGCCGTGAACTGGAATTCCAATCCAACCGGCACGTCACGCTTCTACGACAAGCTGCACATCGTCCGTTATGCCGCCTCGATCATCCATGAAAATGACCTGAGTGACCGTGCCTTCTTCAGCTTCCGCGGATGGTGGAACTACTACGGACGATGGAGTGCGCGCCAGAATGGCGACGGATTCGGAACGATCCCGACCGGAAAGGCGGCGCAGAGCAACCAGATCCAGAACCAGCAGTTCTACACATTCGGCCTGCTTCCCCAGTTGCGCTACGATTACGACTGGCTGGGTAATACCCACACGATCACCGGAGGGGCGATGCTTTACAACAACCAGTCACCCTTGAACCAACAGACCGGCGCCCAGCCTTGGGCCGCGACGGGCACGCTCTCTAACCAAAGTTGGCGCCAGAACTGGTATGCCTCTCTCTTCGTCGAGAACCGCTTTGTCTTCGGGAAGTTCCAGTTCATCCCCGCCGTGCGCTTCGAGAACATTTGGCAGACGATCAACGAGAGCGTGAATGTTGCCAAAAGTCAGGCGGGAACCCCTCTTTCCAACGAGAGCAACTACGCCTTCGTTCCTCTTCCGGGATTCGGGGCCGAGTACAAGTTCAACGACTGGATCACGGCCTATGGGAATGCCTCGCAATCCTACAAGCCAGTCACTTTCAGCCAGGCAATCCCCAACGCACCCAACGTTTTCGTTCCTAATAACCTCCAGCCCAGCATCGCCTGGAATTACGAGGGGGGATTCCGCGGCAATCCCCGCCCTTGGCTGGCCTGGCAGAGTAGCTACTTTGTCCTGAACTTCTACAATCAGGTTGGTTCGGTCAATCCGACGCCAAGCACCGCCGTCATCCAGACCATCGGAAATTCCTCCACGATCGGATGGGATAACATGCTCCAGCTGGATTTTGTGGGGCTGGCGGACGAGGTCCGCAAGACCCCTTCCGCCCAGCGGCAGGATGGCCCCGGCGACATCAAGAAGGGAGGGACGGCCAACATCCACAGCCTCGTCGATACCTACGGATCCATGCTCTTCACGATGGGCTACACACTCCAGCAGGGGACTTATACGAGCGGCCAGTACCAGGGCAAGACCCCGCAGTATACCCCCAACTACCTCCTGCGCCTCGGCGCTCTCTACAACTGGCGCGATCGTCTCAAATTGGGACTGCTTAGCACGTTCAGTGCGGCCGCCTATGGCAACGACAACAACACGCAGCAATACCTGATGCCGGCCTACAATGTCTGGGACTTCACCTATGAGGTGAACCTCCTTAAAGACCGTCTCAGCGTTATCGGAGGCATCAATAATCTCTTCGACCTGAAGTACACGACCCGGATCACACAGACCGGCATCGACCCGGCCATGCCACGCAACTGGTATGTCGGCGTTCAGGTTCAGTTCTAAACTCCGTACTTGCCTACCCCGAAATACGGACAAGAAAATCCGGCCGCTCCAATGGAATTCTAGCTTTCCCGCCGCTTCGAAGCGGAGCAAAGTGATGACTCATGGACCAGCAATCCCTCAAAGCCATACTTGGCCAAGCGCAGGCCTTCTTTGCCTCCAAGGGCCTCCGCTTCACGAAGCAACGCGAAGCGCTCGTTACGCTCATCTTTCGCAACCACGAGCACTTCCGTCCGGAAGATCTGATCCCTAAGCTTCGTAAGAGCGATGGAGCCGTCTCACGCGCGACCATCTACCGCACGATCCTCCTGCTGGTAGAGAGCGGCATGCTGCGGGAGATATCTCTTGGGGGAGGAGAGCGTCTCTACGATCCCAACTTCTTGAAGAGTCCGCATCACAATCACCTTATTTGCGTGGACTGCCGGGAGATCATCGAGTTCGAGGATCCTAATATCGATGTCATGCAGAACTGTATCACCCGGCGACTCGGCTTCTCCCCGACACAAAAGGCGCTTCGTATCGAAGCTAGCTGCGACCGATTGCGATTGTTGGGATCCTGTAAGAACTTCAAGGCTGGCAAGGTAGACAAGGGTGTACGGAAACGGCTACCAAAAGCGCGACGCCCCCTCTGAAAATAAAAAGGTAATCAGGTACTCAAGAAATACTGCTGGCCTTCAGTCAGGATGAAATTGATACTGCGTCTCAATCTCGCCGCCGCTTTGCTCTGAAGCGAAGGGCACGGCCGTCTCCATGTCATCACTTTCCACACTCAAGCCTGGCCAGAGCGCCGTCATTATGAAGCTACCTGCCGATGAGCAGTTGGCGACGCGTCTTCGCGAGATGGGTGTGCTGCGCGGTACGGCGATCACCTTAGTTCGGTGCGCCCCGCTAGGCGACCCCATGGAGTTCCGCCTTCGGGGTTTCGACCTGAGTATCCGACGCGCTGATGCAGCGCAGGTGATGATGAAGCTCGACCCCGTGTCGAGCGGTGAAGCGCCCCGGCGCCCCGTACAGCCGATTCCTCCAGCGCATGTCGTATCGCCGGCTCCGACAAAGACCGTTTTCTCGATTTCACATGTTCAGACTTCGGAGCCAGCCAGTGGATCGAGGACGGAAGTGCATCCCAAATCCTACGCAGTCGTTGGCAATCCGAATTGTGGAAAGACCACACTCTTCAATGCCATGACGGGACTTCGTCAGAAGGTGGCCAACTATCCGGGCGTCACGGTCGAGAAGAAGTCTGGGCAGTTCATCGGGCAACACGGAGAGAAGGTCGAGCTGCTCGATCTGCCCGGAAGCTACAGCCTCGGTGCCCATGCTCCCGACGAAAGGATCACACGGGACGTGCTTCTGGATCTCCGGCAGGACACGCCACGCCCCAAGCGCATCCTATGCGTTGTGGATGCCTCGCACCTCGAGCGTAACCTCTACTTCATCACCCAAGTCTTGGAACTGGGACTGCCAACCATCATTGCGCTGAACATGATTGATGTCGCGCAGGCACAAGGAACGCCGGTGAATGCGGAGCGTCTCGCTGAGGAACTCGGCGTTCCAGTTGTTCCCGTGCAGGCCACGCGCCGGGAGACACTTCTCCCGCTGAGGTTAGCCTTGAGTCGCGCTGACATTCCACGGAGCGCCTGGAAGCCTGATTTCCCTTCGGCCTGGATTCGGGCCGCAGATAAGGTTGCTGCATGTTGGCCCAGTCAGGTGCAAGATAATGTCAGGGCGCCAGCTGAAGCACAGGCTCGGATGAAGGCGGCGATCTTACTTGCAGCCACGGATTCGGATGCCGCTTCCGTGGCAGTAGAACTGGGAGCTGGTTCCGCATTGAGCGCTGCCATCGGCCAGCGCGCTGCTCTCGATCGGGAGCTGCCAGAGTGGCGTGAGGCCATTGTGGCACAGCGCTATGACCAGATTGGAAAGCTCTGCCATGCCGCCCAAGGAGGAATGACCGCCATGAGCGACAAGCTCACCCAACGGCTGGATGACCTTCTAACGCACAAGGCATGGGGGTGGCTCATCTTCTTCGGGATGATGGTGCTGATGTTCGTCTCCATTTTTACCATCGCCTCCTATCCGATGGATTGGATCGAGGCTGGATTCGGAATGCTCTCGGGTGCCGTGCAGGGAGCCATGCCCCCCGGGGACCTCCGCGATCTCCTCACCGATGGAGTCATTGCGGGAGTCGGCGGCGTGGTGGTCTTCCTGCCGCAGATCTTGATTTTATTTTTCTTTATTGGCCTGCTTGAAGACACAGGGTACATGGCGCGGGCTGCATTCCTCATGGACCGCGTGATGAGCAAGGTCGGCCTCCACGGAAAATCTTTCATTCCCCTTCTAAGCTCCTACGCGTGTGCAATTCCGGGGATCATGTCCGCGCGAACGATCGAGAATCCAAAGGACCGCCTTGTCACCATTCTGGTGGCTCCGCTCATGAGCTGTTCAGCCCGTCTCCCCGTCTACGCCTTGATGATCGCGGCCCTGCTTCCATCGGAGACCGTCTGGCTCAAGGGAGCCATCATGATGGGTCTCTACCTGCTCGGCACCACGGCGGCACTCTTCTTTGCGTGGCTCTTCAAGAAGACTATCCTGCGTGGCGAAACACCAATCTTCTTGATGGAGCTTCCACCTTATCGGCTGCCCTCTCTCCGGCAGATTGTAGCGCAGATGGTGCAGCGTGCCGGCCTCTTCCTGAAACGGGCCGGAACAGTCATTCTGGGTATAGCGATCATCCTGTGGTTCCTTGCTTCTTTCCCAAAGATGAATTCACCAGTGGGAATGCCAGAGTCAACGAAGACAGAGCAACTCCAACACAGCTATGCCGGCTGGATCGGCCATGCACTCGAGCCTGCGATTGCACCACTCGGTATGGATTGGAAGATCGGCATCGGACTCGTCGCCGCACAGGCCGCCCGCGAGGTGTTCGTCGGCACCATGTCGATCGTCTATAACGTCGAGGGGGGGGAAGATGAGCAGAATGGCACTCTGGTGGAAACCCTCCGAGAGGAGAAACGCCCCGATGGAACGCCTACATTCACGCCCCTTACATGTCTTTCGATTCTTATTTTCTTCGTTCTCTCAATGCAGTGCGTCAGCACGCTGGCGGTTGTGCGCCGCGAGACGAACAGCTTCAGCTGGCCCCTCTTTCAGTTCTGCTACATGACCGGCACGGCTTATGCGCTTTCTTTCTTAGTTTACCAAGGTGGCCGCTTGATGGGCTTCCACTGAGCGAAAGCCGGGGATGGATCATCGGGAATAGCTGGATCGGGAAACCCTATAACCTATGCCCTATCTCCAATCCCCTACAGGTGCTAACCTGTAACTATGACACCGGAACTCCAAACAGCCATCGCCCTTGGCTTGGTCGTCGCCGCCGTGGCATTTTTTGTCACCCGTTGGTTCAGGGTTCGCAAGAAACCGGGGTGCGGCGGAGGGTGTGGGTGCGCCTCAAAGAAAATCTAGACCGGAGCTTCAGCCGATTTTTTAGCCGGTGCCTTTTTGTCTGCCGATCCTCCCGGATCAGGCATCCTCGTGCTTGCTGGCACTCGGACTTTTGAACGGCACTTTGCTCCCGCAAAGCAGTGCCGCACTTCGGGTTCGCCTTCGACAAATTCTCCGCGCCTCTTCCCAGAGGCTTGGTTCACCCTTCGGCTCGAATGACATCGCTTCAGCGAGGCAAGCAAAGCTGCCTTCTATTTCTCCAGATTTACTCAGTAGCCACCTTTTTCCCAGGCACCTTTTTCTTAGCGGGAGCTTTCTTGGCTTTGGTTGCCTTCGCCTCCTTCTTCTCCACGGCCTCAGCCACGGCGTCAGTCGTGAGGTTGGGCTTGAGTGGTTTGCCGAAGCGACCGCGCTTTACGGTTGATCCTTCCCCTTCGGCTCCCCCGGCTTTAGGAGCCTTTGGTTCCCTCGGCTCAAACTCAAAGCTGACCTTTTTTCCATCCAGTTTGAGGTAGGCGGCGAACTTGCGCCCTTTCTTGGAGACGAATCCAGCGATGAGGTTCGTTCTGCCGGTCTCGGCTAGCTTGACGATTTCCTCTCTCGGGATGGAGCGTTGGAGGATGGTCTTGCCGGTGCGGAACTCGCAGGACTTCTCCGCGCCAATCGACTGGTCGCATACGTAACTGGTAACGCCTTCGCGGATAGTGCCTTTCTTGCAGACAGGGCAGGGGGCGATGGCCTCGGAATTGCGGATGGCCGCCTCGGCAGCGGGATCTCCCTCACGTTCACCAAAAACGAACTTGAGCTTGAACTCCGGATCAAACTCCAGTTCTGCAGAGAAAGGTTTTCCGAAGCGGCTGCGGAAGCCATCAAGCGGGCCAACGGTTTTTTTCGTGAGAAGCGCGGTGATCTCGGGGCGCTCCAGCGGGCGTCCAGCCAGAGACTTCCAGAGGCTCAGGTCACAGTTTCGGCATTTGAACTGGCGGACGTTCTCCTTAAAGGGGCCCTTGCCGCACTTTGGGCAAACTACCTCCAGGTCGGGGAAAGCCCCCTCGGCATCGTCGGTGAAGCCCTGGGCCTTCGTGATGATGTCGCGGGTGAAGACTCGGATCTCCTCCATGAACTCGGGGCGCTGGAACTCTCCGGCCTCCATTTGCTTGAGCTTGTGCTCCCAATCGCCCGTCAGCTCCGGCGAAGTCAGGACAGCCACGCCCATGTGCTTGAGCAGGTTGACCAGAGCCATGCCCTTGCTGGTGGCGGTGAGGTCGCGTCCCTCGCGCAGGACATAGCCATCGCCCAGGAGTCCCTCGATAATTGCGGCGCGCGTGGCCGGAGTGCCAAGGCCGCGCAGGCTCATGGCCTCGCGTAGCTCCTCATCCTCGACCAGCTTACCCGCGCCTTCCATGGCGCTGAGCAGGGTCGCTTCATTGTAGCGGGCCGGGGGACGCGTCTGCGTCTCATGCACTTGAACGGAGTCAGTAAGGGCGGGCTCGAGCGCACCAGATGCTCCTTCGGAACCAGCAACCGGAACTAAAGTCTTCGCATCTTCCTCGCCCTCGGCGACCGCATGCTTGCCATAGACAGCCTGCCATCCCGGATCTGTGAGAACTTTCCCCTCGCTCTTGAAGGGCTCTTCCTCAACACGGGTGATTCGGGTGGTGACATCAAATCGGGCGGGAGGATAGAAGACCGCTACAAAGCGCTGAGCAACCATCTGGAAAAGCTTGGCCTCGACCTCGTCGAGGCCAGCGATGGAGGCACCGGTCGGGATGATGGCATGGTGGTCGGAGACCTTCGCATTATTGAAGACCTTACCGGTCTTGATGACCCAGTTCTGGGTCAAGGCATGCTCGGCGTGCTTGCGCAGCTCCTTGTCCTCGAACGACTTGAAGGCTGCTTTTACTGCAGGCATGCTATCCTCGGGGAGATAGCGGGAGTCGGTTCGGGGATAAGTGAGCACCTTGTGATGCTCATAGAGGCGCTGGGCCAGCTGGAGGGTGCGCTTGGCGCTGAAACCAAAGCGGCCGTTGGCCTCGCGCTGGAGGGTGGTCAGATCGTAAAGAAGAGGTGAGGCCTGGCTGGTTGATTTTTTGGTCTCTTCGATGACGCCCGGTTTGCCTTCGCACTTGGTGCGGATCGCCTCGGCGGCGGCGTGATCCCAAAGGCGCTCAGCCTTCTTATCCGCTGAGTCGGCTTCTCCTTCGGACTTCTTGAAACTTTCGTCGAACCAACGGCCGGGATAGTTTCCGGCAGCCACGGAAAAGACTCCGTGGACCTCAAAGTAAGTCTTCGGCACGAAGGCGCGGATCTTCTCCTCACGCTCGACTAGGATCGCGAGTGTCGGGGTCTGGACGCGTCCTACGGGCGTAAGCTGGAAGCCACCCTGGCCGGAGTTCACGGCAGTGAGGGCGCGGGTACTGTTGATCCCGACAAGCCAATCGCTTTCGGAGCGGCAGACGGCTGCGGCTGCCAGCGGCTGCATCTCGGCATCGGCGCGAAGGTGGGCGAAGCCCTCCTTGATCGCTTCCTTGGTCATCGACTGGAGCCAGAGGCGCTTCACCGGCTTCTTGCAGCCGGTCAGCTGAATGATGTTATGGAAGATGAGCTCTCCCTCGCGGCCGGCATCGCAGGCATTGATGACTGAGGTGACCTCGGGCTTCTTGAGCAGTCGCTTGACCACGGCCAGGCGATCCGCGGAGCGCGCAATGGGTTGCAGCTCAAACTCCTCGGGAATGATAGGTAGGGACTCCAGTTTCCAGGAGAGGCCTTTGCCGCCTGTCATTTTGTTCGGAAGGCAGAGCTCAACTAGATGACCGACCGCCGAGGTGATGATGTAGTCGTCCACCTCGAAGAACTCGGCTTTGGCCGCCTTCCCTCCCAGAGCTCTAGCCAGATCGGCGGCGACACTGGGCTTCTCGGCAATGACTAGGGTTTTGGACATGGAGGGAAAAGTGAAAAGCGAAAAACTGAAGGCGGAAAGGATTAATGGGAAAACTTATGAAAAATCAGATCAGTTTGATGAAGCGGTTGCCCGGTTGGGCCCGGACATGGCGTCCTAGCTCAAGGGCGAGCAACCTAGAAGAGACCGTCGCTGGTGGCAAACCGGATTTCGTAATGATCGTGTCCACGGGAGTCGGATCCTCTCCGATCGCCTCGTAAACAAGGAGCTCCTCGCCGGTCAGTTCCACCTTTGGACGGCTGCGGGAGAGCTCCGGCGGTACCGCAAAGATCATGGGGAGATCTGCTAGAATATCAGCGGCATCGATCACGAGCTTGGCCCCCTGCTGGATCAGACGGTTCGAGCCGAGGGTGCCCGGATGATCGATCCGACCGGGAACGGCATAGAGTGAACGGCCTTGATCCCCGGCCTCCCGCGCACTGATCAGAGCGCCGCTGTTCTGTCCGGCCTCCACAACCAGCAGGCCGAAGGAGCAGCCGCTGATGATCCGGTTCCGCTTGGGAAAGGTCTGCTTGGTCGGGGTGACCCCCATGGAAAACTCACTGATCACAGCCCCGTGGTTCTCAATGATCTTTTCAACTAAGGCAATATTCTCCTCAGGATAGATATGGGAGAGGCCGCTGCCCAGAACCGCAACCGTGCGGCCATTAGCAGCTAGCGCTGCCTGATGGGCCGCCGTATCAATGCCGCGTGCCAGACCGCTGTAGACTGTCAGTCCGGAGTAGGCCAACTGGTAGCCGAGCTTCTTGGCCGACTCCAAGGCGTAGTGGCTTGCCTTCCGCGTGCCTACGATGCCAATGCCATTCCGCTGGTCGCGTTCCTCCAGCTTGCCAAGAATGTAGAGGACGATTGGGGGATCATGGATCTCCTTGAGGAGTTCGGGATACTCGGAGTCGGCTTGAGTAAGGACGCGGGCTCCTGCCTTCTGAACCAAAGCAAGCTCGGCATCCAGATTGGCGTGTTCTTGCCAGGAGTTGATGACGGAGGAAACTTCAGGCCCTATCCCTTCTACACCGCGCAATTCCGAACCTGTGGCTCCTAGGATCGCAGAGAGGGAACCGAATCGGTCAGTCAGCCGCCGTACCCGGACGGGCCCCACCTGGGGAAGCATATTCAGGATGATCGCGGCCTCGGTGTCAGTCATTTGGGGAAGGGGTTTAGGCTAAAGACTGAAGACTTTTAGTTGGGAAAATAAGAAGCCGAGAGAGCCGACCATCGTCTCGATAGATGAAAATTCAAGGCTTGAAACCGCAGGTGAAAGTTCCGACCTAACAGTCTTTAGTCTCCAGCCTAGATGCCTCTCTCGTAGCCTTACTACTTGAGCTCCTTCAGGACGGTCGTGAGGTAGACTGGTTCGGGGTGGGTTGCGCGGTATTTCGTGATCTCGCTACGATTGAGCACCTGGAAGCCGTAGCGTTCAAAAACCCTGGCTCCGCGCCGCGCTTCGAAGGTCACCACCTGACCATAGACCTGGCGTACGTTCTTGCTGCGCAGATGATCCAGATAACTGTTCATCAGCTTGGTGCTATGGGCAAGTCCCTGAGCCTCGGGCAGAATATTGAAGTGGAAGTGGGCACTGCGGCGGGGAGCCTGCGGAACCTCCTTCCATGAGGTGCGTAGGATCCAGCCGATGAAGTCACGGGTGGCTTTGTTGTAGAAGGGGTACTTGGCCATCCCGCGCGTGAAAAGGTGGATGTTGTTGAAGAAGTTGAAGAGCTGCTGGCGGAAGGGACGGTAGGAGCCGAGCAGATAACCCTTCACAATGCCCTCCTGTTCCAGCACGAAGGAAGACTCCGGCTCGATGTCGGTGTAGTAGCGCGTCAGGTAGTCGGCAAAAATCTCGCGATCCTGGAAAACGGGGTCGATCGCCTTACCTAGAAATCCGGTCTCGCAGCAGAGATGGCGCACAGCCTCGCGATCACGTGACTCGTAGCGGCGGATCAAGACCCCGTTCGTAAACGATGATACCGGCCGGGCCACAGTGGATACAGAAGACACCCTATGGGTTGTACGAGGCGATCACCTCTCGGTAAATCGCAAAGAGACGCCCGAAGACTTCCTTCCAGCAGTAACGGCCTTTCACGAAGGCGGAGGCCCGCAGGCCCGAGGCCGCAAGATCCTGATCCGCAACCGTACGGATCGCCCTGGCCAGTGCCTCCGCATTGTTATCCGCCGACCAGTTGTGCAGGCCGCTGAAGTTGATCGCGTCCATGTAGCTGCCGCGGATCCCGACTACGGGTGTTCCGCAGGCCTGACTCTCGAGGGTCACTAGCCCGAAGGTCTCCTTGACCCCGGGATGCACGAAGAGATCCGCCGCCCTGTAAATGTCAGCCAGCTCCTGGGACCCATTGCAGTAACGAATCCAGCTTACGGCCTGCGTCTCTTCTTCCAGATGATGAAGCGCATTGCGGAGCATACCGTCGCCGACCACAACCAGATGAAAACGGCTCGGATCGTTCTTGTGCAGGAGAGCAAAGGCTTCGAAGAGCTTGCGGACGTTCTTGTCAGCATTGAGTCTGCCGACATAAAGAAGAATCTGTTTGTCGGATGGCCATCCGAGGGCTTGGCGGGCCGCATGTCCGCGCTCTTTGTCGGGGAAAAAGATGTCCGTGTCGACGCCGAGTTCAAGGGTCTCAACATTCTCCATGCCCCACGTGCTAAGCAGTTCGGAAAGGCCGGCACTTGGGACAAGCGTACGCTCGAAGCGGTTGTAGAGCGTGACAGCGTACTTCTTGCCGATCTCTGCGGCCATCATCACGGAGATGGAGCCGAAGTACTTGGCCACCGACCGGAGCACCGCATCGGGAAAATGAGAATGGTAGAAGCCCACGGTCGGAATCCCGAGCGCGCGCCCCGAGGCAAGGGCCTTCCAGGCCACCTGATAGGGATCGCCCGATTCGATCAGGTCCGGGTGTTCCCGCTCCAAGGCTTCCTCGACCAGGTTGAGATTGATCAGCGCACGGTAGCGGGCCGTCCGGGAAATCAGCGGCGACTCGATCGTGTAGATTGTCTGAAGTCCTTCAACGCAGCGTTCGGTTTTTTCGCCGGGAATGATCAATACATGGCGATCGCCCGCCGCTTCCAAGTGATCCGCCTTCTCCGCAACATAACGCCTCACCCCTCCCGAGAAGGGGGAGTAGAATTGGGTGAGGTCACAAATTACCACGGAGAGTGAGGAAGGGCTGAAGCCCTTGGTTACAGACCCGCTAGCCAGCGTTCTGCGTCGATCGCAGCAGCGCAGCCCATGCCGGCTGCAGTGATGGCCTGGCGGTAGACGGAGTCGGCGCAGTCCCCGGCTGCAAAGACCCCAGGAATATTCGTGCGGCTACCGTCGCTAAGAATCAGGTATCCGGCCTCATCCATGGTGAGCTGTCCTTGGAAGATTTGCGTGTTCGGCGTGTGACCGATTGCCACAAACACACCGGCGCAATCCAGCGTGCTGACTTCATCGGTCACGATGTTCTTCAGGCGCACTCCGGTAACGCGGTTTTGCGTGACATCCAGCACCTCTTCCACGACGGAGTTCCAAACGGGTGTGATCTTGGGGTTGGAGAGCGTCCGCTCTGCCATGATCTTGGAGGCGCGGAGTGAATCGCGACGGTGGATCAGATAGACTTGGGAGGCGAACCGTGTGAGATAGCTAGCCTCTTCACAGGCCGAGTCTCCCCCGCCCACGACAACAAGCGGCTGGTTGCGGAAAATCGGAAGAGCCCCATCGCAGGTGGCGCAGTAGGTGACACCCTTGTTCTCAAGCTCATGCTCCCCTGAGACGCCGAGGTGGCGGTGTCCTGCGCCGACCGCAACGATGACGCTACGGGTCTCGATTGTTTTTCCATCGACCGTGACTTTTAGCGGGTTGGATGAGAAGTCGACCGACTCCACGCGACTTAAATACTGGATCTGTGTTCCGAAGCGGGTTGCCTGTTCCTGCATCTCCATCATCAACGCCGTTCCCTCGATGCCGTTCTGGAAGCCGGGGAAGTTCTCGACGCTCGAGGTGGTGGTGAGAAGGCCGCCCGGCTGCTGGCCTGTGATCAGAAGGGGATTGAGATTGGCGCGCGCTGTGTAGATCGCTGCGGTCCATCCGGCGCAACCGGATCCGATGATGACGACTTGTTCCATCTGGGGATATTAAAACCCGAAACCTGAAAGCTGAAACCTGAAAATGGGAATGTTTCGTTAAACTTCTGGAGCAAACGGCTCGGGCCAGCCTTTGGGAAGGCGGAGAGGCTTTCCTTCGGGCATCTTCACGAAGGCTAACGCTTGCTGGCACGTAATCATTAAGGCCCCGTCGTGCGGGCGCTTGATCTCGAACTGGCACCAGAAGCGTGCAGGGGTGGCCTTACCCAAGCGTCCGTGAACTTCGAGTTCGTCTCCGAGGATCGCGGGCCTCTTATAGTCGATCTCAGTGCGCACCACCACGGGATAGACCGAGGTTCGGGCCATCCGGTTCCAGTCCATCCCGAGCTGTACGGCAAGCAGCGTGCGGGCCGTCTCGATGAAGCGAAGGTAGGCAATGTTGTGGACGACTCCACCCGCATCGGTGTCGAAGAACATGACCTGAACAGGGGTGATGATGGAGGGGGGAGAAGACATGGAAGAATGAAACTGGAGACCTGAAACCTGAAGGCGTGTTAGCGGTTCCTTAGGCGAGTTTTTCCTGAAGATGGCCTTCCTTGAGAAAGAGCTGACGGTCGCCTAGAGTGGCTAGAGCTGGATCATGGGTCACGGCGACAAATGTCCGTCCGTCCTGCCTTGCCAGCCCGAGAAGCAGCTCAATGATCCCAGCGCCCGTTACCGCGTCGAGATTTCCCGTGGGCTCGTCGGCAAAGAGAATACTGGGATCATTCACTAAGGCGCGGGCGATGGCCACACGCTGCTGCTCGCCGCCGCTGAGTTGCGAGGGGAGATGGTCGAGGCGTCCCGAAAGCCCAACACGGTCGAGTAGGCTGCGGGCGTGAGCGTCGTTTTTTCTGCCGCCCAGCATCGAGGGAAGCAAGACGTTCTCCAGGGCAGTCAGTTCTGGCAGGAGGAAATAGGATTGGAAGACGAATCCCATGCGGCGGTTGCGCAAGAGGGCCTCACGATCTCCCTTGAGAGCAAAGAGTTGTTCGCCTTCGAACTCGACGCTTCCCTGCTTCGGATGCTCCAGACCAGCAAGGATATAGAGGAGTGTCGATTTGCCTGCACCGGATGCGCCGCGCAGAAAGACCACCTCGCCTTTGGCCACGTCGAGATCGACTCCCTTGAGAACCTGCAAATGGTTGCCCCCCAGATCATAGGTCTGGGAAAGACCACGGGCGCGGAGATGGATGGAGTCGGTCATGCGATGATGAGGTTACAGGGGGGATAAAAATATGGAACTCAGGAACTCAGGAAAAGAAATCAAGGAGTTGTGCCAAAGGCTACCGACAGTTTCAGCTTTCAGCTTTCAGCTTTTCAGCTTTTTCTCTCCCTATGTCCAACATTCACATCGCGCGCAACCACCAGTCCCTAGGCTCGTTCAGTGAAGAGGCCGTCAGGGAGGGAATTCATTCCGGCCGCTTCTCGTCGGGTGATCTTGCCTGGCGAGAGGGGATGGCTGAGTGGAGGCCGCTCGGCGAGATAGCCCCTCAATGGGGCATGGAGATTCCTGCGCCTTCTCTTGATCCAGCAAGTCTTGACGAGATACCCTTCGTCGCCCTGCCAGCTGAGGGGAACGGCCCTGCTTGGGAAGAGCGGGCATCTCTTGGTTTTTTCGCTGCCCTCTCTCAGACGATTGGCGATGTGCTTTTACGCCCGACCCAGACCTTCGCCTCCATGAAGCAGAAGGGAGGACTGGCCAATCCGCTCCTCTATTTCGTGCTGCTCAGTAGCGCCATGTTCGCCGTCTCCGCCTTCTACCAGATCGCCATGACAACCATGAATCCCGGCCTCTTTGCCCCGAAGATCCCCCATGCTACAGGCCTGCCCACGGGATCCTCCTTCTCCGTGGCGCTGATAGGATCGGTGCTACTTTCCCCGGCGCTTTATGTCGTGAGTGCCTTCATTTCCTCGGGTATCACTCATCTCTGCCTGAAGCTGCTGGGCGGTGCCAATCGGCCTTTTGAAACCACCTTCCGAGTCATCTGTTACGCTCAGGCTAGCGCGGCGGTGCTGAACATCATCCCAATCTGCGGTAGCCTGATCGGCGTGATCTGGGGCGCTTACGCCATTATCATAGGGCTCAAGGAAGCGCAGCAGACGGAGGGTTGGAGGGCGACTCTCGCCATCACCCTGCCAGGGTTGTTCTGCTGTGGAATCCTACTCCTGCTGGGAACGGCCGCAGGCTTTGGTATCGCCGAGTTAAGCCATCAGATGGGCGGCGGTATGCCGACGCTGCCCAAGCTTCCATAATTCATAAGTCCTTGCTCGTTCCCCGATTCTTCTGGCGGCCGCTCTTTCCGGGGGAGAATGATCCGGAGCTGACTTGGGGTTTGGTTATCGCACTCGGTGGCATCCTGGCTATCGGCTGGCTCCTCTCAGGATTACCGACACCCCTCTGTCCACTCCATGCACTAACAGGCCTCCCCTGCCCCACCTGCGGCATGACCCGGGGACTTAGCTGTCTGCTCCATGGCCATCTGGAGGCGGCCATTCTCTTCAACCCACTTCTCATGGCTCTCGTTTTTGGAATAACTATCTATCTCCTTTATTGTGTGGTGGTTGTCTCTGCAGGACTGCCGCGTCTGCGGTGTGGGCCACTCTCCAAAATCACCGCGCTTGCTGTGCGAGTCGGCGTGGTGGCGCTGATCGCAGGGAACTGGATCTACCTGATCGTCAGAGAACGGGCCCTCTAAATGAATCTGATAGGTGGAGAAACCTCCTCCTGCAGTGCGCAGAAGAGGTTGATTGCACTCGGACCTAGCATCCGGTTCATGGCACCGAGGGCTAGCGCTTCGCTGTTGCAGTCACGGCTCAGGTGACCTAACAGGAGGTGGCCTAGCCCATCGTGGCGAATCCCGGAGACGGTTTCCGCAGCAGCGGTGTTCGAGAGATGGCCGTGGCGAGACTGGATGCGTTGCTTGATCGACCAGGGGCGCTTCGTGTCTTTTTCGAGGAGTTGCTCATCGTAGTTCGCCTCGATCAGGAGACCATCCACCCCGCGAAGCGATTCGGTAACGAGCGTTGTTGCATGACCAAGGTCGGTGAGGAAGCCGAAGGAGTGGGTCCGTTCTCGGATCACGAAGCCGACAGGCTCCACCGCATCGTGCGGTATGAGAAAAGAACGCACGGTTGCGCCCTCCAAGTCGAATTCGGCACCGCTTTCAAAGATCTTCCATCCGTTGAAATCGAGGACTTTATCCCGGAGAACCGCCGCCGTCTGGCGGTTGCAATAGATCGGTGTGGCATGTTTCTTGGACCACTGGGCGAGTCCCTTGGTATGGTCGCCATGCTCGTGGGTCACTAGGATCGCACAGAGGTCGCGCGGTTCCACGCCGCAAGAGTTCAAACGGAGAGTCAGCTCCTTGGTGCTCAGGCCCGCATCAACCAGGAAGGAGGCCGTTTCGGTCCGAACCAGTGCGGCGTTGCCATTGCTGCCGCTGGCCAGAATCGTGATCTCGAGCATGGGATGAGAATGAATCCGAGGAGGCGTACTCGCTAGGACTTTTGACTGATATCCAAAAATGCTGCAGAGACTTGCTCCACGGAGATATCGGTCACTTCGCGACTGGGCGGATGCAGGACCACATGCGGCACCTTCCAGGGGCCCCAATGTTCCGGATCGGAATCGCCGAAGAGGCAGACCATTGGTTTGCCAAGAGCGGCGGCCAGATGCATCGCGCCGCCATCGCTACAGACCATGGAGTCGCAGAGGGAGAGAGACGCAATCAGGTCTTCCAGCCGTTCCGTGGGAATGGGATGCAGTGGTAGGCCCGCCGTGGAAGTCAACACGTCACGGGCCTTTTCATCGTCGCCGGGGTGAAGGGGGTTATCTGCTGATCCGGGAGACCAGAGCAGGAGAAATTTGGCATCAAGTTTCTCATGTAGCATGCGGGCCAGTTCGGCAAAACGCTCAGCAGGCCAGCGCTGGGAAATCTTTCGTGAGCTGAGATGCAAGGCGATTACCGGGCCAGAATGCCGGTTCCACTCCCGGGGCAACGAGTGCTTGAGCTTTGTAACCCGGGCTTTGTCCGGGGTCAGGCGAGCCTCGGGTGCTGCGAACTCCAACCCCATACGGACAAGCTGGTGGCAGCATTGCTCGACATGGTGCTCTCCGCCCGCCGCATCTTCCGCGTCGCGGACTAGAATCTTCTTGGCACCGATCCATTTGGCGAAACGGAGCGAGCTGCGCTGTGAACCACCCGGCAGTAGAATCCAGTCGAAGCGTTGCTTACGAAGTTTCCAGATGGTCTTGAGGCGGCTCCAGAAGATGCCGATGCGGCTCTCGCCTTTCTCCAGATGCTTCGCCTTCGTGTAGGAGAAGAGAGCATCAATGTCAGGGTTTCCTGCCATCACAGCCAAATTATATTTTGTCACGAGTGCGGCGATGTAGGCCTCCGGGAGCTGTACCCTGAGTGCGCGGATCAGGGGCGTCGTACAGACCAAGTCCCCGATATTGTCCCGGCGGATGATCAGGATGCGGGGTGATTTTTCTGGGGAGTCCATGGTGAGCCAAGCGTGGTGCGCCCGGCAGGAATCGAACCTGCTACCAAGGGTTTAGAAAACCCCTGCTCTATCCGATGAGCTACGGGCGCAAAGAAGAAACACTAGTACAAAATGAAACTCTCACAATACAGAAGAAAAACGCCATAGATTCCCTTTAAACAAGCCTCTAAAGGGGGAGCTATTCCTGATTAACCATAGGTTTTCGTCATTGCATGGAGTCGATATGTGATTGGAGTGATGTGATGTTTTTGCATACGTAAAATGGCTAAATGCGCAAACCACGCTTTCTGCGGATTAACCCAAAAGCCCTTTGGTCTTCTCTCGTTTCCTCGCATTTGAATGCGAGTTCTCACGAGTTGCTCTCTCCTGCCTAGGCGGCTTCGCGGTCCTTTCAACTCCCGCCGGTCACTGATTTGTTACTTCTACGGCGGCTCTTCTACAAAAGCCGGCGACCCTATCTACCTCTGACGAATGCTGAGAGTTCCTCGGTGGTCTGGTAGGCCAAGAACGGAGTCATAAAATAAATCCCGGGGAAGTGGTCCAGAACGGCGCGGGCGACTTCCTTGGCGACGTTCACGCCTTCCTTGCGTCCCTCGGCACCTTCGAGACCTTCCATCCTGGCCATGACGGGAACGGGGATCGTGATGCCCGGCACCTCGTTATGGAGGAACTTGGCCTGGCGTCCGTTGAGCAGTGGCCAGACGCCGATAAAGACCGGCACTCCAAAGTGAGCCGTCCGTTTGGCGGTCTCTTCGACCAAGGCGGTTTCAAAGACCGGCTGGGTCATCACATAGCGCGCGCCGGCATTGATCTTGCGCTCGAGGCGCTGGATCTGGGTGTCGAGACTCCGGGCGTTGGGATTGAAGGTGCATCCCGCAATAAGATCGGGCCGCGCCTGAAGGTCGGTCCCCGCCAGCGTGTATCCTTCATTCAGTCTGCGGATGATCTCCAGAAGACCGACGGAGTTCACATCATAAACGGAGGTTGCGTCGGGATGGTCTCCTCCCTTCGCGGGGTCTCCTGTCAGGGCGAGCACATGGCGCATTCCCATCGCGGCCATGCCGAGGAGTTCACTCTGGAGGCCGATGACATTGCGATCTCGGCAACTCACGTGCAGAAGGGGGGTGATTCCCCGTTGCTTCAACATTGCGGCTACAGCGAAATTGCTGACCCTCAGGATAGCGAGTGAATTGTCTGCCAGGGTGATGGCGTCACTTCCCGCCCGAGTAAGGGCTTCGGCGGCAGTGAAGAATTTTTCCAAAGGGAGTGTCTTTGGAGGATCCAGTTCCGTGACGATCACGGTCTTTCCCCCGGCGATCAGGTCGAGAATGCTTTTCTCGGTGGGTTCCGGGGTCGGGGGAGGTTCTAGACTGGTGACGACTCCCGTTGTTTGTCGTGCTGTCGGTTTGAGACCTTGCAGTGCTTTGCTGAGCGCCTTGATATGAAGAGGAGAGGTTCCGCAGCATCCACCGACCAAGGCGGCGCCAGCCTCGGCCATCCGGCGGCCTAGATCGGCGAAATATTCTGGTGTCGTGCCGTAAGCGATACGTCCTTCCTGATAGGTGGGTCGTCCGGCATTCGGATAGACGGCGAGAGGGCGGGATGGCGCAATTTTTTCGACAAGACGGAGCATTGCCTGGGGACCATTCACGCAGTTTAGGCCGACCAGGTCCGCACCCTGTTCGCCAAGGGATTCCAGGACATCGCCGATCCATGCCCCGCCGGGCAGGCGACCGCTCTCGGGAGAGGCGATCAGGGTGATGACCGGCTTGTTGCCGAGTGATTTGGCCACTTGCAGTGCTAGCGAGAGCTCCTCGGGATCCTGGAAGGTCTCCAGCAGGATCAGATCCGCACCTCCTTCGAGCAGTCCGCAGATCTGCTCTCGGAAAAGAACTTCTTGGTTCTGGCCGGCTTCCGCTTGGTGAGAACCAAGGGGGCCCACACTTCCGGCAACCAGGGCAGGCCTTCCGGAGGCGTCCACAGACTCTCGAGCCAAGCGGGCGGCCGCTCTGTTGATGTCGCCCACCCGTCCTTCGAGACCGAACGTGAGCAGCTTGCGTGCATTCGCTCCGAAGGAGTTGGTGGTGATGAGTTGTGCTCCGGCCTCCAGGTATTCGCGGTGAATGGAGGAGATTGTTTCCGGTTGGGAGAGGCAGAGCTCCTCAAAGCAGTTTCCAGCAGGAACGCCCCTCTCGGCCAGGAGCGTGCCCATCGCGCCATCACCGCAAAGCACTGAAGACTTCAGTTCTTCAAATAAGTCAGGCAAGTTCCCCATGGATAGGACGGTTTGACTCAGTTGCGCTTGGAGCGCTTGGAAACCAGGTTAACGCTGATCACAAACATCACGGCTGCAAAAAGCGCCGTGACGACGAGGCCTGTCAGATATCCGGCGGGCAGTGCCATTCCGCTGGTCGCAGCAAAGGACGAACGGATTGCCGTGACCCCGTAGCTGACGGGGTTGAGCGCTCCGGCCCAGTAGAGCCAGCCGGTTCCCGCAGGCATGGGGAAGAGGGCTCCGGACATCATCCAGAGAGGCATCAGGAAGATGTTCATGATCGCGTGGAATCCCTGGGTTGAGTCCATAGGCCAGGCAACGAGGAAGCCCATCCCTGTCATTGCGAAGCCTACAAATACAAGGGCGGGCAGGAGTAGGGCCGCCTGATGCCATCCGATCGGCAGGCCTGCCAGCGGGGCCAGCACGCAGAACAGGGCTGCTTGAAGGACCGCAAGGGTCGTTCCTCCCAGGAACTTCCCGAGCGGAATCGCGGCGGGGGAGAGCGGTGCAACGAGCGCACCCTGAAGGAATCCCTCGCGACGGTCCTCAATGAGCGAGATCGTCGAAAAGATCGCGGTGAAGAGCATGATCAGTACCAGCGTGCCGGGAAAGAAATAGGCCAGATAGCTGCCCGTGGCGGCGGCGGAAGTGAGGGCACTGGGATTGCGGAAGGAAGGTCCGAAGCCTGAACCGACAAGCAGCCAGAAGACAAGCGGAGTGGCAAGGGCCCCGATGATGCGGTTACGCTGACGCAGGAAGCGAATGACATCGCGCCACCAGAAGGCGAAAGCGGGAGTCCAGAGAAGGCGTGTGGGTTTCATAAGGAACTGCTTTGGTAACTCAGTGCTTCTTTTTCTTAACGGGCGCATTCATGTCAGGCTCAAGATCCTGATCAGCAAAGAGGCGCCCTGTCCTCGCGATGAAGACATCCTCTAAGGTTGGTCGGGCAATTCGGAGGGAGGTGATCTCTTTTGGAAATTCTCCGGCCAGCCGTGCTGCAAGCGCGTAGGCCTCGCCATGCTCGATGCGAACCTCTCCCTCCACGACTGTGGCGGGAATGCCGGTCTTCGAGGTGATGAGTTTGGCGAGTTGATCGGCTCCGGTTTCTTTGGAAACGCCGAGGCTGATCACATCGCCGCCGATGGCCGCGGTGAGTTCATCGGGAGTGCCAAGGGCGACAAGTTTTCCGGAACTGACGATGCCGACCCGGTCGGCTCGCGCCGCCTCCTCCATGAGATGCGTGGTGCAGAGAGCGGTGACACCGTGCTCACTACGGAGTTTTTCTAGGGCAGCCCAGAGATCGAGGCGGGCTCCAGGGTCGAGTCCCGTGGAGGGCTCGTCGAGCAGAAGTACCTCCGGACGGATCAGGAGGCACTTGGCGATTTCAGCACGGCGCTGAAGTCCGCCGGAGAGGGTCTCGACTATGTCATTAAGTCGGTCTGTCAGGTTGAGGGCCTTCGTGGCCTCAGTGATGCGGGATTCGAGTTCTGTTCCCGTAAGCCCGTAAAGGGCACCGCCACAACGGAGGTTCTCCAGAATGGTCAGCTTGCCGTCGAGACTTGGTGACTGGAAGACAACGCCGAGTCGGGACCTAACTGCGGCTGCGGCCGAAACGACATCATGACCCGCGATTTTTGCCGCACCCGAATCGGGCAGTGAGAGGGTCGCCAGGATTCGGAAGAGAGTGCTCTTTCCTCCCCCATTGGGTCCTAGCAGGCAGAAGAGTTCGCCTCGGTGAACCTCGAGGGAGATTCCGTCGAGCGCACGGCGTTCTCCAAAGGATTTCACGAGATCGCTGATGACGATGGCATGGGTCTTTGATTCGCTCATGAAGGTTACAGATTCGGCATCGGAGGCGATGATGGCAAGGCTTAGGAAGTTTGGGAATACGACGGGGATGACTCCGGAAGCGAGAGGGCTCCGATCGCTTCCATGACACGATTTGAAAGATACTGATAAAGCGCCCGGTCATCGCCGCCGTGGGTAGCTGGATCCAGTTCCTTGGGTGTGAAACGGATCGGGTTGCCTACCACTACGCTGATTGGAGTCAGGGAAATTTTTCCTGATCCTTTTGGAAATGCCTCGTGGGAGCCGAAGATGCGCATCGGTTGCACGGGGGCCCAGGTCTTTGCAATGACAAGGCCGATCCCAGCTTTTGCAGGTTGGAGAGTACCATCTACCGATCGCGTTCCCTCGGGAAAGAGGACAACGGCGTTGCCTGATTTGACTGTGCGGATCACAGTCTTGAGTGCCGACATGTCATTACCATCGCGGTCGACGAGGATGACATTAATATGAGGGAGAAGCTTTCCCAGCAAGGGGATCTGAAGAAGGGTTTTTCGGGCGAGATAATAGACGCCTCGTCGTGAGCAGATGCCAACCAGCGGGGGATCGAAATAGCTCTGGTGATTGGAGGCAAGAATGAGAGGTCCCTCTTCGATCATCCGCTCCGGATGAACCGCCCGGAAGCTGAAGAAGAAACGCGCCGCGATCTTCGAGAGCGTGTACCAGAAGTAGTAGGTGAAGCTCATCATCAGCCGGTGGTCAGCTCTGGAAGATGAAGATGGTTCAGTGCCGTCTGGATTACTTGATCCAGGGTCAGGTGTGTCGTGTCGATGACAATGGCCCCCGGAGGAACCGTCAGTGGGGCGGTCGCGCGCGTTGAGTCAAGTCTGTCACGTTCGGTCACTGTATCGATCGCTCCTTCACTGGCACGACGACGGGCGCGTACCTCGGGAGAGGCGTCGAGGTAGAATTTCCATGGGGTCAGCGGAAAGACAACGGAGCCGATATCTCGACCTTCCATGACCAGATCATGGTTTTCTGACAAGGCGCGGAGTCTGGCATTGATGAAATCACGCACGGCAGGCACTGCGGCGATGACGGAAACCGTGGACGCCACCTGCTGATCCGAGAGGTGAGGCGAGGCATTTTCCCCATCTAGTAGCAGGGAGACTCCTTTTGTGGGGTCTTCGTCTTCAAGCAGTGTGAGTTTGCGCGTGGCTACCCAGGCGATCAAAGAGTCGGGTGAGGCTGATGAGATCTGATCGCGCACGGTGCCCCACGCAATGGCTCGGTAGAAGTGGCCAGAGCTGACAAAGAACCAGCCTAGGGCAGCAGCAACCCCCCGGGAGACGCTGCTTTTCCCGGAGGCGGCGGGACCATCGATGGAGATGACGCGTCCGGCCATGGGATTATTCAGGCGGCCAGTACCGACGCAAGCGTTGAGCCGAAGGTCGGATAGGAGGTGGCCACGCATTCCACATGATTGATGACTGTCTTCCCCTCGGCGAAGAGTCCTGCGATCGCAAAAGCCATTGCGATGCGGTGATCGTGAAAGCACTCGAGTTGGGCGCCTTTGAGCAGGTGCCCGCCTTCGATCACCATGCCATCCTCTGTCTCGGTAACGGGTACGCCCATGGCGCGAAGATTTCCGGCGACTGCGGCAATGCGGTCGGTCTCCTTAACTCGAAGTTCCTTGGCGTCACGGATGATGGTTGTGCCTTGGGCTAGTGCTCCGGCTACCGCAAGGATGGGAAGTTCATCGATGACATTCGGAATCTCAGCCCCCTCGATCACGGTGCCGTGGAGTTCACTGCCAAGCACCCGGACGGTGCCAAGTGGTTCTGCTGCATCGGGGTCTACTGATGTGGTCTCGATCGTTGCCCCCATCCGACGGAGTACGTCAATGACGCCGGTGCGAGTGGGGTTCAGTCCGACGCCAGGCATCGTGACGTCGGATCCTGCTTTGGCTGAAGCAGCCACAAGCCAGAAGGCGGCGCTTGAGATATCGCCCGGCACGGCAAAGTCTCGGGCCTTGAGTTGTTGAGGGCCCTTGAGGGAGATGCGGCGGCGGCCGTTAACGTCAGCTTTCCCGAGATCCAGTGAAATGCCGAACTCTTGAAGCATCCGTTCCGTGTGATCTCGGCAGGCGGCAGGTTCCACGACGCTGGTCTCCCCCTCGGCTGAGAGACCCGCGAGCAGGATGGCGCTCTTCACCTGGGCGCTGGCAACTGGCATTTCATAATGGAGGGGTGAAACTGCCCCTCCCTCGACCACCAACGGCGGCTTCCCTTCTCCTCCTTCGGATTTGAAGCTAGCCCCCATCTCGGTGAGCGGCTTGATGACCCGGCCCATCGGGCGCTTGGAGAGTGAGGCATCGCCGGTAAGTCGGGAGCTGAAAGGCTGGGCGGCCAGAATGCCGGAGAGAAGACGCATGGTGGTGCCGGAGTTGCCACAATCGACATCAGTGGAGGGCGCGGTGAAGTGACCTCCCTTGCCTTCTACGACAAAGGTGCCTGTGCCGGCGCGCTCGATGTGGGCTCCGAGCGCTCTCATCGCATTGACAGTGGAGAGGCAGTCCTCGCTCTCCAGGAAACCGGTGATCGTGCTCCGCCCCTCTGCAAGAGAGGCGAACATGGCGCTTCGATGCGACATGCTCTTGTCTCCCGGAATAGTGATGGTGGCGCGGATCGGGCCGCAGTGATGAACAGTAAAGTTATGCATGAAAATTTCTAGGCTGCACGTTCGGCGCGAGGGAGTGAAAGCGCATCGCGATGGTGCTTTGACCTCTTCAAAAAATCGAGAAGCGAGTCGGGGTTCTCATCCCCAATCGCTGTGGCCATCGATTTCAAGAGTTTGGACATTTCCCGTAGGGCTGCGGCGACTTCCGGGCCGTTAGAGGTAAGGATTCCCGTCCAGAGCTCTGGGTTGCTTGCGGCAACGCGTGTGGCGTCACGGAAGCTGCCCCCGGCCAGGTGTTGGGATCCTTCCGGAAGCGTATCAATGACAAGATTTATCAGGGCATAGGCTAGTGCGTGCGGCAGGTGGCTGAGTCGCGCAACAAGACGGTCGTGTTCGACGGGGCTTATTATCGTGACGGCGCAACCAAGATTTCCCCAGAATTCCCTTACCTTGCCGAGGGCTCTCTGATTGCTTTCTTGAGAAGGAGTGACAAGGCAGGAAGCCCCCTCAAACAGGTCTTCGCGTGCGGCCCCGAGCCCTGCCCGTTCGCTGCCGGCCATCGGATGAGCGCCTACGTAATTTTCCCCCAGAATCGGGGTGAGTTGATCGACGATGCAGGCTTTCACGCTTCCTGCATCCGTGATGACTGCCGTAGCCGAAAGTCCCGGAGCCATGCTCCTTGCCAGCCCTTCCATGCTGCCGACCGGGGTGCAAAGCACGATGAGATCTGCTGCTTTAACGGCAGTCGCCGGGTCAGTGGAAACGGAATCCGCTAGACCTCTGCTAGTGAGTTCATGCAAGGCATCTTCGTTGCGTGCCCAGGCCGAAATTTTCGTGCTTGGAGAGCGGCTTCGAAGAGCCAAGGCGATCGAGCCGCCGATAAGCCCAGGACCGAAAATGGTGACGCGTCCGGCGGGAGCCGTATCGTTCTTGACTGCCGGAGTGCTCACGCGGAGCGGATCAGGGAACCAGAAAGACCTTTCCGGAGTAGGGATCCTTGACCTCGGAGCCAGGAGGGAAACCGCGAACATCCACATAACCGGCGGTTGGTGAGTGGGGGCTGGTCACAAAACCGGGCTTTCCTGGGACGGGGGTTCCGTAAGGGAGATCGCGGGGAGCGGCCACGGGAACGGGAGTCGGAGTGGCAAACGGATTGGCAGGGCTGGAGATCGCATTGGTCACCGTGCTGTTGGTGTCGGTGACACTACCGTCAACGAGAGGAACTTCATTAGTCGAGGTTGAGGTGTTTATCTCTTGGGAATCGGTGACGGTGGCGGCACCATGCTTCTTCCTTGGAGCCGGCGTCTCGTTGTCAGCGCATCCCGCCAAGATTAGGACTAGGCCAAGGGAGAGTAAGCGAAGTGATTGTTTCATCATGGTGAACTCCCTAGGTGATCACTCATTTGTCTCGTGACTTCAATGTTTTTCAACCGGAATCAGTATTTTGACGGAGCGAACCGCTTGTAACCAAAGTGTGACGAAAGCGTCACATTGATAAATTCTGTTGCCAAAGTGGCTCAGCATCACCATAGCTTGAAGCCGAAGTTCGATGATAGCGATTCAGGCAATGCAGGTTCCCCGCTGGTCGGGAGGACTGCTCCACGTATCCTCAGGTGAGGAGCTGGTGCATTCCAAGAAGTAGCCGTCAGCGTAACAGGAACCAACAAAAACAAGCAGTATGAAGTTATATATCGGGAATCTTCCCTTCTCAGCAACCGACGCAGACCTCCGCGAGGTTTTCGGCGCTCACGGCACTGTCACAGACGCAATCGTCATGATAGACCGCACGACCGGCCGCTCACGCGGATTCGGATTCATCACCATGAGCACCGACGACGAAGGTCGCGCGGCGATCACGGGACTCAGCGGCGCTGACATGGGTGGGCGCAATCTCACCGTCAATGAAGCCCGTCCGATGGAGGATCGTCCTCGCGGTGGTGGCGGAGGCGGCGGTGGATACGGTGGTGGCGGCGGAGGCGGCTACCGTGGTGGTGGTGGCGGCGGCGGAGGACGATCC